>MTKY01051521.1_pt1 | contig 95142 bp, 95 predicted proteins | sample 1042731 | NCBI WGS metagenome assembly MTKY01 (sample SAMN06212206, study PRJNA360538) | anaerobic digester metagenome | biome: Wastewater treatment plant; material: sludge; isolation source: anaerobic digester fed with sludge from wastewater treatment plant | place: Denmark: WWTP Soeholt ...
CGGCATCTACGAGGTGTTGGAGGTATCTGAGGCCATCGAACACCTGGTGGCCAGGAACGCCCCCCATGTAGAGATCGCCGCGGCGGCGAGGGCGGAGGGGATGAGAACCATGCGGGAGGAGGGCTTCATCAAGGTCAGGAGCGGCATGACCTCCATAGAGGAGGTGCTGAGGGTCATCATGTAGGGCCGCTCACCGACTTCGGGGTGAAAGAAATCCCGCTAAAAACCGATATAGGGAGAGAAATACGGGCGGGGGACATCAGGATTGACGGTGGAAGACGCGTCCCTGTGATGGGGCAGGAGGATAGGCCCGACAGGCGCGTTGACGGTATGGCCGGAAGGCCATGAAGGTTCCGAGAGGAGGAACGGCCTTGGCTGGAAAGTTTGATATCAACGAGTTGCTGGAGGAAGTCCTGGTGAGGGGGGCTTCCGATCTTCACCTCACGGTGGGCGCCCCTCCGGTCATGCGCATCAACGGGGTCCTGGTGCGCCTGGAGGAGTATTCCCGCCTGACCTCCAACGACACCAGGGACATGGTCTACAGCATACTCACCGCGAGGCAGAGGGAACAGTTGGAGAGCAACCTGGAGTACGACCTCTCCTACTCGGTGCCGGGGAGCGCGCGTTTCAGGGTGAACGCGTACTTTCAGAGGAACAGCATCGGTGCGGCTTTCCGCATCATCCCGTACCGCATCAAGACCCTGGAGGAACTGCACCTCCCCCAGGTGATCCAGGAATTCTGCATGCTGCCGCGCGGCTTTATCCTCGTGACCGGGCCGACCGGCCAGGGGAAGTCGACGTCGCTCGCGGCCATGATCAATATCATCAACGAGACGCGCAACCTGCATATCATCACCGTGGAGGATCCCATCGAATTCCTGCACGTGCACAAGAAATGCATCGTCAACCAGAGGGAGGTCGGAGGAGACACCCACTCCTTCTCCAACGCGCTCAAGTACGTGCTGCGCCAGGACCCCGATGTGATCCTGGTGGGCGAGATGCGAGACCTGGAGACCATCTCCACGGCGCTTACGGCGGCGGAGACCGGCCACCTCGTCTTCGCGACCCTGCATACCCAGGACGCGCCGCAGACCGTCGACCGCATCATCGACGTCTTCCCCACCTACCAGCAGCAGCAGGTCCGCATGCAGCTGGCCAGCACCATCCAGGCCATCGTCACCCAGCAGCTTCTTCCCACCAAGGATGGACAGGCCCGCATCCCGGCGGTGGAGGTCATGGTGGCCACCTCGGCCATACGCAACCTCATCCGAGAGGCGAAGGCGCATCAGATCTATTCCTCCATGCAGGCGGGCGGCCAGTACAAGATGCAGACCATGGACCATTCCATCGCCGCTCTGTACAAACGCGGCTTGATATCGCACGAGGTGGCCATGGGACGCTGCAGCAACCGCGACGAGATGGTGAGGCTCATCGGCTGAGGCGTAGATGCGTTTGAAGAACGGGACGCGGGATGCGCGCACAGAGAAGGTGTTCACGCCCCCCGTCGAGAACTCAGTTTCAGGCGGGGAGAAATGGGTTTAAGGAATGGACGGTATCGAACGATATATTAAAAGGCGCTCGTTCTTGATGCAAAAACGTTTAGCTCAAAGATGTCACTTGCTTTGCATCCGGGCTAAGGGGCAGAACATCGAGGACGGGCCCTGAAGCGTCAGGTAGAAGCCGGAGAAAAGGAGACCTAGGGGTGGCTCAGACATATTCCTACCGGGTGAGGGACCGGCAGGGGAAGATCATCTCCGGAAAACTCGAGGCCGAGAACGAAGCCTCGGTCTCGCAGCGGCTGCGGGAGATGGGGTATTTCATCATCGGGGTCGAGGAGGAAAAGGCATCCCTTACCAAGAAAGAGCTGCACATCTTCAAACCCAAGGTGAAGCAGAAGGACATAACCGTTTTCACCCGCCAGTTCGCGACCATGATTAACGCGGGACTTCCCCTGGTGAAATGCCTGAACATCCTCGCCGAACAGACCGAGAGCCCGGCACTCACCGAGATCATTACAGACGTGCAGCACGAGGTGGAGATGGGCCGCTCCCTCTCGGAAGCCCTCGCCAAGCACCCGGATACGTTCAAGGAACTGTATTCGAGCATGGTAAAGGCCGGCGAGATCGGCGGCGTCCTCGATGACGTGCTGCTGCGCGTGGCGAACACCCTGGAGAGCGAGGACGAGATCCGGCGACGCATCAAATCAGCCATGACCTATCCCATAGCCATGCTGGGGATCTCGGTTCTGCTGCTGGTGGTCATGCTCATTTTCGTCGTGCCCACCTTCGAGAGGATGTTCAGCGACATGGGCGCGAACCTGCCCTTCCTGACCAAGATCATCATCACTGTCAGCCACTTCCTGGTCAGCTGGAAGGGCGCGATCCTCGTGATCGCGCTCATCGTGGGCATCGTTTTCCTGCGCCGCTGGCTGAAGACGCCCAACGGCCGCAGGAAGCTCGATGCGCTGAAGCTGAGGCTGCCGGTGTTCGGGTCGCTTTTCCACAAGATGTCCCTCTCGCGTTTCTCGCGCACCCTGGGCACCCTGGTGGCGAGCGGCGTTCCCATCCTGCAGGCCCTGGAGATAACCTCCAATACCGTGGGCAACGTCCTGGTGGCGGACGCCGTGGATAGCGTGCGGGCCGGGGTCAAAGAGGGCGATTCCATAGCCAGGCCCCTGGGGCAGAGCCCCCTCTTCCCTCCCATGGTGACGCAGATGCTGGCCATCGGCGAGGAGACGGGGGCGCTGGACACCATGTTGAACAAGGTCTCGGATTTCTACGATTCCGAGATCGCTGCGACGGTAGAGGCCCTGACCTCTCTCCTTGAACCCCTCATGATCGTGGGCCTTGGAGTTGTAGTTGGGACCATCGTCATCGCTCTTTACATGCCGATTTTCTCACTAATAACCCAGTTTACCGAATAACGACGGCAAGCCGGAAGGCTGCGTAGGGATTGACGGCGATATCCCGAAAGGCCCGAGTGGGAATCGAGAGGACAGGGCGCGGCATTGTTGCCGTGCCCTTGCTGTTGCAGGAGCGGCTTGAGAGACGACGAGATGCGAAGGAGTGATGCGATGGAGGTTTGCCCGGTGCACGCTCGCTCGGAAACGCGCAGGCTGGGAACGCTGTTAAGCGTGTATATTATTGACAACTAAAATTAGGTAAACATAGAATCTGATTAGAGTGTGCAATAAATCAAATGATGCTAAAGTTGGTTGAGGATGTTGGCGATGAAGTATATTGACCCATGAAGTTGGGTATTGTCAAAGAGGGTCAAGGGTTGAATGAAGTCGCTGACTGGAGGATAAGTGTTAGGGGACAGGTTCAGCAACAAACTGTTGACGGTCAATGAAGTCGCCAATATCTTGAGGGTATCCAACATGACGGTCTACCGCCTGGTGAAAAGCGGGCAGATACCCGCCATCAGGGTCGGGAAGAACTATCGTATCAAGGAGAGCGACGTCAATGATTACCTTTCCAGGGGTTCGCAAAGATAGAGGGCTGGATCGGGGGTAGCAAATGAGTCCTAAAAAGGTTGCAGCATCGCTGGGATTGGACATAAGCACAAACTCGGTTAAAGTCGCCGAGGTCACCGTGGGTAAGGGAGAGCCGGCGCTCTCCAACCTGGGCATCGTGCGCATGCCCGACGGGGTGATACGGGACGGCGAGGTGGAGGACGGGGTAGCCCTCGCCGAGTCGCTGAAGGAGCTGTGGGCCAAGACCGGCATAAAGGGGAAGTCGGTTATCCTGGGGATCGCCAACCAGCGGGTCATCGTGCGTCCCATAGAGCTTCCGTACATGGAGAAGGAGGAACTGGACAACGCCCTGCGTTTCCAGGTGCAGGAGTTCATCCCGATCCCCATCGAGGACGCCATCCTCGACTTCGATATCATCGAGGAGTTCATGACCGCCGACGAGGAGCGCATGCTCACCGTTCTGCTGGTGGCGGCGCACAAGGACATGATCCAGAGCTTCATAGAGGTCCTCAAGTCCGCGGGGCTGACCCTTGCGGCCATCGACCTCAAGGCATTCGCGCTGGCGCGTTCGCTGATCCCCCTCGGAGTGCTGCAGGGAGGCTACGAGGAGGGCGAGGCGATATGCCTGATCAACGTGGGAGCCGGCATGACCAATATCGCCATCCTCAAGGACAACGTGCCGCGTTTCGCCAGGTTCCTGCTGCGCGGGGGGGACGATTTCGTGCGGGCGATCGTGAACCGACTGGATATCGATTGGGAGGAGGCCGACGCGTTGAGGCGCGGAAGGCAGGCGAACGAGGAGGCCGATAAGGTCCTGCAGCAGGAGATCTTCAACTTCGTGGGAGAGATCAGGAGGTCCATCGACTACTATATCGCCCAGACCCAGGAGAGGACCTTCAGCAAGGTGGTACTCTCGGGAAGCGGCTCCGCGACGGTCAACCTCATGCAGGAGATGAACCGGGGCCTCAGGCTTCCGGTGGAACTGGGGAGGCCGTTGCAGAACGTGCAGCTGGGCAGGTTGCCATATACCGCCGAGGAGCTGGCCGAGATCGAGCCCGCCGTTGCGGTAAGTGTCGGCCTGGCGTTGCGGGAGGTGGTGGAATGACCAGGATAAACCTCTTACCGCCTGAGATCAGGGAAAAGGCAGAAAGGCCTCACCTCGCCCCCTGGTTCATCCTCATGGGACTGGTCACCGTGGCGATAATCGTGGGCCTTTTCCTGCTGTTCAACGCGCAGAAATCGGGCAAGCAGGAAACGCTCGACGAGAGGAAGCAGGAACTGGCGGACCTGCAGAAACAGACGAAGCCGATGGAGAAGTACGAGGCACAGCAACAGGAGATGCAGGCCCTCGAGGACCTTTACAAGCAGGCGAACGCCGGGAGGGTGGCCTGGGCGCAGATGCTAAACGACCTGGCCATGTATGTGCCCGAGGGGCTGGCCACCGCCTCTAATCCGAGGGCGCCGGCGATCTGGCTGGTCCGCATGACCATTAACGCACAGCCGCTCGAGGCCATTGCCGGTGGATCGGCCCAGGTTACGGCTGCAAACACCGCGGCCGCGGCGGATATCACCATGGAGGGTTACGCGACGCCGGCCTGGCTGTGCGTGCAGACGTGGCTCCCCAGGGCGAGCGATTTCAAGGCCAGGGGATTCCTCGACGCCTACCCGTATTACTACTATTTCAGGGGCCACCCCAAGGTGGCCGAGTTCTTCGTGAGGCTTCACAACATGGAGGAATGGACCGACCTCTGGATAGAGAAATCGACCCAGGCGACCATCAGCGAGCCCAGGCAGGTCGTGAACCCCGAGACAGGCGAGATAACGGAGGAAACCTACAACGACTGGGGCATCAACTTCGTGATAAACGCCAGATGGAATCCCGACCTGGCCATCTGGGGCGGCACCGAATCCGGTGCTGCGGAGGGCGCCGAGGCCACGCAACCCGCGGAAGAGGCGGGAGGTGAGGGACAATGAAGATCAGGGCAAGCTCGGGCCTGTGGCTGCTGGTGGGCGCGCTCGTGTGCATAATCATCCTGGTCCTCGGGCTCTTCCTCGTCGTATTCCCGCAGAGGAACAAGGTAGGGGAAGTCGAGGACGAGATAAAGAAAACGGAGAGCAGCATACAGTCCGAGCAGAACCGCCTCAACCAGTTGAGGCAGCTCGAGAAGGATCCGGAACAGTTCCAGAGACAGCTGAACGTGCTGCTGGAGCGCATACCCCAGGACGTGGAGTTGGCCGACATCATCCAGCAGATAGACTACGCCGCGGAGGAGGCCGGGCTGGACTTCTTCTCGATAACGCCGAAAGTGCCGGTGTCCGCGGGCAGTTACTATACCGTCACCTGCGAGACCGTGTTCCACGGCCGCTATTTCAACCTGGTCGAGTTCTTCAACCGCATCGAGCGGCTGCCGCGTTCGGTGAAGGTGGTATTCCTGGATATCGCGGCGAGTGACGGCGGGCTACCTTACCTACAGATCCGGGTGGATTTCCGGGCATTCTTCACCACTAACCAGGGGATCGAAGGCCTGGTGCAGTCTACCGCGGGTTGAGAGGCAGGTGTGAGAGCATGAGAACTGGAAAAACGCGCGAGCATATGGAGAACCGCTCAATGAGAGATACCGTTAAGGGTGAGACGGATACCGCCCAGAACATGTTGTCCAGGGGGCAGGTAAGGCTGTTGATGGGAATGGCCGTCGCCCTAGTGGTGATGACGGTCCTGGTGATGGCCGCGAGGCCGGGAGCATCCGCCGGAGACGGAGCGATGCTCTCCCAGGCCATGCTGCAGGACAAGGCGGAGGTAGACATAGATTCGGACGGGCTGGCGAACAGGGTGGTGGAGCAGAAATTCCAGATCCACATGGAGGAGATGGACCAGCAGTTGGGGGAGATACCCTACGTGGAGGTGTGGGTGCTCAACGATCCCTTCTACCCCCTCATGGGAGAGGTCGCGAACCTGAGGAATTCCGACGGCACCCTGGCGAGCAAGGAATGGCAGATGCTGGGCTTCCCCGATTACGAGGCCGCGGAGCAGGGAACGGCCACCGGCGCGCCCACCTCGGCGCCCCCCAGCAAGCTGCCCGTGACCACCAGCGTCCCCCAGAGGGTCGTCCTCGTCAAGGGCGTCTACGAGATCAGGGGTATCAGGTACGCGGATATCAAGGTGAACGACGGCAGCTATGATAAGCTGAAGGCGGGAAGCGATTTCGCAGAGGTCTTCAGGGTGCAGGAGATAAAGGACGAGCAGACGGTCACCGTGCTCTGCGGGGACGAGATATACGAGCTGAAAGTGAACCAGCTCAGAAAGATCTAGGTTGCTGAAGGGACAGGGGGGCGGCACGGGCCGCCCCCTTTTCGATTTTACCGGGAGTCGGGCGGAGAGCATCCCCGCTGCATGTTTGAGGGGATGCCGGGAGCGGATGCCGTCTGAGGCGGCGGGCACAGGCGGGCCATCGAGATGAATGATGACGGGAGGATTATGCTGAGGTTCCTCGACGCGGGAGAATCGCACGGCAGGGGGATGGTGACCATCGTGGAAGGCCTGCCACACGGCCTTTCCCTGCGCGCGGAGCGGGTAGAGTCCGAGCTGGCAAGAAGAAGGCTTGGACACGGCAGGGGAGCGCGTATGCGGCTGGAGGCGGACCGCGTCGAGATTCTCAGCGGGGTAAGGGCGGGGAAGACGCTGGGAAGCCCCCTGTCCTTGCTGGTGCGGAACGTCGAATACGAGAAATGGCAGGATATCATGTCCGTAGAGGGGGAGAAGACGATAGCCCCCATGACCGCCCCCAGGCCGGGCCATGCCGACCTGGCCGGAGCCATGAAATACGGCACGCACGATCTCAGGGACGTGCTGGAGAGGGCCTCGGCGCGGGAGACGGTGGCGAGGGTATGCGTCGGTGCCGTGTGCAAAGCCCTCCTGGGCGAAGTGGGCATAACGGTGTGCTCCCACGTGCTGGAGGTCGGGGGGGAGAAGGCGGAAGCGGGGGGAGTCTTTCCCACCCTGGAGGAGGTCATGCGGGCTGACGATGACGAGATGCGTTGCCTCGACCGCGGGGCCTCAAGGCGGATGGTCAGGGCGGTCGACGCGGCGCGGGAGGAGGGGGATTCCCTGGGCGGCGTCTTCGAGGTGGTGGCGTTCGGGCTTCCGGCGGGGCTCGGCAGCCATGCGCACTGGGACCGGCGGCTCGACGCCCGCTTGGCGGCCGCGGTCATGAGCATACAGGCCGTTAAGGGCGTCGAGATAGGAGACGGGTTCGAGGCCGCGAGGAAGAGGGGCTCGCAAGCGTTCGACGTCATAGAACACGAGCCAGCGAGGGGGTTCTACCGTCTCAGCAACCATGCTGGAGGGATAGAGGGAGGCATGAGCAACGGAGAGCCCCTGGTGTTGCGCGCGGCGATGAAGCCCATTCCGACCACGGCCAGGCCTCGCGATACCGTGGACATCGTGAGCAAGGAGAAGGTGAAGGCCACGGTGGAGCGCGCGGACGTGTGCGCCGTTCCCGCGGCGGCGATAGTAGCCGAGTCGAGCGTGGCCTTTGTCCTCGCGCAGGCGCTGATCGAGAAAACGGGCGGAGACAGCATGTACGAGATACGGGAACGCTTCGGGGAACTCGAGACGAGGCAGGCGGGATTCTGAATGGGGGGAAGAGGCCGCGGCGCACAAGCGGCGACGAGGCGATGGTAAAAGAGGGGGATTGCATCGCGCTTATCGGCTTCATGGGCGCCGGTAAGAGCGCCGTCGGGGAACTGCTGGCTGAGGAGCTGGGCATGGAATTCGTGGACCTGGACGGGGTAATCGCCCGCGAAGCGGGCATGAGCATCGATACCATCTTCACGCGGGAAGGCGAGGACGGGTTCAGGCGGCGTGAGCGTGACGCCCTCACCGAACAGCTCGCCTCGGGCGGGATGGTCCTGTCCTGCGGCGGCGGTGTGGTGACGCGGGAGGAGAACGTGGAGATGCTGCGCCGCAGATGCCGCGTCTTCCTGCTGGATATCTCGGAGAGCACCGCCATGGAGCGATTGCGGGGGAGCTCCGGCCGGCCGCTTCTCTCCGACGAAGGGCTCGAGACGGCGGTACCAAGGCTTATGCGTGAGCGCGCGCGCCTTTACCGGCGGGCAGCGCACGAGATCGTAGACGCCAACGAGGTGAGCACGCGAGAACTGGCGAAGGAGATAGCCGCGAGATGGAGGAAGTCCGAGTCGAGACGGCGGGGGGAAGGTACCCGGTCTACGTAGGCGACGGTCTCTATGAAGGGAAATTCGTAGAGGAGATAAGGCGCCTGCGCCCGCGGACGGTGGCGCTGGTCAGCCACCCCACGATCTTCGCCGTACACGGCGAGCGCATGCTAGCGGCCCTGGGGGAGGCGCTGGGCGCCGCGGGGAGCGTGGCGAGGTTCCTGTTTTCGCAGGGAGAAGAGCACAAAAACCTGCGCACGGTTGAGGCCGGTTACGTCGCTCTGCTCGAAGCCGGGATAAACAGGGAGGATGTGCTGATCTCCTTCGGGGGAGGAGTGGTGGGCGATACGGCTGGATTCATCGCGGCCACCTATATGCGCGGCATCGGCTGCATCCAGGTACCGACGACGCTCATGGCCATGGTGGACTCGAGCATCGGGGGAAAGGTGGGCGTGGACCTCCCCGGGGCCAAGAACGCCGTGGGCGCCTTCCACCAGCCCCTTGCCGTGTTCAGCGATACGGGCGTCCTGCAGACCCTGCCGGCGAGGGAGATGCGCAGCGGCATGGCGGAGGTCGCTAAGTATGGTTTCCTCTACGACGAGGCGCTGCTCGCGGAGGTGGAGACATGGTCGGGGAGGCGGGAACCTGGCGCGGCAGGCCTGGAGGACATTATCGCCGCATGCGCGGTTCACAAGGCGCGCGTGGTGGGGGAGGACGAGCGCGACGTGGGCGGCGTCAGGGCCATGCTGAATTACGGACATACCTTCGGGCACGCCCTCGAATCCGCCGCGGGATTCGGCACGCTGCTCCACGGGGAAGCGGTGGCCGTGGGGATGATGATGGCGGCCCGCCTTTCGGAATCGATGGGCTTGGCGCAAGGCGGCCTTTATGATGTCCATCGCAGGCTGCTCGCGCCACTGCTGGCCGCGATGCCGTTGAGGGTGGAGGTCGATGCGGAGGAATTGCTTGTATACATGCGGTCCGACAAGAAGAGGGGAAAGGGCGAGCGCTTCGTGCTGCTGGAAGGCCCGCAAGCGCCCCGCCTCGTGGAGGATGTGCCGCGTGAACTCGTGAACGAGGCCGTCGAGGATATCGTCGAGGATATAAGGAGTGGGGAACCATGGCCGTGATCGCGGTTGTAAACGGGCCCAACCTGAACATGCTGGGCGGCAGGGAACCGGAGGTGTACGGGACCGAGACCTGGCAGGAGATCAGGGGAAGGCTGGAGAAAATAGCGCTCGACATGGGACTGGAGCTAGACTTCTTCCAGAGCAACCACGAGGGGGCGCTCGTCGATCACGTGCAGGAGGTTGCCACCATCGCCAGCGGCATGATCATAAACCCGGGCGCTCTCACCCACTACGGTTATTCGCTGCGGGACGCTGTCGCCGCCCTGTCCCTACCGGTGATAGAGGTGCACATCACCAACATATTCGCGCGGGAGGAATGGCGCTCCCGGTCGGTGGTGTCCCCGGTGGTGAGGGGGGTCATCTCGGGATTGGGTGCCGCGGGATACGAGCTGGCCTTGCTCGCCCTTGCCGCGATTGTGGGAGGCGAGGACAGGTAGTCGTTACCGGGCAGGACCTCCGGGGTCGCTGCCGTAAAAAGTAGACAAATCCGCGATATATCGAGAGGAAGGAGAAGGACTCCGCAGGGGCATTAGATATCGCGGTAAAGGCCGTTTGCCATCTCTTTCTATCGGACAGGGATACGAATATAAAAACAGCATATAAAGCCTGTGTAACAATTACGTAACATCCTTTACATAGTATTTTCTTGCAGGTCGGTAAAGGCCGTGGGTAGAATCTACCGATAGAAGGATTGAATGAGATGAAGGCATTTGTATTTTTTGACTGGGGATGAATGGGAATAGCCACAGAGGAAAGGGCAGGCCTCTAGCAATGGAACGGCGAGTCACCAAGGGAAGAGCTGGCAAGAAACGCCGGGAAGAAGGGTTTACGCTCACCGAGCTTTCCATCGTCATCATAATACTGGGCATCATACTGGCCCTGGCAGCGCTCAACATATCCAACATAAGCGGGGGCATCAAACTGAACGCCGCCAGGAAGCAGGTGGAAGCCGCGCTCTTCCGCGCGAAGACGGCGGCGCGGCAGGAGAACGTCACCTACAGCATGATCATCTATCCCGCTGGAAATGCCGATAATCCGAACAGCTACGAGTTCATGCACAACGTTCTGGTGGACGGCGAATGGGAGATGACCCCCGTGGACCTCACCGTATCCAGCGAGAGCGTGGTGGAGGAGTCAGGTCGCCGGGTCGTCCAGATCGGAGGCAACGTTCAGATAAGCGGCGAGGGGGCGGAGGTCACCTTCAGGCCGACAGGGACGCTCATGCAGGTCACGCCGGCCTCCATCGTCATGAGCAGCGGAAGCCAGACGGGGACCGTTTCCATCGACGCCCTGGGCAGGGTCACGGTGGATTGACGGCAACCGGGAAAAAGCCGCTGGAGGATATGGGCCTCGAGGAGCGAGGAGGAGACAAGTAAGATGCGGTCGCGAAGGGGCATAGGCGATCAGCGGGGATTCACCCTGGCCGAGATACTGGTGGCAGGGATGATCCTCGTGGTCGCGTTGATCCCCATCGTGAGGATGTTCGATACCTCCTTCGCCGGTATCATGTCGTCCTCCCGCGCGCACAAAACGGTCGCACTGGCGCAGTCGATCATGGAACGAATAAAGTCCATGCCCTATTACGTTCCTTTCGACGACGAGATGGGAAAGATGGACATAGACGACTATTTCTGGGGTGAAAGAAATCCCCAGTATGCCAACCCCGCCAACGGTTCCGGGCCCGACTGGGATGCCATTCCCGAGGTCACCCTCCCCGCTTATGCGTACGGGAGCATAGAGGGAAACAAGGATTTCAGGGCGGGGGTCAGGGTCTGCTACCAGGACAACGCGACGCAGGTCAGCGAGATGAAGAGCACCTGGGGCCCCATGAAGGTGGGGAACGACCGCCCCAAGGACAAGGACAACAGGAGCATCAACCTTCTCGTAGTCCAGGTCAACATCTACGCGATGAGAGATGAGGTCGAGGTGCTGGAGCACAAGGCGGAGGCCATCGTCACCGCTTCCGAGGCCATATACAACCTTGGGGTATCGAGGATAACGGTTGACGGCCCGGAGGCCATCCAGGGGACCAGCAGCGACGCGGCGGCGCACTGGCCGGAAAGAGACGCGAACGTCACCATCGAGGGCTGGGGTTTTGACCCCGGCGCACCGAATTTCGAGGTCAAGCTGGCGAGGCCCGATTACAACGATGTAACGGTGGCGGTGAACAAGGTCACCAGTACAGATACCGTGATCAAGGGGACCGTGAAGCTCTACAACTCGACTCCCGGAAGCCCCTGGGGCGGCAAAGCGCCCATCGGGTACTGGTCGGTAAAGGTCAGGCAGGAGATCGTGTCGTCGTACCTTTACAACGGCTTCATCTGCGAGTACCCGAGGCCGATCATATCGGACTACGGGAACGATCCCAACGGCCCCTTCAGCCCGGTAGCCATGTCGAAGACGGGGCACAAGGAGTGGGGAGCGCTGCACCTGAGGGTGACGGGAGGACGCTTCATCAACATCCCCAATTTCGAGAGCGCCAGCGTCAGGCTGGTCCAGGACGTAGAGGAGAACCCCGTTACCGTCCCGGGCGTCATCACCTCGATAACCGCTCCGAACAACGGCTATATCGACAGCGGATGCGTGATACTGGCGACCTTCGATATCAACGAAGCACCCCCCGGGGACTACCGCATCGAGGTGATAAACACCCAGGCGGAGGTGGTGGGCCACGTATCCACGCTGAGCGGCACATATACGATCGAGGGGGACTGGCCGGCCACGATAGAGGATTTCAGCCCTGATCCCGGAAGCGGGTTCTTCGAGAACTACTACGACATACCATCGACCATCACCGGCACCAACCTCTCCGATGCCCGCAGGGTGGAGATCCGCAACGAGGACGGCGTCATATACGACATCACCGGCGGCTGCACGCTCGGAGGCGAAACGCAGATACCGGTCCAACTCAACCTCATCGACTGCGACAACGAGAAGAGCTGGGAGTTGTTCGTCTACAACTCGGAGGGGGCCTTCCTGACGAGGGATTTCGATATAACCCTGGGGCCCGCCATCACGCTTCCCGTCTACGACCCGCAGAAGGCGGTGCGTATAGAGAGGTACTACTGGAGCGTGGGCGTCTGGGTGAGCGACGACGTGAGCGAGGAGACCACGACCACGCTTGCAGGCGCCAGGAGGAGCGAGGCCGCCACGGCGCGGGGGGCGCTGTTCGAGGTAAAGGGGATGGGCTTCCCGCTCAATGACGATACCGCGCTGGAGGTCTATGGCGACGGCAGCAGCTGGACGAACGACTACGGGGTAATAACGGACAGGGACGCTAAGGTCGTAATGATCAGGTCTAATATATTCACCATGCCCGATGCGACGTGGAGCGACGGCGGTATCCGCGTGAAGCACGGCGAGTACGACTGGTACGAATCGCCCGGTACGCCGCCACGATGGGAGCTGGTGGACCCCTGACGAGGCCCGAGAAGAAAACGGAGAAGCGAGATGCTGTTGGGTACGGGAGCGAGCACATCACGAGGCGAGGAAGGGTTCACCCTTGCTGAGCTCCTGGTGTTTCTAGCGATCATGCTCATACTCCTCGTCGGCATCGGGGGGATGATATCCTCCGGCGCGAAGAGCTCGACGGCATCCTACAACCTCGTCAAGCTGGAGAACGCGGCCAACGAGGCCGTGGTCGCGATGACCAGGCAGATAAGGGTGGCCACGGCCATAGACGCGGGCAGCAATGAGCAAGCGATAACCTTCGTCGGATTTCTCGACGGCAGCGAGAAAACCTCGGTCACCCTGGCCCTGCAGGAGGGAAGCATCACCCGCAACGGCGCCAGCTGGATCGAGGATGTCGAAAGCATGCAGATAGCGTATTTCGACGAGCGGGGAGAGCGGTTGAGCCCCGGGACACCGGGCTGGAACACCCTTGTGCACAGGGTGGATTTCGAGCTGGTCTTCTCGAAGGAGTCGATGGGCTTGAGGCTCTCGAGGACATATCAGGGGACCGTTACCCTGAGGAACAGCCTCGATCAGGCGTGACAGGGAGTGGATGGAAGGTGGATGAGGCGATGAAAGGGTTAACGGGATCGGGCGGAGAGAAGCACGGAAACGAAAAAGGCTTCGCCCTCATCATGGTCCTGATCGCCCTGCTCATGCTCTCGGTCCTGGGCGCACTGAGCCTGCTGGTAATGGTCTCCTCCCTGCAGGGAGTGGCGAACCTGAAGCCGGAGGACCGGGCGTTCCAGGTGGCGGAGGCGGCCCTTCACGTGGCTCACGCCAAGATCGTCAACGACGACCTGGAGGCCGGGCCCGTCTCCGGTGAGATCCTCGGCGGGGATTATACCATCGAGATCACGCCGACATCGTCGACGGACTTCACCGTGATCTCGGAGGGGAGTTACGAAAGCGGCGGGAGGACCTACCGCCGCAAGATACGGGAAGAGGTCTCTTACAGCGGCATGCAGGCATTCGACGTCATGCGCAAATACCTCCTCTTCGCCAAGAACAACATCAACATAACCCTCGACGATATCGTGAACCTGAATCTCCCCGTGACCGTGTACGGCCCCATAAGGGCCGAGAAGAACGTGAGCATCAGGAATCAGCCCGTGGCCAGCATAGGGGACGGCTTGACCTTCAACGGCGATGTCGAGGCCGTTGAAAAGTTATACGTTGAGACCGCGCCCAAGGTGGCCGGAGGTCTGAACACGAAGATTCTTGGGGACATAAGGACCGGGAGAGTGGGAGGGTCCAATACGGGGATAGTGGACTTGCTTGTAGACGACGGCTGGTTTTCGGACGGCAGGATAGGCGCTGCCGCTAATTTCAGGCTCGTCTGGCTGATTCCTCCGATATTTAGAGTAACCGACAAGTGGGACATATATTGCGGCACGCTGTCCAGCAGGGAAGGGGGCGGGGATATCTTCCTGGGCAACAGGGTGAACCAACCGGGGTGCGAACCCGTCTACATCCCCCAGGCTGATTTTGCCTACTACAAGGCCCTGGCCCGGGAGCAGCACAAATCCACGGGCAAGAACTTCGTCGACGGAGACCTCAACCTCAATGGCAGAAGCATCAGCGAATTCGTGCCGGCCGGTTCCTCCGTCGCCGTGATATACGCGACCGGGAACATAAGCGTCAGCAACTTCATCTGGGACCAGACGAACATAAAGGCCACTTTCGTGTGCGAGGGCGACTTCACCTCCACTTCCACCTTCACCATCCTGAACAGCCTGCAGTGTCAGGTGATCGCCAAGCACGACGCCACCTTCAACAACGAGTGGGATATCGTCCCTCAGGTCATTAGGGAGAACAATGCCTTCTTCGTCTGGGCCGGTAACAATGCCAATATCAACATGGGCATGTGGTCGGGGAATTCACTGCAGGTAACGGCCATGAACGATATCAACGTGAGCAGCAGGAACGCCTTCGACCTGTGCGCCGTCAGGTACAGACCTCCGGACGTGGACGTGGCGGGTTTTCCCATCGATATCACCGTCAAGGACTGGAGGGAGCTCCCGAGCGAGGGGACGTAGACGGGTTTTTACAGGCAAGCGCCATGCGGACAATCCCCCTACCATCCATCCGCAGCTTATCACTCCCTCCGGTCCCGGGTGCGCACCTGTGGGGCTTGATGCCCGGGAATGCGGGCTGTTGCCCGCACCCTCCGGTGGCGTTAATCTGTTGATAAGCTTGCGCTGCGACAGATAGGGGCTGTGGATACTGAAGGGGCTGTGGCGGCAGTGAGATTCGAGACGAGCCCGGGAGAGTTCGAGAAAAGAAGAAAGAGATATCGCGAGTTCATGGCCCGCGAGGGGCTGGACGGTCTCCTGGTCACCCATCTCCCCGACGTGCGCTACCTCTGCGGTTTCAGCGGCTCGAGCGGCATGGCACTGCTGCTGCGCGGCGGGGGTTTCTTCCTCACCGACTTCCGCTATCGCGAACAGTCCGCGCTGGAGGTGGTGGGGCTCAGGCCCGTGATATACGAGACGAACGCGGAGGAGGCAGCGGCGGGACTGCTGCGCCGCCGTGGCGGGCTGAGGCTCGGCTTCGATCCCGCGGCGCTGTCGTACGCGGGCGTAGTGAGCTTGCGGCGCCGCCTAAAGGGAGTTGCAGGCCTGGTGCCCCTCAAGGGCTCCCTGGCGCTCCTGAGAGCGACCAAGAGCCCCTCGGAGCTGAAGAGGATAGCCATGGGTATAGGCATCGCCGAGAAGGCGTTCGTGAAGGCCCTGGAGGAAGTTGGTGGAGACGGAACGGAATTCGCCTTCGCGGCAGCCGTTGACGCGGCGGCGAGGAATATGGGGGCGGAGGGCCCCTCGTTCGAGACCATCGTGGCCGGTGGCAGCCGGGGAGCGCTGGTGCACGCGAGCCCGTCCAGGAGAAGGCTGGGGGGAGCGACGGTGATCGACTGGGGCGTGGTCTTCGAGGGTTACTGCACGGATACGACCCGCACCGTGGCCTTCGGAAAGGTGCCCCCGAGGCTGAGAAAAGCCCACCGCGCCGTCCTCGATGCGCAGGAGCGGGCGATGGAGGTGGCCAGGCCCGGGGCAAAGGCTGGCGACGTGGACCGCGCCGCGCGCGAGGTCATAGAGAAGGCGGGATTCGGAGAGGCCTTCGGGCACGGTCTCGGCCACGGGGTCGGGCTGGAGGTACACGAACGCCCCTACGTGGGCAGGGCCAGCAACGACATCCTTGAGGAGGGGATGGTGTTCACCAACGAGCCCGGCGTTTACCTCCATGGCACAGGAGGCGTGCGCGTGGAGGACATGGTGCTGGTCACGCGGGACGGAGCGGAATTCCTGACCACCCTCCCGCGCTCCCTCGGTCCCTCGGATTACTGACCTTCTGTCTGCCCACACCGGTTCGTTCTATAATCCCTCCATCTGCCCACACCGGTTCGTTCTGTTCCCCGAAGGACAACAGTCACCATTACCTCCCACCCAGCGCCCCGATGCTTCTGAGCGTTAAGGCCCCGGCTCGTGTACGCAGCTACATTATCCCCCAACGAATGTTAAGCGCTGATTCCTGTGTGGTAGAATTATCCCCGCAGCGCAATAGAAAACGGGAGAACGAGACATGATATCGACGGCTGATTTCAGGAACGGCATGACCATCGAGATGGACGGAAACCTCTTCAACATCGTTTTCTTTCAGCACGTGAAGCCGGGCAAGGGAGGCGCCTTCGTGCGCACCCGTCTCAAAAACCTCAAGACGGGAGCGGTCATGGAGAAGACCTTCCGCGCAGGGGAGAAGGTGGAACTGGCGATCCTGGACAAACGCAGGATGCAATACCTTTACCGGGAGGGCTCGCACTTCCTCTTCATGGACCTGGAGAACTACGAGCAGATGGCCATCTCGGAGGAAGAGGTGGGAGAGACAGCGAAATACCTGGTAGATGGGGTTACGGTAGACATCTCCCTCTACGAGGGGAAGCCGGTCGGGGTCGAGGCTCCCGTCTTCGTGGAGATGGAGGTAACGGAGACGGCCCCGGGCGTGAAGGGGGATACCGCGAGTGGTGGGAGTAAACCAGCCACCCTGGAGAGCGGGCTGGTGGTCAGCGTGCCCTTCTTCATCGAAGCGGGAAACAGGATAAAGATCGATACGCGCAGCGGCGATTACGTTGAAAGGGTGGATTGAAGGGATGAGGGACAGCAGGGATTTCAGGCTGCGCTCCGGTGTCCTCGAACTCATCGCGGGCATCGCGCTATCCGGCGTGGAGGGAGTATGGGGCACCGCGGTGAGACCGGATCACCCCGAGGACAAAGGAAAAAAAAAGAACCTGGTCAAGGGCATCAAGATCGAAACGGATCAGCGAGAGACCGCTGTGGATATCGACGCGAACATGGAATTCGGCAGGGATTTCATCGCTCTCGCGCAGGAGGCGCAGCGGGTGGTCGCCGGGATGATCGAGACCATGACGGGATGGAAGGTCGTCGCGGTGAACGTGAACGTGGTGGGGGTGAACGCCCTCTAGGTGAGCGAGACCACGCCCTTCAGCAGGCGTACACTGGCCCGCATGTTGGCCTGCGATATCCTCTATCAGATGGACCTGACCGGTGAAGACCTGGAAAAAGTCACGCAGGACTTCCTGCGCATGCTGCAGGAGGGCATCGAGGACGAACGGGTACCGCCGCAGGATATCCCCGGTATATCGCTGGAGCACGTGCGCCGGTTGCTCGGAACCAGCGCCGAGATAGAGGGGCTGGTGTCATTCGCCTCCGAGAGCTTCGAGTACCCCGAGGGGATACCGGAGTTTTCCCGCGAGCTGGTCGATCTGTACATGAGCAACCGCGAGGAGATCGACGGGCTGCTCGCCTCCTACGCGGACCGCTGGTCGCTCGAGCGCATGCCCATGGTGGACCGCAACCTCCTGAGGCTGGGGTTCGCCGAGCTGCTGTTTCGGGGTGACATACCAGCCAACGTCACCATCAACGAATACCTGGAGCTCGCCAAGGCTTTCTCGACGGAGGACTCGGGCAAATTCATCAACGGCGTGCTGGGCAAGCTCGTCAGGGACAGGGGCCTGGGCGGCGAAGGGGATGGACGAGATTACCGTGGCCGTGGCGAAAAATAATATCGTGGGCGTCGCCGGGCGGGAGAGGCGGTCGCATCGGCTATCGACCTGACCAGCCATGCGTAGATGGTCCAGAATCGCCGGCTCCCATCGCATCACGCATGTTGCGCGTTCCCGGTGTGGATGATATTCTTTGATAGACCTTTAATTCAGTCCTGCGAGGCTGGCAAGGAAACATATGAAAGGGATTTGGAGCCTTCTTGCGCCGCCCGCAGGGAGGCTTTTTCACTGGAGGTGAGGATGGCGTTCAGGGAGCGGGTCAAGGTCATGGAGGAGCCGGACATTCGACGCGCCATCCAGCGTATCTCCCACGAGATCGTGGAGAGGAACAAGGGGGCAGAAGACGTCGTCGTCGTGGGCATCCGCACGCGCGGCGTGCCGCTCTCCATCCGCGTGGCCGAGGCGGTATCACGCATCGAGGGCGTAGAGGTCCCCGTGGGCAGGCTGGACATCACGCTGTACCGGGACGACCTGCATACCATGAGCCAGCCAGTGGTCAGGGAGACCCACCTTCCCGGCGATATCGAGGGCAAGAACGTGGTCATAGTCGATGACGTCCTCTACACCGGACGCAGCGTCAGGGCCGCCCTGGACGCCATCATCGATTTCGGCAGGCCTGCCACTATACAGCTGGCGGTGCTGGTTGACCGGGGGCACCGCGAGCTTCCCATCAGGGCCGATTACGTCGGCAAGAACGTGCCCACCTCCAGCAGCGAGAAAGTAAGGGTGGCTTTGAGGGAGGTGGACGGAGAGGACGGTGTCTTTATCGGCTACGACGAGGATTGATCCCGTCGCGAGACGGGATTTTTTTTCGCCTGCACGTTTGGGGCCGAGCGGAGGGATGATATGGCGCTACACGGCGGGAAGGAGGCTTGGCTTGGCAGAGAGAAAACATCTCCTGGACGTCGATGACCTCGAGCGGGAAGACGTGGAGAACGTGCTGGAGACCGCGCGTTCATTTTCGGAGGTACTGAGGCGTCCCATCAAGAAGGTGCCCTCACTGCGGGGCAAGACCGTGGTAAACCTCTTTTACGAACCATCCACGCGAACGCGCATGTCCTTCGAGGTCGCCGCGAAAAGGCTGAGCGCTGACGTGATGAATTTTACCACCTCGACGTCGAGCGTGGAGAAGGGAGAAAGCCTCAAGGACACCGCGCTCACCCTGGAGGCTATGGGCGTGGACGCCGTGGTGGTCAGGCATCCCGTGGCGGGAGCGCCCTGGCTGCTGCGCCAGTGGCTGCAGGCGGCGATCCTCAACGCCGGCGACGGCATGCACGCGCATCCCACCCAGGCCTTACTCGACCTCTTCACCCTCAAGGACAGGTTGGGGGAACTCGAGGGAAAGACCATAGCATTCGTCGGGGACATACTCCATTCCCGGGTGGCCCGCTCCGGCATAAAGGCCTGCAGGGCCATGGGGATGGAGGTGCTGGCGGTAGCTCCGCCCACCCTGCTTCCGCCCGTGCCGCTCGAGGGGGTAGAGACCGGCTACGATTTCGATGCCGTCATGCCGCGCTGCGACGCGCTCTACATGCTGCGCATCCAGAAAGAGAGACAGAAGGAGGGGAGGTTCCCTTCTCTGGAGGAGTACACAAGGCTTTACCAGCTGGACGCGCGCCGCATGGGGAAGGCCAGGCCCAACGTGGTGGTCATGCACCCCGGGCCCATGAACCGGGGCGTGGAGATAGCCGCGGAAGTGGCAGATGCCCCTCACGCCGCGATCACCGCCCAGGTGGCGGCGGGAGTGGCGGTGCGTATGGCGGTGCTCTTCATGCTGCTCGGAGGAGGGGAAGGGGGTGAGAGGATTGCCTGACCTGGTTGTCAAGGGCGCAAGGGTCATGGACCCCTTCAACCGCATCGATGAACCCATGGACGTGCTCGTGTCGAGGGGGCGGGTAGCGGCGCTGTCCGCGGACCTCGAGGCGGAAGGCCGCGAGGTCATCGATGCGCAAGGGCTTGTCCTCGCACCCGGCTTTTTCGAACTCCACGCCCACCTGCGGGAGCCGGGACGCGAGGATGCCGAGACCCTGCGCAGCGGGCTGGAAGCAGCCCTGCGCGGCGGATATACGGCGGTGTGCTGCATGCCCAACACCATGCCTCCCCTGGACAACGCGACGATGGTGGAGGGGGTCGCTGCCAGGGCGGGGGAGCTAGGGCTCGCGGATCTCTATCCCATAGGATGCATTTCCAGGGGAAGGGAGGGCAGGGAACTGGCGGAGATGGCCCTCATGCACCTTAGCGAGGCGCGGGTACGCGCCTTCTCCGACGACGGAAGTGGAGTGGCGGACGCGGCGCTTATGCGCATGGCCTTGCAGTACGTGTCCGCCTTCGGAGGCTTGATAATATCGCATGCGGAGGAACCCTCGCTCTCGCGCGGGGGCCAGGTAAACGAGGGCGCGGTGTCCACCGCCATGGGCTTGAGGGGTATACCCGCATTGGCGGAAGAGGTGATGCTGGCGCGGGACCTCCTGCTCGCCGAGGAGACGGGAAGCCGACTGCACCTCGCGCATGTCAGCACCGCACGTTCGGTGCGTATGCTGAGAGAAGCGAAGGAGAGGGGGGTGCCGGTGACGGCGGAGGTCACGCCGCACCACCTGCTCCTGAGCGAGAACGACATAGACGGTTACGACACCGTTTTCAAAGTGAATCCTCCCCTGCGCACATCCGAGGACGTGCAGGCCCTGCGAGAAGCTGCTGCGGACGGCACCATAGACGCAGTGGCCAGCGATCATGCCCCCCACACCGTGGAGGACAAAGAGAAGGAGTTCGACTTCGCTCCCTTCGGCATGGTGGGGATGGAGAGCACCCTCCCCGTTCTGTACACGGGAATGGTCGAGGCGGGCGCCATCGACCTCATGCGTCTCCTGGAGCTCTTGACCAGCGGGCCGGCAGGCGTGATGGATTTGCGGCCCCCGGATTACGGGGCCGGGATCAGCGAGGGCGCGCGCGCCGATCTCGTCCTCATCGACCTGCAGCGCGAATGGACCCTGGACGCATTCGCTTTCGCCTCCAAGGGACGCAACTGCCCCTTCCACGGCTTGAGGGTAAAGGGAAAGGTGCTCTGTACCCTCAAGAACGGCAAGACAGCCTTCAGGGCGGCCAATGTGGGGGGTGGTTGAGATGGCGGAGGCCGGAACCGCGCTGGTCGTCGGCCCGGGTCCGGTGACCCTCTCGCAGGGGCCCGCCATGCAGTACCTGGCGGCGCGCGGATGCAGGCATCTGGAACGACGGGGACTGCGGGTGTTGATACTCGAGGACAACCCGGCCACCCTCATGGATGTGGGAGGGGGCGCCAGGGATGTTTTCGTGGAGCCGCCGGCGGCCGAGGTCGTGCGGCGCATCGTGGAAAGCAGCGGCGTTGACTCCATATGGTTCGGGTTGGGAGGGAGAAGGGGTTGGCTGCTGGCCTTGCGCCTGGCCAGGGAGGAGTGGTTCGAGGCAGGAGGGGTCCGGACGCCAGACATGGACGATCGCTCGCTCTGGCTCTGCGGTGACCGATCCCTGCTGCGCGAGACCCTCGAGGCCGGCGGCATCGCCAACCCCGCGTTCCAGGCCGTGAGCAGCCTGCGTGAGGGGCAGGAAGCATCGGATAGACTGGGGTTCCCCCTGGTGGTAAGGCCGCACTTTTCCTGTGGCGGGCGCGGCGCGGGTCTGGCTTACAACCTCGAGGATTATCCCGCGCTGCTCGAGGAGGCGATACGGGAGAGCATAACGGGGGAGGTGCTGGTCGAGGAGGCACTGGAGGGGTGGCGCAAGTATGTTGCCGTCGTGTTGCGTGGCGGTGACGGCAGGACCTGCGTGCCAGGGATGTTCGAGCAGCAGGAGGCGATGCCCAGGCACGACGAGGACGCGGTGCTGGTCTATCCGCCGCGTCGATGCGGGGCGGAGGGAGAATACGCGCTGCGGGAGATGGCGCACAAGGTCGTCGATGCCCTGGACCTGCTGGGAGTGATCGAGGTCAAACTGGCCGTGTCCCCGGGATGGGAATCCGTCTACGCCGTAGATGTCAATCCGGGGCCCTGGAGGACCACGCCGCTTCTGGAAGTCGCCACGGGCATGGATATACTCGGCGCACATCTCGACCTGGTAGCGGGGGGGAACCTGGCGCGGGAATGCGAGGTGATGGAGGGAAGCACTCCCCCGGTGACGGTGGTAGCCGTCCCGAACAGCGCTTTTCTCGAGGAGGGCGCCGGGGAGGGTTATATATCTCTCGCCTGCCGTTCCATGGGCCGCACCTTGTTCAGGGGCGCCGGTGCCGCCGCGGCGGCGCGCGGAGCGGCCGATGTGCTGAGCCGCCGCGGTATGGCTGCCGCAGGCGGCGAGGTGCGGGGGATATTGGAGGACCTCATGCGCTCGAGCGGCGGTGCGGAGAGAAGCGGCGGCGGCATGGAGGCCGCCCATTGCATATCCCGGTGCGCGGATGCCGATCTGTCGCATGCTGTCCTGGTCGTGGCGGCGGAAAGCAGCGGACCTTCCGGAGGTCACGAGGCCAACGTAAACTGCCTGCGCGCGCTGAGAGCCTGCGCACGCGAGGGAATCGAGGCCGCCGTCTACACCCCGGACCCGGGGTTCGCCCTGCTGGCCTCGCAAGAGGCGGATGCGGTCTTCCTGGGACCATTGCTGGCGGACGAGATCGCGCGCGCCGCCTCGGAGACCGGCATACGCAGGGTAACAGCGCACTTCGGGGGCGCTGCGGCCATGGACCTCGCGCCCGGACTCGCCGCGGCCGGGCTGGAGGTATGGGGCGGGGAGGCGCTGCAGGAGGGGGGCAGGTTGAAGACGGCGCTGGAGAGGATCAGCTTAGCCGGGCTGCAGGCGGTTGACTTCGTCGTCACAACCGGCCTGGAGGAGGGCGAGGAGTTGCTCTCGGGCGGCGTCTTTCCCCTGATCGCGAAGGTAGAAGAGCCGGGCATGGCTGCGGTTCAGAGGCTGATCTACAACGCCGAGGACGGCAGGATGTTCCTCGCGGACCACGGGCACGGGCAGGTCCTCTGGCGGCGGCTCCACGAGGAGGCCCAGGAGGTGCTGGTGGAGGCGGTAGCCCTGGAGGGCGGCCATGTGGTGCTGCTCTGGGAGCAACTCGAGGCGGTGGGTGTAAACTCGGCTGACGGCCTGGCCGTATATCCCCCCCGCTATCTCACTTCCGAGCAGGCGCAGAAAGCCCGCGAGCTGGCGGAAGGCGCAATCGATGCCCTGGGCTGGCGGGGGAATCTCTCCATGCGCATCCACTGGCATGACGGATATGCCAGTATCTGGAATGTCTCCACCGGCGCTTCGGTCAACCTCCCCTTCCTGCAGCGCGCATCGTCGCTGCCCTTGGCGGAGATGGGAATGATATCCCTGTGCGGCGGAAGTCATGATGTCCCGCGGGCTGTGGATGCCTGCAGCGCGGTAAGGGCTCCATTGATCCCGTTCGGGCTGATCGCCGATGACGATATCCTTCCGTCCCCGCAACGCCGCTCCACCGGTGCGGTTATGGGGATGGCGGGCGATCCCGGCGTCGCACTGGCTAAAGCCCTGTGGAGCCAGGGTTTGAGGCCTCAACCCGGAGGAAAGGTATTCCTGAGCGTCGCCAACCGTGAGAAGAGGCGCGTCCCCATGCTGGCGCGCGAGCTGCAGGGAGCCGGTTACGTTCTACTCGCCACCAGGGGTACCGCTCATGCGCTCGCGGCGGCGGGTATGGAGGTGGAGACGGTCAACAAGCTGCGCGAGGGACGCCCGAACGTTCTGGACCTCATACGGAACGGGGAGATAGGGATGGTGGTGAACGTGCCGCGTGGCAAGCACCCCCATTCCGATGGTTTCTATATCCGGGCGGCGTCAGCACGGCACGGCATTCCCTGCATAACCAACATGGAGGTGGCACTGGCCCTCGCCATGGGGATACGCCAGGCGGACCCGCCGGCCTGGGAGATTTGCCCCCTGCGGGAGTACGCCGCGCCGGGACAGGAATCCGGGGGTGATTGAGGGTTGCCGGGACGGTACAAGGCCGAGGTGGTCGCCAGGAGAAGGTTCGGAACCCTGGTGGAGCTCGCCTTGGAGACGGGTTCAGCTATCGATGCGGAGCCAGGGCAGTTCATACACGTACGCTGCGATAAGGAGGGCCTTATCCTGCGCCGTCCGTACAGCCTGTCGGGCATGGCGGGAAGCGTGGTGAACATCATGGTGCGGGAGGTGGGTGCTGGCTCCGCGTGGTTGTGCGCGTCCGAGATCGGACAGGAACTGGATATCATGGGCCCCCTGGGGCGTGGGTTCAGCATCGACGGCGGATCGAGGCACGGTCTTGTCGCCGGGGGTACTGGGATAGCGCCCATGAGATTCCTTGCGGACCGCCTGAGGCGGCTGGGCCTGGAGGAGACTCTTTACTGGGGGGTGGAGGGCGAGGCGGAGTACGGGGGGCTTGCCCTGGAACTCGCAAAGGAGTGCGACCTTCTTTTCGCCACCATGGACGGGAGCGCGGGCGAAAAGGGAAACGTTGTCGACATGTTACTGGACGCGGGAGTGGAAGGCCTGGATGGGATATATGCCTGCGGTCCGAGAGGTATGCTGACCGCCCTCGCCGAAAGCTTGAATGACGAGACCCTGGCCGCAATGCAGGTATGCATGGAGGAGCGCATGGCCTGCGGGGTCGGGGCGTGCAGGGGGTGCGTGGTCCCGGCGTCACCGCCTCGCCGCGGATATCTCACGGTGTGCAGGGACGGCCCGGTGTTCCGGGGAAGGGAGCTGGATTGGGAGAGGATAAGAGGATAAATCTTGAGGTGGAGCTGTCCGGCATACGGCTCAGAAACCCCCTGCTGGTATGCTCGGGGACCTACGGCAACGGCAGGGAATACGCTGAGTGGGTGGACCTGGAGATGCTGGGAGGCCTGATGACCAAATCGGTCACCCTGGAGCCGTGCGCGGGCAACCCGCCTCCGCGCCTGTGGGAGACGCCTTGCGGCATGCTCAACTCCATAGGGTTGGAGAACGCGGGTCTGGAATCTTTCCTGGCGGGGGAACTGCCGTGGTTGTCTGCCCTGCCGTTGCCGATATGGGTGAACGTGGCCGGGTTCAGCCAGCGGGAATACGTGGTCGTGGCGAGCGAGATATCACGCAGCGGAATGGCCGACGCTATAGAGCTCAACATCTCCTGCCCCAACGTGAAGAAGGGCGGGATACATTTCTCTTCCGATCCGCGGGAGGCGGCGGACCTGGTCGAGAAGGTGAGGAAAGTGGTGGAGATACCCCTCTACGTGAAGCTCACGCCGCGCTGCGGCGACATCGTGGAGATGGCCAGGGCGGTGGCTGCTGCGGGAGCGGACGGGATAAGCCTCATCAACACCTTTCCGGCCATGGCCGTGGACGTGGAGACGGCGAGGCCCCGCCTTGCCAACAATACCGGAGGGCTCTCCGGGCCGGCCATACACCCCATCGCGGTGCTCCTGGTCTGGGAGGTGGCGCGGGCCCTGGACCTGCCGGTGATCGGCATGGGGGGCATATGGTCCTGGCGGGACGCGGTGGAGTTGATGATGGTGGGTGCCGACGCCGTGGCTGTCGGAACGCTGAACTTTTCGGATCCAGCGGCTCCCCTGGGGATAATAGGGGGTATGCTCGACTTTCTCAAGCGCAAGGGGATAGACTCGGCGGCTGCGCTGGTGGACATGGCGCACCGGGAGGGCGGTTGAGATGAGCGGTGCCCGGGACCCCTTCATCGTGGCCCTCGACCTGCGGAAGAGAGAGAGCCTGCTGGACCTCGCGGACAGGCTGAGAGGCGAGGTGGAGACGGTGAAGGTGGGGCTGGAGGCGTTCGTGCGCATGGGACCCGGGATTGTCGAGGAGTTGCGGGGCATGGGATTCAAGGTCTTTACCGACCTCAAGCTGCACGACATACCGAACACCGTGAGCGGCGCGGTAAGAGGACTGGTGCGCACGGGAGCGAGTATGCTCACGGTGCATGCAAGCGGAGGAGGGGCGATGCTCGAGGCCGCGGTGAGCGCGGCGAGGGAGGAGGCCGCGGCCGAAAACGTCGCCGCGCCTCTCGTTCTCGGGGTGACCGTTCTCACCAGCCTCGATGACGCCGCGGTAGCCGAGATCGGTTGGCCGCAAGGTGCCGCCGGGACGGCGCTTGCCCTGGCAAGGCTCGCGTGGGAGGCTGGGCTTGACGGGGTGGTGGCATCGGCGCGCGAGGCCCCGTTATTGAGGGAGGCACTGGGTGGCGGGGCGGTTATCGTCACACCGGGCATACGCGCGGCCGGCGCCGCTGTGCAGGACCAGGCGCGGACGTCGACACCGCGGGAAGCCCTGGCGGCTGGTGCCGATTACCTGGTGGTGGGAAGGCCGGTCATCGCTTCCCCCGATCCCGCGGGGGCGCTGCGGGGACTGAGGGAAGAAGCGAGGTAGGAGCCGGAAGAGGCAGCCGGGTCAGGCGTAAGCGGCGCGCACACCGCATCGTGAGACGGGAAGGGAGTGGTGCCATGAACCAGTGGGAGGTACTGGAGATCCTGGAAAGGGAGGAGGCCGTGCGCAGAGGGCATTTTCTCCTCACCTCGGGACTGCACAGCGACACCTACGTGCAGTGTGCCATGGTGCTGCAGCACCCGCACATCGCCGAGAGCTTGGCCGACGAGATCGCCAAGGCCTTTCAGGACGAGGACATGGACCTGGTGATCAGCCCGGCGCTGGGCGGCATAATCATCGGCTACATGGTCGCCATGGCCTTGCGCAAGCGCATGCTCTTCGCGGAGAGGGTGGAAGGCGGCCTGATCCTGCGAAGAGGGCAGAACATATCCCCCGGGGAGAAGGCGCTTATCGTGGAGGACGTGATCACCACCGGGGGGTCGGTCAAGGAGCTCATGAAGGTGGTAGAGGCGGCGGGAGCGAAGATTATAGGTGTCGCTGCCCTGATAGAACGTGGTAAAGGGCGAGACCTCGGGGTGAGGAAGAAGGTCCTGTTGGAGCTCGAGGCGGAGGCATGGGAGGAGGGAGAATGCCCCCTGTGCAAGCAAGGACTGGAGCTGGAAACGCCTGGAAGCAGGGGCTTGGCTTGAGGACGGCCCTCACGCGCAGAGGGCGCGACTGCCGGCGACAGATAGCTTGTATGCAGGAAAAAGGAGGTTTATACTAGGTTAGACCGTTGCTGTAGGGTAAGCTTTGACTCGAGGAGGGTTAATAATGGCCAAACAAAAGCTCCCGGAATTGACAGCCGAACAGCGCAAGGCGGCCCTGGAAAAAGCGGCTAAGGTGAGGAAAGAGAGAGCCGAGATAAAGAAGAAGCTCAAGGCCGGCCAACTCAAAGTCAGCGACGTCTTGAAGAAGGCGAACGATGAGATATACGGCAAGATGACCGTCAAGTCGGTCATCGAATCGGTGCCGGGGGTCGGTAAGCTGCGGGCGGCGAAGATCATGGAGGAGATCGGTATCAGCACTTCGCGCCGCGTGAAAGGCCTCGGCCCGAAGCAGATAGCTGCCCTCAAGGACAGATTCGCCTGATAGCGGCACCTACGTGCGCCACAAGAGATAAACCGCGACAGCGACAGAGAACAAGCCTGCAGGTGAGGTAATGCCCCAGGGACGCCTTTTTGTCGTCGCCGGGCCTTCCGGTGCGGGGAAAGGAACGCTTATCTCTGAACTTCTCCGTCGCTATCCCGCCGTCTGGCTCTCGATATCGGCAACCACCAGGAAGCCGAGGCAGGGAGAAACGGACGGTGTGCAATACCGTTTCCTCAGCGAAAACGAGTTCGGGGAGATGGTAGCGCGGGAGGATTTCCTGGAATGGGCGGAGGTGCACGGCAACCTCTACGGCACTCCCGCCGGCGGCGTGCTGGAAAGGCTGGCGCGCGGGCAGGACGTTATCCTCGAGATAGACGTACAGGGAGCGAAACAGGTAAGGGAGAAGATGCCGGAGGCGGTATCGGTGTTCGTGCTCCCGCCTTCGTCCGCGGCGCTCGAGGAGAGACTGCGGAGACGCGGCACGGAGGACGAGGCGGAACTCCAGCAGCGCCTGCGCAACGCCCTGGAGGAATGCAGGGAAAAGGACGAGTACCAGTACGTGGTCGTAAATGACCAGCTGCATCGCGCTGCCGATGAGTTCTGTGCTATATATGAGAGGGAAAGCCGCCTGCACGAGTGAGTTCATGAGGAACGGAGGTTTCAGAAGCGTGTTGATGAAGACCAGTATAGACGATCTCTTACGCTGGATAGACAATTCCAGGTTTGGACTGACCATAACGGCCGCCAAGCGGGCGCGTCAGATCAACAATTATTTCCGCCATCTGGGGGAAGGGCTGGGACACGATGCCGGCCCGCAGATCAGGTCCGCATCCAACAAGTCTCTCACCCTCGCCCTGGAGGAAATCGCCGCAGACAAGCTGGAGTTCGAGCGCCCGGAAGATGGGGTGAAGTAGCGGCCGGCCCGTATTACCAAGGATATGAACATCATCATTCTGGGCGTGACCGGGGGAATAGCCGCATATAAGGCGGTTGATGTCGCGCGCCAGTTCATCCTCCTCGGCTTCGAAGTCAAGGTAATAATGACCGAGCACGCCACGCGCCTCGTGGGACCGGCCACGTTCAGGGCCATAACCGGCAATCCCGTCGCGATCGACAATTTCGCGGACACGGGCGCTCCCATTCAGCATATCTCCCTGGCGCGGGAGGCCGACCTCGTCGTGGTGGCGCCGGCTACCGCCAACGTCCTCGCCAAGATGGCGCACGGCCTGGCCGACGACCTGCTTTCCACCACCCTGCTGGCCACACGCTCCCCATTGCTGGTGGCGCCCGCCATGAACCTCGAGATGTGGCGCCACCCGGCTACCCGGTCAAACCTCGAGAAACTGAGAGAAAGGGGCGTGTTCGTCGTGGGGCCGGAAAGCGGTTCGCTGGCCTGCGGCGAGGAAGGCGAGGGAAGGATGTCGGAGCCAGCGCGCGTCGTAGATACCGCCCTGGAGATACTGGGCATGGGGGGTAGCCTGGCGGGGAGGCGCGTCCTGGTGACGGCGGGAGGCACCAGGGAGCCCATAGACCCGGTGCGGTACATCGGCAACAGGTCCAGCGGCAGGATGGGCTATGCCCTTGCCGCCACGGCAAAGAGGATGGGGGCCGATGTTGACCTGGTAAGCGGCCCCACCAGCCTGGAAGACCCGGGTGGTGTGGAGACGATAAGGGTCGAAACCGCCGCCGAGATGTGGGAAGAGGTGAAGGCCATCGCGCCCGCATGCGATGTCGTGGTCATGGCCGCGGCCGTCGCCGATTTCACCCCCGCGAGGGCGAACGCGGAGAAGATAAAGAAAGAAGGTCGGAGCGGGCTCACGCTCGAGCTGGAGCCGACGCGGGATATCCTCGAGCACCTCGCCGGATCGAGGACGCCGGGACAGGTGCTGGTGGGTTTCGCGGCCGAGACCGGGGAGTTGATGCAGCGCGCGAGCCGCAAACTGAGGGAAAAGGGCGTGGACATGATCGTCGCCAACGACGTATCGGCGCGGGGGTCGGGATTCGATTCAGACTACAATAAGGCGACACTCTTGTTCGCGGACGGCCGCGTGCTCGATCTTGACCGCATGCCCAAGGAAGAACTCGCGGTGCGGGTATGGCAGGCAGTGCTCGCTATGCTGGAGCACTGAATTGGCGCGAAAACCTCAAGCCCGCCCGGGGCTGGGACGATAATTAATGGTGTGCCGGGATCGCGACGCAGTGCCTGCTGCGTGAGGGTGTTGGAGGAGCGGAATTGGCGAAGATCACGAAACTTGGCATCATACTCAACGTATCAACTTATCCGCTCCCCACGCTTATGCCGAAGAAGAGCGACCGAAAATCAAAGACCCTGACCTTCGACATCAACTTCGATCTCGTGGACGAAGGAGGCAAGAGCACCAAGGTGTGGTTTTACCGTGGATTCCGCTTTCCTCCTCCCCTGGATGACGGGGACCGCGTTATCGTGGTCGGAAAGTTCGGGCGAATCTCCAGGGATATTTTATACGCCTCGAAGATAATAGACCCCAGGAGGGCGAGAGTATATACTGGTTTTCGTAACCGGAGGTTGAAAGGGCAGGAGATCGCTGTAGCGGGAGAGATCTCCGGTGATCAGCAGGCCTGAAGCGTGCGAGTCGGAGTGGCGGAATCGGTAGACGCGCTAGGTTGAGGGCCTAGTGAGGAGTTTCCTCATGGGGGTTCAAGTCCCCCCTCCGACACCAGCATCAGACCCCGGCCGGCGCGGCCGGGGTTCACGCTTTTTTCGTCTCCCATTCCTCGAAGATACCGACCGCCTCCACCGCATCCCTGCCCAGCGCGTCGAGGCCGAACTTCTCCACCAGCTCGGGAGTGGTGCAGGCGCCGCCCACGGCTATCCTCACCCTTTCCCTCAGGCCGGCCTCCTTGATGGCGTCGACTACGTCACCTATGGAGGATATCATGGGCGTGATCAGCACGGACATCCCCAGGAGGGAGGCGCCGCTCTCCCTGAGCGCATCGACCACCCTCGTCTCCGCCACATCCACACCGAGGTCGACGACCTTGAACCCGGCCGCCGACAGCATGGTCACCACAAGGTTTTTGCCGATGTCGTGGACGTCTCCCTTGACCGTGAACATGACCACGGGTCCCTTGCGTGAGGCCCCATCGCCCGATATGAGGGGCTCGAGTACGGCCATGCCCTCCTTCATGGTCTCGCCGGCGAGGACCAGGTCGGCGAGGTAGTATTCCTCGGATTGAAAGAGCTCGCCGATGTCCTTCATGCCCTCTCCCAGCCCTCTCAGGGCGATATCGAGGGGCGCATTTCCCCCATCCAGGGCTTCCCTCACCGCAGTCTGTATGCCCTCGATATCCAACTCGACCAGGGTCTTTTTCACTCTCTCTATGGCGTCCACCGGCTCCACCTCCAGCAGTCTCGATGCGGCGTTACCCATGTGTAACGCCATTATAAACGCTTTATACGGTTTGAGGGCTCCGTTTCGCCAGTGGCCTCCTGCGTCGGCAGGACTTGAGCGGTACGGGGGAAGAAGCGTTAATATTGATGGGGTGCTGGAGCGATGACCGGAATGGCGGCTGGACGGGGTGCGGTAGCTGCGAGGAGGGAAAGTGAACGCACAGGCACTTCCGCGCATCAGGTTGAAGACGGACGAGACGCCTCCCGTGGGAGCCAACTCGTATCAGGCGATCCCGGAGATGGTTGAATTCACCCGACGCGATGCGCCACCCGCGAGCGTACGCACCCTCGCGCTGGGCAGGGTGGCGCTGGCGCTGGACGGCGAGAGCGGTGAGCTGGCGGGCCTGCAATGCTACGTCAAGACGGGGAGATGGAAGAGGGAGGAGGAGAGCCCGCCGTTAATGCCCGATGCGGAAGGGGTGTTGTTTCTGGAACCTCCCGGCGGAAACGAAAGCCTCACATATCTTCCCGTGGAGCCGCGCTTCCTCTGGCACGAAGCCAGCTCATCCCTGCGCATCTCGCTGGCGGAGGGAGCGGCACTCGTCTTCAAGGTAGCCAGCTGCCTCCTGGTGGGAGTAGACCGGGAGGGGCGCCTTACAGACATCTGGCTCACGGATCTGGATCTTGCGCTGGAGTAAGAGATCCCTGGCGCATGTGGACAAGCCGCGGCATCAGCGTACCCTTTGCGCGGAAGAACGCGTAGCCGCACCCGGCCGGGGTCGAGATCATCCTCCCCCTGCTTTCGTGCCTGCAGCAAGTGCCTCGAGGATCACGGGTTGAACTGGGCCTTTAGCTCCTTCTTCAGGATCTTGCCGGTAGCGGTGCGCGGCAGCGCCTCCACGAATGCCACCCTCTTGGGTATCTTGTACTTCGCCAGCTTGCCACGGCAGAACTCTATGACCTCCTCTTCGCTGACCTCGACGCCGGGGGTAGGCACGACCACGGCCAGGCCCACCTCGCCCCATTTCTCGTCGCTGACGCCGATCACACCGACATCGGCGACCTTCCCGAATCCCATGAGGACGTCTTCAACCTCGGCGGGATAGACGTTCTCGCCGCCCGAGATATACATGTCCTTGCGCCGGTCCACCAGGAAGAGGTATCCTTCGTCGTCGATATATCCCATGTCCCCGGTGTGCAGCCAACCGTCGGTGATGGACTCCGCGGTGGCTTCGGGGAGGCGCCAGTACTCACGGATGACGTTGGGGCCCTTTACCCATACTTCTCCCATCTCCCCACGCGGCAGGTCGCTGCCCTCCGTGTCCACGATCCTGATGTCGGTATGGAAGACGGGCTTGCCGCAGGAGCCGAGCTTTCTCAGGGCGTCCTCGGTGCGCAGGGCGGTTATGGCGGTGGCGGTCTCGGTCATGCCGTAGCCCTGGTTGAAGTTGATGCCGTGTTTCTGCCAGGTCTCGATGAGGGGGCGAGGGCAGGGCGCGCCCCCGGCGATGAAAAAGCGCACACTGGCGTAATCGGTGGTATCGAATTCCGGCACCTGGGTCATGAGCAGGAACATCACGGGGATGCCGAACATGAGGGTCACCCCGTCCCTCTCGATGATCTGCAGGGTCTCCACGGGATTGAAGAATCGCTGTATGGTCAGCACCCCCCCCACATAAAGGATGGGGAAGGCCGATACCGCCAGGCCTCCTATGTGGAAAAGAGGCGCGCAGGCGATGCCCACGTCCTCGTTGCCCATGGCATACATGTTGATGGAGTTGATGGCGTTCCACTGCGTGTTGCCGTGAAGTATGGCGGCGCCCTTGGGTTTGCCCGTGGTCCCCGACGTGTACATGATGAACTGGTAATCATCGAGGGTCACCTCCGCGTCGGGCACCGGCTCCTCCTCGGACTTCCCGGCGATCCACTCCTCGTAGAGCGGATCATCCGCTGAGCCGCCCTCCAACTCCCGGACGTATTGCCTGATCGAGGGCACCGCGCCGTGAAGTGCCTCCGCCGTCTCCGCGAACTCGGGTGAGTAGATGAGCCCCTCGGGCTCCGAATCGTTAAGGATGTACTCCAGCTCGGGAGCGGCGAGCCGGAAGTTCAGGGGCACCATGATCCCGCCCAGCTTGTTCAGCGCCAGCAGTATCTCCAGGAACACGTTGCTGTTTGCCATGAGCGCGGCGAACCTAGTGCCCTTTCTGACCCCCATCTCCTGCAGTGCATGCGCGAGGCGGTTGATCCTGGCGTTGAACTCCCGCTTGCTCAGTTCCAGGTCCCCGTACTTGATACAGTGCTCGTCGGGATAACGAGCCGCCCACCGCGTCGGCCATTCTCCGATGTTCATGTCTCATACCCCCTTGGATCATATCCCGCGCATGTTCATATTGTACCCGGAGACTATGCGGGCGAGCCTGTTGGAATACGCCTCCGCCATCTGGCTGCGGGCGGAGCATTCCCCGCGTTCGAACAGTAGGCGCGAACGTTCACCCCCCCGGGCGAAAACCGCCTGCCTACCAGCCTGATGCCATGTATTATATACTCTAGCCATGAGTAATCACGAGGACAGGTCTCCCTTGCTGTTGAAAGTGGCCTTGAGACAGGCCCTGCGTCGCCTGCGCGATGAGGCCGAAGCGCTTTCACAGTACGAAGCCCTGGCGGGAAACCTGGGGTGGGAGAAAGTCTCCGAAGCGGTGGCGGCGGCCAAGACGGCGATGGCGGAAGCGGCGGAGAGGACGGCCGATGCCGTGGAGGCCGCGGCGGAGGTCCAGGCCGAGACGGCCCACGAACACAGCCACGATCATTCTCACCCGCACAGCCACTCCCACGAGCATCCCCACGAACATCCCCACGGGCACGAGCACGCGGACTGACGGCGGGCGCCCCAGGTCGCCCGGAATGAAAAAGCGGAAACGCAGGGCGCGCTCAACCGGCCGAAGATCCGCCGCCACCGAAGCCGCCCCCGGCGGATCCCCCCCCGAATCCACCGCCGCCGGAACCCGACGAGCGTGGCGAAGAGGTAAGGGTGCTGTTCATCCTGTCGGTCATGCCGTTGAGGGAAGAAGCCAGATACAGCGTGCTGAAAGTAGCTCCGCTGCTCGCATACCACTCGGGGGGAGTGGTGTATATATCCTTGAACTTCCGCGCCCAGGCATCGGCTACCCCCAGGACCATGGCGTAGGGCAGGTTGGCCTGAAAGTTTTCGGGGGTCATTGACTCCAGCTCCTGTTTCTCCGCCGTCTCCATGAACTCGCGAAAGCCCATGGCATGCTCGTAGGCGCGCGATCCCTCGACGCTGCGGCTGGGCATGGCCCATCCCACGATGGCCACGACCGCGCCTATGGGGATGAAGGCGAGGAGCAGGACGGCGAACCAGCCGAGGTCGAACCATGTCGGGAGGACCAGCAGTGCCGCCAGGGGAAGGCCTGCGACGAGAGCGGCCGCGACGAGGTATCTCGTACGCATTGCCCCCGGCTCCGTCGTAAACAGCTTCCTCTCCATGACCTCTTTCTTCACGCCCTTGTTGAGGATGGAGTCCACGTGGGTATAGAACTTGTTCCGGAGGTCGGATTCCTCCACCCTGTCGCCGCTGGAGAACAGCCCCTCCATGATCTCCCGTTCGTAGGGCAGGAGGCCGGAGAGGTCCTCTTTGCTGCGCTGGAAAGCGTATTCCCTCATCCTGATAAAGCTGCGCTTTTCCGACTCGATGATGACCAGGTATCCACGGCGCGCGAGGTCGACGATGGTCGCCGAGATGTCATGCACGCGTGGCTTCTGGTTTACCAGCATACCCAGCATCGCCGGCAGGATCCCCACGGGGGGCTCATAACGGACCATGGCCGTGCCCGTCCTCCCCACGTCCCTACCCTTCCTCCACCACAGGAGAAACATGCCCAGTGCCGCCGCCGCGAGGAGGAAAGAAGAGGAGGCGATGATGGCGATGCCACAGGCCCTGTCGTACTGCCAGGGTTTCGCAACGGCGCCCTTGGGCAAGGCGACGTCGATGGTGAAGGTCGAATAGGGCGGGATCTCCCTGACCTCCCACCGCAGTCTATCGCCTTCGACTACCTGCCCGTAGTCCGAGGGAGGATTGGAGATGTCGATATACTCGGAGGCCTTCACGTCCTCCACCTTTATGCCCTGTGGCAGTTGCACGGTGACGGTGGACGACTTTATCGCTACGTCCCGGTCGATGGAAACGGCGTCCCAGTAGAGGCGGTCGAGATCGTCGGCGAAGATAAAGGCCCCGGTCATGCGGTATTCGATTATCCAGCCCTTCTGTTCGTCCCTGGCCTCGAACTCTATATGCACCCTCTTGCCGCTATCGTAGGATTCCACGCCCCAATGGCCACGGTCATAAGGTTGGCCGTCCAGGGTGAAGACGGCGATGTCGTGGATGCGCACTCTGCCGTAGGTGCGGCCGTTGAACGAGAAGGCGGATTCAGTGCTTATATCGCGGTTGAGCCATTCGAAGCTGCCGCGGAAATTGACTACCTGCGTCTCGCGCACCGTAAAGGACGAGTCCGGATTGACGGTTATCTCGCTGTCGAAGCGCTCGAACTCCCAGCTCTTCTCCTCGCCCGGGGGCGAATCGGGAACCGTGGTGTCCATGAGCGAAGAGGGCCAGTAACAGGTGATGGAATAAGAGGACGCCTCCGCCAGGTCCGCCGCCTCTATCACCGCAGTATCGCCGCCCTCGAAACGCTGGCTTATGCGGCCCCTGTAATCGAGGGGCGTGACCGTCAGCTTTATCGACGCCGCGTCCGCTTCCGCCGGGAAGCGTATCCTGACCGAGGACTCCGTGATGGGGGAGTTGCGGTCCGCGGGAACAGCGGTCCATTTCTCCAGGCCGGTACGTTCCGCGTCCCGAACGAAGGCATCGTCCAGGAGGTACTCGTAGATGCAGGTGGCCACCGTGCCTGTCGCGCCGGTGTCACACCAGAAGGAATAACCCCTCTCGTCCTCGCTGAGACCCCATGTGCCGTCGGGCAGGACCGTCCCATCGCCCCCCAGCACCCTTCCCTCCACGAGCCTGCCGTAAAACGAGGGAACGAACAGCCCGACGAGACGGGACGATGCGGGGAATTCATAGGTAACCTTGTTCCGCACCAGGAGCGAGCCGTTCGCGTTGATCTTCATCTCAGTGTGGAAGGCAAGGTAGGTATAATCGGTCTGAGCCAGGGCGGGGAGCTGCGAGCACACGGTGAAGGCCAGGGACAGCAACAGGGCTACGATAAACAGCGACCTCGCGATGCTGCTTGACGTACTCTTCGTTCCGCCGGTTGCGGGCACGCCGTTTCTCCTGCTCTATTAGGCGACCGGGTACTCTTCCTCCATTGGGCTAAAGGTTATCACAAAGGCGGTGGCGATGGCAGCGCCCATGTCGCGGCACGGAACGCGCTGCGGGAAGGAGGCGCGATGGAGATATGGCCGGAGGTGCGCAGGGACGCTTTACGCGCCGGGCGCACCGAGCATACCGTTTGTGGCACGAGGGCAGGATAGCGGTTAGAATTCCTAATAGCGGCCCGTTTCACGAGTTCCTGCCGATGTGATAACGCCGATAAACGGTGGAGGAAGAGCCGGTCGTTTCCTCTGAGCGTGAAAGGGTGGCGGATAGGGGGGGGCGATTCCATACTCCGGGAGATAGGCATAACGGGAGCAAGATAAGGAGGCGGAGTGGTACAGACCCTGTCGCGCTGCCGGGAATGCGGACTTCCAGGCAGGTTGGCGGAGAGCGTGGCGTGGGGGCCCGGCGGGCTGGTCGTGCTGCGACGCATGCAAGGGATGCGCCTGGCCATGCTAGACGAAAGGACGCTGGAGAGCGTAAAGGCGGCGATGTCGGGCGCGGTAGGGGCAGCGGCGGTCCAGGAAGCCCAGCGGGATGCCGCAAACGCGGCGGCCTCGACGCAAATGCGTGCCAAGGGCAGGTTGTCGCGCTTCGGTACGGCGAAGAGAGAATTCCTGGTGAGGCTGGAGGAGCTTTCACTGCTGTTGGGTCTGGGCCGCGTGGAGTTGGAGAAGTTCGCCCCGCGTGAAGGAGGCTCCATGCTTCTGCGCATGCCGTTTGACCTGGAGATGATGGCGGCGGCGATCACCGGGGCGCTCGAACGGATGGACCAGTGCGTCTATGCGGTCGAGGTGTCGGGCATTGGCGAGAACGTCTTCAGGCTCGCGCTCGAGGCCAAGGGGAGGAGCGAGGACAACGCCCTCAAAAGAGTGCATGCAGTCTCGCACGGCCGCATCGATGCCGGGGGCGGGGATGGAGAACGATGTGGCCAGTGCGGGCTGCCGGTCTGCCTGGCCGGACTGTGCTGGGACGAGATGCACGGCGTTATAAGGGCGGGGGCGGACGGGAGGAGGTTGGTCTTGCTTCCCCACTGCATGCTGGCGGCCCAGGAACACCTGGTGGAAGCACCTGCTGGTGTCGCGGCAAGCATGCAGGAGGCGGTTTTCCGCTCGGTGCGCGCCGGCATGGAGTACGGAGAACATGATGGTTACGAGAAGGCGTTGAACGGTGGCAAAGCCGGTAGTGAGGGCTGGTGCGGTAGTGTGGGCGGGATGCTGGCCATGAGGGGCTGGGGGGCTCTGGCCGGCATCGCTTCGGAAGGCGACAGATGGAGGATCGAGGTGATGAACCCGGTCAGCGACGGGCTCGTCGCGGGCTGGTTGCGGGCGTTATATACTGTTGCGGTAGGGAGGGAACCGCTGGTCACAGCAAGTGGAGACGCCTCGCTAAGGCTATACGAGATGGGCTGAGTGGTGTCTCGAGCAAGCACCGGCACCGCGTGTTGCGATGGGAAAGCCGCGAGAAAAGGAGGTCGATAAAGTTGTACGAGGAGCAGTTCTCCCTTGAGGGAAAGGTGGCTATCGTCACCGGTGGCAGCCGTGGGATCGGGCAGGCCATAGCCGAGGGCTATGCCGAGATGGGCGCGAGGGTCGTGCTGGCAAGCCGCAAGGCAGAAGCGCTGGAGGAAGTCCGCAAGGGCATCGTCGCCGCCGGGGGAGAGGCCCATGTCATCCCCACCCATATGGGCGACATGGAGGGCATCAACCGGTTGGTGCGGGAAACGCTGGAGAAATACGGCACCATCGACATCCTGGTGAACAACGCTGCGACCAACCCGATCTTCTGCGGCACCGGCGATGTGGAGGAACCGGCCTTCGAAAAGATCATGGAGGTCAACGTCAAGGGGCTGTTCTTCCTCACCCAGCAGGTGGGCAAGGTGATGTGCGACAAGGGATCCGGAACCGTCGTCAACATTTCCTCGGAGGCGGCTTTCTGCCCCACCCCTTTCCTGGGGGTTTATTCCATCTCCAAGGCCGCCGTGAACATGCTCACCAAGGTCTTTGCGCAGGAGTGGGGGCCGAGGGGAGTCAGGGTCAATGCTATCGCGCCGGGACTGGTGAAGACCCATTTCAGCCAGGCTTTATGGGGCAACGAGGCCATCCTGCAGGCGGCGCTGAACTCGATACCCCTGGGGAGGATGGCCGAGCCCGAGGAGATGGTGGGCCTGTGCATCTTCCTGGCGTCAGACGCCTCCAAGTACATAACAGGGCAGGTCATACTCATAGACGGGGGAAGGGAGATTTCATCCTGATAGGCACACTACCCGCGTTATAGAAGGGAAGGCTGGAGATGGGCGCATCCCTCTGGGACACGGTGAGCGTGGGAGGCGTGAAGCTCAGAAACCGCGCGGTGATGCCAGCCATGGGGACCGCCTACGGGTCACCACGGGGCGAGGTAACGGAGCGGCTCGAGGCTTACCACAGGATAAGGGCTGAAGCCGGCGTAGGCCTGATAGTGACCGAGGTCTGCGCGGTGCATCCGAGCGGCAGGGCATTCCCCTCCGAGCTGGGCATATACGACGACTCCTTTCTCCGCGGGCTCGCGGAGCTGGCCATGACCATCAGGAAGGCGGGGGCGGCGGCGGCCGTGCAATTACACCACGCGGGCCGGGAGACCTTCCCATCCGTCATCGGCGAGCAGCCGGTGGCCCCTTCTCCCGTCGCCAGCCGCGCCATGGGGCAGGTCCCGAGGGAGCTGAGCGCCGAGGAGGTCGCGGAGCTGGTCAGGTGCTACGCCTCGGCCGCCAGGCGCGCGCGAGAGGCGGGTTTCGACGCGGTGGAGGTCCACGGCGCCCACGGCTACCTGGTGAACCAGTTTCTGTCGCCCTACTCAAACCATCGCGAGGACGCCTACGGAGGTGACGACGCCGGGCGCTACCGCTTCGCCCGGGAGATCGTACAGGCTATCAAGGGGGAGGCGGGCGGGGATTTTACGGTCATCTTCCGCTTTTCCGCCAGCGAGGAGGCGAAGGGCGGCTATGACCTGGACTATATCCTGCCCCTGCTCCCACTCCTCCAGGAGGACGGCGTGGACGCCTTCCACGTGTCATGCGGTATTTACGACTCGCCGGGAAATCCCACCAGCCCCGGCCTTCACCACCCTCCCGGCATCAACGTGGAGAGGGCGGCGAGGGTAAAGGTAATGGTTGACAGGCCGGTGATCGTGGCGGGGAAGATACACGACCCGCGCATGGCCGAGGAGGTGCTGCAGGCGGGAAAGGCGGACCTGGTGGCCTTCGGACGCCAGCACCTCGCCGATCCGCGGTTCCTGGCCAAGGCGGCGCGCGGTCGCTACGAGGACATACGTTTCTGCCTGTCGTGCAATCAGGGTTGTATAGAACGCCTTACCTTTGACCTCAAATCGACTACCTGCGTCATCAATCCCCTCTGCGGGCGCGAGGAGGGGGAGAGGAAGGGAGAGGAAGCCTCTCGGGGACCGTTCCTGGTGGCGGGAGCCGGGCCTGCCGGCCTGCAGGCGGCCATCACCCTGGCCGAGGCCGGCGCGGAGGTGAGGATATACGAGAAGGATGGGGAGGCGGGAGGCCAGCTGAGGCCGGCATCACGGCCGCCGGGTAAGGATCCCTACGCGGAGTGGGTCGAGTGGGCGTTGAGGAGGTTGGAGTCGCTGGGGGTGCGCGTGGAGTGCGGGGTGGAAGTCGGCGCGGAACTCCTGCGTGAAGGCGGATGGCGCGGCGTCGTGAATGCCTGCGGCGCGAGCCCGCTGCTGCCGCAGGTGAAGGGGTCCGAGTTGGATACGAACAGGGAGGCGAGGGAGGTCCTGCTGGGCGTAGCCGGCGTGGGCAAGAGTGCCCTGGTGGTGGGGGCGGGGCCGGTGGGTATGGAGACCGCCCATTATCTCATCTCGGCCGGGCGGAAGGTGACGGTTGTCGAGGAGAAGGAGATGCCCCCGGTAATGCCCCTGACCTCCCACGGCTATTTTCTGCACCGCGTGTTGAGGGAAAGCGGGACCCTGCTGCTGGGGACCAGGGTCGTGGAGGTCACCACGGGTGGAGCCGTGGTGGAGGCGAAAGGCGACACGAGGAATATAGAGGCCGATGCGGTGATCTGGGCGGTGGGCTCCGTTTCCCGGAGGGAACTGGAGGAAGCGGCGCGGGAAGCGGGCCTCGCGGTGGTAGCGGTTGGCGACGCGGTGGAACCACGCAGGCTCCTCGATGCGGTGCATGAGGGTTACAAGGCCGCTGTCGGGTTTCTTTACGGGGAAGAGGAGACGGGTTGACGGAAAATGGGGGCCGGCGGGTCTCGGCCCTGTTTGCCGCAACGCCAGCAAGGGCGGGGAAACGCCGAGCCATACGGTCAGATAGCGAGGGGAGGTGCTTGCTTTGCGGGAATTCCTGAAAGGCAGGGTAGTTGTGACCAGGGGTGACATAACCGACTGCGACGTGGACGCCATCGTCAACGCCGCCAACAGGAGCCTGCTGGGGGGAGGCGGCGTAGACGGCGCCATCCACCGCGCGGCCGGGCCCGAGCTACTGGAGGAGTGCCGCACATTAGGCGGCGCCGAAACGGGTGAGGCCAAGATAACCCAGGGATACCGGCTGAAGGCCAGGCACGTTATCCATACCGTGGGCCCGGTGTGGCACGGAGGCGGCAGGAACGAGGAAAAGCTGCTGGAGGACTGCTACCGCAACAGCCTGATGCTTGCCGTGGAGAACGGGCTGAAGAGCATCGCCTTTCCGTCCATAAGCACGGGAGCCTATGGCTTTCCCATGGAAAAGGCAACTCCCATAGCCATACGCACGGTGAAGGAAGTGCTGGAGGCGGAGCCGAGCCTGGAGAAGGTATGCTTCGTCTGTTTCTCCCGGGATGACATGGACGTATATGTCGAGAACGCATCCGTCATGCTCGGTGATTGAGTAAATGACCCGCTGCAGGGATAATGTTTATAGCCGCGCAAGCGTGGCCGATTCAAGCATAAAGCAAGATCATGTCGGGATTGTGATACACACCGCGGCAGCAAAGGAGCGTCGCTTGAACATCCTCTTCGTCTGTACCGGCAACATATGCCGCAGTGCCATGGCCGAGGCCTTCCTGAAGGAGGAGATAGCCACGGCCAACGGGTATAACGGCATCAACGTCTACTCGGTCGGACTGCAGGCCGAAGAGGGCGCCCCTCCTCATCCCGAGGTCCTCGCGGTTATGCGGGAGATGGGTTTCGACCTTTCCGGTCACCGCGCGCGCCCCTTGCGGGAAGAAGACGTGGATGAGGCAGATCTCATCCTGGCCATGGCCATGCATAACAGCTCGCGGCTGCTCACCGCCCACCAGGAGGCGGTCGACCGCGTCTTCACGCTCAAGGAGTTCGTGATCCAGGGGGAAAAGAGGGGGCGGGAGCTGGAGGAGGAGGACCCCGAGAAAAGGCTGCAAGAGCTGCGGGGATGGATACGGCGCGTCGAGGGGCTGGAGCTGGAGGCGGGGAAAGGCGAGCTGAACGAAGAGCTTCGCCTCTTTCTCCTCCACTACTTCCACATCTACGACCACAGCTTTACCATAGACGATCCGCTGGGCCAGTCCATGGACTTCATGCGGCGAACCGCGCACGAGATCAGGGAGGCTGTGCACAAGCTGGCGGGGGCGGATCTGCTGGCATTGACAGGGAGATAGCAGGCGACGGCCGCGGCGACAGGGGACACTCCCGCGCGGCGGCTCACAGGCAAGGGAGGTGGGCATTGGAGGACGTACTCTTCGAGCGGAAGGACCAGGTTGAGATCATCACCCTGAACCGGCCGCAGGCATTGAACTGTTTCAACAACGAGATATTGTACGCGCTGACCCGCAGGTTCGCGGAGCTGCACCAGGACGACGACTGCCGCGCGGTGGTCATCACCGGAGCGGGCAGGGGTTTCTGCACTGGTGCCGACCTCACGGGAGGGGGGGCTCGCGCCGATGCCGCCACCCCGGTGGGTATGCGCCTCACCACCCACATCTATTCCGCCGTCATCCGTGGCCTGACCACCATGGAGAAGCCGGTGATAGCGGCCATCAACGGCGACGCCGCCGGCGCGGGATGCAACTTCGCCCTCGCCTGCGACATCATCGTGGCCTCGGAGAAGGCCCGCTTCATCCAGGTCTTCGTGAGACGTGGGCTGGTGGTGGACATGGGCGGTACCTTCTTCCTTCCGCGCCTCGTGGGGCTGTCCAAGGCCAAGGAACTGGCATTCTCAGGAGAGGCCATAGACGCACAGAAAGCCCTCGAGCTCGGACTGGTATCCAAGGTGGTGCCCCACGAGAACCTGATGGACGAGGCCATGGAAATGGCGCGCGTTCTGGCGCAGGGGCCGACGCGTGCCATCGGGATGATCAAGCGCATGCTCAACCGTTCCTTCGAGACCGACCTTGAGACGGCGCTGGAGATGGAGGCCTCACTGCAGGGTATAGCGGTCAGCACCCCCGACGTAGTCGAGGGCATCACCTCTTTCCTGCAGAAGAAGCAGGCCAGGTTCACCGGCAAGAGCTGTTGAGGCGCGACCGCAAGCGTGACGGCCGCCGACGATTGGAGGGGGCTTATCATGAGAGCACTGACGTTCGAGTACAGCATCCCCAAGTACCTGCTCACGGGAGCGCTCTGCGACCGGCATCCGCAGGTGCTGACGTCGCAGCTGGCACCGGTGCGGGTAAGGGAGGTGGAGGAGCCCGGGCTGCTCGGTCCTGACTGGGTTAAAGTAAGGCCAAGGCTGTCCGGCTTCTGCGGCAGCGACCTCAGCATCGTCAAGTGCCACGAGGATCTCACCCTGCAGCCCTTCGCCTCCTTTCCCTTCGTGATGGGGCACGAGGTATGCGGGGAGATCGCGGAGACGGGAGACGCAGTGGAGGGTTTCGCGCCGGGGGACCGCGTGACGGTGATGCCCGCCCTGGGATGCCTACAGCGAGGCATCGATCCCCCCTGCCGCGTCTGCGCCGAAGGCCGCTACGGCATCTGCGAGAACTGGACCGAGGGCAGCCTTCCGGCGGGCATGTTCGTCGGCAACACCGCCGAGGTCCCCGGCTTTATCAGCGAGATGGGCGTCGCCCACGCGAAGCAGCTCTACAAGGTGCCACAGGGGGTGAGCGACGAGAATGCCGTGATGACCGAGCCCTTCGCTACCTCCCTGCACATGGTGGTCGGCAACAGGGTGCAGCCCGGAGAGACGGCCATGGTCATCGGACACGGGGTGATGGGATTATGCACCATTGCGGCGCTCAGGGCGCTGCATCCCGACGTGCGCATCCTGGGGGTCGAGGTCGACCCCTTCCACTCAGGGGTGGCGCGGGACATGGGAGTGGAGGAGGTCATAAAACCGGGGGGCAAACATCCCTACAAAAGGATCGCGGAGCTGACGGGGGCCAAGATGTACAAGCCGCTCATGGCCAAGCCCATACTCATCGGTGGCGTGGACCGCGTATTCGATGCCGTGGGCTCGACGGACACCGTGGATTTCTCCCTGCGCGTCCTGGCCCACGCCGGGACCTACAACATGCTGGGCATAAGCAAGGTAAAGAAGATCGATTGGACGCCGGTGTGGCTGAAGGAGCTCACCCTGAGGGGCATCTACGTTTACGGCAATGAGGAGGTAGGCGGAAGGACGCTGCACGATTTCGAGCTGGCACTCGATCTCTTCGCCCGGGGAAAGGCCGATCTCTCGCACCTTATTACCCACCGCTTCACCCTGGACGAATGGCCCAAGGCGCTGGACACCGCCCTCAACAAGGGCAGGGAGAAAGCCATAAAAATCATCTTCACCAATTAAAGCATTGAATTTAAGATAAGGTACGTCCGCGCGGCAGGGCCTGGCACGCGTAAGTGGCAAGAGTCCGACCTCTAAAGCGAGGAGAGCACATGTCAGAAACACCCATCGCCTTTTTCGACCTCGACCACACCCTGCTGGACGGCGCCAATGGCAACCTTATCGTGATCTACATGGTGAGGAAACGCCTGCTGGGCATGGAGGCCGTATGGAAGGCGGTGAAGTTCACCATCCTCTACCGCCTCAACCGGCTGCCGAGGGAGGAGGTCTACCGCTGGACCTTCCAGGAGTGCGGAAAATATCCCATTGAGGAGCTTGTCCGCCTGCTGGACGAGGCCTACGAGGAATGCATCATGCCCAGGCTGTTCCGCGAGGGCGCCGAGCGCGTTGCGGACCACCGGTCGCGCGGACACCATACCGTCATCGCCACGGCGGCGGGCGAATACATATCCGAGAAGGTGAGGGTGCAGCTGGGGGCCGATGACAAGATAGCGGCCAGGGCCCCGGTGAGAGGCGGCTACCTAACCGACGAAATGGAGAGGCCGCTCCCCTACGGCGAGGGCAAGGAGGAACTGGCGAGGGTTTACGCCGCCGGGAGGGGAGTGGAGTTGAAGGACTGCTTCTTCTACTCGGACAGCCTGGCCGACCTGCCTCTGCTGCGGGCGGTGGGCAATCCCGTGGCGGTGAATCCCCAGAAAGCACTGAAGAAGATCGCCGGGGAAAAGGGATGGCCGGTCATGTACTGGAGCACGCCGGCGGGCTTTACCGAGCCCAGCAAGGCGGAGGAACTGACCTTCTAGGCGCACCGGGCAACCAGTGCCGTACAGCCGGAAGCTATGGTACAGAAGAGGGTGAGGGCGGCATATGCCGAGGCGCTGGCACCATACATGCTTGACTGAAATGGCTGGGGCAAATATAAAGATATTGCGCGTCCTGGGAGGGGTGCGAGCGCGGGAGGCTGCAGATGGGGACATCGGGTAAATCACCTCTTAGATCCGCCTTACCGTTTGTTATCTGCCTGTTTCTGGGAGCATGCCTGGGTGCCGCCTGGGCGATGCGACTCGATGACGAGCAGAGGCGGCGCATTCAGAAGAACCTTTTCGAGCTGCGCGAGCTGCCGTTCAGGGTCTTCATATAAAGGGGTGGTGAAGATGGGCTACGATTACGATGCGATCATAATAGGAGCTGGCGTAGGAGGCCTGACCGCCGCCTCCCTCATGGCCAAGGAAGGCCTCAAGGTCCTGGTGCTGGAGAGGCTGGAACGGGTGGGGGGATGCTGCTCAAATTACGACGTGAACGGCTTCAAGCCCGAGGTGGGCGCGGTTTTCGTCATCGGGCACGAGCTCTACTACAAGCTCTTCGAGCTGCTGGACCTGCCGCTGGAGGAATACCTCGACTGGGACATCATCGACCCCGTTTACCAGGTATATTTCGAGGACGGTAATGACGTGGCGCTGCCCCGTGATATCGACGAGATGGCCCGGGTGGTCAGGGATATCGCGCCCCGGGACGTGGACGGCTACTACCGCTACTGCCGGGACCTCGGCAAGGTCCAGGACATCATCACCGGGTTCACCAGGAATCCCATGCCTGAGATCAGGGATCTCACCAAGCTGAGCAGCCTCGCCAGGCTCTTCGCCACCAAGGCTATCGTCCCCTCCGTGCCAGTGCAGATGAAGCTGGGCCTGAATAATCTCGAGAAGGTGGTGAAGAGCTACTTCACAGATCCGAAATTGCAGCTCATATTCGGGTGGGAGAACATGTACGCCGGGCTGCCCGCCCACCGCTGCTTCGGGCTCTTCGCCATGATAACCTACATGGGGCACATGGGGTATTTCTACCCCAAGGGAGGCATGATCTCCATCCCAAAGGCGCTGGCGCGCATCGCACAGGATTTCGGCGCGGAGCTGCGCCTGGAGGCGGAGGTGGACGGCATCGTCCTCGAGGGACGGGAGGCGAAGGGAGTGAGGATGGCGGACGGTGAGGTGCTGACCGCCAGGGCGGTGGTGTCCAACACCCACTCCCGCTTCACCTATTTCAACCTGCTCAGGGACGCGGGACTGCCGGGATGGGTGACGCGCACTGTGCGCCGCCAGCCCTGCTCCATACCGGCCCCCATGTTCTATGTGGGGCTCTCGGAGAGGCTGGACAGCGTCAAGGCCCACATGTCCCTGGTGGCGCAGGGGAACGAGCAGGTCGACAACATCTGGACCGATTTCTACGACCGCGGGCTGCTCTACCGCGCCGCCGACGGCATGTACCTGGTAATCGACCCATCCTTTGACGACCCCGACCTCGCGCCGCCCGGCAAGCAGGTGCTGTACGTCATCTACATAGCCCCGTATAAACTCAAGTACCACGACTGGGACGATATCGCCGACGACTGGGCCTGCGAGTGCATCGACTACCTCGACAAGAGGTGTTACCCGGGACTGGCCAGTCGCGTGGAGTGGATGGACTCCGTGCCGCCGACGGAGCTGGAGAGGCGCCTGAACGTCGCCGAGGGGGCTTTCTTCGGCATAGAGATGAGCCTGCCCAACATGGGACCGTTCCGCCCCAATTACCGCTCGCGCCTCATAGACCGGCTCTACCAGGCGGGGCAGAGCACCAACCCCGGCCTGGGCGTGCCTGGCGCCATGATCTCCGGCATGGCCGTGGCCAGCCTGCTGCTCAACGACTGGCCCAAGAGACTGTCATGAGATGGAAGCATGGACTGTCTGCGAGGCGGGAGGACGCGTAGCCCCGGGGGCCGTTCATGCCGGCCCCCGGAAGGCGGCACCTCCCGCCTGCGTCCCGAGGAATGGCGAATGTCGAGGCTTGCCCCATTTGACAGGTGACCATGCTGATACTATTGTAATGACATGTCAGTACCAAAAAAACGTATGCCCGCAGGGGAGAGACGGCAACAGATACTCGATGCTTCCGCGGAGGTCTTCTCCCGCAAGGGATACCGCATGGCCGCCGTCTCCGACGTCGTCGATGTAGCCGGGATAGGGAGGGGCACGTTTTACCTCTATTTCGACTCGAAACGGGAGATATTCCTCGAGCTGATCGAGGAGTTTTTCCGGGGTTACGCAAGGCTTCTGGAGGAGAATCACAGGCACCTGGAGGAGGCGTTCGACGTCCAGGGAAAGGTGCTGCGTACCTGGAGAGACAACATGCTGAGGGTGCTTACATACCATAAGGACAACCCCCACCTTACAGACATCGTCTACCGAGAGGCCATGGGACGGGACGAGGACTTCTCGGCCCGGGTCAGCGAGCTGTCCGAGCTGGCGCGGGAAAAGCTCGTCGCTGAGTTCCAGATGATGTACGACCACGGCATGATGCGAGAGTGCGACGTCGAGGTGGTGACTTCCATCGTCATCGGCTCCGTCATCTACCTGGTCATGAACCACCTTCAGCAGGGCAACGACGCCGATGTGGAGACCCTCGCGGACATGATGGTCGAGTATCACATCCGGGCGCTTATCCCCGAGGTGGGGAACGTGGACAGGGCGCTGCGCAGCGCCCTCGGCAAATAACGGCGCACCCATTGCGGCCGGTCGGTGAGCTGGCGGCCTCGAGGGGGCTCTCCCTGCAGTAGGCGTACCCCCGGTGTGTCTGGCCATGACGTGTAGGAAAGGGTTATAAAGGTAAGGCTCGACAGGATGCGACAATGGATCGGCCGAATGGCGGGAAAGGAGGGCTTAGCGGAGTACTGTCAATGGCGCAAACCCATACGATGAATCTTTTCGCAGGATAAAGGGGTGAAGCTTATGGTCTCGTTTGAGATGAGCGACGAACAGAAGATGGTCCAGGAGACGGTCGCCTCCTTCGCGGCTGACCATATGGAACCCGTGATGCGGGAGAGTGACGAGCAGAACGCGGTTCCGGAGGAAGTCATCGCCAAAGGATGGGAACTGGGCCTGCTGGGAGGATGCATCCCGGAGGAATACGAGGGATTCGGAGAGGAGATCTCCGCCCTCACCGGGCTCATCGCCATGGAGGAGCTGGCGTGGGGCGACCTCTCCATCGCCATGCATCTCATGGCGCCGTCCGTCCTGGCCATCTCCGTGCTGGATCAGGGGACCGAGGAGCAGAAAAAGAAGCTCCTGCCGGCCTTCTGTGAGGAGGAGTACAAGGCGGCGTCATGCGCCATCGTCGAGCCCTACTACAACTTCTGCGCCTCCGCCCTCAGGACCACCGCGGTCAGGGATGGGGAGGAGTACGTGATCAACGGCGCCAAGTGCCTGGTGCCCCTGGCCGAGACAGCCGAGAACATGCTGGTCTTCGCGGCCACCTCGTCGGGGATGGGCTTTTCCGGGGTGGATGCTTTCATCGTGCCAGCGGGCGCCAAGGGGATGAAGATAGGGGAGAGGGAGAAGAACATGGGTATAAAAGCCCTCGCCACCTATCCAGTTACCTTCAAGGAATGCCGCGTGCCGCTGCCCGCACGCCTGGGCGGGAACGCCGGCTGCGATTTCCTGCGCGTGCTCTCCCGCTCGCGCCTGGCGCTGTCGGCCCTGGCGGTGGGCATGAGCCGCAAGGCGCTGGGGCATTCCATCGACTATGCCACCCAGAGGATCGCCTTCGGGGAGCCCATAGGCTCGCGCCAGGCCATCGCCTTTATGATCGCCGAGATGGCCATCGAGGTGGATGCGGCGCGTCTGCTAGCCTGGGAGGCGGCATGGAGATGCGATAAGGACATGGAATTCGAGAAGGAGGCCTCGCTGGCGAAGAACTACGCGGCGGACACGGCGATGATGGTGTGCGACCGCGGGGTGCAGATCATGGGAGGCCACGGATACGTTCGCGATAACCCGGTCGAGCTGTGGTTCCGCAACGCCCGCGGGTTCGCCACATTTGAAGGCTTCGTGATGGTTTAGGGAGGTGGGAAAATGATAGATTTCGAACTCTCTCCGCGCATCAAGGCCACCAAGAACATGGTCCACATGTTTGCGGATCAGGCCGTACGTCCCGTCGCCCGCCAGTACGACGAGAACGAGCACGAGAAGCCCTGGGACCTTCTGAAGATGGTCCAGAAGGTGATGGGCGGCGGCATCGCCGGAGCCCTGGGCAGCCCGGAGAAAAAGGAGAAGAAAGAGGGCGAGGAGCCCAAGGAGAAAAAGCCCAAGGAGGCCAACCTCGCCGGCGCCATCACCGTCGAGGAGATATTCTGGGGAGACGCGGGCATAGCCCTGGCCTTCCCCGGCCCGGGCCTGGGCGGCGCGGCGGTGCAGGCCAGCGGCACGCCCGAGCAGAAGGAGAAGTTCCTGGCCCGTTTCTTTACCGATGAGCCTGCATGGGGGGCCATGGCCATCACCGAGCCCGAGGCCGGCTCGGATACCGCCAACCTCAAGACCAGCGCGGTCCTGGACGGCGACGAGTGGGTCCTCAACGGCGAGAAGATCTTCGTGACCTCGGGGAAGAGCGCCCTCGAGGATTCCGAGGGATTCGTGGTGGTGTGGGCCACCATAGACAAGAAGGCGGGAAGGGCGGGCATCAAGCCCTTCATCGTGGAGCATGGCACCTCCGGTATGGAGATAACCAAGATAGAGGACAAGATGGGCATCCGCTGCTCGGATACCGTCTCCATCTCCTTCATGGACTGCCGCATACCCAAGGAGAACATCCTGGGGAGCCCCGAAGTGGTGGACAAGACGAAGACCGAGGGCTTCAAGAAGGTCATGGCGACCTTCGACGCCACCCGCCCGCTGGTGGCGGCCATGGCCATAGGCGTAGGCCAGGCCGCCCTCGATTTCCTCAAGGAGAAACTGACGGAGGAGGGTATAGAGCTGCGCTACGGCATCAACCCGCACCGCATGACCTCGCTCGAGAGGGACGTCATGCAGATGGAGGCCGACCTCAAAGCCGCCCGCCTGCTCACCTGGAGGGCCTTGTGGATGCTCGACAACGGGCTCCGCAACGACCTGCAGTCCTCCATGGCCAAGGCCAAAGCCGGGCTGGCGGTTACGCGCATCACCCAGAAGGCGGTCGAGGTCATGGGGCCGCTGGGATACTCGCGGGAACTCCTGCTCGAGAAATGGATGCGCGACTCCAAGATCAACGACATCTTCGAGGGAACGGGTCAGATCCAGCTGCTGATCACGGCCAGGCGCCTCCTCGGTTTCTCGCGAGAGCAATTGAAGTAGAGACGAGACACCCAGAGTTGAACGGGCCGGGTTTTCCCGGCCCGTTTACCGTCATGGGGTGGGAAGCGTGACGTGGGCGTGCTGGAGCGGCGGGGAAGAAAAAGCGGATGCGGCGGCTGCTGGAGCCGTCCGCGGAACGCAGAGGCTGAAACACGCGGCCATGAACCGGCACGAGGCTGTTGCCTGGAAGAGAAAGGTGCTGGTTATGATAGAATCGTTATGTCCTGGGAGGAGAACGGCGGGGAGGCAAACGTAGATAGCTGGATAGGGGATCATGGTGGGGAGGAAATGGGGTGATGAGCCGCGGGGCGCGGTCATCATGCCCGGAAAGAGCTGGGTAAAGGGCGAGGGCTTGTCAAGGTTCAAGCCTTTCCTGCGCGTGTGTAAAGAATGCGGCGTTCCCCTGGCCGTTTCCGAAAACCACGTATGGGAGGAGCATGGCCGCATCCTGAGCAGGGACGGCTCCCAGAGGCTGATAATCGTGGAATCGAAGATCATCAACGGCATCATGAACAAGGTATCCGAGATGATGGGCAAGGAGATCGAGGAGACCTTCATCCATGCCAAGGCATTCGACGCCAGCCGTTACGTGCGCTCTCTCATGGTGGGGTGGAGGAAGCTGCTGGCCGCATATCCCCTGGCCAGGAGGCCGTTTTATCAGCTCATGTGCGATCAGGCGCGCATCCTGGGCATGGCCGACGCGAAGCTGTTGCATTACAGGCGGGGTAAGGAAGCGGTCCTTTCGTGTACGCGCTGCTACAACAAGACCTTCTTCGCCGGAGATATCCTGGGGGCGCTTTATGTGGGTGAGAACAGGGAAGCGGTCGTGGAGGTCGACGAGAAGGACGGGGAGATCTTATATACCGCGACCATACTGGAGAACGAGTACAGCGAGGCCATAGACGGCTATTCCTTCTTCTGGGAGGTTCCCCTGCCGGGCTATATAAACTACAAGCGCTGCAAGAGCTGCGGCATACCTTTTTCCGTGAGCTTCTTCTCGTGGGACATCGCCAAGGGCTTGATGGTCGATACCCATAACGGCGAGCCCGTCGCCCTCATAGACGTGGCGGGAATGAGCGCCGTATACTCCGAGATCAGGGCGGAATACGGGGACTGGGTGGACGATTTCCTCGCCACCCAGACCAAGGAGATGGTGGATGGTATACTGCCAGGCCTGGAATGGAAGAGGCGCCGCCCCGAGGAGAAGGTGCGCGACCTTTTCTTCCTCGCATATCGCGGCATGGGCAACCCCATCTTCACCGAGCCCACAGGAGACGGCATGAGGGCGAGGATAGAGAACCCCTTCAATTACCCCATCGTGGCCGGTATAGCCGCCTCGTTCCTCTCGCGCGGCAGGCAGGTCGCCTTCGACTGGGAGAGGTCCATGCCAGGCCGCCTGGAGCTCAACCTGCATTTTCTGTAAGTGAGGCGGTGGTGCCCAACCGCCAGGTCAGGACTCGGGCCGTCTGCGCTCGTCGAGGTCTCCCCATTCGTCCTTCAGGAGGTCGAACAGCTCTCTGACCTCTCCGCGGATCTCCGTCTTGCGTTCTTCCTCCCTCATGCGACGGCGCGTCTTGAAGTCCGGATCGTGAAAGACCCTGCGTATCATCTCCTCGGCGTCTTCACCGCTGAATTCCCTGCTCAGGAAGAGGGCTTGGCGGTTCTCCTCGCCGTCCTTGTGCCATTTTTCGACGGCGATGCCGTAATAGCGGCAGAGGACGTTCTTCGCCTTGACCATCTCGAAGTCGTCCACGCCGAATTCGCGCTCTATGTCCGCGTCGTAGACATAACCTCTTTCGTTGATGATATAGGCGATTCTCTCTGCGAGTTCTCGCGGGTCCAAGATTTACACCCCTTTTCTGACAGGCGGCTAATATTGTATCGGTATCACAGAGCCGGTGATTTAGGCCGGGAGGTCAAAAAGCCGTCGCGAGCGATGCCGGAAGGCCGGTATGGATGCGCGTCAACGATGGGTTGACAGGTTGGTGATGAAAGAGCGGCTTCCCGTTTCCTCGCGCAGGTATTCGTCGAAGTCCTCTTCCGTTACCTCGACCCCGGAGTGCAGGAAAAGGGTATAGAGGTAGAAGCTCATGTAAGTCCACTCGCGCTGCAGGTCCTCCATGAGCTTATCGCGTTTGCTCTTGATGGGTATCAGGCGCTCGCCCTCGTAGTCGAGCTCGTTGATCTTTCTGCGCAGGTCCCTGCAGGTCCTGATGGCGTCTCGAGTCTCGTATTCCAGGTCCATCTTGCTCATGTTGTTGATGTTACGTATCCAGGGGGTGATCTTGTCCGACGGCTTGCCGTGCTTGTGCAGGTTGTAATAAGAGGCCAGCTTCCTCAGGACCTCCTCTGGCACGTCCATCATGTCAATCCCTCCTAGGATAGAACGTCTAACATTGTTGGGTGGGATCAAGGGTCAGGATCTTGCGGGCCTGTTCGGGGTAACGGGCGATGAAGAGCAGCTCGTCCTCTACAAGGGGTTTCTGGGTGGACACGTTGGCGAAGCGGACGAGTTCCAGGATCTCCCGGGCCTCCTCCTCGCTCTGGAACTCCACCTCGAGTTTCTCGTAGACATTGCGGAAACCCTTGATGCCCGAATACTCTCCTATGGTGATGTTGCGACCCGTCTCGATGATCTCCGGTTCTCCCCGTCCCAGTTCCTCGTAATCGTACAGCTCGTAATTGCGCCGGCTCTTCAAGGCGCCGTCCGCGTGAATGCCGGATTCGTGCGCGAACGCGTTGTCGCCGACTCCCGGTTGATTTACCGGTATGGGAACGCCGAAGGCGTAAGAGGCATATTTAGCCGTTTTCCAGGCGGCCATGAGGTTGACCGCGTCGTCGAGCACGTCCTCGCCGTCGAACAACGTCGATTTCTTCACGGCCAGGATGGTAGATACCAGGTCGGCGTTGCCGGCCCTCTCCCCCATGCCGTTTATGGTGGTGTTGATATAGGCGTTCACCCCGCCGTCCAGGGCCCCCTTGGCTCCGGCCATGGAGCAGCCCACCGACATCCCCAGGTCATCGTGGAAATGCAGCTCGATGTCTATTCCCGTTTCCTCCGCAAGCAGCTTGATGCGGTCGTATACGGTAAAGGGATCGTTGTAACCAAGGGTGTCGCAATAGCGCAGACGCGCCGCGCCGTGCTCCTTGGCCGCGCGCGCGAACTCGATGAGATGGTCGTCCGAGGTGCGGGAAGCGTCCTCGGCGTTTACGCCCACGGACTCGAAGCCGAGCTCCAGCGCCGCGTCGAGAGCATCGGTCATCATGGCGACGACGTCGTCAAAGGTGTATTTCCCGTTCCACTTGCCGTTGATCATCTGGTCCGAGGTCGAGATGGAGATGTTGATGAACTTGAGGTCCGGCACCATCCTGCGGGCCAGTTCGACGTCCTTGGAGATGGCGCGCACCCATCCCGAGAGGCGGGTGTGGGAGATGGCTCCGAGTTCGACCAGTTCGAGGTTTCCCTGGAGATAGTTGACCTCGTGGCGGGTGGTGGGGAAGCCGAGCTCGCTCTGCCAAATGCCCATCTCGTCCAGGAGCATGTTGATGAGGGTCTTCTCGAGCTTGGCCAGTCCCAGGCGTGAGGTCTGGACGCCGTCACGGTTGGTTACGTCTACGAAATATATACGCTTGTGCCTGTCGGCGGTGTTACTTCCTCCGGAAGCAGTAGCTGATGCAGACATCTATTTCCTCCCGGTCTTTTCAAAGTTCTTATCCAGGTCTTTTACGCCAGTATAAAGTATATCAAAGAGGTCTTTGATCTGCTCCTTCTCAATACAGGAGAAGGCAATACGGATGTCACGGTCCCCCATGGCGATGACGCCCACGCCGTATTCGTCCAGGAGGTGCCGCCGCAGCAGCTCCGCGTCGGTACGAAGCAGCCTCAGGCACATGAAGTACCCGGAATTAAAGGGATAGGCCCGGAAGGCATCGGCGTAGTCATAGCCGGAAAGAACGGTCTTGACCTCATCGTAACGGTCCTTGAGAAGCACGAACTTCTCGTCCTTCTCCTCCCGATAGCCCGCGGTCTTCATGGCATGGACCAGCAGCGACTGCGCCGGCATGGAGCTCTTGGAGATGGTGCCGCGGATCAGCCCTCCCACCTTCTTTTCCAGGACGCCGTAGACTTCTTCGCGGCCTTCCGATTCCGCCAGGGAGAAGGTGATGAAGCCCACGCGGAACCCCCACACGTAATCCTCCTTGGTCGGACCGTCTATCTTGATGGACGCAATGCGCGGGTGCGCACCGGCGAGGAGCGAGAACAGGGATTCGTTGAATATATCCTCTTCGTAGAAGAGCCCCGTATAGGCGTCGTCGACGCAGGCCACGATGTTGGCGCCGACTTCAGCCGCATCGACCAGGGCCTCCACAAGGGCTGAGGCCTCCCCTGGGCAGGGAGTATAGCCGGTCGGGTTGTGGGGAAAGTTAAGCAGAACCAGCGCCTTGGGCCGGTCCTTGAGGGCGAACAGCGCCTCGCGAAAGGCGGTGATATTCAGCTCCCCCTCGGGAGAGAAGAACGGGTAATGACGGAGTTCCGCACCGCGGCGGGTAGCGAAGATCATGCGATAGTTGCCCCACATCATGTCCGGCAGGAGAAGCACGTCGCCCGCGTCGCAGAACATGTCGGCGAAGATGCTCAGGCCATGGGTGAGGCCACTGGTCACGACGGGCATGGAGAGGCACTTACCCTCGAGGCGGGGGTTCACCTCGAGCTGGTGCTTCCGCCATAGCTGCCTGAGTTCCGGCAGCCCTAAGGTGGGAGCGTAGGGGAAGGTCTCCTCCGGTTTCAGGTACTTGAAGAATTTGCGCAGGCTTTGCAGGAATAGCGGCTTTCCGTTGTGGGTGGCGATACCTATGGTGGCGTTATAACGCGTGGCCGCCCGTTTCGCCTCCGCGGCTTGTGTGAGTATCCCCTTGGGAAAATAGAGTTCGCGTCCCAGTGCCGACAGGGCGTCATAGAGCAGGGGCGCCCGCTGCCTTATGACTTCGTTCGCTTCGATGGCCAGGGTCTCTATGGTACGACCTCCTTTTCTCTGTTGTCCCAGGGCGACATGGATCTCGGCTGAAACCGCGGCTTTCCGGCGTCGCGATAGCCATAATTATATAGGAAGTCATCGCGGTGCGAATAGTTGATGGCCGCGCCGGAGGTCAGGGCCTGCGGCGACCGTTACGGATGAGCCCGGCGGGTTCCATGCAGGAGGACAAGCCCTTACGCTTATCCTCAGGACTTGCCCAGTCTGGCCTTGGCTATGTCCCAGGCATAATCATAGAGGTGCATTCCCTTGGAGAGGGCCAGCGTCTCTCCGGGCTGCACTCCTATCTCGTCCGCCATGAATTCCTTGAGGAGCTGGATGCCCGCAAGGTTGCTGGGGAAACCGGCCCAGAGGTCCCAGGAACGGAAATAGACTATGAAGTGCAGCTTGCGCTCCTCGGGGTAGATGCGGGTGTCTATCTGCCGCAGACAGGGCGGATCCTCGAGGTAGATGGCGCCGGGGTCACATACTGCCATGCAGGCCTGGTTGGTACCGAAACCTTCCTCGCGGTAGATGCGTATGACCTCCTGTATCTGCTCCTCGAGGTACATGCCGTAGGTGTAGTCCTCGTTCTCCGCCTTTGAGCAGGACGAGCAGAGTTTTTCGAGGTATTCGTGCACGTATTCCATGTCCGTCGGCGGCGGTAGGCCGATCCCCGGTGGGATGTCGGGGATAAGGGGGCGCGTTTCCGGGAAGCGGATCTTCACGACGACGAAGTCGAATTCCTTGCGCAGGTTGCCCTGGAAGCTGCCGCGGTCGATACGGTATTCCCTGCCGTTCTCGAAGATGCCGTACACGCATTGGAACCATGCGTCCGGCAGATCTCTAGCCTCTATGAAGGTAACGTCCATGTCAACTCCATACCCTCTCTGCGTTAAGACCACTATTCAACGCAACCGCAATCGATTCCTCCATGCCAACATAGTATCACCCACCGGTGACGTGCGGCATCGCGATGCGGCATCCGCACCCGGGCTCTTGCGCGGGCCGCTTCTGGTAGAATTACAGTCGGGTTCAGGGCGGGCGGAAGCACGAGAAAGGAGACGGGAGGCGATATGGACGACACAGCGGTCGTTGCGGGTTGCGACGTGGGCTCGACCACGGGAAAAGCCCTGATCATGAGGGACGGAGAGGTGCTGGGGTATTCAATCGTGCCCTGTGCCGTGCGCCCCGAGACGACCGCGGAGATATCCCTGGCGGGCGCCCTCGCAGAGGCCGGATTCTCCTCCCGGGAGGAGCTGGCGTATATCGTGGGCACCGGCTATGGCCGCGTGCGCATTCCCTTCGCATCAGAGAACGTGTCCGAGATAACCTGCCACGGGCTGGGAGCTTTTCACCTGGATCCCGCGGACCGCACGCTGGTTGACATCGGCGGGCAGGATTGCAAGGTAATCAAGATCAGCCCCAAAGGGAAGGTGGTCGATTTCGCCATGAACGACAAGTGCGCCGCCGGCACCGGCAGGTTCTTCGAGGCCATGGCGCGCGTGCTCGAGATATCGCTGCACGATCTCTCGGAGCTGTCGCTGCAGTCGAGCAACCCGGCACAGATAACCAGCCAGTGCAGCGTTTTTGCCGAATCCGAGGTCATCACCCTGCTGAACGAGGGGGTCGAGGTCTCCGATATAGCCGCCGGCATAAACGAGGCCATCGCGGCGCGCCTGGCTTCCATGGTGCGCAAGGTGGGGTTGGAGGAACAGGTCACGGTATCCGGCGGAGGCGCCAAGAACAGGGGGTTGATAGCGGCTCTGGAGAACAAGCTGGGAGTGAAGGTCAAGCCACTGGCCATGGACCCCCAGGTCATCGGCGCCCTGGGCGCGGCGTTGATAGCCGGGCGCAGGATCGCCGAGGGGGCAGGGGCACGGTAGGCGGAAAGAGGATTTCCACAAGCCCCACCTTTACCGCCTGCCGCAGAGGGGCGAGAATAGGGGTACCAGGGTCGATTCGCGGAGGCACGTGATGAGCGAGGACGATAAACCGCACGGAGAAGAGCGCTATATCGAGAAGATAAAGGAACTCGACCTGATATGGCGCATAAACGAGCAGATCATGTCCTTCGAGGGGCTGGATACCCTGCTGCAAAGCATCCTCAAGGCCGCGGTCGAGGTGATGGAGGCCACCTCGGGATCGATTATGCTCATCGAGCCCGCGGGCGGCGATGTCATGGTGATCAAGGCCGCACACGGCTTACGCAAGGACGTCGTGGGCAAGGCGAGCTGCAAGGTGGGCGAGGGGATAGCGGGGCTGGTCGCCGAGCGCCGTGAGGGCATGCTTCTCCTCGACGACCTGATGGATCCGCGCCTGCGCAGCCGGCGCAAGGTCAGCGATGCGTTGAGCGTTCCCATCGTCGAGCAGGGTGAGCTGCTCGGTGTGCTCAACCTCAACACAAAGAAGGACAAGGCGTTCAGCGAGCTCGACCTGTTCCTCCTCAATACGCTTATAAAGCAGGTGGCGGCCGCCATCGAGAGGGGAAGGAGCCTGGAGAGGATAAGGCTACGCCTCGGAGAACTGGAGGAAGAGGAGGGGGAGGTGCTGGACGCGATGCACCGCTTGTCCTCGGAACTGGATGAAAAGCGGCGCTACTATCAGAGACTGCGGCAGCAACTGGACAAGCTCTACCGGGAGCTGGCGGCGCTTTCCGGCCCGGTGGCCTGAGCTTTTCTTCTTGACCCCCGTGGGATAATCCCCATCATCGCCGGCACGGAAACCAACTCGCCCGAAGCGTGTTAAAATCTACGCCTGGAGGGGTAAGGGAGGTTCTTTACATGGCTGAGGCAACACGGCAAGCGATCGACCTCACGCTGCGCTGGCCGGACGGCGCCGGGAGGACCTTGAGCAAGCTCGCTTCCCCCCGCGTCGACAGCGACCGGTGCATCAACTGCGGCACCTGCCTGGAAGTCTGCCCCACCGGGGCCATACGGGAGATGCAGCGCCAGATATGTCGGCTGTGCCCGGATTGCGCCCAGGGCCCCATCATGTTTCCAGAGGAAATGCTCCGACTGGCCTCAAGGTCCTGCGCGGCCGCCTGCCCCATCGGCCATTACCCCGAGGGATACGTGAACATGATAGCCCGGGGTGACTGGGAGGGGGCGTGGAAGCTCGTGGACGCGGTCAATCCGCTTCCAGGGGTTCTGGGCCGCATATGCAGCCGGCCCTGCGAGGAGGAATGCAAGCGGGGGGCGCTTATAGACAGATCGCTGCCCATCAGGGCCATGAAGAGAGAGATAGCGTCATGGGCATATGAGCACGGCATGGCCTCTGCCCGCGCTTACCGCCGCAACATCGACATGAGGGTGGCGGTAGTCGGGGCGGGACCGGCGGGGCTGACCGCCGCCTCCGACCTTGCGTCATTCGGGTACCGGGTGACCGTCTTCGAGGCGGGCCCCGCTCCGGGCGGCATGCTTCGCCTGGCCGTGCCCGCCTTCCGCCTGCCCGACGAGGTATGGGAAAGGGAGTTCGCGCGCGCTCTCTCGGGCGGCATCGAGGTGGTCTGCGGCGCCTGTGTCGGGACTTCACCGTCCCTGCGGGAACTCCTTGACGATGGCTTCAAGGCCGTAGTGCTGGCGACGGGGGCGACGCGCGGCAGGAAGCTCGATATACCCGGCAGCGGTTTTCAGGGTGTATACAACGCCCTCGATTTCATGGCCTCCGTTAAGAGCGGCAAACCGCTGGAGGTGGGTGAGAGGGTGGTGGTCGTGGGAGGCGGCAGCGTGGCGACGGACGCGGCGCGCACTGCCCTGCGCAAGGGAGCCCTGGAGGTGAACATGGTCTGCATCGAACAGGAGCGCGAGGTGCCCGCCCTCGCCTGGGAGATGGAGGAGGCCAGGCGCGAGGGCATAGGGCTCATAGCGGGATACGCCCCGCTGCGCATAACCTCTTCCTGGATGAAGGCGGAGGCGATCGAGCTGGCGCGCGTGGAGCGGATATGCTGCGACGATGCGGGAAGGCTCACGACCGAACTGGACGATTCCACGACCATGACCCTTCCCGTGGATACCGTGGTGTTCGCGGTGGGGCAGGCGGTTGACGCCGCCCAACTGAAACGCATGGGGCTGGAGACGACGCCAGCGGGCGCGTTGCGGTTCGACCCCGAAACCGCTTCCACCTCGCTGCCGGGGATTTTCGCCGCGGGAGACCTTGTGAACAGGCAGGGATCGGTGGTGGAGGCCATGTCCTCGGGGAGGACGGCCGCACGGAGCGTCGACGCCTATCTCTCGGGCCGGTCGTACGCGCGCAAGGCCGCAAGCCCCTCACGGGCGCCGCTGGAGGAGAAGATATTCCCGGTGCGCCTGGAGAAGGCGGAGCCGCTGCGGTTGCCGCACCTGGAGACGCGCGAAGCCCTGGCATCCTTTCGCGAGGTGGATCTACCCCCCGGGCGGGAAAGGCTCGAGGAGGACGCCAGGCGCTGCATGCGATGCGGGTACATCGAGGTCGACCACGATCTGTGCCTGGGCTGCGGTATCTGCAGGGAGACCTGCCCGGCCGGCGACGTCCTGACCATGGGCGCGCCGGTAGCGGGGAGTGAGAGGTGATGCGCGCGCAGTGGGATGTGATAGTGGTCGGGGCGGGACCCGGCGGCAGCACCGCGGCCGCCAGGCTGGCCCAGGCGGGAGTGGACGTGCTCCTGGTCGACAAGGAGAGGTTCCCCAGGGAGAAGCCCTGCAGCGACATCTACGGCCCGTTCGGAGCCCGTACCTACGAGGAACTGGGAGTTTACGAACGATTGCTGGAGGCGGGGTACGTTTACCCCGGCGTGCTCCTCTCGAGCCCCGACTACACCGCCATCTACGGCGCCAACGGCAAGGGATTGACCTGTCCCCGCCGCGTGGGAGACAACATCCTAAAGGAGAACGCCTCGAGGCTGGGCGCGGAGGTATGGGAAGAGTTCTGGGTACACGACCTCGTGGTGAAGGACGGTCAGGTGCGTGGAGTGAGGGCAAAATACCAGGGTGAGTTCAGGGACTACCGCTGCGACGTGGTTATCGGAGCCGACGGCTCTCATTCCTGGGTGGCGAAGAGGCTGGGCCTGTTCGTGGACGATTACGATCAGGTCTACCTGGCGGGGAGGGCTTACTGGCGGGGATGCAGTCCTCCCCTGCGGGACGTGGAGGTGCATTACGATCCCTCCTTCAACCCCGGGTTCGTCTGCCTGTCCCCCCACCCAGGTTACGATGACGTGGTCAATATGGGGGTGGGCATCCAGATGTCTCAATACGGGCGCCTGTCCCTCAACGCCGAGGAGATGGTCGAGAAGTTCGTCGCGGAAAGCCCGCACGGCGAGAAGATGCGCGGAGCGGAACGCGTATCGGACTGGACGGGATGGCGGGTGCCCAGCGCGGGCCAGATAGGCAAGAACTACGCGGCGGGCGCGGTGCTGGTGGGAGACGCGGGAAATTTCGTCGAGCCCTTCATCCTGGAAGGCGTGGCGTCCGCGGTGAGGTCGGCCAACTACGCTGCAAGGGCCGTTCTCGCGGCGTTGGAGGAGAGGGACTTCAGCGAGGACTCCCTTTCCCGTTACGGTGAGAAGTGGGAGAAAAAGATGGGGCCGCAGCTCAGGGCGCTGCAGGGCATGGCGGTGACCGCCGCCGACGCCGATGCCCTGAACGGATTGTTTGGAGGGCTGAAGGACGATCCCGAGGCGGTGAGCAGGGTCTTCGGGGAATGATGATCGAGAAGGAGGGTGTGTATGAGGCAGGGAAACCGCTATCTGCTGGCGCTGTACACCAGCCCGCGGCGCAAGGGGAATACGGCGACTCTGCTCGATGCCCTTGCCGGCGGCGCTGAGGATGCCGGCCTGCGCGTGGAGCGATTTCACACCGCCACCATGGACATCCGGCCCTGCCGCGCCTGCAACCATTGCTTCAAGGAGGGGGAATGTATACAGCAGGACGATATGCAGGTGATATACCCTCATCTCTTCGCCGCGGGCGCGGTGGCCATGGCCGCGCCCATCTTCTCCATGAACATCTGCGCCCAGGCCAAAGCGCTCATCGACCGCTGCCAGCGCCAGTGGTCTATACGCTACGTGCTGGAGAAGGAGCCGGTGGACAGGGTGTTCGCGGAGGAGCGCAGGGGTTTCTTCCTGTCATGCTGCGGCCGCGACAAGCCCGAGACCTTTGACTGCACGCGGCCCACCCTCGCATACTTCTTCTTCATCATCGGGGTTGGGAACTGGGATTCGCTGACCTTCGCGGGCGTGGATGAAGCGGGGGACATCCTGAAGGTAGAGGGGGCCGTCGACAAAGCGAGGAGCATGGGAGAGGATCTGGCGCAAATGGCAATGCCGCATTGACACGCCGGGTTCCCGCGCGCAGCCGCGTCGCGACACGAGGACATGGGGGTACGAGTTGGACGACAAAGCGGGAGGAAGGCCATTCGCCGTTCCCGCCTACTCGGTCTCGGCCGGCATTTACGACGACATGGTCGGCCTCTACGCCTTCGAGCACTGGGAGGAGAACTTCGAGCGGCTGAGATCGAGATACGGTCTGGATACTACCGCCGTGGCCGACGTCGCCTGCGGCACCGGGCTCGCGGCCGCTCACCTGGCGCGCTCGGGAGCCCGGGTCTTCGCCACGGACCTGTCTGAGTGCATGCTGAGGGTGGCGTGCGCAAAGAACCCCGGCAGGCTCATCAGCTATGTGAAGCAGGACATGAGGTACCTGCAGCCGCCGTGGCGGGTGACCCTCGTGAACTGCGCGACCGATGCCTTGAACCACCTGATGTGCGAGGACGACTTCGGGCGCGCCCTGGCGTCCTTCCGGGCGTCGCTTCTGCCGGGGGGAGCGGTCTTTTTCGACATGAACACCGCCTGGCAGCTGCGGGAAGGAAGCGATACCTCGTCGTGGGAATTCGAGGTGGAGGGAAGGCGCATGAGCTGGAGGAGCGCCTGGGACGAGGAAAAAAAGACCTTCACCCTGACCATGATCATCCGTGATGCGGGGGGGAGGGGAAGGGACGTTATTGAGGTGCATCTCGAACGTGCCTATGACTGCGGCTGGGTGCTGGAGCAACTGGAACGCGCGGGCTTCGTGGACGCGGAGGCGATGGACGCCGCGGGCCTCGGGAAGCCTTCGCAGCGGACGAGAAGGTTATTGTTCGTGGCGTTCGGGTGAGAGGGGCTGCCCGCACGAGGGAGGGGCGCAGGGACGCAATGCCTTGTCCTCCGCGGTTCACGACGGCATATAATTAAACGAGTTCACCGCCTGGGCGGGTGATGCGAAACGAGCGCACGATTGTCTTCCATACCGTAGGCCTGTTCGAAAGGATGTGAGGAGGGGATCATGGCTTTGATGAACGGGGGAGAGGTACTCGTAAGGGCCCTGCTGAAGGAGGGCGTGAAGTGGGTGTTCGGCATACCGGGAGGGCAGTTATGCACTTTCACGGACGCCATAGCTCGCGTCGGCGTGCCCAACGGCATGGAGTTCGTGATGACCCACCACGAGGCGGTGGCGGCGCACATGGCGGATGCCGTCTCACGGACCTCGGATATGGTAGGAGTATGCACGGGGACGGTGGGCCCCGGCGCCGTAAACCTGGTGACGGGGGTATACGCGGCGTACAACGACAGCATTCCCATGGTGGTGATAACGCCTCAGATCCACTCCGACCGCTCCTACCCGTTCAAGGGATCGCAGCAGCAGTTGGACCAGATCGGCCTGTTCAGACCGATCACGAAATGGAACGCCCTGGTGAACCGCTGGGACCGCATACCGGAGATGGTACAGTGGGGGTTCCGCGAGGCGACGAGCGGTCGGCCCGGGCCGGTACACCTCGACATAAACGTCGACGTGCTCTTCGCAAACGGTGAGATCGACGAGTCAGCGTTCCTGGCGCCCGAGCGCTACCGCACCCTGGTCAAGCCCTGCGGCGATCCCGACGCGGTGGATAGGGCGGTGGAGATGCTCCTGGAGGCGGAGAAGCCGCTCATCCACGCCGGAGGCGGGGTGATGCGCTCCAAGGCCTGGGGCGAGGTGAGGGAGCTGGCGGAGTATCTGCAGATCCCCGTGACCACGAGCGTGTCCGGACGGGGAACGCTGCCGGAGGACCACCCCCTTCTCTTCCTCCCCAAGGGCATGGGGGCGATAATGGCGGAATCGACGTCGGACGTGGTCCTCAACGTGGGATGCACCATGTCGGAACTGGACTTCTGGGGCAAACCCAATATGTGGGGAGAGCCAGCGGTGCAGAAGTTCATCTACGTGGATATCGAGCCCAGCGTGATCGGTCTCAACCGCCAGTTCGACCTCGGGATCATCGGCGACGCCGCGATGGTCTTGCGCCAGATCGTCTCCAGGGTAAAGGAGGAGACCGGGCCGGTCTCCACACGAGATTACATGGCCGCCTACCGCGAGATGGAGGAACAGGCCCTGGCCGCATATGAGGAGATGGCCAGGTCGGAGGCGAAACCCATCCATCCGCTGCGGCTTATCTCCGATGCCGTCGAGTTCCTGGGCCGCGACGGCATAATGGTCATGGACGGAGGCAACACCGCCCTGTGGGTGAACATCGCGGGCAGGGTGTACGAGCCGCGCTCCTATCTTTTCGCCGAGGGCACCGGGCAACTGGGCGTTGGTCTGCCTTACGCCATGGGCGCGAAAATGGCCAATCCCGAGAGGCCGGTCTACGTGCTGCACGGTGACGGCTCCTTCATGATCAATTGCCAGGATATCGAGACTGCCGTGCGCCTCGACCTGCCCATCATAGACATCGTCTCCAACGACAGCGCGTGGGGGATGATAAAGGGCGCGCAGCACGCGGCCTTCGACCGCAGGTACTGCGGGGTCGAGTTCAGGGACTCGCGCCTCGATAAACTGGCCGAGTCCATGGGGGCGAAGGGCATCAGGGTGGAGAGCCCCGATGAGATCAGGCCGGCCCTGGAGGAGGCGGTGTCGTCCGGCCGCGTAACGGTCATAGACGCGGCGGTCGACCGGGAGGCCAATCTCGACGTGCCGATACTGTTCGGGATGATCGTGGACCTCTGGCTGCAGGGGTGCGACGCGCCCTATTGCGGGTTGGAGGAGTAGGGGCCGGTAACCCACCTTCCAGGGCGGAGCGACGGGTAGCGCCGGGAAGCATGAACCACGTTGGACTTAGCTTGGGGTCACGTTGTGCAAGTTCGCAATAAAATCCCAGCTGCCAACAGGCAGCATACCACGGTATGCAAAAAACAAGACCTGACCCCGGAAGAAGCACGTCAGGTCTGTTGCGCGCCGGGCTCCTCCTCGCGGTCTTCCCAGTCATCGGGGAGGAGTTCGCGGATGCGCTCCCTGATCAAGTCGGTTATCTGTGGCAGGACCTTGTGCGGCCTGCCCTGCAGGTTGGGAACGCTGAAGGGCTTGCCTATGTTGATGTGGTAATCGACGCCCTTTTTCTCCGTCACCCCGATGGGAAGCACCCTCACGCCGGTCTTCCACGCGAAGTAAGCGGCGCCGTGGGTGAAGGGGTGCAGCACCTCGTCGTCGAAGCGGGTCCCCTCGGGGAATATGCCCACGCAATCGCCTTTGTCCAGGTAGGAGATGGTGCGCCTTATGGCCTCGGGGCCGGGATGTTCCCTGTCGACGGGATAGGCGAAGAATATGCTTACCATGAGGTACTCGAAGAGCCCGTTGCGGGGATCGAACGCCTCCTTCTTGGCCATGTACCGCACGGGCCGCCTCAGCGAAAGATTGATGGCCACGGGGTCCTTGCGGCTGTTATGGTTGGCCACCACCAGTAACGGCTCCTTGCGTGGTACGTTCTCGTATCCGCTGTAGCGTAGATGATATGCCATGGCCACCAGCCGGAAGATGGGCCAGCCTATGTAGAAACGTATCAAGGCAATCTCCTCCCGCAGAACTCCTTGTTTTTCCTTGCGGCGATCATGCTGCATCAAACGGCCCGCACAGTGGACACGTCGCTCGGGTGCCGGACTTTTTAATGATAATATCAAGGTGTGCAGGGTTAAACCATAGAAATATTCAACAAAGAAAGGTGGCCGCGCGTCGGGTTTATGCGGGGCGTGATGAGGACCGGGTGGAGGCCGAAAGGAGAGCGATGGCTTGGTAAAGAACAAGGCTTTTTTCTATTATCACAACAAGGCACCGGGGCTGGGCATCGTGGCCCAGCATGAGATCGAGGGCTGGCAGAGGGTCAATTTCTACAGCTTCGGCGTCGACATGGACGGCCTGCAGAAGAGCATCGAGGAATCCTGTGAGGAGGATCTCCTGAGGGAGGGGACCCTTGCGGCCAGGCCGGCCCAGTCAAAGGTGATCATCGCGGGAGGGGTAGTCTTCAAGGGCTTGACCTGCCTGGCGGGCGAAGGGGCGTCGTCGTCTCTGCTGTTGCGGGAGTTCGAGAGCAGGGTTCCCGGGTTGCGCAGCATCGACGCGCGCTCACTGGTGGCGGCGGAATCGATCTCTCCCCTCGAGGTCTATTGTTACACCTACAGCAGGAAGGTGATAGGGATATCACGCGTGGTCTTCTTCGAATACGCTACCCAGATGTCGCTGGTGGGGGTCTACCGCGACCAGGACAGCAACCTGGTCGACGAACTCTTGGCGGACCTTGCCGGGCTCCACGAGTATATGACCATTCCGAATCCCCTGCGCACCGACGAGAGAGATCAACGGGTCGAGGTCAACATGTTCATGATCCGCCATCCCGTCAAGGAGGAGCTGCAAGCCGATTTCGTGCAGGCGATCATGAGGACGAACAGGCTCGTCTTCTACACCGCCTGATCCCACACCCCCGCTCAGACATCCCTGCCAATCGCCGCGGCGACCTTGCGCAGCTTGGTCATGAGCGCGCTGAAGGTCTCGAAGTCGAGGGATTGCGATCCGTCGCAGAGTGCGGCGTTCGGATTGGGGTGTATCTCGACTATCAGCCCGTCCGCTCCCGCGGCCACGGCGGCCATGGACATCGGGGTCACCAGATTGGCGATGCCCACTGAGTGGCTGGGGTCGACGACCACCGGCAGGTGCGAGAGCTTCTTGATCGCGGCGACCGCGGAGAGATCGAGGGTATTGCGGGTATAGGTCTCGAAGGTGCTGATGCCCCGCTCGCACAGTATTATATTGCGATTCCCTTCCTTGATGATGTATTCCGCCGCAAGCAGGAGGTCTTCGATCTTCGAGCTCGGACCCCTCTTCAGGAGCACGGGATGTCCGCTGCGGCCGATCTCGGTGAGGAGGACGAAGTTCTGCATGTTCCGTGCGCCGACCTGGATGATATCAGCATATTCGCAGAAGAGGTCGATCTTGCGGGGATCGGTGATCTCGGTGACGACCGGAAGCCCGGTCTCCTCGCGGGCCTCGGCCAGGTAACGCAGCCCTTCCTCCCCCAGGCCCTGGAAGCTGTAGGGAGAGGTGCGCGGCTTGTATGCTCCTCCCCTCAGGATCGACCCCCCGGACAACTTTACCAGGCGTGCGGTGTTGAGGATCTGTTCGGGGCTTTCGACCGCGCATGGGCCCGCCATGACGACGACCTTGTCGCCGCCTATCCTGACGCCTGACAGCTCTATCACCGTATCCTGAGGGTGGGTCTCGCGCGAGGCGAATTTGTACGGTTTGAGTATGGGGATGATCTGCTCCACGCCCGGATAACCGGCCATGGTCTCGACTACCTTGGTCTTGTCGTCTCCTATGACGCCGATAACCGTCTTCTGGACCCCGTAAATGGGGTGGGTCTGGAGCCCGAACTCCTCGATCTTGCGCAAGACCGCTTCAACCTGGTCGCGGCTTGCCTCCTGGGACATCACGACAATCATCTCGACACCTCACTGCTCCGCCGTCGGATCGGGTAACGCGTCCAGCATGGAGATAAACGCCCTTATGAGATCGGTCTCGGTGATGATCCCGACCAGTTCCTCGCCTGAGACTACGGGCAAGCCGCCGATCTTACGGTCGAGGATAAGCGCAGCGGCCTCTGCGATGGGCGTATCGGGCTCGACGGTGATGGGGTCCGGGGTCATGATGCCGCGGACCTGGATGCGATCGAGGATGTAGTCCACGTATCTTCTTTCCTGCACGACCTGGGAGCTGATGTCCGCCTGCCTCACGTCCCGGTCCGTCACTATCCCCACCAGCCTTCCGTTTTCGACGACTGGAAAGCGACGAAGGTTCTTGTCCTTGATAAGGTCACGCGCCTGGCGCAACGTGTCCTCCGGTCCGAGGACTACGGGATCCGGGCTCATGTGGTCGCGTACGCGCATTCCTCCTCCTTGCCGTATCCGAGGCCGTCATGGCGCAGACGACCTAGGGTTAATTATAACGCCTGTCGGCAGCATGGATGTATGCTCGAGGGCTCTTCGCGCGCCTGGATGGTTCATGTATCGATGGCTACGAAGGCGGTCCGACCCGGGGGACCGTCCCGTGGAGGAACTAGTATACCCAGCCCGGAAAGGTGCAGACCCGCGCGGGATTTTTCAGGGGGAGGTACATCTCTATGTCCTTCCAGGGTTCGCCCAGGATCCCGTCGTGGATCGCCCAACTCCTGCCCCGGACGGTCTTCTCCATGCCCGGCTGCCGGAAAGGAGTGCTCCCGTCGAGCCTGGACAAGAGCTCGCCGCCGGGCTGGAAGCCCTCGTGTATGCAGTCCATCTTCTTCCTGCCGCGCACGTAGTTGAAGCCGTGCTTCTCGAAGATTATCGCGTCGTGATAGGTCAGTGGTTCGGCGACCAGCATGTCCTGCCCCATGCAGGCGAGGAACTCCACTACCAGGGGCATGAAGTCCTTGAGCATGTGCAGACCCTTGCGTACCTGGCCCGGCGCCAGCCCGGCCTCCATGGCCCTGACCTCCTCGGGCTTGTTTCTACGGGTGGTCCCGAATTTCGTCCTGCGTCCCGCGTCGTCGATGTCGGTATTGAAGCGGGGCGAGCGCGGATCGTTGATGATGAGGAAGGTTATCTCCACCTTGAAGAAAGGCGTGTCCGCGATCTCCAGGAAGAAGATGCAGTCACGGTCGTCTGGATGCTCCCGCACCTCCACGATGGCGAAGCCGGCCTGGCGCGGCGACACGACCCTCACCATACGCTCGTCCTGGGCGTTGGTGAAAGCGGAGCGGTCTATACGAAACATCTCGAAGATCCTGTCCGGTATCAGGAGCGCATAGACCCTCTCCTTTATTTCCGGGTCCAACTGGTTGATAGCGTGGATGTTGTGGCGAGGTGAATCCAACGTCAAGGCTTTGAAAACGTCACCGACCCCACGAGCCATGATGCTGCGCATTGTACTCCGTCCTGTCCCGCAGGTCATATAAGTCATGGACGGGTATATTATAGATTAACCCTGCTATATACTCTAGGTTCGCGGCGGGGCGGGGAAGACACGTCTCGATGCCGCCGCCTGAAGATGGCGGGTCGGACGTGAACGGGTCGTGGCAACAACCATGCCTGAACGGGAGGAAATGTTGGACGCGGAGCGAGAGCAAGCCGATGTTGTCGAGACGCCGAGGGGAAAGGTGTGGATCGTCGCCAAGGCCAGCCCCGAACTCATCGCGTCTCTTCAGCTCGAGGAGGGGATGGGGGTTTTCGCGGCGCCGCATTATCCCGCGTCACGTGAGAAAAAAGCCCTGGAGCGTATAGCTAGGGGGGAGGAGAGCAATATAATACTCGCCTTCAACGAGGACGAAAGGATCGTCGGATTCGTGGCCATCGCCCCGCCCAGTACCGCCGAGAGGTGGGGGAAGCTTTCCGGGCAGGGGCTCATCGAGGCCATGGCCATCGAGGTCAGCCAGAACTGGCGCGGGCTGGGCATAGCGAACAAGATGATGGAGATAGGGCTGCGAGACCAATTCTTCGATGACAAGATAGTGATCTGCACGGGCTACACCTGGCACTGGGACCTGGAGAGCAGCGGCCTGAGCAAGCAGGATTACCGCCGCATGCTCCTGGAATACCTCGAGAAGGCCGGGTTCATGTATTACGAGACCGACGAGCCGAACGTTAACCTGGACTCGGCGAATTTCTTTTCGGCGCGCATTGGTCCACGCGTGGACACGGACCTCTACAGCCGTTTCGAGCAGCTTCTCTTCAAAGACCAGGCATGGGCGGATTTCCGCGGCAGGCCGCGCAGGATGAGCGAGGTGCTGGGCAAGGGCGGTTTGACCATGCGAAAGGCGCCGGCGGAATAGACGGGACCGGCCCGTTTGTCGGCTTAACGCTCCCTTTAAATGCTATACTATGCAGGATGCGCATGATTGCGCATCCGCTTGAAGGAGAGGAATGTGCGATACCGGGGATTGGTGATCCGGCCTCCCAGCGAGGCCGGCAGCTATATCCTGCAGGTGACCTATGGCTGCTCCCATAACGCCTGCACGTTCTGCCCTACCTACACCGGTACGCGCTTCGCGTCGCGGGACCTGCGGGAGGTTCTGGACGATATCGAAGATGCGTCACGCATAATACCACGCACGCGACGCGTCTTTCTCGCCGACGGCAACGCCCTCTGTCTCCCGACCGAACACCTGGAGACCATCCTGGGGGCTTTGGGACGCGCCTTCCCGGCGCTGGAGAGGGTCGGCGTTTACGCCAACGGCAGGGACATCAACGAAAAGACGGAGGACGAGCTGCGAGACCTTGCCGGGCTGGGCCTGGGGATCGTCTATATGGGGCTGGAGAGCGGCGACGACCGCGTGCTTGAGAGGGTGCGCAAGCGAGACCGCAGTGAGGACATGATAGCGGCCGCCCTCAAGGCGAAAAGGTGCGGGCTGCAGGTATCGGTGATCGTGCTGCTGGGACTGGGCGGAAGGGAGGGGTCTCGCATGCATGCCGCCGCAAGCGCGCGGGCGGTATCGCGCATGGACCCCCATTACCTCAGCGCCCTCACCCTGATGGTAGTACCCGGAACCCCGCTCCACCGTGAGCAGGAGGCGGGCGAATTCGTCATGCCCAGCCAGCAGGGACTCCTGGAGGAATTGCGGATGTTCCTCCAGGGCTGCGAGCTATCGCAGTGCGTGTTCAGGACAAATCACGCCTCCAATTACCTCCCCCTCAAGGGCGTGCTCTCGAGGGACAGGGAAGAGCTTATCGGGATCATTGACACCGCCATGCGGCAGCCGGAGCTTCTTAGGCCGGAATACATGAGGGGCCTGTAGGCCGGCACCGGAGAACACGATGCAGGATGTTAGTAATTTATGGAAGACTCCTCAAGTTAATAAGTTATATAAACGATAAGAGAAGTAAGAAAGCAGGATGCAACAGGAGCTCGCAAAGATGAAGACGATTGCTTATATCGAGGACGATCCCGATATGATCGACCTTGTCTCCATCATCCTGCAGAAACACGGCTATAAGGTGACCGGCTTCACCGAGAGCAGGGAGATAATACCCCGCCTGCAGTCCATCAAGCCCGAACTCATCCTCCTGGACCTGATGATGCCCCACGTCGATGGCGTAGAGGTCTACAACGAGCTCAAGAGCCGCGAGGACATGGGAGACATACCCGTGATAATCATCTCCGCCATGAAGAGAGCGGTCGAGGAGATAGAGAGGGAAGGCAAGATAAAGGTGGAGGCTTGCCTGGTCAAGCCCTTCACCATCGGAGAATTGCTGGATACCGTCAACCGCATTCTAGAGACCCCGTGACCTCGGGGCTTCAGCGCACCGGACACCTTCATCCCTGCATGATGTGGGGGTTGACTAATGAGTACCCACGGAACAAAATGAAGACTGGCCTGTTCCTGGGGCGTGTGCAAACGCCCTCCGTCATATTGAAACGCGGAGGTGAACCAGATGGCGGATGAGGTACTGTCAACGGGAGAGAAAGCTCCAGCCGGAAAGTACTACTGCGACAAGTGCGGGTACGAGTACGAGCACAAGGACGAGAACGAGCCCCTTCCGAACTGCCCCGACGAGGGCATCTACACCGTTTGGAACCCGACCAAGATGAAGCCTCGCTTCGTGGAGAGCATATAAGCGAGCGGATCGAATTAAGGGTAAGAACAACGCCTCCCTGCGGCGGCGTTGTTTTTTGTCCGCGTCAGACGGCGCCCTTCCTCTCCAGGTAGCGGCGGTAGCCCAGCATCCTGGAAAGGATGATCGCAGCCTTTTCGGGCGCGGTGAAGATAACCGTTTCGCCCGCCTCGAGATCGCGCAGGCTTTCCTCCCCGATGAACTGCATCTCCACGAAGATGATCGGCTTGTTGTAAGTGAGCATCAATTCCTTCGCCCTGTTGAGCAGGCTGATGTTGCGGTCTTTCAGCTCGGTGAAGAAGCCCTTGAGAGCGTCATCGCTCATCTCCATGATCAGTTTCTGGGATACCAGGACGTTGAGTCCGATGATGGTGCCCGTGCCGAGTGAACCCAGCACGATCATGGCATCAACCTCGGGCGATCTGGCCATGGCCTCGAGTATGGAGAGATGCGTGTCCATGTAGATGTTGCCCACCAGGTCGATGGGGTTTGCGCGGCTCCAGAAGGGCGGAAGGAGCTCATCGCAGACCCTGATCACGTCATCGTCGAGGCGCGCCAGCTTCAGACCGGCCATGGCCGTGGCGTCGGTGGCGAGGACGCCCCATCCTCCGCCGAGGGTCATGATGCCCAGGCGGTCGCCCCGCGGCAGCGGCAGCCTCTCGAAGGCCTTGGCCAGGTCCAGCATGTCCTGGGAAGTCTCGGCTCGTATGGCGCCGCTCTGCGCGAAAGCGGCATCGTAGATATGATCCGATCCGGCCAGGGAACCGGTGTGCGACCTGGCGGCCTTGCCTCCCTCCTCGGTGCGACCGGACTTGAGCACGATAACAGGTTTGGCGACGCTGATGCGGGAGACGATGTCGATGAACCTGCGCCCGTTGTCGACTCCCTCGAGGTAGGCCAGGATCAGCCCGGTGTCCCCGTCCGCGCCGAAATAGTCTATATAGTCCTCCGCGTGCAGGAGGGCCTCGTTCCCGCTCCCCACGAACTTTCCGAAACCGATGCCCTGGTTCATGGTCCAGCCGAGCATATTGGCGCCGACGTTTCCGCTCTGGGAGACGAATGATATCTTGCCGGGATGCAACTGCACCGGCGCGCCGACCGCGAAGATCCTCCGCCTCGTGCTGACTATGCCCATGGTGTTCGGGCCCACGATGTTCAGGTCGTGGCGGCGGGCCGTCTCTGCCAGTTCCCTCTCCAGGTGGACCCCGTCCTCTCCGACCTCGGAGAAGCCGGAGGAGATGACGATGATGTTCCGAGTGCCCCTGGCGGCGCATTCCTCGAGGATGCCCGTGACGGTGACTGCGGGAGTGGTCACGAATGCCAGGTCGGGTACGACCGGCAGGGCCGCGATGGATGGATATGCTGTCAGCCCGTGTATCTCATTTTCCTTGGGGTTCACGGGGTAGATGTTCTCCCTGGGGTATCCTCCCGCAAGAAGGTTGATAAGCAGAAAGGAGCCCCATTTCGACGGGACGTTCGACGCCCCGATCATTGCTATGGAGTCGGGATTGAACACCTTGTCCAGGTCTGCGGCCATAAAAACCCTCCTTGGATCGATCTGGGTTTGATTATATGCGAAATGAAAAATCGGCTTCAAGCGATCCCGTCATAAGGGGTTTTGCTTTCAGCGCGCCAGGGGTTGACAAATAACGTTATTTGATTATACTAATGTTAATATTGTTAAAAATTAATATAAATGTTTAACAATAGAAACGAGGTGATGGCTGTGAAGGATCGAGCCGAATTGAGCCTGGACGATTTCTTCTGGTGTGACAGGCTGCACGTCCTGCGCGAGATCATAGACGGAGAATCACTCGAGTTGAGGGGTTTCAAGGCATATTGCGGCAAGATGGGGAAGGACATAGACGATTCCTTCTGCCATCGCTGTTTTCTGCACGGATAAGCCTCATCGCATCTCGTCCTTCAACCGGTCGGGGCGGCCAAGGCCGCCCCGACACCTTTTTGCAGGGAGACGGAGGCTATACATGCGCCAGCGGCGAATGTTGTAAAATGGATTGAAGCAAAGAGACAAGGAGTTTGCGAATGGGCATGGGAGACGCAACCGGCAACAGGAGCAACTCTTCGAGGGTACCCACGGGCATTACCGGGCTGGACGAAATGCTGGGCGGTGGCCTTTTGTTCAATTCCATCGCGGTCGTGAAGGGCGCGCCGGGTACGGGCAAGAGCTGCATCGGGATGGAATACGTGTCGCGCGGCATCCTCGAGCACGGCGAGCCGGGCCTGATCATAACCTTCGAGGAGTTCCCCCGCCAGCTCTACCGCGACGCCATATCGATAGGTTTCGACCTGCGCGCTTACGAGCGCGAGGACAAGCTGCGCACCATATTCACGACTCCGGCCGTGTTCCTGCGCGAGATACAGCAACCCGGCGGCATCTTCGACCGCACCATTGAGGAGATCTCGGCGAAGAGGGTCTTCGTGGACTCCATGACGCAGCTTGAACGCATCACCCAGGAGCCCGTGCAGCTGCGCGAGATAATTTACACCTTCCTCAACGGGTTGCTGCGTTACGATATCACCGCAATCGTCACCCAGGAAGACGCTTTCATCACCGGGAATATGTCGGTGGCCGAGGCCGGCCTCTCATATATCGTGGATACGATAATCCAGTTGCGTTATGTGGAGATAAGCTCGAGTATCGAGCGGGCGCTGTTGGTGCTCAAGCACCGGGCATCGGACCACGACAAGAGCATACGCCGCATGCTCATCACGCCCTCCGGGATAGAGATCAAGGCCTCTTTCGAGGGCCGGGAGGGGATATTGAGCGGCAATCCCTACGTGACGCGCCGTCTCAAGAAGGCCGAGGAGTTCTTCAAATAGAGAGAAGATAACGAGGTGTGATCCTGCGATGCTTGATTTCGATAACCTTGACCAGCAAGTAGGAGCCTTCGTAGAGGAATACGTGGATTCCTTCATCACCTGGGATCTCATCCTGTTTTTCCATGAGAACCCCTATACCGTGGGCTCACCCTCCAGCATCGCCATGAGTATAGGCAGGCTGGGCTCCGACATCGAACCATACCTCGAGAGGATGGCAGCGAAGGGCATACTCTCTTACGAATACAGGGCGGGCGACGGCGCAGAGACCATCTACGCCTACAAGCCCGAGCCGGATTTCGAGAAGATGGTCATCGATTTCAAGCGGGCCCTCAAAGACAGGGCCAGCAGGCTGATCATCGTCAGCAAGGTACTGCAGAAGGAGGCGAGGAGATAGGGCGGCGCCCTTGAGCAACGCGACGGGCGATGCTAGAATCTTGAGTTGTGAGACGGGCGGAAGTGGCTCAGTTGGTAGAGCATCACCTTGCCAAGGTGAGGGTCGCGGGTTCGAATCCCGTCTTCCGCTCCAGGACTACAGGTAGGCGACCCGTCGTCTACCTTTTTGCGGCGGTTCAGGCCGCGGCGGTTATGAGGCGGCGTGGCCAAGTGGTAAGGCAAAGGTCTGCAAAACCTTGATCACCGGTTCAAATCCGGTCGCCGCCTCCAGCAGCGACGAAGGCCCTCTACGGAGGGCCTCTCCATTTGAGGCTCAGACGGTGATGATGGGAAAGGCTGCGCTCAGGCGCGCCATGCGTTGCGACATGGCGGGCTGGGTGCGGAAGGGCCTGTACGAGGAATAATCGACGACGGGATGGAAGAGCAGGGCGTCGAAACAGGCCGGCAGCAGGATGACGTCGCGTACGTCCTCCGCCGCCTCCTTGACCGCCCCGTAGACGGCTGCGGGGTCGCGCATGATATAGACCGCGTGCATGTCGGCGCTGTACTCCCTGTTTCTGTCCAGCACCAGCCTCAGCAGGGTGTTGGCGATGATGGGGAGGATCGCCAGCAGGGCGAGGAAGATGACCGCGAGGGTGAACCAGAAACCGCTTCCGGAAGATGCACCTTGCCCGGGATCCCTCGTGGACCCGACGACGAGCAAAATCGCCGCCGCCGCAAGCAGGAAAGTGAATATGGAAACGTTCAAGGACTTGACGGGATCGCGGGTGGCGCCCGGAAGCCCTCCCACCATTCTTCTCAGGGACCTTGTCCCCGCCAGGCGGATCATGATGGTATAGATGGTCGTGTCCCCGGCCTGCATGTGGGCGATCTCGTGCGCGAAGACGGCGACGCGCTCGTCGTGAGGAAGCTTGGACGCGATGCCGCTGGTCGCGAAGAGGGCGAAGGTCCCGTCCGGCAGGGAGAGCGAGAAAGAGTTGATGTCGTCGTCGGGGATCTCGAACAGGCGCATGCGATCCGCACTCCCCGAGGCCAGGCAGGCTGCCATGAGGGCGTCCTCGAGGCGCCTGTCGACTTTCCAGGAAGGGAGGATCTTAATCCCCTTCAGCACCCACATGCCGCCAAGGGCATAGCGGATAAGGACGTAGAGCAGGCAGAGGAGCCAGAACATGGCCCACAGCAGCCAGGGATCGAGGGGGACGCGGAATACCTCTCGGAGCAGGATGACGACCAGCCCGGAAAAGGCCATCAAAGCAAGACAGAATGCCGCTGCCGCCAGGACCAGGCGCTTGCGGTTGCGGGACATGCGGTCATATATGTCCATGTAAAAGTCCTCCCTCATGTTAATCTCAATCGGCATCCTGAGGGATTGTTTTGAGAACGTTCGCGGTGATGTGATAGTGTTGCGTAATGGTCTGAAATCGCACACAATATTAGCGGTACGGGCGCGTAGCTCAGTGGGAGAGCGCTTCCTTGACGCGGAAGAGGTCGTGGGTTCAATCCCCTCCGCGCCCACCACGCCTCAAGGCCCGATGGGTCTTGGACAATACAAGCTGGAGGCTCCCTTGATCTCGGGCAGGAAGCGCGGCGACGCGGGGGACCGTTTTTCCGCCGCGGGGCCGCGCGATGTTTTAAGGGGAGTTTTCAAAGAAGGAATCCTTTTTATGGCATGCAACAGGGTATCAGCCGGAGGTATGCGATGAAGTGTCCCAAGTGCCAGGCGGAGAACGCGGAGGATGCCGAATTCTGCTCCCTGTGTTACGCGAGATTCGAGGTTCGCCTGAGGTCATCACGTGTGGACGAAGCGGCCGACGCCATGCGCGAGGAACACCAGGGATCGAGACTGCGCTGCCCGAGCTGTGGTGAGATGAGCCCCCTGGATTGCCAGTTCTGCCTTCGCTGCGGATTCGTCTTCGAGGACCTGGAGGCTTTGATGGTCTCCGAGGAGGAAGTGGAGAGACTGGAGCGTGAGGCGCGGGCCCTGAGGGAAGGGGTCTCGGGAAGCGGCGGGGAAGAGAGCATCACGATAACCCCGGCATCAGACGGCGTGGCCGTGATGCGGGTCCTATCGGACCGACTGGTGAGAGGCCTCAAGCCCTGCATCAACGCACGCGGCCGCGATGCGATAACCTATGCCATGAAGCTCATCTCCCTCCTGGGCGATGAGCTGCGCGCCGGCGGCAACGACCTGCGCCTGATGTCCAGGCTGATCGGCGAGGGGCCCGTGACGTACCTCGAGGACGTGGAGCTGGAGATCGTGTTGGAAGCCTTGCGGGGGGGAAATTGAAGATAACCATAGGAGCATCGACCGCTGGCGATCCCTCATCCCGGAAGAGCATACTCGCATTATTGCGGGAGACGAGACCGGCTGAGGCCGAGGAGGCTGTTGCGGCGCGCCTCAACGGCCGTCTCGTCGACCTCACCGCGCCGCTCGAGGAGGGCGAGCTGGAGACAGTGGCCTGGGGGGACGAGGGGGCGAAGGAGGTATACCGCCACTCCGCCTCGCACGTCATGGCGCAGGCGGTGACGGAGCTGTTTGCAGGGACAAAACTGGCCATCGGCCCTTCCATAGCTGACGGTTTCTACTATGATTTCGACCTGGAGACCAGCCTGACGCCTGACGATCTCCCTCGCATCGAGGAGCGTATGGCCGAGATAGTGGAGAGGGACTTGCCCATGGTGCGGGAGGAATGGGCGCGGCGGCAGGCGATTGATTTCTTCCGCGAGCGGGGGCAGGACTACAAGGTCGAGATCCTGGAGGAGATCGAGGACGACACTGTAACCGTGTACCGCCAGGGCGAATTCGTGGACTTGTGCCGCGGTCCGCACCTCCCCTCGACGGGAAGGCTGCGCCATTTCAAGCTGCTCAACCTCGCGGGTGCCTACTGGCGGGGGGACGAGCATCGACCCATGCTGCAGCGCGTCTACGGCACCGCCTTCGATGAGAGGTCCGAGCTCGAGGCTTACCTGCATTTCCTGGAGGAGGCGGAGAGGCGCGACCACCGCCGCCTGGGCAGGGAGCTTGACCTCTTCAGCTTCCACGAGGAGGCCGGGCCGGGGGTCGTGTTCTATCATCCCAGGGGGGCGGTGCTGCGCGAGATCATCGAGGATTTCCTCAAAGAGGAGCACAAGCGCAGGGGCTACCAGATGGTGGTAACGCCCCATCTCTTCAAGGGACAGCTGTGGCATATCTCCGGGCACATGGACTACTACAAGGAGAACATGTACTTTTTCGAGAAGGACGGGATGGAATACGTGGTGAAGCCCATGAACTGCCCCGGCCACCTTCTCATCTACAAGACGCGGCCCCGCAGCTACCGCGATCTGCCGATAAAGTACTTCGAGCTCGGCACCGTGTACCGCTACGAGCGTTCCGGGGTGCTGCACGGATTGATGCGGGTGAGGGGATTCACCCAGGACGACGCCCATATCATCTGCACCGAGGAGCAGTTGGAGGAGCAGGTAGCGGAATGCCTGGAGTTCGCCTTTTTTTCGCTTCGTTCCTTCGGGTTCGAGGATTTCGACGTCTACCTGAGCACCCGCCCGAAGAACGCCGTCGGCAGCGACGAGCTGTGGGAGAAGGCCACCGCCATCCTGGGGCGGTCCCTCGAGGACATGGGCATCCCCTATACGTTGGATCCCGGGGAAGGCGTTTTCTACGGCCCCAAGATCGACGTCAAGCTCAAGGACGCCATCGGCAGGTCCTGGCAGGGGCCGACGGTCCAGGCGGACTTCAATAACCCGGAGAGGTTCGACCTCACCTATACCGGCCCAGACAACCAGCCGCACCGGCCGGTGATGATCCACCGCGTGGTGCTGGCGGGCATAGAGCGGTTCTACGGGGTGCTCCTGGAGCACTATGCGGGCGAGCTCCCCCTCTGGCTTGCGCCGCTGCAGGCGACGATCATCCCCATTGCGGACAGGCACCTGGACTACGCGCGCGAGGTGGAGAGCGTCCTGCGTGAGGAAGGCCTGCGGGCCGAGGTGGACGATGACCGCCAGACGGTCAACATGAAGGTCCGCCGCGCCCAGATGCAGAAGGTCCCCTTCACCCTGGTGGTGGGGGACAGGGAGATAGATGCACGGGCGGTGTCCGTGCGCGACCGCGGGGGAGTGGAGAAGCGGGGGGTTCCCCTGGAGGAATTCCTGGCCCGCGTCCTGGCCATGGTGCGGGAGAGAAGCACCTCGAGCGCCTGGGAGGGCTGATGGAGAGGCTGTGGAGGCCGTGGAGGGGGGCATACGTGCGCAATATCGAGAGCTTCCGTGACGAGGGCTGCATATTCTGCACCAAACCTGGCTGCGGAGACGATCGCGCATCTCTTATCCTGCACCGGGGAGCAACCGCCTTCGTGATCATGAACCTCTACCCATACAATACGGGCCACGTCATGGTCGCCCCCTTCCGCCATGTCGGTGAGCTGGAGGCCCTCGAGGAGGGAGAACTGGGAGAGCTGATGGGGCTTGCCACGATGATGATCAAGGCCATCAAGGTGGAGATGCAGCCCCAGGGCTTCAACCTGGGGATAAACCTGGGTAAGCCCGCGGGAGCCGGGTACGACGAACACGTTCACATTCACATCGTGCCCCGCTGGCAGGGCGACACGAACTTCATGCCCGTGGTGGGGGAATCCAAGGTAATGCCCGAGAGCATCGAAGGGACGTATGAGAGGTTGCTGAGGGCTTTGGGGGAGCTTCCCCGCTAGTCCTTTTTCTCCTCCTTAGAGGCCTCGATTACCTTGGCGGCGATGTGGGAGGGGACCTCCTCGTAATGGGAGTGCGTCATGCTGAAGGTACCCCTGCCTCCGGTGATGGACCTCAGGTCGATGGAATAGCGCAGCATCTCCGCCATGGGCACCTGGGCGCGCACCACCTGCAGCCCTCCCTCTGATTCCATGCCGAGTATACGGCCGCGCTTCGCGTTGAGGTCGCCTATCACGTCTCCCATATACGCCTCGGGGACCATTATCTCCACGTTCATGATAGGTTCCAGCAGGTAGGGGTCGGCCTGATCCATGGCGCTCCTGAGCGCGAGGCTTCCCGCGATCTGGAAAGAGATATCGGAGGAGTCGACGGGATGATATTTGCCGTCGTAGACGGTGGCGCGGAAATCGACTATGGGATAGCCGGCCAGGTAACCATCCTCCATGGCCTTGCGCACCCCTTTCTCGACGGAAGGGATGAACTGCCTGGGTATCACGCCTCCCACTATCTTGTCCACGAATTCGAAGCCGGATCCCCTCTCCAGCGGCTCCAGCTCGAGCCAGGCGATACCGAATTGGCCATGGCCGCCGGTCTGTTTCTTGTGCTTTCCTTCGGCCCTGGCGGTCTTGCGGATAGTCTCCTTGTAGGGAACCCGCGGCAGTTCGGTGCCGACGTTGACGCCGAACTTGCGCGCCATGCGCTCCATCATAATGTCCAGGTGCGCCTCTCCCATGCCGGACACTATGGTCTGTTTGACCTCGGTATCACGGCGCACGTTGAAGGTGGGGTCCTCGTCGCTCAGGCGCGAGAGCGCAACGGAGAGCTTGTCCTCGTCGCCCTTGGTCTTCGGCTCAACAGCCAGCGACATGACGGGCTCGGGGAATTCGATGGCGGGCAGAACGATGGGGCGGTCCTTGTCGCACAGAGTGTCACCCGTAGAGGTATCGGTGAGCTTGGCCACTCCCCCCATGTCTCCGGCGGGTATCTCGCGCACGACTATCTGGTTTTTTCCGCGCACGATGAAGACCTGGCCGATGCGTTCCTCCTTGTCGCGGTTGGGATTATAGACGGTGCTGTCCGCTGACAGGGTGCCGGAGAAAACGCGGAAGTAGGTGAGTTTCCCCACGTAAGGGTCGGAGATGGTGCTGAAGACCAGCGCCGCGAGGGGTGAATCCTCGCTGGCCTTGACGGAGACCTCCTCATCGGTCCCCTTCCTGGTGCCGCGAACCTCGTCGAGGCGGGCGGGCGACGGCAGGTAGTTCACGATGGCATTGGCCAGCTGCTCGGCGGCGACGTTGTGGGTGGCGCTGCCGCAGAGGACGGGGATGATGGTGCCCTCGGACACTCCTCCGAGCAGAGCGGAGAGGACCTCCGCTTCGTCGAGCTCCTCTCCCTCCAGGTATTTCTCCATGAGTTCGTCGCTGGCCTCGGCGGCCCCCTCGATGATCTTCTCCCGCGCCTCCTGCACCTGCTCCGACATCTCGGGGGGGATGTCCGACTCTTTCGCCGTGCCGTCATCCCCGTAGACGTAGGCCTTGACGGCGATGAGGTCAACTATGCCGCGAAAATCGTGCTCTTCGCCGATGGGCAGCTGAAAGGGAACGGCTCTGGACCCGTAGAGTGACTGTAGTTGTTCGAGGCAGCGCTGGAAGCTGGCGTTCTCGCGGTCCATCTTGTTAACGAACACCACGCGGGGGTATCCGTACGAATCCGCCATTTTCCACACCAGCTCCGTCTGGACCTCGACGCAGGCGACGGCGGAGATGACGAAGATTGCGCCGTCGATGACCCTCAGGGTGGAGGTAACCTCGCCGATGAAGTCGGCGAAACCCGGGGTGTCGATCAGGTTAATCTTGTATCCCTTCCACTCCATCACCAGCGGCGTCGCGCTGACCGAGATGCCGCGTTTCTGCTCGTCCGGCTCGAAATCGCTGACGGTATTGCCCTCGTCCACTCGGCCTATGCGCTTTATCACGCCGGCGTTGAACAACATAGCCTCTGCCAGGGATGTCTTGCCGGAATCGCCGTGCCCGAACAGGGCTACGTTGCGGATATTTTCCATCTCGAACCTCTCCATGAAATCCCCGTTCCTTTCCTCGATTCTGGATAACGTTAACTATTATATGCGTGGCGCAGTCTCGAGGCTACATGTTATTGCCCGTACGGAAGACGAAAAGGCGCCGGCACGGAGGGGCGCATCGCATGCGCCGCACCTTCCGGGCGTGACTGAGTTTTAGCACTTGAGAGGCTGTTTATTACGCTTTCGAGTTGTTGCTGGGAGTCGGAGGTTGTGCTATACTTCGGTTATAAAAGAGCGTAACACTGGAGCCGAGTGGGCAAGTGCCCACTTTTTATTTGATGTTGAGGTGGTAACATGAACGGCCTGCCATTGAAGGACATGGAGATCAGCCTGGAGGAGTTGATAGATCCGCTCGCGGCCGACGCCGGGCTGCGCCTGGTCTCGGTGGACGTCGAAAGAAGGGGCAAGAGGCTGGTGGTTACGGTATGCCTCGACCGCGAAGGCGGCATCGACGTGGAGGCCTGTGCGGAGATGAGCGAGGAGATAAGCCGCCACCTCGATGTGGAGGACGTCATCAGCGAGAGCTATAACCTGGAGGTCGAATCGCCCGGATTGCAGCGGGTCCTGCGCAAACCGCGGGAATTCCGCTGTTTCACGGGCAGGGAGGTCGATATCGTACTGCGCCAGGCCTTCGAGGGGAGGCAGAAGATTCAGGGAAGGCTGAAGGCCGCCGACGATGAGGGGATAACCGTGCTCGCCGATGGCGAGGAGATAACCTTTCCCTATCAGGCCTTGAAGAAGACGAAGCTCCACTTCGATGCGCCCTGGTAGAGACGACATGCGGATACGGAGGAAATCAGAGTGAACGTGGAATGGCTTGATGCGCTGCGACAGATTGAGCGCGAAAAGGGTATTGATGCGGAGACGATAATCCAGGCCCTGGAAGCGGCCCTTCTGTCGGCATACAAGAAGAACTACGCAACCGAGGAAGAGGCGAGGGTCGAGGTGAACCGGGAGACCGGCTCCATACACGTATACGCCGAGATAGAGGACGAGAAGACGGGAGAGGTCAGGGAGGAAGAGGTCACCCCCGGCAATTTCGGAAGGATAGCGGCACAGACCGCCAAGCAGGTGATCCTGCAGCGTATCAGGGAGGCCGAGAGAGACCTCATGTTCGAGGAATACCGCGAGAAAGCCGGGGATATCGTCACCGGGATCGTGCAGCAGTCGGACCAGCGCTACACGCTGGTGGACCTGGGCAAGGTCGAGGCCCTGCTGCCGGTGTCCGAGCAGATGCCGGGCGAGAGGCCCAGGCACGGGATGCGCGTAAAGGTGTATATCGTCGAGGTGCGCAAGACGAGCAAGGGGCCCCAGATACTCGTTTCCCGCACCCATCCCGGTCTGCTCAAGCGCCTGTTCGAGCTCGAGGTCCCCGAGATAGCCGAGGGTTACGTGGAGATAAAGGCCGTGGCCAGGGAGCCCGGACATCGCTCGAAGATCGCCGTCGTATCCCACGATCGCAACATCGACCCCGTTGGCGCCTGCGTGGGAGCCCGCGGTTCACGGGTGCGCATGGTGGTGAACGAGCTCAAGGGGGAGAAGGTCGACATCGTGCCCTGGAGCGAGGACCCGCGGGAGTTCGTATCCAACGCCATCAGCCCCGCGAAGGTCAAAGAGGTCAGGGTTTACGAGGACGAGGAACTGTCGGAAGTCATCGTGCCCGACAGCCAGCTTTCGCTGGCGATCGGGAAGGAAGGGCAGAACGCGCGTCTGGCCGCTAAGCTCACGGGGTGGAGGATAGACATAAAAAGCGAATCGCAGGCCAGAGACGAGCGGGAAGGGTATACGGCCCACGCCGTGGAAGAGGACGATGATACCGGCGAAGGGATGGGCTTCGAGGAAGACGAGGAATCGGTCCCGCAAGAGGAAGTGGCGGCGGAGGCTGGCGAAACCCCGCCCGGTGAGGATATCCCCCCGAAGGTCGAGAACGAGGACGGCGGGAGTGTATTATAAGGCGAACGGGTCTTCCGGCATCGCCGCGTATGTTGTTTAATTAGGCCTCAGGGAGGCCAGGACGGGAGTCAGAATGGCGGGAAAGAGAGTACATCAGTTAGCCAAGGAGATCGGTATCACCAGCAAGGAGTTGCTGGAGTTGCTGCAGTCCATGGGCGAGGACATACAGAACCCCCTTTCGTCCATCGGCGATGACCTGGAGAAGGCAGTCCTGAAAAAGATCTCCAAGCCCAAGCCGGAGAGGGCGAAGAAGAAGGCGCCCGTGAAGGAGAAAGCCGCCGCCAAGCCGGCGGCGAAGAAAGCGAAGCCGGAGCGCAAGGAGGAAAAAGCCGCCGGGACGGCGGCGGAGAAGACGGCGGGCCGTGCGGAAACGGCCGAGGCGAAGACGAGCGCGACGGAGACTCCCGTGAAAAAGGCCGAGGCGCGGCAGGAGAGGCAGAAGCCCGCCGCCGCACCGCATGGCGGCCCGGCAGCCGGGACGCGGCAGCCGCAGCATCGCCCCGCGCCCGCGAAACCCGCGGTGAGCGGAGAGAGGCCGGCGAGGGCGCCGGAGAGACCGAGGCAGCAGGATAGGCCTCCCTCGAGGCAGCGCTATGACAGGCGCGAGGCGGCGCGGGTGGAGAAGGCCGCCCCCAGGGAACCCGGGACCAAGCCGATGAAGAAAAAGCTGCGCGTTCCCGCGGGGATAACGGTACGCGAGTTCGCGCAGAGGGTCGGAAGAAAGCCATCACAGATACTCTCCATACTCATGGGCCTGGGGGAGATGATAACCATCAACCAGGCCATCTCGGAGGATGCACTGGCGCTTGTTGCCGAGGAGCTCAAGATAGAACTGGAGGTAAAGTCGCGCCCACCGGAGGAGGTCGAAGCCTTTGAGGACGCTCCCGAGTCGTTGCGGCCCCGCCCTCCCGTGGTGACGGTGATGGGACACGTGGACCACGGCAAGACCTCCCTGCTCGACGCCATACGCAACACCTCCGTCACGGACCAGGAGATGGGGGGGATAACGCAGCACATAGGAGCTTCCGTGGTCACGTACGAGGGCAAGACCATAACCTTCATAGATACGCCGGGCCATGAGTCCTTCACGGCCATGAGGGCCAGGGGAGCAAGCGTGACGGATATCGCGGTTCTGGTGGTAGCGGCGGACGACGGCGTTATGCCGCAGACCGTCGAGGCCATCGATCACGCGCAAGCCGCCGAGGTGCCTATAGTCGTGGCCGTGAACAAGATCGACAAGCCGGAGGCGAATCCCACGCGCGTGCGCCAGCAGTTGACTGAGTTCAACCTGCTTCCCGAGGAATGGGGAGGGGATGCGATTTACGTCGATGTCTCGGCCAAGCAGGGGACCAACCTGGACCATCTCCTGGAGATGCTGCTCCTGCTGGCGGAGATACAGGATTACCGCGCCAACCCGGAGGCGCCGGCCAGCGGCAACGTCATCGAGGCCCGCCTCGACAAGGGCCGGGGGCCGGTGGCCACCCTGCTGGTGAAAAGAGGCACGCTGAGGCGCGGAGACGCCCTCATGGCCGGGAAGACCTTCGGCAGGGTGAGGGCGCTCCTCGACGACAAGGGCCGCATGATGGAGGAGGCCGGACCATCGACACCCGTGGAGATCCTGGGCTTGAGCAGCGTCCCGGAGGCCGGTGACGAGTTCGCGGTGGTCGAGGACGAGAAGAAGGCGCGCGCCATCGCCGAGGCCAGGGTATCGCGCGAAAGGGCCGCGGACGACCGCAATGCCGTGCCGACCCTCTCCCTGGAGGACCTGTTCCGGCAGATACAGGAGGGCGAGGCGCAGGAGTTCAACCTGATCATCAAGGGGGATACCCAGGGGTCGGTGGAGGCGGTCAAGGACTCCATCGCCAAGATCAAGGTGGGCGAGATCGTGGTGAACATCATCCGCACCGGGGTGGGGGCCATCACGGAAAACGACGTCATGCTCGCCAGGGCCTCGGGCGCGGTGGTCATAGGCTTCAACGTCAGGCCGGATTCCAGCACCCTGGACATGGCGGCGAGGGAAAAGGTCGAGGTGCGCACGTACCGCGTGATCTACCAGCTGCTGGAGGAACTGGAAGCCGCCCTGGTGGGGATGCTCAAGCCCGAATACGAGGAGATCAAAGTAGGGGAGTTGGAGGTAAGGGCCGTATTCCGCGTTCCGCGCCAGGGCGCCATAGCGGGAGCTTACGTGCGGGAGGGGGAGATCAACCGCAACTCCCGCGTGAGGCTGCTGCGGGACGGGTCCATAATTTTCGAGGGCGGGATCTCGTCGCTGCGCAGGTTCAAGGACGACGTACGTTCCGTGGCGGCGGGGTACGAATGCGGCGTGGGGCTGGAGAACTTCCAGGACATCAAGGAAGGCGACGTAATAGAGGTCGTTGAGACTCGCGAGATACCCCGGGGCGGTGAGCAAGCCGACTCCTGAGGAGGGCGGCGCTTATGTTCGTAGGCGCGCTGATGATCGAACTGCATATGCCCCAGTGCCGGACACTCAAGGAAAAACGCCAGGTCGTAAAGTCGATCATCGACCGTACCCGCAACCGCTTCAACGTGGCGGTGGCGGAGGTAGACAATCAAGACCTGTGGCAGTTATGCAGCCTGGGGGTTACCTGCGTGGGCAACAGCGAGTATGCGGTACGGGAGATGCTCAACCGCGTCGACCGCAGCGTCAGGGCCATGGGCAAGGCAGAGGTCCTGGAATCGCCGATGTTCGTGTTCAGACCCTGAACGCGTGCGGCAGAAGGTCGAGGTGGTCGATATGATTCCGGAACGCATGAAGAGGGTCAACGAAGCCTGCAAGGAGGCATTGGGGGAGATCCTGCAGGAAAAGATCAAGGACCCGCGCATAGGTTTCGTCACCGTGACCTCGGTCGAGGTCACGCCTGACCTGCATCAGGCCAAGGTACGGCTGAGCGTACTGGGCCCGGAGGAAGAGGTGGAGACGGTGATGCGGGTTCTGGAGAGGGCAAAGGGTTTCATGCGCAGGGAATTGGGGCAGAGGGTGCGCATGCGCTACACGCCGGAGCTGAGGATATTCCTGGACCGGGGCCCCGAGGTAAGCGAAAGGGTGCAGAGCATTCTGCAAGATCTCGCGGAGGAAGGCGAATGACGGAGCTGGAGAGGACAGCCGCGGCCCTCGAGGGCGCGGAGGTCGTCGGGATAGCATCCCACGTGAACCCGGACGGGGACAGCGTAGGGGCCCTGCTGGCCCTGGCCATGGTCCTGACCGGGGCAGGCAAGCGCGTCCTCCCGTGCATTCCCGAGCCCTGGAAATACCCTCCCCAGTACGATTTCCTGCCCGGGAGGGAGATGCTCATCGCTCCGGACGAGATCGGGGAACAGCCGGGGCTGTTCGCTGCTCTCGACTGCAGCAATATCGAACGGCTCGGACCGCTGCGCAAGAAGGCCGAGGCCGCCGAAACGCTCGTGAACATCGATCACCACGAGGACAACACCATGTTCGGCGGGATCAACCTCGTTGATGCCATGGCTTCCTCCACCTCCGAACTCGTATACAAGGTGATCAGGAAGGCCGGTTGGCCGGTCAGCCCGGAGGTGGCCACCTGTCTCTATACCGGTGTCGTCACGGATACCGGCCGCTTTCACCATCGCAACACCTCCCCCGGGACCTTCGTAATCGCCCATGAGCTCGCCGCGGCGGGGGCTGACTTATTCCGGGTGGTGAGCGAGGTGTACGACAGCCAGTCCCTCTCTTACACGCGGCTCCTGGGACGTGCCCTGCAGCGCGTGGAGGTCATGGCTGAACACGAGTTCGCGTACAGCTATATAACCCAGCAGGACCTCGCGGACACGGGGGCTACCCTCCCCGAGACGGAGGACCTCATAGATCACCTGCGTTCCGTTCGCGGCACCCGCGTGGCGGCCCTCTTCAAGGAGCTTCCGACCGGAGAAGTCAGGGTAAGCCTGAGGTCGCGTGACGGGTTCGAGGTTGGGCCCATAGCGCGGTCAATGGGAGGAGGGGGACATGCCATGGCCGCCGGTTACACCTCCGATTCGGACATCGCGGGAAGCGTAAACGAACTGGTGGAAAAACTGCGGGACAGGCGTGGATAAAGAGAGCCGGAGCGGACTGCTTCTGATCGATAAACCCAGCGGGCCGACCTCGCACGACGTCGTGGCGGCCGTGAGAGGATTCCTGGGCAAGGTGAAGGTGGGGCACACGGGGACCCTCGACCCCATGGCGTCAGGCCTTCTCGTGGTCCTGGTCGGAAGTACGACCAGGCTGGCCCCCTACGTTCGTGACGATCCCAAGATATACGAGGGAAGCATATTGCTCGGCGTGTGCACCGACAGCATGGACACGCAGGGCGAAGTGACATGCGAGAAGCCATATGGCGGCGGACCGCGCGAGGCGCGCGAGGCGCTGGCCTCACTGCTGGGGGAGCTGGAGCAGGTCCCTCCCATGTATTCCGCGGTAAAACACCGAGGCAGGCCCCTGTATCACTACGCGCGCAAGGGGCAGGAAGTGGCCAGGAAAAGCAGGAGGGTGCGGTTATACCGCGTGGAGATGACGGGATATAGAGACCTTGGAGAGAGGGCCGAGGTTGATTTCGTCGTGGAATGCTCTCCAGGCACCTACGTGCGCGACCTGGCGGCGCGGGTGGGTTGCGCGCTGTCGTGCGGAGGCACCCTCAGCCGGCTGCGCCGCACGGCGGCCGGGCCCTTCAGAGTCGAGGATGCGTCGAGCCTGGAGGCGGTGGGAGACGAACTTGCGAGGGGCTGGGAGGTCCTGCTGCCGGCGGAGGCGGCGCTGACCGGGTACGCCAGGGTCGAGGTCACCGGCGCTGCCTGCGGAGCCGTGCGAAACGGAGCGCCTGTTACCCGGGACATGGTGTCCGGAGCGGACGCGGGCATGGCGCTGGGCGACGTGGTGGCGGTGTTCGGGGGTGGGACCCTCCTGGGGGTGCACCGCGTGACCTCCCTGGAGCCGTTCGAGTCCCGCGCCGCGCGTATGATGTAAGCTCCCCATATTGCCGCGGGCGCCTCGTCCGCGATTGAAATGCGCGGGCGCGGCCTATACTCTATAGGGTGATATCGGCGGAAAGATACCCCGGCGTGAAGCGATGCGGGAAAGCTGACGGTTGAAGATGGAGATAATACCCGGAATAGGAGCGATACCGGACGACACGGGCGACACGGTAGTCACCGTCGGCATGTTCGACGGGGTCCACAGGGGTCACCAGAAGATAATCCACATCGCCCACGAAAAGGCGCGAGAGCGCGGGTTGAGGTGCGTGGTCTTCACCTTCGACCGCCATCCCCTGGAGGTCCTGAAACCGGGCAGACACCCCAAGCTCCTCTCGTCCAGCGCGCAGAAGCTCAGGCTGCTCGAGGAGCACGATGTCGACATGGTGCTCATGGCCCATTTCGACGAGGAGTTCTCGGTGGTTTCCGCCGAGGCTTTCGTAGAGGAGCTGCTGGCGGGCTCTCTGCATGCCCGCGAGGTGGTGCTGGGGGAGAACTTCCGGTTCGGCAAGGGCGGCGAAGGGGACGTGTCTTTCCTCGCGGATGCGGGAAAGCGGTTCGGCATGGTCACGACCCCGGTCCCGCTGCTGCGCGACGACGGAGAGGTGATATCCAGCACCCTCATACGCAGGATGATCGAACGAGGGGAGGTCGAAGAGGCCGGAAAGCTGCTGGGGTGGGATTACATGATCGAGGGAGTAGTGGTGAGGGGCGACGCCAGGGGCAGGAGGATGGGATTCCCCACAGCCAATATCGAGGTCCACGACAACCGCTGCATTCCCGCCAACGGCGTTTATGCTGGCGAAGCCCACCTCGAACACCGCGTCCTGCCTGCGGTCAGCTACGTAGGGTCGGTGCCCACCTTCGTGCACGGAGGGGAAGCGAAGCGCCGTGTCGAGGTGCATATCCCGGGCTGGGAAGAGGATCTCTACGACCACTTCATGGGCATAACCTTCCATGCCAGGCTGAGGGGCGAGGAGTCCTTTCCGGACGTCGCTTCGCTCGTGGAGCAGATCGGGAAGGATGTGGAGAAAGCTCGGGAACTGCAGGACGGAGAGCCGCCGGGCTGAACGGATGTATGGCGGGAGACCCTGCCGCGGCGGCGCGCGCGGCGGGTATTGCCGGGGCGGGGCATGATGCCATCGATTTACCGCGCGAGCCCCGCTGTGTTATCATCACGTCGTGTGTAACGAGAGAGAGGATTAATAAAGCGGCGGGAGGGCCGCTAGAACCTGGTCCTAGGATTGGAGAGTGCCGACTCCTGTCTTGGGTCCACGGGGATAAGGAGGTGAAAAGGCATGCCCCTCAGCAGTGAACGGAAACTCGAGATAATCGAGGAGTACAGGTCTCACGAGCAGGACACGGGATCCGCTGAAGTACAGATCGCAATCCTCACCAAGCGTATCGATGAACTTACCGAGCATCTCAAGGTGCATAAGAAAGATCACCACTCTCGCAGAGGACTGCTGAAAATGGTAGGCAAGAGAAGAAGACTGCTCGATTATCTCAAGGACAAGGACGTGGAGCGATATCGCAACCTGATAGAGAGGTTGGGGCTGCGGCGATGATTAGCCCGCGTTCGCATTGCATAATAGGAAATGAATGGAGATGAAGAAGGAATGACCGAAGAAGAAGTTAAGAAATACTCGGTGGAGATAGCTGGAAAGCTAACCGGGTTCGAGGTCGGCAAGCTCGCGATCCTGGCCGACGGGGCGGCCGTTGTATCCTGCGGCGGCACCGACATACTGGTGACGGCGATGGGATCGAAGCACGAAGTGGACAGGGATTTCTTCCCCCTGGTGGTTGACGTCGAGGAGAGGATGTACGCCGCGGGCAAGATCCCCGGCGGCTTCTTTCGCCGTGAAGGCCGCCCCTCGGAGAAATCGATCCTCAACGCACGGCTCATCGACCGTCCGCTCAGGCCCACCTTTCCCGAGGGAATGCGCATTGAGGTACAGGTGATCGCGACGATCCTTTCCGTCGACCAGATGAATCCCCCGGACGTAATGGCAATCAACGGTGCATCGGCGGCCCTCAGCATATCCGATATACCGTTCAACGGGCCCGTGGGAGCGGTCAGGGTAGGCCTGATGCCGGACGGCTTCACGCTCAACCCCACCCTGCAGGAGCTGGAGAACAGCCGCCTGGACCTGGTCGTTGCGGGTGTGCTCAACCAGGAGACCAACGAGATCGAGGTGATCATGGTCGAGGCCGGAGCCATGCAGGTCCCCGAGGACGAGATGGTCGACGCCCTGGAGTTCTCGAAGCAGGGCATCCGGGAGATGATCAAGGTCCAGCAGCAGATGATGCGGGAGATCGGGAAAGAAAAACGCAGCGTTAACCTGAAGAGCTATGATTTCGACGCGGTGCGTGAGCGCTTCCCGGAGCTGCAGAACCGCGTGGAGCAACTGGTGCGCGAGACCGCCCGCAACCAGCTGAACAAGCCGGAACGCGACCGCGGCATGGATAACCTCCAGAGCGAACTGGTCCTGGCGGCCGAGATGGAGGGCGCCGGCGCCGATTTCGTCGAATCGATAAAGGAGTACTTCAGCCACCTCGTGGGCGAATACACCCGCCGCATGATCGTGGAGGAGGACATGCGCATAGACGGCAGGCGGCCCGAGGAGATCCGCCCCATTACCTGCGAGGTTGGACTCATATCGCGCACCCATGGCTCGGGGCTCTTCCGGCGCGGCCTGACCCAGGTGCTGACGCTTCTCACCCTGGGGCCCATCAGCGACATGCAGAAGATCGACGACCTCTCGCCCGATGAGAGCAAGCGTTACCTGCATCATTACAATTTCCCCCCCTTCTCCGTCGGGGAGACCGGGATGCTGCGCGGGCCGCGCCGCAGGGAGATAGGACACGGCGCGCTGGCCGAGAGGGCGCTGGTGAACCTCATCCCCGACGAGGAGGACTTTCCCTACACCGTACGCCTGGTGTCCGAGGTGCTTTCCTCCAATGGGTCGACCTCCATGGCCTCGGTATGTGCCTCCACCCTGGCCCTCATGGACGCGGGAGTCCCCATGAAGGACAACAAGGCCGTGGCCGGCATCGCCATGGGCCTGATAAAGGAGGAGGACAAGGTCGCCGTGCTCACCGACATCCAGGGCTTCGAGGACAAGTACGGAGACATGGACTTCAAGGTGGCGGGGACGGACACGGGCATAACCGCTCTGCAGATGGACATGAAAGTGCAGGGCATATCCGTTGAGACCCTGCAGCGCGCCCTGGCCCAGGCCCGGGAGGCGCGCCTTTACATACTGCGTAAGATCAGTGAGGCGCTGCCGCAGCCAAGGGGCGAACTTTCCCCGTATGCTCCGCGCGTAGTCACCTTCGAGGTGCCAGTGGACAAGATCCGCGAGGTCATCGGCCCCGGCGGCAAGGTGATACACAAGATCATGGCCGAGCACGACGTCGAGCTGGACATCGAGGACGACGGAAGGGTGTTCATCACCGCCAAGGACCTGGAGAGCGCCCAGGGCGCGAGGAGGATGGTGGAACAGATAATACGCGAGGCCAAGGCGGGCGAGCAGTACGACGGCACGGTCACCCGCACCACCAGCTTCGGGGCTTTCGTCGAGATCCTTCCGGGCAAGGAAGGGCTCATCCACATCTCCAAGCTGGCCGACCGTCACATACCTCGCGTAGAGGACGTCATCAATGTCGGCGACAAAGTCAAGGTGGAGGTCACGGAGATCGACAAGATGGGGAGGATAAACCTCAGGCCTCTTGACCTCAAGATCCCCGACGACCTTCCCGATACCGGGCCGCCTCCGCGCAACGACCGCAGGCCGGACGGCCGCAGGGACTCAAGGCAGCAGCCCCGCTCCCAGTCGGGACCCGGGCAGGGCAGGCAGGATGGTCGTGAAAGGGACAGGGGAGACCAGAACCGCCCCAGGCAGGACAGAAAGAACTGGTAGCGGATCACCATCTCCATGATGGAAAAGCACTTCCAGCGCAGCGAGAGCAGAAAAGGCATCCGCATCCTTTCGGAGCGGATGCCTAACCTGCGCAGCGTCACCTCTGGTTTCTGGATAGGCGTGGGGTCGCGAGACGAACCGCAGGAGCTCTCGGGCATCAGCCATTTCATCGAACACCTTCTCTTCAAGGGGACCTCCCTGCGCAGCGCAAAACGTATCGCGGAGGAGTTCGACGCCATGGGAGGCGAGCTGAACGCTTTCTCCGCCAAGGAATACACCTGTTACTACGCCAAGGTGCTGGACGAGAAGGTGGAAGACGCCTTCGAGGTGATGACGGACATGCTCCTGCGTTCCCTCATGCGTCCCAAGGACGTGGACGCGGAGCGGAAGGTGATCCTCGAGGAGATCGCCATGCACGAGGATTCACCGGACGACATCATTCACGACCTCTTCGTGTCGGCTTTGTGGGAGTCCCATCCCCTGGGGCAGAGCGTGCTCGGCTACCAGAACGTCATCCGCACCCTGGGCAGCGGGGAGATAACGTCCTATTTCAACCGCTTCTACCGGCCGGACAACATGGTGGTGGCGGTGGCGGGCAACATCGAGCACGACAGGGTAGTGGATCTGGTCGACAAGCTGATGGACAGCGACGGCGGCGGGGAGGGGCACGAAAGGCACAGTGTGGTGCCCGAGATAAGGCCGCACACCGTCGTCTATAACCGCCCTACCGAACAGGCGCACATAGTCCTGGGAACACAGGGGCTGCAACGACAGCACCCGGCGCGTTTCGCCCTCGCCATTCTCGACAACATCCTCGGCGGCGGCATGAGCTCTCGTCTCTTCCAGAAGATAAGGGAAGAGCGTTCCCTTGCCTACTCCATCTTCTCCTACCACTCCATGTACGTGGAGACGGGTCTGGTCGCCGTTTACGCCGGGACAAACCCGGAGAACGTGTCCGCGGTGCTCGAGATCATAAAGGGAGAGATCGATCAATTGCTGGAACACGGCGTGAACCCGGAGGAACTGGAGCGGGCAAAAGGACATCTCAAGGGGAACCTGGTGCTCAGCCTGGAGGACAGCGGGAGCCGCATGACCAGGATGGGAAAGGCCGAGATCTGTCAGGGCGAGATCCTCAGCCTGGACGAGCTGCTGCGCAGGGTGGATGCCGTAACGGAGGACGACCTGGGCAAGCTGGCGGAGGACATCTTCGGTCCGCGTAAGCTCGTGGCGACGGTGATCGGGCCCTTCGGGGACAAGGAGATCCAGGGGCACCTCTTCTAGGGACGCACGATGCGCGCCTGCGCTTCGCGCCGGGAGCCGTTTTCCTCCATCAAGGTCATCGCGGACAGGAAAATCCATGCCCGAAGAGAGGGTATTCTGAAAAAAGGGGGGATCACCCGTGAGAGTTGGCGTTTGCGGAGCTGGTGGGCGCATGGGCCGCGAGGTCTGCAGGGCGGTGGAGTCCGAGCCGGACCTCGTGCTGGTGTGCGCGGTCGACCCCGTGTGTGCGGGGACGGGACTGGACGAACTGGTCCCCGGACACGGCGGCGGCATAACCGTTGCCGCCGGGCCGGAGAGCCTGGTGGAGAGCGGCGCGGAAGTGATGGTCGATTTTTCCATCGCGCCTGCGGCGCGGGAAAACGTCCCTTACGCGCTGGAAAGGGGGATAGCGTGCGTGGTGGGCACGACCGGATTCCTCCCGGAGGATATGGAGGGATTCGACCGTATCGCAGGCGAGAACGGTGTGGGCTGCCTGGTGGCCCCCAACTTCGCCATCGGTGCCGTGCTGATGATGGATTTCGCCCGCCGCGCCGGGCGTTTCATGCCCGATTGCGAGATAGTGGAGCTGCACCATGCCGCAAAACTTGACGCGCCATCGGGCACGGCCATGACGACGGCGCGGCTCGTCCTGGAGGAGAGGGGGATGGGCGGAGCGGAGGCGAAGGACGATGGGCCGCGGGGCCTGGACCTGGGGGGGATACGCATCCATTCCGTGCGCCTTACCGGGCTGGTTGCCCACCAGGAGGTCATATTCGGAGCCATGGGGCAGACCCTAACCCTGAGGCATGATACCTTCGACCGCGCTTCCTTCATGCCCGGGGTCATGCTGGCGATACGGGAGGTCGGCGCGCTTGAGGGGCTGGTGCTGGGACTGGATAAGCTCATGGGGCTGCGGGACTGAAGACGCTCTTGGAGGAGGAGAGGACGAGGAACGAAACGCGCACTGCACGGGAGGAGAGAGGAAGAAGATGAAAGACTTGAACGGAAAAATCGCAGTGGTGACGGGCGCGGCCCGAGGCATGGGAAGGCTGCACGCGGAGAACCTCGGCCGCGAGGGGTGCGTGGTGGTTCTCACGGACGTGGACGGGGCGGGTCTCGACGAGGCCGCCCGCGACCTGGTCTCGCGCGGGTTCGAGGCTCACGGCTATGAGCTGGACGTGTCCGACCGCGCCGCCTGTTTCGAGGTGTGCGAGAGGGTGAGGTCCGAGGTGGGCCCCATTGACATTTTGATCAACAACGCGGGTATCACGGAATGCTATGCCGTGCTCGACCTGTCCGAAAGGGCGGTGCGGCGCATGGCCGAGGTAAATTACATGGGATATGTATGGATGATGCAGGCGGTAGTGCCGGAGATGGCGAAGAGGGGACGTGGCCACGTGGTCAACATATGCTCGGTTGCGGGCAAGGTAGGAACCGCGAAAATGGGAGGCTACTGCGCCACGAAGTTCGCCGACATAGGCATAACGGATGCCATTCGCATGGAGACGCGCGGCAGCGGGGTGGATTTCACCATCGTCAATCCCGGTTACGTCTCCACCGGCATGTTCGAGGGCGGAAAGGTGCCGTTCATAACCAGGTGGCAGGATCCCATGAAGGTCTCCAGGGCGATGGTGGATGCGATAAAGAAGAACAAGGCGGAGATATGCGTACCCCGCAGCAACGTGCTCCTCGTCGCCTTTCTCAGGGGACTGTGCATGCCCAAGC
>MTKY01095410.1_pt1 | contig 94966 bp, 86 predicted proteins | sample 1042731 | NCBI WGS metagenome assembly MTKY01 (sample SAMN06212206, study PRJNA360538) | anaerobic digester metagenome | biome: Wastewater treatment plant; material: sludge; isolation source: anaerobic digester fed with sludge from wastewater treatment plant | place: Denmark: WWTP Soeholt ...
CCGCGCCCATGCCCCCTGAAAGCACGGATACCCATCCGCACCTTCAGCGGACCTCCTCTATCCCCAGCGGATACTTCGACATCTCTTCGCATCCGTCCTTCGTGATGACTATAGGGTTCTCGTACCGAAAGCCGATGTTATCCTCCTGACAGGCGTACTGCATGGCGCAGATAAGCACCTCGTTCTCGCGATAGACGTGGTCGGGATTGGTCCAGTACGGAAACGGGCCGTCGTTGAGCCCTATGCGCCACTCGTCGCCCATCATCCCTATGCCGTGCTCGAAACCGGGAACCATGTAATCCGAAAACCCCCTCTCCTCCGCGAAGGCCATCATTTCGTCGGCAAGCCTGGAAGGCGTGATGCCCGGCCTGTATGTTTTAAGCGTGAGCGCCACGATGTCCGTGAAGTTTTTGGCGTGCCAGAACTGCCGATCGGTTGCGGGGGCCAGGAGATAGTTGTGCGAGTGGTCGCCCAGGCCCAGCATGAACATGGCGTGGATGTCCACCATTAGCGGCTCGCCCGCTTCGAGCTTTTTTCGCGTTGCCGGCGTGCAGGCCCCCCCGGTAAGGCCCGTGCGATATCCGGCCGCGATCTCGTTTCCTCCGGTAAAGCTCCACTCCCACTCGCTCCCCTCGCGCCGCATGGCCAGGGCCGCGATTCCGGCGATCTCCGTTTCTGTCATTCCCTTCCATCCGCCGTCCTTTATCGCGTCGAACACCGCACCGTGTCCCACGTCGACTATGCGCGAGGCCTCGCGGAAACGGTTTATGGTGCCCTGGTCTTTTACGATGGACAGTGCGTCCACAATGGTGTGCGCGTTGACAAGCTCGCAGCCGTCGAGGGCCGCGGCATAGCGCTCGTACTCGTAGTGCGTAAGCCAGCCCTCGGGCAGATAGTTCGACATGCCGCTCTCTATGCCGACGCGCCCCCTGCCGCCCTTTAACTGCTCCTTAATGAAGTCGCTTATAAGCTCTATCTGGTCCTGGCCGCCCATGGGCGCGAAGCCGAAGACGCGGTCATCGTCGATCCAGGTTTCGTCGGCTATGCGCGCGGCGTCTATGACGAAGCTGAACGCCGCGGGCATTCCCCCGGCCGGTATTACCACGAAGCTTCGCCAGGGGCAAAAGGCATCGAGGGTCCACGAAAGGGTCCTCAGGCGCGAGCCTAAATACACGTCTATTTTCTGCCTGGCCATCTCCGCCTGTATGCTTTTTATGCGGGCCGGGAAGTCGATAAAATATGGGCCCTTGTTTTCCATTCGCGATGTCATTCCGTCACCTCTCTTCGTGTTATTGGAAGCTCCGCCGCGCGTCAGTACTCGGCGGGAATCTTCGACAGCACCTTGTTCAGCCTGTCGGCTATCGACGCGAGCTTGAGCGCTTTAATCATATTGCCCTTCAGCTTTAGCCTGCCGGTCATAAGGGCCTTCTGCGAACCGAGCTCCGCGCGCGAGATTTTCGCGAACACCTGGTAATCGCCGCTTATTCGAAACTCCGCCTTGGGCGGCTCGCCCTCGCCGATAGAGAGCTCGGCGAAATTTCCGTCCTCGAATTTGAAAAACAGGTACCTGTTCTTCCCGTCGGGGCAGTTGTTGTAGATATTGGACATGGAAGAGGTGATGTTGTTCATCTTTTCGGGGGAAAGCTCGCTTTTAAGCCTCTTCTCGGCCTCGTCCCGCCACTGTGGACTCAAGTACTTCACCGTCTGTGACATTACGCACCTCCCTTGCTAATGTGCTGATCAGTCCAAAAAAAGGCCCCGGGTCAACAGATCGAGGGTTTCTTCGAACAGTTTTCGCATGTGTTTGCCCTCGGGGCGTATGTACATCCGTATGATGAACATCTTGTAGATGGAAAAAATGGCGTTCGTGATGGTGCGGGTATTGACCCTTCTAAACGCCCCGTCGGCCATGCCCTTTTTTAGTATAAAGCGTATCATGGCCATGGAGTTACGGTTTATCCGCTCGAACGGGTCGCGCACCGGAAACATTGGAAAAATATCGGGATCGTGCACCAGGACGCTCCGGAAATCGTCGTCCACGGAAAGGTACTCCACCGCCTTTCGGCACATGGTGGTGAACATGGCCCTGGCGTCGCTTTCGCGCTCGACCGCCTCGCGAACGCGCCCCTGCCAGCGCAGCAGGGCGTGCTCCACGGACTTCTGGTACAGCTCGCGTTTGTCCCTGGCGTACAGGTAGAGGTTTCCCTTGGTCATGCCGAGCTCCACGGCGATGTCCTCCACCGTGGTCTTCCTGAAGCCGTGGCGCGCGAACACCCTTAATGCCGCCTCGTAGACGGCCTCGATCCTTTCCCTTTTTTTCATGGCCTTTTTAATGCCGGCACAGTCTGCCCGGCCTATAAACAAATGAACATAATATTTATTTGTTCATTTATAAAAGGCCCGGGCTTTTGTCAAGCGATTAAAACGCCGGTCCGGGCTGGAGCAAGCGAAGACGACAAAAAAAGCTTGCTCTAAGAGCCCATACGGCGGGTAAATGGAGACACGCGCCCGGGCAGACGGAATCGACCGCAGGGCGCGATTATACGCGGATCGATGCTTATGCAGGAACCCCATGCCATAAAAGGGCTTTTACGAGGCGGCGTTTCGGCCGCCCTGTATCTGTTTGTATCGCTTGCGGCGGGCTGCAGCGACGACAACTTCATGGACCTGATGGAGCGCGAGCGGAAAATGGCGCTAATGCATGGCGTACCCCCGCTCTCCTTTACGGACAACGGCGACCATACTATTACGGATAACATCACCGGCCTGCAATGGACCAAATGCTCGGCCGGCGAGTCCAATGACATAGATGACACCGACGACTGCACCGGCGCACACGGAAAATATAATTGGACGGTTGCCCAAACCCTTTGCGAAGACCTTAATTACGCCGGTCAAAATGACTGGAGGCTCCCGTCGTTCGCGGAGCTCGCCTCGATAATCCATTATGGCAAATCGAACCCTGCGACCGATGATAAAGCGTTCCCTAATACACATTATAAAGTTGAATCTGGAAATATCAAATCGGCCTATTGGTCCTCCACTGTATGTTATCCAGGTCAATCCGGATGGGATATCTATTCCATGATTGTCGAATTTATCGACGGCAAATATACCGTCGCGGATAACCGCGCAGGCGGCGCCAGTCACTATGTTCGTTGCGTGCGCGACATGCCCCAGCTTCCCAATTCAAATTTTTCCATTGAAGCCGCCGGTGTCGTCTATGATTCGTCAACCAACCTCCGCTGGACACGATGCTCCATGCTGGCAAACGGACAAATCGATCAGAGTGCCGACTGCAGCGGAGATGAAGGCAGATACACCTGGAAGCAAGCGGAACGCGCATGTTCGAATTTGAGCTTTGCGGGTCGCAACGATTGGCGACTGCCTACCATACGAGAATTGTTCAGCCTTGTTTCCTACAGTGATTTTCCTGCTATAAATATCACCTGGTTTCCTGTGGAAAGTGTCGGATTCGACCCCGATTATATAGGCTCATCACATTACTGGTCTTATACCTCGTACGCGGATAATCCCGGCAGTTTTGCCTGGACATTCGATTTTTTCTGGGGGGGGAGCTGGTTTCAGAGTAAAAAGGAGCATTTACGCTTCGTCCGCTGCGTCGCCGGCCCCGACTGAAGCCTGCAGAGCGCGCCAAGCAACGCCTCGGTCAGCCTATATCCACGCAGATAAGGCAGACGTCGTCCTGGAAAACATCCTCGCCTCCGCCCGCCCATAGCGCCACCTCGTCGCGGATGGCCTGCACGCACTGTTCCGGGCCGAAATCCGCAGTCTTTCTGATCAGATCGTAAAACCGCTCGTCTCCGAAAAGCTCGCCGTTGCGGTCTCGGCACTCGGTTATCCCATCGGTAAACAGGAGCAGGCGGTCGCCCGGATCGACCGGGGTTTCGAGCTCGACGTACTCGGAAGACTCGGAAATGCCGAGCGCCCTTCCGGGGGAGTAGAGGAATTTGAGCTCGCCGGTATTCTTTTTAAGCACGGGCACCGGGAAATGCCCCGCGTTCGACGAATAGACCCTCCCGGCCCCGCTGTCCACGAGCAGATACGCCGCCGTAATGAAATGGCGCGGCGTGTACGGGCAGAGCGCGGCATTCATGCCCGCTATGAGCTCGGCCGGGCGCCCGGCCTGCGGCCGGTGCAGGGCGAAGGCCATTTTAAACATGGCCCCCACGACGGACGCGGCCATTCCGTGGCCGGATACGTCGGCTATCATTATGCCTATGCGCCTTTCGTCCATCGGATGAAAATCATAAAGATCGCCCCCCACGCTGTTCGCCGGAATGTATCGAAGCGCCGTTTCGACGCCCGCAATCCTCGGGACCTCGGCGGGGATGATGGACGACTGTATCTGGCGCGCCATCTCGAGCTCCCGCTGAAGCGCGGCCAGCTCTCTGTGCCTTGCGGCCGACCGACGGAGCTCCACGAAGCTGGCCACGCGGGAGAGAAGCTCCTCCCTGTCGAACGGCTTGGCTATGTAGTCGTTGGCGCCGGCCGCAAAAGCGGCGGCGATATCTCCCGGGTTTCTGCGTGCGGTCAGCATTATGACGGGCAGTTCGTGCAAAGAGTACCTGGCCCTTACGCGTTCCAGCACCTCGAAACCGGTAAACCCCGGCATCATGATGTCCAGGAGTACAAGATCGGGAACGCCCCCATCCCCTTCTCCAGCCTCGATCAGTCCGAGGGCCTCGCTTCCGTCCCGCGAGTACAGCAGGGAGTATCCGGCCAGCCCGAGAAAGTTGGACATTACCTGCAGGTTCACCGCCTCGTCATCGACGATAAGTATGGTGCCTTCGCGCTTCGCCTCCGAAGGCATCCTCACCGGCAGTACGTCCGCCGGCAAAGGAGCCGGATGCAAATCAAATGATTGAGAGGCCGCTGTCGTAGAAAGCGGAGCTTGCCTATCGTCGCTTATGGGGGAAGCGGGAAGCGCCACTCGAAAGGCCGATCCCTCGCCCCTGTTCGACCTCATGGATATGCCCCCTCCATGGAGCTCGACAAGATAGCGGACTATGGCAAGTCCGAGCCCTGTCCCGCCGAATCTTCGCGACGTCGAGCCGTCGGCCTGGGCGAAATACTCGAAGATGCGCTTATGGTCCTCGGGGGCGATGCCCGTTCCGGTATCGCTTACCTCTATATGCGTCATCCGGTCGCCGGCGGAATCCGACACCGATATGCGGACCCATCCGCGGTCGGTGAACTTGATCGCGTTGTCGACAAGGTTAAACAGGATCTGCTGGAGCCGGTCCTCGTCCGCCCGGACGAAATAACGCCCCGGCTCTATATTGGCCTCTATTCCGATTCCTTTTTCCCGGGCAAGCGGTTCGAGGAGCGCCAGGACCAGACGCACGATTGCGCTTACATCCACCTCCCGCGGCTCGAGCCGCATCTCCCCGTTTTTTATACGGGCGATGTCGAGTATATCGTTTACGAGCCGGAGCAGGCGGCGGCCGCTCATGGAGATCAGCAGGAGGTTCCGCCGCGCGTCGTCGTTAACGGCCCCGGCCGCGCCATCCATCAGCGATTCGGCAAGTCCGACAATTCCGTTTAACGGGGTTTTCAGTTCATGCGAGGTATTCGCCAAAAATTCGTCTTTCAGGCTGTCCAGCCGGGAAAGTTCGTAGTTGGCGGCCTCGAGCTCGGCCACTTTGAAATCCAGGGCCTTCGCCATCCTGTTGAACGACGATGCAAGCCGCCCGAGTTCGTCCCCGCCCCCGGGGGAGACCTGGTGCTTCAAGTCGCCGGATTCGAATCGCTCCACTCCGGCGATGAGGCGTTCGATCGGCCGCGCCAGCCGGGTGCCGAAAACCATGCCTACCACGGCAGTGCCGGCCAGAAGCAATATAAAGAGCCCGAGGACCGCCGTGCGGAGATCGCGCACCGGCGCGAGCATTGCCTCCCTCGAATACGCTACCCTTCCCATTACGAACGGATCGCCGTCGGAGAGTTTTTCCACCGAAACGATTTCCAGATACTCGCCGCCCGATTCCCGTTCGGCCGCTTTGCTGTCCATTATCAAAAGGCTTTTGATCTTTTCCTCGGGGAGCCTGCCACCTTCGATACTGGGATCGTATTCGGAAACCGAGGGCCGTATGGAGGCCAGCGACCTTCCTCTCAGGCGCCCCGCCGACGAGAGCAGTATGGCGTCCGCGTATACAAGGCCCTCATCCGCATTCGGCCCAAGCGTCAGCATCATCTCCCGACAGTCGATTTCGGAGGCATCTATATCGCCCGCGTTCATAAGCAGCACAGTTCTCGCGGAGAACGCGAGCATCCGCGAAAACGTCCCTCCCTCCTGAAGCACGGCCTCGACGACCCGCCTTTCCTGTGCGCGGATAAAGACGAAGGATAGCGGCAGGACCACGAGCAGGATGGCGCCGATCATCGAGCTTATTAGTCTGTACCGTATATTCATTCGCCTCCCGTCACCTCAGGCGCTCGATTGCTCGTTTGCGGCCCTCCGCGCGGGGAAGATACAGCCGTGCGGTATTGTTGTCGGGATCGATGAGCCGGATCCTTTTCATTATGGCTATGCACTCGTCGTAGTTATGCGTCTCGTAGGCCGCTATGCCGATTCTTTCGAGGGCGGGTATTTCCGCAGCGAGCATGGCCCGTATTTCGGAAAGCTCCTTCGCCGCGTCGACGCACCAGGAAGGAGATCTCTCAAGAAGCGGTATTGCGTCATAATAGCGTTTATTCTTTACAAGCGATCTCGCAAGGGCATGGGAGGCCCTTGCGGCATCTATTTCCCCGAGCATGGCCGCGGCCTTCTGGTTTTCCGGATCGATATCGAGGGCCTTTTTAAAAGATACCTCGGCGCTTTCGGGGTTCCCCTTTTCGAGCTCGTACAATCCGCTGGACACAAACAACTCGGCGCGCTCCTTCGATTTTTTGGCGTCGTACGCCGGAAAGAAGCCTTGCGGACGAGCCCCGGCGATGTCTCCAAAGGGCAGGCGCGCGACCGCGGCGATTCCAAGAGTGTAGTATTTCAATGTGTCCTTGGATAGAGGTGTCGCCCTATAATCGAAAACGGCCCGAAGGCCAAAGGAGCGCGTTATCGGCGAAAAGAAACCCGCGCGGAGGCCCGCCCCCGGCTTGAAGGCGCTTTCGGTTTCATCGATTCGCGAAGCCCAAAATTTCAGATAAGATTCCTGCACCATTATCCCCGCAAACGGATAAAAACGTTTATGGAAGGGATAGAAGCCCAAAACGCCCGCCTGTAGAGAATACCCTCTCAGGCGTGACGAATCCGACTCCTTCATGCGGCCGCTCAAAACGGCGAAACCGCACTCGACAAGCAGGGGCAGTTCGGCAAACGGCAGAGGATGCGAAAGGTCCGCCCCAAAGGTTTTTGCCCCTTCCAAATATGTGGCATAGCTTCCGGTAAACCCGCCCCAGCCGGCCGAAATACCGCCGATGAGGCCGTCGCCGGGAGAAAAGCCCGACGCGTACAGCGGGCCGGCCGCCATTGACATCAGGGCGATCCCCAGCGCCATGGTGAACGGTCGTCTACGATGCGACTTTGCCATACGGACCACCCGGTTTAGTTGCTTGACACGATCCAAACGGCCCTGCTACCTGTGCAAAGTGATTGACACCGGCCACGGGCGGGCCCGGCCGGGCAGCCCATGAGCGCAAAGACTTGCATTATATATTTTTCCAATATATGGCGCAAGTCGTCAAGTTTTATACTGTTCCCGGACGTCCTTCTTGGGCCAAAACCGGGCGCTATCCGTACCACCATTGTCCCCGGGAGGCCATAAGTTGAATATGCCCTGGCATGGGAAACGTATCGCGATGAAGGACAATAGCCGCATCGGCGCCGGCCGCGACCGCCCCGCATGGGGAGTGAAATTCCGGTCCTGCCGCGCACCGAAACGATCGCACGCGGCCTCCGCGGCCATTCTGCTCGTCCTCGCCGCGCTTGTCCTCTCGTGCAAAAGGGCGCCCGATACGCTTTCCGTCTCGTTTGTGGGCGACATCATCATGCATATACCGGTAAAGACCTGCGCGCGCCTTAACGACCTCCCCTCCGAAAAGCCCGGCGTTTCCGCGAACAATGGCGGCTTCGATTACCTCTTCGAGCGGATTGCCCCGCGCCTGCTCGAATCCGACATGGCGCTCGGAAATATGGAGTTTCCGGTATCGGCCCCCTTCGAAAGCAGGCCATACGTCTTCAACTGCGGTCCGCAGGCGCTCGGCGCGCTGAAAAAGGCCGGGATATCGCTCGTTACGATAGCGAACAACCACATCCTGGACCAGAAAACCTCCGGCGCGCTCGAAACGCTCGGCCACCTCAAGCGCGCGGGAATCGCCTTTATAGGGGCCGGAACCTCGCAAGAGGAGGCCGAATCCGGCTTCGTCTTCGAGAGATCGGGTATTCGCGCCGGCTTTATCGCCCTGACAGGCGTCGTCAACACCGCCTTCCCCGGCGCGAACGGCTCTTTCCATCTAAATAATTTTTATAAAAAGGACCTCGTATTTAAGCAGATCGACGCCATGAAGGCCCGGGCGGACTTTGTCATAATGGCGGCGCACGCCGGCGCGGAATACGCAACCGGCCCGCTTCCGGCGGACGCCGCGCTCATGCGGGAGTACTGCGAACGCGGCGTGGACCTCATAGTCGGCCATCATCCGCATATCCTCCAGAGGATCGAGCGCTTTACCGCCGCGGACGGAAGGACATGCCACATCTTTTACAGCCTGGGGAACTTCATCTCCAACCAGTCGAGCGAGCACTCCATCGGCCGAGGCGCGCCGCTAAGCACCCGCGACTCGGCCATAGTAACGCTTTGCCTGGAACGCGCGGGCGGTTGCCTTAGCGCCCGCTACAAGCTCGTCCCGATACGAACGGTGAACCAGCCGGTCCGGCATCCCTCCGGACGCTACTACCGGAGCATTCAGCCCGTCGCGATAGCCGACGAGCTACGGGACCTCGCGACCGCCGGGAAAGTGGAGCCCGCAAAGGCCGACGCGCTCAAAGCGAGGATGGAAGTGATCCGCACGGCCCTTTTACGCGGGAATGATTACGACACGGTGCGCCTCGTCGAGGAATAGCACGCCGGAGGGCCCCATGAAAAACCGTCCCGCGATTACAGGCTCACCATGCCCTTCCGCAAATCCCATGCGTCCGCGGCGGCCGCCGGCCCTGCTCCTTCTTGCCGCGGCGACGGCGCTCTTATCCTGCGCCGCAGCGGCCTGCTCCGAGAGGGGCGAGCTTTGTCTGGTGGCCCACTTTACAAATCCGATCGACTCCGTGCGAAAGGAGGCCTTAGCGGCCCTTCTCGATGGGCGGATTGCGGATTTCCGCCGGGCCGCAGGAAGCGCGCGAGCGCTGAGGCTTGTCGTCGACGAACGAATCGCCGGCGCGCTTCTAAAGGCGTATCCGCGCCTGCGGGCGGAGGTGGCGCGGCTTGACTGTGACGAGTCGCTCGCCGCGGACCGCTCCATTCTCGGCCTGTGCGACGTACGGGCCCTAAGGCCGCATTTCAAGCTGATCGCCGTGGACGGCGCCTTCCCGTGGGGACGCCGCGTGGACGACTACACGATCGACCGCGAGGCGGCCTATCCCCTGCTTCTTTCCGGCGCTATGCAATGGAAACCCAAAAGCTCCTTTACCGTCGTGCAGACCGGCGTGACGGCTATGACGCGCGCCTTTATAGCCGGGGTTGACCGCTCGGGCGATGTCCTTTATCCGGTGCGCGAAACCGCCCCCATAACGGCACAGGCCGACATTGCCCTCACCTCCAACGAGGTATCCTTTCTCGACCCGTGCACATACCCGCTAAAGGACCGCATGCGCTTCTGTTCCCCTTCCCGTTTTTTCAAAATACTCGCGCATTCGGGCTTCGACATAATCGAGCTTACCGGAAATCACAACAACGATTTCGGAAGAAGGCACAACGCGCAAACCCTTCGGCTTTTACGGGAAAATGGAATTGCCTATTACGGGGGCGGCAAAAACCGCGCCGAGGCGGAAAGGGTGCTGTACCACGCGACGGGTGATGTTAGGATTGCCTTCGTGGGATTCAACGAGGTCGGCCCGCCCGAGGCCTGGGCCACCGACAACGAAGCGGGCGCCGCGCGCCTCTCGAAGGCGCTCTTCGAGGAAAAGCTCCGCGAGGCGGCGGCCGGCGCGCAGGTCGTATTCGCCATGGTGCAGTGCGCGAACGAGAACGAGCCCGCGCCCTGGCCCTCCCAGGTGCGCCTGTTCCATCGGGCGATCGACCTGGGGGCTACCATAACGGGCTCCTCGTCGGCCCACCGCGCGATGGGCCTCGAGTTCTACAAGGGGCGTCTTATAATCTACGGACTTGGGAACTTTCTCTTCGACCAGATGCAGACGCTGCATCATCGCAGGGGCATGATGGCCCGGCACCATTTTTACGAGGGGCGCCACGTCCAGACAGAGCTTATTCCATACATCATCCACGACTACTGCCGCCCGAGCTTGCTCCGCGGAGGGCAGGCGCGCGGACTTTTTGAGGAGGTGTTTCGCTACAGCCGCGGGCCCGTGTTCGACTGAGCGGCGCGCCTGCGGGCCACTAAAAGGTTCGACTTTTCGGGTATGAAGCCGTATCCGCACGCGAAGGGCAGCGGCCCCTTAGAGGCCCGTTTTATCTCCCTGTCCAGGTCGGGCTGGAAGCGGGCCTTGAACATCTCGAGCACCCGGTACCTTCCGTATAACGTTATATCCCATTCCTTTCGATCGAAGTGTTTAAACGGGACGGCCGTATCGTCCTGGACTATGCGGCGGCTGTTTTCCATCACAATGGAGCGCATCGTTTTAAAATTGTCATAGCCAAGCAGATACGATGCCGACTTCATGAAGCTTGTAGCGGCGCTCTTTTCGCGTAGATATTCGACGAATTTCGGTTTGGCCTTTAGCGATGCGTCGGAGATATCCACGCTGAGGTAAATCGCGCGCTGTACGGGCGTGCCCGGGCCCTTTCGAAAGACGAACTCCACGCCGCGTATGCCGGCCCTGTTTCCCTCCGGCTCGCTTACGGGCGGCGTTACCGCCTTTATATCCAGAATCTCCCTCCCGGCGCGGGCGAGGAAGAACATCATGATTCCGGTCGTATTGCTTATGGAGCCATCGCGCAGGTCCGCCTGCATCTCGAGGGTCCGAAACAGGTTAAGGAGCAAGAGCGTTCGTAGCGCATTTCGCACTCCGGACAGGCCCTCGTACACCCTCTGCGGGGACATGGAGAGAGGGGCCGGGAGGGCGCCGGGCGACTCCAGCCCCATCATGACATATTCGCGGGCGTCGGGGAAAAACGCGACCGCGTTCAGTATATCCGGCCCGCTGAACGGATAGAATACCGCATCGCCCTCCCCCTCGAGGTTTTCCGCGCGCCAGTCTTCGATTTTTCTCAGGTTGTTGCGCACATACCGGTCCCATGTGGCGTCTATGCGCTTGCGGTAGGCCAGGTATTCGGGGGCCGCGGCAAGGTCCGAGTAGGAGGAGCCCTCCGCAAGCGGAAGCCCCGCTATAAAGGCGGCGGTATCGTTTAAGGCGCCCGAATTGGGATAGGTCGAGCGGACCAATTTTTCGTCCATTTCGAGGCTGTGCTCGCGGCATCCGGGCGCGGCGAAAATTAAAAGGCAAAGGATCAGTCCGGGCAATGCGTGTTTCATGAAAAACCTCTTGGTATGATTTAATATCGGCTAACGGTCAGGAGTTTGTTCCGAGATCACCATGGCGCCGGGCCCGCTTACGGCGCCCAGGCCCTCAGCGAGCGCCCGGACAAAGAGGTCGTCGTGCCCCCTGCCATCAAACAGCTTATAGCATGCAGTGACCCGCCCGCCCGCCTTCCGGCGGACCCTGCGGTCAAATCGCCGCGCAAGGGTATCCATGGAGGGGTCCTCGAGCGAGCCGGAGGCGGAGAAATAACCGAGCGGAGCGTTGTCGGATATCCCGGAAAAATCCATTTTGTAACGATTGATAAAGACTCCGTCCCCCCACCACAGGGAGGGGCTTATGGCTATAAAACGCCCAAAGAAATCGTGATGGTACATCAGCCCGTAACACACGGCGATTCCGCCGAGCGAATGCCCGGCTATAAGGCGTCCGGCCCGTTTTGCGTTCGTTCGATATGCCCGCTCGACGCGCGGCGCGAGCTCCGTACGTATAAATCTATAGAACTTCCTGACCCCGCCCCCCGTGGGAAAGCCCGGCACCCTGACCGGCGTGTAGTCCCGCTTGCGGTGGTTCGGCCCCTTCCCGTAGCCGATCCCGACTATGATGATGTCCTTTTCGGGGGATCCGTCCGGCAGTTCTTTTACGGTCTCCACGACCTCCCCGAAGTACTTGTCGCCGTCGAGAAGATACAGCACATCGTAACGCTGGTTCGATCCGCCATATCCTTCCGGCAGATGCACGTAGACGCGATACGAATGCCTCGTGTGCCGCGACACCAGGGTCCTTCCGTCCATGCCGGCTCCCGAGGCGGAGATGTCCACAACGGCAAAGGCGAGGAGCGCGGAGGCGAGGACGAGCCCGCCTTTAAAGCTGCGAGGCGATAACCATTCTCTGCACATTGGACGACCCATCGATGGAGATGAGAAGCTGAGCGTCGTTGAAGATGTTTCTTACCTCGGAGCCGTCCTCAAAAGCCCGGTGGCCGAGCGCCTCCAGGGCGAATTCGGCGAAATCGCGAAGCGTTTCGCTTGCAAAGAGCTTTGCCATTGATGCCTCCATGGTGAACTCGCGTCCCGAGTCGATGAGCGAGAGCGCGTCGGCGTACAGGAGGCGGGCGGCCTTAAGGCGCGTCGCCAGATCGGCCAGGCGAAAGGATATGCCCTGGAAGGCGATGAGCGGTTTGCCGAATTGCTCCCTCTGGCGCGCGTGCGCCGTCACTATGTCCATTAGCCTTCTTGCGGCGCCGACACAGCAGGCCGCCACGAGCGGCCGTCCCTTGTCAAGGGATTCCATCACCTGGAAGTAGGCATTCCCCTCCTCGCCAAGGAGGCTATCGCCCGGAATCGACACATCGGAAAAGCGGACACTGCCGATCACGCTTTCCTCGAAACCGAATCCGCACTCCGGCCCGAAGCGCTCCACGCCGGGAAGGGTTGTATCCACCAGAAAGGCCCCAAGGCCGGCCCGGCCCTTCTGGAAACCGGTGGTGGCGATCACTATGAAGAAATCGGCTATGGAGCTGTTAATCACGACCGACTTTTCGCCGTTTATAAGGTATCCTTTCTCCGTGGCCGAGGCCGTGCATCTTATTCCGGTGATGTCCGAGCCGGCCTCTCGCTCGGTAAGGCAGAACCCGAAGATGCCGCCCCGGGCGATCCGTTCCAGATAACCGAAGCTTCGCCCGGCCCCCGCTATTTTCAGGAGCTCCGCGCAGTGCGCAGTGGTGAGTAGCGCGGGCATCAGACCAATGGCATGATAACTAAGCTCCTCATATATGGCGCCGGCGGAGGCGTAGCCGAGCCCGGCCCCGCCGCAGGCCTCCGGCAGAAGCAGGGCGTGATATCCGGCCTTTACAAACCCGTCGTAAAGCGCCCGGGCGTGCTCCTCTTTTCCGGCGCTCTGGCCCCGCAAGCGCGCGCCAAGGGCACGCCCCGTCTCTCGCGCCCGCCGGAGGAGCGCGTCGGCCCGGTCTCCGCCTTCAATCATCGTTTTTCTGCCTCCATTCCAGAAACCCGAGAAAGGCCTCCAGGCTTCTGAGATGCTCATCGTTCAGGTTTGCCGCCCGCTCCAGCAAAGACCCCAGGATGCGCCCCTGCTCGGTCCGCGCTTCATGGGAGTCGGGCTCGAACCATTTCTCCTGAGCGATGAAATAATTGACGTTTTTTCCAAGAAGCCTGGCGACCTCCTGGATCTGCCCCAGGTACAGGCGCCTTTTGCCCAGCTCGTAATTGGACAATGCCGCCTGCGATATGCCCAGCTCCTCGGCGAGCTCGGCCTGAGTCATGCCCTTCTCCTCGCGCGCGGACTGGATCTTCTTTCCTATCTCCTTGAAACCCATCGGTTAATTTCCTTGGCCATTCCGGGTATCCTTGAACCACGCGCCTGAAAGTTCAATTAAAAATTCCCCGTGGGCCCAGCCGGACAGCCTTAAAGGGATAAGGCGATCAGGCAAGCCCGAATCCATTTATTATTTTTAGGCAACTTTTAATAATTAGGTTCTATGCCAGTAGTTACAAATCATAGGAACTTTAATGTTAATTTTCAGAGGGTTCTATGCAAATTTATATATTTTCTTGACATATTATTACAATCTCTTATGGAATATAACAAAATGTAATATAGGGAGGCCCCAATGGCACGAGACATCATGAAGCTGTACCGTGAAAAGCGCTGTTCAGCCGAAGAGGCCATGTCCGCAATACGGCCGGGATTCTGGATAGATTACGGTTTTTTTAACGGCAAGCCCCAGCTATGCGACAGGGCGCTCGCTGCGCGCAAAGCCGATCTATCGGATGTAAGCATCCTTGCCGCCGTCACGCTGCCGCCCGTACCGGAGGTCCTCTCCTGCGATCCGAAGGGCGAGGTCTTTACCTACAACGATTTCCATTTCAGCCCCTTGAGCCGTATTTTGCAGTCTCAGACGCAAAACGTGTTCTACAATCCTATACTCTACTCGGAGTGCGAGCGCTATTACTCCGACCGCATAAACGATCCGACAAACGTCGGAACTCCGCGGCGCAACGCCTCCATTGTACAGACCTGCCCCATGGACGAACACGGCTATTTCAATTTCGGTCTGCACAATTCATCGACATACACATCCCTCACCCATACCGATGTGGTCGTCGTCGAAACGAATTCAAACCTTCCCTGCTGCCCGGGAGGCCGAAACGAGAGAATACACATATCGCAGATAACACATGTGGTAGAGGGTAAAAACCCGCCCCTTCTTGAGATCCCGTTTCCCGAGCCAACCGAGGTGGAGCGTAAAATAGCGGGATACGTGATGGAGCACATCCGCGATGGCTGCTGCCTGCAGTTCGGTATTGGAGGCGTTCCCAACGTGGTCGGCGGTCTGCTCGTCGAATCGGACCTTAGGGACCTGGGATGCCACACCGAGATGCTCGTGGACGCCTATGTCGATCTATTCGAGGCCGGAAAGCTCACCGGCGCGCGGAAGAGCATCGACCGGGGGAAAATGGCCTTCACCTTTGCGGTGGGAGGCAGCCGGCTTTATGAATTTATGGACAACAACCCTTCGATAGCCTCGTACAACGTCGAATACATCAACCACCCGAATATCATAAGCCGGAACGACAACGTAGTATCGATCAATTCCGCGCTCCAAATCGACCTCTATTCGCAGATCAACGCCGAGAGCATGGGATTCAGCCAGATATCCGGCAACGGCGGCATGTTCGATTTCGTGCAGGGCGCCTACTGGTCCAGGGGCGGTCGAAGCCTCATCTGTCTGCCGTCGACATATTCCAAATCCGATGGAACCGTAAAATCGCGCATTGTGCCCTATTTCGATCCGGGAACGATAGTGACCATACCCCGGCAGATGGTAAACATCATCGTTACCGAATACGGCTGGGCCTCGCTGAAGGGCGACTCCACCTGGGCGCGGGCCGAAAAGCTCATCGGAATAGCCCATCCGGACTTTCGGGATGAGCTCGTTAAAAACGCGGAGAAGCAGAAGATCTGGCGCAGGAGCAACCGGATTGCCTGAATTCTCGCTATTTTTGGTTGACAGAATATTACACGTTTATAATAATTATAACAATATGTTATAAAGCATGGAGGTAGCGCTATGTTCGATTTTCTACTGAATGATGAGCAACTGAAGCTGCGCGACGAGGCGCGCGAGTTCACCAACTGGGTTCCCAAAGAGATGATTCTCGATATGGACGCGGAGAAGATACAGTTTCCCCGCGAATATCTCAAGGAGGCCGGTCGGCGGAACCTGCTGGGAATCCGCCTGCCGAAGGCGCTGGGCGGGCGCGGGCTCGGCTGGGTGGAGGATACCATGGTGGCCGAGGAGATAGGAGTGGCCAGCTACAGCCTCGCCTGCCTGTGGGGGGTTGGCGCCGATATCGTGTGCGAGGCCATCTCGGAATACGGAATAGACGAACTCAAGCAGGAAGTGGTCGTTCCGCTTCTCAAAGGCGACGTATACGCGGCCGAATGCCTGACCGAGCCGCGCGGCGGGTCCGACTTCTTCGGGGCCGCGACGATTGCCCGCAAGGACGGCTCCGACTGGATCATCAACGGGCAAAAACGCTTTATCGTAGGGGCCGAGGGGGCCGACTGGTTTATGGTTTACGCGGTCACGAACCCCGAGTCCAAGGCGCACGAACGCCTGACCTGCTTCATGGTGCCGCGGACAAAGGGAGTGGAGTCCAAATACATCTACGGCCTTATGGGCGTCCGGGGCGGCGGCGCGGGGCGAGTGATCTTTAACGATGTGCGCATCCCCGAACGCTATGCGCTGAACGGCATAAACGGCGGATTCCAGGTGTTCAAGACCAACATGATCCCCGAACGCTTCGGCACCGCGGCCATGACCATAGGCTCGGTGCGACCGGCCGTGGAGATCGCAACCCGCTATACCTCGATGCGAAAGGCCTTCGGCACGACGATAGCGAACTTCCAGGCCGTGGGCTTCCGCGTGGCCGACTCCGTGCAGAAGCTCGACGCCATGCGCGCCATGGTCTACGCCACCGCACGAGCCATCGATTCGGGCAAGGTGCGCGCGGGGCGCCTGCGGCGCATGGTCTCCGAAAGCAAGAAGTTCGTCACCGAGACATCATGGGAGATCGCGAACAACTGCATGCAGGTAATGGGGGGAATCGGTTACACCAACGTATATCCGATTGAGCGCATCCTTCGCGACATCAGACTTTCGATGATATGGGTGGGGACCAACGAGATCATGCAGCTCATCATTCAGAACGAATGGTACAAGGAGTACTTCAAGGTCCTCTCGAAGGAAAATGTCCGCGACGTGGAGCAGGACGCCCCCAACGCGGGCGATGTGGAAGAGAAGGTATACGAGTAGTTTTTTCAAGCGGCCGCGGAGCCGGGACGATCCGCGGCCGGAAAAATATACAAATGGAGGATCTCTTATGGCAAAAAATATCGTTGAACTGTTAAACAGAAACGCACGCAAGTTTCCCGGGAAGAAGGCTTTCGTCTCTGAAACTCGAACACTGACGAATGTCGAAATGACCGCGGAGGCGAACAGGGTGGCGAACTACCTTATTGAATCGGGGGTAAAAAAGGGCGACAAGGTGTCCCTCGTTACATCCAATATTCCCGAATATATCAGCGCCTATTTCGGCATTCTTAAGGCCGGCTGCGTGGCGGTGCCGATCAACTTTAAATCCCAGCCGCCGGAGATACGTTATCTGGTGGAACACAGCGATTCAGTCGCGGTTTTCTACGAGGAGCGTTTCCGGGACAACGTTGTGCGAGGGACGGAAGGGTTCGCGGGGAACCCGAAAAAGATCTGTATCGGCGGCGAAGCCCCAGCCGGACATACGGCCTACTCCTCGATAATCGGCGGATTTTCCGAAAACGACCCCGGCATCGATCTCGACATGAATGACGGCTGCGAAATCATTTACACCTCCGGCACCACCGGAGACCCCAAAGGTTGTGTTCTTACCCATTGGAACGTCCTGACCTCCTGCACCATGGCCGCCATCGCTTTCGAGCTTAACATCGATACGCGAACGCTGTGCGCCATGCCGCTCTACCACTCGGCGCCGCTTAACCTCACCCTGCTCGGCACGGTCTACACGGGCGGCACTGTCATACTTATCAGGGAATACGCGCCGCAGCCTTTTTTAAGTGCGATCCAGAACGAGCGCGTCACGCACCTCTTCGCCGCTCCCATCGCGCTTCTCGTACCGCTCATGCTGCCGGACTTCGCGAGCTACAACCTTGGCTCGATGAAGCTCTGGATATACGGAGGCGGCCCGATCAGCAAGGAGAACGCCGAAATGCTTATGGCCAAATACGGCAGCGATCGATTCATGCAGGTTTACGGGCTCTCCGAGGCCGGCCCCAACGGGAGTTTCCTGAGGCCCGAGGACCAGACCCGCAAGGCGGGGAGCATCGGTTACTGCGGGTCCATCACCTGCCACATGCGCGTGATCAACGAGGACGGCTCCGATATTAAACCAGGCGAAATAGGCGAAATAACGGTGTGGTCGGAATCGAACATGAAGGAGTATTACAAGAACCCCAGGGCCACTGCCGAGACCCTGCGTAACGGATGGGTCCATACCGGAGACCTGGCGCGCGTGGACGAAGACGGTTACTACTACATCGTGGATCGCAAGAAGGACATGATCGTATCGGGCGGCGAAAACGTATACACCAAAGAGGTCGAAGATGTGCTACTTTCGAATCCGGCAGTGGCCCAGGCGGCGGTTTTCGGCATACCCCACAAAGACTGGGGCGAAACGGTTGCGGCGGCCGTTATAAAGAAGCCCGGAGCCCAGATTACCTCCGATGAGCTCAAGGAGTATATGAAGGACAAGCTGGCCAAATACAAGATCCCGAGGCTCGTTGAGTTTCGCGACTCCATGCCCGTCACCCCCACAGGGAAGATCATGAAGTTTCAGCTTAAAAAGGAGCACTCGGATAAATAGTACCGGCAGTCACCCGCCTATCGAAACGCCCCGCCATGGACGCGCATTATGCCGTGCCTATCGTGGGGCCCGCCCCTTCTTCGCGTACTTGTCTACCCGGTATATCTTCATATCGAAGGCCTGCACCCTGAAGCCGTAGATAAGGTTTTCCGGCTCTATCAGCCCCGGGTCGTATTCGTTGTATTTGGCCTCCTCGTTCTTGTGCGACTTTACCACCACGTAATCCGGCCGCAGAAGCGGAATATTATCGACATTACGCCTGTCGTCCGGGTTCGAGTAGATGGGCTTCAGTTCGCTCTCGAAGCAAAGCATGGGCGCCCAGTCGCCTATCATCACCGAACCGGAGGGAAGCGTCTCTACAAAGTCCATGGCGTCGCGGATAACGGTGGTCCGGTTGAACTGCCAGCTCAAGAGGTATATGATCTGCACCTCTATTAGCAGGAAAATCATCATCTTGGGGCTTATGTGCTTCTGTATGAAGGCGATGAAATCGTCGTAGTTCCTGGCCAGGTACAGGCAAAGAGGCAGGACCACCGCTATCAGAACGAATACGAAGGAGGCCCCCGGCCCCGAGAGCACGCCCCTGGTCAGGTTTAGGTAGAAGTCGTCGAAGATGACCTTCCTCGTCTCGTAGCTTAAAAAGAGCATCACGAGAAAGATGACGAACTGGATGACTATATAGAACATCAGGAAGAACCGCATAAGGCCACGGAGCGCGCCGCCGGAGCGCTTCCGCCCCTCCTTCAATATCCTGATCTCCCTGTCGTAGTTCGCGACAAAGCGCCCGGCGAGAAAGAGTATGGACACCTCCGAGAACAGAAAATAGCGCAGTGGGCTGTACGAGGACATGTATACGACAAGAAACGAAAATATGAACTGGAGCGTAAAGAAAACGTCTATCTGATACTGCACGAATCGATCGCGGTCGTAAGTTACATAGCGTCGGTTGCCCAAAATCTTCAGAACGGCCAATGCGCACAGCACCGCCATGAGAAAGGTGTTCGGCTGGAGATATATGATCTCCAGAAACCATATCTTTCCAAGGAGGATGAGCGGATTCCCCAAGTATCGGACCTGGAAGCCCAAGTTGGCCTGCCATGCATATAGAATGAACGATATCAGCAATATGCCGCCGATGGCCGCGAGAAATATGCTTTTGGGGTCCAGAAAGCGGGGGTGGCGCGTCCGGTTCTTGAAATACGGAAGCGACGCGGCGAAGATGAAGGCCGCCGCCACGGAGCCTAAATATATGGCGAAAGACCCCTTGATGCGCATCCCCATCCATGCGGCTAGCGCGACGGAGAGCGTTATTACGAAAACGAAGAGCATACGGCCCGCCAGGTCCATTCGGCCGTCCCGTGTTAGAAAACAGAACATTGGGGGGAAGAGGAGCACGCACAGAAAAACCATGGGAAGCTCGTAAAGCGCGATCCTGCTGTGGAAAAGCAGTATCACGTTTATCGCCATCGCAACCCCCAGAAGAAATATCGTCCTCTTGTTGAAAAAGAACGCGAGCACCGACAGCGTGAGCACAATGATGCCGACCGATACGGCGATGTTGAAATAGCGCAGGTTGACGATTCTTATCCCGAACCTTTCGAATATTTGGAGCTGGATGGAATGGATAAGCGGCGACTCGTCCTGATGGCCGCGATAGCGGTCGTGTTCGCTCCATCTCGCGGCGCCGTATTTTAAGATGTTTCGCGCATCGAGGGCCTTGTACCCCTCGTCGATATAGATGGCCGCGCTCCAGGAGAGGTAGTCCGGGGGGTCGCTATCGAGACTGTACAGGCGTAACGCGAGGCTCGCGGCGGCGATAGAGACTATTATCAGCGCCTTGTACAGGAACGTCATTCTATTCGAAGTCATCATCCTCCGCCCGATGGCGGCACCCTGACGAACATCAGCGCGACCGCCGCGCCTTCTTTCGACGTTCCGGCGGCTCTATCCGCTGAAGACGCGCGTTGTCGATATTGAGATGGATATCGGCCCCGGCGACAGTACGGCTGTCATGGGTGGCGATGATGATCGCCATGCCGTTCTCATCCCTGAGGGTCTTAAAGAGGTTTATGATGTCCACCGTCGAGCGTTCGTCCAGGTTGCCCGTGGGCTCGTCGGCCAGTATGATCCGGGGGCTGTTGATTATGGCGCGGGCGATGGCCACGCGCTGACGCTCGCCGCCGGACAGCGTTGCGGGGTACTGGTGGAGTATTTTTTCGAGTCCCAGATATTCCACCAGGTAGTCTACCTTGTCCTTCAAGCTGCGCGACGTGGGGCTGATTATTGCCGGGTAGATTATGTTCTGGTACGAGGTCATGTCGGGCAGGAGGTTGAAGAACTGGAAGACAAAGCCTATCTCGCGGTTACGAAAGCGCGATCTCCTGAAGTCCCCCCATCGCAGGATATTCTGCCCCCTGTAGACGATCCTTCCTCTTTCGGGTTTCATTAGGCCGGAGATGATTCCAAGAAGCGTGGTCTTTCCGGCCCCGGAGCGTCCCGTAATCGCTACGATCGAAGAGGAATCCACGGCAAAGCTCACCTCGTCGAGGACCCTGCGCTTACCGAACGAGGCGCTTACGCCCTCGACCGAGAGGAGCGGCTGCTCCGTCCTCGTGCTGTCTCTTCCCGATAAAACCATTCTATTTCTGGACCGCCCTGAATAGATTCATGTTCGACGCGAATATGGCCGGGATAAACGCGGAGACCGATGACAACAGCGCCGAAAGCCCAACCGCCATAGGCAGCACCCCCGGCTCACGCCCGAGCGCAAGCCCTTTAAGCACCGGGACCCAGTGCGGTATATGGTGCTTCAGATAACCGATCGCCATAGCCCCCGTATAATATCCTACAAGCCCGAAGAGCGCTCCGATTACCCCCGCTTCGAAGACAAAGGTGAGGATGATGCGGGCCTTCGATACGCCTATCACACGCAACAGCGAGAAGGTATGGCTGCGATTGTAGACTATCGTGAGATAGGAATTGAAGATCGCGATCACCGTAAGGAAGAGGAATATCCCCATGATGACCAGCGACGAACCGTCGATGACCGCGAGCGCCTTGTTGGTCTTCGCCGCGATGTCCTGCTGCGATTCGACCTTGAGGCCCAGGGCCTGGATTTTTTTACTTATTTCGGGAAGCTCCCCTGTGTTCTTCACCATAATCACGAGCTGTGCGTAGGAAAAGCCCGGCTTGATGGCGTTTGGATCGCCCGCGTGCGAGGCGGCAAATCCGGTGATGAAGTCGGAAGGCACTACCAGCCCCGTAAGCGGCAGCTCCGCGCTGAAACCGAACACACGGGCCGGCTGATCGTACTTTTTACGCTCCGGCGCGCCGCGCGCCGCGGTTTCGATGGCGAGCTCCATGGGGAACCCCCAGAGCGCCTTTTCGCCAAGCTGTGGAAGCCCCCGCGCCGCCGCCAGGTTATTGAAGACGTCCAGGACGAATTTGGGCACTATGACCGGGACCTCGGTCCCCGAGACAAACTGCCGCCAACGCTTCTCCGACTTCCGCAAAAACGCCGGGCTGATGCCGTATACCGGCATGTATTCCCGAACTGAGCGGCCGAACATCTCGAGCTTCACCTTCGCCGGATACTCCATCCTGATAATCGAATTTACCTCGCCGATACCCTGTATGGCCCGGATGCGCCGCACCCTGTCCGCCGGTATTTTCTCCGAGCGCGCCCCCATGCTGATAAGCTCGCCGGCGCCCATGGACGGCGGGGAAACCACAATCTCGTTGATATCGAGCGAGCCGAAGAGCGTTCCGCCGATATATTCCTTGATCGACTGCCTGAGGGACAGGTAGAGCACCAGGAAGGCGATGAGGAATATGATCCCGAAGCTGGACAATAGGCTTCGCAGAATATTCCTCACGATCTCCCGGAGGGAGAAATAGATATTTCGTCCTATATAAGATATAAACGCTTTCATTGTGTTTAGAACAGGGCGGCATTAAGGCTACCCAATCCCCCCGCCGTGTCAAGAAAATTACTATGCCTTCGCCGATGATTCGCCGGCGCACCGCCCATGCCGGCAAAGGCATTTTCAGGCCGTTTACCCGGCGCCCAAATACCCTCGGATGGGCGCAGGATTTCGCTTGAACTAAAGCCCCATAAGGCGTATCTTCTATAACAACCGCTCCGGGAGGTATGAGATATGAAACGACGTCCGCGCCCATTCCTTGCAATCATACTGGCCCTCTCCTGTTCCACACTGACCGGAAACGCGCTAAGGGAGCTCCCGAGCGACCGCGAATACCCGATCGTGGTACGGCATATCGTAGACCCGCGCCTGCCGGCCCTTTCCGAGGCCGAGTTTCAGGACATGCTTGACCGCTGCCGGGAATACATCCGCGAATACCTTGGATATAACGTGAGCTTCTTTGTGCAGGCGAACCAGCCATTGCCCGACTTCAGAAAGGAGATGAAAAAGCTGGACGACCTCCCGATGATGTCCACGCTTAAGGAAAGCCTTTTAAACGTCGAAAGCGAAACGGACCGTACGCGTTTGAAGGACTATATCGACAAACTCGTGGCCGACACGGCCGAATCGACCCTGCGCCGCCACGTTCCCGATTACGGGCGTTTTGCCGGCCGAAAAGAGATCGCGGCGCACATCCACGAAGAATACGTCGAGAACCTCCGGAAGATACAGGGCATCCGCACCGCCGACGGCACGCCGCTCGGGGCGGCGCCATACGCCGATACGCTCACCTACCCCTTCTGGGACATGGCCCTGCGCCATCTGGAGGGGGCGCACTTCATCTTCACCAATACCATCATGGCGGACATGGAGCTCGACATACCGATTTACGTGGCGCTCCGCCACGGTATCACCACCGGCCTTGTCGAGGAAAATCGGCGCAACGCATTCCGCGCGGCCGGGATCATCTTTACCTATCCCTTTCTTTCCAAAGACGGCTTTTTTGTCCTTAAGCGCGGAAGGGAGATCCCTCCCGAAAAGCTTACCGACGTTATCGCGCTATACGCCACGCACGAATTCGGCCATTTTTTGAACCACTACCGCGATTACTACGACCACGAGCATTGCATAATGGTCCCTGCGCACGACCTGGACTATTACGGCTGGTATTTAGACAAAAAGGAGAAGAAGTGCGGCCTCGAGCACGAAAAGCTCAGGCAGTTTTAATTCCAATCGAAATCACAAACTAAGCGAGGAGGATAAGTACCCTGTCGAACCTCTCAATTATTTATTGATTTCAACTTTTGTTCGATGCTTTTATCCAGTTGTGAATTGACCAGCCTTATACTGCTCGTCACCAGTACAAAAAGCCAGCATGACATGCCGATGATTATTAAAATCGTCTTCATCATAACGATCTCCTTTCCGAGGCACCCGGTTCAATAAACGCCCCGCCCTAATCCCTCTTTGCAATCCGATACAATGTATGATACAGCACACGCGATACTATTTCAACAGACACCACAATAATCGCAGGAGCCGATTATGAAACACCCGCCCCGGCCTTCTTCCTCGAGTGGGCCTTTACCCCGGCGACAAACCCAACACATCGGCTGATCTCGGTGAAGACCGGTATCCCGGCGTCCTCGGCCGCGACACGGTACTTTTCGGCTATATCCATGGCGCCTATCTGCCAGAGCACGATGGGCTTCTGGTACTTTCGCTGCAGCTTCCCGGCCTCGACAAGATAGCCGGGGCTTGCAAGCTCCCAGGCGATAGACTGGACTATGATAGAATCGACCCCCGGGTCCTTCATGACCGCCTCAATAGACTTCGCGTAAACCGGCTCCAGGCCGTTAAGCTCCACCGAGGGCCATACGTCGACAGGATGCGTGGGCTTCATCCACGGCGGAAAAACCTCTTTAAGCGCGGTGATGGTTTGCTCTCCCAAATCGGCAAGCTTTACCCCGCGGTCGGACAGGAGGTCCGAGGTTACTATACCGGCCCCGCCGGAAAAGGTGATGACGGCCGTCCCTGCGTCCACGGCGCAAGGCGGCACCTTGGAGAAACCGCGCGCGAAGTCCATCAACTCGTGCACGTCGTAAACCTGCACTATTCCGGCCTGCCTGAAGGCCCCCTCGTAGACCGCCGCCACGCCCGACAGGCTCGCCGTATGGCTCATCGCGGCCTTCGCGCCCTCCTCGCTTCGCCCGGCCTTTAGCACTATAATGGGCTTGGACGTGGAGCGAGCGAGCTCAAGAAATTTACGGCCGTCGATTATCGACTCCAGATAAAGGCCTATGACGCCGGTCTCCTCGTCGGCGATCAGGTACTCCAGCAGTTCAGTCTCATCCACATCGCACTTGTTTCCGATGGAACACACCTTGGCGATACCCATGCCGCCGCTCTCCAGAATCATCATGAGAAAGCCCGCCGAAAGCATCCCGCTCTGGACCACCAGCGAAACGCCCCCCGGCTTCATAAGGGTCATCCATTTATCCGAGTACATGAACGAGAAGACGTTGCGGCTATGGCCGTCGAGAAGCCCCATGCAGTTCGGCCCCCACAGCCTTATCCCCAGGCTCCGCGCCAGCTCCACCGATTCCCTCTGCAAGAGCCGCCCCTCCTCGCCCACCTCCGAGAAGCCCGCGGACTCAATGATTATGGCCTTCACCCCCTTCTTTGCGCACGCCTTTATGGTGTCGGGCAGAAATTTGGCCGGGATAAAATAGATCGCAAGATCGAAATCCTCGGGTATCGATTCGACGTTCGGATAGCACCTGGTCCCCTGTATTTTTTCGTACCTCGGATTGACGGGATACACGCGCCCCTTGTAGCCGGCCAGCGTATTTCGCAGAATATGATAGCCGCCCTTTGCCGGGTTGTCCGTCGCGCCGATTATGGCGACGCCGTTAGGATGGAAAAAATGGTCGATCATGGTGTCCTCCGCGGAATTCTTTCCGCCCTGTCGTATTGTTTTGTCACTCGATAGAGACGAACCAGGGCCTTTCGGGCCTCGGGGCGTATAGGGTCTATCGCATAGGCCTTTTCGATCGCGGCGAGCGCCTCGACCGTTCTGCCGTTTTTCTCACGGGCCAGACCAAGATAGTACAGCGTGTCGTAATCCCGTTTCCCGGCGCTCAACGCTCCGGCAAGGCGCCGCTCCGCCTCAGCGTATTTTTTGACATGATAAAGCGAAACGCCGTGAATATATTGAAGATACGGGTCGCCCATGGTCCCGTGGCTGGAGATGATGTCGTCGAGGTCCGCGTACTCCCCTTCCTTGAACAATATTTCGATGGCACTGGCAACCGAAAGAAGGGCCTCGTTCTTTCTCAACGAGGATATAACCATGCGCGCCCCCTCCGATTCGCGGCCGGTTTTAATCATCGCGAACCCTTTCAGGCGGCGCAGGTCGGAATTGTCCGGGTAGAGGACCCTCATGCGTCCGGCATAGGCATCGAGCTCTTCATAGCGCTCATCCCTGTAAAGCGAGCGCGCCCTCTCTATGGATTTTTCCCGATCTTCACCGAGGAAGCGCTGGTAATACGCGGCGAGGTACCAGTGGTACAGCCGCTGGCTGTTGTACAGGGAGCCCGCGACAACCGCCACAAGCAGGATGAATACCAGATGCCTTATTTTCATCGAATCGCCCGCCATAGAAAAGGGGGATATCCAATGATATCCCCTTATACGATTATCCATAACGTGTAGTATCGTGAAACCAGAGGCGCCCAGAGGGCAAGGCATTTTTCCGCTAAATCTGCTTTTTCACCTTATCGAGTAGTTCGTCGATCTTCACCGGTTTGGTGAGGAAATCGTTCACGCCGGGAAGAAAGCTCTGGCCTTCGTTTAGCGAGAACCTGGAATTGGTGACCTGATTTATGGCTGTCAGCATGATTATTGGGGTGTCCTTCACGTCTCGATATTTGGACGTGGGCCGCGTACCGCGGATCTGATAGGTCATTTCGAACCCGGCGGTGTCGGTCTCCATCATAACGTCGAGAATCATGAGGTCCGGCCTTACCTCAAGAAGTCGCGCGAGGCCCTCGGCGCCGCTGTAGGCAACCGACACCTCATATCCATTCATTGTGAGCGCCTGCGAAAGGCTGGCCACCAGGTCGCTGTCGTCATCAACCAAGAGTATCTTTTTTGCCATGTCTCGCTCCAGGGTTATGGATTGCGGATTAAAGATTATAAATTCAAGATTAAGGCATTCGCCTGGCGGCAAGTCCTTTCCGGCAAACCAGGCGTCATGCCGCCGATTATCTTTAATCTTATAATCTTTAATCTATTAATCTTTAATCAACTCGTATATGACATTGCGCTCTTCCCAGGCCTTGTTCCGCTCGTACATGTCGATCGGAAACTCCATCTGCTTGAGCTCTATGGGGGCGACCTTCTTTTCGACAAGTCCAAGCGCGAGCGCCACCCCGTAGATAATCGCCTCCGGACGCGGCGGGCAGCCGGGAATGTAATAATCGATCGGCACGGCCTTGTCCGCGCCGCCCGTAACATTGTAGCAGTCGAACCAGCAGCCCCCGCCCACGGCGCACGAACCCACTCCAAAGACAAGTTTCGGGGCGGGTATCGCTTCATAGGCTTTTTTAACTATCGGGAGAGTCGGCCTCGTCACGGCGCCGGAAATGAGCATGACATCGGCGTGCCGGGGCGAGCCCACAAGCTTCATGCCGAAACGCTCGATATCGTAATAAGGGGTCAGCACGTTCAGGATCTCGATATCGCAGCCGTTGCACGCTCCCGAGTTGCAATGATAAACCCACAGGGATCTGGGAAACGCCTTTTTGATCAGGTTGGCAAGCATGGCTATTCTCCCGCCTTTTCCGGCCTTTTGATTTTTTCGGTTTTTTCATACAGCTTCATGTCGAACTGCTCGGAGCTCACCGGCACCACCGCCCTCATCTCCAGGCTGTCGTACTTGAACCCTATCCTCGACATGCGATCGATCGCGTTGGTGATCTCGTGGTCGTAACAACGGCCGCATCGCTGGCAGGTCGCCATAAAGAGCTCCATGGTCTCGTTTACGTCCTCTTTGCTGCCGGTAGCCAGCTCGTAGCTTGCCGTCATGGTGATGGCGTCCTCGGGACACACGTCGGCGCACCTTCCGCAGTAGGTGCATCGGGAGCCGTCGTAGACCATCACTCGAAGCTCCTGGCAAAGGTCCCGCACAAGTATGGTGCGCGCCGGACAGTGAGCCGCACAGCCGCCGCATCCAATGCACTTGTGATGGTCCCAGTAGGGCTGCCCCCGAAAATTCTCCGGAACCGGGCGCGGCTCGAAAGGATATTGAAGCGTCACCACTCCGGGTTTGGCCACCATGAAAACCTGCTTTATCTTACTTGTCAGCCACACGGTGTTTCTCCTTGGATTTAAGATTTAAGATTCAAGATTAAAAGATCTATTGAGCAGGAAATCACTCGGCTTGAATTCGGTCATTATGCTATCCATAATCTTCAAATCTTCCAATCTTCTAATCTTCTAATCTTTAATCTTCTAAATTCCGTACGCCGTAAGCCCCACGGCCGCGAGCGAAGCGAATATTAGCACGGCATAATATTTAACCGCCTGGTCTATACGCAAGCGCGGGTTGGTCGAGCCGAGGAGCGAGATCAGCACGAAAACCGCCAGAATCTCGACAAGCTGGACCGCCACATCCACGATATAATAGCCGGTGTTGACCAGCGGAACGAACACCGCAGCGAAAAGCGCCGCGTAGAACATCTGCTTAATCATCATGTAATACTTGAAGAGCGCCAGCCCCGGGCCGCTGTATTCGATAAACGGGCCCTCCATAATCTCGACCTCCGCCTCGGCAATATCGAAGGGCTGCCTGGCCACAAAGGCCTGGAGCGCCATCAGAAAAACGACGAGCATGAGCACCATCGAAATGCCGTAAGCGCCGTTAAGGGAGCTCGAAAGGCTCGCGTCGATCGCAAGGCTCTTCGCCTTTAGCGCGCCCAATATTAGGGTCATGGCCAGGACCGGCTCGATCATTATCATGGTCACCATCTCGCGGCTCGCCCCTAACATGGCGTATGTGTTTTTGCTGGAGAGCGCCCCCAGAAGCACCGACACCCCGCCGAGCATGAGCAGATATATGACCGTGATGATGTCGCCGTATTGGGTCAGGTATCCCGCCCTGTAGCCGAGGGGCATTATCGACACCACCGTAATTATGGACGCCAGCGCCATCATCGGTGCGATCCTGAAGGCCCAGTTTCCGGCCGAAAGCGTCTCCTTGCCCAGAAGCTTAAGGAGATCGAGATAGGGCTGAATGAGCGGCGGCCCCTTTCGGGACTGCACCCTGGCGTAAAGCCTTCGTATGACACCCTCGAAAAACGGGGCCAGCGCCAGGAAAATCAACGCGTTGATCACGGCTGTCAGGATATCCATGGTCTTTCCTCTACCTTTTGTTCCGTGAGAGCTCTTCGAGCTCGACCTGCGAGGCGATCTTCGCCGCACCCGATCTCAGGTCCACTACCTCCATCCGGTCGGTGCACGAAAAGCATGGGTCTATGCTCCCGATGATGATCGGCACGTCGGCGAGCTGGTTGTTCAAAAGCATGAGCGGGACCCCCTGGAGATTGGGATAGGTAGGGGCGCGCACCCGCCAGCGCTCGGGGGCGTTCTTTTCGCCGGTGATGACATAGTGCACCACCTCGCCGCGCGGGGCCTCCACCGCCGCCAGGCCGTGCTTCAGCGCCGGGATGGGCGCATCGAGCTCGGTAAGAACCGGGCCGTCGTTCGGCATTTTGTCCAGGCACTGGCGTATGATCTTGATCGCCTCGAAGGTCTCGACCAGGCGAACCAGCACGGTGGCCCACACGTCGTTTGAATCGAAGACCGGAACGTCGAACTTCATCTCATCGTAGGCGGCGTACGGGTAGTCGCGGCGAACGTCGATGTCCACGTTCCGCGCCCTGGCGACCGGGCCTACCAGGCTCCAGAGCTTCGTATCATCGGTGGAGATGTAACCGACGCCCCTTGTTCGCCTGTGAATCGCCGTGTCGCCCTGTATCGCCTTCTGAACGGTCAGAAGCTCCTTTTCGATCGTCCCGATCACATTCCGTATATCGTCTTTCATTTCGTCCGTAATGTCCCGGCGCACTCCGCCGATAACGATCATCCCATAGGTCTTCCTGTTTCCGGTGATCCTCTCTCCGAGCCACATGACGGGCTCGCGAATGCGCCACGACTGCATGAAGACCGTGTCGAAACCAATGAGGTGGCCTGCGACCCCAAGCCACAATAGGTGCGAGTGTATGCGCTCGATCTCGAGCATTATGGTGCGGATGTACTCGGCCCTGCGGGAAATTTTTATGCCGCCCGCAAGCTCAACCGCCTGCGAATAGCTGGTGGCGTGGACCGAGCCGCAGATGCCGCAGATGCGCTCCGCGACGAACGGCACCTCATTGTACGTAAGCTGCGTCTGGCACAGCTTTTCGATTCCGCGGTGCGTCATAAAACCGCGGTAATCGCACCCCTTTACTGTCTCCCCATCGACGTAGATGGCGAAGTGCTCCGGCTCGTGCAGGGTGGGATGATACGGCCCGAGCGGGACTATACTACAGCCCTCGGGGCACTCGTCGAGCTGGTAGGCGACGTCCTCCGCCGCCGGCGGCATGAGGTTCCAGGGAATGTCCTTTCGAAGGGGATGCACACCCTCGGGCCAGTCGTCGGCGAGGACGAGCCTCTTGGGTTTGGGGTGCCCGGAGAACTTCATCCCCAGCAGGTCCATATATTCCCGTTCGGACCAGCCGGCGTTTGGAATATCCGGCGTTATGGAGTCCATCTCGGGGTTCGATTCGGGCACCGACGTGCGAAGGGCCAGATAAATGCCATCGCGGTCGAAGCCGAAGGTGTGGATCATCCCCAGCGTGCCGTCGCGCGCGATATTGTCGTAGCCCACGCTTACAAGGTAGCGCCCGCCCATCGCGACGATCGCGTTGGAAACATCGCGCACCTTCGCGCTTTTTATATCAACGAACATCCGCGTCGGGTTCTGCTCCTCGACCGAGACGACGGCGTCCTTAAAACCCTTCTTCAAGCCGTTTTTGATCTCTTCAATGCCTGGCATAGCGTACCTCGTTAAATAAGGATGGCCCCTTTTATTCCTTTACGTTTCCGCCGGTCCAATACAGAAGGTTTTTTAGCGCCGCGAACATGCTCTTGTCGCGGTACCTGTTTTTATCGTGCAGGTCCTGATAACCGCAGAGCCATGTCGGGACCTCGCGTTCCTTCGATCCGCCGGACTTTCTTAAAAAAGCTACGACGACGAACGCCGCCGCGAAAACCGCAAGAAGCACCGCGGGAACCGCGATCGACGAGACGGCGGAAAGCCCCGGAATTCCCACCGACACGCCCATGGCCGAGTTGAATACGTGGCCCTGCACGTTCAGGTTCCTGAAAGCCGCCGAAATGAGGGAGCCCCCGGAACCCGCGAATATGCCTATTATGGTCTGGAAGTAGAAGAAGGGGATGAGCCCCTGGAGCAGGCACAGCGCCGTAAGAAAGAGCTTGGGGATAAGCATGCCCGCGGGGACCTCCCTGACCTCCCTGCCCACCCCCCACTCGGCCCCCGCCGAGGTGAAGGTCATGCCAAAAAATTTCACATAACACGCAAGCGTCACCGCGCTCGTAAAGAGCGCCACGATGCCGAAGATGACAAGGAACAGCACCTCGCTTCCGGCAAGAAGCGAAGTGGACACAAGCGTCCATTTGCTCACGAAACCGCTGAACGGAGGGACCCCCGAGATGGACAGGGAGGCTATGCCGGCGACAAACGCGGTGACCGGCATGAGGTTTATAAGCCCGCCTAACCTGTTGAGGTCCTTGGTCCCGGTGCTGTAGAGCACGCTGCCGCTTGTAAGAAAGAGCAGCCCCTTGAACACCGCGTGATTGAGTATGTGATACACCACCCCGACGAGCGCTATTAGGCCGAGCATTTTAAGCGCGGCGCTCTCGGCGTTTACCATGAAGAGGGCGGCGCCGATTCCGAAGATGATATAGCCCACCTGCCCTATCGAGGAATAAGCCAGCAGCCGCTTCGACTGGCTCTGCTTCATGGACTGCACCGTGCCGATAAAGAGCGTGACCACGCCGAAGGAGGCGATGAGCGCGCCCCAGAAGGCCCCGCTGAAGTGAAAGGTATCGGAGTGCGGCACCATCCAGAAAAACGATCGGATGATCCCATAGACGCCGGTCTTTATCATCACCCCCGAAAGGAGCGCGCTTATGGGCGAAGGGGCGATGGAGTGCGCGTCCGGCAGCCACATCTGTCCGAACGGAAAGACCGCGGCCTTAAAGCCGAACCCCAGGAAGACGAGTCCGTAGATGAGATAGGGAAGCGCGCCCCCGGTCTCGCCGATGAGGCGGGTGACCGAGTGCACCGAATCGCCCATGGAGCTTCCCGCCGCGAGGGCGGCGATCACTATGAAGAGCCATGCAAGCTCCATGAGGACGAGGTACTTGTTGGCGGCCTTTACGATCTCTTTTTTTCGATGTTCGAAGCGCACGAGAAAATAGCTCGTAATGGTCATCGCCTGCCATGCGATGGAAAAGCCCGTAGTAAGATCGTCGACCGTAACGATGCCCGCCATGCCCAGTACGAAAATTGGATAATTGGCGTAGTAGCTCCTGAGGCCGTAATCGCCGTAATGCTCCATGTATTCTATCGAATAGAACGCGCTTACGATCGCCATGAGCGAAATTATCCCCAGGAAAAACCCTGAAAAGCCGTCCAGCAGAAAGTAGATATCCAGAGGGCCCACCGAAACGAGCCGCGACGGAAGGGACTTCACGAATATCACGCTGTAGCTGATCGAAAGGAGGATGGCGCCCGCCACCGCAACGAAGATGAAGTTGAGCCAGCCCGCCAGCTTGCGTTTTTCGGCGATAAACGGCACAACGACCGCCGAACAGAGGAGTATCGCCATCGCGAGAATCAGTTTTCCATAAAGGTCACTCATACACACGCTCCTTCGGGGTGCTGTTTAACTGCTTCGAGTAGTATGCCGCCGAGCGTATCGACGCTCCTGCGCACGGCCTCCGAGAGCCCCTCGCCGAAATCCACGGCCTCCGGCTGGATGCCGAGGAGAAAGGTCTTTTTTCCGCTTTGCCGCCAGATCGACTCGGAAAACCTGAGCGAAAGCTTATGCGTCGAGAAATCGTTCAGCAAATCGCCTGTCTCAGAAAAGTCCCCGAACATTACGTCTCCGGGGCTTCCGCCGAAACTCACCGCGTCCACCACTATCACGGTGCCCCAGTCGCCTTCCGCGATTTCGAAAGCATGACTCTCGATGATATCCTCCGCGTTGACTAAGTGTACGCGTTCGCCCGCGCCATCGCGCCTGAGCGTCTCGACGAGAAGCACGCCCGCGCCATCATCGCCGAGCAGGGTGTTCCCCACGCCCACGATGCAGGTCTTTCGCGAGAGTGCGCTGCGGATGTCGTCCACGATGTTCACCGCCTGTTCCTTCATGCTCTTTCCGTCCCCGGCGGGCTATATCTCCTCGCCCAGGGTCTTTATCTGCCGGTAGGTGTACACCGGCCCGTCGGTGCAGACCAGGGTCCTTCCGACCGCGCAGTGCTGGCACTTTCCCACTCCGCATTTCATGTGCCGCTCGAGTGTTGAATATATGTTTTCGTCCGAAAGGCCCCGCTTCATGAGCTCCCCTATCACCGTATTGAACATCACCGGGGGACCGCATACGAAGGCGACCGTATTGTCGATGGGGAGGTTCGCCTTGTCGAAAAGCGTATGGACGAAGCCTGTCTCGCCCGTCCAGCCCGGAGTCGAGACATCCACGGTGATGTAGGTCTCGAAGCCTTCGAAGCTCTGCCACTCTTTAAGATTTTCCTTATACATGAGGTCGTCGGGCGTACGGGCGCCGTGCAGCACCAGCACCCTGCCAAAGTCTTTCTTGTGCTGGAGCGCATGGACGATGGACGAACGAAGCGGGATGAGCCCTATGCCGCCCGCCACGTACACTAAGTTTTTCCCCTTGAACTCCTCGAAGGGAAAGCCGTTTCCAAACGGCCCTCTTATGCCCACCTTGTCGCCGGGCTTGAGGGCGTGGAGGGCGCTCGTCACCTTGCCCACGGTCCGAACCGTTATGTGAAACCGGTCGTTTTCGGGGCTGGGCGGGAGCGAAACGGCGAACTCGCCCGAACCGAAAACCGTCAGCATGATGAACTGCCCCGATTTGTACTTGAAGCCGCTCCATATCTCCCTGTTGTCGATCGAGAGGTAGAAGGTCTTGACCTCGCGGATCTCGTCCCTTATTTCCTCTATCGTGGCGACCTCGGGCACGGTGACTATCTTACCGTCCTGGATGTTCAGTACCTGGCTCATAGGATTCCCCTACCTCGTAATTTCCCTTCTGACATAGGTCACGACGTTCGGCAGGCCGATATCGCCGGGACACACCCAGGCGCAGCGCCCGCAGCCCACGCATCCCGGCCTGAGATATTTCTTCATCTGCGAATATGACAGCTTGCAGAAAAAGCGCTTGTTGCGCCGGTCCTCGACCGGTTTTCGCGGATTGTGCCCGCCCGCCATGCGCGAATATCCCTCATAGGAGCACGAATCCCAGGAGCGCAGACGGTCGGCGCAGCCCTCGCATTCCGGGTTGGTTACGTCGGCGATGTTGAAGCACGAGCAGGACGGGCACACGAAGGAGCAGGCCCCGCACTCGAAGCACTGGTCGCCGATGTATTCCCAGACCTCCTCCTTCACGAAGCCGGTGGTTACGCGGTTCATCACGCGCGAGATCCAGGCCTTTGAATCGACCGCGATGTCCTCGAAGAGAGAGATCGATTTGTCCACTATCTTCTTTTTCCTCGCCAGGTGCGAGTCGTCGGCGGCCGCAAGGCCGAGCCCGGCCGCGAATGCCGCGCCCTTTTCGGAACCGGTCTCCACCAGAAACTCATCGCCTAAGTCCGTGAGGTTAAGGTCATAGCCCTCGCTTGCCGCCGGGCCGCTGTCCGTGCACACGCAGAAGCACTGCTTGAACGGCGCGACGCAGGTGTTGGTGACGATGAACATCTTTTTGCGGTGCGCGAGATAAACCTCGTCGACGAATTCCTGTCCCATAAAGAAGCGGTCCAGGCATAACATGCCCGCCAGGTCGCAGGGACGAAGCCCCACAAGGGCCTTGGGCTCGACCTTGTAATCGGGCTCGATCTTTACCGAATTTTTAGGCCTGTCATACTCGTAGGCAAGGACTCGTTCCATCTGCGGAAAAACGACCGATTTGGGCGGATTCGACGGGATGGGCGCCGAGAGGCTTATTTCGGACACATCGTCCGCCCGGTCGAAAAAGGTCTGTCCCGAGCCCTTCTCTATCATGGGGCCGTACACCTGGTGGTCCCGTGCGAGCTCCTCTGCAATTTTACCGACGTCGGATTTCTTGATAAGGAACATGGTCATACCTTCTCAATCCTTACTGGAATCGTTGCGTCTTCTCCCTGCCTTAGAACCTCGGTGTGCCCCAGCAAAAAACGCGATATCATTTCCTGTACAAAGTAGGGCGCATAGGCCGTATTGGGGCTCACGTCGTCCGAAACCCTGGCCGACACGCGCATCTCCCCGTGAGGCGATACCACTCGCACAGGCCAGCGGTCGCGCACCCCTATCTCCTTCGCGCTTTGCGGGCATATCTCGACGTAGCCTTCGGGATAATCCATCAGTGTCGCGTTATATTCGCGCATGGGGATGTGCGTCTTTTTCATGAGGTTGTTCTGGTGCCAGAAATGCTGCGCCTTGCCCACCATGAGGAGGAATGGAAACCGGTCGTCGGCCGATGGGGCCTCAAACACATCGCTCACCCCGTAAAAAGCGAGCTTTCGCCCTGCTTTGGCGAGGTCGAAGCGCCTGGTTCCGCCCGGGTTTTTATCGTCCACAGGCCACTGCAGGCCGAAACCGCCGGCAAGCTTTGCGTGCGTAACTCCGGCGTACGCAGGAGTAAGCCGGGCGATCTCGTCCATCACCTCCGATACCTTTGCGTATTTCCATGTCCTGCCGGCCTTCGCGGCTATCATCGAATATAGTTTCCATCCGGGGAGCAGCCCGTCTTCCGGTTCGATCTTTTTCGTTGAGAGCTGTATGCGCCGTTCCGCGTTCGTGAATGTGGCGTCCTCCTGTACGTAGGTGGCGATTGGAAGCACCACATGAGCGTACTCCGCAAATGGGTTCTTGAAGGCCCCTATGTATGCCACGAAGTCGAGCTTTTTGATGGCGTCGGCGTAGCGCACTATCCCCTCGTCGTGGTCAACCACGACAAGCGCCTTCAGTTCCGATGCCTGGTCCGCCAGCGATCGGTAGATCGGCTTTCCCGGTGAGGAGGGAAGTGCCGTCCCCCACTCCTTTTCGAATTTTTTAGCCGTCGCCGCGTCGGCAAGCGGCTGGAATCCGGTGAGGAGGTCCGGGGCCAGCCCCATATCGTAGCCGCCCTGAAGGTTGTTGAGCCCGGCTATCGGATTTACGCCGCAGCCCTCCTTTCCGATTTTTCCGGCCAGAAGAAAGAGATTGTAGATATACCCTATTGTGTCCTCATCGAGGCCCGAGATGCCGGAGGAGAAGAATACCATCGCCGATTTCGCCCTGGCCAGATGGCGGGCGACCGTTTTTATCTCGTCGGCCTTAAGGCCGGTCTTTTCGTATAATTCGTTTTCGGATAGCTTTCCGAAAGCCCTTCGGAACCCCTCGAAGCCTTCCGTATGCGCTTCGAGGAACGATGGGTCGTGGAGATTTTCCTCATATATGGTTTTAGCCAGGGCGAGGACGGCAAGCTTGTTTGCGCCGGGCCTCACCTGTAAAAATTTCTTCGATAGCCTGGCGATCTGGGTGCGCCGGCTGTCCATGGTCACCACCATGGCCCCCGCCCGCGCGGCCATGTGAATCTCGCTACCAATTATCGGGTTCTGCCGGGTGATGTCTATCCCGACCACAAGGATGAATTCCGCCCCGCGTATCTCCTCGATGGAGCCGAGCATTCCGGCCATACCGGTACCCGCGTGCAGAACATTGAGGCTTGCGCGATGGCCCGATTCGCTGTCCAAGCAGATGTTGTTGGTCCCGAAGACCGAACGGGCGAGCTTCATTAGAAGATACTGCTCCTCGTTGGAGGAGCGGGGCGAGGCGAGAAAGCCGATGGATTCCGGAGGGTACTTCTTCAACGAGTCAATTAGTCGGCCCACCGCCTCGTCGCAGGACGCCTCCGCGAAAGGGCCGTCGGAACGAATCAGCGGTTTTTTAATTCTATCGGGAGTATCGAGGAGTTCGTGGATGTTCCAGCCCCGAACGCAAAGACGCCCCTTGCTTACGGGATGGTTTTGGGAGGGATAGACACGCGCGATCCTGTTGTTTTCGACGCCGATGAAATGGCCGCAACCCGTGCCGCAGAAGGTGCACACGCCAGGTTTCTGATTCATACCATAACACTCCACGCATTAGAATTTCCGTTGTCGGTCGCGCACAGCGCCGCCCGCAATTACGACCCGTTCAACAAGACAGGCCCATAAGCGCCGCGGACGGCTGTACGCAAACCGACAAGACCTAAAGCAGAGCTTATGGTACCCGTGGCGGGCGGCCTTGTGATTGTTGCGCCTCACACGTCTATCACGCGACAACCGTAGACCCGGCATTGGATTAGTCAATATTATTTTAATGCTAATGCGCCGTGATTTATTATTTTTTCTTAATCATACAATATTAGGATATTTAATATATTATTTTATACATCTTATAATATATGCATATAATATAATATGATAAATATATTATCAGATATTGCAGAACACCGGCCTCCGTGTTAGTAGTCAGCGGTAAAGCACACATGGAACACGGCGCCGCGGGGCGAGCTGGCGGAGCGGAGCATTTAAATCGTTGAACTATTATGATTAAAAATATTTTTCATGGGCATATATATATCGATTATTAGGGCTTCCCGGACAGGCGATCGCGTCAATCGTATACATCAGAGCCGGGGCGCGAATATCATCCGGCCGCACGGTGTTTTTCGAATCCGGAATGCGCACGAACGGCCGTTCCGGAATATCCCAAATCCCACCTCGGAAGGAAAATAACTGGACGGCGCGGGAGGGAATGTGCTAAGTGAATCGGAGAATATCGACGGCGGTTTCCGCCGTACGGGAAACAGGAACGGGGCCGTGAAAACCAAAAGCAAAGGAATGATCGAGGCGGAGATCAGCGAGGCGCTGATCAAGTTCGAAAAGGAATACATGGGGCGCGGCCCCATCGAGACGCGCACCTATATCATCGAAGACATGGTGATCGTGAGGATGAAGGGGGTCATGACGCGCGCCGAAAGCCGGCTCACCAGTAGCGGTGAAGGCCTTGACCTGATCAAGAAGGTGCGCATCAGGCTCATCGAGGAGGCGCGAGACATGCTCTCGGTGATACTCGCGGAAATCACCGGCTGCGCCTGTCACAGCATGCACACCGATATCAGCACCGTCACCGGCGAGAGGGTCATAGTATTTACTATGGAATGCGACCTGGAGACCAGAATTAAAACGCTTGACAAAAGCTGACCGTCAAACTAATCGTTCGCTTCGTTTTAATCGATTGGAAGATTGCGGGAAGGCCCACTTCGCCTCTTGCGACGGGAGCTCGGCGCGGAAGGCGCGGAAACCCCGGCGGAAGCCGTAAGCGGGCCGTCGCTCGATAAGCCAGTATCGTTTTAACTCCCTCGCCATTCGGGAGAAAAGCGGTAGTGGCTTTTTTGTTGTCCCGGGACGAATGCCGATCGAATGTTGAATAAGGACCATCGCGCAATGGGGCCCGATGGAATTATTACCGCCGGCCGGGGATTGAACTCCATCCCCGGACAGCCGGCGGATCCAATTGATACGGGAGATCGAGAATGAGCACACCTTTACGACAGGCCGCCCTGGCCCTCCTGATACTTGTGTCATCGGCCTGTTCCACCGCCGGCGCGGGAAGCGCCTCATCCGGGCGGGAACCCATTGCCGGGAATCCCATCGAGAACGCAAAGGAGCGGAATACGGTTTTCGAGCGTCCGCTGGTTTTCAAAGAGCTCTGGGGATACCTCATGAAAGGGGAAGAGAAGGAGCTAACAGGCACGGAGCCTCTCACCGATATCTGTTATTTCGGAGTTCCCATCACCCCCAAGGGCGTATTGGCGGCCGTGCCCGCGCCGCCGGTATTACCAGGCGCCCTGCGCGCCCGTGCGCGCTTGCACATCGTCATCACGGAGCTCTCCAATCCGGCCCTCGCCCATTTCTGCCTAAACCCGTCCCTGCCCTATCGAAAACGGCTCGCCGGCGACATCGTACGAGCCGCGGAAAACTTTGACGGCGTGCAGATCGACTTCGAGAGCGTGCCGGCCGACGACGCGAAATATTTCCACGATTTTCTGGGCGAGCTTAAAAAGGGCCTTCCGGCCTCGAAAACGCTTAGCGTCGCCGTGCCCGCCCGCAGAAAATCCGTTTCGGACGCGTACGATTACCGGGCGATAGCCGGCATCGCCGACAGGGTCATCATAATGGCATACGACCAGCACTGGAGCGCCAGCGGCCCGGGACCAGTGAGCTCAGTGATATGGCTCAAAGAGATACTGGAGTTCGCGAAGACCAGGGTCCCCGGCGGGAAACTCGTAGCGGGGCTTCCGCTGTACGGAAGGGCCTGGCAGGACAGGACCCTCGCCCGGGCGCTCCGCAACCATCATATCGACGAACTGATCGAATCGAAAAAGCTAAGCCCATCCTACAATCCCGAGAAGGGCTGCCATTTCGAATACGAGGAAAAAGTAAGAGTAAGCGTTTTCTACGATGACATTGAATCGACCCGGATGAAACTTAAGCTCTGCCGCGATAAAAATATCGAGGCCGCCGCCTTCTGGCGCCTTGGGCAGGGGTCGCGTGGCCTGTGGCGGCACATCCAGGTCCCGAATGAGCGCACTTCGCCCGACACGGCCCGATCACAGGACGACAGGGAGGAACAACTATGAACACGATGCGTTTCAGAATAATGGACAACAAGGTGATCATTTACACACGGGGGAAAGTCTGCGAAACCGCTGACGAGCTTTTTTCGAGCGAGCTTTTCCATGAAATACTCGGCCGCTTCCTCGAGATGCTTCGCGAGAAGCGCTCGCCCATCCTCGATGCCGCCGGCATTGACGAGCTTCCAGACGGAGGGGCGGTTGCTCTACTCGCGGAAACGATGCGCCACCTGGCCAAGCTTCCGGCACCGGTAGTACCGAACGTCGTTAAAGGGGCCGAGGTTCTCCTGCGCGATGTTCAGAATTTCAGCAGGCTCATCGAGCAGATGTATAACTTCTGGCGCTCGCACGACCGCTTCATCGTATGCGACTCCGAGGGAGACATCCTGGACAAGAGGCCGTACCGCACCTTCAACGACACCGTCGAACGGATGACGCACCTGGTCCGCGGCGCTTACCGGGACATCGACGAAAACCTCACCTGCACTCACCCCAGGATCTACCGCCAGCTCACGGCGGGCGCGCAGGTAGCCGCCATCTCGCTTCCGCGGCCGCTCGAGCTTCCGGGCGGACTCTACGAGAAGCTTTCGCGCATAAGGGTGATCCGGCAGGTGCTCATCAATCCGCCGCTCATCCTGAACCCGCCGATCAACAAGCGCACCGGGCAGTTCATACGCGTAGAGCGCAACCCCCTTGAGGTAATCGATCCGGTCGACGACGAATGGCTGTGCTATCCGGCAAAGGTGGGGCCGCTCCTGATACTCATCTACTTCCATGCCAGGTTCTTCGAGCTGGGCTTTTCGCTCTGTAATCTCTTCGAAATGGCCTCCGATGAAGACCTTGCACGAAAGCCCGACGCACTGTACCTTTTCGGCGTGCCCGGAGACGCCATCGATACGCTGGCGGAGTTCCCCACGGTGTTCCACGAGGACAGGGAGGGCGGCATGCTGGTCGCCGCGGTACCGAATCGTGACGAGTTCGGCTACTTCGGCTATCTGAAGAAGATGGTGTTGACTCTCCACAACATACGGATGATGCAGGCGGGGCGGCTCCCGTTTCACGGCGCGTTCGTCCGTATCGTCATGGACGGAGACTCGCAGAAGAACATCCTGATCATCGGAGATACCGGGGCGGGAAAATCGGAGACCCTCGAGGCCTTCAGGACCATCGGCGGGGACGATATACGCGACATGACCATCATCGCCGACGACATGGGATCGCTGGACATCGACGACAGGGGCGACATCATCGGCTACGGGACGGAGATCGGGGCGTTCCTCCGCCTTGACGACCTGCAGCCGGGGTACGCCTTCGGTCAGATCGACCGCTCCATCATAATGAGCCCCGCGCAGGTCAACGCGCGTATCGTCATCCCCGTCACCACATGCGATATCGTCATGAAAGGGCACCGTGTCGACATGGTGCTCTACGCGAACAACTACGAGCAGGTGGATGACGACCATCCGATCATCGAGCGCTTTTCCGACGTCGACAGGGCGTTCACCATATTCCGCGAGGGGATGGTGATGAGCAAGGGGACCACGACCTCAACCGGGATCGTACACTCCTATTTCGCGAACATCTTCGGACCTCCCCAGTACCGTGAGATCCACGACCGTCTGGCCATGGTGTTCTTCAACGCCTTCTTCGGGCGCGGAGTGTTCGTCGGCCAGATGCGCACCAGGCTGGGGATAAACGGGTTCGAGATGAGGGGACCGGAGGAGGCCGCCCGCGAACTGCTCCGGCTGGTCCGCGGGGGATGCTGATCCACGCGGCTGGCGGTCAGCCCAGCGGAGCCTTGTCGATCGCGCTTCTGATGAGGTATAGGGCGTTGTGGAGATAGCTTATGCCGCCGATAAACCGCTCCTTCGTCATTCCCACGGGCAGGGAGTCGATAACATGTTGGACGGCGGCAAGCTCCTCCTCCATCATCCGGTGGCATTCGAGCGCTCGTTCGACACCGATCTCCCTCATCAGGCGTTCTATTCCGGCCTGGATCGAGGAGGCGTTGCCGAAGGCTTCCCTAAGGATGGCCCGCGGTACGGCCTCGCACCGCCTTACGAGCTTCTCGATTACACAGATGCGGACCATGCGATACCCCAGGGTGACGTCCTGACAATTCCGGTTTGAAAAGCAGTCCGGATATCGTTCGAAATAGGCGTCCCCTAAGGCTATCATGTCTTCCTTATCGAACGGAAAGTCTCCGTCGAACGCCACGACCTTCTGTCGGAAGGCCTCGATATCCATATTTTCCCTGAACAACCGCGCGATCATAGCCCCTCCCCGCTTAGACTACTCTACCCCACCCATGGAGGCCGATCAAGATAAAAGCGAAACCGAAATTGTATTGCATTTACGATTATCTTCCATAATGAGTGTCACCGGAAGCGCCGGCCGCCCGATGCCGGCCGCGGGAGGTGCTTCCGCGGCTGGGGCGTACATTTTTTGCCATTTCTAAATTTTCTTTTTACTTTTTTCAATCTTAAAACGTAGTATATGTGAGGACGTAAGACCGATGAAACGAACACTCGCACTACTCGCGGGCCTCCTGTTGCTTACGCATGCCGGGGCAGTGTCCGCGCTGACCGGGGACGAGGCCGTGGGAAAATTCCAGGCGCGCTTGAACAGCGTCGGCACGATGAGCGGAACCATCTCCTGGATGCACCAGAGCGGCCAGGGGTACAGCGGCAACTTCAAATATATGGCGCCCGGAAGGATACTCGTCAAGTTCACCAGCCCCTCGGGGCGGATTATCTCGTCAAACGGCAGGCGGCTCTGGGTATTCGACTCTTCGAGCAATATCTGCGGCGTCCAGGACCTCGCCCGCGGGGCCTCGGGCGGTCTTGCGGGGCTTGTAAGCGGGTATCTGGCGATTCTGACGGCACAGGGCCCTTCGGGGTATACCATAAAGTTAAAAAACAGCGAGCGCGCGTATTCGGACATTACACTCGTGCTGGACGGCGGTTTCCTTCCCCGAAAGATCGTTTTACTGAACAAGTCGGGGGACGGGATGTCCATCACGTTCTCGAACCTTCGGACCGGCGAGAGCATGGCCCCCGGCATATTCGATTTCTCGGTCCCGTCAAACGCGCAACTGGTTAAAAATCCGCTCGATGTAAAATAGACGGGGCGCGATATCGCGTTTTAGGGCGGCCGTCCCTCGCGGTTTCGCACATGGTCGCGCTCCGGATTGGGGCGAAGCGGCATTCGGACCGGTGCTTTCGGCCGGCTCCGCTCGTGACGGGCCGCCAGGAACATAAAAGGCGCGTGTTCTCCTCGCGCGCCGTATGACGAAAGTAGCGGGAGAACGCTCGCAATGAACATAAGCTCCGCCGACGCTCCAAAAACAACAGGCAAGCGGCCCCGGGCGTGGGCCGGGTGCGTCCTTGCAGTCCTAACACTGGCAATAGCCCGGCCCGCCCTGGCCCAACAGGAGCTCTTCTTTACGTATATCGGCGCCACCCTTGGAGGGGGCACAGCCTCCATCGATTACAACGAATGGGTGGTCGACGAACGGAAATCCCAAAACGCCTCGGGGGTGTATTTCTCGGGAGGCCTTTTACTCGATGTTGTGGTTCGCGACATCATCGGCGAATTCACCATGCAGGCCATAAACACCGGCGCCTCCGAGGATACGGTGGCGTCGCTTCGGCTTCTTTACTCGGTAACCGGTAAATATGCCTTCCGTCTGAGTGACTCCTTTTTCCTTTGCCCCGGCATTGGGCTTTACCTCGAGTCCGGGCCCTCCGACAAGAGCTATCAGGGAGGGGCCGGCCTTTCCGCCTCGGCCGGGCTGGGATGGGTGTTTTCCCGCGACTGGATCCTCCTTTTCGACCTCGTCGGACGGTACGGCTCATATGGGCTCGGGGAGGAATCCACCATCATGTCCTACGGCGCGAGCCTGGGGGTGGTGTACAAGATCGGCAGACTGTGAGCCCATCGTCCCGAATCCTGCAACCGTCCCTTTTGGTCCTGCTTGCGGTTACGGCCGCCGTACTGTATTCGTACGGAACCGCAATGCGCGTCGACGCGGAACGCTTTACGGGCGCGGTTCTGGCTCTGGCCGCGTTTTTCCTCACGCGCCCGGTTCTCCGCGCATCGCTGGCGCGCGAGGAAGCGCCCAAAGACGGGATGACCGGAGCCGGGGGGCCGGTGCGGAGACCCTTTCCATTCAGGACATGCCTGCTCCTCGTAATCGCCCTGGGGGCCGCTTCGTTTTCGGCCCATCGCATCCGCTCCTGCATTTTCTCTCCCGCAACCGGGGTGGCCTTGGGGGCCTTCATCGGCACCGTGGAGGAGTCGCGTCTGTTGCGCTATACCGTGGAATTGAGCCTTATAATCCACGACCTTCCGGGCGCAAGGCGGGCCATGGTGCTCGCGCCTCTTGACTGCCCGATAAACCGGGGGGACGTGGTTGCGGTACTTTCCAGGCCCCGTCCCGTGGACTTGGAGTCCGCCCGGGACTCCTCATATACGCGCGGCCTTGTCAGGCGCGGATTTTCCTGCATAGCCTACGCCGATGAGGATTCGCTTTCAATTATCGCCACAGCGCCACAGGGGAGGCGCGAAGCCGTCCGCTCCGTTATCGGGCGTTCGATCGACCGGCTCTTCGGTCCGCGGACCGCAGCGCTCCTTAAGGCCCTGTACTTCGGCAATAAAAACCACCTGGACAAGAAAACCATAGAAACATATAAAAAGGCAGGGGTTATGCACGTGCTCGCGGCAAGCGGCCTTCATGTGGGCATAGTCGCGGCCGTGCCCTTCATGCTGCTCGCCCCGGTCAGAATCGGGAAGCGAACCATCCTGATCATCACCACCGTCCTTCTCTGCTTTTATCTATACATAACCGACATGCCCGTCTCGCTGGTGCGGGCCTTTATCATGTTCTCCGCCTATGCGGCTCAGCGCCTTCTCGACATGGACCGGGGCGCCGTCAATGCTCTTTTCCTGGCGGCCTCCGCAATTCTGATGTTCGCGCCGCACGAGCTCTACGAACCCGGCTTTCAGCTCACCTTCGGCGCGACACTCGGCATACTGCTTTTTTCCCGCCGATTCGAGGAATCGCTCGCGCATCTCCCCCGCGCTCTACGGGGGCCGCTCGCCATGACGCTTTCAGCCCAATTGCCCGTATTCCCGATCATTCTGTTTCAGATGGGGGAGATCAACCTAATCGGCCCCCTCTCGAACCTCGTTGCCGTTCCGGGGATCACCTTCGCCCTGGGCGCCTCGATCGCGTCGCATTGCTTCGGGCTGGTCTCCCAAGCGGCGGGACGGCTCATAGCGCTTCCGGTCGATTGCCTCACAGAGCTGACCTCCGCATTCGTCGGAGTCGCTGCCTCGCTCGGAGGGCACTTCCGCCCCCATGGGGGATGCGGCATGGTTATACCCTTCTATGTATTGTACGCGCTTCCGCTACTCGTTCCGCGCTGGTGGAGAAGATTCTCCGCGATGGCCATCCTGGCCGCCTTCATCGGGGCCTGGATTACCCTGTCCCCGCGGCACTCCCGTCCCGCCGCTCCGCGTATCGTGTACGGGCACGGAGAGGAGCTTGCGGTCGTATCCGACGGGAACCACGCCCTGGTTCACGGAAGGATATCCGGAATCCAAACGGCCGCGGAGGTGCACGAGGCGCTGGAGCTCGATGGAGTCGACACCGTACAGTTGGAGCTGTGGGGAACCGACTACCAGTCGCTCGCGGGCGCGGCATTCCTGGCCCGCAGATGGATAATTAGCTCATGCGCAATCGATTCGAGCTTTCGGTTTTCCGGAGCGCTTACCAGGCTGGTCGCGATTTTGGAGCGGGACGGCGTCAAGCCGGAATTCAGGCGCGTGCCGCCCCCCTCCGGGTTTTACGCCGATTTTAACCGCCATAAGGCGCTTTTTGCCCCACCGGTCCGCGAGGGGCCGCTCTCCTCCGTCAAAGAGGCGCTTAAGCGTTTCCACCACCGGTCCGCCGTCTCGTAGAGAGGCGGGACCGCCCTTCCGAAGGCGATGGTCGCAGCGGCGGCCGGGGCAGTGGAAAACACGGTTGACAAAAGGCGGCCTCGCCTCCGAGTCTCTAAAAAACCGGGCCCTGGCCGCGGCAAATTATCAGTACAGTCGAGGGAATGCCTGTTCGATATTATATGCAGGGCGCGAAAACCGAGCTTTCATGAAAATAAAAAGAGTACCACTATGGCCATACCCAACACATCCGAAACAGTCGCAAAGATAAAAAGGGGCGAGCCATTCAGCTTCTCGTTCCATTACCTGTCTGAGGAAGTAGTACGTTATATAAACTCGCTTTTCGCCAAAATTTTCGCCTCGGTGGACCAGATTTTCCTGCTGGACACCTTTACCACTGTCATAAGGGAGATTTGCATAAACGCCGTGAAGGCCAACGCGAAGCGCGTATTTTTTAGTACGCTCGGCATAGACATCGGTGACCGCCAACGCTATGCTGAGGGGATAGCGCAGTTCAAGAAAAATGTCATCGGCCATTTCGAATCCATAGAGCCGGAGCTTAAAAACAGCGACTACAGGGTCAACTTCAGCGTTAAAAAGGGCCCCAACGGCCTGGTGATACAGGTCCTCAACAACTCGGTGATCCAGCCGGAGGAGATGGCCCGCATCAGCATGCGCATGGAAAAGGCGCGGCATTACGAGGACTTCACCGAGGCATACGAGGAGATCTACGACGATGCCGAAGGCGCCGGCCTTGGGATTGTGCTGACCATCCTTCTTCTAAAAAATTCCGGTATCGGCGCGGAGAATTTCAAGATGATCCGCGGCGAAAAGGACACCCGCTCCCTGCTTGCGATACCGTTTGAACTCCGGCCGTGGGAGGTAACCACCACGATAAAGAAGCAGATCCTGGCGGAGGTCGACGGGATCCCGACCTTTCCCGAAAACGTCATGGAGCTCCAGCGCCTCTGCGCAAATCCGGAATCGTCCATAACGGAGATATCGGACAAGATCGCGGTCGACCCGGCGCTCTCCTCCGATGTGCTGAAACTCTCAAACTCCGCCGGATTCATCTCCGGCAAGCGCATCGAGACCATTCCGGAGGCGGTCAAAATCATCGGGTTAAAAAACCTAAACGCCATCCTGCTTGCCACCAGCGCCCGATCGATACTGGACAAACGCTATTCGCGCTTTGAACAGATATGGGCGCACTGCAACAAGGTCGCCTTCTATGCCCGCGGTATCGCGCTGAAGTACAGGCTTTCAAAAATAGTCGAAAACGCCTTTCTCGGCGGCCTGCTCCACGATCTCGGCAAGATCATAATGCTTTCGACCGACCTCGGCACCACAAACAAAATTGCGGACATCGTAAAGGACCGCAAGATTCGGACCTCCACCGTAATGGAGGAGATCTCCGTGGGTATCAGCCACGCCAGCATCGGGCGCTTGACTGCCGAAAAATGGGGATTCCCCGATTACCTTGTCGAATCGATTCACAACCACCACGCCCCGCTGAACGCGGAGGAGAAACACCGGGATACCGTGTTCTGCGTATACCTGGCCAATATCCTTTGCGGGATCGAGTCGCGCCGTTACCAGATGTACTACACGGAGGACGAGGTACTCTCGCGTTTCGGCATTTTGTCCGATTCGGCGTTTAACGAGCTCCATGCCGAGCTTAAAAACTCCTTCGAAGCCCGGGCCGAATAGGCCCCTTAAGGTCGTGTCGCATGGGCCGCTTTACCGTCAACGACACCCCCTCGGGACACCGGACGCTCCTTTACACCGGTCCGCCGGAAATACGGATACACTCGGCCTATGATCCGGTGCGCGAGGCCGAACGCGCCACGGCCGGGTTCGCAACCGGAAGGGCGACCGGCATTCTCGTCTGCGGGCTCGGCCTGGGATACCATGTCGCCGCCCTGCGCCACCGCTATCCCGATCACGCCCTAATGGTACTCGAAAAGGACCGGGATGTTGTCCGCCTTGCCCTGGAGTCATGCCCCGAAAACCTCGAGGGGGCTCATATAATTGTGTCCCCGGACGACATCCCTCCGATACTGGAAAACTTCGAGGTGGACGCGTTCCGCGGCAAGGCCGTTTATTTTCACCGTCCCTCGTATCTGCTCGACAGGGAGTTCTACGACTCCATGGTCACCGACATAGGCCGCTATTTTTCGTCCAAACTCTCCGACCTACTCACGCGCTTCGAGTTCGAGGAGCGGTGGATGGCGAACATATTCGCAAACCTCCCCCGCGCCTTCGACGCCGGCCGGGTGGCCGACCTCTTCGGCGGATTTTCGGGCATTCCGGGCGTCATAGTTTCGGCCGGGCCATCACTGAGAAGGAACGCCGGTCTGCTCGGCCTCATGAAAGGCAGGGCCCTAATCGTATCGGTGGACACCGCCCTTAAGGTATTGCTTCGCCATGGCGTCGAACCGCACATCGTCATGACAATCGACGCCCAGAAGCACAGCCTTAGGCACTTCCTCGGCGAACGTCCCGGAGGGACTGTCCTGCTTGCGGACCTGGTCAGCTATCCGCGCATTGCGGACCTCTACCCCGGTAAAACGTTTTTCAGCACCACGGCCAAGTATTACAGCGCTCCCGACGGAACGTTGCGGCGTGAACCGACCCCGGCGATGGACTGGGTCGAGCGCTTTATCGATCCGCCGGGAGACATTCAGTCCGGAGGGTCGGTCGCCACCAGCGCGTTCGATCTCATGCTTAACCTTGGCTGTTCCCCGATAGTGCTTGTGGGGCAGGACCTCGCCTATACCGGAAGGGAGATCCACAGCACCGGGACCCACCACAACGGGGAGTGGCTCGCCATGACCACGCGCTTTTTAAACCTCGACAGCATAAACCAGCGCGTTATCCGCAAGAGGAAGATAAAGTACGTGGAGGCCTACGGCGGAAAGGGCCGGGTCGTCTCCGATTATGTTTTCGATCTCTACCGGAGCTGGTTCGAGGATTCGGCCCGAAAGGTGCCCGTGCCGGTCATCAACGCAAGCGGCGGCGGGGCCCGCATCGCCTGGACCGAGGAGCGTTCGATAGAGTCGCTCATCGAGGAATTTCCCGTGCGGACCCCCGGTCCGGCCGAAGTGCTTCGCCGCACCCTCGCCCGCGGCGCAAGAGGCGCCGGGAGGCTCCGGGGGGCCGTGGACCATGCCCTCGATCTGACCGCGCCCGCCGCGGCGCTGGCGTCCAAATCGGTGGAAAGCCTTAGCGATGAGGAACGAAAGACACTGCTCGATACCGCCCTTTCGGACCTACCGGAGCTCTTCAACCCGCTGTTACGCAGGACGAACGCCTATCTCGCCAGGCACGGCGAGCTCCCCTCCGGGAGGAGCACGGCAATACTGCTCGCCGATATCGTCTCGGCCGCGAACAGGCTGCAGCGACACCTTGCCCTGTGCCGCGCGCGGCTCGACGAACTCCCTTAAGGCATATTTTACTGGAAAAGACCGACGCTCGTACCGATAATTGGAGGGATATGGCTGTTCCATACTGAATGCGAACGGAATCTCCCCTTGCCGAAACGAGACCATAACCGCCACGGGGCTGGAAAACGGATAACGGCCGCGGCTTTCATTGCGGGCGCGGCGCTGTGCCTGCTTTGCGCTTCCGCGGAGGCGGCCGACCTCATCGTTAGACACGGCGACGGAAGCATCAACTGGACCCGATCGTTTATAAGCTCGACCGGCCGTTTCGAGGCTGAGGTGTCGGGCACGGGCCTGCCGGTGGACCCCGAGGACGGCAGGGAGCTTGGCATAAACGGCGCGCGAAAAGACACACGCCGCAGAGCGCAGGAGGCCTCCATAGAAAGCCTGCTCAGCGCCATGAAAACCATCCGCGTCGATCCCAATCGCCGGCTGGGTGATCTCCTCCAGGCGGACGATACCGTTCAGAGGCGCCTCTCCGAAACGATCGCCGCCGAGACCAGGTTCAGGCGCCATCCCTCGGGGTTTGTCGCGAGCACCTGCGAAGCGCGCCTGGGCTTCGGCGGAATCATCGCTTCGCTCCCCTGGGACTACCCCGACATGGAACTGCCGGTTATCGACAACACTCCGCTCAAGACCGATTACACCGGACTTATCGTGGACGGCCGCGGGCTCAAGCTGGAACCGATGCTTTTCCCGTCCATCTATGACGAGAACGGGGTGGAAATCTTCGGCCGGATCTTCATCGACAGCCGCTATGCGCTCAAAAACGGCATGGCATCCTACTGCCATACCGAGGACGAGGCGAAAGCGCTAAAAAGGGCCGGGGACCGCCCGTATTATTCCGTGGCCCTGAAAAGCTTGAACGCGTGCCCGGTGATATCCGAAAAGGACGCGCGAAGGGTCCTGGGGGCGCAGGCCACCAGAAATAGTTTGAAACGCTGCAGGGTCGTCATTATACTTGATAAAAAAGGATGACCGGGCGGGACGATGAATTCACTTATGCGGATTGTATCAAAAATAATCGAGACGCTGAATAATGCCATCGAACACACGCCCAAAAGGACGGCCGACACGATACGGCAGAGCTTTTTTCTGCTCACCGCGATACTCATGGTGACCGGCGTGATAATCGGGCACCAGATAGGCAAGAAGGGCGCGCGAAAAATGGGTACTCAGATCGCCGGAGAGACCAACGACACCTTCGACATCGACATAAAACTGGAACGGAAGGGAGGCGATTCCCGCTTCATGCTCGATTCCGATCTGATGAGCGAGGTGCGGGAATCGTCAATTGGAAAGATTGGATTTCCGGCGCGGGGGCGGCTCGAGCCTGAGACCGGTGACGGCATCATCGAACCCCCCTCCCCCGAACGGTCCATAAGCCCGACTCCGGGCCTCGACCTGCGCGACCGAATCTCGGAACCTCCCCGCACCGACGACGTTCGAGTCCCCGCGGACGTACGAAACCTGAAACGGCGGGATCCGTATCCTGGCGCGGACGAAAAGCCGGAGATTATACGGGAGGAGCGCGATAAGGGCACACTTAAACCAGGGCAAATTGAACCCGAAGACCGCGTCCCGCCGCCTATCGTCGAGAGGCCGCTCGTCCGCGAGGGAACGGCCCCTTCGGAGAAACAGTCGACTGAGCCTGGAAAAGGGATAAAGCGCCGGCCGGCCGAGCTCAAACCAATCCGAAAGGATTCCGGGATCATCACCAAATGAAACGCCCGGTATTCATCCTCCTTTTCATGCTGCTTGCCACCCCCTGCCTCATTGCGGAGGGGACCCGCGGAACCGAGGCCATAATCCGCAGCATACTCGAGGGCGAACCGGTAGGGGAGAAGAAGGAGATCGCGCCCAAAGCGAGCCCTCCGTCCGCTCCGGGTTTGCCCAGGTCCCCCGCAAAAGACGCCGGACCCGACAGGGCCGCCCAGGCTCCGGGGCCGGACGAGGTTTTACTGAAGACCGGCATACAACTGTACAATGCCGCTATGAACCGGGCGGCGCTGGCCAAATTCGACGAGCTGAAGTCCAGGTTCCCGGAAAGCCCCTACCGGGACTCGGCCGCTATATGGGCGGGCAAGATACACATGGGGGCCGACAGGCCGAACGAAGCCATACGCGAATTTTCATCCATAGCCGAAGACTCCGGCGAGTACCCGATGGCCCTGTACTCCATCGGCGAGGCGCGCTATAAAAGCGGGAATCTCCCGGGGGCGATAGAGTCTTTTATGGCGATTTCGTCGCGGTTCCCGGACCACGAACGCTCCGACGACGCCCTTCTTTTCCTGGGCACCATCTATCTAAACGCCGGCAAGGGCGCACAGGCGCTGGAAACGGCGATCAATATCATCAGGTATTATCCCGACCGCGAAACGGTCGATGACGCGTATTATCTGATGGCGAAGGTGTTCGAAAAGGACGCCACCCTCAGGGACATGGAGACTGCCCGGCGGGTGTACCGCGCCTTTTTAAAAAGGGCCGAGGACGAGGGATCGCCCCACTTTCGCAATTCCCCACTGAAGGCGCGGGTGGAGCGCGACCTACGATACATCGAATCGACGTATTTTAAAACCGGTAACTAAAGCAAAGCGGACCTATTTAAGGGCCACGTTCATTTCGAGCTGACCGAAGGGGCTGTATAGGCTTATGGCCAGCGTGGTCTGCTTCACATGGGTGATTGTGAAGTTCTTGCCGTCGATGACGGTTGGCGTGGTGATCTCAATACGCTTGCCGGCGTAGGCGAAGATGTTCATCGCGTTCCCCGTTATCATATTGGCGAGCTCGCCTATGATGTCCTTATACTCGGTTTTAAGCTGGGCCTCGCTAAGACCGGGAGCGAGTATCTCCGCTATCTTGTATACCATGTTATAGCCCATGCTGTACACCACATCGCCGCTTATCGAGCCGGTGATGCCTATGAGGATCGCCACCTCGTGGGAAGGGTCCGGGGATTCCTTTATGGAAAGCTTACCTCTTTTTAAATCCACACCGACAACGGATTTGAATACCGCGCCCGCGGCCTCGAGAAACGGATTGACGTACTCAGCGTTTATGTTCATACCTGCCCTCTTGTCTTCCGCGTGTCCGGTGTCTCCCCCGCTGCCGGCGGGCGCCAACGACTCCCGCAACGGCAATTATGCCATGAAAACCGGACAATTTCAATCAAAATTTAAATTTTTTGACACCTTCGATTTCTCGAGAAATGCCGTCATCATGTTTATGTATACCGCGTTGGTCTTCTCGTTCCTAAGCCTCATCTCCGTGGCCTCGTATTGAGCCCCGGCGGGCTCCCTCATCGGCACATCCTTAACGAGCGGAGTAAATACGTAGAGGCCGTCGAAGGAGGAGACTACGCGCGAGGAGGCGCCGCTTCTAAGCGAGAGGCAATCGCCCACGAAAAGCGGCGAATCGCTTAGCGAGTAAATTACGACGCCCTTCGCGCCCGTCTCGCGCACCGGCTCGCCCGCCTTGAAAACCGCCGATGTGCGCACCATTCCCCCGAGGCGCGCAACCGCCTGCTCGAACGGGCCTCCATCCAGAGAAAGCCGGTCGATAGCGCCGATTATCTCCTTTTTTTTGGCCTCGAACTTGCGGTCCTCGAGCTTGCTTTTTATGCGCTGGCGGTCCGTTTTGGGGTCTTTCACCTCGGAGCGGTTCGCCGCGAGCTCGGCGTCAACCTCCGCGTCGGTCACGCGGATGTCTCCGGCCCATCGCTTTCTGAGATCGGAATTGGCCGCATAACAATATCGGATCTGGATCCTGGAATTTTCGACCGCCCCATTGACGAGTATCTCCTCACGCGTAACCCCCGCCCCGCTCTGGATAAGGCGTATAAGCTCCTCGTTGACGAGGTCTTCGCGGACCATGACGTAATAATCGTTGAGGCTTAAATGGTGGTGGTCCAAAAAGAGATTTAGGTGATTTCGGTTGAACCTGCCCGAATCGTCCCTGAACATGGGCATCTCGCGGATAACGCGCTTTACCCTTTCGTCGGAGACCCTGATGCCTATATCGCGCGCTTTCTGGAGCTGAAGGCGATAGCGGATCATGCTGTCCAGGATATAATTCTGCATTTCCTTGCTGGTGGCGTCGGGAACCCGCTGCGAAACGCTGTTGCGGTAGCGCAGAAAATCGAGGTGATGTATTTTCTCTCCGTTTATTATCGCCACTGTGCTTTTATCCATGCCGAGCCTCGACATGAAGTCGGGCATCCCGAAGGAGATGATGATGATCAGCACGAAAAAACCTACTATGGCGTATCCGGCGATCTTTATGACTGGCGACCTGGAATCGAACATGGTTTACCTTCAGAATCGGATTATGGGGGCGACGGCGCGCCCTTGCCCCGGGGAAGGGGATGAACTCCGTAACGCATTTTTGTCAATATAATTACGAGCCCTGCTCGGCCTCGTCGGCCAGCATCACCGGGATGCCGTCTTTGACCGGATATTTCCGGGCGCACTCGGTGCATATGATTTTTTCGTTTCTGGCGTCATATTCTATATCGCCCTTGCATACCGGGCAGGCCAGAATATCGAGGAGTTTGGTATCTATCATGATTGCCAGCCGCACCTATTGGATTTGTCGCCCGGGCGCGCCGGGAGGGCGGCACGGAACGTAAACGCACCGTCAAGGCGGAGTATCGAAGCCGCCCGAAAATCAGTCAATAAAAATATGCCGGAATTTTTTTGATTAATGTGCTTGAAATTATGTCCCCTTTGCCCGACCATAGGCGGGTTCCCGTCATGGAATTCATACACCTTCACAACCACTCGGACTATTCTATACTGGACGGCGCGCTCACTATCGACAGCATGATAGACAGCGCCGTCGAGCTGGGCATGCCGGGAATCGCGCTCACCGACCATGGAAACATGTTCGGCGCCATAGAATTCTACCAGAAGGCCCGTAAAAAGGGCGTAAAGCCCATCATCGGACAGGAATTCTACGTGGCGCCCGGTTCGCGCTTCGACAAGGAGGCCCGCGCCGGAGTGAAGGACGCCGGATACCATCTGCTCCTCCTGGCGCGCGACCTTGGGGGCTATCGCAACCTCATGAAGCTCTCGTCGATCGGATTTCTGGAGGGCTTCTATTACAAGCCGAGGATCGACCTCGATGCATTGGAGAAGCACAGCGGAGGGCTAATCGCCTCGAGCGCCTGCCTGGCGGGAGAGATACCCATGCTCGTCCTCCAGGGCCGCACGAAGGAGGCCATGGGCGTCGCCGGACGCATGAACGAGATATTCGGAGAGGGCAATTTCTTCCTGGAGCTGCAGGACCACGGCATCCCCGAACAGAGGACCGTAAACGCGGCGCTGGTCGAGATCGCCTCCAGGCTCGGCATCGACCTTATAGCCACCAACGACTGTCATTACCTCAAAAAGGAGGATGCCTTCTCCCACGAGGTGCTGCTCTGCATCCAGGCCGGAAAGACCCTGGACGACGAAAACCGCCTGCGATTCTCCTCCGACCAGTTCTATTTCAAGACGCAGGCCGAGATGGAGCGCCTGTTCCCGGATTTTCCGGACGCCCTGCACAATACCTATCGAATATTCGAAATGGTCGACCTGGAGCTCGAGCTCAACAACCCGATCCTGCCGAACTTCCAGGTTCCCGAGGGCTTCACGCTCGACACCTACCTGAGGCAATTGGTACTCGACGGCGCGCGCATGCGTTTCGGCCCCCGCATATCCGAGGAGGTGACGGCCCGCATCGAATACGAGCTCCGCGTCATTACGGGCATGAAATTTTCCGGATACTTTCTGATTGTATGGGACTTCATAAACTACGCCAGGGCGAAAGGCATTCCCGTGGGACCGGGGCGTGGCTCGGCCGCGGGCTCCATGGTGTCATATTGCCTGGGAATCACCAGCCTCAATCCGCTCGACTACAACCTCCTCTTCGAGCGCTTCCTAAACCCCGATCGCAACGAGATGCCCGACATGGACATCGACTTCTGCGCGGACCGTCGCGAAGAGGTTATTGATTACGTAAAGCGAAAATACGGCGATGACCACGTAAGCCAGATCATAACCTTCAACAAGATGAAGGCCAAGGCGGTCATCAAGGATGTGGCCAGGGTGCTTGGAATCCCCTTTGCCGAGGCGAACGAGATCAGCAAGCTCATCACGGAGGATTCGCTGAAGGATGCGCTTCTGGCCTCCGAGGATTTCAAGAGAATACGCTCGACCGGCGAGCGCGGCCGCATGCTTGTGGACATTTCCCTCACGCTCGAGGGTCTTGCGCGCTCGGCCGGAAAGCACGCGGCGGGCGTCGTCATCTCCCGCGACCCGCTGACCGAGTACGTGCCGCTCTACAAGGACGCCAGGGACGGCAGCGTATCGTCCCAGTACGACAAGGTGACGCTGGAGGCCGCGGGCCTCGTGAAGATGGACTTTTTGGGCCTGAAGAACCTTAGCATCATCACGCGCTGCATAGAGTATATCGAGAAAAACCACGGGCTCAAGATCGACCTCGATTCCATTCCCCTGGACGACCCCGCCACCTTCGATCTCCTCCAGAAGGCGAATACCAGGGGCGTCTTCCAGCTTGAAAGCGCGGGGATGCGGAACATCCTGAGAAAACTAAGGCCCACCAAATTCGAGGACATAATAGCGGTCAACGCGCTCTACCGTCCCGGCCCTCTCGACGCCGGCATGGTCGACGACTTCATTGCGCGCAAGCGCAACCCCGACAGGGTGCGATACGAGCACCCACTCCTCGAACCGATTCTCATGGAGACACTCGGCGTCATCGTCTACCAGGAGCAGGTGATGCTGATCTCGCAGGTAATGGGCGGCTTCAGCCTGCCCGAGGCGGACAGACTGCGAAAGGCCATGGGCAAAAAGATCCCGGAGATCATCAAGCAGATGGAGGACAAGTTCCTTAAAGGGGCCGAGTCCAAGAAGATCCCGGCGAAGGTCGCCCACAGCATCTTCGAGCAGATCGAGAAGTTCGGCCGGTACGGTTTTAACAAATCGCATTCCGCAGCCTATGCGCTCGTATCATTCCAGACCGCCTATCTCAAGGCTCATTATCCGCTGGAATACATGGCGGCGCTTCTGTCATACCAGCCCGACAACCAGGATGAAATCATCAAATACGTGGGGGACTGCCGGGAGAACGGCATCACCATACTCCCTCCGGACATCAACCACAGCCGGAAGGACTTCACCACCGAGAACGGCTGCGTTCGATTCGGCTTCTCCGCCATCAAGGGCATAGGCGAAAAGGCGATAGAGTCGATACTGGAGGCGCGAACACGAAAGGAACGCTTCGCGACACTGGATGACTTTCTGGAGGAAATCGATCTTCTTGCGGTGAACAAGGGGGCGATGGAATCGCTTATACGCGCGGGGGCCTTCGATTCCATACATCCCGTGCGCTCCCGCCTGTTCCACTCCGTCGACCTGCTTCTTGAAAGCGGCAGACGCCTGCAGGAGGACCGGGCCTCGGGCCAGGGGAACCTGTTCGCCTCGACGCCCTCCGAGACCAAGGGCGGGCTGGCCGGCGAGCTTGCCGCAATGGAGCCCTGGCACGACAACGTCAAGCTACGGCACGAAAAGGAGGTTCTGGGCGTGTACGTATCGGGGCATCCCCTCGCCAAATACGAGCGTGAGATAAAAACCTTCGCGTGCACCGGCATCTCGGCGCTTTCGGGCGGCGGGGATACGGGCGAATTCTCGATCGTCGGCATAGTGAGCGAACTCAAGACGCGCATCTCGAAAAACGGCAAACGCTTCGCCGTGGCCAAGCTCGAGGACATGGAAGGCGCCATAGAGGCGCTCTTCTTTCCCGACGTGCTCTCGAAATACGAACAGATCGTCTCCACCGAGGAGCCGGTCATGGTGAAGGGAAGCGTGGAGTTCGAGGACGAGAAGCCGAGGAAGATAATCGTAAACGAGGTGAAGTCGCTAAGGGAGACCCGGCGAGAGTCGATCGCCGCCATCCATATCAGACTCGATCCTGTCGGCGTCGATGAGGAGGTGCTTTCGCGGATAAAACGCGTTGTGGTGGAGAACCGGGGCACCTGCCCGCTCTTCTTCCATATCCCCGAGACGCGCGGCGAGGAGAAGATTGTCCGCGCCCACCATACCTACGGCATCACGCCGAGCGACTCCTTCATGAACGGTCTTGTAAAAATCGTCGGGGAGGACGCGGTGCGCTACTCCACGCGCAACTGCTAAAGCGAAAGCAGGCGCGTATCAGGCCCCCGGGGCGAAACGCAGGTATTCCCGCAGAAGATTGTATCCGGTCGATTTTTCCAGAATCCTCCTGTTCTCCTCGCTTACGCTGACGCGGATACCGGCATAGCCGGCCAGGTCGCGCGCCAGGATCTGGGCGAGGGACGCGGCGGTGCCGGCGTCGGTAACGCAGCGATCCTGCATGTTGATGACGATGGGCGTGTCTGTGTCGAACTTCAGCGTGGCGATACCCCTTCCGATAGCGTTCTTGAGTTTATCGCCGACCTCTTTGAGGTTACGGTTGGTGTAATAACCCTCCAGGTAGAACTCCCCCATCCTGAGCGCCGAGTATTCGGGCGCGGAATCGACGTCCGAGATATCTCCGTCCGCCCACACCCTGCGTTCGTCGATACGGTATAGAAGCCGGGCGGCCGGCCCCTCGTTCGAGGGGGCCGAGCCGATGACGGCCGCCGGCGCAAGGCGCGCCCGGTCATTGACGCTCTGAACGAATCTGCCCACGATATCGGCGATATGGCCCCCCGGGGACTCGGCATTGAGGCCCCGTATCAGGAAACGGCCCAGAAAGCCCTGCCTGTCGGCGCGGAGGTCCTGGACGAAGGAATTCACGATCGCATCCCCAGTCGCGATCATGTCGAGCGCCAAAAGCGGGTCCCGTTCTATTCGCTCTATCTCTTCCATGTTACGCGATGTCCCGAGCAGAAGGAAATTCGCCCTTAGAGATTCGAAGCCACGGCCCCTCGATAGGATGACGTATGAGATGAGGAAGGTGCGTAAAAGCTTCCTGCCGTCGGCGTCGCCCAGGTCCGCCCCCAGGCCGGCCGCGTAATCCATCACCACGGCGAAAGGGGCCCCCTCCTCGCGGATAAAGCGAAAGAGGCCGGTGCGGATGAACGCGGTGTTGCCGGTGCGCGCGAGTATTTTTTTAATCATTGGGATGGAAAATAGATTGAGATATCGGCTCTCCACCTCCAGCCCGGCCCTCGCCAGGGCCCCCCGGACGCCGACCGACGCACGCTTGTTATCGGAGATCAACAGTACCTTCCGGGATGTCCTCAATGAATCCATTTACGTTATCCGCCTGTTTTTCGGCACAAGTATGTCGGGAACCCGAATGAACGCGCCGGAAGCGGTTCGGCGCATGGCTTAACAGGACGATTCAAAACACCCGATGCCGAAAATGGCAAGATTATTTCTTCTCAAGTCCGTTTCGCATATAGAGAGGAAAAACCCTTGACGCGCGGGTCGAAACGGGCTATTCCCCCGTCAAATGGAAGAGCCCCCCTGCATACTCTGCGGCGCGGACAATCGCCGGAGCGTCTTCGAGCGGTCTTCGGCCGAAGGCGAAGCCTTTACGCTGGTGCGCTGCGCCTCTTGCGGGCTGCGCTATCTCTCGCCGCGCCCCACAGAAGCGGAGATAGGCCGGTACTATCAGTCGACCTACTTCACGCAGCGCACCGACCGGGGCTACGACGATTACTTCGCGCCGGGGACACGCTCCCAGATCGAGCGCCTCTTTCTCCTCAATCTCGAGGACCTGGGATTCGAGGATTTCGAACGCTCTCTTCCAGGGCCGCGCAAATCGCTCGATATAGGCTGCGCCGCGGGCTATTTCGTCAATATGCTCGCCTCGCGCGGCTGGACCGCACGTGGAATCGACATCTCGGAAAGCTGTGTCGCTTTTGCCCGAGAGCGGCTGGGGCTCGATATTGCGCTGGGCGGTTATCTGGAACAGCGCTACGAGGGCGGCTTCGACCTCATAAGCCTGTGGGCCACCATAGAACACCTGCACCGCCCCGACCTTTTTCTCGAAAAGATACGCGAAGACCTCGCCGAAGGCGGCAGGCTCTACATATCCACCTGCCGCGCCGGGGGACCCTTTATGCTTCTCCGGGGGGAAAGATGGCGTTATTACAACTTTCCCGAACACCTGTATTTCTTTACGTTCAGGCAATTGAAGCGGCTTCTGGAGATGAAGGGCTTCGAGGTCGAGGCCCTGTCCACCTATGGCAGCGGTTTCGGCGCTCCCGGCTCCATCGTGCGAAAGGCCGCGGATTACGCGGCCAAGCGTTTCGGGCTGGGGGACATGATGGTAATAGCCGCACGCAGGGCCCAGGGCCCGGGAAGCGATTAAAAGACCGCGGAAAGGAGGCCACGATGCAGACAGTCCGCACCATAGAGGAAGTCCGTTCGATAGTGCGCTCGGCCCGCCTGGATGGCAAGGGCATCGGGTTCGTTCCCACCATGGGCTACCTGCACAGGGGACACACCAGCCTTGTCGAGCATTCGAAAAAGCTAAGCGGATTCCAGGTGATGAGCATCTTCGTCAACAGGATTCAGTTCAACGATGCCGGCGACTTCTCGCGCTATCCGAGGGACCTCGAGCGCGACCTCGCCGTCGCACGCGACTGCGGAGTCGATCTTGTTTTCGCCCCCGGCGACGACGAAATGTACCGCGATCGGCGCACGTTCGTGGACATGGAGCTGTTGACCGATCACCTCTGCGGCGCTCATCGGCCCGGCCATTTCCGGGGAGTGTTTACCGTCGTAAGCAAGCTTTTTAACATCGTGCTGCCCGACGTGGCCGTATTCGGCCAGAAGGACATTCAACAGGCGGTTAGCCTCGAAAAGATGGTCATGGACCTCGACTTCCCGCTGAAAATAGTAATAGCCCCAACCGTGCGGGAGGAGGACGGCCTCGCAATGAGCTCCCGTAACAAGCACCTGGACCCGGACGAACGAAGGCGCTCGCTCTGTATCATCCGATCATTGCGGATGGCGGAAGGGATGATAGCCTCCGGCGAGCGTTCGGCCCGTAAAATTCTTTCCGAGGTAAAAAAAGAGCTTTCCACCGGCAGGCCCGATAAAATAGATTACGCGAGCCTGGTGCGCTATAGTGACCTCCAGCCAGCCGACGAAATCTCCGAAAGGAGCGTTCTCGCCGTTGCGGCCTTTTTCGGGCCCACCAGGCTGATCGACAACATGATAGTCGAAGAGAGGGAGGGAAAGTTCTCATGCGTGTATTGAGCATGGCCTTTCGGGCAATGCTTGCCCTTATCGTATTCGCCGCATCGTGCTCTTCGCGTGGTCCCCTTTCGCCGGAGGAGGCTTTCGGCGTTATACAGAAGGCGTATCACAGGGGAAATCCCGAGCTCATGCTTACGGCGCTATCGGAGGAGAGCATACGCCATGTCACGACGATGAGCTCCCTCATCGCGGCAATGGGGGAAAAGCGGCGCGAAAAGCTCGCCGAACGCTATGGGGTGGAGGCGGAACGGCTCTCAAGCCTTTCGCCCACGGCCTATTTGGGCCTCGAGATGCGCCTCGCGCGCGCGCAGAACGACGACGCGCTGGGGAAGGCCCTGGACAGCGGCATACTGAAATGCGAGATAAAGGACACCGGGGCGGTCCTTACGGCCCAGAACGGCATGGAGCTTTCGTTCGTAAAGGAGGGACCGTACTGGAAATTCGACATGACGGACTGGTAGGTCCAACGCGGGCAAAAAAAAATCAAAGGAGAACACTCATGACTGAGAATGGGAAATACGTGGTCGTTCACTATACAGGTTCACTCGAGAACGGAGAGGTGTTCGACACCTCCACGGACGGGGAGCCGCTCGAGTTTCAACTGGGCGCAGGGATGGTCATTCCCGGCTTCGACAGCGCCGTGGCCGGCATGAAGATAGATGAAGAGATAGACATCGTGCTTCCGCCCGCCGAAGCCTACGGCGACTACGACGAATCGCTTTTACACCGCTTTCCGGTGACCGACGTTCGATCGCAGTTCGAACCCGAGATCGGCATGACGATAGGCGTTCAGCTCGACAACGGGGAGCGCGTTCCCGCCACGATAACGGAAATTACCGACGAAATCGTGACCATAGACCTCAACCATCCGCTCTCCGGAAAGGCCCTGCACTTCCACATCAAGCTCCTCGAGATAAACGACAGCGCAAAATACGGCGACCCGTGCGGAGCGGGCGGATGCGATTCATGCGGGTCCGGATGTTCGTGTTAGGCCGCGTTTTCTGACAGAAGCCAGGCGGGATGGAAACCGTCCTCGAAGGCATCCCCTTTTCCGTAGACCGGGCCCGCCTGGAGTCCGCGCTCGGCGCGCCGCCCGACGCATACTCGTCCCTGCGCACGGAGGAGATGGCGCGGGAGGCGGAGGCGGCGGGCGCCCCCTCCGCCGTGTACAGGATATCACGCCTGGCCCGCCCGCGCGCCGATGGCGTCGACATAGACGGCATATCCTTCGACGGGACCCTGCTCGCCGAAAACCTCGACGGGCAAAAGACCGTGTTCCCGTTCATCGCGACCTGCGGGACGCATCTGGAGGAATGGGCCGGCTCGTTCTGCGACATGCTCGATCGCTACCGGGCCGATGTGATCGCGAACCTCGCGCTCGAATCGGCTGTCGACTCCCTTAAAACTCTCATCGCCGAACGCCATGGCGCCGGCCCCCTCGCGATGATGAACCCGGGCTCGCTTGCGACCTGGCCCCTCGATGAGCAGCGGAAGCTATTCGCGCTCCTGGGCCGCTCCGCGGCCCGGATAGGCGTGGCGCTTACCGACAGTCTTGTCATGAGGCCGCTTAAGTCGATTTCGGGAATATTTTTTACGTCGAGCGAAGGATTCGTAAGCTGCGAAAGGTGCTCCCGCGCCGCCTGCGGCCTGAGGCGCGCTCCATTCAACGGGTGCGCGGCGGGGACGGGGGCCGCGGCGACCTGCTAGGGCCTGGCGGAAAGGAGCAGGTTCTCGGCCTTCTTGTACTCCCCCTTGAATATATAGAGCATGCTAAGATGTGAAAGCTCGCGGATCGAGGGCGTGGACCTCAGAAGCTTCGCCTCCATCTCGCGCACGCGCCCGTCGAGGTCTCCTATCTCCTTTAGCTTGTTTTCGTAGGTGAGCTCCCGCAGGTAGTTGCGGAACCTGGCGTAGCGCGGGTTCGACTCGAGCGCTACCGTGAGGTACTCGATCGCCTTGTCGAAATTACCCATGTGGAAGTGGCAAAACCCGTAGTATTTATTGACGAACTGCCTGTCGTCGGCGATGTCGCGGATGCGGTCGAGGCACTCGATGGTCTTCGCGTATTCCTTCCATTCGTAATAGATGTACGACAGCATGTAATTCGCCTTCAGATGGCGCCTGTCGATCGAGACGACCCTCGCAAACGCGCCCTCGGCCAGTCGCAACTCCTTCAGGTTGAACAGGGTCATGCCAAGATAAAAATTCCCCTCCAGAAAGCCGGGCTCGCTTGCAAGCGATTCCCTGAAATACTTCAGGGCCTGCTGGTAGTCGTGCCTGTTGTAATATTCGACCCCAATATTTAGCAGAATTTTATGGTTCCGCTCGATGGAAAGCGCCCGCATGTATGTGGAAATCGCGTGCTCCCTGTCGCCGATGCGCGAATAGATCTCTCCGATGTTGTTGTACGCCTCGATGAAGCGCGGATACAGCTCTATTGCCTTGGAATACTCGCTGAGCGCCTTACTGTAATCGCCCCTGGTGGACAGGGCCAGGGCGTTATTGTATATGTCGACCGCTTCCCTCGGTACCGCAGTTCTCATAGCATGTCCTCGCTCGTCATCCTTTGGTTGTCCAATCGATTCCGGAACGCGCGTTCCGTCCGCGCCCGCCTGCGGGGAGCCGACGACAATACGCCCCTTCTAATTGGAATTATCGACAGCCCGCGCCGGATGTTTGAGAGAAAAGTGCCCGCTTTTAACGCGCACACAGGCCGCTATGCGGGTCGAGGACCTCCATCTTTCCGGAGGCGTAGCGGAGCGTAATGGCGCGCTCCCTGAAACTGTATTCCGCCAGGTCCTCGTCCACCTTATGGTGCCACAGCGTGGAGCCGTCGGCCGTATCGATCCTCAGAAGATAATGCCTCATGGATCCGTCGACGAAAATTATGTACAAGCCCTCTTCGTAAACAAGCTGAAGAAACGACCTCCCGGGAATGAACCACGCCGTCGCGCCGGTGCGCCTGTCGATCGCGAGGAACTGCCCGTTCGCCTCTCCGCTCTCGCAGGCGACGTAATAGCGCTCGCCGTCTTCTATAATATTCCCCACCCAGACGACGCCATCCAGCTTCTTTACCCAGCGCTTGCGCCGCTCTTCACCGGCCTCGCGGCACACAAGGATTCCCCTTGCCGGATCGAACGATAACACGCCGCTGTCGAGCGTATACGATTGCAACGCGCCCGCGTACTCCATATAAGGCTCAGCCCAAAAGACCCATCGCCGAAAGCCCGGCGATGATCATCCTCGCCGTTCCGTCCATGCCGTGCAGCGCGTTATTGACGACGAGGTGATAGTCCCCCGGCTCGGTGCTCTCGAATTTTACGAAACGGCGCAGGAAATCCTCTCGCAAGCCACCCTTCTCCCTTATCATCTTTTCCGCCTCCCTGCGCGAAAGGCCGCACAGGCCGGCGATGCGCTCCGCGCGCCATTCGAACGGCGCGACTATCCTCACATGGTATCCTCCATCAAGGCCGCGAGTAATGGCCCGCCCGGCCCTTCCTACGATGATTACGTTGCCGTTTGTGGCAAGCGTCCGGACGGTCTCCGCGAGCCGGCGGTAGACCACGACCTGCGAAGGGAGTTCGCCAAGCGCCGTCTGCAGAAAGTCGTCGATCTGTTTTCGGGCGGGCGATGTGAGGGTCTCCATGAGGCTCGAGCTCAGCCCCAGGTCCTCCATGATAGTATCGAGGATCGCACGGTCGTAGGCCGCCCATTGCGGCGAGGGACGGCGCTCCCGGTTTAGGATGCCGGCCATTTTTTCCGCTATCTCGAACCCCCCGCAGCCATACTCGCGAGAGATTGTAACGAATGGGCCCGTTGGGCGGATGGGGCCCGGCCTCTTCGTTTCGAGGTCCATCCTCTCGCGCTGTTTTCGCCAGGTCGCGATCTGTGAATTGATATGCGTAGTGATCGATGCCGTTCGCGCAGGTACCATATCATCGCCTCCTGGACTGGAAGATATGTGCAAAACGCGGTGTCGGCAATAAAATCGTCTATCTGAACAGGGCGATCCTCTGCCCGACCCGGACACGGGCCCCAGGCTCGAACGCCTCCAGCCTGACGGCGCCCTTGCCAAAAAGGACCACGATCGTCGAACCCAGATGGAATGCCCCCAGGTCGCCCCCCTTTTCGACGTGGGGCCGTGCCCCATCGGGATAGAAATGTTCGGTCCTCCGCCTGAATGCGCGATTGGTGACAACCCCATCGTAGCAAACGGTGATGCGTCCAACGTTCATGGCCCCGACCTTCACTACGGCCACAGGCCCCGCGGCGCTCTCGATATAGCTTATTAGCCTTTCGTTCCTTGCGAAAAGCCCCGGAACGCCGCGCACCATGAAGTCCTGGACAGTGAAGAGCCTGCCGGGCAGCGCGAAGTACCCCGCGACCTCGCCGGCCACAGGCGAATGTATGCGGTGATAATCGCCCGGCGAGAGGTACAATGTTAAAAACGAGCCGTCTACGAAATTACGGTGATAATCGGAGGGGATGAGGTCCGAAAGCGCATAACCTACGCCTTTGGCCTGAAACACGGTTCCCCCTTCGATCTGTCCATGCTGATCGACTCGGGCATCGACCGGGGACACGACGGAGCCGGGACTGGCGTCCACTACATGAACTCCGGGTTTTAGCCTTCTCGTAAAAAAGGCGTCGAGCGAGCCGAAGCCTCCGGCCGGACGCTCGATCTCGTCGGTTTTTACGCCGAAGCGCACGGAGTACCAGTCCGTTATCCGCTCGAGCAGAAAGGCCGGAAGCGGAATCCTCGCCGCGTATCCGAAACAGCGGGAGAGCAGGCTGGTCGGAATAATCCTGAACAAAAATATGGAAAGGGACTTCATATATTTACCAATGATAATTGTCGTCTCCACAGGGACGGGACATCATCCCCCGCGGAATCCACTAAAGTCAAGTTTTCTTTATACTGATCAACAGAACGTCGAACGTGAAACCGGAATGATTGTTGAAGGTCGACAGAGCCTCAACCAGGGCGTGGACTATATCCATCGAGGACTCGGCGAGGTTTTCGTTTAAACACTGCACGATCCTGTCCTCCCCGAAAATATTCCTGCCGTCCTCGGTCGGAATCTCCGTCACGCCGTTGGAATAAAAAAGCAGGATGTCCCCGGGCTCAAGCACGAAGGAGATATCCTTGAAGGAATGCCGCTTGGCCAGGTCGCCGCCTATCGCGGTCTTGTTAAGAACGACGAAGCCTTTCTTCATGGCCTTATACAATATTGTGTTCATCCGGCCCAGCGAGGAGGCCCTCGTCTTGCCGGTTTTCGGCTCGATCTGGAAAATCGTCATATAGACCAGCGAATTCAGCTCGCTCAGCGCCCTGTCCAGCTTGGAGACCACAAGATTTATGAGCGCCGACGGGACGATTTTCCTCGACGAGAGCGACTTGACGAGTGTGCGCATCGCCGCCCCCACGTATGAGGAGGCCGCGTCGTAACCGGTCACATCGCAGCCGGTGATCTGGTAGAGCCCATCTTCGAGTAAAAAAGCGTCGATAAAATCGCCGGACATGAGCTCCACGGGCAGATAAACGGAGGCGATGTCGAGCCCGTCCACATCTCCGAAGCGGGGAAACAGCTTCGCCTGGATCTCGCGCATGTCGAGCAGGCCCTTGCGGTATTTCCCACCGGCCTCCGCGTCTTCGCGCCCCGGTCCGTCCGCCTGGTCCGCGAGCATCTCCGCGAGAAACAGACCAAGCGCCTTTTCCGCCGGCCCCGTCGGAGAGTGGCCCTGCATAACGATAAATCCGGCGCCGGCTTCACCGGCGAGGGGGAAAAGCGACGAGTAGACCTCTCCGCCGGTATCTGCAAATTTTAGATTCAACACCGGCGAGCCTTCAATCGAATCGAGGGCTCCGGTCTCGACAAGGCGCGTGATGGCCACCACCGGAAAGGATCCATCGAACATCTTCTTCATCTTCGAGATATAAGAACCGTCCCGTCGCACGATCACATCCAGACAGCCGATGGAAAGCGTGTCTTTCAACGGATCGAGGGAACGCATTAGCCGTTCGATGAAGGTTTCGGCGCCCATTCGCTTTGTATTCGCTCCTCCGCTGTGAAACACGATCCTTCCGGAAACGCTCATCCAGCCAATCGATAAATGCAACCGTTTTTTATCTTGCCAAAAGCCCCCGTCCGCTGATACAAAGTCGTTCCGGCATGGCCGCGCTACGGCCGGCCATCGGACTTCGAAAACGGGGACATCACCGCGGGTATGGCGCCATGATTATCGAACAGATCGAAGTCACATGGATGTCGGTATTCTGCTATCTCCTCTGCGACGAGGAGACGCGCGAGGCCGCGCTTATCGATCCCGCCGGTGATTTCGATGCAATTTTCGGCGCGGTCCAGCGACATCGGGCGACCGTGCGCTATATAATTAACACGCACGGCCACTGGGATCATACATCGGGAAACGACCGTGCGGTCAAGGAGACAGGTGCGACGCTCCTCATCCACGAGTCGGACGCCAGACAGGCGCGAAGCATCCCCAACCGCGTGCTGTCCCGCACCCTTGGTGGCAGGATCTCGCCCGAGCCGGTCAGGCTCCTCAAAGGCGGAGAGATCATCCCGCTGGGCCGCCTGAGCCTCGACATCATCCATACTCCGGGGCATACTCCCGGCGGCATCTGTATTCTCGCCGAAGGCAATCTGTTTACCGGCGACACCCTTTTTACCGAGGGCATGGGGCGCACCGATTTTCCGGGCGGGTCCCAGTCGGAGATCATGAATTCCATCGTCAACATCATACTCCGGCTCCCCGACGATACCAAAATCTGGCCCGGACACAATTACGGCAGGTTCCCCGTCTCGACCGTCAGGGAACAGAAGCGTTATTACGCCTGAGTTCGGAACGATGTGCATGAGGATGATATCGCGAACATGCTGCCTTGTCCTTGCGGCATTTGCGCTCTCGGCGGGAGAGACGGCGGCGGAAGACAACTTCATCCCATGGAATGCGGACGTCAAGGTCGGAGACGAGCTGCTCCCTAAAACACCTTCCGGCCCCCGCCGCGAACGAGCGGTATACGGCGCCCCACAGGCGGCCGGGCACCTGCTCATACGGTTTTTCCAGGTGGTGATATCGCCCCAGGACGGTCCGAACTGCCGCTTCCATCCCACCTGCAGCGCCTACGCGGCCGCGGCGGTCGAACGCTTCGGCATGTTCGCCGGCTCGCTATTGGCCGGAGACCGAGTGCTGAGGTGCAACCCCTATACCCCTCCGGGGGAGGACCCGCTGCCCATGGAAATCTTCGGGAGATAGCCGGTGCACATGCGCCTAACGTCAGTTCTCACCGGATGCGCCCTGCGGGGGCTTCTCGCGGCCCTGTCGGCCATTGCGGCGCTATCCGGGGACCCGGCGACCGCCGCGGACAATTTGGTGGGATTTCAATCCGCCTTTGTCCGCTCCCTGTACCGCGAGGGTCGGCATTTCGAGTGCATAGCCGAGACCAGAAGGCTCATGGGCCTTCTGCCGGCGGCCCATGAACGCGAGCTCGAGCACTTCATTAATGTCAATTACTACCTCGCCGGGCAATACCGAACCGTGGTGCGAAATCTACAGGCTCGCAACGAAAAACGCGATAACGACGCCCTGATGCTGTACTCCCAGGCCCTTGCCCGGCTTGGGTCCTATGCCGAGGCCGTGCGCGCGCTGAACGACGCGGCCTCTCCGCCGGGAAGAGCGGTCGATGGGGAGCTCTTCGTCCGCTCCGTGGAGATCCGCCTCCTGGCGGGCGATTTCGCCTCGGCGTACGAAAAGGCGCGCGAGGGGGCGGCGCTCCATCCGGATTCCGTTCTGCCTTCACTGCGGGACCGCCTCGCGTCGCACGACGCGCTTGCATCGCGCTCGAGGAGCCTTGCCGCCGCGCTTTCAGCCGTCTTTCCGGGCGCGGGACAGGCCTATGCCGGAAGAACGGCCGACGCCCTTCTCAGCGCGGCTGCGGTGCTCGCTCTGGGGGCCGGCTCCGTCCTCACCTGGAGGGCGGGGCATCGCGGTGTCGCGTTTACGCTTGGCTTTTTTACGGCCCTTGCCTACGGCGGCGGCATATACGGCGCGTGGAACGCCGCCGGGGAATACAACAGGTCCCAAAACGAACGATTCGCCTCGGAGGCGCAAAGCTTAATACCAGAATACCGGCCATATCGCAACGGCGACCTGCCGGGACCGCTTAGATAGGTAGCGCCGATGTGGCTCCGCGCCGAAAGCGCCGCCCGCGCCGCGGGAATGGCGGTCATTATATTCCTCTGCACGCTCCCGCTGAGGCTTTACGCCGAGGGTGAAGACATTATAGCGCTCATGAGGGCGAACCTGAAAAGCGGCGACTACTATTCGGCCGTCACCGAGGGGATGCGATACCGCCATCTTAACCCCGACGGGCCGCTTGTACCGGCCTCGCTCCTCCTCTCCGGGGAGGCCAGCTACAGGGGAGGCAATTACTACGAAGCCTCGGAATCCTTCAGGCTCTGCTACCAGTCATACCGATCGGCGCCCGAGGGACGGAAGGCCCTCCTTTCGCTGGGATACATCCGTCTTATGACCGGCTCGCCGTTTTTCGCGCTCCGCACCTATCAGGAATACCTGTACGTCTATCCTGAAGGGCCCGGCCGGGAGGAGGCGGAAATAGACGCCTGTTACGCCATGGCGCTTCAGTTGGATTTCGAGGGGGCCGGGACGGCGCTCGCGGCGTATGGGGCCTCCTTTCCTGACGGCGCCTTCGCGGACCGGGCGCGCGAGCTTCAGAGGCTCATGGACGAGGAGATCGAGCGCCCGCGGAAAAACCTGGCGCTTTCTATTGGAGGTTCCATTCTCATTCCAGGCTTCGGACACTTCTATACCGGAAAATATCTGGAGGGCCTACTTGCCCTTTTAACCAACTCCGCCTTAATCTATCTAATTTACGACGCGTGGCGGGACGATAATAAATTCAGGATGGCGGTATTCAGCCTGGCGGAATTTACGGTATACCAGTACTCCCTGGTATCCTCCGTCCGCAATGTATACGAATACAACAGCAGGGAGCCCTTCCAGCGTTCGGCACGGCTTGCCGTACGCCGGCATTTTTAATTCGAGCATGCGTCGAAACGATGGGTGAATATCTCAACGGAAGCGTGACGGAACTAACGGCGGCGCTCGAGGCCAGCCGTTCGATCCATATCGAAAACCTGCTCAAGGAACGCGACCTGGAGACGATCGCCTCCGTCCTGTTGGAGGACACCTTCCGGGACACCGACATAATGCGGAAGGACTCGCTGGACCGGTTCCTGGACTATGCGGCATTCAAGGCCAGGACCGGCATTCCGTACATACCGAGCCTCGCCTACCCTTCGATGAGAATGATCGATCCCGAGCTCGAGTCCAGGGTCATAGAGCTGGTAAACGAGCATCTCTACCCGGAAATTGTGCTCAAGATACTTAAATTTTTTACCAGAAACATGCACGATTCGGACTCGAACCTGCACGTCGCATGGCTTATACGCTCCGACGATATAATCCGCTCGATCTACGAAACATATATTCGCTTTCGTTCCGACGTTTTCGAGTCCGACCCGGACACGAGGAGCGTAAACGTGAAGCGGATAATGCAGGCATCACCCCGCACCGACAACAGCGTCGCGTCCCCGCTCGACGCGGCCTGCCGGCTCAAATACGTGCTGGAATTCATCGCGCTGAACCGGAACGTCTCGCATATATTTACCGAGGAGGAGCTCAGGCTCGCGCCGGAACGGCGGTAGGAAGCCTCAGAGCCCGGTTTTTGGAAGCCGCTCTATTACGCTGTTTTCCCCTAGGTCCATCTCCCGTATCGATATGTTCCTGTAGCGCTTCGAGTCCCCGAATCCCTCCAGCGCGTTGAACTCGGGCTTATAGGTTCTGATCAGCCAGAACATGACGTCCTGCATGTCCTGTATATTGGTATCGATAACGGTGTATTTATAAAAAAGGCCCCGCCTTTTAATACTGGCGTTGATTTCGGGGAATTTGCTGAAGTCCGGATCGAGAAAATTCTTTAGGGCCATTCGAAGTCCGTCACGCCAGCAGCTATAGAAGATGAGATATTCCATCGCGCCGCCGGCAAGCCGTTCCATGAGGCAGAGTATGCCCGGCATCTCGGGAAGGATCCTCGAGGCCGAATGCTTATCGTATTCTATAAGGCGTGACCAGGCAATGGTGTAGAAAACATCGTCGTTTACCACTGTCTTTTTCATTGACGTTCCCTTTCCCTTTTGGCCTTGAGGTCCGATATCAGCTCGTCGAGCACAAACAATAGCTTTCTCGCCCTCAATTCGACGTCCCTCTCGGCGAACACCTCGTACCTTCGCGGAAATTTCAATATGAAATAATTCGATACAAAATCTGCAAGCTGCGTGAGACTGACCAGAAAATTGAGGAGATGGATCAGCTTGTCGGACTCGTTGACGTTTATCAGAAAGATTAGTTCCTGTGACTTCTTCCTGAGGCCCTCACGCAGCCGTTCCTGCCCGGGGCGCTCCGCCTCCTCGATAGGCTCGTATTCGGCCGTACGGAACTTCATTGCGCGAAGGACGGTCACCCTGGAGATGCCCTTGAGCTGAAGGTTCCAGGCCCCCTCCTCCCGCTTTATCTCCACCACCTCCGAGAGGGTGGCCGGCTTTCCTCGAGGAAACAGGCCGTCAAGCACGGTGCGCACCGGAAGCGCCACCACCCTGTCCCCCTGGCCTATTCCGGCGAGATTCCGGCCGGCCGACCTGAATGAAAGGTTGCAATAGGGGAACACCACCTGCCTCTGCAGATAAATTATGGGAAGAGATCTGTCGTTCATTATCCGCGCCGTATTTATCGAACAGCGATGCGCATTTGACTTCCGCTTATCGCATGATACGAAGTAAAAAAATTATTGTATTATTTGTCAATATGTATATAGTTACGAATGGCTGGAACAGGGAAATGAAATATCGGCCGCCCGCGGCGGAAAACGCCGGAATACGGGCTTTTCCGTTCTGACGGCCGCGGCGGAGAGGGCGTTACACTCGTTATCGGGGAAATGATCATGGAAGAGAAAAGGAAACACAACAGGCTTCAAAAACGCATGAAAACGGAGGTCCATTCCGACCAGGGGCTCACGCTCAGCGCGACATTCGACCTCAGCTCGGGCGGGCTGTTCATAACCACCCCCGAGCCTATGGAAGAGGGCTCCCGGGTAGAACTCGCGCTGTACGTCCCCGGCGAGGAACCCATAAATCTAAAGGGCGTCATTCGCTGGAAACGCGAGGATGAGTCGGAAGACAGCAAGGCCGGAATGGGCATAGAATTCCTCGATGCCTCGAAGAAGGACATCGAGGCCTTCAAGAAGCATTTGAGCTGAACGTTTCGGGAAGGGCGATCAGTACCCCGGCGCACACAAGCCGCGCCTCCGGTTTCGCCTCACGGTAGCGCCTGCAGGCTGAAAGCAGCCTATCCCGCTCCAGCTCCACCTGTGCGATCTCATTCCTCGTGCGGGTGAGCGCGCCGCGCATGTCCTTGCCGAACCACTTCTGCCTGCATTCCTGCCGCTCGAGTTGTTCCGAAAGCTCCCTTATTCGGCTTTCGGACGCCTCGGTTATCTTTTCGATTTCCGGATCCATCGACAGCCCCAGGGTTTCCCGCAGCTCGTCGAGCCTGCGCTCCACCCTTTTCCACAGCCTCAGGCGCGACTCCTCGAAGCATCGATCCATATTCGCCATGACGGCCTGGACCTGGCTTTTAAGCTCATCGGAATCGAGTTCCATCCCCTCCTGTTCTATAAACTCCCTTTCGATCTCATCGAGGTCTCCCTCCCCCCTTCCTGTTCCGTCGGACGCCACCACGAAGAGCTCCTGCGTCTTCGAATGCGCGTTGAACGTGACCAGATAACAGAAGACCATGCCACTGTATGGTTGACGATACCGTATCTGCTTGACGCCGGTCTTTCCGCCGAAGTCGTCGGAAACGCATCGCTCGAAGAGGGTGTCCACTATATGGTGTCCGAAGGCGAGAAACTCCATTCCCTCGTTTTCGAGCGCCACCCTGCTGTCGAAACTTCCGAAGCGCGGAAGCTCGGGCGCGCGGCCGTGGAGGCGCTTTATCCTGTAAAGCCCTGTCCTGGGGCTCCTTCTTCCGAGATATTCGCCGACCAGTCCGTCCTCCCCGGCCATGCGCTCGACGAAACGCTCTATGCGCCGGTTGGAGAACCGCCGCTCTTTCATGGTTATGGAGTAATACTCGTCGTAATTGAAATCCATATTTCGCATAACTGTAAGTTCGGAGAGCTTTTCATAGCTCCTGCGCGCGTTCTCGATCTTTTCGTCGATCTCGGCGAGGAGCTTTCGGCGCGGGCTCCCTCCGACCGCCATTTCCATGAACAGTCTCGAGAGCGCCAGCTCGTCCTCAATCCGGCCAAGCAAAACGTCGGGCACCCCGATCGACTCCTCGAAGAGCCTGAGTTTTTTCTCCAGCACCTCCAGAACGCGCTCGGCGACCGTATCCCTGGTCGAGAAGTTGTAGATAAAGACGTCGTGCGGCTGGCCGAACCTGTGAATTCTCCCGATACGCTGCTCGATTTTGAGCGGCGACCAGGGAAGATCGTAATTGATGAGGACGTTGCAGAACTGCATATTGCGCCCCTCGCCTCCCGCCTCCGTACAGATGAGCACCTCTGCGTTTTCCTTGAACTCGAGGATGGCCCTCTCCTTCTCGTCCCTGTCCATGGATCCGTGAAACAGCGCTACCCGAAATCCACGGAGAAGGCCGTGGAGATACTCCTGGGTAGTGCGAAACTGCGTGAATATGACGAACCTGGCGCATCCCTTCCCGCGAAGCTGGCGCAGAAGGGACAATAGTTTTTCCCCCTTTTTATTGCGCTCTATGGAGCGAGCGAGAACGAGCAGGCGGTCCAGCGTGGCGATCTCCTCGCGAATCTCCGAGGCGCTTTTACGGGCGGGCGCGGCAAGCGATTCGTCCGCGTTTTCGTCGTCTATGTCGGCGTCATCGGGATCGAACCCATCCGTCCCGAGGAGGGATTCGGCGCGCTCGAGCATGCCTGCAAGGTTGTCCCGCCTCTTTGCAAGCGCGGAGAGAAGCGCGTAAGAGGAGGAGTCGAGGAGTTTCTGGAATACGGTCATGACAAATCCCACCGCCCTGTTTTCCGACTGCATGGCCCTGTTGAACTCCTCGACCACATAGCGGGTGGTCGCGTCATAGAGCTCGCGCTCTTCGGGGTACAGTTCGAAACGCACCGTGCGTGCGTAGCGACGGGTAAAACCTCCGACCTCCTTTTTGGTCCGGCGGATGAGCACCGACGAAAGGCGGTCGCGAAGCTCCGCAAGGTCGGCGTCGTCCGCGCAAAATCGGTTATAAAAGGTCTGGAACGGGCCCAGAAGGTTTTTGTCTACGAGCCGCGCCAGATAGTAGAGCTCCTCGATTTTTCCGCGGAACGGGGTCGCCGTAAGTAGAAGAAGAGAGCGCGCATTGCGCGACAGGACCTCGGCGACATTATACGCCAGCGTGCTGCGCTGCGAATCGCGGCGCAGGCGGTGCGCCTCGTCGAAAATGACCGCGTCCCATCGGGAGGAGGCCAGGGCCTCGCCGAACGCCCTGTTCTTGATGAAGTCAAGCGAGCATATCGCCTTTTCGCAATACTGCCAGGGGTTGGACCCGCGCCCCCACAGGGCCTCCGCGCGGCGGATGAAGCGCCGGTCGAGCACCTCGAAGCGCTCGTTGAACTTGTTTTCCATCTCGTGCTGCCACTGAAGAAGTAGAGACGCGGGGGCGACAATGAGTATCCTTGAATACGCGTGACGGTAGACGAGCTCCTTGATGACCAGCCCCGCCTCTATGGTCTTGCCCAGACCGACCTCGTCGGCTATTATGAAGCGCTTGTTGAGGCTGTTCACGATGCGGTGCGTGCTCTCGACCTGGTGGGCCAGTATGCGCGTGCGTGAATTGGAGAGCGAGAGTATCTTGTCGTTGGCGTGGGCAAGGCGAAGAGCGCAGGACTCCGCGCGCAGCTCGAAGCGCCGGCCGGCAGGAAGGATTCCGGCTTCCAGAAGCGAGCGGATTTCGTCCTCGCCCTGTATACCGTATTCGGCCGGTTCCTCCGGCACGAACGTGAATAGGTCTTCGGCTGTTGTCGATATCTCCGGTTTCATTCCTTTTTCCACGCCCGGCATACCGGCGCTGCCGTAAAAAAGGCCCCTGTAGGAGCCACGCCTGGATATGCCCGGGCAAAAACGATCTGGATTGGATTATGCGAATGCGACATAATACGGCCGGCCGCGGGATTTACAAGTTTTTTTTTGGGAAGGCCGTGGGCCTTCCCGGGACGCCTCAGCGCATCTCCTTGCTGTACACTCCCAGACTGAAGGGGATGTTTTCGTCGAGGATGGGCCTAATTGGCTCGCTCCGCTCCTTGAAGGCGCGGGCCATGTTTACCCGTGCGAACTCGTTCTCCCGGTCGATGCGCTTCGCGTAATCTATGGCCTTCCAGTAGCTCACGTTGCTGCGGGTTTCATCTTTTCTAAGCTCGTATATCGCGCCCAGATTGTTGTAGGCCGTGGCAAGCGTCTGGAAGATCTTCACATGGTCGGCCCGGTCCGGGAATACCTTGCTAATCGATTCCGCCTGCCGCTCGAAGATTGAAATGAGTTTTAGGTACTCGCCGCGCCCGGCCTGAAGGTTGTCGAGGTGATAAAAGGCGTTGCCCATGGCGAGCATTACCTCGGGGCTGTCCACGGACTCCTCATTGAGCGCGAGCCAGCGGTTGAGCGCGGCCTCGTAACGGCCGTTCATGTAATCGATACGGCCCAGATTATAGAAGAGCTCGGGCGACTCGAAGCCCTCCTTTAGCGCCGCCTCGTACTTTTCGCGGGCGATGGTATAATTGGCCTGCTGTTCGAGTTCGGCGTCCAGCGGCTCCTCTTCGAGCTCGTCGCCGAAACGGTATCTGACCTTGTCGAAGAAGTAATAGAAGATATTGCCCATTAGAAAATAGGTGTTTCCGAGGTTCTCGGTCTTGTAATAGAAATCCTCGAGGGTAAAGTCGGGCGGCGAGCCGTGGGCCTTCACTGCCTCCCGGAAAAGCCCGTAGGCCTTTGCAGGTTCCTTGACCAGATAATGGTACTCGCCGAGCAGGTGCAGGGCCGCAAAGTAATTGGGCATCTCTTTGCAGGCCTTTTCGGCATAGTTTTCCATAAGCTTCAGGTTCCCCTCCCCCCGGTTAAGCCTCGCGTAAAGCACGTACTGCTGCGCGTAATGCGGGTCCTTCTGGTGGAGCGCCTCCAGAACGGCCTTCGCGGCCGGAAACGGATTGTCCGCCGGGTCCTTGAATCGCGTGGACTGGACCCCGTAATCCACGCGGATATTTACGCTGTCCGTGCGTTTTTTCCCGATGTAATAGGCCGCAAGCTTCCCGAGGAGGGGCGACGGGAGATCGGTGAGCATTTTTTTGTCCACGAGGTCGGAGTGGATGGACATCACCCGCGGCATTACGTCGCGTTCGATGTAGAGGTTTAGAAGCCCGGAATGGCCCACGACCGACTTGCTGTCCTGTTTGAGTATGTCCTCATAATACTGGCGGGCCTTGACGTACTGCCCCAAGTGCATGTACGCATTCCCTATACCGTAGAGTGCCGTCTCATTGCCGGGCTTGCGGTTTAGGACGTATTTGTAGTACTTGATCGCCTTGTCTAGCCTCGACTCCTTCTCGTCGGCCTTCTTGATCCTGTTATATACGCCCTCCGGCACCCTGGAGTAGAAATAGCCCAGGTTGTTGAGCGTCTCGATATCGACCGGATTGATTTTATTGGCCCGCTCGAGCTTTCCAAGAGCGAGCTCAAATTCACGCCTGTCCAAATAGGCCCGGCCGTAGGCGTTGTATCCGGGAAGATAGTCCTTGGCGTAATCGTTGTCCACCCTGGAGAAGAGCGTCTCGGCCTTCTCGTAATCCTTCACTTTCTTGGTTACAGGATCGCCCTGTTCGCGGATAAGAGCGACACCTTCCTTGATAAGCCGTTTGGCCATCACGGGCTTGTAGATGAACTGATAGCTCAGTATGGTGACTGTAAAGGCGGCCAGCGCGGCTATCGCCCCAATGCGCGTGGCCTTGAACAGGCGCTTCTGGCGCTCCAGTCCCTCGCGGGTGTATTCGGGACGCGAGGTTAGCACGCGCCTTCCCGGCGCCGGGCCTTCGCTTATATCGATGCTTCGGCCGAGTTTTCCCTCCAGAAATCGGTTTATGCTCTCCTCGGATTTTCCCGAGAGGATCATATCGATGAGCTGCCGGGAGTCCCGGGGCGGCAGGATGTCGTTTAAGATGGCTTCCTTGACTGCCTTTCGTAGCGCGGGATGGAACAGCAATAGCGCCTTTTTGAGGCGCTTGATGTCGCGCTCGGAAAGATCGTCTTCTTCCTCCTCGCGGGCCCTGGCGCGCCCCTTCCTGGGTTTTTCGACCTCCGGCGGCGGCTCCTCCTCGACATCCGGAATCTCCTCGGTGCTTACCGCCTCCTCGATGCGGCCGATGCCGGGAATAATCTCCTCCTGCTCCATCCCGATATCGAGATCGGGCGATGGCGCGGCCCTTCGGGCCTGAGGCGGCGTTTCCTCCATACTGAGTGGCTCGGGGATCCCCTCGTCCTGAAAATCCCCCATGAAGTCAGCGGCGGGAGGCGGGCTTGACGGCAGGTCGCTTTCCGGGACCATGTCGCCCAGGTCTATCTCGGGTATATCGGCCGCGCCGGCCTCGGGCATGTCCTGCATCTCCTCGACGGAGATATCGGAAAGGGCGCCAATGTCGAACTCGGGCTCTTTCTCGATATGCACTTCGGGTGGCGCCTGAAAGGGCTCCTCGATCGGCCCCAGGTCCATGTCGAAGGAGTCGATGGATTCCTCCGGACCGGCGGCTTCTTCAGCGATCGGCCCCCTCTGGGCCTCAGCCTCTTCGACGTAGCGGTCGTCGGAAACATCCTGTAAATCGACCGATTCGGGCTCCATCGAGGTGAGCTCGTCAAGCTCCTCTATCGAGGTGCGGGCCTTTCCAACTTTCTTCGGCGGAGATGGGGCCTCCTCCAAGGCCGCAGGCTCTTCTCCGGGCGGCGCCTCTATCTCCGTCGGGACCTCGACCGCCGCTTCGTCAAAGCCGATCTCCTCGAGATCGGCGACCTCGTCTGCGGGCGGCTCCTCCACCATTTCGATGATATCGGTAATGTCCTCTATCTCATCCGAGGCGGGCGGGGGCGTTTCATCCAGTTCGACGAGGTCGGAGCTCAGATCGAGCTCGTCTTCGAAACCCCCGGGCTCCCCCGATGGAGGCCCCTGAGCGGCTTCGGCAGGGCCCTTTTCCGTCTGCTCGCCGGGCAGAAGTCCCAGTATCCTGTCGATCTCGTTCTGCTCTTCCGGGGTGTACGCTGTTCTTTCTTCGCTATCGCCCATCACCGTTTACAGTCCCGAGGCGGATTGTTCGCTTCGACCCTAAGCTTCGTGCGTCGCGACGGGCCAAAAAGCGACATAATTCAGAAGAATCCATCGTTTTATAAAAAGCAATTACTTTTCGTGCCACCGCGCGTCATGCGGAAGAAAAGCGCCATCTTCGCTCGAGGCCGGGCGCGGAATTCCGGAAACGATCCTTTTTTACATAAATATTTTCTCTTTAGTTATCGACATAAGTACTATATCGCTGTAACTCATTTTGGCACAGAGGTCCTCGCACATGGGATTCCGCACCATCTTCGCGCTTCTGCCGGTACTGCTCGTCGCCTCAGCCCCCATGGAGGGCGGACCACCAGGGGAGAAAAGCCACTACCAGCTTCGCTTTCTTCGGAACGCGCAAACACCGGTGGAAATGAAACTGATCCGGTACGACACGGGACGACAGAAACAGGTGGTGGAAAGGGGTACCCTGATTACGTATAAAAGCCGCTCGGCGCGACGCGTCCTTCTGGCCGGGGACTTCTCGCACTGGAAGCCCCTGCCAATGGAACGGGGTGAGAACGGCGTATGGTATCACTTTCTCGTCCGTGAGCCCGGGGAGGAACGTCCGCGCTATAAACTCATCGTGGATGGCGTGTGGACCCATGATACGGCCAATCCGATCCGCGACGACGATGGCATGGGATCATATGTTTCAATACTGCCCGGCCTGGACGCCTCGGAGGGTCTCCATCTCACCTACCGGGCGATAGACGACTACACGGTTGAATTCCGGCTGCGCCGCCCGGAGGCGCGTATGATCTCGCTGGTGGGCGATTTCAACAACTGGAACCCCGAGAACGATCCGCTGACGCGCGGCCGCGACGGCATATGGAGGCTGCGAAAAAAGCTTAACCGGGGCGATTTTCGTTATTGTTATATTATCGATGGGGAATGGTCGCTCGACCTGTACAACAAGGAGACCGCCTCGAGCGACACGGGCCGGATATGCTCTCTTATCCGGATAAAAAAACCCGGCGGGAAGCCGTAAAGGCGCAATACCGCGCCAGGCAGCATTCCGCGCACAGGGGCTTCTTTTTACAAACGGACTTGCCGTGATTTACGATGAGGGCGTGGTACTCGTTGTACTCGGCGACATCACCGGCGAACCGCCGATGAAAAAGACTCTGCGTCTCCGCGTAGCCCTCGCCGCCCCCAAGCACGCCAATCCGGCCGAAGATCCGCATGGTGTAGGCATCCACCACAAAAACCCGCCGCTTTAGCGCATACAAAAGAATAGAGTCGGCCGTTTCCGGGCCCACCCCATTTATCCCAAGAAGCTCCTTTCTAAGGCGACCGGTATCGATCCCGCCCAGCCGGGCGAACGAATAGCCGTATGCGGAAAACCAGTCCAGAAAATTTCTTAGCTTTTTGGCCTTCTGGTTGTAGTAGCCCGTGGGTCGTATGAGCTGGGCCAGGCTTTCGGCCGGCTCCCGGTGCAGGGCTTTCGGGTTGAGAAGCCCTTCCTCCTTCAGCCTTCGGATGGCCTTCTCGACATTGGCCCACGAGACGTTCTGGGTGAGGATCGCGCCTATAGCGATCTCGAAATCGGTTTCGCCGGGCCACCAGCGCTGGGGGCCATGGCATGCGTAAAGCGCGCGGTAGATCGCCGCTATGGACGCCACGGCCTAAAAACTCATGGGCAGGCGCTTGGATTCCGGCTGATCGACGAGCACATCACCGTCCTCCTTGTATTTTTTAAGGAGGAAATGCGTGACCGTGGACTGCACGTTCTTGATTGTGGCGAGCTTTTCCGATACGAAGAGCGAAACCTCTTGAAGGGTCGGTCCCTCGACCTGCACAAGAAGATCGTAGCTTCCGGACAGAAGGAAAACCGACGACACCTCCGGATAGCGGTAGATGGATTCCGCGACCGCGTCGAAACCCACGCCGCGCTCCGGGATGACCTTCACCTCGATGAGCGCGCGCACCTGGTTGTTGCGGACCCTCATCCAGTTGACATGGGTTTTGTATCTCAGGATTATCCTGTCCTTCTCGAACTGCTTTATGTATTTCGACACCCTGCTCTCGGCCACGTCGAGCTGGCGCGCGATGTCCTCCGCTGTCGCCTTGGCGTTGGCGCTAAGTATCTCGAGGATTGCCTCCCCAATTTCGTCGGTCTTGTATGCGCGCATCGCGATCTCCTGGTCCCCGTCACGCCGGATACCGGCGCCCTCTCAGCTCTCCTATCGCCCGGTGTGGGACGCCGTTCGCGCCGGTCAAATCCGCAGCCTGTCCGGAGAGCGTACTTCAATCGAATTAACGCTTTACCGCCCGCTCCGTCAATAGTATTTTGCCATACCCGAATTAATTTACCGTGCGGCTCAAGTTAATAAAATGAACGAAAAACACGAAATATCATTCCCCGCCGCGGAAGGCCCCTTCCGTTCGCGGCCCGGACGCGCGCGCGTGCGCCCGGAGGGCGGTCTCCGGGCGCCATGAAGAGCGGCCTTCCCATCCTCATCCTCGTGCCGCACGCCGGACGGAGCGTGCCGGACGAACTCGCCGGGTACGAGATTCTGGGTGACTTCGAACTGTTTTTCGAGTCCGACGCCTGCGCCGACGTGCTTTTCGACTTCGGCGATAGCGTCGCCGCGCGCATAGACTCGCAGATAAACCGCCTGTTTGTGGACCTGGACCGCCACCACCTTTCGCTCGCTCCCCGCACCGACGACGGGGTTGTAAAAAAGCGAACGAGCTCGGGCGTTCCCATCTACCCCCCCGGCGTGTTCCCCGACGAGATCGCGATAAACAATCTCCTTATGCGCTATTACCACGGATTCCATCAAACCGTCGAAAAGATACTCGAGAGCGGCAGGGTGCGCCTTGTACTCGATTGCCACACGATGATGGCGGTGGGCCCCAAACACGCGGCGGATCCGGGAAGGCCGCGCCCCATCGTTACCGTAAGCAATACCGTCATGGACCGCGGCGAGCCGGTGCGCACGTGCCCCGACGAGACGGCGCGCGGCCTGCTGGAATCCATGAGGAAATCGCTCGGAAGCGAGGAATGGACAGTTGGCGAACCCTTTGCGCTCAACAGCCCGCGGTTCGACGGACACATCATGCTCCGGCACGGGCGCGGGAAAATCCCGCTCCTTAGGCTTTCCGTATCGCGCGCCCTTTTCATCAACGACCGCTACTTCCGCCACGACGATCTCTCCGTAAACAACGTGCGCATGCTCGACCTCAGACGAAGGATCTGGCAGGGCATCGAGCGTTTCTATCGCAGATATTTCTGATGCGCCCTTAGGCGTTTCGGACCGCTTAAACGAAGTATATCCGATCCGTGGCCGCGAAGGCCGAGCCGCCCCACGAAAAAAACGAGTGCGTAATGTAAAAAAAAACGGCTGTACAGTTGCCGCCGCTTCTGAATTGTTGTATATTCCTAAGATTTGCATTGCCGTCCGTGCGCCGCACGGAGGGGGATCACGCTGACTACATCGACCCGCGCAAGGCGACGACGAGGCTCGCGACGCCGCGCAGACAATCACACTCGACCGGAGAGGCGCCGATGAGGTTCATACTGACGATTGCATTCATATTTTTCATGCCCGTGCTTATCCATGCCCGCGTTCTGGTCGTTACCGCCTTTCCATACATCGCCGACATCACGCGCATCGTGGGCGGCGACGGGGTGGAGGTGCACTCCCTCGCCTCGGGGACGAGCCATCCCCATTACGTCAACGCGAACGGCGCGGCGGCGCGGGCCATTGGAAAGGCCGATCTCCTGATCGTCAACGGCGCCGGTCTCGAGGATGAATGGCTCGAGGGGATGCTGAAGGGCTCGAAGAACGCCGCCATCCAACCCGGAAAGGACGGTCATCTCGACCTCTCCGAGCTCGTGGATCTGATCGCGGAGGGACAAACCACGCTAAGGCGCACTCCACAGTTCACCCATAACGGGGTAAATCCCCATCACCATCTCGACCCGGCGAACATCCCCGTTTACGCGGATGCCATAGCGGCGAGGCTCCAAAGGCTCGATGAATCGAACGCCGGTCTTTACCGGGCGAACGCCCGTTCATTCGTGGGCGAGTGGAAGCGCAGGATGAAGCAATGGGACTCGCGGCTTTCCGACAGAAAGGGCTCCACCGTAATTCAGCGGCACGCCCTGTTCGATTATTTTCTCAGGCGGTATGACATCGTCTGCGCGGGCTCGCTCGAGCCGGCCCCCGGGGTTTCGCCCACTTTGCAACAGGCGAACATCATCCTTTCCGAGACGCCCGCCGACCGGACCGCGCTTATAATCCGCGACGTATTCAACACGGCCACGGCGGCGAACCATCTCGCCGCGCGGACCGGGATAAAGCTCGTTGTGCTTCCCCACGACGTAGGCTCGGTCCCCGAGGCCGTGGACATCTTCGCCCTCTTCGACGAGATCGTGCGCCGGCTCGCAGAGTAGCCCGCGATTTTTACTTGATATATTCCCGCGGCGCCCCTCCCTCTGAAGCTCAATCACCCGGCCGGAGGACGGTATGATGGCAACCGCGGCGATTCGCGCGAGCCGTACAGTGGCGGTTATATGCCTTTTGACGCTCGCCCTTGCCGGAAGCGCCGCGGCGTGCGACTGGTCCGACCTCGACGAAGGCGAGCGGAAGGTATTCGGAAGCGAGAAGGAGAGTAAATACAGCATCAACGCCTTTCTCGTCGAAAAGGAAGACTGGGAAGGGCACTACTCCTTCATGGCCCTGTGGCTGTTCAAGTATACGGATTATCCCCGGTACACATCCCTCCGCCTGCTCCCGTTCTGGTGCCGGCTGACGAGCAAGATCGACGACCGTCGCGGATATTTCATCCCCCTGCTCCTTCACTACGGCGAGCGCGACGGGAATTCGAGCATGATGGTAAACCCGCTGTACTATTCGAATATCAGCGGCGACGACGCCGACAGGGCTGTCCTGTACCTCTTCTGGTGGGGCCGCGACAGGGAGGCCCATGCCGATCATTCGTACTTCTACTCGCCGATATTTGGGACGCAGCACACCGTCCACCGCGGCGATTACGCACCGGGCGCCGAGGAACGCTGGAACCTCTCGCCGCTTCACGCCTACTGGTCGTCGCATAACCGGGACAGCTCTCTGAAAAAAAGAACCTGGTGGGTTCCACTCATCCCTCTCACCTATCATCACACGACGCAAAAATACGGCCACAGGAATATTCTGTGGCTTATAGACTACTCCTGGAGGTCTGAGGACGGGAGCGACCGGCTTGCACGGCTGTGGCTCGCGCCGCTTCTCTTTCACCGGCCTGGCTCCGACGGCTACACGCACCTGCTCCCGCCACTGCTCCTGAACAACCGCCACTCCGACGGTGCGTACTATACCCACCTTCTGCCCCTGTTTAGCCGGTGGAAGGGAACGGACTACGGCCGTGTTCCCGGCGAAAAGGAGTCTCGTGCCATCTACACATCCGGCCTACTCACACCGCTCTTCGGCCGCACTACCGCCCGCTACGGTGAAGACCGGTGGTCCGGGAAAAGCCTGGAATCGAGCTTCTGGTTTCCCGTCATCCCGCTCTACTTCCAGGGCTCGAATGCGATCGACGGCACGCACCGCAACCTTTTATGGGTATTCGACTGGCGCACCGCGCCCGAGGGCGGCCTTAAACGCTTCTGGCTGATTCCCATCATCTTCCACGAAACGGGCGAATCGGGTTATCGCTACTCCTTCCCGTTCTATATGCGGCCGGCCGGTTCGAGAAACGACGAGGGCATCTCGTACGGCCTGTTTCATTACAATAAGCGCACGGCCGACGAATCGGTGCGCTGGATGCTCATCTACTACGGCAGGAGCGCGCCGGTAAAGGGCGAGGAGGCCACGTACTGGGCGCCGCTCTATTTCCACGGCAAAACCCCGGAGAGGGACATCACGCTCTTTCTCCCTCTGTATTTCGACTATGAGAGCCCGAACAGGGAAATGCACATAAACATCCTCGGCATGTCCAAAAGCGTCGCCGCCGGCCCGGCCCCTGGCGTGGGCCTGGGGCTTGGCAGGGGAGAGCGCGGCTGGCATGTGGACAGCGAGCTCTCGTGGCTCTACGATGTCGTGAGCGTCTCGACTCGAGTCACGCTGGCGCGCCCGCCTCGCCAGGACGGGCCGGGCGTGCCGAAAGTGGAGACACCAATCGATACATCCGCGGCCGGGACGCCCGACGGAGGCGTACAGATACGCGAAAAGAAGACCTTTACGCGCGAGAATTCCGAGTATTTCTGGGGCTTCCGGCTGCTTTTCGGCCTTATGGCCTTCGAGATGGCGGACTCCAGGCGCCATTTCCGCCTGCTGCCGCTCTCCTGGCTGACCTGGGACAGGGAATCGGACGACCGCATACAATGGATACTCAATTACATTTCATACAAATCGGGCGAGGCGGAGTACCTTGTGTTTTTCCCGTTGTACGGCATGCAGCGCGAAGGTCGTTCGTTCAAACGCGGCTATGCGCTAAACCTGTACTGGGACGAGTACGACGCGACGAACGAGCTGCGCGAGAGGACGGTGCTCTGGCCCATCTTCAACTGGTACTCTTCGCCTGCAAAGAGCGGCTGGAGGATATTCCCGCTTATCTGGCGCCGGGAGCATAGGGAAAGCGGCCTGCTCATAAAGCGCACCACGAGCCCGCTGTATTTCAAAGCTTCGGCCGCGGCGGAGGACGCGACGAAATACTCGCGCTCGTTTTCGATCAGCCCTCTGCACTGCGCAAAAAGTGAGACCGTGGACGGCCGCAAGGCGGGTTTCTACTTCTTTCCGATCGTTCCGCTCTTCTACCGCTCGACCGACAACGGCGATACGCACGCCAACGCGCTATGGCTCGTCGATAGCGCGAGGAGCGCCGACGGCGCGGACTCCCGTCTATGGGTTATGCCCTTCTATTTTGCCCGAACGTCGCCGGATAAAAGCTACCGGTACGTATTCCCGCTCTTCTATTCGGCCTCTACGCCGCGGGAGGAACGCTCGCTCAAGCTGCTTCTGTGGAGAAGCGCCGACGCCGGCACGGGCGAGCGGTCTCTGCATCTCTTCCCACTCTATTATTCTTGGCTCTCAGAGCGGGCGTCTACTCGCTTCATTCTGCCCCTCTATTTTTCATCTCAATCGGAAAGCTCATCCAGCCGTTTTATAGCGGGGCTATACCTGCACTCCTCGCCCGCCTACAACCGGCAGAACCTCCTGGGACTCTTCGATCGTCGGGAGTGGGCCGATGCCGGGCACAAGCGCTACGGCCTGGCGTTCAACCTGTTAAGCTACGAGGTCTCGCCGGAGGTCCGGGCCTACCGCCTGGCCTGGGGCCTCCTTGCAAGCCACGAGTGGTCGCGCACCGGAGACGGCTACGACTTCAGCCTACTCTGGTTCATCTACAACCTTAAGCGAGAGGGCGATTACTTCCGCCACAGCTTCATTCCGTTCTGGTACTATGGGAGCGATTCGGACGAATGGGTGCTCTGTATCCCTCCGCTCCTTAGCTACATGAGCGCGGAGAGCGACGGCGACACCTTCCAGCTCTGGGGCCTGGGGGCGCTGTGGTACCGCAATCTTAAACCGGCCGAGCGCTACGAGCGGCGCATGCTGCTTCTCGGCATCCCGTATTATCATCTGGAAAGGCCCGAGCGCGGCTACAGCTCGACGGGAAGCCTATGGGGGCTCCTGTGGGAGTCCGAATCGGAGAGCGAAACGGGGTTCAAAAAATTCTCGGTGCTAAAGCTCCTCTACAAGCGCGTGGAGATGGACGGCGAGGTCCGCCACCAGGTGCTGGGTATAGGCTTCTAAGACCGCGCGAGGGACTCCAGATAATCGTATGCGGAGAGCGCCGCGGTGGCGCCGTCGGCGGCGGCCGCCACTATCTGGCGTATCGAGTCGCTGCGCAGATCGCCTGCCGCAAAGAGCCCCGGGATGGAAGTCCGCATGCGCGAATCCACCATTACCTCTCCGTACTCGTTAAGGATCTCTCCCGGAACGTACTCGGTGTTGGGCCGGTAGCCGATGAAGATGAACACGCCGTCGACCGTAAGATCCTTCATCGCGGCGGTTTTCGTATCCTCCAGGCTTATCGACTCCACCTTTCCGCTTCCATTGATGGAGCGAACCACGGAATTATAAACAGGTTCTATGATGGGGTTTTCCATCACCCGCTTTTGCAATAGCTTCGCCCCTCGGAAGGCGTCGCGGCGGTGCACAAGGAGCACCTTTGACGCGAAGCGTGTCAGGTAAAGCGCCTCCTCGAGCGCGGTGTCTCCGCCTCCCACCACGGCCGTCACCCTTTCCTTGAAGAAGGCGGCGTCGCAGGTCGCGCAATACGACACGCCCCTGCCGGTAAATTCGGCCTCGCCCGGAACGCCGAGCTTTAGAAGCGACGCCCCCGTCGCGCAGATGACGGCCCTCGCCCTGATGGCATCGCCGCCCACCGTCTCTATCTCGAAACAGCCGCCGCTCCCGCGCCGGATGGAGGAAAGCTCCACGCCGCGGATCTCGGCGCCGAGCCGCCTCGCCTGGTTTTCCATATTGCTCATGAGCTCCCAGCCGGGGATCGGGTCGACAAATCCGGGATAGTTTTCGACCTCGTAGGTGGTCATCACCTGTCCGCCAGGCGCGAGTTTTTCGATCACCACGAGGTCGATCCCTGCGCGCATTCCATAGATCGCCGCCGAAAGCCCGGCGGGGCCGGCTCCGACGATTACAAGCTCCTTCATCTTTTCGCTCCTGTTCCCATCGTGTCTCCAGCGCCCTGAAAGGCTCGTCACCTTGAATTATTTTTGCAATCACATTTTCTTCTGGGTCCGCCCATCAAAAATGTTGTTGAAAGCGAGCCAAAATTTTCATAAGATCGGTGACGCCACCGATGCCGGGCTCTTACGGCACGGATGCCGTTGAAACACCGCGCCGCGCGACAGAGCCGGCGATAATGGAGAAATGGCCCATGATCGAATACTTCGCCTCGCTGGGGCACATCACACAGGCGCTCGTCGCCACATGTTTCACCTGGGGTATGACGGCCCTTGGAGCCTCTCTGGTATTCATAGGGAAACACCCTGACCGCAAGGTGCTCGACTTCGCCCTTGCCTTTGCCGGAGGCGTAATGATCGCCGCGAGCTACTGGTCGCTACTCGCCCCGGCCATAGAGATGTCCGAGGGGGGGGCGCTCCCCGTCTGGGCGCCTCCGGCCGTGGGCTTTCTTGCCGGCGGCCTCTCCCTTCGCCTGGTGGACAGGGTACTGCCGCACCTTCACCGCTTTCTGCCGACAAGCGAGGCCGAGGGCATAAAAACCTCATGGCAGAGGAGCACCCTTTTGGTGCTGGCCATTACGCTTCACAATATCCCTGAGGGCCTGGCGGTGGGCGTCGCCTTCGGCGCGATAGAGGCCGGCCTTCCCTCGGCCTCTCTGGCCTCGGCGGTGGCTCTGGCTGTCGGCATAGGCATACAGAATTTTCCGGAAGGCATGGCGGTCTCGCTCCCGCTGCGCCGTGAGGGCATGGGCCAGGGCAGGAGCTTCTTCTACGGGCAGATATCCGGCATTGTCGAGCCCATGGCCGGCGTGCTTGGCGCATCGATCGTCATCGTCGCCCAGTTCATACTCCCCTACGCCCTCGCCTTCGCCGCCGGGGCCATGATTTTCGTCGTTGTGGAGGAGGTCATACCCGAGTCCCAGTGCGGCGGAAACAGCGACCTGGCCACCATGGGGGTCATGATGGGGTTCACCATAATGATGATCCTGGACGTCGCCTTCGGCTGAGAGGGGATGTACAGGCGAAGATGCGTTCCCGCTTTATCCGGCCTCCCGCGCCGGCGTATAAGACCGGCGGCCGGGCGGCGGATTATGCCCTGTTCAACGAACGGCGCTCGTAAACAAACATGCCGAGGCCCAAAAGGGACAGGAGCGCAAAAAAGACCGAGGTGTTGCGTGTAAGCGCTGAGCCGAGCCGGCGGCGCTCAAGAAGGATGTCCAAGTAGGGCCTGTCGGCCGCGGAGAGCCCCTCCCCCGACGAAACCCGGCGGTCGAAATCGCGCAGTATGAACTTGATCGGCTGCGCGGCGGCGTCGAAGTTCTCGTAACGCGCGAAAACCTGAGGGTCCCTAAGCATGAGGTAGGCCTCTCCGTAGGAGGACGCCGCGCCCTCCCCGGCCGCGAGCATGGCCTCTACCCTGGGCTCCACACGCATCATGGAGTAGGAGGCTATTACCCCGCAGACGAGGGCGATCAGAAACGTAATGGCGGTAAACCAGAGATACAGCCTCGAGTCGTCAATTTTTTTCATGAGCCTTTCCCTTGAGTATCGAATGTATGCTCTCCCTTCGAAAGCCCACGCGCTCGAGTTCTATGTTTTCGTCGGGCACGTAGATCTCCTCGGTCACGCCGCTCTTTACGACTTCGTCGTAATCGATCTCCAGCATGTCCAAAAGCGGCCGCACGTCCTTCTCTCCGCCGCTGGCTATCACCGAAACGGGAACCGTCTCGAACGGAAATATTGCGGGCGCCGATATGCGCACCGGGTTGAACGCCGAATCCGGAAGCCTCTTCCCCTTCTCGCTGAACACCGCATCGGCGGAATAGTCTAAAAACGCCCTGTCGCTGTTCTCGTTGCGTAAGCCCCCGACCAGGTTCATGGTAAAGTGGACGCTGTTGTCCCTGATGGACGCGTGAATTACAAGGCGGGGCGATTCGAGTTTCTCCGGTGCGCGGGCGCACCCCGCTACAAGCGCAAGCGATAAAAACGCGATGGATCGTTTCATCCTGGCCTCTCCTGCAGTCGAATGGGCCGCGATACGGTTCGGCGGCCGCGACAAGTCTATTGTATCTGGAGGGCGGTGAAAGTTTCGTCAAGAAAAATAAAAATCACCTCCATCCTGACGCGAAAAACCGTTTGACCGCTCAGGCCAGCGCGGCCCACCATGCGTACTCGACACGGAGCCACGGAAGGATTCACATTCATGATATATTTCCATGAAACCGGCAGATCCGGCCGTTTAAAGGCGAATACAAAGCGAGCCGCGGGCGTTCCTTACGGAGAAAGCGCCTGATGCCCCTTCCCGCAAAATTCTTCTGCGCCCCCATGGCCGAGCTCTCCACCCCGTCCTTTCGCGAGACGGTTCGCGGCTTCGGCGGCGAGGTCGTATTGTACTCGGAGATGCTTGCGGCAGGGGCCATAGTCGCCCGCTCCAGGCACAACGAGCCGCTAATCGAAAAGCGCGATACCGATATGCCCTTTGCCTACCAGATAGTGGGCGCCGATGAGGCCGTTATGGCCGAGGCCGCGCGCATGCTTGAGGAGCGAGGCTGCTGGGCTGTAGACATCAATATGGGCTGTTCGGCCCCCGACATAGTGAAAACCGGCGCGGGCAGCCGGCTCCTGTCCGACCCGGAGCGCGCCCGCCGTATTGTGCGAGCATGCAGGACCGCAGTGAAGCTAAAACTATCGGTGAAGATGCGGTCCGGATGGGACTCGAGTGACCCGGCACGCCTCGTTGAGTTCGCTCGCATGTTAGAATCCGAGGGCGTAGACCACATCTGCCTGCACCCGCGCCACGGGAAGCTCGGCTTTCGCCGAAAGGCCGACTGGGGTCTCGTCGCTCTTTTAAAAAAGTCGCTTCGCATTCCGGTCATCGGGAACGGAGACATCACCTCGCCCGAAGAAGCGCTTAAAAAGTTAGCCGAAACCGGCTGTGACGCCGTGATGATGGGCCGCGAGGCCGTAAAGTCGCCATGGATCTTCATGCTCTGCTCTGAGCTCGCATCGGGCTCGGAGGATGAACACATCATACCCGTGCGCGACGTTTTTATCGAGGTCCTCGGGCGGCTTCGCAATTCGCTCCCCGCCCACCTGCACAAGAGCCGGGGGCACCGTTTCGCATTCTACTATTCCAAAAACGCCTACTTCGGACACAAGCTCTTCACCAGCATCCGTAAAGAACAGGAGATTGACGGGATGATCGACCGTGTTCGCGAATACTACGAGGCACATCCCGAGGAGTCGGTGTTAAGAGTTGGGGGCGGTGAAAAGCACAATGGTATTCATTAATTTTTTCTCATGGGTGAAAGCTCCCGGCGCTGTGCGCCACCCCCGGAGGGGGTTTTGGCTGATGCCGATGGTCAAACTTTCAACTTTGAACTTTCAACTTTCGACTGTTATCCCTTTGAACTGTTATCCCCGGTTCGCAACGAGCCTAACGCCCCCGGCGCTCTGCGCCACCCCCGGAGGGGGTTGGGGCTGATGCCGATGGTCAAACTTTCAACTTTGAACTTTCAACTTTCGACTGTTATCCCCCGGCGCTCTGCGCCACCCCCGGAGGGGGTTGGGGTTTCATACTGCCGGTCGGAAAGTCCACGGATAGACCTTCTATATAGGCGTGCTCTCCACTAAGAGCGCGGACAGGACGTCCGCGCGCGGCGAGACTCGCAGGAGGCGACCGAGCCGCTACAGTACGGACTCATTTATAGCAACCAGCAAGACCACATTATGCCGATCAGAAATCGCACAACCATATACTTCTGCAAATATTAAGCTAAGCCGCGCGGCGATTGAGCGCAGCCCCTCCGGCGCTTGAGGAGAGCGTGGGGGGATTGCTAAGGGGGGAATTCGCTCAAATTCCCCTCTTAGCTTATTAGGCCCAGCCAGGCCCGGAGTGCCATAGCACGACATGGTGACCCATGTGAAATATGCAAAGTTCTAAAGAAGCTCCTCCACGACCAGGATCTCGCCATGATACAGCAAGGGGTTACAACCCCTTGTTCTGATAGAAGATGTGACTGCTTGCGCGTATGTTCCTCCGCAACCGCAGATAAAGCTTAGCGGCCCTCACCCCCCGCCCCACTTCGACGGACTCAGCGCAGCGCCTCTCCCATTAAGCTCGAAAGAAAGGAGAGGGGGAGTCTTATGAGAGAACCAGTTCTAAATCATTACCCTAAAACACCTTCCCATAAACTTTCGACTTGTGACTTTCGACTATTTCTCTTTCAACTTTCAACTTTGAACTTTTAACTTGAATCATAAACACAAAAACATCCTTTCTCGAAACTCTCTCCCGTGGAAGAGGGTGCGACGAAGCGGTGGTGAGGTCACTCTTCCTCCATCAATTCCAACGGGGCTTGACACTCGAAACGGAGGTCGTCATACTTAAAATAGGTGCGGAGAATGAACAGTTCCGGTACACATTTTCATCCCATCACCACGGAGGACGGAAGCCTTTCGCTCTATTCCGAGGAATACGGGCAGGCCATGCATACCGTCTCCGGAGCGTACGAAGAGGCGCTCTTCAAGCACGTACGGGCCTCCGGCGTGCTTAATCTGGACAGGCGAGAGATCCATGTCCTTGACGTGGGCTTTGGAATCGGCTACAATGTACTTGCCCTTATGGAGGAGTTTTGCCGTAACCCAATGGGCCGCACGCTCGAAATCGTCACGCTCGAAAAGGACCCGGCCCCCGCCGTGCTTTTGAACGGAATAGGTTTTGACGGTGATAGAGGAATGCTTTACGAAAAAATTAAGCGAATCCCCGAAACAGGATTACTCATGGAGAAAGCCGGCTCGGTACTTCTGCTGCCGGGCGACGCGAGGGCAAGCGTTCGTAAGCTTCGAGCTTCGCGCTTTCACGCAATATTCCACGACCCCTACTCCCCGGCGAAAAACCCGGAGCTTTGGAGCGTCGACTTCTTCCGCGAGCTCTACCGAACGGCGGATGCAGGCTGTGTACTTACCACCTATTCAGGCGCCCTGCAGGTGCGTTCGGGACTAATGGAGGCGGGCTTTACCGTGGGCAAGGCGCCCTCCCTGGGGCGCAAACGCGAAGGGACCCTTGCGGCAAAGGGACCGCTTGCCGAACCCCTCGGCGCGGACGAGCTCGCCCGGCTTCGCCGCGAACCGAAGGCAACGCCGTATCGGGACGAGACCCTCGCAGGTGCGCGCGGAGAGATACTGGAACGAAGGCGTTCCGAGATGGCCGCGCGACGGAACGGGTAGCCGCGGACTGAACGAATGAGGCCATCCTACATCGACCTATACGAAAACGGGCGCCTTGCCCAGATCGAATCCATCCTGCACGAGCGGATGGCCCGTTGCGATCTTTGCCCCCATCGCTGCATGGCCGAGCGCGCGGCTGGAAAAACCGGCAAATGCCGAAGCGGAATGCTTCCGGTCGTCTCCTCGTTCAGCCCGCACTTCGGCGAGGAGTCGTGCCTGGTGGGACGCCACGGCTCGGGAACTATCTTCATGACGCACTGCAACCTCTTCTGCATCTTCTGCCAGAATTACGACATCTCGCACCTGGGCCGCGGTAGGGAGGTCCCGTACGAGGAGCTCGCCGGAATGATGCTCGCCCTGCAGTCAAGGGGCTGCCATAACATCAACATCGTAACTCCAACGCACATGACCTATGCCGTGGTGCGCGCGCTTCTGGTCGCCGTTCCCGGGGGGCTCTCCATACCGCTGGTATACAATTCGGGCGGCTACGACTCCGCGGAAACGCTTCGATTGATCGACGGCGTTTTCGACATCTACATGCCCGACTTTAAATACATGGACGCCGATACGGCCGAGCGTCTTAGCGGCGTTGCGGACTATCCCCTGCGAGCCATGGAGGCCCTCAGGGAGATGCACAGGCAGGTAGGAGACCTCCAGATGGACAGGCGGGGCATTGCGGAAAGGGGCCTTCTGGTGCGCCATCTGCTCCTTCCGAACAACCTGGCGGCCACCGACCGGGTCATAACCTTTCTCGCCTCCCTTTCCCAAAACACCTATCTGAACCTCATGGCACAGTATCGGCCCGAATACCGCGCCAGGGAATGCGCCGGCCTGAGGCGGCGCCCCACCATGGCCGAGTTCGACGAGGCGGTGGGATGGGCGCGTGAAGCCGGCCTTACGCGGCTCGACAAATGGCGCTAAAAAATGTTCTTGCCAAAAGCCGTCCGTTTACCGCATCCTGAAAACAAGCTGGAACCGCTATTAATCCATGCCGCGTATATTAAAATTTTCAGAAGGAGCGCCCGCTATGGTAAAGAACGTTGGACCGGCCGACAGGTATATAAGGTTCATGGTCGGCATAGCATTTCTGCTGAACATCATCATCCTCGAACCCGGCTTTTTCGGCGGCTTTTTGCTCTTCGTCGCCGGCGCCGGTCTCCTTTTTTCGGCCTACACCGGCAGCTGTTGGGCCTACACCCTGCTTAAAATTGATACCTGCGCGGGGGCCTGCCAGGCGAGTGCCGAAGGAGCGTCCACTCAGGATCAGGCTAACTGACCGCACCGTTTTGACGCCCCCAAGCCCGATGCCTCCGGAACCACCAGGCGGGGGCATCGGGATTTGCCGGGCCAACGCCTGAAAAAAATTTGACTTTCCATCCCGCTCCGCCCATAACTTAAGGGCCATCGCACCCTCTAACCCATGCCCTGCAGGGCATGTTTCTTTGGACCGTCGACGAATCTATATTTTACATGCCCATCCAAGTGCCGGTTTAGACCCGCTGCGATTCAGCGGCCATTCCAGCGGAAGGAGGTAGATTTTATACATAAGCGAATTGCGGCCTCGCAAAAATTTTTCGGTTCGGCAATTTTTTTGTTTACATGTGCAATGGTGATATATTATTTTATAATATAATTAATTACTAAATATAGAGGGGTTGTCATGGATCCAGGCAGTGAACTGCGGCGATTACGCGAAGAGTTCGAGGCACTAAAGGGTGGAACCAAGAACAAGCTGTCCATGATCGTTTTCAGCGGCGATCTCGACAAACTGCTCGCGGCTTTCATCATAGCGACGGGCGCGGTGGCGATGGGCCTCGAGGTGGTAATGTTCTTCACCTTCTGGGCAACGCCGGCGCTTCGCGACAAAAAGAAAAGGGCGCGCGGAAAGGACCTTTTCGGAAAGATGTTCGGCTTCATGCTTCCGCGCGGAGCGGGCAAGGTGAAGCTCTCCAAGATGAACATGGGCGGCACGGGCACGGCGATGATAAAGCACCTCATGAAAAAAAGGAACATAGCATCGCTCGAGGAGATGATATCCCTCGCCGCCGAGCTCGAGGTCAAGATCTACATCTGCGACATGTCGATGGGCCTTATGGGGTTCAAGCCGGAGGAGATGATTGATTATCCGGGGGTTGAATTTGTCGGCGTTGCCAAGTTCCTCGAGGAGGCCGGCGACAGCAAAATCCAGTTGTTTCTGTAAACGGGGTCCGACCGCGGGCAAGCCCGCACCGCCGACCGTTATTCGATACATTCAGGAGGGTCAACATGAGCGACGAAATAAAAGCGGACGTAACGATGGATCTCAAGGGCCTGGCCTGCCCTCTTCCCGTTGTCAAGGTCAGCCAGCAGATCAAGAAGATGAAGGTGGGCCAGGTGCTCGAGGCGGAGACCACGGACCCCGGGGCGCACGCCGATTTTCCGGCCTGGGCCAAATCCAGCGGGAACGAGATACTCAAGACCGTAAAAGAAGAAAAATCCGCCAGGTTTTACATCAAGAAACTAAAATAGCCCCGGACAGCGCGCATCCCTCGTCCGGGACGCACGCTTTTCCGCAAGACGCCTATTTGCGTACACCGCGGGAGGAACTCCTCCCCCTCACTCCATTAGAGAGGATACGGCATGTGGAATGACATCTACTATTTTATAATGATCCCAATGGTCTACCTGGCCTTTGCCACCTTCGCCCTTGGACTAATTTTCAAGTTCGCCGTGGTCGCGCTTTCGCCGCGAATCAAGGGAAGCCTTGGCGCATATCCACGGCGTCTTCCCCGGCCGCTCGGCGTTGCGAAGGACGCCTTTGCGGTCCCTGTCGCCTTCAGGAAAAGCAGGACATTCTGGTTCTTCATACTGGCCTATCACATATCGTTCGCGCTTCTCGTTATAGGGCACCTGGAGCTTATCGACGAGTTTGCGCTCCTCCAGATCATCCCGCACCAGGTGTTCCTGGGGGCCGGATGGGTGGGGATCGTGCTGATGGCCTCCACCCTCTATTTCCTGTTCCGCAGATTCAAGAGTCCGTATAACGGAATATCGGTGCCGGAGGACTATCTAATCCTCGTCCTGCTATTCTTTACCCTATTCTTCGGAAGCCATATGAACCTCGCCTCACGGCACCTGGATTTCATGTTCGACCTGTCCAGGATGCGCGAATACCTGCAAAGCCTCATCGCCTTCAAACCCGTTCTCCCCGAGGACATAGTGTCCTCCTATCATACCATCATGCTGGCGCTGCACGTGTTCTTCGCGAACCTCTTCCTCATGCTCTTCCCGTTCGGGAAAATGATTCACTCGGTCTTCGCATTCTGCACGCTCAACATAAAGAGGAAATAGGCCATGGAAAAGGAAAAACTCCGCGAGTTAAAAAAACTCATGGCGTCGCGCCTCACCAGGCCGATGCGCT
>MTKY01050945.1_pt1 | contig 92812 bp, 78 predicted proteins | sample 1042731 | NCBI WGS metagenome assembly MTKY01 (sample SAMN06212206, study PRJNA360538) | anaerobic digester metagenome | biome: Wastewater treatment plant; material: sludge; isolation source: anaerobic digester fed with sludge from wastewater treatment plant | place: Denmark: WWTP Soeholt ...
TAAGCTCATCTTCAACAGTTGGACCCCGATTTTGGCCCCTCGCCAGCATAAAACACCAGGTAGATGAGTTGCGGCTTCCGAAACGCACCAGAAACTAGTGCCACGTATTAGGGAACTGATATTACTATAACCCTTGCTAATAAGCGGTTAAGCATGCTATTATCATAATGTCATGTTCATCAGAACCAAGACCACGCAGGGCCGGACCTATCTCCAGGTGGCGGAGAGCTACTGGGAGGACGGCAAGCCTCGCCAGAGGATCATCGCCACCCTGGGCAGGCTGGACAAACTCACCGAATCGGGACAGATAGATGGGATCGCCCGTTCCATTGCACGCTTCTGCGATAAGGTCAGGGTCACCGAGGAATACCGGGAAGGAAAGCTCGAAGCCAGAAGGGTCACCAAGATCGGCCCGGACCTGGTCATGGACAGGCTCTGGAGCGAGCTGGGGATAGGAGACGCCATCTCCGGCCTTCTTCGGGACCGCAAGTTCGAGTTTTCCGTGGAGCGGGCAGTGTACCTAGCCACTCTGGCCCGCCTCTTCTTTCCGGGGTCCGACCGCTCGACAGAACGCCGGTCCCGCGACTTCAGGACAAGCGGGGCCGAGGAGATCTCCCTGCACCATCTCTACCGGGCCTCCTCCTGGCTAGGGGAGAACCGGGAGGCCATCGAGGACAATCTCTTTGCCCGCAACCGCGACCTCTTCACCTCGCTATCGGTGGTCTTCTTCGACACCACCACCCTCTACTTCGAGGGGGCGGGGGGAGAGCTGGGAGCCAAGGGCTATTCCAAGGACCGCCGCCCCGACGAGAACCAGCTGGTACTGGGCATGGTGCTGGACCAGGACGGCCGCCCCATCTCGGCCCCCGCCTGGCCGGGCAACACCACCGACGCCAGGACCATCTTACCGGTGGCCGAATCGCTGAAGAAGCGCTTCGGGGTGGAGCGAGTCACCCTGGTGGCCGACCGCGGCATGGTGGGCGCAAAGAACATGGAGGAGATAGAGAAGCTGGGGTTTTCCTACATCCTGGGAGTGAAGATGCGCCTGGAGCGCAAGACGGCGGCCGTAATTCTCTCCCGGGCGGGAAGGTACAAAGAGGTCTCTCCGAACTTAAAGGTCAAAGAGGTTGTCCACGCCGGCCGCCGCTACATCGTCTGCCAGAATCCGGCGGAAGCCGAGCGCGACAGAACCGCCAGAGAGGCCATGGTCGCTGACCTGGAGCGCAAGATTGCCTCCAGCCCCTCATCTCTTGTCGGCAACTCCGGCTACCGGCGCTACCTCAAGCGCGGAACCCGTCCGGAGATCGACTGGGCCAAGGTGAAAGAGGAAGAGAAATACGACGGCAAGTGGGTGCTTACCACCAACACCGACCTTGCCTCAGAAGAGGTGGCCTTGCGCTACAAGGAACTCTGGCGGGTGGAGCGGACCTTCCGGGAAGCCAAGAACACCCTTTCGACCCGGCCCATCTACCACCAGTCAGACTCCTACATCCTGGGCCACGTCTTCGTCTCCTTTCTGGCGCTGTTGCTCATGCACGAGCTCAAGCGCCGATGCGGAGGCGAGTTCGAGTGGGACCAGATAGTGCGGGACCTCGAAGCCCTCTACGAAGTTGAGGTGGACGCCGACGGCAAGCTCTGGCACCTGCGCTCTCCCCTGCAGGGTGTGGCCGGCAAGGTGTTCAAGGCTGTTGGCGTGGCCGTGCCGTCATCAGCCCGGGAAGCCAAACCTAATGCCACGGCCCTTTTCTGAGGGTGAATTATGTACTTCTAGCTGGGAGTTTGAAAAATCAACTGTTGAAGATGAGTTAAGAGGGGCGGGGGCGAAGGTTGCGGCTCGAGCGCCGGCTTCACCGTGGTGGAGTTGGCGATAACCATCATAGTGCTGGGGCTGCTCCTCGCCATAGGCGTTGTTGGTTACGCGAACATCAGGGAGGGAATGAACCTGCAGGCCGCCGAGAAACAGGTGGAAGCGGCCCTCACCCGGGCCAAGCTCTCTGCCCGCCAGGAGAACGTGGAATACCACGTAATCTTCTATCCGGACGGTGGCAGCAACGCGAATACCTACGAGGTCATGTGCTTCAAGTGCGAGAGAACATACGATGAAGCGAAGGATGAGTGGAACGAAGCCTGGAGCCTTCAGCCCACGGACAATTCCGTCGGGGACGAAAAGACCGTTTCCTCGGGCGATCACACCTACGTGCAGATCGGGAACTCCGCGAAGATAACCAGCGGGGGCACGGTCATATTCAAGCCGGTGGGAACGGATCAGGAAGTCTCCTTTGATCCGGCCGGGAGCGAGATGACCATCAACCTCCTGTCCGGGGGTAGGTCTGGAAGCGTTACCGTGGATTCGCAGGGCAGGATCACGAGGTAATTGATGATTGGAGCTGTTCAGGCGCGGCTTCAAGGTCGTCCAAACGGAGGGGTTGGAAATGTGGTTAAGGCGTAAAGCGGGGAAGGAAGGCGGTTTCACCATCGTTGAGATCCTGGTCGCCGGCGTGATCATGGTGGTGGCCCTGGTCCCCATGGTGAGCATGTTCGACACCTCCTTCAAGGGGATCCGTTCCTTCGAACAGTCGCAGAAGAGCCTGAACTGCGCCAAGGTAGCCCTGGAGGAGATACAGGCCCTGCCGTTCTTTACTCCCCACACCACAGAGGGCGATACGGAGAAATGGGACATCGACGACCATTTCTGGGGCGAACGCGATCCGGTCAACTACAACCCGAAGGACCCCGTAGACGGCGGCGTCCCTCTCTGGCAGGAGATCCCGGAGGCGCAGTTCTATGCTTACGGTGAGTTCGAGGAATTCCCGGATTTCCGAGTCGGGGTGCAGCTGGCCTACCTCGATGACGACCTCGGCGTGGCCGACATGCACGAGGACTGGTTGCCCAACGGAAGCGGGCTCGACCGGCCCACGAACGCCAGCAATGAAACCCTGCAGATGGTCCTGGCGAGGATCAGCGTCTACTGGACCAAAAGCAGCGAAGGGGAGTCGAGCTACGTGCTGGAAAGCATCATCAGCGACACCCAGGCCATATATAATTTCGGCGCCGCCAGGATCACCGTGGACCAGATCTCGACCCCGGATGCGCTCCTTAATCCGGACAGGCCCAACGCGGCCGCGCACTGGCCCCCAGCCCCCGATCCCAGAGGTGTGAGAGTGATCGTAGAGGGCTGGGGTTTCGATCCGGACACGGTCTCGGCGCACATCGTGCGCTACAAGTACCCCGACCTCGAGATCGATCTGACTTACAAGACCGAGAACAGGCTGGAGGGCTTTATAAACCTCTCCACCAACGTCCCGGGATCCGAGGACCCCACCGAGCCCGACTGGAAAGGCAGGGCCGCGGTGGGCTACTGGACCCTCAAGACGCGCCAGGAGAACCTCTTCTCCTCCTACCTCTTCAACGGATTTATCGTTGAATACCCGAAGCCCAATATCAAGCGATACGGCAACCTCGCGAACATGGACGAGAGGATTGGCTACAACAACGAGACGGCCGCGATAGTAAAGATCGAGGGCTGCCCGTTCATCAACCTCCTCGACTATCCCTCGGTCCGCCTGATCAGGGAGGACGAGACGGGGCTCATCCTCAACATGTTGACCGGGGTGGTGACCGATATGGTCGTGCCCTCGGGTAGCTATGGGTACACCAATACCACCTGCACAATCACGGCGAGGTTCGACTTCACCGTCGCTGCGGCGGGAGATTACTACCTGCAGATCGTGAACACCAAGGAACCGACGCTGGTCGGACACCGCGCCTCGGACCATGACGAGACCAACGACGGCGTGGCGGACCATGACAACGTCTACACCATCTACGAGTACCAGCCCATCGTGAACGATATCACCGTGCAGGGTTCCGATGACCCGCATACCGCCTACAAGAACGCCGGCAACCCGTGGACGATGAACATAAGCGGAGATCATTTCAACATGGTCGGCTCGCCCCCGGTGGAGATATTCCTGTGCAGCGAGGTAACGGACGGGCTTCCGGCGGGCTCCTGGGTGCAGGGCTCGCTCGTTTCGGTCAATACCACGGAAATAATAGGCACCTTCAACGTCGAAGCACTGCCCGTCGGCGATTACATCGTCTACGTGAGAAACCTCATAAACGGCGTCGCCGGCTGGAGCGGCGATGCCCCGCTGAGGGTGGATTATAAAGCGGGCATCGACGCATTCACTCCCGACGCCTACCCCGCTTTCTACGAGAACTATTACGACGTGATGGCCACCATCGAGGGATACGGCCTCTTGGGCACGACCGCGGTGAGCTTCTCAAACGGCAGCGTGACCTACCCGGTTGATGAGTTCACCGTGAACGATACCTACAGCATCTCGGCCAAGCTGAACCTCATCGACTGCCTCAACGGGAACTGGACCCTGAGGGTGGAGGTCGGCGTGGAGAAGGTCTTCACCTTCCCGTTCAGCGTCGCCCTGGGGCCGGCGGTGATCCTGCCGCCTAACGATGCAAAGCCCGCCATCAAGATAAACAGCTCCGGTGGTGTCGGCACATTCGTAAGCGCAGAGACCTCTACTCAGCGGGCTTACGGCGTCGCTTCCGCAGCGGGTAAGAACGAGAAGGGGGTATTCGAGGTCGAGGGAATGGGCTTCCCCATGGTCGGGTCCACTACCCTGCGGCTGGCGCTTCCCGGGGTGTGGTTCAACTGGATGAACTGCGCGACCACCTGGGATCGCGCCAGCAAGACGGTGAAGATCGTCTCGCTGTCCATGGACTTCCCCACGGCCACCGGGCTCTGCGATATTTCCGTGGAGCGCACCGGAAGCGGGGTATTTGACCTCCATACCGGGCGCTGGGAGCTGGTGAACAAATGAGAATCAGGTCACCTTTTTCAAAGGGCGATAAGGGCGGAGGAGCGTTCCTCTCATCCCTTCGGCAAGAGGGCGGCTTCACCCTGGCCGAACTCCTGGTGACCATGCTGATTATGATGATCCTCATCATCGGGCTCGGCGGCATGATCCAGTCGGGGGCGAGGAGTTCGACCGCTTCGTACAACCTGGTGAGGATGGAGGAGGCCGCGAACGAGGCGGTGAACACCATGACCCGCCGGATACGCGTGGCCACGAGCATAAGCCCGGACAGCGACAACAGCCAGATAATCTTCTCCGGAGACCTGAACGGCGACGACACAATCACCAACCAGGCCTTCCGGGTGGAGGACGGCGTGCTCGTCAAGGACGGCCAGCCATGGGTGGACGGGGTCTCCTCCCTCACCGTCACCTATTACTGGTACGACATGGCCATCAGGGAGGAATTGGAACTCGAGCCGGGACAGTTCCCGGGATGGAACGACATGATACACCGCGTCCTGGTCACCCTGGAGATGTCCATGGACTCGATGGATGTGGCGCTCAAGCGGACGTACAACGGCAGCGCGACCATCATGAACGCTTTGCGGTGAGGGCCGGGAGGAGATGTCATGAGACGTGAGATGAACGGATATCGGAAGGCGGGAAAGGCGGAAGGGACTACCCCGGCAGGCGAGCGCGGATTCGCCATGGTGCTGGTGCTTGCCGCATTGCTCATGCTCGCCGTCCTGGGGGCGACCAGCCTCCTGCTCATGGTCTCCACCCTGAAGGGAGTGGAGGGCAACAAGCCCGAGGACCGCGCGTTCCAGATCGCGAAGGGCGGCCTGAACGTCGCCCACGCCATGATAGTCGCGAACGAGATCGGCGAAGATGGCTACGGTGATGAAGGATATATCATGGGAGGGAGATACGAGTTCCTGGTGGAGCCGCTGGGTGGATACGACTACAGGATCACCTCCTCCGGCGAATACGATGATGGCGGGAAGACATACCGGCGCAAGATTCAGGAAACGGCCATGTACAGCGCGGAACGCTCGTTCGACGCCATCCGTAACTACATGTTCTTCGCGGGCCGCGACCTCACCATAAACGTCGGAGCAGACAGCACCAACCTCAACGAGATGATCTTCAGCGGCAACATCCGGGCAGAGAGAGACCTCCTCATCAGCGTCGCCCCCTGGGTGAAGATCCCGGACGGGCTCACCGTGAACGGCAGCGTGGAAGGCAAGGAGTCGGTCACCGTGTACGTCAAGACCAGCGGATCGGGCGCCGGCCAGCCGTCGGCCGGTTACGTCTTCGGGGACATCAAATCGGGAGACCTGCGCACCGGTTCGCCCGCGGGATCCGTGACCCTCAGGACCGAGGGAGCGGGAAAAGCGGTGGCCACGCTCAAAGCCGCCACGGGAGGCGGCCTAACGTGGGACATCCACACCAGCTCCTTCACCGCCGAGGAGCTGGGGCCCAATGACGTCCTGGAGTACGGCAACCGGTTAAACGGGCCCGGCATGGAGAAGGTGTTCATCCCCGAGCCCGACCTGGCGTACTACAAGGCGCTGGCCATCGATCAGGGGAATTATCATATCGGCAACTATACCGTGCAAGGCTCCCTGGGAGCGATGGGGGTATCGTCGCTCACCGTCATCTACTGCACCGGCGACATGATCCTCAAGGACGTGAACTGGGAGATCCCGGACCTGCGGGGGATATTCGTCTGCGAGGGGAACTTCACGGCCGAGAACGCCCGCAAGCTGAAGTTCGAGAACAACTCGATTTTCCAGGTGATAGCGAGGGGCGACGTCAGGTTCGACAACGACTGGCAGTTCCCCAAGGGGGGCTCCAGCTCGGAGTTCTTCTTCTGGTCCGGAAACGACATCTACGTCGAGATGGCGATGTTCGCCCAGCAGTTGCTGCAATGCACCGCCGTGCGGGACATACACATCGAGAGCAAGAAGCAGCCCGCCCACAAGTGCAAGACAGAGGTCTTCTACCGGGGGCCGGACATCGATATCGCCGCATGGCCCATAGACATCAAGGTCTATGACTGGAAGGAAATGCCAAGTTACGAATAGCCCTCTCCGTAGCCGCCGCGCGCAAGGGATATTGCCGATAACCGCACGATCCTACCCGCCGCCAGGAGCGTCATGCGCATGACTTGGTAGCATTGCCGTGATCATGCGCCCGTTCTAGGACGGCACACCGAGATCGCGGACCTTTTTCTGCACGCCGCATATCTGTTGCTCATCTTCGCGGCATATTTTCAGTTCGAGTTGACCGGACCGCAGGCGGCGGTGGACCGGGCTCGATCTATTTCCTGCGCCAGCGAGGTTGCGCTTCTCCCTGCTCGTCCCGCTGCGGCTGATAGCGCTTTACGCTGATCTTCTCCCGCGCGGGCTGGGCGGGCATCATCTCCTCCGGCTCCCGCCTGGCGACCTCCTCCAGGCGCTCCTCCTCCTCGATCACGTAGGTGGCGATGAGCTTCATCGGGGTTTCCTTGAGGTAGCGGCACATGGCGCTCCAGCCGCTTGCCACCCGGCCGGTCTCCTCGTAGAGCTCGTCAAGCAGGTCCGAGAAGAGGATGGTGAGCTGCCGCCCCTTGAACTCCATCTCGTAGAGGCGCTGCTCCTCGGGGGAGAAATCCTCGAAGGGCTTGTCCAGGAGGGCGGTGATGGCGGCGGGCACCTTTATGTCGCGTTCAGCGAGCTTGCGCTCCAGCTTCTTGGTGAAGAAGCTCTTGCGGGAGGCGTCGGCGCTTTCCTTTCCGGGTTCTTCCCCGGCGGCCTCACGCGGCGTCACCGCCCTCGCGGTACCGGCGGCCGCGCTCCCTGTTGTTTCCGCATCCTCCGCCTCTTCCTGGTTGATGATGTAGGAGACGCATACCTTGATGGGAGAGTCCTTGGTCAGGTGGCACAAGCTCTTCCAGCTGTGCCGGGTGCTCTGGCCCGCGGCCTGGTATATATGCCGCAGCATCCTGGCGAAGAGGGCCAGCAGCTCTTTCTGCTTGACCTGCGTCTCGTACAGCTTCCTGTCATCGTCCGAGAAGGCGGCGAACGGCTTGTCGAGAAGATCGAGGACGTAAGGGGGGACGGCCATCCCCTCTTCCCGGAGTTTGTCGGCCAGTTTTTGGGTGAAGATACTCTGCTTTTTCTCCGCATCGACGGCCATGCGGCACCCCGTCCTTTTCTCGCGAAATCTTTCCCCTGCCCGCCCGCTTTGCGCGGCAAGGCACGGCCGGGCTCCTCTATATGATTCGGAATCCGCGGGCCGGAGATTTAATGCCCCGGGTCACGGCCCCGAACATCCCGGCTGAAAAGGTATGGAGACGGCGAGAGGCGGCAAGACATGCCCCCGGTGAGACATCAGGACGGCGGCGGGGAGGGGGCAGGCTAAAAGGCAACGGCGCCTGTCGTTACGGCGGTTCCGATTCTGCTAGACTTGTATGACTGGACGACAGGAAAGGAAGGTAAATCGATGCGTCCGGTGCTCTTCCACATAGGCGGCTTCGCGGTCTATTCCTACGGGGTCATGCTCTTCCTGGCATTCCTCGCGGCCATATTCGTGGCGCGCGCCGAGCTGAACCGGCGCGGCCTGGACGGATCGGCCATCTACCTCACCGCTTCCGTCGCCGCCATCACCGGGGTCGTCGGGGCTCGGATCTTCTACGTCCTGGGCAATCTCGAGCATTTCTCCGGCAACTGGGGCCAGGTTTTCGACCTCAACATGCGAGGCCTGGTCTTCTACGGCGGGCTGGCCCTGGCGGTGCCCTCGTGCATCCTGCTGCTAAGGCGCATGAAGCTCCCGCCGGGAGCGGTGGCGGACGCGGTGGGCCTGGGCATGCCCCTGGCGCTGGCCATAGCCCGTGTGGGTTGCTTCCTCAACGGCTGCTGCGGCGGCAAGCCCTCCGGGCTGCCGTGGGCGGTGACCTTTCCGGGGGCGGCCGTGGCCGTTCATCCCGTCCAGCTCTACGAGATGGTGCTGGACCTCGCGGCCTTCGCTTTCCTCCTCTGGGCGAGGAAGAGGTTGCGCCGTGACTGGGACCTTTTCCTCGTCTCCCTCGCCTCGTACGGTCTCATCCGTTTCTTCATGGAGTTCTTACGCATCCATACCGATCCCAATGCGGCCATATTCTTCCAGGTGCTGAGCATGGCTCTCTTCCTGGGATGTTCGGCGACCGTATTCCTCCGAAACCGGCGTGTTGTTACAGGCCGTAGGAGCGGGCGATGATCTCCTTCATTATCTCGTCGGTACCGCCGCCTATGGGGCCCAGGCGCATGTCGCGCCAGGCGCGGGCGATGGGGTACTCCTCGGTATAACCGTAGCCGCCGTGTATCTGGATGGCGCGATCGGCCACGCGCACGGCCATGGACTGGGTGAAGAGCTTGGCCATGGCCACCTCCTTCATCGGCTCCTTGCCCTCGATGTACAGCTTGAGCACGTGGTAGGTAAGGGCGCGGCCCAGCTCTATCTCCGTGGCCATGTCCGCCAGCATGTGGGAGATGGCCTGGAACTTGCCGATGGGCTTGCCGAAGGCCTGGCGGTCCTTGGCATACTGCAGTGCGACCTGGAAGACGATCTCCGCGCCGGACACCGCCCCCAGGGCCATGATCAACCTCTCCCAGATGAAGTTGGCCATGGTCTGGAAGAAGCCGTTGCCCTCCTCTCCCAGCAGTGCGTCGGCGGGCACGCGCACGTCGATAAAGGAGAGCTCGCCGGTGTCCGAGGCCTTCCAGCCCAGCTTCTTTATCTTCTTAGAGGTCTCGAAGCCGGGTAAGCCGCGGTCGATGATAATATGGGAGATGCCCCGGTAGCCCTTCTCGCGGTCCGTCTTCACCAGGGCCACAACCCAGTCGCAGCGCACCCCGTTGGTGATGAAGGTCTTGGAGCCGTTGACGATCCAGTCCGAACCGTCCCGGACGGCGTAGGTCTTGATGCCCGCCACGTCGGAGCCCGCTTCGGGCTCGGTCACGCCCAGGGCGCCGATGGTCTCTCCCTTGATCCCGGGGATGAGGTATTTCTCCTTCTGCTCCGGGGTCCCGAAGCGGTTTATCTGGGGCATGGCGATGCCGATATGGGCGCCGATGCCGGAGGCCACCCCTGCGGACCCGCAGCGGGGCAACTCTTCGGTAAGCACCGCCTCGGCGAGGCGGTCGTCGTCTCCACCGTATTCCTCCGGATAGGACATGCCCAGGAAACCGAGGTCGCCCATGCGCTTGAAGACCTCGCGGGGGAACTCCTCCGCCTCCTCCCACTCATCGGCGTGGGGTGCCAGTTCGTTCTCGATGAACTCCCTTACGGTCTTGCGGAAATCCTCGTGTACCGGCTGAAAGATATCATAGCTCATATCTACCTCCCTGCTTCGTTGCGCGGCTATGGCAGCCGCGGCCGGAAAAGCGCGCCTGGATGCGGTGAGATTATATCATAGGCGAGCCCCGGCGCTTACCGGCCCGAGCCTCAGGGTAACGGTCCCGCCTCCTTCCGAAATAGCCCGGGGCCTCCAGGTAACGGTCTCGCTCGCAAAGCCTCGCTGCGACCGAGGAGTTCCCAGGGCTGGCGACGGTCAAGCAGGTGGGAGCGCAGACGGCAGTCTCGCTCGTAAACAGGTCGCCTATGGCTCGCGGGCCCGTTGAGGCGAGCGCCGCCGAGCGGCATGGGGATTGTTTTCAAACAGGGGCGACAGGATATTATAAGAGTGGCTGGTCGTATGCGCAGTCGCGGGAACAGAGGGAGGTCGAGATGGTGAAGATAGTGGTGCTCGCACCGCTGCCGCAGGAGGTTGCCCAAGGCATGTTTGCCGCCGCGGCGGGAAGCGACGATGTCTTCATAGAGACGTACGCGGGGGATCCGGGGCCGGGCCTCGTCGATGCCGTGAGGGGGGCGGGTGTGATCATCGGCGATTTCACGTTTCGCATCCCCATAGACGCTACCGTCGCCGAGGCGGCGAGGGGCTGCATGCTCATCCAGCAACCCAGCATCGGTTATCAGCACATCGACCTCGAGGCTACCCGGCTTGCGGGCATCCCGGTGGCCAACGTGGGCGCGGCCAACGCCATAGGGGTGGCCGAACAGGCCATCATGTTCATGCTGTGCCTGCTCAAGAGGGCGCTTTATTTCCACGACAAGACCGCGGCGGGGGAGTGGGCGCAGCAGGAAATCTTCACCCTGGGCCTGTCCGAGCTGCACGGCAAGACCCTGGGCATAATCGGCATGGGCAATATCGGCAGGGAGGTGGCGAAAAGGGCCAAGGCCTTCGGGTGCCGCATCGTTTACAGCGACACGGTCGCCCTGCCCGCGGAGCTCGAGGAGGAACTGGAGGCGGAGCGTCTCGACCTGGAGGAACTCCTGCCGGCGGCGGACATAGCCACCCTGCACGTGCCCCTGACGCCCGAGACCACCCGGCTCATCGACCGCGAGCGCCTGGCCATGATGAAGCCGGACGCACACCTGCTCAACCTGGCACGCGGGGAGGTGGTGGACGAAGCGGCATTGGCCGAGGCCCTGGGAGAAGGCCGCCTGGCGGGCGCCGGCATAGACGTCTTCACGCGTGAGCCCGTCGACCCCTACAACCCCCTGCTGGCCTCGGACAAAGTCATCCTCTCCCCCCACGTATCGGGCGGGACCAACGAGAGCAGGGTCAGGATGCTTACCATAACCATGGAGAACGTGAACCGGGTGCTGTCCGGAGAGAAGCCGCTATACGTGGTAAACGGGGTGAGATGATGAACTGCGCGCAGGTGCTTATCGAGGGGATAAAGGCCATGGGAGCGGAGAGGATATACGGCGTCATCGGCACCTCCAATATCTCCTTCGTCGATGCCCTCTACGATCACCAGGAGGAGATTCGCTATATATCCTGCCGCCACGAGCAGGTGGCCGCCAGCATGGCGGATGCCGAGGGCCGCCTTACCGGCGTGCCCGGGGTCGCACTAACCCACTCCGGGCCGGGCACCCTGAACGCCCTCATCTCTGCGGGCAACGCCTACAAGGACTGCAGCCCCATGGTCGTCATCAGCGGCGCCGTGAAAAGGAAGCTCAGGGGATCCGACGGCATGCTTGAGGCCGATCATGTGGGCATCTTCGCCCCGCTGTGCAAGGGGGTCTTCCGGCTGGAGGACGCCGGGCGGGCGGCCGCCGTCTTCTCAAAGGCCTACACCCTGGCGGTATCGGGGGCGCGCGGGCCCGTGCTCATCGAGGTTCCCGAGGACGTATGGGGTGAGGAGCTGCACGGCCCACCTCCTGATTTCAGGCTCTCTGCCGAATTCCGGCCGCCCCTGCACGTGGAGGACGTGTGGCGCGCCCTGGGTACGGTGAAGGAGGCGGAAAGGCCCCTGCTGCTCTCGGGAGGAGGGGTGGCCTACTCGCGAAGCTCGGACCTCCTGGTGCGTTTCGCCGAGGCACTGCACGTGCCGGTGATAACCACCGGCAACGGCCGCGGCACCATCCCCGAGGACCACCCCCTCTGCCTGGGCAGGGCGGGTTTCGGGGGCGGTAACACGGTCGCGGACACCGCCCTCATGGAGGCGGACGTGGTGCTGGGCCTGGGATGCACCATCTCGGACATGACCAGCTACGAGTATACGCTGCCGATCAACGGCGACGTGGTCCTGGTGAATATAGACCTGGAGGCCATGCTGACGAGCCGCTTCCGCGCCAGCTATATGGTGGAGGCCGACGTGAGGGACTTCCTCGTGGAAGCGTTGGGGGCCGTGAGGGATTACCGCCCCCCTTCGCGCGGGAAATGGTGGGGTCTCCTGGAGCCGAAGAGGCGGGAATGGGAAAGCCAGATCGAGGCGTCCATCGCCTCGGACAAGGTGCCGCTCTCCCCGGGGCGGGTGGTGCACGAGTTGGGCCGCCTGCTGTCCGGGGGACATATCATCACCGTGGGCGCGGGCACCCATCTGCTCTATCCCATGGATTTCCTGCCCTGCCGGGAGCCCCTGAGCTTCCTCTCGGCGGTCAACTTCGGCGCCATGGGCTTCGGCTTTCCCGCCGCTCTTGCCGCGAAACTCGTACGCCCCGGGGCAGAGGTGGTGGCCATCCTTGGCGACGGCGATTTCATGATGACCCTGCAGGACCTGGAGACGGCATGCCGAGAGAAGATCGGGGTGCGCGTGCTGGTAATGAACGATAACATGTACAGGGTGCTGAACATCAGGCAGCGCGTACAGTGCGGCGGGAGGATACTGGGAACCTGCCACGGCAATCCCGATTTCGCCGCCCTGGCGCGTTCCTTCGGCGCGGCGGGTTTCAGGCTGGAGCGGGTGGAGGACATCGGCGAGGTCCTGGGGGAGGCGCTCGCGGCGCCGGGTCCGGCGGTGGTGGACGTGATCATCGACCCCGATGACCTGCCCCCGATGAACCTGGAGGCCACCCTGCGCATGGGCATGGGCTGAGAGCAACGCATGCGTCAGAGGGCATGGGGAGTCGGTGATCGATGGTTCGAAGAGCGGAGAGTGAGGACATGATTCCTGTAAGGTCGTTCGACGTGGAGACCTCCACCCGTTCGCAGATGGTGGACATCACCGCGAGGGTGAGGACGGCGATGAAACAGTCTGGCGCCAGGCACGGCGTATGCGTGGTATACGTGCCCCATACCACGGCGGGAATCACTGTTAACGAGAGCGCCGACCCGGCCGTGGCCGCGGACATCCTCGAGCACCTGGAGAAACTGGTGCCGCGGGGCAGGTACCGCCACCGTGAGGGCAACGCCGACGCCCACATCAAGGCGAGCCTGATGGGATTCTCCCTCGCCCTCATGCTGGAGGAGGGCGAGCTGTCGCTGGGCACCTGGCAGGGGATCTTTTTGTGCGAGTTCGACGGCCCGCGCCGCCGGCGGGTATGGGTGAAGGTGATACCCGATGACTGAGATGATAATCACCCTGATGAGCGATTTCGGCCTCTCGGAGGAATGGGTGGGGGCGGTGAAGGGGGTGATCCTCTCCATAAATCCCGCGGCGGCCATCGTGGACATCAGCCATGATATCCCTCCTTTCGATATAGGGAAGGGGGCTTTCGTGCTGGCGGCGGCGCTGCCGTACATGCCGATGGGGGTGCACGTGGCGGTGGTCGACCCGGGGGTCGGGACGCGCAGGCTGGCCATAGCCCTGGTGACGGAGAGAGGGGATGCGCTGGTGGGACCCGACAACGGCCTGCTCATCCCCGCGGCGGCAAGGCTTGGCGGCGTGAAGAAGGCATACTTCCTCGACGAACAGGATTTCTTTCGCACGCCGGTCCACCCCACGTTTCATGCCCGGGACATCTTCGCCCCCGTGGCGGCACACCTCTCCCTGGGGGTGGACCCGCTCGAGATGGGGGAGCCGATGGACCCGGATGACCTGGTCCCGGCGCCGTGGGGCAGGGCCCGGGAGGGCGAGGGCGCCGTATATGCTATGGTGATAGACGCCGACCGTTTCGGCTCCCTGCGCCTCAACGCCTATCCCGAACAGGTACGGGCGCTGGGCCACGCGGAGGGCGCGCGCGTGCTGCTGGGGCTGGGCGAGGAGGACCTGGAGGCCACCCTCGCCTCCACCTTCGGCGACGTGGAGGCGGGCGCGGCGCTCCTCTTCGAGGACTCGTCGGGCGTGATGGCCGCGGGAGTGAGCGGCGGCTCCATGGCGGCGCGGACGGGCATTCGCGCCGGCGATATCGTCATCATCTACGGGCCCGGACCTGTCGACGGCGGATAGGGCCGGGACGTTTGCTGGACCGGACACAGGTAGCAACGGCAGTACGCAGCAAGCCTGTCGGCCCCACGACATCACCGGGCTTCGCGGCGAGAAGGGTGATGCCGCCCCAGCCCCGCCGGATCCTCTACCTCGCCCACAAGCTCTTTCTTGCGCAATACGCGAACTCTGATTAATGTTGTAAACTGTGCTTCGACAGCAGGTCAGCTCAGGACGAGGAGGAGTGCGTATGGCGGGGGAATGCAAGAACCATCAGGCCAACCTGGAAAGGTGTAACTGCACCTACGAACCCTGCTCCCGCAAGGGTTACTGCTGCGAGTGTCTGGAATATCACCGGCGCATGGGGGAACTGCCGGCCTGTTATTTCCCGCCCGAGGTGGAGCGCACCTACGACCGCTCCATCCGGCGCTTCATAAAATGCCAGTAAGGCTCCTCGCGGAAGGAGCCGGGCCGCGCCGGGAGGGTGGTAGGAGAGGCACGCGGAGCCCTTGCCGGCAACCGGTGAGATAAGGATGCATCAAGATAAGCGGAGAGGGAGGGAGAAATGAACGAAGCCTACATCGTGAGCGGGTGCCGCACGGCCATCGGCAAGTACGGTGGCAGCCTCAAGGACGTAAAGACGGGAGAACTGGTGCGCATAGTCATCGAGGAGGCGCTGAAGCGGGCGAACATCTCCCCGGACGAGGTGGACGACGTAGTGTTCGGCCAGGTGGTGCCGCGCACGGACGAGAACTGCCTGGCGGCCAGGCTGGGGGCCCTGAAGGCGGGCATACCCGACACGGTCCCTGCCTCGGGCGTCATCCGAGGCTGCGGCTCCGGCATGCAGGCGGTCATAGACGCGGTGCGGGCGATACGCCTGGGGGACTCGGGGGTGGCGGTCGCGGGCGGAGCGGAGAACATGAGCTCCATCCATTACTACAGCAACGACATGCGCTGGGGAAAGCGCATGCGCAGCGGGGAGTTCATCGACGGCCTGTGGGAGGTCCTGCACGATCCGTATAACGGCCTGGTCATGGGCATGACCGCCGAGAACATCGCCGAGCGCTACGGCGTCAGCCGCGAGGAGCAGGACGCATACGCCCTGGAGAGCCAGCGGCGCGCCCTGGCCGCCATCGCCGCCGGGAAGTTCAAGCAGGAGATAGTGCCGGTAGAGATGAAGACACGCAAGGGTACGGTCGTCTTCGACACCGACGAACACCCCACCGAGACCACCCTGGAGAAGCTGGCCTCACTCCCGCCCGCCTTCAAGAAGGACGGCACGGTGACGGCGGGCAACGCCTCCGGAATAAACGACGCCGCCGCGGCGCTGGTCCTGGTGTCCGGAGAAAAGGTGGAGGAGTTGGGGGTCAAGCCACTGGCCAGGGTGCTCTCCTACTCCTACGTGGGCGTGGACCCCGAGATCATGGGGGTTGGCCCCATCTACGCCGTGCCCAAGGCGCTGGAGAAGGCGGGCTTGAAGCTGGAGGACATCGGGGTCATTGAGCTCAACGAGGCCTTCGCCGCGCAGGCTTTCACCTGCATCCGTGAACTCGGCCTCGACCCGGAGATCACCAACATCTACGGCAGCGGCGTCGCTCTGGGGCACCCGGTGGGATGCACCGGCGCCCGCATCGTGGTCACGCTGATGAGCGCCATGCGGGACCTGGACGTGAAGACCGGCCTCGCGACCCTGTGTATCGGCGGCGGCCAGGGTACCGCCATCATCATCGAGAGGGTATAGACGACCGGAGCTGAAAAGGAGGAGGGTTGAACGAGGTTTTCATCGTCAGCGGTTGCCGCACGGCCATCGGCGAGTTCGGCGGCAGCCTCAAGGACGTCCCCACGGGGGAACTTGCGCGCATCGTCATCGCCGAGGCCATCAGGCGCGCGGGCATATCGCCGGACGTGGTCGACGACGTGATCATGGGGCAGGTGGCAGTGCGCTTCGACGAGCTGTGCACCGCGGCCAGGCTGGGCGCCCTCAAGGCCGGGGTGCCCCAGGAGGCCGCCGCCAATGCCGTCATCCGCGGCTGCGGCTCGGCCATGCAGGCCATCACCCGGTGGGATGCACCGGCGCCCGCATCGTGATCACCCTGCTCACGGCGATGAAGGAGAGGGAGGCGAAGCTCGGGCTGGCCTCCCTGTGCATCGGAGGGGGCCAGGGCATCGCCATGGTCATAGAGCGCGTGTAGATATTTAAGGCCCGAGCCTCAGGGTAACGGTCTCTCCCTGCCTTTCGTCCAGCCCGGGGCCTCCAGGTAACGGTCTCGCTCGCAAAGCCTCGCTGCGACCGACCTGGTAGTTCACCGGGCTGGCGAGGGTCAAGCAGAGGGAAGGCTCGCCCGCTTCCGTTTTTCGCGCGTCTTGTGGTAGCATGGGGGCGTTGACAGTTTAATAACATGCCTGGCGGGTGCCGCAAGGCCCGAGAGGGAAGCCGGTGAGAGGCCGGCACGGTAGCGCCGCTGTAACTGGGGAGCAAAGCCCCGCGAAACCACTGACTACGAGTTGGGAAGGGGGGGCGAAGCGAGGATCCAGGAGTCAGAAGACCTGCCCGACAGGAGTCAGCAAGCTCTCCGCATCAGAGAGGACCTGGCGGCACAGGCAAACCACCTCCGCTCTCTTTTCGAGGGCGGAGATTTTATTTCCATCCCCAGGCATTGGGGTCAAGCCTCGCCCCGTGCCTGGGATGCCGCAGATGTCGGTCCTCCGGCGGATAGAGCCAGAGAGAAGGACGGGACATGGAAAAGAAGATGGTACTGGTGATCGGCGGGGCTCGCAGCGGCAAGAGCACCTTCGCCCAACGCAAGGCGGAGGAATCCGGCCGCAGGGTCTGCTACGTGGCCACGGCCGAGGCAAGGGACGGGGAGATGGACGAGCGCATCAGCCACCACCGCCGGGCGCGTCCAGCCGGCTGGCTGACCCTTGAGCTGGAAGGCGGCACGGTCCTGAACGGGTTACCCGCGAGCGCCGGGCTGGCGCTCCTGGATTGCTTCACCGTTTACCTCTCCAACCTCATGGCGACGAAGGGCCTGGACTGGCCGGTGGAGGAGGAGGACCTCATGGCCGAGGAGGAGGTGTTGCGGCTCATGGAGGAGTGCGAGGGGGAGGCCATGCACATGGTGGAGCGCATGCACGAGGAAGCGGAGACCACCATCATCGTCTCCAACGAGGTCGGGATGGGCGTGGTGCCGCCGTACCGGCTGGGCCGCATCTTCCGCGACCTGGCCGGCCGCCTCAACCAGAGACTGGCGGAGAGGGCGGACGAAGTGTACCTGGTCGTAGCGGGGCTGCATATACTCGTAAAGGGCGGAAGGGGAGGAGAACTTGGAGATACTTGAGAACGCGCTGCGGCGCATCGGCGGCCTGGACGAGGAGGCCATGCGGGCGGCCAGCGCCAGGCAGGACCGCCTGACCAAGCCGAGGGGGTCCCTGGGAGTCCTGGAGGATATCGCGGTGAGGATTGCGGGAATCACCGGCGACCCCCGTCCCTCCCCGGGCACGAAAACGGTGATCGTCATGGCCGCCGACCACGGCGTGACCAGCGAAGGGGTAAGCCTCTATCCGCCCGAGGTGACCGGCCAGATGGTCGCCAATCTCCTGGCCGGAGGGGCGGCCATCAACGTGCTCGCCCGCCACGCCGGAGCGGAGGTGCGCGTGGTCGACGTCGGCGTGGCTGTTCCCCTGGAGGGAGAGGGCCTGATCTCGCGCAAGATAATGGCGGGCACGGCGAACATGGCCGCTGGCCCGGCCATGTCCTGCGAGGCCGCCGTGGCCGCCCTGGAGGTGGGGATAGAGGTGGCAGAAGCGGAGATCGCCAGGGGCGTACGGCTCCTTGCCACCGGGGACATGGGTATCGGGAACACCACCGCCGCCAGTGCCATCACCGCCTGCATCACCGGCCTCGACGCGGTCGAGGTCACGGGGCGCGGCACGGGCATGGACGATGAGGGCCTGGAGCGGAAGGCGGCGGTCGTGCGCCGTGCCCTGGAGGTGAACAGCCCTGACCCCGCGGACGCCCTCGACGTCCTCTCCCGGGTGGGCGGCCTGGAGATCGCGGGTATCGCGGGCGTGCTGCTGGCGGCGGCGGCGGCGCGGCGTCCCGTTCTGGTGGACGGCTTCATCTCCGCCGCGGGCGCGCTTATCGCAGCGGGGCTGCATCCCGGCGCCGCGGACTTCATGCTAGCGTCGCACCTCTCGGTCGAGAGGGGGCATGCGGCGATCCTGGAACGCCTGGGCCTGCACCCCATCATCCGCGCCAACATGCGCCTGGGTGAGGGCACGGGCGCGGCGCTGGCATTTTTCCTCGTGGAAGCGTCCCTGAAGATACTGGCGGAGATGGCCACCTTCGAAGAGGCGGGGGTCTCCGGACCGGAGTAAAGGAGATGGCGATGGAAATCGATACCGGGTGCCTTAGATGAGCGCGGTCCTCGATGCCTTCCGCTTCCTGTCGGCGGTGCCCCTGCCCGCACGTCGTGGGGGAGAAGATGCCGAGCTGGCGGCTGCCGTGGCTTTCTTTCCCCTGGTGGGAGGGGTGCTGGGGGGATTGCTCGTCCTCACCGATTGGGCTTGCGGGCGTGCCTTCCCCCGCGTCTCGCACTTCCTCTCCGCCGCCCTGGTGCTAGCCGTCTACGCCCTCTTCAGCGGGGGGCTTCATCACGACGGGCTCATGGATACCGCCGATGCCTTCTGGGGGAGGCGGACCCGCGAGCAGCGCCTGCGCATCATGAAGGACTCCCGTGCCGGAGCGCTGGGGGTCACCGCAATGGCCCTTTTCCTGCTGGTGGAGCTGGCAGCGATATACGCACTGCCGGCGCAACTCACGGTCTCGTCGGGAAGGTTCCGCTGGGCGGCGCTGCTGGCTTTTCCGGTCCTGGGTCGCTGGGTCATGGCTTACATGTGCGTGCGCTTCCCGTACGCGCGCTTCGAGGGCACGGGAGCCGCCATGGTGGGGAAGTCGAGGGCCCGCCACCTCGCGCTGGCCACGATTCTGGCCGCCGCTATCCTGGCCGGCTGTTTCCTCTTCCTGGCCGACGTGCCCCTGCTGATAGCGGTGCTCCCGCTTGCGGCCCTGGCCTTCGCGGAGATGGCGGGGGGCTTCTTCTCCCGTTCCCTGGGAGGAGTGACCGGCGACGTCATCGGCGCGACCGGGATGCTGGCCGAGGCTCTGGCCTTGCTCGTAATGACCAGCCGCATACCCGCATTGCTGGCGTGAAAGGGTCCGCATGCCATGGAAGTTCGGAAAGATCCCGCAACGGAAAAAGGAGGAGAAGATGAGAAGGAAATATGCGGCGCTGCCGCTACTCGCCGTCGTGCTGCTCTGCCTCGCCGCGTTTTCGGGATGCGGTGACTCCGGCGGCGGCACCGAGCCGGCGGAGGAATCGCTGCTGTTCACCGATGACCTGGGGCGAGAGGTGTCCCTGGAGGGAGTCCCCGAGCGCATCGTCTCGGCCTCACCCGCCTGCACCGAGATCCTTTTCGCCCTGGGCCTCGGGGACAGGGTGGTGGGGGTGACGGATTACTGCGACTACCCCCCCGAAGCCAGGTCGAAGCCCAGCATAGGGACCTTTTCGTCCCCCAACACGGAGACCATCCTCGCCCAGGAGCCCGACCTGGTGCTGGCCACGGGGTTGGAGCAGCTTGAGTTCCTCGGCCGCATGGACGAGATGGGCATCCCGACCTACGCCGTTAACCCCAACTCCTTCGATCAGACGCTGGCGACTATCCTGGAGATAGGAGAGATCACGGGAGCGGCCGGAAGCGCACAGGACATTGTGGCGGAGATGAACGCGCGGGCGGTGGATATCGCCAGGGCCGTCAGCGCCGCGGAGGCGGAGGGGAAGGAGCGTCCGCGGGTGTTCTATGAGATCTTCTACGAGAACAACGCGTGGACGGCCGGAAGCGGCAGCATCATCTCCGATCTCGTCCGCATGGCCGGTGGAGAGAACATCGGCGACGCCGACAGCAGCGGATACTACGAGTTCAGCGCGGAGCGCCTCATCGCCGAGAATCCCCAGGTCTACCTGGTAGGCAGCGGCTCCATGTTCGACCCCGGCGACATCACCGCCCGCTCTGGTTGGGAGCGCATCGACGCTGTGAAGAACGGCAGGGTCTACACCATCGACGAGAACCTGGTCTACCGCACCGGGCCGCGCCTCATCGAAGGCCTGGAGGCCATGCACGCGGCGCTGTATCCGGAGGATTGATCCCGCAGGAGGTCGCATTGTTCAAGCGAGGACGCTCGACGGCATATACCGCGGAAGCCGGTTTTTCGCGCGGGGAGACCGTGTCGCGAGGAGGCGGAGTCAGCGCTGCAAGCCCGATCGGATCCCGCGTTGCGGCGGAAGGCCTTAGCGGCAGGGCGGCGCGGAAGTGCCGGCGCCTGGATTCTTACGAGATCCACAGCCCCGCGCGCACAAAGGTGACATGGAAGCCGTAGCCGGGATCGCGGGCAAGCTCGCGGCGCTGCGCAGGCGGCGCGTCAGCGTGCTGGTCGTGCTGGGGCTGCTCCTGGTCGCGGCGGTGGTCATCGCGGTCGCCCTGGGCGCGGTGTACGTGCCCATCACCACCTCCGCCAGGATCATACTCTCACGCGTGCCCCTGCTGGGCCGCCTGGTGGACGCTACCTGGTCCCCCGTGCAGGAGACCATCATCATCTCGGTCAGGCTGCCCCGTGTCCTGCTGGCCCTGCTGGTGGGCATGGGACTGGCGCTGGCGGGAGCGATATTCCAGGGCATCTTTCGCAATCCCATGGCGGACCCCGGCATCATCGGTTCCTCGCAGGGGGCCGCCCTGGGGGCGACCTTCGCCCTCTTCTTCGGCATCAGCTTCGGATGGGGCGGGCTTACGGCGGTGCAGTTGTTCGCTTTCGTCGGGGCTTTCCTGGCCGTGCTTCTGGTCTACTTCATCGCCCGGGCCGGAGGGCGCGTGTCCGTCGCCTATCTGCTGCTGGTCGGCTTCGCCCTGTCGTCCTTTCTGTCCTCCATCGTCTCCCTGCTCGCGGTGATGAGCGAGGACCGCTTGCACAACATCTTCTTCTGGCTCATGGGAGGGCTCGGGACGGGGAGCTGGGACGCGGTGCTCGCGGTGCTCCCCTTCATCGTGGTCGGAGCGGCGGTGAGCGCCTTCTACGCGAGGGATCTTAACCTGCTCATGCTGGGAGAGGAGCGGGCGGCGCAGTTGGGGCTCGAGACGCGCAGGTTCCTGTGGATCATGTTCGTCGTGGCCGCCGTGGTGGTGGGGGCCGCGGTCTCGGTCTCGGGCATCATAGGTTTCGTGGGGCTGATGACGCCCCATATCGTGAGATTGCTCACTGGCCCGGACCACCGTTACCTCATCCCCGGTTCGCTTATCGGGGGCGGCCTCTTCCTGGTGCTGGCCGATACCCTGGCCCGCACGGTGATCGCCCCCAACGAGCTGCCGGTGGGCATCGTTACCGCCTTCTTCGGGGCGCCTTTCTTCATCTACCTGCTCAAGAGGAGGAGACATGCCATCGCCTGAGTGGCCGCGCGTGGAAGGGAAGCGGTGGAGCACCCTCGAGGCGAGGGAGGTGCACGCTGCCTATTACCGCGACGACGTCGTCGCGGGCATGAACATCGAGGTCAGCGCGGGGGATTTCATCGCCATCGTGGGCCCCAACGGCTCCGGTAAGACGAGTTTCCTCAAGACCCTCTCCCGCGCGCTGCGTCCCCGCGAGGGCGTGGTGCTCCTGGAGGGTGAGGACGTCTACGGCCTGCCGGCGCGCCGCGTGGCGCGGAACATGGCCCTGGTGCCGCAGGACTCCTCCCTGTCCTTCGGCTTCACCGCCCTGGAGGTAGTGCTCATGGGAAGGAACCCCCACCTGGGCCGCCTGCAGGGTGCTGGGCCGGAGGACCTGGAGCTGGCGCGCCAGGCCATGGAGAGGGCCAACGTATGGCACCTGGCCGACCGGCAGGTGAACGAGCTCTCGGGGGGCGAGCGGCAGAGGGTGATCATTGCCCAGGCCCTGGCCCAGGACACGGGGCTGCTGCTGCTCGACGAGCCCACCCAGCACCTGGACATCAACCACCAGCTCTCGCTCCTGGAGATGCTCTCGTCCATGTGCTCCCGGGGGGTGGCCGTGATCATGGTCATGCATGACCTCAACCTGGCGTCGCAGTATTGTGACCGCATCATAGTCATGCTCAAGGGGAGGGAATACGCGCGCGGTGAGCCCGCGCAGGTGCTCACCGCCGGTGTGTTGCGGGAGGTCTTCGGGGTCGGCTCCATCGTCACCCGCCATGCGGTGACCGGGCGGCCCCACGTGGTCTTTCTGCCCACCTCCGACGCTGGAGCAGCCACTGGACCCCGCGTCCACCTCATATGCGGGGGGGCCAGCGGGGCTTCTTTCATGCGCGAGCTGCTCGAGCGCGGCTGCTACCTCACGGCGGGGGTGCTCAACCTGGGGGACGGCGACGAGGAGGTGGGACGATCGCTGGAGATACGCATGGCGACCGAGTCGCCGTTCTCGCATATATCAGACGCGGCGCACCGCGACAACCTCGAGCTGGTGAGGCAGGCGGACGCAGTGGTGCTGAGCGACGTGCACGTCGGGCCGGGTAACCTGGTCAACCTGGAGGCGGCCGCGACCGCGCTGGAATGGGGGAAGAGGGTGTACCTGTTCTCTCCCCGCCCCGTCGAAGAGCGCGACCATACCGGGGGCGCGGCGCGCGAGCTGTACAAACGGCTGCTTGACATGGGGGCGGTGGAGTGTCGGGAGAAAGAGGAGCTGATCGAGCTGGTGAGCGGGGAGGGGGAGCCGTGACGGGCGTGACGCATGGCCGCGCGCGCTGCATCATGGTGCAGGGCACCGGCTCCCACACGGGAAAGAGCGTCATGGCAGCGGCGCTCTGCCACATCTTCGCGCAGGACGGCTGGCGGGTGGCGCCGTTCAAGTCCCAGAACATGTCCCTCAACTCTTACGTGACTCCCCAGGGGGGGGAGATGGGGCGAGCCCAGGTGTTGCAGGCCCAGGCGGCGGGCACAGAACCGCATACCGACATGAATCCCATCCTGCTCAAGCCCGCCTCTGACGAAATGGCGCAGGTCATCCTCAACGGCAGGCCGGTGCGGCACATGGCGGCGGGGGAATACCACCTCCTCAAGCTGGAATTCCTGCCCGCCGCGCTGGAGGCTCTGGAGAGGTTGCGCGCCACGTACGACATCGTGGTCATGGAGGGCGCGGGCAGCCCGGCGGAGATAAACCTCGCGGACCGTGACATAGCGAACATGCGCGTGGCCCGGGCGGCGGGCGCCCCGGTAATCCTGGTGGGGGACATTGACCGCGGGGGCGTGTTCGCCGCCCTGGTGGGCACCCTGGAGCTGCTGGAGCCGGAGGAGAGAGACCTGGTGGCCGGCTTCATCATCAACAAGTTCCGCGGCTCCCTCGAGCTGCTGGGGGGAGGCCTGGAATTCCTGGAGGAGAGGACGGGAAAACCGGTCCTGGGCGTGGTGCCGTATATACGTGATCTCGGCCTCGAGGAGGAGGACACGGTCAACCTGGAGGAACTGCGCTCCGCCGCCGCGGGCAAGGACGCCGCGCAAGCCCTGGACATCGCCGTGCTCCACCTCCCGCATATCTCCAACGCCACCGACTTCGACCCCCTGGCCCGCGAGCCGGGGGTCGGTTTGCGATTCGTGAGCGGGCCCGCGCGCCTGGGCATCCCGGACGCGGTTATCCTTCCCGGCTGCAAGAGTACCGTAGCCGACCTGGATTACCTGCGGGAGAACGGGCTGGCCGCGCAGGTCGTCCGCCTGGCGCACCTGGGTGTCCCGGTCATCGGCATCTGCGGCGGCTACCAGATGCTGGGAGAGAGGATAGAGGACCCCGGGAGCGTTGAATCCTGCCGCCGTGAGACGGAAGGGCTCGGGCTGTTGCCGGTCACGACCGTCCTCGGCGGCGGCAAGAGCACGCACCGCGTCAGGGCGGTGGTCGAGCGTGCCGTGCCGTTCATGGGGCTGGAGCCATCCGCCGCAGCCCTCGCGGGATACGAGATCCACATGGGAGATACGCGGGGCGGGTCGCGACCCCCATTGCTTATCACGGAAAGGGACGGGGTGGAGGCAAACATCCCGGACGGCGCCCACCACGACCGCCTCCCCGTTTTCGGGTGCTATCTGCACGGTCTTTTCGAAAACCGCCCCCTGATGGAGGCATTCCTGAATCAACTGCGCCGACGCCGCGGCCTCCCCGAGATGCACCTGGAGCGGGACTGGCTGGAATGGAGGGAAGGGCATCTCGACCGCCTTGCCGTCGTTGTCCGCCGCTCCCTGGACATCCCCCTGATATATTCCCTCCTCGGAAGGTAGAGCGTATGCCGGGCCGGGGTTTGTTCAGCGCCTCCGCACGCACGTCCACTATCATGGAATGAATGTCGGCCGCAGAGAGCGGAGGAGCGGGAAGGCGGGGAGGCGGCAGGAACTGGACCTCCGGGCGCAGAAAACCTACATACGGGAGGGCGGAAATTGACCAGGACCCTGCAGAGCAGATTGAAGCGTCAACGGGCCAGGAGGCAAGCCGTGTTCCTGGTCTTCGGATGCACGGCGGTCGTCGGGATGGTGCTGCTGGTCTTTACCCTCACTTCCCCGCACTATAACGGCGAGTCCTCGTATGCGGGCACCGAGGCCCAGGCGGCGGAAGAGGCCATCGCGCGGCCGCAGGGCCGGGCTCAGGCCCCGCTGAGCCTCGAAGCCCCACCGCTGAGCCTGGGAGTGGGCGGCGACGTCACCTTCGGGCTGGCCGTGGCCGACGTGATCGCGTCGGAGGGGACCGCCTATCCCTGGACGGATATATCGCCGCTCTTCGGCGCCTACGAGATCATCGCGGTCAACATGGAAGGCCCGCTGTGCCGCGACGACATCCCCGCTTCCGTCCAGTCATCCGTGTGCCTGCGGGGAGATGCGTCCTGCGCGGCGCCCATGGCGGATGCCGGCATAGACGCGGTGTGCCTTGCCAACGACCACATCATGGACTACGGCACCGCGGGCCTGGAGGAGACCCTGAACGTGCTGCGGGCCGAGGGGCTGGCGTCTTTCGGCGCTGGATGCAACCTGGTGGCGGCGGAAAGGCCGCTTGTACTCGAGGCGGAGAACGGCGCGAAGGTCGCCATGGTCTCGTTCTGCGACGTGTCTTCACCGGCCCGCGAGGCCGGGGATGACACCCCGGGTATTGCGGGGTTGTCCCTGGAGCGTATCGGGGAGACGATAGGGGCCGCGGAAACGGACGCGCACTACACGGTCGTTTTAGCGCACTGGGGCGAGGTGGGATCGCAGGAGATAACGCAACGCCAGAGAGAGATAGCAAAAGCCTGCGTCGATGCCGGAGCGGACCTGGTGGTGGGATACCACCCCCACGTGGTGCAGGGCATAGAGCTGATCGAGGGCGTACCGGTGATATATTCCCTCGGCAACCTTGTCTTCTCCCCGGAGAGCGAGACGGGAAAGTCCGCCATATTCGTGGGCTGCCGTTTCAACGGCGGCGGATTGACCGGACTCGAGATCGTACCGCTCGATGTGGATGGGGGAAAACCGGTGCCCCTCTCCGGTGAGCGGGCGGTGGACGTGCTGAATTATCTGAAAACGGCATCCCCCGGCGTTGACTTCGATATGTCGCCCGTGACGGGCACCGCCAATATCATGTTGTGACGCCCAACATGGCCAGAATGGCCTCCATCTCCTCCACTCCGTCGCCCTCCACCCCGATGGTACCCTTGTCTCTTCCGAGATCTCCCTTCTCTTCGCCCGGCCGGGGCCTGTCCCTCATGGTCCACCCTCCTTCCCGGTTACCATTGTAATGCCGGGCGTACATAATGGAGAGTAGGGCCCGGGGCAGGCGCGGGTTATTATGGATATGGCGAGAAAGGCCGTTTATGAGGTGGGAAAAGGAGAGGTTCACCGTTATCTCCAGGGTAAGGGAGACCCTGCGCCGCTGGCCCATGTTCTCGCCCGGCGACCTGGTGGTGGCGGCAGTATCGGGAGGAGCGGACTCCCTGGTGCTGCTGGACGTCCTGGTGCAGCTGGCAGGGGAGCTCGGCATCGAGCTGCGCGTGTTGCATGTGGACCACGGCGTGCGCCCGGAGTCGGGGGAGGACGCCGCCTGGGTGGAGGAAGCCTCCGCCCGTTACGGCCTGCCCTGTTCCGTGCGAAAGGTGACGGTAAGCGGCGGCGGCGCCAGCCCGGAAGAGGCCCTGCGCGATGCGCGCTACGCAGCCTTCGAGTCCGAGCTGGAGGCCACCGGAGCCGCGCGGCTCGCCACCGGGCATAGCGCCGACGATCGCGTAGAAACGCTGCTCCTGCGCCTGCTCACCGGCACCGGCCCTCGCGGCATGGGGTCGATCCCTCCGTCACGCCCGCCCTTCGTGAGGCCTCTCATACGCGTGTGGAGGAGCGAGATAGAGGCGTACTCGCTTTTCCTGCCCATGGCACCCCGAGTCGATCCGACCAACCTGAACACCTCGATCCCCCGTAACCGCGTCAGGCACCGCCTGATCCCCCTGCTCGAGGAGGAGTACAACCCGGCTGTGAGGAGGGTGCTCCTGGCGGAGGCGGAGATGCTCGCCTCGCTGGCGGACGTCGTGGACGTTCTGGCGTCGGAGGCGGCGGTGGAGGTCGTCTCGGCTACCTCGAGGGGAGAGGAGATCGCGGTGGAGGCGATGCGCTCCCGCCCGCTCGCGGTGCGCCGCGAGGTTATCGCCGCATCTCTGCGCCGGCTGGGGGTGGAGCCCGATTTCGACCTGGTCGAGGACATACGCATCAAGCTGCTGGAGATAGAGGGCAGCTCCCGGTTGGACCTCTCCCCCGGGTTATCCGCCCGCCGCGTTTACGACCGCTTGATCATGGGCCCCACCCCGCGTATGGGCCCGCTTCCCGAGACCCCCATACCCGGGGATGGCGTATTCTCCCTGCCGGAGGCCGGGTTACGGCTCGAGGTGAGCACGCGGCGGCGGGGGAGCGAGGATCCGCGCGAGGCGGCAAACGACCCCTGCCTGGCCTGGCTGGATGCGGACCGCCTGGTCTTCCCCTTGCTCGCGAGGGGCATCCGCCCGGGCGACCGATTCCATCCCCTGGGCGCGCCGGGCAGGCGCAAGCTGCAGGATTTTCTGGTGGACGCCAAGGTCCCGCGCGAGGACAGGGCGCGCGTCGTGGTCCTCGAGTCAAGCGGGGAGATCGCATGGGTCGTGGGCATGCGCATCGACGAGAGGTTCAAAGTAGGCGATGGCACCAGGCAGATCGCGGCGCTGAAGGCCGAACGGCTGGGAGGGAGCGCCGGGGAGGGCCCCTGGAGTTCAGGGCGGGACGCGGGTAGACGATAGATATTGAGCGAAGAGCGGCGGCTGGTGGGGGGCTGTAACGCCGCTGGAGACGTATGTGCCGCGGGACGGCGAGGGGAAGACGAAGTGGCGCCGCACTGAGATATCTCATCCGGTGATAGCCGCTGGAGGAGGAGAATCGCATCATGGAACTGGATACGGGAAAACCGCTCATCGGCGAGGAGGAGATAAGGGCTCGTGTCACACGGATGGCCGAGGAGATAACCAGGGACTATCGAGGGCGGGAACTGGTCATGGTCGGTGTGCTCAAGGGAGCCTTCGTCTTCCTCGCTGACCTGGCAAGGGAGGTGGAGTTACCGCTGCAGATAGACTTCGTGGCCGTCTCCAGCTATGGCGCGGATACGGAGTCATCCGGAGTCGTCAGGATAATAAAGGACCTCGATCTGGATATCGAGGGCAGGGACGTCCTCCTCGTGGAGGACATCGTGGACACCGGGCTGACCCTGAAATACCTTGCCGGAATGCTGCGAGAGAGGGGTCCCGCCTCGGTGGAGGTGTGCGCCTTGCTTAACAAACTCGACGCGCGTAAGGTTGATATCGTAGTCAAATATTGTGGCTTCGAGGTGCCGCCGCTCTTCGTGGTCGGCTACGGCCTGGATTACGCGGAGAGGTTCCGGCAACTGCCCTATGTGGGGGTGCTCAAGGAGAAGGAAGGAAGCGGCGAGGAGAGTTGAACATGGGCAACAAGAGGCTGTGGAGAACGGCCATCTTTTACCTCATCATCGTGTTCGTGGTCGTCCTGGTGTGGACCAAGTCCCCGAGCATATTCGGTAACGACAAGACCAAGGACCTTAGCTGGTTCGAGGACAGGCTGGCGGCGGGCGAGATCGCCGACGTGACCGTGAAGGACAAGGACAACATCCTGCAGGGGACCCTTGTCTCGGGAGAGGAATATGAGGTGAGTTACCCCGCCGAGTACGCCGGTGACCTGGTTACCAAGATAAACGAGTACCGTGAGCTGGCCGATTCCCCGGATCCGGAGACGGCCCAGAAGTATGCCGCTTACAAGGACCTCGAGCTCAAGGTGGACTCCCAGGGCGGTTTCGATTTCCTGGGCATCGTGCTCAACCTCCTGCCCTTCCTCCTCATCGTGGTGCTCTTTTTCTTCCTCTTCCAGCAGATGCAGGGAGGGGGCAGCAAGGTCATGTCCTTCGGCAAAAGCCGCGCCAAAGTGATGAACAAGGAGCAAGTCCGCGTCACCTTCAAGGACGTGGCCGGCGTCGACGAGGCTGTGGAGGAGCTGGAGGAGATCAGGGACTTCCTGGCCAGCCCGGCGAAATTCCAGGCCCTGGGGGCCAAGATCCCCAAGGGCGTCCTCCTCTACGGGCCGCCCGGTTCCGGCAAGACCCTGCTGGCGAGGGCGGTGGCGGGCGAGGCGGGAGTCCCGTTCTTTTCCATATCGGGCTCCGACTTCGTGGAGATGTTCGTGGGGGTAGGGGCCTCGCGCGTGCGCGACCTCTTCGAGCAGGCCAAGGCGTCGGCCCCGGCCATCATCTTCATGGACGAGATAGACGCGGTGGGCCGTCACCGCGGAGCGGGCCTTGGCGGGGGCCACGACGAAAGGGAACAGACGCTCAACCAGCTCCTGGTGGAGATGGACGGCTTCGACGTGAAGACAGGCGTGATCCTCGTCGCCGCCACCAACCGCCCCGACATCCTCGATCCCGCCCTGCTGCGGCCGGGCCGTTTCGACCGCCAGATCGTGGTGGACCGCCCCGACCTCAACGGGCGCAGGGACATCCTCAAGGTGCACACCAGGGACAAGCCCCTGGCTGACGACGTGGACCTGGAGGTCCTGGCGCGGCGCACCCCGGGTTTCACCGGCGCCGACCTGGCCAACCTGGTCAACGAGGCCGCCCTCCTCTCCGCGCGACACAGCAAGAAGAAGCTGGACATGGAGGAGATGGAGGAGTCCATCGACCGCGTGATCGCAGGGCCGGAGCGCCGCACCCGCCTCATCAGCGACAAAGAGAAAGAGATCATCGCCTATCACGAGGCCGGGCATGCCCTGGTGGCCCACACGCTGCCAAACGCGGACCCGGTGCACAAGATATCCATCATCCCCCGCGGCCAGGCCCTCGGGTACACCCTCACTCTTCCCATGGAGGACAAGTACCTGGTGACCAAGGGCGAGCTGGTGGACGAGCTGGCCATGCTCCTCGGAGGGCGGGTGGCCGAGGAGATGATCTTCGACGAGATCACCACCGGGGACCAGAACGATATCGAAAAAGCGACCAAGCTCGCGCGCAAGATGGTATGCGAGTTCGGCATGAGCGAGAAGCTGGGGCCCCTGACCCTGGGCCAGAAACAGGGCGAGGTCTTCCTGGGCCGTGATTTCACCACCCACAAGGACTACAGCGACCAGATCGCCTACGAGATCGACAAGGAGGTCAGGCGGCTGGTGGACGAGGCCTACGAGCGTGCGGCGGTCATCCTCAAAGAGAACAGGGATAAACTGGATAGTATCGCCAGGACCCTTATCGAGAAAGAGACGCTGGAAAAAGAGGAACTCCTGGCCCTCCTCGAGGGCAGGGAGATAAGCGCCCCCTCCGGGCGGGAACTCGCGGCCGAGGACGGCCAGAGCCCCGAGAGAGAACAGGAGGAGGTGCGAGCGCCCTCTCCCATCAAGGGGAGCCCGCTTCCCCAACCGGAATAGCCGGCTCGCATCCCCGGGATCAAACCTCGATCGTTGCATTCCAGTCGCGATGACAGTGAAGGAGAACCGCGTGCCGCTAAACACAGCGTTTGAGGCTTCACCCCACACCGGTGCGCTATAATATGGCGGTAAATCCGCGAAGGAGGGATGAAGTGGACAAAGAGAAGATAATGCAGGGCGTACGCATGATCCTGGAGGGGGTCGGCGAGGACCTGGAGCGCGAAGGCCTCGTGAAGACCCCCGAACGGGTGGCCAAGATGTACGAGGAGCTCCTGTGGGGTGTGGACATCAACCCGGCCGACGTGATCCAGGCCATGTTCATGGAGGAGCACGAGGAGATGATCGTGGTCAAGGACATCCCGTTCTACTCCATCTGCGAACACCACCTCATCCCCTTCCTCGGCAAGGCCCACGTGGCCTACATACCCGGCCCCGAGGGCCAGATAACCGGCATCAGCAAACTGGCCCGGGTCGTGGACGTGCTCTCCAAGCGTCTGCAGGTACAGGAACGGATTACCACCGAGGTTGCCGACACCCTGGTCAAAGCCCTGCGGCCGCGCGGGGTGCTGGTGGTCATCGAGGCGGAGCACCTGTGCATGTCCATGCGCGGTGTGAAAAAGCCCGGTACCCTGACCATCACCTCCGCGGTAAGGGGCACCTTCCATACCAACGCGGCCTCGCGGGCCGAGGCCATGTCCCTCATCCGCCAGAAGAGCTGAGGGCGGGCATGAGGTTCAACCCCCGTTTTCTCGACGTGGACGGCCTGGAAGAGGCTTACGCCAGGCTCGACGAACTGAAGCCCAGCGAGCAGGGGAGGGCGATCATGGCCCCCAAGATGGTCTTCCGCGTGGTGCGCGTGGACAACCTGGACACGAAGGCTGCCAACATACTGAAACAGAACATGCTCTCCATCGGGGGCGAGGTGTCACTGCCGCGCGAGGTGTTCGACTACGGGGGCGTCAAGGTCCCGGCGGTCATCTCGGGGAACCTCAAGCATTACAGGCAATTGATATCCAAGCTGAAGAGGCAGCCATTCGGGCTCAAGGCCCTGGCCCTGGAGCTCGAGGAGCTGCTGCGCAGCTCCCTGGCGGAGGTGGGGCGCACCCTGCGCATGGGAGGAAGAGAATATGACCTGGGAGAGCGCACCCTGGTCATGGGCGTGGTGAACGTCACACCGGACTCCTTCTCCGACGGCGGCCTTTTCGCGGACGCGCGGGCGGCGGTCGAGCACGCCCTGCGGCTGGAGGAGGAGGGAGCGGACATCCTGGACATCGGGGGTGAATCCACCCGCCCCGGGTCGGATTTCATCCCCCTCGAAGAGGAACTGCACCGGGTGATGCCGGTAATCGAGGGGGTCATGGAGAGGGCGAGCGTGCCCGTGTCCATCGACACCACCAAGGCGGAGGTGGCACGGCGGGCGCTGGCGGCGGGTTGCGCCATGGTCAACGAGATCAGCGCCATGCGCCTGGACCCGGAGATGCTCCCCCTGGTGGCGGAGGAGAAGGTCCCCGTCTGCCTCATGCACATGCAGGGCATGCCCAAGGACATGCAGGTCGAGCCGCGATACGACGACCTCATGGGGGAGATAGCCTCTTTCCTGCGCGAGCGGGCCGAGGCGGCGGTGGAAGGGGGAGTCGCCATGGCGAAGATAATGGTCGATCCGGGGATCGGTTTCGGCAAGACAATCCAGCATAACCTGGAGATAATCCACCGCCTGGGAGAGTTGAAGTCGCTCGGCTATATACTGGTCCTCGGCACCTCGCGCAAGCGCTTCATCGGGAGGATACTCGACCTTCCCGAGGGCGAGAGGGTGGAGGGCACGGCGGCGAGCGTCGCGCTGGGAATAGCGGGCGGCGCCGATATCGTGAGGGTGCACGACGTGAAGGAGATGGTGCGCGTGGCCCGGGTGGCCGATGCCATCGTGGGCAAGGGATAAGGGGTGAGGAGAATTGGGCAAGGCTCAGAAGCTTAAGCAGCAGCGCAAAGAGGAAGAGGAGAAACGGCGGCAGGAGGAGAGGGCGAAGTTCTGGCGCAGGATCGTCATCATCACCGCCTCCATCGTGACCATCGCCGTGACCGTGGGCCTCATCCTTCTGGTCAATTACATGAAGGAGGAAGAGGCAGAGAAGGAGAAAGAACCCGGGATAACCGCCGAACTGTTCATGGAGACCACGAAGGGGGAGATCGTCGTCGGCCTCTACGGAGAGGACGCGCCCCTGAACGTGCAGCATATCACCGACCTGGCGAACAGGGGATTCTACGATGGCCTTCTCTGGTACCGGGTGGAGGATTTCGTGGTCCAGACCGGGAGCCATTACCAGTCGCTGATGGCGGAGACGGGGGATGCCCAGCCGGACGAGACGAGACTGCAGGAAGCGCTGATGGAGGATCAGGGCGTGGGGGTCGTCATGGACGAGATCGGGATATCCGCCACCAGGGGAGCCATATCTTTCGCCAAGCCGAGTGACCCCCAGACCGGCCAGTACAAAGCCAATTCCGCGACAACGGATTTCTTCATCCTCAAGACGGACAGGACGGACCTGGATCCTTATTTCAGCGTGTTCGGGGTGGTCACCTCGGGGATGGATGTGGTGGACTCCCTGGAGGCGACGGACATCCTGAAGGCCGTGACGATAAGAGAGAAATAGCATGGCCCCCAAGGCAAAAATCCTCATCAGAGGCCTGAAAGTCTTCGCCTACCACGGCTGCACGCAAAGGGAAAAAGAGGAAGGTCAGCAATTCCTCATCGACATCGAACTGGAGTATGATGCCGCCCGAGCGGTCGAGGCGGACGACCTCGCCGGGGCGGTGGACTACGACGAGCTGGCCACAGCCGTACACGACCTCGCCACTCGGGACAGGTACGATCTTATCGAGGCCCTGGCATCGCGCATCGGGGAATACATCATGCAGGAGACGCCCGCGACACTCCTTCGGGTGAGGGTGCGCAAGCCCCACGCCCCGCTGGAGAAAAAGGTGGAGGAAGTGGCGGTGGAGATGGTTTTTGAAAGAGATGGGCAAGGCTGAGGATCGCGCGGTCTTCCTGGGGCTGGGCAGCAACCTGGGCGACCGCAGGGAAAATCTCCTGGCGGCACTGCGCCTCCTCGATGGCAACGAGGACGTGAGGGTGGCGGAGGTGTCGTCGGTGTACGAGACGAAGCCCTGGGGGGTTACCGAGCAGCCGGACTTCCTGAACATGGTGGCGCTGGTGCACACCTCCCTCGGGCCCAGGGGGATGCTCGCGGTCTGCAGGGAGGTAGAGGAGGAACTCGGCAGGGTGCGGGGGAAGAGATGGGGCCCTCGCGTCATCGACGTGGACATCTTGCTCATGGACGACTTAGAGTTAGAGGAGGAAGACCTGATAATCCCGCATCCGCGCATGCTGGAGCGGGACTTCGTCATGGTACCCCTGCTCGAGTTGCGGCCACGCGTGAGACTGCCGGGGAGGGGAGAGGCGCGCCGCCACTTCTCGCGGGGAGACAGCGAGGGGGCGCGCGTGGCCTTCCGGTACGACAAGGAGGAATGGCATGGCTAGGAGGGTGGACCGCTTCGCGATCATCGGCGGCGGCAGGGTGGGAACGGCCGTGGGGAATATCCTGCAGCGCAAGGGAGAGCAGGTGGTCGCCGTCGCCTCGCGCAGCAGCGATTCACTGCGCACGGTCGAGCGATATATAAAAGGGGTCCTGCTCACCACGGACGTGGTGAAAGCAGGCAAAAAGGGCAACGCCATCATCATCACCACCCCCGACGACCTCATCGCCGATACCTGCCTGAGCCTGGCGAGCGCGCGGGCCGTGAAGAAAGGGGACTATCTCGTGCACATGAGCGGGGCCCTGGGCCTGGACGTGCTCGAACCGGCGGAGGAGATGGGCGCCAGGACGGCCAGCATCCACCCGCTGCAGACCTTCGCCGACGTCCGCGGCGCGGTCAGGAACATCCCGGGCTCGGTGTTCGCCGTGACTACGCGAGAGAAGGGGCCGCAGGCGTGGGCGGGGGGGCTCGTGCGCAAGCTGGGGGGCGACCCGGTGCTCCTGGCCGAGGAGGACAAGACCCTGTACCATATCGGGGCGGTGGTGGCCAGCAACCTGCTGGTGGCCCTGGAACATGCCGCGGAACTGATCTACCAGGAGATCGGCCTGCACGAGGAGAAGGCGCTCAAGGCCCTGATGCCCCTCATCGAGGGAACGGTGCGGAACCTGAGGAGGCTGGGGACGGAGAAGGCCCTCACGGGCCCCGTGGCACGGGGCGACATCGGGGTGCTGCGCCGTCACCTGGAGTGTCTGGAGCACGAGGAGAGGGAGCAGCTCCTCAAGGTCTACACCTCTTTGTCCATGTTCGCCCTCGACCTGGCCGAGGCCGAGGTGAGCAAGGCGCGATGCGAGGAGATCGAGGAGCTGCTGCTGCACTTCTCGTAGGATCCCGCCTCGCTAGGCAAAGGAGCATGAGATGCGCATCGTCACCTCTATCGGGGAGATGAGGGACACGGTCAGGGAGCGGCGCGGGGCGGGGCAGTTGGTGGGGCTGGTGCCGACCATGGGCTTCTTCCATGCCGGGCACGTCTCTTTAATGCAGGCCGCCCGCGAGGACTGCGCTTTCGTGGTGGTGAGCCTCTTCGTGAACCCCACCCAGTTCGGTCCGGGAGAGGACCTCGCGGAGTACCCGCGCGATCTCGACCGCGACGTGGAGATGGCGGAGGCGGCCGGGGTAGACTGCATCTTCCACCCTGAAGCCCGGGAGATGTACCCCGAGCGCTTCCTCGCCTACGTGGAAGTGAAGGAAGCAGGCGAAGTCCTCTGCGGCGCGTCGCGCCACGGCCACTTTCGCGGGGTGGCCACGGTGGTAGCCAAGCTTTTCAACATCATCCCCGCCCACCGCGCATATTTCGGTCTCAAGGATGCCCAGCAGGTGTGGGTCATCCGCAGGATGGTGCGTGATCTGGACTTCGACGTCGAGGTCGTGGCCTGTCCCACGGTGAGGGAGGAAGACGGACTGGCCATGAGTTCGCGCAACATCTACCTGAAGCCCGAGGAGCGCAAGGCAGCCACCGTGCTCTATCGCTCGCTGCGCCTCGCCGGGGACCTGGTTGCAGGGGGAGAGCGCCACGCGGCCAGGGTCCTGGAGGAGATGAATGCGCTCATCGCGGGGGAACCCCTGGTGCGCACCGAATATGTCGAGGCGGTGGACTGGGAGACGCTAGGGCCGGCAGGCATGCTCCGCGGCGAAGTGCTCATCGCCCTTGCCGCGCGCGTGGGCAAGGCCCGCCTCATCGACAATATCCTGCTGGATGTGCCCGCCTGAGGACGGCGGCCGGCGATATCTCTCTTTGCTGTGTACCTGGGCTTTGATGTGTTATATTTTAGTTGGCGCGAGCCAGGTGTTAAGCTGATAGCGGGTGTCGCCCGATAGAAAGGCAGAGCGAGGGGAGACGGAAGAAGTGGCACAGCGCACGATGCTCAAGAGCAAGATACACAGGGCGACCGTGACCGATGCGGACCTGCACTACATCGGCAGTATAACCATAGACAAAGAACTCATGGCGGCGGCCGACCTCATGCCCTACGAGAAAGTCATGGTGGTGGACATCGACAACGGCAGCCGCCTGGAGACGTACGTTATCGGGGGAAAACCGGGGTCGGGAACCATCGCCATGAACGGGGCCGCGGCCCGTCTCATTCACAAGGGAGACATCATCATCATCTTCTCCTTCAGCATAGTGGATGAAGAAGAGGCTCGCGGCATCAGGCCGCGGGTGGTTTACGTCGACGAACAGAACCACGTCAGCCACATCGAAGACCACGTGACGGCAGATGACATCTGCTGAGCGCTCCGGCCCGGGCCAGCGAGCCGGGACCACGGCGCATTTCCATCTGAACCTTTCGCGTCAAGAGATAATCCTCTATATATAAAGAACGGGCATTCGCCGGACCTGGATGGCGTGGCGCCCAGCGCGGCGGGGATGGGCAGGTAAGGGCCGGGACACGGGGAGATGGATTCGAGAGATGGAAGGGGACAAGGGGATACTTGAAAGCCTGGAGCGGTTGCGCCGGCGGCGCAACGCGGTCATCCTCGCCCATAACTACCAGAGGCCGGAAGTGCAGGACGTGGCCGATTTCGTGGGCGATTCCCTGGGCCTGGCGCGCCAGGCGGCCGGGGTTGACGCGGAGGTCATCGTGTTCTGCGGCGTCAATTTCATGGCGGAGACCTCGGCCATCGTCAACCCGGACAAGATAACCCTGTTGCCCGAGCCGCGAGCGGGCTGCCCCCTGGCCGACACCATCACCCCCGAGGGGTTGATGACCCTTAAGAAACTGCATCCGCGGGCCGTGGTGGTGACCTACGTGAACTCCAGCGCCGCGGTGAAGGCGGAAAGCGATTACTGCTGCACGTCGGGGAATGCCGTCGAGGTGGTGATGGCGATCGACGCGCCCGAGATCATCTTCACCCCCGACAAGAACCTCGGCCGCTACGTACAGAAGGCGACGGGGCGGGAGCTGATCATCTGGGAGGGATGCTGCCCCATCCACGACAGGATCACCGTCGAGATGGTGCTGGAACAGAAAGGCCTCCACCCCTCGGCGCTGGTCGTGGCACACCCCGAATGCAGAGAGGACGTGATCGAGCTAGCGGACGAGGTGGCCAGCACTTCCGGCATGTTCAAGGTGATCGAGGAGGCCTCCTCCCGTGAGATAATCGTGCTGACCGAGGCGGGCATGGGATACCCGCTCGGCAAGAGGTTTCCCGACAGGGAGCTGTTCTTCCCCAGCGAGGAACCGCTGTGCCCGGACATGAAGCTCACCACGCTGGAAAAAGTGGAGAAGTCCCTGCGCGAACTGGAGCCCAGGGTCACGGTGCCGGAAGACATCCGCCTTAACGCCCTGCTGGCCGTGGAGAGGATGCTTGAGATAGGGTAGCCCCCAGACCGGAGAAAGGTGCGCTGTGATCCCACGCTATCTCGTCAATTTCGACCTGGAGGACCTGCCGGGTGTCGGCTTCGACCTGGTAGTGGTGGGGAGCGGCGTGGCCGGCCTCTCCACCGCGCTGCGGGCGGCACGCCGCTTCCGGGTGGCCCTGCTCACCAAGACCACGCTCACCGTGACGGCGACGAGGATCGCACAGGGGGGCATAGCCTCCGCCCTCGGGGCCGATGACAGCCCCGAGCTCCATTTCGAGGACACCATCAAGGCCGGCAAGGGGCTGTGCGAGGAGGAAGCGGTGTGGACCCTGGTGCGCGAGGGTCCGAGGCGCATAACCGAGCTCATCGAGGAGGTAGGCGCCCACTTCGACTGCGTCGACGGGCACCTCGACCTGACCATCGAAGGCGGTCACTCCAGGCGCAGGGTCGCCCACGCGCAGGGGGACGCCACGGGCAGCGAGCTGGAGGCGAGCCTGACACGGCGACTCCTCTACAACAAGCGCCTCGACGTTTTCGAGAATTACTACGCCATCGATATCCTCACCCTGGACGGACGCTGTGCCGGCGTCCTCGGCATGAACGCCGAGGAGGGGACGATGAATTATTTCCGTGCGCCGGCCGTGGTGCTGGCCATGGGCGGCATGGGCCAACTGTACCCGGTGACCACCAACCCGGAGATATGCACGGGTGACGGGGTGTCCATGGCGCTGCGCGCCGGGGCGGAGGTCGCCGACCTGGAGTTCCTGCAGTTTCACCCCACCTCGCTGCACCTGCCGGAGACGCCGCGCTGGCTGATCAGCGAGGCGTTGCGGGGAGAGGGGGCCGTGATAGTGGATCACTCCGGGAACAGGATCATGGACGGCGTCCATCCCCTCAAGGACCTGGCGCCCCGGGACACGGTGGTCAACGAGATGGTAAGGGTGATGAAGGAGCAGGGGATCGATCATCTCCTCCTCGACGCCACGCACATCCCCGCGGATAAGCTCAAGGAACGCTTTCCCACCATCTACAGGCATTGCCTGGAGGCCGGCGTGGACATCACCCAGGTGCCCATACCGGTATCGCCCGCCGCGCACTATATGAGCGGGGGGGTGGTGACGGACCTGCACGGCAGGACGCGCGTCAAGGGCCTCTACGCTTGCGGCGAGGTGGCCTGCACCGGCGTTCACGGAGCGAACCGCCTGGCCTCCAACTCCCTCCTGGAGGGACTGGTTTTCAGCTGGCGCATCATGCAGGAGCTGCCGCGGGCCGTCTCCGAGGGAGCGAGGGAGCTGGATGGTCTCAGTGGGCTCAGGCACAGGTCCAAGAGGAGCCGCCTTCCGGTGGAGATGAGCCTGCTGCGCCGTTTCGTGCAACAGATGATGATGGACTGCGTAGGGTTCCGCAGGAGCAAGGAGGGCCTGGAGGAGGCCATGGAGTTCATCGCGAAGAACCTCGAGGTCCTCAGGGTGGAATACCTCAATCCCCAGGGATTCGAGCTCCAGAACATGATCACCCTCTCCGCCTTGATGATAAGGGCTTCGCTCCTGCGCGAGGAGAGCCGGGGCTGCCATTACCGCGTCGATTTTCCCGGTCAGGCGGAGTTCTGGCGCAAGCACATCGTTTTTCGCGTCGAGGATGGCGAAATCGCCCACGAGCTCAGGGCGGTCGGCGCGCTTACGGGTGCCGGAGACGGAGGGGTGGGGGATGAATAACAGCGACCAGGCAGGGCAAGATCGGGACCTGGCTGCACCGCAACGCGGTCAGAAGCGAGGTCACGGTCTTGAGCGGGCGGCGCGGCAGCGAGAGGGGTAGGGAGAATGGACGAGGAGTTTCGACATATTTGCCTGGAGGCGGTCAGGAGGGCGCTGGACGAGGACCTCCAGAGCTCGGGCGATATCACCTCCCGAGCCCTCATATCCCCCGGGGCCAGGGGCAGGGGGCGGATGGTCCTGCGCGAAGACGGTGTGGTGGCGGGCCTTCCCCTGGCCTCCATGGTTTTCAGGCTCCTGGACACCAGGGTGAAATTCATGCCCACGGCGAACGATGGAGACCACCTTCCCGCCGGCAGCGAGATAGCCGTGGTGGAGGGCCCGGTCCTGGTTATCCTGGAGGGTGAGAGGACGGCATTGAACTTCCTGCAGAGGCTGTCGGGGATAGCCACCCTGACGTCGCGCTTCGTGGCCGCGGCCGCCCCCCATGGAGCGGTGATAATGGACACGCGCAAGACCACTCCCGGCTTGCGGAGCCTGGAGAAATATGCCGTGCGGGCCGGGGGAGGCAAAAACCACCGCTTCGGTCTTTACGACGCCGTGCTGATAAAAGACAACCACGTGGCGGCCGTGGGCGGCACCGGCAAGGCGGTGAAGTCGGCCCGGGAGGCCGTAGGGAAGGATATGAGCATCGAGGTCGAGGTGCAGCGGCTCGAGGACCTCGAGGAGGCCATCCAGGCGGGGGCCGACGTGATCATGCTGGATAATATGGACCCTGGAGAGGTGAGGGAGGCGGTGGAGAGAGCGCGTGGCCGGGTAAGGCTGGAGGCCTCTGGCGGGATAAACCTGGAAAACGTGGCCGCCTACGCGCAGACCGGGGTGGATTTCATCTCCGCGGGTGCCCTCACGCACAGCGCCAGGGCTCTGGATATAGCGCTGGATCTACTCTCTGAGTAGTTGCTGGAGAGGTCGTTGGTCTGAGGTAATGGCGATCGGGGGTAGGATAAAACCTGGCCCTGGCACTGCGCGCAGGCGGCTTTGGGGGGGTGGGTGTCACGATCTTCCCTGCGTTTCCCCGGATGAGACCTGGTCTCAAAAGGCAGGGGTGGCCATGTATCGGTACGTTAGGCACAAGGTAAAGGGATATGGTGCCAGGATAAATCCCGGCACACGCAGCTGCGCAGACTTGACGTTTCGCGCCGCGGGCGCTAAATGCAGCGCGTGAGCCCTGTTGGTGGTTATGGAGAGAGCGGAAATGCGCAGATAAGCGGGAATACAGAGTGGCGGGAACAGCCAGGGTCTAGGATAATAAGTGAGGTGTCGCACCGGAGGCAAAAGGGTCTTGTCGATCCGACAACTGGAGGTCCATCATGTTGCTTGCCATTGACGTCGGAAACACCCAGACGGTGATCGGGGCTTACCGTGGAGACGAGCTGGTGGGAAACTGGAGGATCTCGACCGACTCCAACAAGACCGGGGACGAACTGGCCCTCAACTACCAGGGCTTTCTCCTGCTCAAGGGGCTTTCGTTCTCCGCGTTCGACGCCGTGATCATCTCCTCCGTGGTCCCTTCGGCCACCATGGCCCTGGAGCATATGACCAGGGAATACTGGGACTTCGAGCCGCTCATCGTGGGCATCAACGTGGACGCGGGCATCAGCGTCCTCATCGACAATCCCGGCGAGGTCGGGCCCGACCGGCTGGTGAACGCGGTGGCCGCCTACGAGAGATACGGCGGGCCGGGTATAGTGGTCGATTTCGGCACCGCGACCACGTTTGACGCCATTTCAAGGCAAGGCGAGTATCTCGGAGGGGTGATAGCGCCGGGGATCGAGATATCGTCGCAGGCCCTGTTCAGAGCCGCCGCCCGCCTCACGCGCGTGGACATGCGCCGCCCCCCGACGATCATCGGCAAGAACACGGTATGGAGCCTGCAATCGGGCATCGTCTTCGGCTTCGCGGGCCAGGTCGACCGCGTGGTCGAACTCATGCAGGAAGAGCTGGGGGAAGGGGTCACGGTGGTGGCGACGGGAGGGCTCGCCGAGGTGGTGGTGGATGAGTGCCGAACCGTGCAGTTCCACGACCCGCTGCTCACCCTCCACGGCCTGCGGTTGATCTACGACAGGGAAAACAAGGGGAAATCGCAATGAGCCCCCCCGGAGTGCAAGGCCAAAAGCTGGCCTGCTGGCGGCGTTACTAGCGGGGATACCGATTAACACCGCAGATTTATTGACATGTATTACCCCTGCATATATTATGTTACGGGATTGGCAGGACGCCGGTTGAAGGGCTGGAAAACCAGTTCCGGCGGGAAGACGAAGGCCGGCCAGAGTCGAAGCAAGAGGTCGAAACAGCATGGCAGGAACAAAGGAAAAGGTGAAGAAGGGCAAAACCGAGAAAGTCAGGGTAAGGGGCAAGGAAGAGAAACACATATCCGACCAACTGGAAGAGAAGTTCGTAGGGGCAAAGACCGAGGTTTTCAGCCGCATATCCGCCAAAGAGGTGGAGATCCGGACCAAGACGAGCAACGAGAGGATCAGGGGAGATCGCCTTATCGAGGATGCCAAGGGGCAAGCAGCCGCGATCAAGCGCAAAGCCACCCTGGAGGAGATCGGAAAAGACGCTTATGCCAAGATGATCGCCGCCGCCCACGAGGAGATCGGCGAGATAGAGAACGCCACCGCCAAGGAGATCGCCGAGGTCGAGAGAGTCGGCGAGAAGAACCTGGACCAGGCGGTGGATTTTATTGTCAGCGCGATTTTCACCACGGCTCAGCAGGCCTGAAGCCCTGCGGCTTCTGAGCCGCGACGCGGTGGGGCGGGAGAGCGAGGATAAGAGAAGGATCACATCGGACATGGTCGACAAGACGGGAAGGCAATAGGGGGAAACTGGCATGTTATTGACGATGTCAAAAGTGGAGATCGTGGGGGTGAAGACCCTGTTCTTCCAGGTGCTCGAGACCCTGCAGGACCTGGGCACGCTCCATCTCGAGGACATCACCAAGAAGAGGGGCCCGCGCTACGCGGATCTTATCCCCATGGAGATGGACCCGGCACTGGAGGAGGAAAGAAACCTTTTACAGAACCTGGCGATGCGCAACAACGCCATTCTCTCCGAACTGGCGCCGCCGAAGGAGCGGATAAGCAGCGCCGTTATTGACGAGAAATACGGGTCGTTCCAGGGCAGGACCCTCGCCGACATATCGGCCATGGTGGAAGAGGAAGAGAGCGCGACCAGGGAGCTGATCTCCTACAAGAACGAGCTGGAAGTGGAGATGTCCCGCCTCTCGAAGTACGAGCCCATCATCAAGAAGGTCTATCCCCTGGCCAGCAAGGTCACCACCACCGAGCAATACACCTCCGTAGCCCTGCTCATCGAGGAGCGTTACAAGCAGGTCCTGGATTATATCGAGCAGGAGCTGGAGAGGATTACCAGCGGGCAGTGCGACGTATTCTCGGCCCGAGTGGACGAGAACACCCACGCCGCCATCCTGGTATTTCACAAGCGCTACTCCGAGCAGGTGCACAACTTCCTGGCCGCGGAGAACGTCAACCAGGTGCGCCTTCCCACCGAGCTTGCCGACAAGCCCTACGACGAGGCGCTGCAGGAGATAGAGACCCGCTACAAGGAGATACCCCCCAAGCTGAAGAAGGTCAAGGAAGACCTGGAGGATATTTCCAACAAATGGTACGCAACCCTGGTGGCGCTAAAGGGATATCTCGCCGATCGCGTGGAATCCCTCAACGCCATCCCCAAGTTCGGGCAGAGCGGGCACGTCTTCGTGATCACGGGCTGGATGCCCTCGGACAAGGTCGAGGAGACGCGCAAGCTCCTGGAGGAAAAGTACGAGGGGAAGGTGGAGATCACCGAGGAGATGCCCACCCACGCGGAGATGGAGGAGGCTCCCTCCGCCATGCATAACCCGGCGGCGGTCAAGCCCTTCGAGTTCATCTACCTCCTCATCAAGCCGCCAAAGTACGGGCATCTCGACCCCACCTTCCTGGTGGCCATCTTCTTCCCCCTCCTCTTCGGGTTCATGCTGGGGGACATGGGGTATGCCCTGGTTATATTCGGGGCGGTATGGCTCATGAAGCGCATCATGAAGAAACGCGAATCAAAGAGCGTCTTCATGACCCTCTTCGCGAATGTTCTCTTTATCTCGGGAATATCGTCTTTCATATTCGGTCTTCTCTACTTCGAGTTCTTCGGAGACCTGCTCTTCCGCCTCTTCGGCTGGAAAGATGCCGCCGGGCACGCCGAGGTGCAGTGGATATGGGGTTACACCTCCAACGGCAAACCCTGGGGATGGCCCCTTGAACGTATAGCCCAGGCCAACGAGAACCTCTTCGGCCTGCTGCTCGTCATCGTCATCTGCATCGGGGCCCTGCACATGGGCGCGGCCCTGACCATCGGGCTCATCGACGGCATACGCCATCACGACCGCAAGCATGCCTTCGAGAAGGCGGGGTACCTGATGTTCATCCTCGGCCTGGTCTTCGTCGGCCTCGGCATGTGGGCTTTCAAGGACGCCAAGAGCGTGCTCATGCCGCTGGGGGCGGTGATGGCGGTGGTCGGCATCGGATTCGCCGGCTACGGTGGAGGCTTCGGGGGCGGTCTGGAGGCGGCGCTCACCTTCGGCAACCTCCTGTCCTACGCCCGACTCTACGGCATCGGACTGGCCTCGGTGATCCTGGCCGAGGTGGCCAACGAGCTGGGCGCGGAATTCGGTGGCGGCTTCATGATCATCCTGGGGGTGATCGTCGCGGGAGCGCTGCATACGTTGAACATCGCCCTGGGAATACTCAGCCCATCCATCCAATCCCTCCGTCTCAACTTGGTTGAGAGTTTCACCAAGTTTTACCAGGAAGCAGACGTAGTCTATAAGCCGTTCAAACGATCAGGAGGTGAATAGCTTGGAACTTGGACTCATCGCCATCGGAGCTGCCCTTGCTATAGGCCTGGCCGCTCTGGCGACCGGGTGGTCGCAGTCGAAGATCGGGGCTGCAATGGCGGGAGCGCTGGCGGAAAAACCGGAGCTCGTTGGTAACGCAATCATCATGATCGCCATTCCCGAGACCATGGTAGTACTGGGATTCGTTATATCCTTCCTGATTATCGGGCTGAAACCCGGAGAATAATCCGTAGGACGATACCCGGCACGTACCCAACCTTAACACTACAGGAAGTGAAGGCATGTCTATAGAGGACATCCTGCAGGCGCTTGACGACCAGTGCCGTCAGGAGTGCCAGGAGATCTTCAGCCGGGCCGAAGCGGAGGCCAAGCAGATCCTGGACAAAGCCCAGGTGGAAGCCGAGGCCATCCGCCAGGCCAAGCTGGCGAAAGTGAAGGCGGAGGCGCAGAGCGAGACGACCTCCATGCTCTATTCCGCCCGCCTGAAATCGAAGAACGCGGTCATCTCGGCCAAGGAAGTGATCGCGGAAAAAGCCCTGGCGCAAACGGAGGAGAGGTTGCGCGACCTGAGGTCGCGCCAGGATTACCCGTCCATCCTGGAGAGCCTGATCGACGAAGGGATGACGCGTATCAGCGGCAAGGTCGTGGTGCACGTCGATCCCGCGGACGAAGCGGCGGCGGAGATGGTGATGCGCAAGCGGGGGTGCGATTACGAGCTGCGCTCAGATATCGAGACCGCCGGAGGAGCCACGATCACCGACGCGGATGGAAGGGTGAGGATCGTCAACACCGTGGAGGAGAGATTGAACCGCGCGCGAGAAAAATTGCGCATGCACGTCTCGGGAATCCTCTTCGGCGAGGAGGTCAAGGCCGCGGCGGGAGGGGGTTAAGCCCCCTCTTTCGATGTCGGCGGCGAAAGGCGGAAATAATGGTTCAGGTCCCGCTGAAAGATTACAGCTACGCCAATGCCAGGGTGCGGGCTATGAACGCCCGCCTCCTTGACGACAGCGTATACAAGAGCTTGCTCGAAGCGCCGGATTACAACCGGGCCATCGCGGTACTGGAGGAAACCGAGTACGCGGAGGACATCGAGCATTTCATGATGGAGGGCGCCCGGCCAACCATCATGGACCGCGCCTTCAACCGCAATTTCGTGCGCAATTTCTCCAGGATAAAGGAATTCTTCATGGGCAAGCCCGAGGAGATGATGAATGCGCTCCTCGCCCGCTGGGACCTCTATAACCTCAAGACCGCCCTGCGTGGCATGCGCGCCCTCGTCCCCAAGGCGGAGATCATGCGCAACATGGTACCCATAGGTTACCTGGACGAGGTGGTGCTCGAGGAGATCGTGAGCCAGCCCGACCTGCGCGCCTCCATCGACGCCATCGTGATGTTCAGCATCGACTGGCGCGTCCCCTACGGGCAGGCTCTCACCGAGCACCTCGACGAATACCTGCGGGAGCAGGACCTCTCCATCCTGGAGCTGGCGCTGGACAAGCTGCATTACACGAAGATCGTCGAGCAGCTCAAGGGGGGCGATGCCAACACCGGGCTGGTGCGCGAGGTGGTGAAGATGGAGATCGACACCATCAACATCGTGACCCTCATGCGCATCTGCGGCCTCGAGCTCGCCGACGCCAAGGCGGAAGATTATTTTGTGCCTGGCGGGACCATCGCCACCGCCAAGGAGTTCACGAGGATCATGGAGCTGGGGCAGCCGGAGCAGGTGTACGAGGCGCTGTGCAGGAAGACCCCTTACCGCAAAGTCCTGGAGAAAGCATGGAGCAATTTCGAGGAGCGCGGAGAGAGCGCGTTCGAGGACGAGATGGAGAAGCACGTCATAGAGAGCTGCCTCAAGATGTCCAAGGATCCCCTGGGCATCGGGGTGATCATCGAATATATGTGGAGGAAATACCTGGAGATAACGAACCTGCGCATCATACTGCGCGGAAAGAGCATCGGGCTGATCGAGTCCCAGATCCGCAAGGAACTCTACATGCGGGAGACGGAAGGACGGGAGAAGTAGCGGCCCGGAGAGGTGGGGACCGGTGTACAAGGCCATAGTGGTGACCGACCCGGAGACGGCGGATGGGTTCCGCCTGGCGGGCGTGAGCGTGGTGGAGGCCGAGAACGCCGACGAGGCATCGGAGAAGATCAAGCTCCTCCTGGATGACCCCAACGCCGGCATACTGGCCGTAAACGAGCACTTCTACGATAACATCGACGAGAAGACCCAGGAGAAGATAGACAGCATCTACCGGCCGATCGTCATCCCCCTCCCCATCAAGGAGACGGTGGAGATGGCGGGGGAGCGGCGGGCGTACCTGGCCCGCCTCATCCACCGCGCCATAGGGTTCGACATAACCCTGCGGGGTCGCGAGGGAGAATAGGTGAGCCGGTGCGATGCGATGGATATTAGCAGGCGGGAAGGATTAGGAGACGGGAGAGTGTCGGTATGATCGAGGGAACGATTGCCAAGGTATCCGGACCCGTGGTGAACGCCGAGGGTATGGCCGGCGCCAAGATGTATGATATCACCAAAGTGGGCGATCTCGGGCTCATCGGTGAGGTGGTGCGCCTGGACGGGGACGTCGCCATCGTGCAGGTCTACGAGGACACCTCGGGCCTCAAGGTGGGGGAGAGGGTGGAGTGCACCGAGGAGCCCCTGCTCATCGAGCTGGGGCCGGGCTTGCTGTCCTCCATCTACGACGGCATCCAGAGAAGGCTGGTCGATATCGCCGAAGAACACGGCGACTTCATGGTGCGCGGCGTCACCACTCTCGCCCTTCCACGTGACCGCACCTGGACCTTCGAGCCCATGGTGGAGGAGGGCGACGAGGTCGGCGAGGGGGACATCGTGGGCGAGGTTCAGGAGACCGCCCACATCGCCCACCGCATCATGGTCCCGCCCGGCATGTCCGGCAAGGTGGCCCAGGTCAAGGAGGGCGATTTCACGGTCGACGATACGGTGGTAGTCCTGGAAGGCGGAGGCGAGATCAAGCTGCACCAGACCTGGCCGGCGCGCGTGCCCCGGCCGGTCAAGAACAAGGAGAACCCCACCGTACCTTTCATCACCGGCACCCGCATCCTGGACACCTTCTTCCCCATCGCCCAGGGCGGATACAGCATCATCCCCGGAGGTTTCGGCACCGGCAAGACGGTGACCGAGACCACCCTGGCCAAATGGGCGGACGCCGACATCGTCATCTACATCGGCTGTGGGGAGAGGGGCAACGAGATAACCGAGGTGCTGGCGGAGTTCCCCAGCCTCATCGACCCCAAGACGGGGGTGCCGCTCATGCAGCGTACCATCCTGGTGGCCAACACCTCGAACATGCCCGTGGCCGCCCGCGAGGCTTCCATCTACACCGGCATCACCCTGGCCGAATATTACCGCGACATGGGCTATAACGTGGCGCTCATGGCCGACTCCACCTCGCGTTGGGGAGAGGCGCTGCGCGAGGTCTCCGGGCGCCTGGAGGAGATGCCCGGGGAGGAAGGGTATCCCGCATATCTGGCCACACGCCTGGCGGACTTCTACGAGCGTTGCGGCCGCGCGGTCTGCCTGGGAAGCGACGAGCGCATGGGCTCCATCACCGCCATCGGGGCGGTCTCGCCCCCCGGCGGCGACTTCTCCGAGCCTATGACCCAGAACTCCCTGCGCATCACCGGGGCCTTCTGGGCGCTGGACACCTCGCTGGCCTACCGCCGCCACTTCCCGGCTATCAGCTGGATAAAGAGCTACACCCTTTACCTCGACCAGATCCAGGAGTGGTACCTGAAGAACGTGGACGAGGAATGGAGGGCCTTGCGCGACAAGGCCATGAGCCTGCTGCAAAAGGAGGTCGAGCTGCAGGAGATCGTGCAGCTGGTTGGGCCCGACGCCCTGCCCGACTTCGCCAAGGCGGTGCTCGAGACCACGCGCATGCTGCGCGAGGACTTCCTGCAGCAGTTCGCCTTCTCCGACACCGACGCCTTCTGTTCGCTGCGCAAGCAGTACCTGATGCTCAAGGTCATACTCACCTATTACGACTGCCTGGAGGAGGTGCTGGTGCAGGGCGTGCCGCTGCGTCAGGCCACCGAGCACCCCATCAAGAACGAGATAGCGCGCATGAAAGAGATCCCGTCCGAGCAGGCGGAGGAAAAGATATCGGATCTGGTGGATAGAGTCCAGCAGGAGCTCAGGTCGCTGAGCGAATGGTAAGGAAGAGGAAGCGGGAGATTAAGATGTCGAACGGTAGTACTTACCTGGCCACGACGGAATACCGCACGGTAGGAGAGGTCGCCGGACCCCTGCTCTTCGTGAGCAAGGTCAAGGGCGCTTCTTACAACGAGATGGTGGAGATACACTCCGCGGACGGCTCGACCAAGTACGGACAGGTCATCGAGCTTTCGGGTGAACTGGCCGTGGTGCAGGTCTTCGGCCCCACGGCGGGGCTCGACGTGGATAAGACCAACGTGCGTTTCCAGGGAGAGGTAGCCAAGATGCCCTGCTCCGCCAACCTCCTGGGGCGCGTCCTCAACGGCCTGGGGCAGCCCATCGACGGGGGCCCCGAGGTGTTCCCGGAGGAGGAGCGGGAGATCTCCGGCTCGCCCATCAACCCCTGGAGCCGTGAGGAGCCCCGCGACTTCATCCAGACCGGGGTTTCCGCCATCGACGGCCTCAACACCCTGGTGCGCGGGCAGAAGCTCCCCATCTTCTCGGGAGCCGGCCTTCCCGGTAACGAGCTCGCGGCGCAGATCGTGAAGAACGCGAAGATCGTGGGAGGGGAGGAGTTCGCCATCGTCTTCGCAGCCATGGGCATCACCCGCCGCGAGGCCTCTTTCTTCCAGGACAGCTTCGCGCGTTCGGGCGCCCTCGAGCGCGTGGTCTTCTTCCTCAATCTGGCCGACGACCCCACGGTGGAGAGGCTGCAGACCCCGCGCTGCGCCCTTACCGTGGCGGAGTTCCTGGCCTTCGAGCACGACATGCAGGTGCTGGTCATCCTCACCGACATGACCAACTATTGCGAGGCCCTGCGCGAGATCTCGACCGCGCGCGAGGAGGTGCCGGGCCGCCGTGGATATCCCGGTTACATGTACACCGACCTGGCCTCCATCTACGAGCGGGCGGGGCGCATCAAGGGCAAGCCCGGCTCCGTCACCCAGGTGCCCATCCTGGCAATGCCCGACGACGACATCACCCATCCCATCCCCGACCTCACGGGATATATCACCGAGGGGCAGATCGTGCTCTCGCGCACCCTGCACCGCCGCGGCATCTTCCCCTGCATCGACGTCTTGCCCTGCCTCTCACGCCTCATGAACCTGGGGATCGGCGAGGGGCGCACGCGCGGGGACCACCGCGGCGTCGCCGACCAGCTCTACGCCTACTACGCAGAGGGCGTGGACCTGCGGCGCCTGGTGGCTATCGTGGGAGAGGAAGCCCTCACGGACATAGACCGCATGGCGCTCAAGTTCGCCGATGCCTTCGAGCAGAACTACCTCGACCAGAAGGAAGAGAACCGCGAGCTGGACCAGACCCTTGAACTGGGGTGGAAACTCATCAGCATGATGCCTAAGGACTCGATAAAGCGCATCAAGATGGAGTACGTGGACAAGAACTACAACCCGGAGATGGCGGAGGAGTTCGCCGCAGCCGAGAGCTGATCGCGCGCGGCGGAGCAGGAGAAGAAGGCGCATGGAACAAGTCCATCCGACCCGGAGCGAGCTTTTAAAGCGCAAGGCCAACCGCGCACTGGCCGACCAGGGGATGAACCTTCTGAAACGCAAGCGGGACGCCCTGCTCGCGGAGTTCATGCCCATCATCGATGAGACCATGCGTCTGTCGCTGCGCCTGGAGAGAGTTACCGCCGACGCCCAGTTCGACCTGGCCATGGCCAAGGCCAAGGACGGGGGCACGAAGGTCCGCTCGGCGTCCTACGCCGCCCAGGGCGATGTGCTGGTGGATATCACGGGTACCCACGTCATGGGGGTCCCTATCCCGGTCATCCGCAAGGGGCAGAGCAGCATGCGCAATATCCTCAAGCGGGGGTACGGCATTACCGGCGTCTCCAGCAGGGTGGACGCGGCGGCGGAGAAGTTCGAGGAGATCATCGACGTTATCATCGAATCCGCCGACATCGAGACACGGCTGAGGCGCCTTGGAGAGGAGCTGCGCAAGACCAACCGCCGCGTGAACGCGCTGGAGAACATCGTCATCCCCGATTACGACGAGCAGATCAAGTTCATCCAGATGAGCCTCGAGGAGCGCGCCCGCGAGGACATCTTCCGCCTCAAGAAGGTCAAGAAGGCCCTGGAGCGCAAGGAAGCCGCGCGTATGGAGAGGTTGCGAGGCTAGCGGCTCGATGGGGTCAGGTCTTGTTTTTTGCATACCCCGGTATGTTGCCTGTTGGCAACAGCGGTTTTCTGCATGAAAGCAAAACCTGACCCCGCGGCACAGGCGGAGGGTGGGTGCAGGTGGTATCATTTTCGGTATGAAAAAGAGCAAGTTCGTTATCACAGGCGGGAATTCCCTGCGGGGGGAGGTTCGCGTCGGCGGAGCGAAGAACTCCGTGCTCAAGCTTATGGCCGCAAGCCTGCTCACCCCCGAGGAATGCGTCATCCGCAACGTCCCCCGCATCACCGACGTGGAGATAATGGTCGAGGTGTTGCGGCACCTGGGGGCGGAGGTCGAATGGGACGGCGAGGCGCTGAGAATACGGTCCGGGGACTTCTCGTCGCGGGAGGCCCCCTACCAGCTGGTGAGAAGGATGCGGGCGTCCATCGTCGTCCTCGGGCCCCTGGTCGCCCGCTGGGGCGAGGCGTCAGTGGCCATCCCGGGAGGATGCAACATAGGCTCGCGCAAGATCGACATGCACCTCAAGGGCCTGGCAGAACTCGGGGCGGAGATAAGCAGCGAGCACGGCTACGTGCGTGCGCGCGCCCCGCGGCTGAAGGGGGCGCAGATAATACTGGATTTCCCCAGCGTGGGTGCGACCGAGAACCTCATCATGGCGGCCGTGGGGGCAGAGGGACGGACGGTAATAGAGAACGCAGCCCGCGAACCCGAGATACAGGACCTGGTCGCCTTCCTGCGCTCCATGGGAGCGGAGATCGAGGGGGCGGGCACGGCGGTCATCGAGGTCACAGGACCGTCAAGGCTGAGTGGAGTGGAGCACGAGGCCATCGGAGACCGCATCGAGGCCGGCACCCTGGCAGTTGCGGCAGCGGTGACCGCGGGAGAGGTGGTCGTGAGCGGCATAGACCCGGCCCACCTGGGCCTGCCTTTGGAGAAACTGCGCGAGACGGGAGTGGAGGTAGAGGAGCGCCAGGACGGCATGATGGTCAGGGGCGACGGCGGGTATGAGCCGGTTAACCTCGCCACCCTGCCTTACCCGGGTTTCCCCACCGATCTGCAGCCGCAGATGATGGTCCTTCTGAGCCTTGCCTCCGGCACCAGCGTGATCACCGAGAACGTCTTCGAGAGCCGCTTCATGTTCGTTGACGAGCTCAACCGTATGGGGTGTGACATCGATATCGAGGGCCATCATGCCATCGTGCGGGGAGTCGGCGCCCTGAGCGGCGCCGAGGTCTGCGCCCCGGATCTTCGCGCCGGCGCCGCCCTGGTGCTGGCCGGACTGACGGCGGAGGGAGAGACGCACCTGCTGGACGTGCATCACGTCGACCGGGGTTATCAGAGGCTGGAGCAGAAGCTCTCCGCCCTGGGGGCGGATATAGCCCGCGCCGGCGTGGACGACGAGTTCAACGGCGGCCCGGAATAACTCCGCGGACGATTCGGGAGGAGCCAGCATTGCACGGAAGAAAAACGACGGAGACCGCCCTGCGCGCCGCCGCCTCCATCCTGATCGCCGCCTTGCTGTGTTTAGGCATCCTGTCCGGCATGGTGTGCGCCGCCTCCGAGGCCGCGGAAACCGATACCGAGAAGAGAGCGCTTGCGGCGCGCCTCGATAAGTCGCATTATCCCCCCGGCAGTTTCAAGCCCGGGGAGGTCGTGGTGGTGCTCGAGACCCCCTCGCTCCAGGACCTGGGCAGCCTCATCGGGGAGTTCGCGGCCATCCTGGCCGGAGACGCTGGGGAGGCCCTCTCCGAATTCGTCGCGAGCCGCCGCAAGACGGCGATAAGACTGCGGCTGCGTCCAGGGCAGGACGAGCTGGAGGCCGCCCGCAAGCTCATGGCTTCGCCGCTGGTCAGAGCGGCCGAGCCGAATATCGTCTTCAGCGTCTGCGCCACGGAGCCGAACGATGCCCTCTATGACGAGCAATGGAACCTGAGCGGCGCCTTCGGAGTTAACGCCGGCGAGGCATGGGACATGCAGCAGGGGTCGCCGGGAATGACCCTGGCCGTGATCGACACCGGCCTGGAATATACCCACGAGGACCTCAGCGGCCGCCACAGTGGGGGGTGGGATTACTTCAACAACGACCCGGACCCCTGGGACGATAACGGCCACGGGACCATGGTGTCCGGGATGGCCTGCGCCAACACCGACAACGGTATCGGCATAGCCGGACTGGACTGGCAGGCGCGCATCATGCCCCTCAAGGCGCTGGGGAGCGATGGGGAGGGCTACCTGGACAGCGTGGTGAGCTCCATCTACCATGCCGCCACCAACGGAGCCGACGTGATCAACATGAGCCTGACCTCGTCGATTTACTCGCAGGAACTGGCCGATGCCGTCGAGTTCGCCATCTCCATGGGGTGCGTATTGACGGCGGCGGTCGGAAACGAGGGCGACGCTCGCGTCAATTACCCCGCCGGCATCACCGGCGTCATCGGCGTCGGTTCCGTAGGCATGGACGGCAGCCGATCCTGGTTTTCCAACCGTAACTCCAGCGTGGACATTGTGGCGCCCGGAGAGAGGATCTACGGCACCATGCTGAACGACGATTACCAGTTTGGCGCAGGCACGTCGGAGGCCACCCCCCACGTGTCGGCTGCCGCCCTGCTGGTGCTGGCGGAATACCCCGGCTCCACCCCGGACGAGGTGTGGCGCAGGTTGAGGGACAGCGCCCGCGACCTGGGAAGCCCGGGTTATGATGAGGAATACGGCTGGGGGCTGCTCGACGCCAGTGGAGCCCTGAGGGTACCCCTGGTAACGGTGACCTATCCGCTGGACTACTCCTATCCGGCCTCGGGAAAGGTGTCCGCGGCGGCCGCCAGTAACAATACGACCGTAAAGTACCTGGAGTTCCACCTGGACGGAGCGCTCATCGAGTCCTATTCCGAGCCTGTACCAGGGTTCAACTCGAGCCACGAGTTCACGTCATGGGACCTCAGCCAGCTCGCGGAGGGGACCCATATCATAACCGTCAAGGCCATCGATCCCGGCGGCACATGGGAGGGCGAGCACGCCGTGACGGTGTACAACAACCGCAGCCAGCCGCGCCCCTCCCGGGACTGGTACCTGGCGGAAGGAAGCACCGCCTGGGGTTTCGAGACCTACGTGCTGATCCAGAATCCTAACCCCACCCCGGCAGAGGTTCAGGTGGATTTCATGAAGCCCGGGGGCGCGACCCAGGGTCATTCCTACGTGATGGGCGGCAACTCGAGGCTTACCATCGCGGTCAACTCACTCGTAAGCGCAAGCGACGTCTCCACCCACGTGAGGGCAGACGTGCCGGTGGTGGCCGAAAGGGCCATGTACTGGGGCGGGAGGAGGGGAGGCCATGTCGCGGTGGGATCGAACTCATTGGGATCGGACTGGTACCTGGCCGAGGGTTCGACCGCCTGGGGTTTCGAGACATACGTGCTGGTGCAGAACCCCAACCCCACCCCGGCAGCGGTGCGTGCGACCTTCATGAGGCCGGACGGTTCCACCCAGCAGTTCGATTTCTCCACAGCCGCGTTTTCGCGCCTCACCCTCCCCTTGAACGACCTGGTCGGATCGAGCGATGCCTCCACCCGTATCCAATCCGACGTGCCGGTGGTGGTGGAGAGGGCGATGTACTGGAACGGGAGGGACGGTGGCCACGCTACCCTGGGGGTCGCAGGCGGATGCAACACCTGGTACCTCGCAGAGGGATGTACCGATTACGGGTTCGAGACCTGGGTGCTGGTGCAGAACCCGAACGATGTCCCGGCGAGCGTGACCTTTTCCTTCATGAGGCCTGATGGGAGCGTGGTGCGAGCGGTGCGCACGGCGGGCCCGCGCTCGCGCCTTACCCTGAACATGGCCGAGTCGGTGCCGGGAAGCGAGGTGTCCACCTACGTGCGCAGCGAACAACCGGTCATCGTAGAACGGGCCATGTACTGGCCCCGGGGATCCCGCGCCCGCGCGGGCGGGCATGGCAGCTCGGGATCGCTTACGGCGTCGCGAGAATGGTACCTGGCCGAGGGCACCACCGCGTGGGGATTCGAGGAATTCGTCCTCTTGCTCAATCCCACGGAGCGCGTCGCCCATGCTACCCTCCGCTTCATGCGCAACGACGGCAGCAGCCTCGACTACCAGGTGAAGCTGGGAGCGTACGAGCGTGCAACCGTTACCGCGGGCGAGGTGGATCCCGGCCGGGATGTTTCCGTCCAGGTCACCTCGGATACCCCCCTTGTCGTGGAGCGCGCCATGTACTGGTCCGAGCGGGAGGGTGGGAGCGCCGCCCTCGGGGCATTGAATCCATGACGGCGGCGGGGGGAGCCGAAAGCAACGATTGATTCCGTGATGCCGGATGATGCGGACCGGGGCGAGGGCGTCGGACGAAACGGGAAACCAGGTGCCGGTCCGGGCCGCCAAGACAGCACCCCGGTCAAAAGATGCTTGCTTGCGTTGTTACAAATGTGTTACCGTGCTGCTACAATGGTGCAAATTAGCATACTGGGGGTTTACAGGGCTGCCCGTCTTGATGTTTATTATATATAGTCAGGATATTTGTATAATATCGATTGGCTGAAGGTTTGAAGCGAGGATATGGATGCTGAGGACTTCAGTCCAGACAGTGATCAACATCGTGGTCATCGTCCTGGTCATCGGGGCGCTGGTCGTGGGCGCTCTGGCCTTCATCCCTTCCCGTAATCCCGCCGGACCCCTCATCGGCAAACTCGCCTGTACAAAGCGCATCCTCTCGGGCCTCATCGAGAACCTGGACCCCGCAGCCCTGGCCGAGGCGATGCGCAACAATCCCCAGATGATGGCGGACCTCTTCACGGCGCTGGAGGGAGAGGGCGTCGAGACCATAGCCGATGGGATAAACGAGAGCCCGGAGTTCGTAGCCGCGCTTCTCTCCGAACTGGACCCGGCGACCCTGGCCTACGCCCTGAACGACCAGGTCGCGGCCGATTTCATCACGGAAGTGATGGAATACCTGGATCCCGAGGCTATAGCCACCATAGTCAACGAGAGCGGGCCCGTCGTGGCGGATCTCCTGGGGCAGCTCGATCCCAAGGTCATAGCGGACGCGCTGAACGTGAACGTGGAGTTTCTCACGGCCATGACGGGGGCCATGGACGCGGCGGTCATAGCGGGAGCGGTGAACGCCAACGGCCCCTTCGTCACCTCGCTCATAGGGTTCCTGGACCCGGCCGTCCTGGCCGGGGCGCTGAACGGCAACCCGTCCATGGTGGGCGACCTCCTGGGGTATCTGGACACCGCCGTGGTGGCCGGCGTGGTGAACGCCAACGGCTCCTTCGTCTCGGGGATCATGAGATATCTCGACCCCGCGGTCCTCTCGGCGGGGATGAACGCCCATCCCACCTTCATGTCCAGGATGATGAGCTACCTCAATCCCGCGGTCATCGCGGCGGTTCTCAATGCCAATTCCGGCTCCACCGCCGACCTGGTGGGCAGCCTCTCCGACCAGCTGCTGTCCAACGTGCTCGCCCTCACCGCGCACGATCACGTCTGGATCAACGATCTCATGGCGAGGCTGGATCCCGGGGTGATAGTGGCGATGATGAACAACTCCTCCCCGTTCACATCGGGTCTCATCAACGCCATCGACCCCGCCTGGGCGGCGGGCATTGCCAACGCCAACCCCGACCTCATCTACAAGGTCATGGACAGGATAGATCCGGAGCTGGTGGCGACCATGCTCAACAACCAGAGCATGGTCACGCGGGTGCTCCCCCTCATCGACACCGCGGCGCTCGGGGCTGCCCTGGGGGAGAACACCGACTTCGTTACGCGCCTGCTGCCGCTGCTCGACCCCGTGATGGCCGAGATGACCAACGAGGCCCTGGAGGGTAACCCGGAGCTGGCCAAGGCCCTGCTGGCAAACCTGGACGGGGCGCAAATAGCCTCCGCCCTGGCCCAGGCCCCGTCTTTCTTGACCGGCCTGGTGCGGGGGATATCCCCCGGGCTGGTCGAGGCGGCCCTCAAGGGATCGAACGACAACCCCCAGTTGCTGATAAACCTGACCAACAGCCTGGACGCTGCACAGGTGTCTCACGCCCTGGACCTCTCGGGACTGTTCGTGCCCACCCTTCTGGCCATGCTGCCCAATAACGTCGCCCAGGCCGCGGCGCAAGCCCTCAACGCCAACCCGGCCATGCTGGATACCGTACTCGGGACGGCGGATCCGGCGGTGCTGGCCGGCATCCTGAACTCGGGGGCCGCGGATGCGCTCATCGCCGGGCTCATACCGCTCCTCAACGAGGGGGCAGCCCAGGCCATAGCGAACGGGGTCAATACCGACGCCGGCCAGCCGCTGGCGCAGTCCATGATCCGCTCGCTGCTCGTCTCGACCGACGCAAGGGTGGTTGCCGACGCGGTGAACTCGAATCCCGACTTCGTCGCGGGCATGCTGGAGAACCTCAACGATACCGCGGCGGCGGCCATAGCGGACGGCATGAACGCCAACCCGGCCACGGCGACAACAGTGGCCCGCTATCTCAGCGGCAGCACCAGCCGCCGGATCGCGGATGCCCTCAACGCCAATCCGGCCATCATCGCCCCCCTTGTTCAGAACCTCTCCCCGCAGGTGGGAATGGCCATTGCCGAGGGGTTGAACCAGAACACAACGGATTTGACCACGCAACTCATGGCTAACCTAAACGACCAGGTCGCCGTCGAGATAGCCCAGGGCCTCAAGAACAACACCCAGCTTATAACCACCCTGTTGCCACGGCTGGACGCCAACGTGGGGCACGAGGTGGCGATGGGCCTGAACGAGAACGCAGGACCCGGCGGAGGAGGTTTTCTACAGGCACTGGTGGAGGCGACCGACCCCGCGCTCGCCCAGGTGATCGCCGATGTCATGAACCCGCCCACGGGGCCTTACCCCATGGACGACTTCATCGCCACGCTGATCCAGAACCTCAACGCCCAGACGGCTGATGCGGTGGCGCGGGGGTTGAACGGCAACGCGGCGCTGGTGGAGAACATCCTCAACCACCTCGACGGGGCGGCCATGGCCGAGGGTCTGAACGCCAACGAGGCATGGATCACCTCCCTGGTGGGGGCCCTCGATGCCAACGCGCTGGCAGATGCCCTCAACGCAGCCCTGGCCACGGCCGGCGGCCAGGCCTTCGTGACCGATCTTCTCTCCACCCTGAACGGGGGCAACGTGGCGAAGATAATGAACGCCAACCCCGGCTTGACCAGGGAGATCATGGAAGCCGCCGGCGAGACGGGTCTGGGCACGACACTGCACGACCTGCTGGTGGACGCGGGAGCGGGAGAGACGGGGGGCTTCCTCACGGAGCTGCTGAGGCAGCTCGACGAGGGAGTGATCTCCAGAGTGCTGCAGAACGGGGTCACCGGGGACACTTTGACGGCGGCGGAGAAAGCCAGGCTGCCGTATGCGCCGTATACCATGCTCAAGGTCACGTGGTTCTACGTGTACCTCAAGACCACTATCGATTTCCTGGGCCTGGGAGACCAGGAGGGATGGGCGTGGTCGAACATCGAGGGAGGGGAGGTCCACAACTGGACGGGCCCCGCCTGGGAACCCGCGCCGTGACGAGAGGACCGATAGGAAGATAAGATGCTGGTTCGCAAGCCCGTACAGATCGCAGTGAACGTGGTGGTCATCCTGCTGCTGGTCGCCTTGATCGCAGGTGGGATCATCATGCTCCTGCCCGTCAAGGGGACCATGGGCACCATCCTGGGAAAGATGTCCTCCCAGCGACATACCCTGGCCGGCATCATCGAGGGGCTGGATCCCGTTCAGGTCGCCAGGGCCATTAACGACAATCCCGAGTTCCTGGCCGAGCTGCTGTCCGAGCTGGAAGACCCCGAGATCCTGGAGAGCACCGCGAAGGCCGTGAACGAGAATCCCGATTTCCTGGTGGCGCTGGTAGGCGAGCTCGATCCCCGCCCCGTCGCCGAGGCAGTCAACGGCAACGGCGATCTCATAGCGGATCTCCTGCCGCTGCTCGACCCGGAGGTGCTCGCGGGGACGGTGAACGCGAGCTCGGATTTCGTGGCCGCTCTCCTGCCCGAGCTTGACCCCGAGGTCATCGCGGGCATCGTCAACTCGAGCGGTCTCTTCCTCACCGGGCTGGTATCCTACCTGGATCCGGCGGTCATAGCTACCGCGGCAAACGCAAATCCGGAGATGACGGCGGAGCTGCTCAAGGTGCTGGACGCCGCGGTCATCGCGGGAGCGGTGAACGCCAATGGAGGGTGGCTCTCCAGCGTGCTCTCGCTCCTCGACGCCGCGCCCACGGCCCAGGCCATAAACGCCAACCCGGGCTTCGTGTCCAGGCTGTTACGGGGGCTCAATCCCAGGGTGCTGGCATCGGCCATGAACGCCAACCAGTCCCTCGTGGTGGGCCTGACCCGTTACCTCGACCCGGACGTCGTGGTCCGGGCCGTGAACGAGAACAAATCTTTCCTCATCGGCGTAGTGGACCGCATGGACCCGAGGGCCTCGGCGAACATCGCCTCGGACTACGCGGTTCTCTCCCGCATCCTGGGGCTGCTCAACGCGGCCCCCATCGCCGGAGCACTAAACAGCAACGCCGCTTTCGTGAAGGACGTAGTGAGGAGGCTCGACCCCCAGGGCCTGGCCGCCTCCCTTAACGGCACGGGAGACGCCGTGGCCGCCATCGTCTCCCATCTGCATGACGACTACATCAGATACCTGGGCAACAACGAGAGCTTCCTTGACGACGTCATAGGGCTCATTGACTCCAACGTGCTGGCCGCGGCCCTGAATGCGAACTCGGCCTTCGTCACCTCCCTCATCGCCAACCTGCCCGCTTCCCTGGGAAAGGCGGCGGCCGAGGGGATAAACCTCTCACCCGATTTCATCGACCGCGTCATCTCCACCTCCAATCCCACCTTCCTGGCCGGAGTGCTGGAGAGCGCGGGCGGGTTCGTGGAGGTGCTGGTGGCCAACCTCGATCCCGCGGTGGCGCAGGCGGCAGCGGCGGGTGTCAACGGCAACCCGGCGCTCATCAACGCCGCCCTGGACAACCTCGACGTAGATACGCTCATCTATATCCTGCGGCGGACGACGGGTTTCTCCGAGGAGCTCTCGGCCCACCTCTCGCCCCTGGCGGCGGCGGGCATCGCCATAGGGCTCAACAACAACGCCGATTTCATCTCCACCCTCGTCGGGAACCTCAACGCCCACGGGCTGGCGATGCTGCTCTCGGCGCATCCGGGCACGACGCGGCAGCTCTCGGCCTACCTGAACGCCCATTTCGCCCAGGCGGTTGGCACGGGCCTCAACCGGGGCGGGACCTTCCTTACCCAGCTCATATCGTATCTGGACCCGGCGGTAATCGCCGACGCCCTGGACGAGAATCCCGCCCTTACCCGGGAGCTGGTCGCCAGGCTGGACGGGCGCTTGGGGCGGGGGGTGGCTGACGCCATCAACAGCAAACCCGATTTCCTGGTGGCACTCCTGGGCAACCTGGACTCCACCAGCGGGGCGGCCATTGCGGAGGGCACCAACCTGAACAGCCTGGAGGGTCGAGGTTTCCTCGAAAACATCCTGAGGTACCTGAACTCCAACACGGCCGGCGCGGTGGCGCAGGCCCTGGAGACAAACCCCTCGCTCCTGCGCGAGGTGGTCGGCAACCTCTCGGCGGAGACCGGGCAGCGCATGGCCGAGGCGACCAACGACGCCGTCGCCATAGCGGAGTCCGAGGGCAGGAAGAGCCTGATGCAGGTGCTCATGGAGAACATGGCCCCGGCCACCGCCCAGGCGCTGGCCGAGGGGCTCAACCAGAGCGCGGCGCAGAACCCCGGTTTCCTCACCGCCCTCCTCGTGAACCTGGACGAGGAGACGGGGAAGGCCGTGGGGCGCGGTCTCAACGCCATGGCGGTGGGCGAGGGTTCGTCCGCTTTCTTCCAGGTACTGGACATCACCCTGGGAAGCACCCAGGCGCATACCCTGTCGGCGATCACCGGCGCCCTGGAGACGCCTCAGGGGAAGGCCTTCCTCAACGCCCTGCTCTCCAATCTGGACGCGGCGGCGCTGGGAGCGGGCGTCAACGCCGGCATCGACGCGGCACCCTCCCATTTCCTGCGCAACAACCTGGCCGCCACCGATGCAGATATGATGGCGCGCATCACCAGGGGAGTAGGCATGGACCTGGCCAGGGACCTGCTGGGCCTCAACCCCAACCCGTCGCCGCTGGATGCCTCGCTGGTGGCGGACGCGCTGGCCGGAGGTATCCAGCCCCTGCTCGAGGGGCTACTCTCGGAACTGGACGCCGAGGGTACCGCGAGCGAGATGAGAGACATCGTCAATCTTACCAGCACCTATTCATACGACCCGGTCACGGGCCTCAACACCCGTTCCTACGAATCGCCCCCCGGGGTGGAGGCCTTCGACCTTCTCACGGACATGATGGCCGATAATGACGCCCTGGCACAGGTGCTGGCCGACGCCATAACCAACAGCATCAACTCCGATACGGATAGCAGCGGCCTTCTGCATAACCTGGGGATCAAGGTGAGGCTGAGGTTCTACGGGAGCCTGCTGGGGATTCCCATAGGCCTGGACCTGCCCGGGACGGGTTATGTCGACGGGGCCTATACGGGCCGACTGCGCCATGCGGTGACGGGAGAATGACAAGAGGTTTGACGAGATGTTCCTTTTGAAGAGACCGATACAGCTGATAGTGAACATAGCCGTCATAGCGATGCTGGTGGCAGCGGTGGTGGTTGGCGCGGTGATGCTGCTGCCATCGCGCAGCCCCATGGGACCTCTGCTGGGCAAGCTGGCCTGCGACGTGGACCTGCTCACCAACATGCTCAAGAGCACTACGCCCGAGGCGGTGGCAGAGGCCATCAACGACAACCCGAAGTTCATCTCCGAGCTCCTGGGCGCCATGGTCGACGAAGGGACGGTGGCGGTGATCGCCGAAGCCGTCAACAACAACCCCGACTTCCTCACCGGGATCATGCCCTACCTCGACCCGGAGTCCATCGCCTACGTGGTGAACAACGCTTCGGACCTGGCCATAGGGCTGCTGGGGTACCTTGACCCCGCGGTCATCGCCGAGGCGGTGAACGCCAACGGGGAATTCATCGCCGGTCTCCTGCCCTATCTCGATGCCGAGGCGCTGAACGCCGGCATAAAGGTCAACGGAGAGTTCGTGGCCGCCCTGATCTCCTTCCTGGAACCCGAGGTCATAGCCGGGATCGTAAACGCCAACGGGCCCTTCCTGACCGCCCTCGTGGGGCTGCTGGACCCGTCGATCACCGGCCGCATCGTGAACGAGAACGGCGGATTCCTCGCGGCCCTGGTCTCCTACCTCGATCCAGCGGTGGTGGCGGACGTGGTCAACTCCAACGGGCAGATGCTCTCGACCTCTCTGGATTACATCAACCCCGCGGTGATCGCCTCGGTCGTGAACCAGAACGGGTCCTTCCTGACCGCGATCATGGGCTACCTCAACCCGGCCGTGCTGGCTGGCGCTCTCAATGCCAACATAGCCACGGTGGTGCGGGTCACCCGCTCCATAACCCCGGATTTCGTATCCGACATCCTGAACAACACCACCATGCTCTCCGCAAGCGCCCCGTTCATGCAGCCACATCCGGTGGCGAGGGCGCTCATGGGCGCCACGGATTTCGTCAACGACCTCATCTCGTTCCTGAACCCCGACGTCGTGGTCGACCTCATCAACTCCTCCATCGAGCTGGTGGAGAAGACCACGGACTACGTTGATCCCGCTTTCGCGGCCGACCTCATCGGCAACCAGGCCATGCTGTCGCGCGTGCTGGGGCTCCTGGACGCACAGGTGCTCGCCAACGTGGTCAACGCCAATCCGGACATGGCGGCGGAGCTGCTGCCGCTCCTGCAGCCGGCGGTGGGAGCGGGCGCGGGAGCGGGAGTGGGGGCCAACCCGGCCCTTATCGTGGAAGCGCTCAACGCCCTCAACCCCGCCATACTGACGGGCGCGCTCAACGCGCATCCCGAGATAACCGAGGAGCTCTCGCGCATCATGCCCCCCTCCCTGTCGCCGTCCATAGCCTCAGGTATCAACCAGAACCCCGAGTTCCTGGGAGAACTCCTCAAGAACCTCGACCCCGCTCCGGTCGCGGCGGCACTGGGGACCCATACCGCCTTCGTCTTCGACCTCGTATCACAGCTGCCGCCCGGCGTTGTCGCCCCCATGATCAGGGGCTCCAACCGCAATCCGGACTTCCTGGCCTCGGTGCTCTCGCACCTCGAGGCGGGACCGGTGGCGGGTGCGCTGAACGATAACCCGGCCTTCCTCCAGACCCTGCTCTCGGACCTCACGGGCCAGATGGGAACGGCGATGGCCCTGGGCGTGACCGATAACTGGCTGGCGGGAAGAGGCTTTCTCTCCGCCGTCATAGGCGCGCTGGACCCGGCGGTGCTGGCCGTGGCGGTGAACGCCAACCCCGCCTTCCTGGAGGGTTTTATGGCCAACGCCAGCTCGCTCACGGCTGAGCAGCTCGCCCACGGCATCAATCAGAACGTGGCCACCCACCCCTTCGGGTCGGACCTCATCTCGGTGCTCGTCACCAACATAAGCACCACCGCGGCCGCGGCCCTGGCCCAGGGCGTAAACCAGAACGTGGCTGGAAACCCGGCGGATAACCTGCTCACGGGGCTTCTGGCCAATACCAACGGGGCCACCGGGGCGGCCATAGCGGCGGGCCTCAACAACAATCCATCCTTCATACGCGTGGTGCTGAACGGCATTACCCCGGCTACGGCCGTGGCGGCGACGAACGCCGTGAACCTCTCCTGCCAGAGGGCACAGACCGGATACGGCGGAAACCCGCCCGAGCACTACCAGTTCCTGCGCAAGCTCCTGGCCAACCTGGGGCCGGGTGTCGCCCAGGCCTCGTCGGAGGGGTTGCTGGCAAACGCCGAGCTGGAGGCCCTGGTCGGCGCCCTGATCAACAACCTCAGCGCCTCCCTGGTGGCTCCGGTGATCGCCGCCGGGCTCAACGGGAACCCCGCGGTAGGGGACATGGTTCCAGCCCTGCTCGGGCAGCTGGACGCGACCACCGCTCACACCATAGCCCTGGCGCTGAACGCCAACCCGGACATGACCACCATGCTGCTGCAGGAGCTGGACCCGGCCTTCGTGGCCGGCCTGCTGGGAGAGAACACCGACTTCCTCGCGGAGGTCATCTCAAACCTGGACGGCGCGGTCATCGCGGGGGCACTGAACGAGGAGTACGCCATGCACACCGTGGGCCCGGACGAACACCCCGAGCTGTCCCTGGTGGGCCGCCTGCTCTCCTCTCCGGACTTCAGCGGGGCGGACCTGGCGGGCCTCCTCAACGAAGCCGGTTACGACTTCCTGGTGGACCTGCTCGCCCACCTCGATCCGGGGCCCATCGCGGCGGCCGTCAACAGCAGCGGCGAGGAATTCCTGACCAAGCTGGTTGCCTTCCTCGACCCCGACCTGGTGGTGGCGGCGATCAAGGCGGACCGGATGCCCAACTACATCGCGGGTATCCCGGGAGGGGCCGTCAAGGATCTCAACATACACCTGTATGTTTATTTTGCCATGGGCCTGCCCATCGCCTTGGGGCCGGCGAACTTCAAGGTGTTCGACGCGGACATATACCTGCCGCCCGCATTCCCCGATATGCCCCCGTACCCGGGCCCGGCGCCACCCTGGTAGTCAGGCCATGTCCCTCCGGTTTCCCTTGGCCGCATGAGGCGATGTCCGCCGGGAGCCCGACGCCTCAAGCATCGCCCGAACACCTGCTTGGACGGGCCGGCGCGGCTTCTCGCCCGGACCCCGATCGGGACTCACGGGGGAGGCGGCGGGATCGTGACGTTGATGTTGACAGCCCGCAATGCAGGGCATATAATTCACTCCGATTGTTAGCAATGCTAAAGGTTAGAGATGAACTCCATAATCGAAGTAAGAGACTTGGTAAAGGAATACGGGGATCTGGTCGCTGTCAGGGGCATCTCATTCGCGGTGGAGCGCGGTGAGATATTCGGGTTCCTCGGCCCCAACGGGGCCGGAAAGACAACCACCATTAACATCCTGTGTACGCTGCTCGCACCCACCTCGGGAAGCGCGGTGCTTGACGGCTGCGACGTGGTTAAGAACAGGGAGAGGGTGCGCGAATCTATCGGCCTGGTCTTTCAGGACCCCTCCCTGGACGACCGCCTGACCGCACGCGAGAACCTGGAGTTTCACGCCTACGCCTACCGCGTTCCCAAGGACGAGAGGAGCGAGCGCATCCGGGAGGTGCTAGAGATGGTGGAGCTCCTGGACCGCTCCAAGGACCGGGTGGAGACCTTCTCGGGGGGGATGAAGAGGCGCCTGGAGATCGCCCGCGGCCTGCTGCATTATCCCAAAGTGCTCTTCCTGGACGAGCCCACCATCGGGCTGGACCCCCAGACGCGCAACTCCATCTGGTCCTACATCCACGACCTTAAGAAACGCCATGATATCACCATCTTTCTCACCACCCACTACATGGACGAGGCGGAGAACTGCTCCCGCATCGCCATCATCGACTACGGGGAAATCATCGCCATGGACACGCCGGAAGGCCTCAAAGGCCAGGTGGGAGGGGATGTTGTGAAGGTGACCACGGAAGACGACGTAGAGGCGGAGAGGGTGCTCATCGAGGACTTCGGGGTGACCATGATCCAGGACCGGGAATGCCTCTGTTTCGAGGTGGAGAGCGGAGAGAGGTTCATCCCTCGTTTCATCCGTGATTTCCCGGTGGCGGTCAGCTCCATCAGCCTGCACCGCCCCACCCTGGATGACGTGTTCCTCAAACTCACGGGCCATGAGATCCGCCCCGAGGGTGCCGACAGCAAGGCCGATGTGCGCGCCTTCCTGCGGGGCCGCAGGGGACCGGCAAGGAGATAGGCAGGCAAGATGGAAGACGCATGCGCGCCAGGCAATACCAGGAGTCCGAGCTGGCTGGCCAGGCTGGGCATCGGGATCTATATAACCTGGCTGCGGGACGTCAAGCGGTTCTTCCGCGACCGCATCCGCCTCGTCGGGGCCTTCGCCCAGCCCCTTATCTATCTCTTTATACTGGGCACCGGCCTGGAATCGGCCTTCCAGGCCTTCGGGAGCGGCGAGACCAAATACGTCACTTACATGTTCCCGGGCATCCTGTGCATGACCGTTCTCTTCACCTCCATGTTCTCGGCGATCTCCATCATCTGGGACCGCGAGTTCGGCTTCCTCAAGGAGATGCTGGTGGCGCCCATACCGCGCTCGTCACTCGCCGTGGGCAAGGTGTTCGGGGGAGCCACCACCGCCATCATGCAGGGCTTCATCCTGCTCCTGTTCATGCCCCTGGTGGGGATACCCTTCGACATCGGGAAGATATTGCTGATGCTGCTGGTGATGTTCCTGCTCTCTATCAGCCTGACCTCGTTCGGCGTGGCCTTCGCGGCACGCATGCATTCCATGGAGGCCTTTCCCATCATCATGAACTTCGTGCTGCTGCCCATGTTCTTTCTCTCCGGGGCCATGTTCCCCCTGCAGGGCCTGCCGGGGTGGATGACGGTGCTCACCAAGATAAATCCCATGAGCTACGCCGTGGACGCCGTGCGCGGCGTCGCGCTCAGGGGCATCGAGATCACCTCGACGGCAGCTTTCAGCCTCCCGGAGGTGCCGGCGGGGTTGGCGTCGAACCCCGAGTTCGTCAACTGGATCGCCAACGCGAAGGCAGCGCTGCCGCAGCCGGCCCAGATGCAGGTACAGTATTATCCCTTGAGCCTCAGTCTCCTCATCGTCGTCGCCTTCGGGATATTCCTGATGACCATCGCCGTCGTACAGTTCAACCGCCAGGACTAGCCCTTCGCCGGCGCGCGGGTTAGGGCTGGAAAATAATGATATAATCCGGTTATGGTCGATGAATTGCCTCGTGCCATAACCACAGCCTCCGGCCTGATCAGCCTGGCCATAGGGGTTTATGTGTTCCTCAGGGGCCGGCGTCAGACGGTAAATAACATCGTTTTCCTCATCTCCGTATTCATGGCGGTGTGGGCGCTGGGCGAGGCCATGACCATGACGGCGAGCGACCTCGGGGGCAAGATCTTCTGGACCCGCGTCCAGGGGATAGGGGAGATGCTGCTCATGCCCACCTATCTTCTGCTCGCCCTGCATTTTCCGCGCGCCAGGGGTTTCATGCTGGACAGAAAGAAGGCGACAGCCACTGTCGCGGTCCTCTATGCCCCCTGGCTGCTGGGATTGCTGCTCCTTTTCACCACGGGGGCCATATACTCTTCTTACTTCCTCGTGGACGTGGGCCAGGGAGTGAACGTGGTGCGGACGCCGTTCTTCTGGTTTCTCACCGCCCTGGGCTTTGCCATCATCAGCGCCTCGATGGCGATCTTCCTGTACGAGCGCAGCCGCAACTCGAGCAAGGTCGCCCGCAAAGGCCTGTTCATCCTGGCCATGGCCCCCGTGCCGATGATGGTGGCGAACGTCATCCAGAACTTCGAGATCAGCCACTATATCACCACCCCGCAGTCCAGCCTGATCTTCGTGTGCATGCTGGCCTACGGGATACTGCGTTACGGCCTGTTCATCGATATACGCTCGGTGACCAGGAACATGCTGACGCATGCCGTGGTCATGGCGGTTAACCTGGCCGTGTTCACACTGCTCTGCGCCTTTTATGCCTACGGGCTGGACCTCGGTTTCGGCTGGATAGCCTACTTGATGTTCGTTCTGACCGGCCTCCCCTTCATGGTCGGCTACCACGCGGAGCTGAGGTTGGCAAGGAGGCTTACCGGGCGCTACATATACGGCCGCGAGTTCGAGGAGGGGAGGCTGCTGCAGGAGCTGGCCCATTCGATACGCACGGTGAGCAACCTCGATGAGCTGGCTGCGAGCGTCGTCGAAGAGGTAAGGAAGTCGATGAACCTGGGATCCTGCGCCCTGATGATGGTCGAGGACGGCGGCTACAGGATGGTGGGTTATTCGGCCTGCCGCGACCATATCGCCTACCACTTCCGCGATTGCGTGGAGGAGGGGGTGCACGTGCTGGAGTGGGATGACTCCTACACCACCTATTGCGAGAGCAACAGGTTCTCAACCTACTGGCTGGTGGGAAACCGGGTCAACCGGGGTTTATGCGAGCTGGAGTTCCTGCGCCTGGGCTCCCTGCGCACCTACGAGGGCGGCGGGGTGGTAAGGGAGATGCACTGGCGCGACGAGGAGGGCGGGGCGATACTGATACCCCTGGAAGTGCACGGGGAAAGGACTGGGCTGCTCTGGCTGGGGGGAAGGCTGGACCAGGCCCCCTTCACCATGGATGAGCTCGATTTCATGGTCGCCCTCTCCACTCAGGTGGCGGTTTCGCTCCTCAACTCCAAGCTCATGCAGGAGTTGCTGGACAAGAGCGCGCGCCTGCAGGAGCTGATCCAGGACACCTCAAAGGCCCAGGAGGAGGAGCGTATACGCATCTCGCGCGAACTCCACGACGGGCTTGCGCCTTATTTCCTGGACTTCATCTTCAGGCTCGAGATGCTCGAGGCGCAACTGGCCTACTTCCCCGTCCTGACCGATTCCCTCGAGGGGCTGAAAGAGAAGGCCCGCGAGGGCCTGAGGGACTTGCGGCAGGTCATAGGGGACCTGCGCCCATCCGCGCTGGACGTGCTGGGACTGGAGAAGTCCCTGTCCACATACCTGGAGCGGTTCGCCGCCGAGAATGGGCTGGCGGTGGAGTTCATTACCCGGGGGAGCCTGGAGAGACTGGATTCGCTCACGGAGGTCACTATCTTTCGCGTGGCCCAGGAGGCGCTGTCGAACATCGCCCGCCACGCGGGTGCCGCCAGCGTGAAGTTCATGTTGAAGGGGGGCGACGGCTGGGTGGAGATGGCGATAGAGGACGATGGGGCCGGTTTCATCGAGAGGGAGGTACGGGAAAAGATCGTGACGGGGGAGTGCCTCGGCATCAAGGGCATGAGGGAGAGGGCGGAGCTCATGCAGGGCGACCTGGTGATAGATACGCGCCCCGGAGACGGCACCAAGGTCAGCTTCTCCTTTCCCGTGCCCCAAAAAAAGTAGGAAGGTCTGGGGTGAAGAAGACGATACGCCTGGCGATAGTGGACGACCATGAGATAGTGCGCATGGGGGTCAGCCGCGTTCTCGAGGGGGAGAGCGGGATACGCCTCGTGGGAGAGGCCGAGAACGGCGCGGAAGCCCTGGACCTGGCACGCCGCGAAAGGCCGCAGGTCATGCTGGTTGACATCAAGTTGCCGGACATAAGCGGCATAGAGGTGGTGCGCAAGCTCAAGAGCGACCCCGAGACCGCGGAAATACAGGCCATCATCCTCACCGTATACGACGACCTGGAGATAGCCGCGGAGGCCATTCGCGCCGGGGCCATAGGTTACATACTCAAGGATTGCGGAAGAGAGCAGCTCTTGAAGGCGATCAACAGCGCCTCCGAAGGAGTTCCCCTGGTCGCCTCCTCCATCACCCGGGAACTGGTCGCGGTGCTGCGATCACAGGGAGGCCTCCTGACCACGGTAAATAACGGAGAAGACCCACTTCTCTCGCTGACCGACCGCGAGGCGGATGTGCTGCGGCTCGTGGCCAAGGGCTACAGCAACAAGGCGGTGGCGGGGGAGCTGGGCATAACCCTCAGCACCGTCAAGACCCACCTGCGCAACATATTCCGCAAACTGGGCGTGGAGGACCGCGCGCAGGTGATCATCAAGGCTATCAAGGAGGGGATGTTCTGACCTCGTTTCCGGCGCATGCGGGCTCGCAACCGCACCGCCGAAAATGCCTCGCTGTAGATGTCCCGCCGCGCTTTCAAGCGCCATCCCTTTATGATATATTTCTTACGGCAACACAAGCTCCTTGCGCGGGCCTGCGCCGGGGGCAGGCATATCTCACAGGGCTTGAGGTTTTTCTGGTTTGAAGGGATCCCTCCCAGCATGGATTCCGCGCGTCAAATGATAGCGGTAGAGTATCTATGGAAGATTATGGCAATCCGGACGTAATCGATCCGGCGGCGGGCGGTTCGGTAAAGGCCGAAGTGATCGGCTTCTTCAAGGCCAATCCGTTCCTCCTGGTGAGCGAGGGAAGGCTGGCCTCCCTTTTATGCAGGCCCCATGACATGGTGTGCGAGGCCGTGAAATCCCTCGAGGAGGCAGGGCTGTTGACGAGAAGGTTCGGGGAGGCCCTCCTGGGCGTAGCGGAAAACCTGGTCCAATCCAAACCGGCGGAGACGGCCTGACACCCGGCGCGCTGCGTCTCGATTATCTCCGTGACTTCAGCATGCCGGCTCCGCATGCGCGAAGCCGCGTTACGTCGCCGGGACTTTCCCGCGGGACGGTTTTCATCCCAAAGCACGCTTTCGGGAGAAGGAATATCTGCCGATATCTCTAACCAGGAGCCCATGAGAAGGTGGCGTGTGATTAAACAATATTATTGTTAATTAACGGAGTCTATTGTTAATATATAAGGCAACAAAGAGGAGGGATATGCCCGAAGAGACAAGACGGGAAGGAAGAGGCCGGAAGGCGCTGGCGGCTTTCATGGTCGTGGCGGTGCTCGTTACGGCCCTCCTGGGCGCTCCGTTCCCCAGCGACGAGGGGGCGTCGGCCGGCGGGGGCAGCGTGACCTTCATCGGCCACGGCCGGGGCCACGGCGTGGGGCTGTGCATGGCGGGAGTATACTACCGGGCCATGCGCGGAGAGGAATACCACGACATCATCCGCGCCTACTATACCGGCGTTGATTTCTCGCGCGTGAGCGACGACATGCCCATTAGGGTCCTCTGCCGAGATAACGTGATAAGGAAATATACGCTGCGGGAGTATCTGTACCGCTTGCAGGAGGAGCCAGACAGCTGGCCGACGCAGGGCCTCAGGGTGACCATGGTGGCGGCCAGGACCTATGTCCTCTCCTGTAAAGACCGCGACAAGCACACCAAAGACGGTTACGATATCTGTCCGTACGGGAGCTGCTGCCAGGCCTTCGTAGAGACCATCGACCCGAAGACCAGGCCGAACACGGTGGCAGCGGTGAACGCCACCGCGGGGGAGATCATTACCTACGGCGGAGAGCCTATCGTCGCCGCCTACAGCTCCTGCTGCGGCGGCTATACGGCTAGCATGGAAGAGGCGTGGGGGGGTAGTAACCTGCCTTACCTGAGCCCCGTTTACGACGACGCCTGCGCCAGCGACGAGGACCACGACTGGAAGGTGACCATGTCCTGGGAAGAGCTGCAGGCCAAGCTTAACTCCCATGCTGACACAGCCGTGGGGACCCTCTACGGCTTCGAGGTGGTCTCGCGCTGGACCTCGGGCCGCGTCAACCGGATCCGCGTGGACGGCAGCGACGGCAGCAGGACGGTGAAGGGGACCCTCTTCGCCTCCGTGGTGGGCCTGCAGACGCATTTCTTCTTCCTGAACTCACAGAACTTCGACGAGTACCTGCTCATACAGAACCCGGGCGAGGAGACCGTGCTGTGCACGGTGACCTACATGTTCCCCGGGGGAGGGACGATGCAGGAGGAATGCGAGGTGGGCCCGCGGTCCCGCCACACCATCTGCGTGAACGACCGCATCCAGAACTCGGACGTCTCCGTCAAGGTCCGGTCGGATCGGCCGGTCGTCGCGGAACGCGCCATGTACTTCGATTTCCTCGGAAGCGGCCGCAAGGGCGGGCACGCCTGTATGGGATCGAACCAGCCCCGGACGGAATGGCATTTCGCGGAGGGATACACCGGCGGCGATTTCGATACCTTCTACCTGGTGCAGAACCCCGACGACCGGGAGGCCCGTCTCACGGTCTCCTTCATGGGCAACGCGGGCGAAGTCGACGAGCTTTACTACACCCTGGCTCCCCATTCCCGCACGACCATCTGGATGAACCTGGAGCCCGGGCTCGACTGCGGCGAGTTCTGCGTGAAGATGGAGAGCGACCTCCCGGTGGTGGCGGAGCGGGCCGTCTATTTCGGGTACAAGGGCGCGAGGGGAGGGACGGTGGCGGAGGGGGCGTCGGCTACCGGATTGACATGGTACTTCGCCGAGGGATACACCGCCGGCGATTTCGATACCTGGGTCCTGCTGGCCAACCCCGACGAAAAAGAGGCGGAGGTGACGCTCGAATTCATGCTCCCCGACGCCACCACCCGGAAAATCGACATCGTGGTGCCGGGACGCAGCCGCGGCACCGTGCACGTGGACGACCTGCCGGGCCTGGAACAGACGGAGTTCTCGCTGCGCGTGCAGTCGGATACACCCATAGTCGCGGAAAGGGCCATGTATTTTATCTACGAGGGCAGGGGGGGAGGCCACGATGCCCTGGGCGTATCCCAGACCTCGCGGCGCTGGTATTTCGCGGAGGGATACACCGCGGCGTACTTCGATACCTATATACTGCTGCAGAACCCGGGACCGGACCAGGCCGCGGTCACCCTGACCTTCATGCGTGATGACGGGGAGGAGGTCACGAAGAGGGCGGTGATCGAACCCCATGCCCGCTACACCGTGCACGTGGACGATCTACAGGGCCTGGAGGAAGCGGAGTTCTCCACCCTGGTCGAGTCGGATAAGCCATTGGTAGCCGAGCGCGCCATGTATTTCGTCTACAGGAACCGTGACGGGGGCAGCTGCTCGCAGGGCACCATCTCCCCCTCCGAGGAATGGTATTTCGCCGAAGGCTATACCGGGAGTTGATGGAAGTGCCGGGCTTGCCGGCCCGCCGCCAGCTCGCCTCGCGCGAGACTATAATGGCTACATGGGGACGTGAGTCCACCGGGGACTAGCTGGTAGAGACGAGGAGAGGGCCGATCTCCAAGCGCTACATGGTCATCGTCATCGTCATGGTCGCCTCCTGCATCCTGCTGGTGGGGATCAGCTATTTCATGCTCGACATCCTGAGCGGCATGATCGTGGTCCCCAAGACGAAGGTGAAGGAGATCGCCGGCGAAGGAGAGCTGGTCGTCCCCGTGGAGGAAGCAGAGGTGCTCTGCATGCAGGCGAGCGCCGACGGGCGCTTTCTCGCTTTTATCGGGGGGACGGAAGGCAGCGAGGGCGCCGTACTGAGGGTCGTCGGGCTTGACGGGGACGCCGGCGCCGTCTTCGAGCGGGAGATAAGCGGACGAAGACTCGCCTGGCTCGGCGACACCTCTCGCGTCGCCTTCGAGGACGCCGATGATATCCACCTCCTGGATATGGATGGAACGGAGACAAGAAACCTCACGGAGAGCCCGGAGAAGGACAGCGATCCCATACCCTCGCCCGACGGCAGGTACATATTATGGACGGTGTCACCGGCGGCCGCGTCCGGAGACGCTCCCGCCTTCTGGCTGATGGGAGCGGAAGGAGAGGACAAGACGTTTCTGGCGGAGGCCCAGGACCTGGCGGCATGGGACACCTCGGGGCTCGGGATCATCTCCCGCCGCGGGACCGCCGTCATCGGCGAGGAGGAGAGCTACCGCCATCTGCTGCAGACGGCTGTCCCGGGCAGGCGGGGATGGGAGCATTACGCCGACTGTGAGGGAGAGGTATATTTCATATGGTGGCTCCGGGAGGACACGGTGCTTTACGTGGGGCCCACGTTCGTGAAGGGACAGGACAGGGTGAAGGGGACCTGGTCGAGGGTCGAACCACCCGACAAGATAAAAAGGGTGGCGTCTACCGACGGGCTGGGATACGAGATCTCCTATTACGACTTCTATCCCTCGCGCACGGACGAGAGGCTTGCGTACGTGGGAGAGAGGGGCCTGGAATACCTGGATCACGGGGAGCGGGTCATATATCGCTACACCGGCCTGGAGGCGAGGACGCCGCTGGCCTGGAACGAGGCAGCCAACGAGATATTATTCGTGGGCCGCGGGGGCATACGGCGCATGGGCGCGGGAGGGGACTGAGATGGACACGGCGCGCAAGACCATGATCGTAGCGACCCTCGGCCCGGCATGCAGGGACGTCGGTACGCTGCAGGGCATGATAGCGGCGGGCATGGACGTGGTCCGCATCAACGCCTCCCATTCGAACCGTGACGACATGCGCGAGGGAGTCAAGGCCGTACGCGAAGCCTCGCGGCGCGCGGGCAGGGAGGTGGGTGTCATCCTCGATCTCATGGGCCCCAAGATAAGGATCGGCGAGATCGACGACGGCGGCGTCCGCCTCGAGGACGGGCAGGGCTTTGTGCTGACGGCGGCGGAGGTCGTGGGCGACGCCAACCGCGTCAGCGTCGGCTACGCAGACCACCTCGAGGCGGCGCTGCACCCCGGGGACGCCGTGCTTCTCGACGATGGCAACCTGCGGCTCGAGGTCATAGCCGTCTCCGCGAACGAGGTGCACTGCCGGGTGATAGCGGGAGGGTGGTTGAGTTCTCGCAAGGGGATCAACCTGCCGGGAGTGTACCTCGACGTACCGCCCCTGACCGCAAAGGACCTCTCCGACCTCGAACTGGGGCGGGAGCTGGGGGTTGACTGGGTGGCGCTCTCCTTCGTGAGGTCGCCCGGCGACGTCACCACATTGCGCGAGGAAATGAGGAGGTTGGACTTCGATGCCCCCGTCATCGCCAAGATCGAGAAGAGGGAGGCGGTGGAAGCCCTCGAGGCCGTGGTCGAGGAAGCAGACGGGGTGATGATCGCCAGGGGAGACCTGGGCGTGGAGATGGCCCTGGAGGAGATACCGCTGCTGCAGCAGAAAATAATCGAGGTAGCGGCAAGCCTGGGCAAGCCGGTGATCACCGCCACCCAGATGCTGCAGAGCATGATCGACAGTCCGACGCCCACGCGGGCGGAGGTCTCCGACGTGGCCAACGCCGTGTTCGACGCCACCGACGCCGTGATGCTCTCTGGGGAGACGGCGGTGGGGAGTTTCCCGGTGGATACCGTGAACACCATGCGGAGGGTCGTCCTCAAGGCGGAGACGGTGCTTCCCTACGATCGCTGGCTGGACGAGCGCAGGCGCTGGATCAGCAGCGGCATGGTGGAGGCGGTGTGCTTCTCCGCCTGCGGCCTTGCCCGCCAGACCCGCGCTACGGCGATCGTGGCGCCGACGGAATCGGGGTTCACGGCGCGCCAGATGAGCCGCTTCCGCCCTCGCCAGCCGATCCTTGCGTCCACTCCGTCTCTGGCGACGGCACGACGGTTGACGCTCTTCTGGGGCGTATATCCCCGGCTGGTCCAGGTGAGGGGGAGCATCGAGGAGATGTTCGCCACCGCCAGGGATATCGCTTCCCGCGAGGGATTGCTGGGCGCGGGAGATACGATAGTCGTGACCGCAGGGGTCAAGGAGGGCGACGGGGAGGGCATCCCCACCACCAATACCATCCACTGCGTCACCGTCTGACGCGGGATTGACCCGGTTATCAGGCCGGGCACCCGGATCAGGATCTCGCGAGAACCCTGAGCCAACGCAGGTTATGCGCCGTAAGCCGACACATCCGGTTTTGATTTAGCGCAAGCCTGATTGTATTATTTACTCGAACAAAAAATGACGAAGCGTCATACTCGTGCTGGTGTGGGGAATGGAGGCTGCAGCATGATCTCGGACGAGGCGTATTCGCAACTCGAGGAAGCGGTCGGTCCCGATAACGTATCCCGGGAGCCCGGCGTTCTGGATGGCTACGCCTGGCAGCCAACCAACAACGACCATCCGGTGGAGCGCTGGGTCAAGCGACCGGTTGCCGTGGTCCTGCCCTCCTGCACCGAGGAGGTGCAGGAGGTGGTGCGCGCCTGCAACCGCCACGGCCTCAAGTTCAAGGCCTTCTCCACCGGCTGGGGGGTATGGTGCGGGCCTACCTACGACAACGTGGTGCAGGTAGACCTGCGTAGGATGAACCGCATCCTGGAGATCGACGAGAAGAACATGTACGCGGTGGTGGAGCCGTATGCCATCGCGGCCCAGATCCAGGCAGAGACGATGAAACTGGGACTTAACCTGCACATCCACGGCTCCGGCCCCAACTGCTCCCCATTGGCCAGCGCCACCTCGGGGTGGGGAGTCGGGCACGACAGCGTGTACATGAGCTACAGCCCCCGCAACGTCATGGGCGCGGAGTGGGTGCTGCCCGACGGCGAGGTGCTCAGGGTGGGAAGCCCCGGTTCCGGCCTGGATTGGTTCTGCGGCGACGGCCCGGGCCCCTCCCTGCGCGGCATCATGCGCGGCTCCGCCGGCGCCCTGGGCGGCATCGGCATCTTCACCGCATGCTGCCTCAAGCTCTACAAGTGGACGGGACCGCCGGTGGTGAAGACGCGGGGGACGCTCCTGGACGCCGAATCGGAGATACCGGAGAACATGGGTTTCTTCATGTGCGCTCTTCCCGACCGCGCGAGATTCCTGGAAGCGATGCTCAGGATAGGGGAGTCGGAGATAGGATACAACGCCATGCGCACGGCCACCGCCGCCTACCTGAACGTCATTGCACCCCACCTCTTCGGCAAGCTGACCAAAGCCACCTCTCTGCGGAAAGTGTTGGGGCAAACCCTCGAATACGTGATGCTCTTCGTCCTCGCGGGCGATTCGGAAGGGGAGGTCGGTTTCCAGAGCGCCGCCCTCCAGGCCATCGTCGCGGACCACGGAGGCTTGGCGCTGGACATGAGCGTTATCCGGCCCTTCGTGTCCATGGCCCTCATGGGATTCGTGCGCGCCACCCTGCCGGCGCTGGTCTTCCGCATCGGCGGCTCCTTCAACACCGCCCTCTGCCGCAACGACGCTATCGAAACCCAGGAGAACTGGAGGGAAGAGTGCATGGAGATCAAGAAGGGATGGATCGCCAGGCAGGGGATAATCGACGACCTGGCCGACAATCCGTATTACGTCCCGTACGAGGACAACATGTGGGCCCACTGCGAGGTGGTCTACCAGTTCGATCCGCGCAAAGACGAGCACCGGGCCACCCTGGAGCCCATCTTCATGGACTTCACCATCGCTGCCCTGGAGCAGTGCATGGAGCCTATGTTCTCGTCCGATCCCAGGGTGCGCGGGATAATAGGCCCCCTGGCCGGCTGGTTCAATACCTGGCAGAAAAAGGTATCCGAGCGGCTGGACCCGGGCAGGGCCGCCGACTCCACCCTCTACTGCGGTGAGGCGGAGTTCGACATATCGCGCATCGAACCGTCAAAGGTGAAGCAGCTTGAGGAGCTGGTGAGGAAACACAAGGGGTCCGAAGAAGACCCGGTATAAGGTACCGCTGCCGCGGGCAGCCGGCCTGGTTCAGCAGGGGAAGGCACCGCTTGGCTGCCCGACCTGCTTTCCTTCCACAAGATCGACATGATCGTCATCAAGGGCAGCGGGCGCACCATGACGCCGCAGGTGGACTTCGCCTGCGACAGCGATAGCTGACGCGGCGGTCGGTAATGTTCCGCGAGGGCCCTGCTGGGCTTTTACCCCTGCTAGACCAGGAGAACGCGCCACTTTATTTCAAACGTACTTTGCCTTATGATTTGTCCAGGGAAGATGACAGCGTGTCGGACACAAGCGACAACGACTGCGTAAACGGTCCGTGCCAGGACATGGAGGTGGCTGCATGATCTCGGATGAGGCATATAGGGAACTCGAGGCCGCGGTAGGTCCGGATAACGTATCGCGCGAGCCCGCGGTGCTGGAGGGTTACACCTGGCAGCCTTTCCTCAACGACGACCCCGCGCTGTGGATCACCCGGCCCGTAGCGGCTGTCCTGCCGTCCAGCACCGAGGAGGTGCAGGAGGTCGTGCGCACATGCAACCGTCACGGCCTCAAGTTCAAGGCGCTCTCAACCGGCTGGGGCGCGGCGTCCGGGCCCACCACCGAGGACGTGGTGCAGCTGGATATGCGCCGCATGGACCGCATCCTGGACATCGACGAGCGCAACATGATCGCCGTGGTCGAGCCCTACGTCAGCGGCGCCCAACTCCAGGCCGAGACCATGAAACTGGGGCTCAACACCCACATCATCGGTGCCGGTCCCTCCTGCTCGCCCCTGGCCAGCGCCACCTCCATGAGCGGGGTGGGGCACGACTGCATCTACATGGCCTACAGTGCGCGCAATGTCGTGGGCGTGGAGTGGGTCCTGCCCGACGGAGAGGTGCTGAGGTTGGGCACCCCCGGGTCCGGCCTGGGATGGTACTGTGGCGACGGCCCCGGACCCTCCCTGCGGGGCATCATGCGGGGGGCCCTGGGGGCGCTCTCGGGCCTGGGGGTCTTCACCAAGTGCGCCCTCAAGCTCTACAACTGGCCGGGACCGGCCCGGCTGAAGAGCGAGGGCCTGGTGCTGGACTCCCGCGTGGAGGTGCCGGAGCACATGCGTTTCTACATGATGTTCTTTCCCGGACCCCGGGAGTTCGCGGACGCGCTCTACAAGATCGGGGAATCCGAGATCGGATACGGCTGCGTCAGGATAGCCCCGGTGGCTTATACCGCACTGGTCATGCCCCACACCGGCTTCTCTCTCCTGGACACCAAGGCCATCAGGCCCATACTCGCGGACACCCTCGCCTACCCCCTGACCCTCGTCCTGGCCGGAAGCTCGGCGGGGGAGATAGCCTTCCAGGAGCAGGTGCTCAAGCGCATCGTCCTGGAATACGACGGCTTCATGCTGGACCTGAACAAGATGGGGCCCATGGCCTCTTTCATGGGACTCAACCTGCTGCGCGTGAGCATCATCCCCCTGGCCTTCCGGCCCGGCGGCATCTTCGGGACCTGCCTGGACGGCAACGAGGCCCTGGATACCCAGATGAAGTGGGTGGATGCCATCGCAGAGGCCAAGCAGGAGTTCATGGAGAGGGAGTGCATCATGGAGGACGGGGGCAACAACCCTTATTTCGTCCCCTACGAGAACAACACCTGGGCCCACTGCGAGGTCCTATACGCCTATTCGGTGGACAACAAGGGAGCCCTGGACGCCCTCAATCCCATCGAGTTCTCCGCCACCCTCAATGCCATCGAGTTGTGCATGACCCCCCTGTCGGCTTTCATCGCGCCGGTACGAAAGGCCCTGAGCCCGCTGGCGGGAAACTACAACCGCTGGCAGAGAAGGATATCCTCCGCCTTCGACCCGCACGCCGCCGCCGACACCGGCTTCTATACCGAGGAGGCGGATTTCGCCTATGAGCGCATCGATCCCGCGAAGAGGAAGAGGTTCGACGAGCTGCGGGAGAGGCTGAAATGGACCGATTCCGGCCCGCCGCGATAGCCTTGACGGCACGACTCTGACCAGCATGCCCCCGCTTTTTCCGTGGCTTGCGCCGTGCCACGCGCCATGCATACGGAGCAGGAATAGATCCCGCCCATCGTTGAGAAGTCCGTTAAACCGGATGCGCTTGTAAGTTAATGGTGGAATATTATACTATTGTTGTAGTATGCAAGAGTTGTTGGCAAAAAAAAGAAGAGTAAAAAAATGAGCAGGGTATCGCAACCCATGGGCCACAGGACAACTCGCGCTTCACGGGCCGCGCCGCGCCGCCAGAGAGATGAAGCCCGCGAATTGCGCCTCGTGCAGGGGAGCAGGGTAAGGGAAGCTGGAAAGGAAGGCTCGGATCATGCCGCCCCCAGGCGGCGCGAGGCGCCGGCTGGTGTGAGGAGAAGGCGCAGGACAGCGGCGGTCATACTGACCCTGTTGGCGGCGGGCCTGATCGTCTACGTTCTTTTCGCTCCGGTGACGCGCGTGATCGAGAGCCGCCGTAATCTATCGCGGGCCGAGTCCCAACTGGCGGAGGAGAAAGCCCGCACCGCGGTCCTGGAGGAGCGCAAGGCATGGGACATGACCGATACCTTCGTGGAGTCGGAGGCGCGCGGCATGGGCTTCGTCAAGCCCGGGGAGATACCCATCATCGTCCTTGATTACCATGAAGAGGAGACGGATACTACCTCTTCCGGCGACCAACCTCCCCCCTGAGCCCGCGGTCAAGGCATATGTCCCTTGCCCGGGCCGTCTCCCCGGTATTCCATATCCCTGCTGGCCTGCTCGCTTTCCGGGGCATCGATCCTCGGCTGGGAGGCATCCGGGGCCGCTTCCACAGGCTCATCGCCGGCCTCAAGGGCATCACCTGAAAGGGTTCCTTCGCCGCAAAGGGGGCTGGACTCCCCCGGTGCGCTGCCGCTGCCCGAGGGCTCGATGAAGGTGGCGGAGCTTGCCCCCTCCTGAGGTGACGAATCCTCCGTGCGAGGGCAGTCACCATCGCCCTGGCCACCTTCCTGCGCCGGCGCCCCGGCGCCCTGCTGCCCGCAGCGCTGGCGCATGCGCGCCCTTTCCTGGTCGCAGATACGGAAGGCGCCCTCGATCGGCTCTTCCAGCCCTGATGGCTGCCCCCTTCGTATTTCCTGCATCATCAGGGCCTGCCGTTCCAGCATCTCCTGGAACTGCAGGGAGAGGCGCTCGGCATCCTCCCCGGACACGGCCCCTGCGAGGGATCCGGCGACTTCGATGTTACGGCCGTACTCGCGCAGCCAGCGCTCCGCCCCTCCGGCCTTGCCGGACGCGGCCATCCTGCGCAGTTCCTCCATGCGGCGCTCCGAGAAATCCATCTCCAGGCGCATGTCACCCGCGCTGGACAGGTTGAGAATAACGCGCGCTCGCTCGAAGAAGATCTTGGTCCCGTACAGGGGGGAGTCGGGCTGGGCGTCCAGGGAGAACGCATACGCTCCCGTAGTGGATAACGTCATCACCAGGAGTACGGCCATGACAACGACCAGCGTGTGGCGCAAGAGAGCGGGATTGCGGTAAGCGCGCCTGGCGGTGGCGGGCGCTTTCCCGCCCTCCTTGGCCCTCGCCCTCACCAGCACGCGCTGGAGGCCGTACTCCCGCAAACGCTGCGGGGCGGGGGGGATCTCCACCTCAGCCAGGAAGGCGGCTGCCGCCGTTTCCAGGTCGTCTTTGCCGTTGCTTCTCCTGCCGGCCATCATCTCCAACCTCGTTCCTCGAGTATTCTGCCTAGACGGCGCAGTGCGCGGTGCTGCAGGGCGTTCACCGCTCCTTCGCTGCGGCCTATGGCCCTGGCCACCTCCGCGTTGCTCATCTCCGCGAAATATTTCATCGCTATAACCTGCCTCTGGTTGGAGGGCAATTCCTCCAGGGTCTCCCTCACGATCCTTGCCCTCTCCTGCTCCTCCAGGCTATCCGGCGCCGAGGCCGTCCCGTCTTGCAGGTCCTCCCTCAGTTCTTCCCTGCCCCTCCTGCCCTGACGCCTCTGGTGGTCCACCAGCAGGTTGTGGGCAATGCGAAAGGCCCAGGCCTTGAAGGGGCCTCGCCTCGGGTCATATCTGCTGATATTGACCAGGCACTTGAGAAAGACTTCCTCGGCCAGGTCCTCGGCATCCTCCCTGGAGCCAATGTTCCAGTACAGGTACCTGAACACCGGGTCGAGGAGGGTCCCGTATAATTCCGCAAAGGCACTCTCATCGCCTGCGGCACTGCGCAGTGCCAGTTCCTCCAGGGGCGCCAAAAACTCCGCCTTTCGCTTTTACCTGTATATACGAAGTAAGGGTCTCACATGAACGCTCTGATAGCCATGACGATTACTTATTGTACCGGTGCGTCGGCGAAAAATAACGCGTACATGACGATAGCCCGGTTCGTATTAAAGGGTAAGAACGATTCTGGCAAAGGAGGTGAGCTGGATTTGAAGAAGAGAGGAACGATCATCGCGGTGGCCGCAGTGGCGCTGGCGCTGCTCGTCTCGGCTGGAATTGCCGTAGCGGCAGGGGTGTCGGACGGGGGAGCCGGCAGATGCGCGGAGGGTGAAGGGATCACCCGCGTGGCCGGCGACGCCTTCTCCTTCGGGTGCCGCAACGCCGGCGAGGAAAGCAATATCCGCGCGGAGAACTGTGTCGGTGCCGAGAACGGCGCGTGCGAAGGCGACTGCGTTCAGGAGCGTTTGCGCGAGCGCGACTGTGACGGAGAATGTGACGGCGATTCCACCCAGAGCCGCAAGGGATGGAGCGACGAGACCCCGGAGGAAGGTGCCGCGGCGGGACCGCAGGCGCGAGGCGCGGTGCAGGGCGGCGAATGCGCCGGTGACTGCGACCGCACCCGGGACAGGCTCTGTGACGGTTCCTGCGACAGCACCTGCGATGGTGACGGCGCGCAGAACCAGGACCGCGGCGGGAGCTAAGAGACCAGAGGAGGCGGGAACGCCCTGTCGAATACAGGCAAAAACCCCCGCCCTCCCATACGGATACAAAATAGAGAAACGAAAGGACCATCAAATAGGCTGGAAAAGGCCCCCACGGGGCCTTTTCATTGTTGTCCGGGCGCAGCGGGCGGTGATAGAATCTTCTTGCTTTGCATGGGGAGGGGTAAATGCGGAAAGGAGTGAGGCCATGGTCGACCACAAGTGGATCGGGAAGGCTTACGGACCGCTCAAGTACGAGATCGGTCGAGAGAAGATGAGGGAGTACGCCTCGGCCGCCAAGGACGAGCGACCCATCTATCACGACGAGGAATTCTCCAGGGGCACGAAGTACGGGGATATAATCGGCATGCCCAACTTCGCCGCCGTCTACGCCTTGCGCGGCGCGGGGATGGTCCTCCTGGACCCGGAGGTCAAGCTCAACTTGGCCATGCTGGTGCACGGCGCCCAGGAGTTCGAGTGGTTCACGGTGGTGAAGCCGAACGACATCATCGTGGAGACCGGGAAGATAGCGGACATCTACGAGAAGGGCAACCTGGACTTCGTGGTCTACGAGGGGGAGGCAAAAAACCAGCGAGACGAGCTGGTGTGCCGTTCCCGGGCCACCTTCATCATCCGGGGAGGTTGATCGCCATGACGGAACTCACGAGCCTCAAGTACGACGATATCCAGGTGGGCCAGGAAGTCCCGGCCTTCACCCACAAGTTCGACCGCATGGACGCCATCATATACGCAGGGGCCAGCGGCGACTTCAACCCTATCCATACCAATCCATTTTTCGCCAAGGAAGTGGCCATGCTCCCCGACGTCATCGCCCACGGGCTCTTCAATATGGCCCTGCTGGGGAAGACGGTCGTGGACTGGATCGGCGATCCCGGCTATCTCAAGAAGCTGTCCTGCCAGTTCCGGGGCATGGTTATACCCGAACAGACGGTGATCTTCAAGGGAAAGGTGCGGGAGAAGCTGGAGGGCAACCTTGTTGTCCTGGATGTATGGGCCGAGAAAGACGACGGCAGCGAGGTGCTCAAGGGGGGAGAGGCGACCGTCTATCTTCCCTGACGGGGGCCCTTTTCTCTCGTCATCACGCCCCGGGCCGAAGGCCGACCGGGACCCCACTGGGCGAACAAGGGTATATTCTCACGCAACGGAAGGGGCGCGGCGATCCGCGCCCCTTTTCATCGCGTGCAAATCCGCTGAACCTTGCGTCGCCCATGCGGCGCGGCCGGTTTCCTCCCTTTTGAGCTGACCCATGTTTGTGGCCGGTATCCTCCCGCGGTATGCAGCCACACCTGCGGCGCCGCCGTTGCGGGCGCTATCAGGCGTACAGGCCCATGGTGGTGGCGATGATCTCCCGCATGATCTCGTCGGTACCGCCGCCGATGCGCCCCAGGCGCGAGTCCCTCCACGACCTCTGCACCGGGTACTCCATCATGTAGCCGTAGCCGCCCATGAACTGCATGGCCTCGTCGGCCACCTCGCAGGCCACCAGGGAACTGATGAGCTTGACCATGGATATCTCACCCGCCGGGAATTCTCCCTGGTTGACTTTCCACGCACAGGAATAGAGGAACGCCTCGCAGGCCTCGAGCTTGGTCGCCAGGTCGGCGATGCGGTGGGCGATTGCCTGGTTCTTACAGATGGGCTTGCCGAACTGCTCCCTCTCCTTTGTGTACTGAATGGCCTCTTGCAGGACCAGCTTCGAGCCGGCTACGGACAGGGCGGCCGCGATAAGCCTCTCGCCCTGCAGCTCCCACATTATGTGGTAGAAGCCCTTGCCCTCCTCGCCCAGCATGGAACCGTCGGGGATGAACATGTCCTCGAAGAAGATCTCCGCCGTGTCAGAGGCGCGGCACCCCACCTTGTCCAGCTTGCGGGACTTCACGAAACCGGGGGTGTCGCAGTCCACCAGGAACAGGCTGATCCCCTTGTAGCCCTTGACCTTCTCGGTGCGCGCCACCAGGGTCATGAAATCGGCGCGCCAGCCGTTGGTGATGAATATCTTATTGCCGTTGACCTTCCAGCCACCGTCGACCTTCTCTGCGTAGGTGGTCAGGCTGGCTACGTCGGACCCGGCGCCCGGCTCGGTGATGCCCAGGCAGGCGATCTTGTCGCCGGCTATTGCCGGAACCAGGTATTTCTGCTTCTGCTCCTCGTTGCCGAACTTGAGGATGGGAGGGGTGGCCATTCCCACCTGCACACCTACGGCCATGCCCAGGCTGCCCGACCCACAGCGGGTTATTTCCTCCATGAGCACGATCTCGGTGAAGTAATCCCCGCCGCCTCCCCCGTACTCCTCGGGGTAACGCAGCCCGAGGAAGCCGAGTTCGCCCATGCGTTTGAAGACCCAGTTGGGGAACATCTCCTCCTCTTCCCACTCCTCGGCGTGGGGCGCCAGCTCCTTCTCCACGAACTCCCGTATGCTCTGCCTGAGCATATCGTGTTCCTCGGTGAAATAAGGACTTGATCCCATTCCCTGCTCCTTTCGCCGGACGGATTATTAACCGCAACTTAACATTCCGGGAACAATAATAAGATAACCTCAACCAGCGAGGATTTCAAGCTCTGGCGTGCTCGCGTATCCGGGTTCGCAACGGGTCGAGGCCGCGGGGGCCGGCAAGGTTCAAGCACCGCCGCGGTTTTCCCCGCAAAGCTCCGCGAGCAAGCCGGGAAACCGGAGGCCGAGCGAAACCCCGACCTTAGTTGATATATAATCATGCTGACAGGTTCGGCGTTCATGTAGCAGGCAAGGAGGATGGTTGAACATGCAGTACTTCGAGGATTTCAAGGAAGGGGAGGTGTTCGTGAGCCGTGGCCGCACCATCACCGAGGCGGACATTGTGAACTTCGCGATGTTCAGCGGAGACTGGTACCCGCTGCACATCGACAAGGAATGGGCTTCCAAGACCCCCTTCGGCGAGAGGATCGCCCACGGCCTGCTGGTCATGTCCGCCGCCTCGGGCCTCATGCCCGTGACCGAGATGGCCATCGTCGCTTTTTACGGCATGGACAAGGTGCGCTTCGTCGGCCCTACCAGGATCGGGGATACCATCCGCGTCGAGGCGGAGACGGTGGAGAAGAAGGACAAGGGCGAACTCGGCGGGGTGGTCACCATCCAGCAGAAGATCAAGAACCAGCGGGACGAGGAACTGGTGCTGGCGACGATAAAGATATTCATCGCGCACAAGAAATAATCGTCCGGTGGGCGCTTCGGCATACGCGGCGCCGTGAGGTCATGAAAGGGAAGAAGTGAGCCGCAAGCCAAGCCCGGCCCGGGCTGCCCCGGGGAAACGTGCGGTGCCTTGAAGGCCCGGGATTATCTGCGATCGAGTTGATCCATGGAATACGAATCCCCGGGGACGGAAGACTTGAAGACGCTGGGGAGACAGCTCGGCCGGCCAGTGCGCGGTGAGGTGAGGGTGGCCGCCCGCTGCCCTCACGGCGTGGTCGAGGTGATCGCCAACCCTCCACTGCTTCCCGACGGGACGCCTTTCCCCACGCTGTTCTGGCTCACATGCCCCTTGCTGCAGCGCCGCGTCTCCGGCCTGGAGAGCGGGGAGTTGCGAGGGCTTCTGCGGCGCAAGGCGGAGGAGGTGCCGGGATTCGCTGAAGCGCTGCGGCAGGCAGAGCGCGACTATGCCGTGGAGAGGGAGAAATGGGCGGATAGACTGGGGGCGGGGGAAAAGGCGAGAGAGTATTTCTCCGGCCGGGAGGGCATCGGTGGGACGGTGGCCGGGGGATTGAAATGCCTCCACGCTCACCTGGCCCATTTCCTCGCGGGAGGAGATAACCCGGTGGGGGCGGAAGTGGCGGAGGAGCTGAGCGGGGCGCAGGAGCGGGAGTGCGAAGGGGATTGCGGCCCCTTCCTGCGGGAAGAGGGGAGGCGATGAGGGCGATACGCGTGGCGGGCGTGGATATCGGCACCAACTCGGTCCGCCTGCTCGTGGCCGAGGTCTCGGGTGCGGCCGCTTCGCCCGAAATACGGACCATGCACCGCATCATGAAGATAACCCGCCTTGGACAGGGCGTGGACGAAACGGGGAGCCTTGATGCGATGGCCATGCAGCGCACGGCGGAGGTCCTGCGCGACTACCGCGAACTGATGCGCGGGGAAGACGTGATGGCCTGCGAGGTGGCGGCGACCAGCGCCGCCAGGGACGCGTCCAACGCCGGGGAGTTCCTGGGCCTGGTGGAGCGGATCATGGGTACCAGGCCGCGCGTGCTCTCAGGCCGGGAGGAGGCGCAGCTCTCCTTCCTGGGATCCACCTACGACCTGGGGGAATTGTGTCCCCGCCGCGATACCGTTCTGGTGGTGGATATCGGAGGCGGCTCGACGGAGATAATCCTGGGACGGGACGGAGCTATCGTGGAGGAACTCAGCCTGGACGTCGGCTGCGTGCGCATGAGCGAGAGGTTCCTGGTCGGAGACCCGCCACGCGCGCAGGAGGTGCGGGAGATGGAGGAATATATCGGTTCCGTGCTCTGCCCCCACGTCATGCGCATCGCCGGCTTTTCCCCGCGGCTCATGGTGGGGCTGGCGGGAACGGTCACCACCATCTCCGGGATCAGGCAGGGGCTGGAGGAATACGATGGGGATGCAATCCACCATTCCTGGTTGAGTCGAGAGGAGATCACCGAGATATATCGGTTTCTCCAGGCGCTCCCCTTGGCCGAGAGGAAGGAATTCATGCGGCTGGAGCCCGGCCGGGCCGACGTCATCGTGGGTGGGACCGCGGTGCTGGTCGTGTTCCTGCGCGAGCTGGGATGGGAGCGCCTGCTTGTCAGCGAGAAGGATATCCTTGATGGCCTGGCCATCACCTCGGCACGTGGGTGCGGCGCGTGAGGATGGCTCACATGCGCAAGGCCGAGGCTCCATGTGGGAGAATATGAGATAAAATCTCAGGTAAAAAGTGGTAGCGCTGGCGGCGCGAAAAGTATAGACTTATGTGGGGCGCGAAAGCGCTCCTTATCGTTATGGGAATCTCTTTCTTCATGATACGAGGCCGGGAGAGGGCAATGAGCGAGAAGAAGATCATGGTCATCGACGACGAGCCCGCCGTTCATCGCCTGCTCCAGATAATCCTCGAGGTAGAAGGTTACAGGATCACCGGCCTTGGCTCGAATGAGAGCACAAGGGATAGTGTGACCGCGGGAAAGCCGGACCTCATCATCCTGGACATCATGATGCCCGAACTGAATGGCTTCGATGTCCTGCGCATGCTCAAGTCGGACGAGGAGACACGGGATATACCCGTGGTCGTCCTCACCGCCTGCAACCGGCGCCAGGAACGCGAAAAAGCCCTCAGGTTGGGGGCAGCATCGTATCTCACCAAGCCTTTCCAGCCCGCCGAGCTAGTGAAGGTAATCCGTTCCGCCCTCAACACCACGTGCGCAAACCGTTCCGCGGGTTGAGCCGCCTGTCCTCGCCGCTGATCCCCTCGAACATCGTAACGTGCTGCTGCCCCGAACCGATATGATCACGCGTGGGAGCTTTGATTGACGCTGAAAATAGGCGGTGCTAGCATGGGGTTGCCTTCGCGGGGAGGCCTCATGCACAGGTTATAAGCGGCGTGCCCGGGTGGTGGAACCGGTAGACACAAGGGACTTAAAATCCCTCGGGGAAACTCGTGCGGGTTCGACTCCCGCCCCGGGCACCACCCTGTTTACCAGGGGTTTTACCTTGAGGGGAATGGGGGAGACTGACCACCGAATCGTCACTGTGGCTGAAATTGTGGCTAAAGTGTGGTTGTAGGCTTTCCATATGACCACCTAGCCTGCGGATCGCCTCCATAGGTCAATAAACCCAGAAATTTAAGAGGGCCGCCAGATCCCTTACTTTCTATTGCGCCTAATTGGGATACTCCTCCGTCCACACACCGTGCTTTCTCGAACAATTTACTCGCCGTCGCTCTTTGGTGTCCCTGGCTCCCTTCCGCCTCTTGATGCGCTCGTAATAGGAACATGCTTCACGGTGATATCCAGACGGCGGGGGTCACCGCCTCGATGAAGGCTCACCCCAGACACTTGTTGCACTGCCTGGTAATCCAACCATGGCATATCTTTTCTCCAGAGGCATAAGTCGAAGGAACAAGCCCGGTAAAGGCGGCGAACCTGGAGGATGAATGAAATCTCGGAGTATCACCGACCTCATTGCGGATGAGGACAGAGAAGCTTATCTGGAAACAGTGAAGAAAAGGCGCGTCTATAAATACTGAAGGGTAGATAAGGTAATCATGGCGCCTTAACGGTCGTGCGGCCCATAACTTAACAAGCATGCGGTTGAGATGAAAGAATCCTCTGGTTTAGAATAGGGGCGGCTTCTTTAGCTTTTTTGCAGGGGGTAGGCATGCATTACAGCCGCTGCAGCGTATGCGGTGTTCCCAAGATGGTGAGTCGCATGAACCGTTGGGAGTCCAACGGCACCATCGTCAGCAGGGGGGATTCACGCATAAGGCAGGTATTCTACGAGGCCGATCTCCTGCCCGAGCTGAGGCGCCGTATCTCTGAGGGGTTGGGCTTTCCCGTTAACCGCATATTCTACGAGGCGGAGCGTAATTCGGTGCGCATCGTCATCGCGGCACTCCTGCAGTCGCAGACCATACGCCTTACCCTGCGCATACCTCCCTTCAAGTACGGCGCCGTGCGCTTCTTTAATAACATGGCGTGGATGACGGGCACGGCGAGCTCTCGCACCGTCGAATACCGCAGCGGGAAATACGGGGTGGCACGCATGCGCAATCCCTGGGATCTGGACCTCATGGCGGCGGTCGTGGTCGGCGCTTTCGAGGCCCTGGAGGGAAAGCCGTTGCGCTCGTTCTGGAAGAAGGAAGACGGGGAGTACCTCCTCAGGGTCGAGGTGACAGAGTATAAGCCGGAGTTGTCGGAGCGCTTGGAGGTCGAGTTCCCACCGGTGAAAGACGGCGACTACCGCCACCACCGCTGCCCCCGCTGCGGCGTTCCCCTGGACATCAGGCACATGGAATGGCGGGAGGACGAAGGCCTTATCATCGACAAGCGCAGGGGGATACGCATGCTCAACTGGGAGGGATTCCTGCTCTCCCTGGTGGCGAGGGAGCTCATACGGGAACTCGGAGACGAGGTCATCCCCATCATCGTAGACGCGGAGAGGGACTATACCCTGAAGATGCTGGACGACCTTGGTCTGACCAGCACTTCGGAGGAGGCCAGGAGCGACCTGCTGCAGGAGATGCTCTCCCTGCTTCCGCTCTATGGGCAGGGCCTGGCGACCGACGTGGAATACACCGCGGGCGGCGCCCTCAGGGTGTGGGTGGAGAACCCTTACAGCGAGTACTTCATGGCCGGAAGGCTGGCCGCCTTCTACGAGGCGATGGAGGGGAAGAGGGCAAGGGTGGACTGGTCGCTGACCGGTCCTTCGTCGGTTTCCTACATCCTCGCCCCGGGCGGGGAATAGCGCGCTCGCCACGTGCGGGAGGAATGACGAATCAACAGGGCGCAAACCGGACAATCGAGAGACAGCGGCTGGAGGTCGCCATGGGGGTAGAGAAGAGAGGGGATTCCTGGCTAGAGGCTTTCAAACGCATCCGCAAAGCGATGCCTCCTCCTACCAAGGTCAAGCAGGGCAGGAAGGGCAAAGGGGTACCATACAAACGCGAACGCGACAGGCGCGAGGGGCGTGAATAACGGCCTCGCGGCATGTCAGGTCTCATCGGCGGTCCGGTCGAAAAAGGCTTCTCACGGAACAGGAGGGGTTCTGTTTATCGCTCATGCGAAAAGGGGGAAGGGAGTATGGAAGAGGTTTCCATCGAGAACAGGGAGAACAGGTTCATGCACGAGCTGGTAAGCCCCGGGGACAGGTTCCTGGTGAACCTGATCCGGGACTTCGTCGAACGCGAGATCATGCCCATACGAAAGGAGATGGAGGCCAGCACACGCGGCGATTGGAAACTGGTGAAGGAGGTGCAGAGAAAGCTTGTCGACCTTGGCTTTCAGAGCGCGTTCCTTCCGCCGGAATACGGGGGCTGGAACCTCACCTCGGCGCTAACCTACTGCGTCATCCTCGACGAGTTCGGCAGGAGCGAGCCCGCCTGTATTGCGCCCATCGGAGGCGGCACCTGGGCTTTCCGCCCGGCGGTGTTCGCAGAGAACAAGACCCTGCTGGAAGATTTTGCGCCTCGCTTCCTGGGAAGTGAGCCTTACGTCGCCTGCTTCGCCATGACCGAGCCCTCGGGCGGCTGCAACATAGAGAACCTTGACATGAAGGGAAAGGGCATACACACCCGCGCCGTGCTGGACGGTGACGAATGGGTGATCAACGGCGCCAAGGTATGGCCGACGAACTCGGGGGAGTCCGATGTATATTGCGTGGTGTGCAACACAGACCCGTCCCTGGGCGACGACGGTATCGCCCTCATCTACGTGCCTGTCCCTATAGAGGGATACAGCTTTGGCAGGTTCGAGGACAAGGCCGGTTTCCGCGGCAGCCACGAGGGTGACTTCTATTTCGAGGACGTGCGCGTACCCCTGGAGTACCGCGCCGCGGGACCCGGAAAAGACGCGGAGCTGCTGCACGACAACCTGGTCTTTGCCCGCCTCTTTAGTGCGGCGTGGGCGGCGGGCATCGCCCAGGGCGCCTTCGACGAGGCACTGGCCTTCACGCGCGACCGCAAGGTTGCGGGAAAGCCCATACGCCAGCACACCGTGGCCGCGAACATCCTCGCGGACATCGCCATAGGCATCCAGGTGGGACGGGACTCATATGTCAACGCCGCCTACATGTACGACCACCCGGAGACCTACGGGCCGAGGCATTCGAAGTACATGCTGTCGAGGTCCACGGTCGCCAAGGTCTATTGTTGCGATATGGCGGTGAAGGCTACCAACCAGGCCATGGAGCTCATGGGCAATTACGGTTACGCCACCGACTATAACGTAGAGAAGTACTGGCGCGACAACAAGATCGTCCAGCTGTGGGAGGGGGGAGTACAGCTGGGGAAGATGGACGTCACCCGCGGCTACTATGACTACAACCAGTTCTACGAGAATGATCTCTATGAAAAGATGCAGGAGATGCGAAGGAAATGAAGACAGAGGGAGGCGGAGCGCGTGAAGCAGAAAAGGTCGTCCGCCGGCTGAGCCGGCAAGGAGGATAGAGGACATGGCACAGGTATCCATTGAACGCAAGGAGAACAGGTTCGTCCAGGAACTTCTAAGTCCCTCGGACAAGCTCCTTCTGAGCTCGACGCGGGATTTCGTGGACGAGCAGATCATGCCGGTGCGTAGGGAGCTCGACGAGAGCACACGCTCGGATTACGGGCTGGTGGAGGAAACGCTGAAGAAGATGTTGCCCCTGGGGCTGCAGGGAGGGTTCCTGCCGGAGGAATATGGCGGCATGGGCCTGTCCTCGGCCTTGACCACGGCCTTGCTGGCGGAGGAGATGGGAAGGGGAGATGCCGCCCTCTTTACCTCCCTGATGGGCGGCATTCTGGCCATGCGACCGGCGATAAAGACTGACAACCGTGAGGTGCTGGAGCATTTTGCACCCCGCTTCGTACAGGAGGATGAACTATGCCTGGGGTGCTTCGCAGCCACCGAGCCACAAGGGGGCAGCGATATCGAGAACGCCGACCTCATGGGTAGCGGGATAACCTGTGCCGCCGCCTTGCGCGACGGGCAGTGGGTAATGGACGGCACCAAGGTATGGTCGGTCAACGCGGGCCTTGCGGGCGCATATTGCGTGGTCGCGAGCACGGATCAGAGCCTGGGCGACGAAGGGATCGCCCTGGTCTACGTGGAGGTCCCGACGCAAGGGTTTACGTTCCTGGGGTTCGAGGACAAGGAAGGGCTCAGGGGCAGCAGACAGGGCGGTTTCGAGCTCAAGGGAGTGCGCGTGCCGGAGGGATGGCGGGCCGCCGGGCCGGGCTGGGACGCGGAGTTGCTGTGGGACAACCAGGCCTTCGCGCGCATCGTCTCCGCGGGGCTGGCCATCGGTATGGCCCAGGGGACCCTGGACGAGGTCCTTGCCTTTACCACCGACAGGATAGCGGCGGGAAAGCCCATCCGGCAGCATACCGTCTGCGCCACCATGCTTGCCGATATCGCCATGGGCATACAGGCGGGAAGGGACAATTACGTCAACGCCGCTTATTTATATGACCGCCCCGAGGTGTATGGTGACGGCGCATCCGTGCACATGCTCTCCAGGGCATCGGCCGCCAAGGTCTTTTGCTGCGACGCGGCGATCAACGTCACCAACCGCGCCATGGAGCTCATGGGCTCGTATGGTTACGTGACCGATTACTACGTGGAGAAATACTGGAGGGACGCGAAGACGCTTCAGCTATGGGAGGGTGGAGCGCAACTCTCAAGGCTCGACGTCGTGCGCGGCTATTACGACTTCGACCAGTTTCACCGCAACGAGCTGTACGAGCGCATCCGCGAGATAAGCTGAAAGGGTGGCCTGCTCCTGCTCGACCTGCCTTGAGATGTAATCGGCAATGAGAAAGGGCCCCCGGCCGGGGGCCCTTTCCTGTGGTCGTGAACGTCAGTTCCTGCGGAGCTGTATCACTCCGAGCATCAGGGTTATCAATCCGAGGAGCGCGAGCAACCCGGCGGCAAGGACCCATGGCAGCAGGTTCCAGCCCGTCATGGGCAACTGGCCTGGGACCTGGGGCGCAACCTCAGGCTCGATGATTACAGGAGCGACTTCCAGGATGTAGTTGAGGAAGTACTGCTCCGGGGCGACAACGAGGTGCTCGCCGGACTCGATGACGACTGTGAACGAGGTATCGTCCATCGCCGTTTCAACGCCCTCCGGGAAGGGCTCGGCTTCTTTGACCGTGTACTCGCCGGGTTCAAGATCGGCGAAGAGATAGAAACCATGCTCGTTGTTTATTATGGTTTCTTCGATCTTCGAACCGCCCGACCACAGCTCGACTGCGATGGGAGTAGAGTTCCCGTCCCACGGTGTATCTGCTTCGTCGAGCTCGCCGTCGGCGTCGAGGTCACGGTACTTGTAGCCCGAGATGGAGCCCTCCTCGTAGTTGAGGAAGGGCGTCTCGTCCAGGACCACCGCTTGCCCGGAGGCAACCTCCACGCCGGAGATGATCAGCGAGGTGCTGGTGTAGATACCGGCACCCAGGACCTCGACCACGTCGTAGGTCCCCGGCTCGACGCCGGTGAAGAGGAACCTGCCGTTCGCGTCGGTCACGGTGGTGGCGACAACCGTAGCGCCCTGCTTGAGCTGGATGGTGATCCCGGCCCAGGGCGCATCCCCTGCGTCCTTATCCCCGTCCGCGTTCATGTCCTCGAACTTGAGGCCGGTGATGGAACCGTATCGGGCATTGATGAAGTCCACATCAGTCACGCAGGGCGGCGGAGGCGGGGGAGGCGGACAGCACAGGATTCCCGCGGTTACTATACCGCTTCCGCT
>MTKY01051295.1_pt1 | contig 92062 bp, 67 predicted proteins | sample 1042731 | NCBI WGS metagenome assembly MTKY01 (sample SAMN06212206, study PRJNA360538) | anaerobic digester metagenome | biome: Wastewater treatment plant; material: sludge; isolation source: anaerobic digester fed with sludge from wastewater treatment plant | place: Denmark: WWTP Soeholt ...
GGGCCTCCGCCGCGCGCGATCCGGGAATGATCAAGCGAAGCATGTTCGTTACGGGTGGCGTGTATCTTTATTGGAGCCTGATAGTTGTTTTCCTGGGGGTCGCCGCCATCAGGCTTTTCCCCGGTCTTGCCCCCGGTTCCGGCGACTCGGTGATTCCGCTGGAGGTGGCGAACCACCTGCCTCCCATCGTAACCGGCTTATGCGTTGCCGCAATGTTAGCCATCATGATGTCGACAGCCAGCACCGCGCTCCTCATCTCCGGCACGACCTTCAGCCAGGACATCGTGAAGGCCTTTCGACCCGCCGCCGGCGACAAAAAACTCCTGCTCATCACGCGCCTTTTTATCATTTTCATCGGCGCGGCGGGAATCCTCTTCGCGCTGGGCATGCGGGGCATCTTCGATATACTGCTCCTCGCATTCGCCATTTTCGTGTCCGGGATCTTTATACCGGCCATGGCGGCGATCTTCTGGAAAAAGGCCACCGCGGCCGGGGCCATCTCCTCGGCCCTCGCCGCGTCTGTAACCGTGGTGGCCCTGTACGGCCTTAAGCTCGGCGGCATGCTTCCCACGTGGATCGAGCCTATCATCGCAAGCCTGACGGTGAGCCTGATCGTGATGATAGTCGTAAGCCGTGCCACGTGGAGGGAGGAAACCGCTACGCCAAAGCTGTATAGTGGAAAAAATGCTTGAATTTGCTCAGAGTATTGAGTATATTTACTTAGGGTATTGAGTAAATATACTCAATGGATATCATAAAGCTATGTTTACCCGCCCGCCAAAGACGGGCGAGAAAACCTAACTGCTGAATTTTCCAGTGGTTACTTTTTAAGGGTAGTCACAAAAACTCGATTTATCCGCCCGTCGAAGGCGGGCGAGAAAACCTAACTGCTGAATTTTCCAGTGGTTACTTTTAAGGGTAGTCACAAAAACTCGATTTACCCGCCCGCCGAAGGCGGGCGAGAAAACCTAACTGCTGAATTTTCCAGTGGTTACTTTTAAGGGAAACTTAAAAATCTTGAGGGTAGTCACAAAAACTCGATTTACCCGCCCGCCGAAGGCGGGCGAGAAAATCTAACTGCTGAATTTTCCAGTGGTTACTTTTTAAGGGAAACTTAAAAATCTTAAATTTTAGGACTTCTCGCGATATAAGTTATGTATAAAAGACCTCACTACAATGTATTATTTACTCGCCTAAGAGAACCACGCCGATTCATCCAGGTGCTGGCAGGCCCCCGGCAGAGCGGCAAAACCACCCTTATACAACAGATAACCCAGGAAATCGACGCTCCAAGCCAGTATGCGTCTGCAGACGCGGTAATCCCCGCTTCTAAAAACTGGATAGAGCAGCAATGGGGAAACGCCAGATTGCGCTTAAAATCCGACACCTCCGGCCGCGGGATCATACTGGTTCTCGATGAGATACAGAAAATAGACAACTGGAGTGAGACGGTCAAACGTCTGTGGGACGAAGATACCATGGCCGGCAGGGATATCAAACTCGTATTGCTAGGATCGGCACCCCTGTTAATTCGCAGAGGGCTTAGTGAAACGCTTGCGGGCAGATTTGAGACGATAAGAATCCCTCATTGGTCGTACATCGAGATGCGAGACGCGTTCGGTTTGTCAATCGAAGAGTATGTTTACTTTGGCGGATATCCGGGATCCGCGCCGCTGATAAAGGACGAGGAGCGATGGAAGAGCTACATCAAGGATTCGCTCGTGGAGACAACAATCTCCCGAGACATTCTTATGATGACCAGAATAGACAAGCCGGCGCTGCTCAAAGATCTTTTTGAAATCGGTTGTGAGTACTCCGGCAGTATTCTATCCTTCAATAAAATGCTCGGACAACTTCAGGATGCAGGTAACACGGTTACGCTCTCGCATTATCTGGAACTGCTTGACTCGGCGGGAATGCTTACAGGGCTGAGGAGATTCTCTACCCGTCAGCTTTCAAAACGCTCTTCGAGCCCGAAATTGCAGGTGCTCAATACCGCGCTAATATCGGCCCATCTTCCTGAAGGATTCGAACAGACCCGCCGGAATTTCGAACTCTGGGGCAGGCTGGTGGAATCATCTGTAGGCGCTCATCTCTCCAACATAACACGGGGAAGCGAAACACGACTCCACTATTGGAGAGACGGGAAATTCGAGGTCGATTTTGTTCTCGTGCGTGGCGAGGAAATCGTCGGCATCGAGGTCAAGGCTGGAGGGCGAAAGAAACCCCTCCCGGGGATGGAAGTTTTCACAAAAAACTTTCCGGTAAAGAAATCCCTTCTGGTCGGCACAGGCGGAATCCCTCTCGAGGAATTCTTTCTATACTCGCTAAAAGAAATAATGGATTGACGGCCGGCGGGGGCGGCGAGCCGCCCGCCGGCCTTAGTCCTACTTTGCGGGCGGTGTGAGCAGGTCCTGAACGCGGACCATAAAGCTGCCGAGCACACCGGCGTATTCCGGCGAGCCTTCGACCCGCACGTCGCCGTCGCCCATCGCCTTTACGGTTTCTTTGGCCTCGCCCATCACCTTGAAGGCCCCGTCGATGCCGTTGAATATCATGTGGATGAACGGCGCCTTGCGGCCGTAGATGCCGTGGCCCGACTTGGACTTGCCGGCCTTTACGCGGAGATAGGCCGCCGGCCCCACGGGCTCCACGGAAAGCTGATAGACGCGGTCGGGCTGCTTTGCCGTCCACACGTTCATGTCGACGTCGCCGCCCTTGTTGAGCTGCGACAGGGCGTTAGTCACCATATACATGGTAAGCTTTATCTTAAGCTCGCGCTTCTTCGGGTTCTTCGGCCTGTTGTCGGGCATGAGGAGCAGAAGCCCTAAAAAGAGGGGCGCGAGCTTAAGGAGCAGCCCCAGCCGCCACGCGCCCGAGACGGAAGGAAGCCCGCCCTTGCCGCCGGTAAAAAGCGCTATCATATCGGCGGGGGTTTTGAAGGCTATGTGCACGCCGGGCTTCGGAATGACGCCCTGGATAACGTCGAGCACGCCGTCCTTGAACTGAAGGTAGGCCCCCGTATCCGTCCCCTTGATGGAGAACTGGATGGTGCCGTCGATCCCCGACAGGAGCTTTTTATAAAGGCCCCCTCCCTCGTTATACAGGGTCTTGAAAAGAGGGAGGATCGAGCGGAGGATGATGCGAATCGTCAAATCGACCTTATCTGCCATGTTCCGCCTCCCCCATCATGTCTCGTCGTCCCAGTTTTCGTCTTCCTCGATCTCGCGTCCCATGAGGGCGCTCACCGCCTCGACTATTCCGTCCGCGTCGATCTTGTAATGATTGTAGAGGTCCTCCGGATATCCCACGATGGCGTACGCGTCGGGGATTCCGAGCTTGGTGAAGGCGCAGGCCTTGCCGCTCTCCGCAATGACCTCGCCCACGGCCGAACCGAGTCCGGACATTACGTTGTGCTCCTCGATGGTCACTATTCTGCGCGTCTCCACTACGGCCTTCAGTATGGCCTCCCTGTCTATGGGCTTGATGGTGTGCATGTTGATGATGCGCACCGAAAGCCCCTGGGTTTCGAGTATCCTCGCCGCGCGCACCGCCTGGAGCACCGTCACGCCGCAGCAGATGAGGGTGATGTCCCTTCCGTCGCGCATCGTGACCGCCTTTCCTATCTCGAAACCGTAATCGGCCCTGGTGTTTACCGGCGGCTCGAATCCGCGTCCGATGCGTATATAGACGGGCCCCGGCCAGTCCATGGCCGCGGCCACGGCGTTGCCCGTCTCTATGCCGTCCGCCGGCACGATGACGGTCATGTTTGCAAAAGAGCGCATTACCGCTATGTCCTCGGTGCAGTGGTGCGTCGAGCCCGCCTGCCCGAATGAGATGCCGGCGTGCGTGGCTATTATCTTGACGTCGAGGTTCTGGTAACAGATGTCCGTTCGTACGAACTCGGCGCTGCGCAGCGCGGCGAACACCGCAAAGGTGGATACCACCGGCTTGAATCCGGCCAGGGCCATCCCCGCGGCAATCCCGAAGAGCGAGTTTTCGGCGATGCCCATGTTGATGAACCGCTCGGGGAATTTCTGTTCGAACGCCCCTATTTTGGTGGACTTTGCGAGGTCGGCGGTCATCGCGACTATCCTTGGGTCCTTCTCGCCGAGCTGTGTGAGCACCCGGCCGTACACCTCGGCCTGGGTAAGCTTGTCGGCCTCCTCGATGGACCATGTCATGCCTTCTGCCATTGCTTTCCTCCTATGCCTTCGCGTAAAAGTTTTCTATGCTCGCGAGCGCCTTGTCGCGCATATCGGAATCGAGGCCGCCGTAGTGCCATTTGTAGTCGTTTTCCATATAATCCACGCACTTGCCCTTGATGGTATCGCAGATTATGACCGTCGGTTTTCCCTTTACGGTCCGCGCCTTCTCGATGGCGCCTGCCAGGGCGTTGAAATCGTGCCCATCGACGCGCAGCGCCTCCCAGCCGAATGAAGCGAACTTTTCGTTAAGGCTTTCGAGCAGCGTTATCTCCTCCGTCGGCCCGTCGATCATTAGCTTGTTGCGGTCGACGAAGGCGGTGAGGTTGTCCAGTTTATGGAACGCGCCGATAATGGAAGCCTCCCATACCGATCCCTCGCAGAGCTCGCCGTCGCCCATCACGCAATAGGTCCGGTAGGCCTTTCCCGCCATCCGGGCCCCCAGGGCGAGGCCGACGGCTATTCCGAGCCCGTGCCCGAGGGAACCGGTGGACGCGTCGCATCCGGGCACCTTCAGCATGTCGAGGTGCATTCCGAAGGGGGAACCGGTCTTGTTGAAGTTCTTGAGAAGGGCCTTGTCGAAATATCCCAGGTCGCCTAAAATGGCGGCCCATCCGAGTCCCCCGTGGCCCTTTGAAAGGATCACCCTGTCGCGGTCCTCCCATTTCGGGTTTTTTGGGTCGATATTGAGATATTTATAGTACAGGGTAACCAGAATGTCGGTCTGCGAAAGCGATCCGCCTATATGGCCCCCGCCGGCGGTGAAGGTGATATCGATGATGGCTTTGCGGATTTCCTTCGCCTTCTCTCGAAGCCGTTTTATGTCTTCCTGCGTTAACGGCATAGTTCCCTCCTTTTCAATAAATTGAGTGAGCGACCGCTCAGTTTTTCAATAATGCCATCGGGCAGCCATTTATTGCAAGTAATTTTGTGGTGGTTCGGCAAATAAAGTATAAAATACGGCTCATCCAGGACGCCATGCCGAAGACCGCCCCCGGGAGGAGTAAAAAAAAATGTAAACCGCCGTAATAGAGTTGAAATTTTATGAACGGCGTTCATTATTATTGTCATCGCGTTACCGGAGCCTGGATCGTCTCGTGGCGGTTACTAAAGCGCGCACGAACGACGATTCCCGCGCCGGGAGGGCCCCGGCAAAACGGCGGGAGCGCTCCGCGACGGCGGCCAATGCCGCGGAGAAGGCGTCGCCGGCGGGCGCGGTATGGATGGCGTGAGCAGGTAAACCAAACGGAGGTACATGTAATGAGCGGTTACATGGGGAAGTACGTAATCATCGACCTCTCCACCGGGAAAAGCGAGGTGGTAAGCCCCGGGGACGAGTTTTATAAAAAATACCTTTCCGGTTACGGCCTGGGAGCCGCCGTAATCACCGAACGGCAGAAGGCCGGAATCGACCCCCTTTCGCCCGGGGCGCACATCGGTTTCTGTTCGGGAATCCTGACCGGCACGGGCGCGTATTTCTCGGGCCGTTTTATGGTGGTGGGCAAGTCGCCGCTTACGGGCGGCTGGGGCGATTCCAATTCCGGGGGCTTCTTTTCGGTGGAGATTAAGCGCGCCGGCTACGACGCGGTCTTTGTAACCGGAAAGGCAAAAAACCCGGTGTACATCTACATCAAAGACGGAAAGGTGGAGATTAGGGACGCGAAGAAGATCTGGGGAAAGGACACGGTGGAGACCGAGGAGCTTATCCGCGCTGAGGTAAACGAGAAGAGGGCCCAGGTGGCCTGCATCGGCAAGGCGGGCGAGAAGCTTTCTCTCATCTCGGGAATCGTGACCGACGCCGGGCGGATCGCGGCGCGTTCCGGCCTTGGCGCGGTAATGGGCAGCAAAAATCTGAAGGCGCTGGCCGTAAAGGGCTCCATGAAGGTCCCGGCCGCCGACCCGGACAGGATGAGGGCGCTCAACAAAAAGTTCCTTAAGGCTTTCAAGTTCGTAAACCCCATGGATACCATTACGGTGGCCATCATCAACTACGTAAGCCAGGTGATAGCGAGGACCGGGATATCGGTCCCAAGCCAGCCGTCCACCGTCCGGGAGATCTACAAGAAATACGGCACGAGCGGCCTTACCGTGTACTCGGCGCTTACGGGCGATTCGCCGATAAAGAACTGGTCGGGCGTTGGATACGTCGACTACCCCGGCGCCTACAAGCTCTCGGACGAGAGCATAGTGGCGCATCAGAGCAAGAAGTACGGCTGCCAGTCCTGCCCGCTGGCCTGCGGCGGCATTATCGACATTAAGAACGGTCGCTACAGCGGCACAAAAAGCCACAAGCCCGAGTACGAAACCCTCTGCTCGTTCGGCGGGCTGGTGCTTCAGGATGACCTGGACACGCTTTTCGAGATCAACGAGCTCTGCAACAGGGAGGGGATAGACTCAATCTCCGCCGGCGGCGCGGTGGCGTTTGCCATAGAGTGTTTCGAGAAGGGCATCATCGACGAAAAGCAGACCGGCGGGCTCAAATTGGGCTGGGGAAAATCGAAGGAGATTTTAAGGCTCACCGAGATGATAATCGAGCGCGAGAAGATAGGGAACATCCTCGCCGACGGAGTGAGGCTTGCGGCGAAGAAGATCGGAAAGGGCTCGGAGGCTTTCGCAATTCACGCCGGAGGCCAGGAGCTCCCCATGCACGATTCGAGGCTCGACCCGGGATTTGGAATCATCTATCAGATGGAGCCGACCCCGGGGCGTCATACGGTTTCCTCCTACCTCTATGGGCCCCTTTACAAGACGAAGAACCGCTTCCCTGCGGTTAAGAGGATGATTGCCGGCGCCAGGGGCAAGGACATGAAGAAACTCGCCCTTTGCTTAGGGACCGCCTATTTTACAAACCTGTTCAACGGGGCCGGGCTCTGCCAGTTCGGCATTCTCACCGGGCCGCTTCCGGTGGTGGACTACCTGAACGCCGTTACGGGCTGGGGCCTTTCGGCCGACGACTATTTGAAGACGGGAGAGCGCATCTTAAACCTCCGCAAGGCCTTCAACCTCCGAGAGGGGGTAGGCCCGGAGGATTCCCGCCTGCACCCGCGCGCCGCCGGCGCAGAGCCCGTAAAAAAGGGCCCTATAAAGGGGGTGACCCTGGACATGGAGGCCCTTACAAGGGGCTTCTGCGAGCTGGCCGGCTGGGACTATAGCCTAGGCGGCCCGCCCAGGGAAAAACTCCGCGAGCTGGGAATAGCCGACCTGGCCTGACAGGCCCTTGGTCCGGCGGCAAAAAGGGGCGGGCCTTTGGCCCGTCCATTTTTTATGCCCATGCGCCCGCCCGGCCGCCGCGCGGCGTATTCCGGCGCCGATATATATTTGTTGGTTGACAAATAAATATTGTCGGACTATTGTAGGCTTTGGAAGTGTTCACCTCCGCCGCGCCGCTCCCTGTTTATTCCGTTGGGACGGCAGGCGGCGATTCACTACCCAATACTTGCGCCGGGTCGGCATTCGCGTCGCGGCGGGAGGCCTCAGGACCGATGGAGCTTCCGCCAATGGCGACGGTTTCGAACCGATCGATGGACGCCCCATGACGAATCCGGCCGCAAATACATCAAATATCCAAAGGAGGATTGAATGGTTAAGGCGGAAATACGTCTCGAAAAGATCCAGGAGCTCGTAAAACGCGAGGTGGCGCGCTATGCCGCCGAGCGCCCCAAGTCCAAGGCGCTCTTCGAAAAGGCCGGCCGCAATCTGGTGGGGGGCGTTCCCATGTCGTGGATGAGGATATGGGTCGGCGGCTTCCCCATTTTTGTCGACAAGGCCGAGGGGGTGTACATCACAGACGTCGATGGACACAAATATCTCGACCTGTGCCTGGGGGACACCGGTGGGCTTTGCGGGCACGCGCATCCGCAGATAGTGGATGCCCTGACAAAACAGCTTAAAAACAGGGGCACCACCACAATGCTCCCCACCGAGGACTGCATCTGGGTAGGTGAGGAGCTCCAGCGCAGGTTCAAGCTTCCCTACTGGCAGATACTCATGACGGCTACCGACGCCAACAGGATGGCCCTCAAGGTGGCGCGCGAGTTTACCGGAAGGCATCTCATCCTTTCCATGAACGGGACCTATCACGGCTCGGTCGACGAGACCCTCTGCGTCAACTTCTTCGGCGAGATCATCAACAATCCGGGGCTAATGGGGCCGCTGGTGCAGGACCCGACGCAGATGACCCGTATTGTGGACTTCAACGACATCGAGGCGCTCGAAAAGGCGCTCGCGCCGGGCGACATCGCCTGCGTAATCACGGAGCCGGTAATGACGAACGTGGGCATCATCAACCCCGAGCCGGGCTACCACGAGGCCCTGAGGAAGCTAACGCGCAAATACGGCACCCTGCTCCTTATCGACGAGACCCATTCGATGTGCGCCGGGCCCAGGGGCGTGACTGGCGAGATGAACCTGGATCCCGACATTTTTGTGGCGGGCAAGTTCATAGCCGGCGGTTATCCGGGGGCCATACTCGGCTTTACCGCGGCGATCTCCGAATGGATGGCGAAGCGCAAGCCCTGGCACGTTTTCTTCGGCTTCGGCGGAACGCTTTCGGGCAACGCTCCCGCGGTCGCCGGCATTCGCGCGGCCCTGGAGTACGCGATCAACGACAAGAACTTCGAGCGGATGATACGCCTGGGCAAGAGGATGGAGGAGGGGCTTGCCGCAATCATCAAGAAGAACGGCCTCGACTGGTACGTGGCGCGCATTGGCTGCCGCGTGGAATTCCGTTTCATTCCCAATCCGCCGAAGAACGGTTCCGAGGCGCTGTTCTCGGAGGTGCCGTACAATCCGGTCGACCCGATCATGGAGGGGCTCACCGGGCCGCTGGAGGAGCTCATCCATGTTTACTGCGCCAACCGCGGCATTCTGCTCACCCCGGTCCACGAGATGGCGCTGGTGGGACCCCAGACGACTGAAGAGGACGTGGATAAATACGTGAATGTTATCGGCGAGATGGTGTCCGAGCTTTTATAGGGCATCATGCGGCCGCGTCGGGAACGGCGCGGCCGTTTTCTCCTTGACCGCCCGTAGCTTGCGGTCAGTGTGTGTCCCGGTCTCTATTTAAGGGTAGTCACAAAAACTCGGTTTATCCGCCCGCCGAAGGCGGGCATATAAACCTAAGTGTTGAATTTACCAGTAGTTGCATTTTAAAGATAACCTGAAAATAATTGTTTTTAGGACTTCCCTTAAAAATTCATCTGATTAAAAAATACAATTGCCGGAGAATGTGCGGTGGGAAGGAAATCGATAAAGGAACAGCGCCGCAGGGAGATTTTGGACGCGCTGTACCGGTGCCTGCTGAAAAAACCGTACACCGAGACCTCGATAAAGGAGATCGGCGCGGAGGCGGGCATCAACTACGCCATGCTGCATTATTATTTCAGGAGCAAGGAGGACATCCTCCTCAATTTTATCGAAGACCTGTACGAGCGATACAACGGGCTGTTCGAGGAATACATGAAGCGCTCCGGGCCGCCCGGCGCGCCGCCGGAGGCGGCCCTTGGGGCGGTTTTCGAATTCTTCAACCGCCATATAACGACCGATAAAAAGCTTCAGAAGGTTTTTTTCGAGATCTGGGCGGTGGCGCTTTACAACCCGGCGGTAAACATCAGGCTGCGCAAGGTCTACAGGGCCCTTATAGGGGCCGTCGAATCGGCCATGAGCGCCAACGGCGGCTCCCCACAGGCCTCGCACCTGGCCATAGCGGCCGTGGCCTTCCACGAGGGCATAGGCATTTTTTCGGTCTTCTTCAACTTCAACAAGAAGTACACCACCATGCTCCTGGAGGAGTTCCAGGACAGGATTGCCGAGCTGCTATAAGGGCCGCCGTATTGCGCTTACGGCATCACGCGCGAAGCTCCGGCAGGTCGCGGTATAGCTCGAGCGACTGTGGATTCGCCAGGGCGTCGCGGTTGGTGACCGGCCTGCCCTCAATGATGTTTTTAACGGCCAGCTCCACCTTCTTCATGCTGATTGTGTAGGGGATGTCCCCTACGGCGATTATTTTGGCCGGGACATGGCGCGGCGTGGTGTTCTCGCGTATGGTCTTTTTTATGCGCGCCGAAAGCTCGTCCGTAAGGGCCAGCCCCTCCTTCAGCTTTACGAATAGCACCACGCGCACATCGTTCTCCCAGGATTGCCCCACAACCACCGAGTCCTGTATCTCCCCGATCGTCTCCACCTGCCGGTAGATCTCGGCCGTGCCGATGCGCACCCCGCCGGGGTTAAGCGTGGCGTCGGACCTCCCGTAAATGACCACCCCACCGTGTTCGGTTATCTCTATAAAGTCGCCATGGTGCCACACGCCCGGAAATACGTCGAAATAGGCCTTGTGGTACTTGGAGCCGTCCGGGTCGTCCCAGAAATATATGGGCATGGATGGAAATGGCGCCGTGCAGACCAGCTCGCCCTTCTCACCCGTTACGGGACGGCCGTCCTCGCCGTAGGCCTCGACCTTCATGCCGAGCCCCCTGCACTGCAGCTCTCCCCGGTACACCGGGCCCATGGGGTTGCCCAGCGCGAAACATCCGTTGATGTCGGTCCCCCCGGATATGGAAGAGAGGCACAGGTCGGACTTAATTTCCCGGTAGACGTAATCGAAGCCGTCCACGGCCAGTGGGGAGCCGGTTGAAAGCACAGCCTTTAGCGCCGACAGGTCGAAGTCGCGCGCCGGTCTTACCCCCTCCTTTTCGACCGCCGCTATATAGCGGGCGCTGGTGCCGAATATGCTTATCTTTTCCTCCTCGGCCATCTTGAAAAGCGAGGAGGGGCCGGGATGGAACGGAGAGCCGTCGAAAAGCACCACGGTCGCGCCTATGGACAGCGAACACACCAGCCAGTTCCACATCATCCAGCCGCAGGTGGTAAAGTAGAATATGACATCGTCCTTCTTCAAATCGGTGTGCAGGCGAAGCTCTTTCATCTGGTGCAGCAGTATTCCGCCCGCCCCCTGCACCATGCATTTTGGAAGTCCCGTGGTTCCCGAGCTGTACATTATGTAGAGCGGATGCTCGAATGGAAGCTGTTCGAATACGATGGGCTTGCGTTCAGCCGTAAAATCCGCGTATCGCACCGAGTTGGGGACCCGGGAGATGTCGGAATTTTCCGCCACGTAGGGGACCACCACCACCTTTTCTATGGACGGCAGGCTTTCGAGTATGTGCCGCATCCTGTCGAGGGAATCCACCGTCTTACCGTTGTAGAAATAACCGTCGGCCGTGAATATCAGCCGCGGGCGTATCTGGCCGAAGCGGTCGAGTACGCCCTTTATGCCGAAGTCCGGGGAGCACGAAGACCACAGCGCCCCGATGCTCGCGGCGGAGAGCATGGCCACGACAGTTTCGGGCATATTGGGCATGAAGCCCACGACCCTGTCCCCGGCGCGTATGCCCATCGCGCGCATACCCGCCGCACAGCGCTCGACCTGTTCGAATAGCTCCCTGTAGCCGATCTCCCTGCGGGAGCCGTTTTCGCTTCGAAAAATCAGGGCGGCCCGGGACGAGTCCCGATGGCGGAGAAGGTTCTCGGCGAAGTTTAGCCTGGCTCCTGGAAACCATTTCGCGCCGGGCATTTTGTCGCCTTCGACGAGCACCTCGTCGAAGGTACGGGAATGGATGACGTCCATAAATTCCCATATCGAACGCCAGAAATCCGGAATATCGTCTATCGACCACCGGTACAGCGGCGCGTAATCGCCGAAATCCTTTCCGCGTGTGCCGTTTACATACTTCATGAACCGGCGCATTTCCGTGGATTCGATTCTTTCCGCGGCAGGCTTCCATAGCATAGCTCGTTTTTCCATCCCGAACATCCCCTCCAGTGGCGTTCATTACGGGCGTCGGCCTGAGAGCCGGCGGCCGTTTATGGCACCGTCCATAACACAGGGGGCCTTAAAATGCAAATGTATTATTGTAATACATCAAAATTTCGAAATCGCCGGAGGGGTCCATGTTCGGCCCTTCAATAGCTTCGGGAGCTATACGCGGGAGCGGTATGGATCCGCCACGGGGAAGGTGATTACCACGCCCAGGCCGGAATCGGTTTGTATCTCCATGTTGCCGCCGATCTGCTCGACAAGCGATGTGATGATCTGAAAACCGAGCGTCGACGGGTCCATTTTTACCGTGCCGGAGGGGAGCCCGACGCCGTCGTCCCTTACGGCGAGCTCGTAGTGCCCGTTCAGACGGCGGAAGTCCACGCTTATCTCACCGCGCTCGCGGCCGATAAAGGCGTGTTTGAACGAGTTGCTTATCACCTCGTTCAGGAGAAGGCCGCATGGAATGGCGCGGTCGATGCTGAGGTGGATGGTTTCGGAGCGCACGGTTGGGGTAATGAGTAATTCGCGCGACTGGTACACTCCGTGCAGGTAGCGCACGAGTCCCTCTATATACCTGCCGAAATCTATGTCGGAAAAGCTGTCCGAGCGGTAGAGCTGTTCGTGGATGAGCGCCATGCTCCGAATGCGCCCCTGGCTGTTTTGAAAGAGCTTGAATATATTCGGGTCGTTTACACCGCGCGACTGAAGGTGCAGGAAGCTCGACACCACCTGCAGGTTGTTCTTCACCCGGTGATGTATCTCGCGCAGCAATGTCTCCTTCTCCCGAAGCGAGGCCTGTAACTTCTCCTCGTTCCGCTTCCGTTCGGTGATGTCGCTTAAAAGCCCCGTTACGCCGACCGTCTTTCCGTTCTGTATCAGGGGACGGCTCGAGGTAAGCACATGTATTACGGAGCCATCCCTGTCGATTACCCGAAATTCATGCGGCTCCAGATCGCCGGCAAGGGTTTTCTCGAAGCTTTGAGCAAGGCCCGGGAGATCTTCCGGATGGACGAAATCCGAGAACAGCCTCCCCTCCATCTCCTGCAATGTGTACCTTGTCCCCTTGGAGGCCGAGGGGCTTAGATAAGTGATCCTTCCGTCATTGTCCAGGGTGAAGAGGACCTCGTTTATGTTCTCCACAAGCGAGCGGTAGCGCTCGCCCGATTCGCGGAGCAGGCGCTCGTAGTTGGCGCGCGCAAGCTCCTTGTCGGCGAGCTCGCCTGCCATTTCGTCGAAGGCCCGCGCGAGCCGGCCCACCTCCCCTCTATTATACGATATTTCCGCCCGGGCCGAAAGATCGCCCCGGCCGACCCTGCGCGAGGCCGCGGACAGCCTTTCGAGCGGCTTGACTATGGCCGAAATCCCCAGTTTATTCGCAAGCAAAAGCGCAACGATTGCGGCAAAACCGATGAGCGCAAGGTTTTTAAACAACAGGGACCTGGACTCATAGAGGGCCTCCCTCTCCGGTATTCCAACCCGGATATACAGGGGTTCGGTTTTCCCCGGAAGATAGAACCTTAAATAGGCATAAAGGCGCAGTACGCCGTCCGCCCCTTTAACGATAAAACTGCCCTCCGCCGGCCCCTCGGACATGGTCTTCATGATGTAGTCGAGATCGTGGCGGCCTTCATATTTTTCCGAGTCGGGATAGCGATATATTCTTACGCCCTTATAGTCTGTGAGGGCGAACATCGACCCATCGGGCAGGTTAACCTGCCTGAAGAGAGGCGCCACATAGGTCATGTCGATCGCCGCCACCAGCACCGATCTAACAGCTCCGCCACTCATTACGGGGTATGCGCAGCGCTGGACAGGGCGTTTTACCGTGTTGCAGATAATGTAGTCGCCAACCACGAACTCGCCGCGCGTCATGACGCGGCGAAAATACTCGCGCTCGGAAATATTGCAGGCATCCATCGGCCGCGCCGAGGCCATTACGGTCCCATCGGGCGCGGCGACGGTGAGGTTGGCGTACATGGGCTTTATCTCCAGAAGCTCCCTCAAAAAACGGGAGCAGGCCCCCGAGGGGTGTCTTACTTCCGGGACCATCGAGAGCGTTATGAGCTGCTGGCGGGCGCTCTCCACGGCGCTCTCCTGGTGAGCGGCGATTCCGCGCGCGAGCTTTTGCGCGTTTTGCTCCGCGTCGTGCGTGGCGTGGAGCGATCTCTTGATGCCGCTATACAGTATAATGATAAGGGCGGGCAGTATGCACGAGGCCACAAGGATGGCGAGCTGCGCCCTAATGGATTGTCGGGAGAGCCAGTTCATGCATTTCATCCGGTATTTTAAAGGGCTTTTCGACCAAAAATCATCAAAGCTTGCTGACATGATAATTATATATCCAAAAAGGAATAATGCAAACAAAATATTACGCGGGCTCCCCCCTCTCTCGATAAAATACAGGGGGCGGGAGGTGGAGCTTGCAAAACCGTCGGGGAATCCCGCCCGCTTATGGAAGTTTCCTTACAGGTAAATGGAAGCCGATCGATGGGGCCGGCAGGCGTTTGTAATGGCAAAGCGCTCTAAAACACGCTCTCGGCGGACACATAGACGCCCCCCTTCGAGGGTCCGGCCGACGCGTCCCAGGCGTACGAGATCGACGCCATGGTGGAGCGGTACTCGAGCGAGGCGCGGGCGCCGATTCCGGTTGCGCTCCTCTTTCGCTCCTCCTCGTCGAGAAAGCGCCCGGCGTTTACAAAGGGACCGGCGAAGAAAAAGGAGGGGACTATTTCGAACTCGGCGTCCAGCCCTGCCACAAGCCTCCATCGCGCCGCGCTGAAATCGCCGGCGAATCCCATAAGCTCGCCGTCGAAGACGTAACGAAGATAAAAGCGCTCGCGCGAATCGGTATAATAGGCCGATGCGCGAGGAATCAGCCTTAGGACCGAAAAGGGTCGAAGGGGTACGCCGAGGCGCGACTCGGCCGAAAGACGGCCGCCCGGTTCGATGTCGCCCGCCCCGAAGCTTACCGTCGCATTAAACGAGACCGCATCGCGCTTTTCGATAATGTAAAACCTGTCGGAGACGAGCAGGTCAGCCACGCCCTGCGCCTCCCTGTTAAGGCCCGATGCCCCCTTGCGGCCATAGTCATCCAGAGAGGCGTACGCGCCCCGGGCGTATAGCTTCAGCCAGGCGAGGATTGGGCCCGGAAGGTCCGCGGCGAAACCCATGCCAAGGATGGCGGCGCCGCTCTTTACGGTATAATCGCGCCCGGCCGTCTCCCATCGCTCAACGCTCATGCCGCCGTCGGCTCCGACAAAAATGGACGAGTAGCCCTCGCCGAGGCTCCGCGTATAGCGCGCGACCGCTTCCGCCTTGCGGAGGCGGTCGCGGAGGCCGGCCTGCGCCTTCAGATCGAAAGACGAGGGGGCAAGCGGCAGGCGCCATCCCAAACGCGGCATGATGCCGTATATGGGGTCCATCCCAATTCCGCCGTAAAGGCTTCCGGGGTCGAAGCGGCGAACGCTGACCGAAAGGAACACGTCGCCCGTGCCCTCGTAATTTATCGGGCGGGCCACGATGGAGTCGAGATTGAACCTCCCGCGCGCTGCGTCCATCCGGCCATTGAGGATGTTCCGGTTGTAAAGCTCGCCCGTCTTCGGGACGAGGAACGCGCCGATCTGCGCGGCCTCGCGCTCGCCGACGCCGCCTACCGAAACACGCACGATTCGGGACTCGCGCACGTGCGCCTCTACGACGCCGTCGGCGCGCACCGAGACCCTCTCGACATGGCTCGTGGTGTATCCCCGGCGGTGGTATTCATCGGTAATCGCGGCGGCCAGAGCCTGAAGCTCGGCGCGGCCGGTATCCAGCGGCCTTCCCCCCGTTATCTTCTTTAAATCTATATCGATGCTTGATCCTACAAGTACGAGCTCAGCGGCCCGAGCGGTGGAGCCAAGAGCGAACGCTATTACGACAAGCGCGGCGAGGCGGACCTTCCTATTCACCGAGCCTCCTCCTCGTCACGGTGCGCGGGTAGTCGGCGCGGAAAACGGCGTCGGGCATGGGGCCGTTAAGGATGACGCGGGCGTAATCGGTGACGTTGGAGGTGATCCCCCTCGCCGTGCGGGTTGTTACGCTTACCCTCGAGGGGAAGAACACGCCGCCGACGTCGCGATGGCCCCGGTAGCTCTCGCGGATAAGCTCGTAGCCGCGCCGGTCGCGCACAGTTTTTTCTATAACCGCTTTTATTGACGGGTCCGCACGCACCTCGATGTCGAGGCCGGTTTTCGCGTCATGCAGATGATACACCCGTACCGGCCTGAAAAAGCCGTACAGGCGCCAACCGCCCCCGGAAAGAGTAAAGCGCGATTCGAGGCCCTCCTCAATGCCTTCGAGCGGATTGAATCCCGGGCCTTTGCCCTCGCTCTTTGGGGCCTCGCTGTAATAGAGCAGCCTGTCGTCGGGATAATACCACTCGAAGACCCTGCCGTCGCTTCGCACCACCTGGCGCGAGGGGACGGTGTAGTCTATACGGAAGCGGCCCCGCGCATCGGCCCGGTAGCGACCCTTGAAGATCTCGCGCGGTCTGCCCGGCTCGCTTATGTACTGGGTTATATCCGCGTCGATGGAGCTTATCCTGGCGTGCTCGCGCGCCACCGCGCGAAACAGCGCGGTGGCCTCGTCCGCCGAGGCGGACGGCGGCGGCGCAAAGAGCGCCGCGAGCGCGAGCACGGAGCGGAATGTTGTTAGATGGCGCATGGTTCGGGTCCGGTTGTACTCCGAGTCCGCATGGTAGCGCAACCGTTTTTTCGGGCGGGGGGGCTTAATGGGGCATGCCTCTTCTCTGTCCGGGGGAGGCCGCAAGGGGTTCTTGTACTCCTACCCCCCCTTAGTGGGGTTGACTAAAAACAAGCACCCCACACAGGGGAGTACCCTGCTTGCGGAAGGATGATAAGCAGTCGAAAGGAAAACAGTCGAAAGTCACAAGTCGAAAGTTGAAAGTTTGTGGGAAGGTGTTTTAGGGTTACGATTTAGAACTAGTTCTCTCATAAGACTCCCCCTCTCCTTTTTTTCCAATCTTAATGGGAGAGGGGGCCAGGGGGTGAGGGCGGTAAGCTTCCTTTACCGCCTATTTAGAAAATAATAAAACCTCAAGCCCTATATGAACGCTCATCTATTAAGCAGCGGCACAGGATGTGCCGCGGGCGAGGTCGGCCACTGTGCCGTCCTGGCGCGACCGACACTCCCGACATCCTGTCGGTCGGATATTCCACGATGGACCTTCCGCAGCCCTGGAGCAAGTAGAAGGAAAAGCCGACAAGAGAAGCCAAGCGGCGCCTGAGCGGGGCTTCCTTTGGTTACTTTCGCCCCACGAAAGTAACGAAGGCCGTTATATCTTTCACCGACTGAAGAGAGGGACTCCCAAAAAGTAACTTTTGGACAGCCCCAAGATTTATCGTCTCCACTTCTCAGGGGGGAAGATATCGCGCCCTCAATTGCCAGGGGGGAAGATGTTTCCTCTGGCCTTCCTTGCAAGAAGGAAAGGTTTATCATCCGCCTGAAGCTCGTTATCCGATACCCCTCCCCTGTCAAGTGGAGGCCGGGAGATCGAGAGAAGTGCCTCTCTCCTATCCTCCCGCCATTAGCGAGACGACCGTTACGGCATCGCCCTCGAAGAGCCGCGCTCCGCGGACGCGTCGTCTGCCGTTTACGAGGAAGGCCGGGGAGTATTCCGTATCGATTCCCAAAACCGATTCGAGCTCGGCGACAGTGGAGCCTTCAGGCATTTTTAGAAGGCGTTCTCCGACAACGCGCCTTAACGCCCCTACGCCGCGCACCCGAACGCTTATTATTTCCCCTGCCACGCGAGCCCGCCCTCGTCCCCAAGGCCCAGCTCGCCGAGCCGCTCCATGCGCGCGATTCCCTCCTCGGGGTCCATGTCCATGATAGCATAAAAGCGCTCCAGCATTGAATCGAATTCCACGGGTATCCCCGCCGGCTCCCCGTCGCGGGCGGGCTCGCGCATGCGTTCGGTTATCGAATCGTCCGAGGCGCGAAGGCCGAGGCGATGGTTTATGAGCCGCTTTAGATGAAATATCCGGTAGCCGGCGTCCACCAGCGTTTCCGGAGTATAACCGAAGCCGGTCGCCGCGTTTAGAAGCTCGACGATCTCCAAAAAGCTTAGCGAGCGGTCGGCGTACTGACAGAGACATGCGCTGTTCTCTATCGCGCCTATGGCCGTGGCGAGCGCCATGGTCTCCGGCTTCCCCTCGTCGGTAAGGGCCTCGAGGTCGAACTCGAATCCTATTTCGGGATAGTTGCAGGCTCCTGTCTCCATAAAATGCATGGCCGTTGCCACATGGCAGGCCCCTCGAGGGCTTACGGCATAGGCGAGCGCGTGGCCATGCCCGCCGCCGCGCGGATCGTGCATCGGCGCCTCCAGCCCCTTGCTCTGCACGGTGTAGGCGATGGAGCCGCGGCCCGTCTTTTCGGCGGCCGCGCGGCTTCCCATAGAAAGAAGTGAACCCAGCTTGCCGCTTCGGGCCGCCATGGCCGGAAGTACGGCGTCGATCACGGTGCTCATGTCCCCCCATTCAAGCCCGATGCCGCCTGTGTCGCTTTCGGACAGATCGCCCCGCTCGAAGGCCTCCATGGCCCATGCGATTGTCGCCCCGGCCGATATTGTGTCCATGCCGAGGTCGTTGCATACTCTGCCCGCCTTGCAGGCCGCCGCAAGGTCGGCCGAGCCCAAAAGGCTCCCAAAGGAGACCACCGTCTCATATTCCGGCCCGGGGCCCTCGGGTATGGCAAAGGGCCCTTCATCCACCCTGACTATACGCTTGCAGGCAACGGCGCAGTATGCGCAGGTACCGGTCCGGGTGAGGAAGCGATCGGTAAGCGTGCTTCCTGTCAGGGCCTCCGCCATTTCCTCGGAGAAGTTGGAGGTCCAGTTTTTAATCGGCACATCCCCTGTATACATATGGCCCTCGAGGTTTCCGGGCGAACCGAAATCGCGAAGCACCTGCGACATGAGGTAGTCCCTTATCCTTGGGGTGAGCTTCCGCGCAAGCTCCTTCATGCGGGAGGGATCGGCGAGCGCCGAGTCTCCGGCATGCGGCTCAATCACGAGCGCCTTAAGCATTTTCGAGCCCATCACGGCGCCGAGTCCCGCGCGCCCGAACGCGTGGTGCGCCTCGTGCATGACGCACGCGAACGGCACCCCGTTCTCGCCCGCCGGTCCGATTACGAGCGTCCGGGTCCGCGGCCCGTAACGCACCCGCAGGGCCAGGGTCGTCTCCATAACCCCCATCCCCCAAAGGTCTTCCGCATCCATTATCGAGAGAGAACCGCCGGAGATGAGGAGCATGGAGGGCCGGGCAGCCTTCCCCGAGATGAGCAGCCCATCGTATCCGGCATAACGAAGCGCCGGAGCGAAGTATCCTCCGCACGAGGAGTCGGCAAAACTTCCCGTTAGCGGCGAGCGGGCGGCTGCCGAGAAGCGGCTGGCGCCCGATAGCTTCACGCCCGCGAGCGGGCCGTTCATGAAGATTAAAAGGGCTTCGGGCGAAAGCGCGTCCGCAGACATGTCCGCCATGTCGTTGAAGAGTTTGGCCGCGAGGCCGCTTCCGCCGATAAAAGAGCGATAGAGCTCTTCGGAGGGAAGGAGGTCCTCAACCCTTTCCTCCGAGAGATCGACCCTGACAATTTTACCGGTATTTCCGAACATGCCCGTCACGCCTATCATTCATTTCACGCACGCTCCCGTGCAAATCCGGCACGTCGGAGCGCCAGAACGCCGAATATGGCGGCAAGCACCCCAAGTGCGATATAGAGCGCGAAGGCCGCGTGGTAGCTTTGCGTCCAGTCGTGGATGTACCCCGAAAGAGGAACACCGATGGCGGAGCCAAGCGTGGTGAAGATGTTTAAAAAGCCGTAGATGACGCCGAAGTGCTTCTGCCCCAGACAGGCCGATGTCATGAGGGGAGGCAGCACCGTGCGCACGGATATGGCGAAGCCGAAGAGCACGTTGAAGGCCACGGCCACCCAGAAAGCCGCCGCGCCGTAAAGCAGACCGATCGAGACGGTCAGTCCGACGATGCACGCAATGAGGCTTTTCGTTAGCCCGATACGGTCGGCGAGCCCGCCCATGACGAGCTTCCCGGCCACCAGCACGGCCATGTGTAGCGACATGAGGGCCGCGGCCGTCGCGGGGCTTATGCCTACATCCGTAAGATAGGGCACTATGTGATGCAGAACGCCCATGTTCGCAACGGCGATGAAGAGTATCATTCCGGCCAGAAGCCAGAAGGCCGGCTTGCGAAGCGCCTCCCTGCCCGTAAACCCGGACGCCGCCGCCTCCTCGTGCGCGGTCCCGCCGGGTTTGGCGCCGTAGGGAACAAGGCCCTTGTCGGAGGGACGCACGCGCACCACCAATAGCGCCATAGGGATCGTGCAGATTCCCACGATGACGCCCAACACGAGATAGGCGCTCCCCCAACCGTGGTTCTCGATAAGCCAGTTGGAAAAGGGATTGAAGATAAAGCCGCCTATACCTGTGGCCGCGAATACGATGCCCATGGCGAGCCCGCGTTTCTCCTCGAACCAGTTGGTCACCATCATCGAAACGGGGATGATGTGCGTTCCGGCGCTTCCTATCCCTAAAAACACCGACAGGGTATAGAATTGAGAGAGCTTGGTGCACTGTGAGAAAAGAGCGAAGCTTACGGTCATGAGGGTGGTGCAGATGCCCATGACCAGGCGGATGTCGTAGCGCTCCAGGAGCTTGCCCATTATCGGCGCCATCACCATCATCGAGAGCGCCGCGATGGTAAAATAGAGCGCGAAGGAGCCGCGCGTGAAGCCGAGACTCTCGATGACGGGCTTGAAGAAGACGCCCATCGAGTTCATGATGATTCCTATGCCCGCAAGGTTGAGCAGAAATCCGGCGACTACGATCCACCAGGCATAATGAATACAGTCCTTTTGTGTAATGGCCAATCCTCTTACCTCCTGGGTTTTATTTATGTTTGCCGGGCTGCCGTGTAATCCAGCCCGGGGCTATATCCATCGGAACTCCGAATCCCTATTTCTTTTCGACAATGAGGTCCTCCCGGCCCATCTCCTGGAGGGCTATAGGGAACATATGAAAGGCCGGCTTGATGACGGGGAGAAGCTTAAGCATGGCCGTAACCTTCCCACCCTGCTTGATGATCCCCTTGGTGATTCCGGCTATCGGATTTTCCAGCCCGTGCCAGAAACGGTGCGAATGGTCCGCCGGCTGTTTGGACCACACGTCGGCCGCAAGCTCGCATGGACCCAGGTGGAAGCTGCCGTAATATCCCTCCTTCCGGGGCGGGTTTTTAAGATCGATGGTTATCTCGCAGTCCGGGTCGGTATAGATGAATTTGATGATGATGCCCGCCTTGGACATCTTGGTCCCGATCTTAGGGTCCTGAAGCACCCGGTCCAGAAAATAGCCGTATATCTTATACAGATCGTCCGCGTCCTTGTAGTACTGGCTCATTCGGTCCTCCTTGCAACAATGTATGGTCGGTACGGAAGGCCGCGATGCCGCGGCGCCTCCATATACCGTACGTTAAGGCTTTTGTACTCAACGTTCCGCGTCATCATGCGTTTTGCCCGGCTGCAGTGAGCAGTCAAGGAATCGTCCTTCGTAGACCGCGCCTACGAGCATCCGGTTCCCCCATGCGGCAGCGGCACTCGAGCCCGAGAGCTCCGATCCGTCGTTCTGGTATACCGTACTCACCTTATAACCGCCCTTTTCGAGCGGCCGAATGCGCACGACCTCCGAGGGCGAAAGCTCCGCCGGATCCTTGGAGTGCGCGACGAAAGAAAGGAGCTTCGCGTGACATCCGCCCCAGACGACGCCCCGCTCGTCCACGTCAAGGTTGTCGACTCCAGTACCGACAAACACCGTGTCTTTTTCGGTTAATTTGCCCGTACTAATATCGCGGTCGTATACGTGCACCTTCCGTCCGACAGTCGCCCCCACGTACAGAGTCGAGCCGTCCGGGCTTAATGCAATGCCGTTGGCGTAGGCTATTCCGCCGGCGGCCTTGTGGAATTCCCTGCCGTCGTAATAAAGCACGTAGGAAATCGGAAGCTGCAGGTAGTTTTCGAGCTTCTTGCCCCATACCGAGCTTGCACCATGATCGATGCTTATATAGAACTGTCGGGGCCCGACCGCCAGAATGTCGTTCGGGCTGGAGAGCTCCTTTCCGGAGATCGTCGCGCGGTGACGCAGAACCCCTCCGGCCAGGGCGAAGATCTCGACGGTACTCGAGCCTGTCGATTCGAAGAAGTGGCTGTCCATCCCCATGTTGATGGCGAAGAGAAGCTTCGTCCCGTCGGAGGCCGTGTATAGATGGATGCCATGTGGCGTGAAGACGCCCTTAAAATCGGTCCGCACTTTGACCGGCTTCGCTCCAGGCGCGGTAAGGGAATAGGAGATGATTCCGGCGTTATGCGCGCCTCCCTCCATGGCCGCCCTGCGGTCGGTATAGGAGATATACGCCGTCCCGGTTTCCCGGTCTATTACCACGTCCTCCGGGCCCGGAAAACCGGGCACCGGCGCGCATTTATACAGCGACACCGGCCGGATGGACTTAAACTGCCCCGCGTTCCACAGCGTCTTGACGGCGAAAAGTCCAATGAGCAACACAACAACAAGGATGAAAAGCATCGCCCTGTTTTTCGCTTTCATCATCCTCCCCCTTTAGGTTTTTACGGGCGGGCACGCCTGACCTTATCTACGCTGATCGAACCGCCGCCCGAAGATCATGCCCGCCACGCCTATTTTTAACATCTGCAAAGTTCCGCCGGCCACGCCCCATGCCTTGGCGTCGCGATACATGCGTTCGACCGGGAACTCGCTGCTGTAGCCGTACCCGCCGAAGACCTGCATGGCCTTGTCGGTCACTTCCACCACCATCTCGTTGGCGTACGCCTTGGCCATCGAAGCCTCGTAGATGGACGGCAGACCCTGCCCCGCGCCGCTCGCCGCCCTGTAAACGAGCAACCGCGCCGCGTCGAGCTTCGTCGCCATGTCCACAACCAGGAACTGTACCGCCTGAAACTCGCAGATGAGCTTTCCGAATGCGTTCCGTTCCATTGCATATGCCTTCGCCGCGTCGAGCGCTCCGCCCGCGACACCCAGACACATGGCGGCGTTTCCGCAGCGCTCAATATCGAAGGTCCACATGAGCTTACCGAAATCTCCGGGAGGAACGATCAGGTTCTTCTTCGGGACCCGCACATCGTCAAAAAAGAGGTCGCATGAGGGCATTCCGTGCAGGCCCATATAGCGCTCCTGCTTTCCGAAGCTGAAACCCGGCATCCCCTTCTCCACCAATAGCCCTCCTATGGCCTTATAGCCCTTGGATTCGCCGAAACGCGTGTAGACCATATAATGGCTGGCGTGCCCGCCCCCGGTTATAAAAGACTTTCTTCCATTCAGGATATACGAATCGCCGTCCTCCACCGCCCTGGTGCCGAGAGATGTGAGGTCGGAACCCACCTCGGGCTCGGTCATGCACACGGAAACGCTCATTTCACCGGCGCAAACCCCGGGAATCAGCCTTTTCTTGTGCTCCTCCGAGCCGAAGAGGTCGATCACCCGGACCGGGCCCACGTTCGACTCGAACACAGGGGCGGCTATCATGGGGCTGAATTTGGCAAGCTCCTCAATCGCTAAAATCGCGTTTATGGCGGGTTGCCCGCCTCCGCCGTACTCGGAGGAAAGGGTCATCCCTAAAAGCCCCATCTCCGCAAAACGGCCCACCAGCTCGAATGGAAACTCGCAGGTCTCGTCGATCCGTTTGGCAAGCTCCTTGAAATTTTCGCGCTCCCCCATCGTGCGGAGCGTTTCTACCAGCATCTTCTGTTCTTCGCTTAACGTGAAATCCATGCCGTCTCCTGTCTCTGCCCTTATGTTAAAGAACCTTATAAGACCGCCGGACGGGCGAAAGGCCTACGCTCTCCGTTATCGGACCCCAGGCTTTCCCATGCCGGTCGGCCGGCCCGTTAAAAACTATATAATGCTCGCGAGTTCGCTTACATCACGAAGCTTCTCCAATTCCATCACCATTCCGATGATCTTTTCCAGCCTTTCGGGCTTGCGCCCTCCGGCAAAGCGGGAGAGTTTTTCGGCAAGATCGTCCGCCTCCATCGGATCACGCGGATCCCCCTTGGGAATGTCGGTCTGCCAGACCAGCTCTCGCCCATCTTTAAGGGATATCTCCACCCGGCTCGAGGTCTTTTCCGGATAGGCCTTGTTTAGCTCCTCGTCCAGCTTGACCGAAACGCGTTTTGTCAAATCTATCACCGCGCTGTCGGCGATCCTCCGTTCGGTGAGCTGTCCCGGGCCCAGGTCGCCGTCCAGTATGCATGCGGCGACGACGTAAGGCAGGGAAAACTGGGCCGATACGAAGCTCCCGCCGTCCGGCACCCCCTTGCCTACCGCAAGCTCGGCCACTCCATAGGTATGAACCGCGATCGATTCGATTTCGCCCGCCCCGAATCCATGTTCTCGTATCAGCTTAAGGGTCGCCTGGGCCGCGCCGTGGGTGTGCCTGCAAGCGCTGTAGGGCTTGAAATATATGTCCATGATTGAATAGTGTTCTCCCAGTCCGTCGCTCAGTTTGTCCAGATTCGGATCGGCCCTCGAGGTTATCTGGGTAAAGCCGCCCTTCAAGGCCGAGCCCTCCAGCACCTCGGGGCATCCCGTAATCCCCTTCGAGGCGAGGCCCGCAGCCATTATTCCCGCGCTTGCGGCCTGGCCGCCCTGCACGATCTTTATCGTATATCCGCCCATTAGCTGCTCGGCCATAGAGAGCGGAAGCACATAGCCCGCGTTCCCAATCGCGTTCAGCATGCCCTCTTCATTCAGCCCCATGAGCTTCGCGGCGGCCGCCGCTGCGCCGAAGGTGCCGCATGTTCCGGTCGGCAGAAAGCCCGACAGGGTGTGCCATGGATGCATGGCCGCCGCTGGACGGTCGGCCGCCTCGTATCCGGCCACCACGGCCTCTATGAGCGCCCTGCCGCCGAGCTTTAGCTTCTCGGCCAGGGCAATAGCCACCGGCAGCACCGCCGACACCGGATGGTTCCCTCCGAAACGAAGGCCGTCCTGGGCCTCTATGGCCTCGGCCGTCGTGCCGTTGACGAAGGCCGCGTTTTGTAAACCGGTTTTGAATCCGCAGCCAAGCGCCGTCGCGGCCTTCGGACCGTCGAGCGATTTGACGTACTCCACCACGGCCTTAACGGCATCGAGCTCGAGCGAGCCGTAGATGTTCGAGATATAGTCAAGAACACAGAGCTTGGCCTTCTCCACCACCTCGCCCGGCAGCGAATCGAACGAAAGCTTCGAACAGAAATGTGCAAGTTTTCTTGTGTGATCCATATCCACCTCCCTGTTAGGCCGTTTGTATGTATACCGTTAAGAGACCGGGTTTCCACAAGTGTGTTATTTCCCATCCGCCGGAGGCGGGCCGAAGGCCTTCCTCCGGAGAACACGAGCATATCAGACGTATCCGCGTTTCTCGTATATCTTTATCATCCTGAACGGATCAAGCACCTCGCGAAGGGCCCTAAGCTCCTCCGCGCGCGGAGGTTCGGTCTCGCGGACATCGTCGGCCACGTTTAGCTTCCACGGCGTAAGCTTCACCACCTCGTCGACGGAGGTGTCAGGGTGATAGCTCGCCAAATACGCCTCCTTGGTCGATTCATCGAAGCGCAATACGGCCTTGTTGGTGATGATGACCTTCGGCCCGGACCCCTGGGGAAGACCCCACCTCTCTCGCGCGCCGGGGCCGTCGAGATACCCGGGCGTGGTGATGAAATCTACCCGCTCGGCAAGGCTCCGCTTGTCGTGCAACGCGATGATGAGCACATGCCTCGCCAGAGCGCCTATGGGGTTGGCCCCGCCCGAGCCGGGAAGTCGGCTTTGGGGACTGTCGTAATCGCCGATCGCCGTGGTGTTGATGTTTCCGAACTTGTCGACCTGGCTTCCAGAAAGAAAGCCCACGTCGACCCAGCCGCCCTGGAGGAACATGCCCATCACCTCCACCAGGCCGCCGATCATGGCCGCTCCCGGGTTAAGGCAGGGGTCTCCCACGGAAAGGGCCGGGCGCGCGGGGCGCGCGTCGTACACACCGGACTCCTGTAGCATGGTCGCACCGGGCGCGTGGGTATGCTTGGCGATGTTGGCCGACATCGTGGGAAATCCGGTCCCCACGATGACGATATCGCCATCGGCGATCTCCCGCGCGCCGCAGCAGGCCATTAGTTCCGGTTTGATGTAGTCGTCTGGATGAACGCTCATGCCCTGTCCCCCCTCAATACGCATAGCTTACGGGATACCCGTAGTCGAATTTGGCCTGGAGCTTTTTATACTGCGGATAACCGAATGTCTGGATATACTTCTGCGTGTATTCGGCGCGATCTTTAACGCCGAACACCCATTCGTCCAAAAAGGCCTGAAACCCCTCCACGGTGTTCGAGGCCTGCTGATAGGTGTAGCCGAACGAAAAGTCCACGTCATAGAAACCCGGCGTGTAGCCCGGGTGCGCGCCGAAGGGCTCCTCGGTAACGGCCGCCACCTTGAATGCCGGAACTATGGTGCGCGACGGGTCCTTGCCGATCGTCTCACGGCTAACAATCCTCTCGCACGAAACGATCACCTTTTTCGCGGCGTTCGCGCCCCATTTGCAGTCCCCGCCTATTCCCCACATCTGGGCATTGCCGTCCTCGTCCGCCTGTTGCACGTGTATGATCGCCGTATCCGGATTGAGCGCCGGCGCAAGCATTACCGGGCTCCCGTCGAAGGGCGAATCCATCATTTTATATTTATTCTCCCCCATAAAGGCCTTCACCTTCATGAGGTCCGTCCCTACCATGTCCTTTACAGGGACAAAGGGCATCCCCATGGCGCCGGCCATCAGCATGAGCGGAAGCGACAGGTTGGTGTACTCCTCCAGCTCGATTTTATGCGGAATGCCCTTTTCGAGCGATCGCCTGTAACAGCGCGCAAGCCCATAGAGGCCGAGGGAAATGAATGTGGCTATGAAGCGTTTGACGCATCCCGCGCCTATCAGCATGTCGAAGTCGTCCGCAGCGTTGCTCCGGGTAATCGTGAGGCCCCGTTTTTTCTGGCGGATGATCTCGTGGACCGCCGCAAACGGCGGGCGGCATATATAGCCCCCAATGAAAAGAAAGTCCCCGTCATTTACAAAGCGCTGGACCGCCTCGGACGTACTCATCACCTTGCTCATGCGCCCCTCCAAGTATTCACTGCGATGACGGCGCCGGGACGACGCCCACTTGTACGGTTACAACTCGAACTCCGTGCGGCTTATTATCTCCTCCTGTGCAAGCTCGGAAAGCCCCGTAAACTCCGCCGAGTATCCGCTCACGCGAACCACCAGGTCGCGGTATTTTTCGGGCTCGCGCTGAGCTGCGCGAAGAATCTCGCTGTCGAGCATATTGAACTGGACCTGTACGCCGCCCTTCGAGAAATACGCGCGGATCAGTGAAGCTAAGTTCTCGTTCGATATTTTCTTTCCCTGGAAGCGCATATTCAGATTTATTCCATTATACGCTTTATACAGTGGAAGCTTGGTCACCGAGTTCATCAGGGCCGTCGGTCCGGAAACGGCGTTCCCCGTGGTCGGCGTGATGCCGTTGCCCAGTACGTCGCCGGCGAATCGCCCGTCCGGCGTGGCGCCGGTGAAGGCTCCGAAGCTTATATGAAAGCCCACCGAGAAAATTCCCGGCCAGAACCTGCCTCCGCGGAAGTTGGGATGTCCGGTTACGATGTCGCAGTAATGCTCCATCACTCTGGCCGCCATCGCGTCGACCTCATCGTAGTCGTTTCCATACTTCGGGATTCGGCGCAGAAAGTAGGCCCGCTTGTCCTCCTCGTCCTGCCAGTCGTCGGAGAGCCAGGACGCAAGCTCGCTTATCGAGAACCGCTTCTCTTCGAACACCGCGGTTTTGACCGCATAGAGGCTGTCCACGACGTTCGCAAAGCCCATCATCTGCACCCCCGTGGAGTTGTACACGGCGCCGCCTCCCGTGAGGTCCAACCCCTTCTCCATGCAACCGTCGATCATCGCCGAGGCGAACGGCGACGGCACCAGGCCTGCGATGCTGCCGTCGAGGATCTCCATGCCGCGCGTCATCTGTTTTATGAAATGGCGCATCTGCGCGTCGTAGGCCTTCCATACATCGTCGAACGACGTGAAATCCGATGGCTCGCCCGTCTCTATTCCGGTGCGATACCCGAAGACGTTGTCGATGCCGTTGGAAAGGGCGAGCTCTACGCACTTGATGCCGTTGAACTGCACGGCGAAGGTCGAACCAAAGCTCTTGCCCTGCGCGTTGGCCTCCAGGCAGCCCACTACGCCGTAATCGCGAGCGTCTTCGATGGAGTGCCCCGCGTCGACGAGCGAACGCACGACCGCCTCGTCGTTGAAGAAGTGCATGAGCACCCCGTCGCGCGCGTACTCGACCGCCCTGTCGAAGAATTCAGCCGGCGATTTTTTACACAGGCGAACGCCGAAATTGGGTTGAACGGTCCGGACGTCCGCGTACGCGTCGAGTCCGATATAGCTAAGCTCGTTCGTAGCGTCTTCGCCGTCGGGGCCCATGCCGCCCACGGTGACGTTCTGTGTGGTCTTGCCCTCCGTGCCCTCACCGCCGGGAATAAAGACCTCTTCGAGCACGTTCCAGATTTCGTTGGTCTTGATGAAGAGAAGGGACAAAAGCTCACGCGCCCTTTCGGGGGTGATGCGCCCCGCGTCCAGGTCGGCTTTGTAATAGGGGTAGAGCACCTGGTCTATTCGCCCGAGCGAAATGGAATTGCCGCCCGATTCTATCTGCGAGATCAGATGGACGAAGTATACCGACTGCACCGCCTCGTGGAAAGTCCCGGCCGGATGCTCGGGCATGCGTTCACAGACACGAGCTATCTCCCGAAGCTCGGCGGCGCGACAGGGGTCGCGCTCCTTTTTGGCCATAGCGGCGGCCGCCTTAGCGTAACGCCGGGCAAAAGAGACCGAGGCGTTCAACGAGCGTATCACCGCATCGTAAAAAATCCCCTTTTCGCCCTTCCGCTCGGAGTCCGAAAGACGATCCATGGCGGCCCTGGCGTCGGCTATAACTCCCGTAAGCCCCTTCGAAAGGACCCTCGAATGGTTCATGGTGAAATGCCCGATCCCATAGGTTATCTCGAGCATCATCGTGAAGATGTACTTGTCCATATCCGCGGAAACGTCCTCCGGCAGGAGCTCCTCCAGACGATTCTCCACCGTCCTGCCCTGCCAGAAGGGAAGAATCTCCTCCGCAAGCTCCCTCTTTTCCTCGGCCGTGATGAGCGCACGCTGAAGGATGCGAATGTCGAAGTTCTCCAGGTCCCCTTCGATCCATCTCGACTTGTTCTCGGGGAAAAGCGGCGCCCCCTTGAGCTTGGAGGTGCGACATCCGACGATGAGCTCGTCCTCCCGGATGATGACGCTTATATTGTTTAAAATGTGCTCGAGCGCGAGGCTCATGCGTGTAAGCTGATGCTTCTCCCAGTGGAGCTTCATCGATTCGGTGAGATATCGCGCGCGTTCGGCGCAGACCTCCTGGTGCGCGTCGACTATCCGCCGGCGGAGCCGTTCCACCCGGGATGGGAGCGTTGAAATATCGGCGGCAGGCTGCGTATTCATTCAGGCCTCCTTTTTGTCGATGGTGATGCACACAGGCCGGCGGGATCGGTTCTCCATGTCGGCAAGGGCCTGTCCTTACAGATACAATAAGGCGGTTATTACGGAAAAGCGACTTTTTATACCTTTATATCCATGTGATTCACCAGTATGGCGTCCTTTATCCTTGCGGGGAGATAGTTGTTGAGCCACAGGAAAAAACTGCTCATAAAATCGACCTGGTTGAAGAGGGCCGGTTTTTCGGCCTTCAACACTTTGAGTATCTTTTTCGCCGCGGCCTCCGGCGTGGGAGCGCTCTTTATCAGCTCGTCGTCCCGATCGATAAAACGGCGCGCCCGTTCGCGATAGGGCGAGCCCTCGGGAGGCAGAACATGTATCTTCGCGGCGAAGGTGGTGGAGACCTGCGCCGGCTCGATGAGCGCCACGCGAATGCCGAACGGCTCCACCTCATAGCGTAGCGAACACATGAGCCCGGTGATGGCGAACTTGCTCGCCGAATAGATCGATTCGAAGGGAAAGGGAATGCGCCCCACCAGCGACGACATGGCGATGAGCTTTCCCCTGCGCCGCTCCCTCATGGAGGGGAGGAAGGCCTGGAATATGGCCGAGGCGCCGATCACGTTGATCTCTAAGCACCTGAGCGCCTTTTCAAGATCGGCCTCCTCGAAGGGGCTGAAAAAACCTATGCCCACGTTGGAGAGCACCGTGTCCACCCGATTGAAACGCTCGAGCACACGGTTGCGGAAACGCAGGACCCCTTTACGGTCGGTTATGTCGAGCGCCTCAAGATAATGGTCTCCGCCTATCGCGGAGAGCTCCTTTTCAAGCGACGCGACCCCTTTCTTGTCGACGTCGAATCCGGCCACGCTATCCCCCGATGCGGCGAGCATCTTCGCCACCTCGCGCCCCATTCCGTCCCCAAGCCCCGTTATAACCACCACCTGTTTCATCGCCGACCCTCCTTTTTCCCACCGCTTTGTTTATTCGACATACCGTACATACCACAGACGACATCCCCGCCTAAGCGGGGCAGGCAAAAACGATCATAATGCGTTATTTCCGCGCGCGGTACCAGTCTCCCATCTGTTTCATGGACTCCCTGAAATCGGGATAGAGCATCGCGTAGCCCGCGGCCTTCAGTTTCGAGTTATCGACCACGTAATCATGGTACAGGTATTTTACGGCGTCGTATTCGAGATCGGGAATGCGCCCCTTCCGTGCGGCCTTCGCCCCGTCTATTTTGGCCGCGAGCTTTACGAGCCATAGCGGCAGGTGCAGGCCGGGCATCTTCATGCCAAAGGCCTTCGCCGCCAGCCCAAGCGCCTCCTCTATCGAGGGATTGTAGTCCTCGGCGATGTTGTAGGCCTGTCCCACGGCCGAATCCAGATACGACAGGTGGTCCACCGCGCCCGCCACGTCCTCGGCGCGGATGTTCGAGAGGAGCTGCCTCCCGTTTCCCGGGATTGCGCTTATGTCCGTTGGCCGGGAAAAGGCCTTGCCCGCGCCGTCGTTGCAGCGAGGCCCGTACACGGTGCAAGGCCTCGTGATGATTGCCGGAAGCCCCTCCTTTATCCTGCCCCACACCACGTCCTCGCCGTCTCGCTTGCTGCGCCCGTAGGAATCGGCCGGCTCGCGCGGACCGTCCTCTTTGAACGGCGTCCCCTTGTAATAGCCATAGACGCTTGTGGAGCCGACATGAACGTAGCGCTTTACGCCATGCTCATGGGCAAGGGCGGTTATACGCTCGACCCCCAGAACGTTTGTCGGATAAAGCTTTTCATACGGAGTGGAAAAGTTGCAGATGGCGCCAAGATGAAAGATTCGGTCCACGCCCCCCTTGAAGAGAGGGGGCAGGGTTTCGGGCTTCGTTAGATCGGCGGGAACGTATTCCACTCCAAGCCTGTCGAAGAAGGATGTATCCTTGCGGGGACGCGCCGTTGCACGCACGCGGACCCCCTTTTTCGCCAGGTACTCCACCAGGTGGCTTCCCATAAAACCGGCAGCGCCGGTTACAAGCGTTATTCCGTTGAACTCCATGAGGACCTCTCGGATTGAACTATTGCGGCATTACTTCCCATCTCCTTTGACACGGCCGTGGCCTTATCCGGGCGGAGGACCGACCTCCCGCATTATCTCCGCCGGCAAGAAGGCGGATGGCACGGCGCACGCCGGGCGGGTTTTGGCTCCATTCCGGCAGCATCCCTAATAGGGCCGTCACCTTGCCGTAAGGGCCGCCGATTCATTCTCTATCTCTTCGCGTACACGTCGCAGCCACGCCAGATACATCTCGTTGAAGCCGACGCCGAGTTCCGCGAGCATGCGCACGTATACCCCCTGCCTGCGCCAGCGCGCCTGGTTGCGCTCGCGGCGCTCGAGCTGCTCTTCGTACAGCTTGATCTGATCGTCGATGATCGAGAGCGCACGATCCGGCTCTCCGAAACCGAAGAAGGCAAAGCGCAGCAAAAAGGGATCGCGCAGCAGCATCGCGCGTTCCGGGGACTCGGCGAGCCAGCGCGCAAACTCCTCGCGCCCCTTCTCGGTGATGGAATAGCTCTTTTTGTGCGGCCCTCCATCCTCGGATGGAACCAGTTCGCCCATGGAGATAAGACCTCCATCCTCGAGATCCCGCAGGTTGGGATAGATCTGACCGAAGTTGATCGACCACATGTGGCCAAAATTTTTTTCGATGTGCTCCTTTATACGGTAGCCGTGCATATCGGTGTAATGCAAAAGCCCCAGGATGGCGTATTTTATCGACAACTCGTACCTCTCGCTTATGGCGCATGGTGAGCCTGAAGACTCATAAATTGATCAATTCAACCCGTCATTGAATGTGGCACTATATATAATCTATATATATAGTATATATATAGTGTCAAGCTAAAAAAATAGCGACCAATAAAAATAATAGGTGTGATTAAAGGGCTTATTCCCCATCCGAAACGCCGGGGATGCTTTTATTTCTATTCTAGTTCTTTCATTTGACATTTTATCAAATCCATGCATTCACTTTTAGGCCGGAGCGCCCATGGCGGCCATTCCTATTGGAGAGATTATCAATGCCCCGCGGTGAAATCCTTATCATCAAGTCCCCATCCCCCCATAGTGACCAGCTCGGGTCCCTGCTTACCGAACACGGATATCGAGTCACACAACGAGCGTTCGGGCCGGCGGCCGACGCCGCTTCCGCAGCGAGTTACGATCTGGTCATCTATCATCTGGACGATTCCATCGCCGGCAAGTGCGCTCCTGAGGATCTTAACCCCGGAGTTGATACCCCGAGCCTGACAATAGTTCCGGCCGCGGCCGATTACGAATACCTTCTGGGCTGCATTAAATGCGGAATGAGGCACTTTCTAAATTTTCCCTACGGCAGGCGTTCTCTCTTGAGGCGTATCGAAAGCATCATTGAATCCGGAAAAGAGGCTGCTCCCTCGGATGGGGGATCGTTCCGGCTTGTGCTGCCGTATGGGGAAGGCTTCGAGACAATCGAGATGGGACCGCGGCAACTGGCCGACTTTATCGTTTCATCGCTCGAAAACAACATTCATCGGACAAAGATGCTTCGCAGATCGTACGGATCGCGCAGACTGGTTGGCGAAGCCCCCGATTGCCGGGAAAGCGACGGGGAGCGACCCGCGGGCGCCCACCCCAATACCAGGCTGGAACAGGACCTGCTGGATGCAATCGAGCGCGACGAGTTCGAGATGTATTATCAACCCATCGTCGACATGAACTCCGGGGCGATCATGGGATTCGAGTCTCTCATTAGATGGAGGCATCCCGAACGCGGGTTTGTTCCACCATCGGAGTTCATCCCCTTCGCGGAGGAATCAGCCCTCATTCTCCCGCTTGGATTCATAGCGATCGAAAAGGCCTGCAGGCAGCTTAAGGAATGGATCGACGCCGATGCCGGCCCTTTAAGCGTATCCATCAACCTCTCCGCCGTGCAGTTCATCCACCCGGAGCTCGCCGAACAGATCGCCGATATAGTCCGTAAAAACGGCCTGCCTCACGAGCTCGTACGCTTCGAAATAACCGAGAGCGCGCTTATGAACGACATGGATTCGGCCAACATGATGCTTTTAAAACTCAAGTCCATGAACTTCCGTCTGTACATGGACGATTTCGGCACCGGCTATTCCTCGTTGAGCTACCTCCGACATTTCCCAATGGACGTCATTAAAATCGATCAATCGTTCATAAAATGGATGGGAGTGGACGATGAAAGCCATGTCATAGCGAAGACCATCGTGGACCTGGCGCACAACCTCGGAAAGCTCGTCGTTGCCGAGGGAATCGAGACCGACGAGCATCTTGCCATGCTCCGAGAGATGCGCTGCGACTACGGGCAGGGCTACCTTTTCTCGCCGCCGATTGGCGCCGGAGAGGCCCGGGCACTCCTTGTAAAAAGGCCGCGCTGGTAACCCCCGGCTCTGTTTCCCATTATTAAGAAAGCCAGATAGATCATGCACTGTTCCGAGGAACTCCAGACCGCCGGAAACTCTCCAACTCATCCCCCCAGCCCCCTTCTCTTCGGAGAAAAGAAGGGGGAGTTTCGGCATCAGGCTCACTGAACATATCCGATATACAACAGGCAATAGCTAATCCAGCTAAATTAGCCAGGATGTACCTCTGATATTTTTTTTCCGCCCGTTCTTATCGGACGTAAATGTATATCATCGGCCGGAGGCTCGTTAGCCGACACCCCTTCCCCTGTGAAGGGGTGTCCGGGAGAGGATCAGGCCGGCACGCCTCCGGCCGGAGGTTGCTGCTGCTGAGGATGACGCTTGCGCGGGCCTCGGGGACGGCGGCGCTTTTTAGGCTTTGGGGTGCCACCGGCATCTTCGGCTTTCGCTTCCGGGCGGGCGGCTTTCTCCGGTCTTTCCCGCCTGTCGGAGGCCGGTGGACGAACGGCCGAAGAGCGGGCTTCGGCAGGCTGAGAAACCTTTTTCCAATATGCGAGCTGCTCGGCGTGACGTCCCGTGGCCTCCACCAGGATTTCAAAAAAGAGTATGGCATGCGGAAAGTATATGTTCCCGGAGAATTTCTTCTCGAATCTTTTCCAGTTTTTTCCGCCGCCCGGCTGCATGAGGACCATCTGGCGCGCGGCGGTGTTGCATATATTGTCCCACTTCATTCGCGGAAGGCGCATCCTTTGCGCCAGCTCGCCGAAACGCTCCTTGAGTATGATGTATGACTCCTGAAAGGACTGCCTGCCGCCCGTTGCGCCGGTCGCCTCGACGAAGAGGTCATAGAGAAGCGCCGTAACCAGCACCGAAACAGGAAGCTCCTCGCCCTTCATTCGGCGTCGGTCCACAACCGTTAGGCGCGCAAACAGGGCATCATGGTAGCGCCCGGGCGCAAGCTCGGGCAGCCACTCGGCCATGAGGCCGAAGTGGATGAGATTGCGCATGGTGCCTTCCGAGGCGCCGCAGCGGAGTATTTTTAAAAGCTCCTCGCGCAGCCGCTGATCGTTCGCCTCCTTTATTCTGTGCGAACACATGCGCGCTGCCTTGAGGTCGCGCGCCGAGGGCTTAAAGCCGAGCTGGGCGCAAAAGCGCGCCGCGCGGATGATACGCACCGGATCATCCGCGAACCGCCTGGCCGGGTCACCGATAGAGCGCAACAGCCTCTTTTCGAGATCGCGGAGTCCCCCCGTATAATCGACCACCGACGAGTCCGCGCTGTTGAAATAAAGGGAGTTGATCGTGAAGTCGCGCCTCTGGGCGTCCTCCTCGATAGAGCCGAACACGTTGTTCGCGGCGTAGCGCCCGCCATCCTTCAGCTCGTCCGGGTCGACCGCCGCTCGGAAGGTCGCCACCTCTACGAAACGATCTCGGCTTATATAAACATGGGCCAGCCGGAAGCGCCTCCCTATGAGAAAGCAGCGCCGGAAGAGCTGTTTAACCTGCCTTGGCCGGGCGTCGGTGGCTATGTCGAAGTCCTTGGGCTTTTTACCCAGCAGGAGGTCCCTAACGCACCCGCCGACAAGGTATGCCTTATAGCCGCCGCGTCGAAGCCGGGCCATTATCTCGAGAACCTCGGGCTCAATCGAACCACGCGACATTGCGTGCTTGTCGTCCGGCAGAATGATGGGATATTTTTTACGGAAGATGGACAGGGCAGAGATCATAGGGCATGCCAGGATCATTTATACTTTGTCTCGGCATTGTGAAGAAAGCGGTTAAATTTGTCAATCTTAGATTTTTGGGTGGGGGAATCCGCCCTGGCGGGCGAATCCCCTCAGCCTCCGGCAGCGAGAAAACGTGTTGCTGTCGGAAAGAATTAAGGCTTTAATCTTCCGCAAAAAGTATCCTGTATAGAAGCCCCCTTCATCGAAGGGGGAACGGCGGAGCCGGGGGGATTCGATCAGCATCATGCGGAGCCAGAGGGAGGCCGCTTCTGTTCAGCCCTTCACTCCCCTCCAAACCATCGCTCGAGCATTGGCCTGTACCACGATCCCAGCCTCGGCCCGTTTATATAGCCGCAGTGCCCGCCGTAGCGCTGCATGAGCACTCGGCTATACTCGTTCGTTCGGACCGCTTTAAAATCCGCCGACGGCACCACCGGATCGTCCGCGGACATCAGCACCGTTAGCGGCGCTCCCGCCCGATCGATATAGCCGGAGGTTAGAGTGTAATGGGCGAAGTAATCGGCGGCGTCGGCATAATCGGAATTTCGTCTGAGCAGGGCCTCCGTTATCTCCATGCAACTACCTAACTTAAGCTCCTCGCGGAAGTCCCACAGCTTCGGAAATAGTTCCTGTTTCTTACGAAGGGAACGTTTCCATTTTCTTACAAAATAGGCGCGGACAAGCGGGTTGCGGTCTATGGCCTTTGTGCTCGCCATTGGGTCGAGCGGCGGGTTTATGGCCACAATATGCCGAAGGCCGGCCACAGGTTTCTCCGCGCAGCGCGCAGCGATTCGGACGGCGAAGCTACCGCCAAGGGAAAAGCCCACCAGAAACGAGCGCTCTGACAGGCCGGCGGCGTAACGCACGGCCGCGAAATTCTCTTCCAGAAGAGTGCCGAGAAAAAGGCCCTCGTTGAGATGATGGCTCTCGCCGTGGTCGCGGTAGTTCAGCCGGAACATATCGTAGCCGCGGGCGTAGAGGTATTCCGCGGTGTTGATGACGTATGCCGAGCGGGAGCTGCCCTCCCATCCATGCAGAATGATGACAATGCCCTTCGCGTCTCCGCTGCGCCGGCGCGACAGGAAGCCCTGCAGGCGCACACCCTCCCCCGCGTCCACTATGATCTCCTCCTCCACCGCCTCGACCGCCGTAAAGCGCGGATTCCGCATGGAGCTGGAATTCAGCACCGTCTGTAAAATGGCTGGCCTTAAATACCACGGCGGCCTGAATTCGCTTTCGACCATGGGTTCCACCGGTCTCCCTTTCCCTTCAGCATGGAACTACATCGTCTGTTCCGGGTTCTTATTTGGGCTTCACCATCTCCGACATCTTTCCCACCCATTTGCCAAACTCGGCGCGCTCGTGGGCGTAGGAATTTTCAAGCGTTGCCCTGTCGCGGTATTCGATGAGTGATTTTACCGTCATCATCATGTCTCTGTTCACCGCGCATATCTGCCCGGCTATCTCCATGGCGCGCGGCATAAGCCTCTCTGCGGGCACCACCTCGTTTACCAGCCCGAAGCTTAACGCCTGTTCGGCGTTGATGTACTGGCAGGTCAGCGACATCTGCTTCGCCATGCGTCGCCCCACCGCCTGCTGAAGCAATTGGGTCATGCCCCAGCCCGGGTGTATGCCGACCTTAGCGTGCGTGTCGCCGAAGACGGCATTTTCGGAAGCGATCAGAAAATCGCAATTGAGCGCTATCTCGAAACCTCCGGTTATGGCGTGCCCGTTGATAGCGCCGATTACCGGTTTCTGGCATGCTCCTATAATGTCCGGATACTCCTTTCCATCGCCGCGCGGGTCGAACAGGTCCTCCTTCCCGAGTACGGAAAGGTCTATCCCCGTACAGAAGGACTTGCCGTTTCCCGTTATTATGGCTACCGTGATGGCGTCGTTACGCGCGACCTCGTCGATGGCGTCGTATAGCATGGCGAGAAGCTCCCGATTGAAGCAGTTGCGCTTCTCGGGGCGGTTGAGCGTGATGACTGCCGTTCCGTTTTCTACTTCGAACAATAAGGGTTTCTCCATGGTCTCCTCCTGTTTATACACGGACATCCGATTTTCTGAATCGCATGTGTACATGGGCAAAAAACGAGTCCCGTGTCGCGGACCGCGCATTAAGCCAAACTGAAAGCGCCGCGCCTGTATGCCAACCGGCTCCGCTCCTGAACCCGGACAACTCTACAAAGCCATAAAGGATAAAGCGAGATTATAACTCCCTTCCCGCCTTCGCCCCTTCGTGTACGGCCTCTATCAGCCTGCGGGGCTCCACGGCATCACCGACCACTACACAGGGCACGCCTGAGGCTGCGCACGCCTCCTCGAGGGCGCGCTCGGAACGCGCCCCGAGCGCCGTCACCACCATGGCCGCGGGTTCGCTATAAGCCTTCCCTTCCATCTCATAGCGCACGGCGCCGCCGTCGATCGATGTGACCTTCGCTCCGAGCAGAAGCCTTCCTCCCTTCCTGAGCCTTCGGTGCAACCAGTAGCCGTGCGCCGTGTATGGCGGCACCGGCGGCGACTGGCTCATATCGAGCACCGTAACGGAGGCCCCCTGCGCCATAAGGAAGTCTGCGGTCTCCATCCCCACATAGCCCGCGCCGAGCACCACGGCCGGGCTTTCCATTTTGGCCTTTCCGATAAGCACGTCGCGCGCTTCTCGCACGCCGGGGCCGTCTATTCCGGGGATGGCCGGGGCCGCGGAGTCTGCGCCCGAGGCCAGCACCACGGCTTCGGGCTTTTCTGTTGCTATCATCTCCCCCGTTACGGCCTCGCCGAAGCGGAGTTTCACCCCGGCCTTCTCCGCCGTGCGAGCGGCCCATCTCGTCCATTTGGCAAGCCCTTCCTTGTGCGGCGGCCTGCTTGCGGATACGAGCTGTCCGCCCGGCTCTTCGTCGCGCTCAAAAACCGTCACGCTGTGGCCTCGCCCGGCGGCCGCAATCGCGGCCGAGAGGCCCGCCGGGCCGGCTCCTATAACCCATACTCGCTTCGATGCCGGGGCCTTTTCGTCCGTAAGACGGTACTCGAAACCGCAGTCGGGATTGATGGTGCATGTGGCGGAGCGCATCTCGAAATTGAGCCTGTCGATACAACCCTGGTTGCACGACAGGCACCATCGTATATCGTCGTACCGTCCCTCTTGCGCCTTGACGAGCGTGTCCGGGTCGGTGAGAAGCTGCCGGCCGAAACTTATGAGGTCGGCGTCGCCGCGGGCGATGGCGGCATCGGCCATGCGCGGATCGATTATTCGGCCGACTCCTATAACGGGCACATTGACGAGCTCTTTGATCTCCCGCGCCCGAAACAGGTTAAAGCCCTCCTCCATGTCCGAGGAGGCGATGGTGAGGTTTCCAGGCGTGGAATAGACCCCGAGCGACACATGGAGCGCATCGGCTCCCGCCTCCACAAGCCGCGGCGCGAGCCATTTCATATATGAGAGATCGTATCCATCGCGGATGAGCTCATCGCTCGACACCCGGATTATGACAGGATAGTCCACTCCGACCTTTGCCCGCACGGCGCGGAGCACCTTTATGGCGAAGCGGGCGCGGTTTTCGCCGCTCCCGCCGTACTCGTCCGTGCGTCTGTTTGAAAAGGGCGACAAAAATTGACCGATAAGATATCCGTGCGCGCCGTGTATTTCGACTGCGTCGAAGCCGGCTTCGCGCGCTCTCCCGGCCGCCTCCGCGTAAGCTCCGATCACCTCGCGTATGCGTTCCAGGGACATGGCCTCGCAGGGCTGGTTGAGGATGGCGCTCGGCAGATCGGAGGGCGCCTCGGGCATCGCGCCTATGAAGTCCTTTACGGTTTCTCTTCCGGCGTGATGTAGCTGCAGCGCGATTGCTGCACCGGCCGATTTTACCGCGGCCGCAAGGGAGGCGAGGCCCGGAATATGCTCGTCGCTCCACGCCCCTATTTCGGTCGGGAAGCCTTTGCCGCGGCTGTCTATGGCGCAGACCTCGGTGATTACAAGGCCCACCCCGCCCCTGGCGCGGCGCTCAAGGTAGCGGATCAGCCTTTCATTGACCGTGCCGTCCTTGTTGCCGTAGCCGGTGCCCATCGGGGGCATTACAGCGCGGTTTTTGAGTTTCAAGGTGTTGATTGCAACGGGCGAGAAAAGGTGCTTTAGCGTCTCACTCATGGCTTCCTCCGTATAAAGGGCGTGCGCATCCGCCCCGGCTTAAACTCCAGCATTCGATCCATAATCCATAATCCATAATAATCAATCGCCGCCGGTCCCCAAAAGCCGGAGAATAGCCCGCTTCATGTCGGAACGGAACGATTTCGCACTCCTTTCGCTAACGAAGAAATGCTTGAAGTGCCGGTAACCCTCGAGCATGGACATCAGAAGCTCCGCCCTCCTCGCCGGATCTCGCCTCTCTATGAGACCGGCATCCATTAAAGCCCTCAATTCGCCGGACAGGAACCTTTTATAGAGCGAGTACAGCCGCCTTATTCGCCTATCGACCTCGGGGTTTCGGAAACTAATGGAAATAACCGAGAAATCGGCCGCTATCTCGCTCACGCGATGCCACTCGTCCCCCACCAGGGTGTCAAGCAGGCGCCTGAGTCTGCGGGCCGGGTCGGCCGTGCGCGGCTTCATCCGGTCTATCAGGACTCCGTACTCATGTACTATATGGTCCACGGCCTCTATGATCAGGGTCTCTTTCGTGGAAAAGTAATGCATTATCAGGCTTGGATGGATTCCCATCCGCTTCGCGACCTTCCCGATAGAAGCGCCCTCTATCCCCTCTTCCACAAGTATTTCGAGAAAATTCCTGAGTATTTCGGGCTTGCGAAGCTCCGCGTTCTGGCGTTGTCTCATCGGGCAATCGACTCGCTTATTAACTGTATATTCAGTTAACAGATGCGCTGTCCCTTGTCAACAATAAAATTCCGCAAAGTATTGACCTTCCCGTGTATGGGGTATACAATCGGCCCGAATTGTCCGCCTTGCAGGACAGCCCCAAGGCCCGAAAAGGACCGGGGTGCGAAAAGGAACGATATGCCAAAAGCGCACATTGTAATTCTTAAAAACGCGATCGACATCTCACCCGGAATTGTGGATACCCTTCGCTCCAATGGTTGTTTTATAGAGGTCGGCCTCGATGGGGACGGAACCGTTAAAACAGCGCAAGGGCAAAATCCGGACCTGGTGATCGCGGGGGATTCGGGCGGGCCTTCCTGCGCGCTCGACGCGGCCCTCTCGCTTCGAGACCGCTGCCATGCGCCCATCCTGTGGCTCTCACCCGCCGTCGGAGACGACGAGCGGGCGCGGGCGGCGCTCGTACCTCATTTCTCGGTCCTCACCCCCCCCTGCACCACCTCGGCCCTGATGTACGCGGTCGACACGGCGCTGGGAAACTGGCGCCGCGAACGGGACATCGCGCGAAAGGCCGACCTCCACCGGCTTATCGTCGAGAGCGCAAGCAGCGTCATCCTGAATATGGATACTTCGGGACGTATCCTCTATCTGAACGACTTCGGCCTGAAGTTTTTCGACTTCTCCTGGAGCGATATCGAGGGGAAGAACGTCATCGGCACGATCGTTCCTCCGGTCGACACCGCGGGGAGAGACCTGGCCGCCATGATAGCCGGCATCGGGCGCAATCCCGACCGATATATGAAGAACGAGAACGAAAACACGCGCAGCGACGGAAGCAAGGTCTACATCGCGTGGACAAACCGGGCAATCCACGACCAAAACGGCAACCTTGCGTCGATACTGTGCATCGGCAATGACATCACGGCGCGCAAGAAGGCCGAGGACGCCCTGGAACGCTCCCTCGAGGAAAAGAGCACCCTGTTGAAAGAGCTGCAGCACCGGGTCAAGAACAACCTCACCATCCTCTCCATGTTGCTCTCCATGGAAGCGAGGAATATGGACGACGGGCGCGCAAAACATGTATTTAATGAAATAATAAACCGCATAAAGACCATGGCCACGCTCTACGAGGGCCTGTACTCGTCCGACAATTTTTCGAACCTCGAGCTCGACCGATATTTGTCGCAACTGGCCCGCGCGCTCTTTAAAACCCTCATGCTTGACGGCCGGAACATAAGGCTCGTCACCGAGATGCAACCGGCCCCGATAGATCTCAAGCGCGCGGCGCCCATCGGGCTCATCCTGAACGAACTAATCACCAACGCCGCCAAATACGCGTTTGTCGGGAGGGGGGCCGGGACCATCTCCGTAAATCTGGACGTAAAGGACGGGCGCGCCATACTCACGATTGCGGATAACGGCAACGGACTCCCGGAGGGCTTTAGCCTCGAAAAATCGGCCGGGACCGGCCTGACCCTGGTAAAAACGCTAAGCCGGCAAACCGGCGGCGATTTCTCCATTGAAAGCGGCGACGGCACCGCCGCCAGGCTCTCGATTCCCCTCGGGAAGCCGGAATGAACGGGCGCCATGAAGCACCGCATTCTTATCGTCGACCGTGATCGTGAAACCCTGAGCCGCTGCGAGGAGATCCTCGGCCCCCTTGGCTACGAGACGAAGACAATGACCGGCCCTATCGACTCCGTCATCACGGCCATGGAGACGGAAAGGCCCGATCTGGTTCTAATGGACATCCATGTCCCGGATAGCGACACCGATCTGGAGGCCGCCGGCTCCATAGGCCGTCGCCATGGACTACCGCTCATCTACCTTGTCGGTAAAGCCGATGCGGAAACCGTGGAAAAGTCGCGCGGTACCGACCCCTACGGCTATGTCCTCAAGCCGGTAAACGAACACCATCTCGTATCGAACATCGATTCGGCCATGCGCCGTCTCCAGCTCGAACGCGGGCTTCGCGAGAGCGAGCTCAAGTTCCGCACCCTTACCGAACACAACAACGCCCCGGTGTACGTAATCCAGGGCGAGCGCTTTATGTACGTAAACAGGGCCTTTACGAGGCTCCTCGAATACAGCGCCGATGAATGTTACCGCATGGCCTTCTGGGAGGTTATACATCCCGACCACCGTTCCCTGGTCAGGGAGCGCGGCTTCGCGCGCCAGCGCGGCGAAAAGGTGCCGGAACGGTACGAGGTGAAGCTTATCACAAAAGAGGGCGCAACCCTCTGGGCCGAGCTTAGCGTCGCCCTTATCGAGTACCAGGGCAAACCCGCGTCGCTCGGCACGGCCATCGACATCACGGGGCGAAAGATGGCCGAGGACGCGCTCCGGCACTCCGAGGAACGCTACCGCTTGCTGGTCGAAAACGCGAACGAGGCCATCGCCGTGTTCCAGGACACAAAGGTGCTTTTCGCCAACAGGAAAATGGCCGAGGCCACCGAATATCCCATCGAAGAGCTCCTGGGGCGCCCCATCCTCGACCTAATTCATCCGCTGGACAAGGAGCTCGTCGTCCGAAACCACATCAGGAGAATCCAGGGACAGGACCTTCCGGGCATATACTCCTTCCGGGTAATCACCAAAAGCGGACAGGTGAAGTGGGCCGAGATCAATACCGCCTTCATCGACTGGGAGGGTAAATCCGCCATACTCGCCTTCCTTACGGATGTCACCGAGCGCAAGCTGATGGAGGAGGAGATACGCCGCCATAACCAGCGCCTGGAATATCTGCTCACAGTCGCCAAGATCGGCATCGACATCATCGACGAGAACTTCAACGTCCTGTACATGGACCCGTCGTGGGCCGGCGTCTACGGCGATTACAGGGGAAGGAAATGCTTCGAATACTTCATGGGTCGCTCCTCGCCCTGCGACAACTGCGGCGTGCCGGAGGCCATCGATTCGGGACGGACCGTCGTCAGGGAGGAGGTCCTGGTTAAGGAAAATAACCGGATCGTCGAGGTGCATACCATCCCCTTCGATGAGGGGGGGCAGAGGCTCGTGGCCGAATTCAACATCGACATCTCCGAACGCAAGCGGCTGGAGCAGCAACTGGTACACTCCCAGAAGATGGAGAGCCTGGGCCGTCTCGCCGGGGGCATAGCGCATGATTTCAATAACACGCTCCAGGCAATCATAGGCCTTTCGCACATCGCCCTTTCCGAGATCGCGGCCGGGAGGCCGTCCCCGGAGGAGCTCGATCACATTCTCGCGGCGTCTAAAAGGGCGGCGGGGCTGGTCAGGCAGCTTCTCGCCTTCAGCAGCCGCCAGACCATGGCCTGCGAGCACCTGGACCTCAACGCGATAATAGGCGACATGTCGGGGATGCTGCGCCGTATAATCGGCGAGCACATAGAGCTACATACCGAAACGGACCCCGACCTGTGGAGCATCTATGCGGACCCGGGCCAGGTGGAGCAGATCATCATGAACCTGTGCGTCAACTCGCGCGACGCCATGCCGGACGGCGGCAGCATCGTGATCAGGACCTCCAACGTGAGGTCGACCGGCGCCTTCGGCGAAAACGATGGGCATGTAATGCTGAGCATTCGCGATACGGGAACGGGGATGGACAGGGAGATCATCGAACACGTTTTCGAGCCGTTTTTCACCACCAAGGAGACCGGCAGGGGCACCGGCCTGGGGCTGGCCACGGCATACGGGATAGTTAAACAGCACCAGGGTTGGATAGAGCTCGACAGCGCCGCCGGTACGGGCACGGTTTTCCGGGTATTCCTGCCCGCCTCCGCTTGGCATTCCGCAAACCGTTTCGAGGAGGCCAAAACCTCCGAAAAACCCCCGCATGGCGCGGGCGCCGTCCTGCTCGCCGAGGACGACGAGCTGGTGCGCAACATGGCCGTCAAGATCCTGCGAATGGCCGGATACAGGGTTTTCACCGCAATCGACGGCGCGGAGGCCGTCGATATCCACGGACGCGAGGGCGCCGGAATAGACCTGTACGTTCTCGACATAGTCATGCCCAGGATGAGCGGAATTGACGCCTGCAGACATATACGAACCGAGAATCCCTCCGCCCGCGTAATACTTACCAGCGGCTACAGCGAGGAGGGCGTCGACAGGGAGAGCTTGAGCGGGGAAGGAATCACCTTCATCCAGAAGCCCTACGATCCCGCCGATTTCCTGGAAATTGTCCGACGCATGATCGCCGGGGCCTGAACGGTCCCGCGCGCTTGAAACGCGCTGAAGGCCGTAACCGAAAACAGAACGACCGCTCCCCCGGCAAACGACCACGGCCCGGGCGTTTCCCCCAGGGCCAGGAAAACCCACAGAGGATTCAGGAGCGGCTCGACAGCCGGCACCAGGACCGCCTCGAGGGCCGTTACCCGCCGTATGGCCGCGGAATAGAGGATGTACGCCAGGCCGAGCTGAAAAATACCGAGGACCGCAAGCGGCGCAAGGCCCTCCCGCGGCGGCGCCTGGCTGAACATGAACGGCGCGCAGAGCAGGGCCGTGATGACGTTGCCCAGAAGGATCGATTCGATCGGGGAACCGTCCTTCTGCATGCGAAGCGATATGATCAGTACCGCAAAGCTCAATCCGCTCGCAAGCGCCAGAATGTTTCCGGACAAGCCGCCCTCCCCCAGCGAATCCATGAAGAAGAAGAACATTCCGCCCATCGCTCCGGCGAGGGCGGCCCACGCCCCCGGACCCGCCCGCTCCTTAAGCAGGAGACCGCCCAGTACGGCCACATAAAGCGGCGCCGTATATTGGAGCAGTATGGCGTTCGCGGCGGTTGTCAGCTTGTTCGCCAGGACGAAAAGTATGACGGTTGCGGTGTAGGCCGCGGCGCCTGTAATCTGCGCGGCCGACCAGGTAAAGCGGGGCCTGCGTATATATATCATCAACACCGGAACCGCTATGGCGCTTCGCGCCCCCGCAATGGCGAGGGCGTCCCAGTCTATCGACTTGATGAGGAGCCCCGCGAGGCTCCACAGGACCGCCGCGCCTAGCAGGCATGCAAGCGCCGCGCTTCGCGGGAGTGTCTTTTCCCCGGTGCCGTTCATTACGGGCTTCTTTCAGGCGCCCCGGACGGTCCCGCTCAGCGCTTCACGGCCGCCATGGCGCGCTCGACGAGCATCTCGAAGATGTTTTTCTGAGTGAAAGAAAAGGAGGTGAACAGGGTAAATGCCTTGGTCACTACTTTGGAAAGGTCCACTTCGGTAACGAAATACGAATAGCCCCCATGCCGCTTTCGGAGCAGCGCAAGCTCTCCCGCAACCTGGAACAGATTGGCCCTGGTGAATTCGTTGGTATAGTTCCCGTTTGGCAGGCTGAAACTGTAGCCTATCTCGCCGTCCTGGCGGGGATGCAAAAACAGGCGCATGGGAATTAGATGGCTTCGCGCCTCGATTACCCCCCGATCAAGCTCCGGGTTCATTTCTGTCACGGTGCAGTTGTTACGCACGTCCTGCTCCAACCTGTAGACCTCCACCCTCTTCAGGCGCTCCGCCAGCTTCGACGATGGGTTCCGTGCGGCGGCGCTTTTGGCGGCGTTCTCGGCAAACAGGCACAGGCGCGCGAGATATTCGCTGTAGGAATCGAGCCCCTTTCGGAAAAAATGCACCGCCCCGCGCTCGTCGACGACAAAGAAATGGCAGTATTTGGCTGTCTTCCGGCAGTATATACGTATGGCGCCGTCATCGTCCTTTGCGGTTATGGCGCGCAGGTAATTGAACTCTGGAATCATGGGGTCGAAGCCGTAGCGGGCCAGCGCGCCTGTATTCATGCCCAGGCCCATGAGCATTCTGTCCTCCGACTCATACGGTGTCGCGGTAACCGTTTCGGCAGCGGCTGTTTTCCTGTTGGCGAAAACGAACAGGGTGTTCCCGAGCGTGGTGACGTAACGCTTCCGGGCCGGCGTACGGTCCTCTACGAACAGCTCGTGCATCCCTTTGAGGAGCGAGACGATGCGGTCGAAATCGCGGCTTGAGCCATACGGCTGCGAGGACGAAAGCCGGAGCGCCCTCTCGAAGTCGTGGCGGGTTACGAGTGCGCCGTTTAGCGCCGAAACGGCGATCTTCGCGATATCGACCTCGCTCTTGAAGGTCTCGAATCTCGTTTCGCCCCAGCTGTTATGGTGGAGGAAGACGATGTCGTCTATCTTCTTGGAGTATTTTGAATATGGGTTGATGATGATATAGCTGATAATGGGAAAGGGGTCGCGAACGAAATAACTGTTCTGGATCTGGAGCCGCTTGAAGGCGAAATGCACGGAGAGCTCGGAGATGAGTTCGCGTATATAGTTGGGGTCCACCGCGTGGATGCCCGACTGGATCTCGAGGCGGGTGTAATCCTTCTGGAAGATGCGGTTCATCGCGATCCAGGCGATAACGCCTATCAGTGTTTCGTCTTTGTGGAATATCACCTTGGCCGGATAATTTTTTACGATTATCCGCTTCGAGAGAAGGTAGAATTCCCTGCCGTCACGGTCGCGTACGAACTCTATGGTAAGCAGTTTTTCCTGCGGGTAATTTTTAAAGCTGAGCGAATTGTCGATTTTATCCGCCGAAACCGAGAAGTGCGATTGGATCTTTCGAGTTATGCCTTTCAGATCGTCGCCCGACAGCCTGTGCGCGATCTTGTTAGTTTCGATTGCGTTTAAAATATCGCGGTATCCGCGCAGAACATACTTCTTGGTGTCGCTCATCAGGCGGTTGACCGAGTCGATGTCCTGGTTTTCGAACTCGTCCATCTGCCTTATCGTGGACTCCGACCAGTTCCATTTACTGGTGTAGGCCTGCATGATCCGGGCCTTCTCCGAAAGCTCGATCTTTTCGTCGCCGTTCAGGAACCGCGACAGGCGCGGGTCCACTTTAAGATAGAAGCTTATTGTAAGAAGCTCGGTGGCGTTCGCGTCAACGATAATAGAGTTGTAGTAGTTGTACACCTGGTTGAACATGATGACGTAGGAGTCGATGTTCTGTACGGCGAGCTTACCGTCGTGCACGTTCTTTTTTATGATGTTGCTTATAAACGGGTTGCGCCCCGTGCTGTGCAGGTAGCGCTCGAGGAGGCCGAGCTTGATGATCGACTTGAATGGATTTCCCAGTGATTTCAACAACTGGAACAGCGCCGCGACGAGGAAATCCTCGCGCGGTATGGTGTAGAGATTTCCCAGGTCAACGATCTCGCCCGCGAAGCGCGAGTCGCGGGCGATTTCGAGCCACTCGAGATATGCCGCGTCATCGGACCCGGCGGGCACCATCCACCAGAACGGCGTTTTTCCGCTCACCACGATGGAGCTTCGGAAAAACTCCTCCTTAAGCAGCTCGCCGAGCGAGGTGCCGGAGAAGTTTTCCTCGCTGTCGTCATCGAAAATATTGTTTCGGACCTTGTTGATGTCGTTCAAAAAAAAATGGACCTCTATGCCGAACCTTTCCTCTATCCAGTTCTCTATGGCCCGGCATTTTCCGCGGAACAGGCGCAGCGATTCGGGGTCCATACCCCCTTCGTCCGCGCAAACCCAGTAGTCGAAATCGGAATTGGAGGTGTATGCTATCGTGCCGCCGCTGCCCATCAGCGCGAACATCTGGATGAAGGGAGTCTCCGGCCTTTGCACATTGATGGATACCGATGGAAAATGCGCTTGTAAAAAGGCCGCGCCGCGCTCACCCAGATGAAATCCGTGCATCCCCTGAGGCATCCTGTCGCTCTGAACAAAGCCCGGAAGACCGTAAAGGTTATAAGCGAGCAGGAAGGGGATAGCCTCGAAGAGATCGATGGTCTTCTGATCGGTTATGGACGAATACAGGCTCGCCGTCTTGATATTGTTGTAGCGGTGGAACTTCTCCCGGTTAGCCTCTATGGTACTTATTATCCGTGCTTTTTTATCGTTTTCCATGGCGATCACCGCTTGAAGATCGCTGGGCCGGAAAGCCCCGTGACATCAATTGAGACCGAAGGGGTGAAAATGTCAAGGCTTTGCGTCCAAGCGCCGGTCCGTCATAGGGAAAGCTTCAGGCCGACATTTACCGAATGGTTCCGGAAAAACTCCCTGTCGTTATTGTCATATTTACTGTTTAAAAACATGTACTCCGTGAAAAGCCAGAGCGGCCCGGTGAGCGCGAACGCCAGTCCGGCCCCCGCCGTGCTTGTCGAAAACAGCCGGCCCTTCGTTCGGCGCTGGCCGGCGTCCGGCTTTAAAATATAATGATCGTAGAATGAAAAGCCCCCTTTCCCATAGACGGCCAGGCCCGTATCCGGAATCGAGATCTGGAGCGCGAGTGAAAACCCGGTCGTTCTTCTGATAACGTCCATATCGCCTCCGTCCTTGCGCGTGTCGATAGTCGAAGAGTTGTGAAACAGCCCCGCTCCTATCTGGACCGGATACAGGGAGGCGGTCAGGTGGGCATGCCCGCCGAACTGGAGCCCTTTCGCCCTGTCGGTTTCGCGCTCCGGATAGTGTACGATATGGCTGCCTCGGGCGCAACCCCCATAACCCGCTATCTCGACGATGGCGTGCGCCCCGGCCGGAATGAGCGAGCCAAACAGCACCATGATAATGATGATCCTGATTCCCTTCATCGATACCTCCGGTTTAATCGGTTTAACCCGCGCCCGCCCGGGCGCTATTTCCCGAGCATGTATCGCAATTCTCCAAGCACCACTTCGAGAACCTCCTCCCGCTCGATCCTCTGCGCCGTCGACAGGAGCTCCAGGCTGTCACAGGGGGCGGTCCGGGTCATTGCGCGCGTCATGTAATGGAGGCGGTTGATCTTGCTGTGCAGCCATCCGGTCAGACCGGCCGGATCCTCATCGACCGTCACCCGTACGCGTTCCGGATCGTCACAATCGGCGATTGCCTTTAAGGCCTCCACGATAAAACGATAGCGGTGATCGTCCGGCATATAGTCGCCGTGGGCAAGGCGGACGATTCGCTTGAGCTCCGGGGGCGACCCGTCCAGCGGCCGCCAGGCAAGCCCGTATTCCGTCGCGCGAAGTTCGAAGAAGCCAAGGTAATCCCTGGCGGCCTGATGTAAGGTTCTCATGCGCTAATTTCCGTATCTTTTCGATCGCGGCCGGCACTTTTTCCGGCAACCCAAATGTATCAAGCGCCGTCGGCCGGCGCAAGTATAAAAGCGGCTCTGTACGACAATCGCTTCGAGGATTTGGCCGGCGAAAACCCATCCGCTAATCCTCGTCGCGCGGCATGGGCCGGCCTGAGGATGTCCAGGCGTGCGGCATTGGGATATGGATGACTGAAGTCGGGCCTTCTTTTTTGGGAAATGAATGGACCATCCGGATTGGATGGCAAATTTGACACCCGGACCGGATTATTTTTCATTGCATCCATTTCCCGCACTCGATCTTAGCCAATATGCTCTTGACGTCGCCCTCCTCCACAGGTATGATAGCCCATAAACCCGCGGTCAACACAATGAAATCGAAAATAAAAGCCCGGACCATTCATGCGGCACTCGCCGCGAGCGCGCTCGCTCTCATCACCGCCTGCGCAACACTGTACGGCGTCTATTTCAAGACGCCCGACATATCCAGTGGCTCCATCTCCCTGGAGGGGGCGCGTGGCGAGATAGTCATACGGCGCGACTCTCTGGGGGTTCCTTTCATAGAGGCCGGCGATGAGGATGACCTCTTCTTCGGCGCGGGATTCGCCGCGGCGACCGACCGTATGTGGCAGATGGAGGTGATGAGGGCGGCGGGCCGCGGACGGCTAAGCGAATTCATAGGGCCCGAATCGCTCCCGCTCGACCGCTTCCTGCGCGCGCTTGGCATTGGCGACGCCGTCCGGGGGGCTATTCCCGCGCTCGATGCGCGCTCCAAGCGGATACTCGAACGCTATTCTATGGGCGTTAACGCCTTCATGCGCACTCAAAAACTTCCGGCCGAATTCTCCCTGACGGGCCATTCCCCCGGCCCCTGGACGCCCGAGGACTCGCTCTATGTCTTTGCCATGCTGAACCTCGGGATCTCTTACAACTTCTGCGAGGAGCTCAACTTCCTTCCACTTGCGCACCGCGTGGGGCCCGACAGGGCCGCCTGGCTCACCCCGGTATACCCCGACGAGGGCCTGCCCTTCGACGAGGCCGCAAAGCTCGCCGAACTGCCGCATCCCATACTCGATGCGAAACGGAGCTTTACGCGCTCCGGCGGGTCGCTCTTTGCGTCTCTTTTTCCCGGTCCGCCGCCCGCCTCGAACAACTGGGCCATCTCCGGACGGCGCACGGCAAGCGGACGAAGCATTGTGGCGAACGATACGCACCTGGTAATTTCCATCCCCAATTCGTGGATGATGATGCACCTGCGCTGCCCCGGATATGACGTGGCCGGCGTGGCCGTACCGGGGATACCCATCGTTACGCTGGGCTTCAACGGACATGTGGCCTGGGGGGCAACGATGGTGATGGCGGACAGCCAGGACATCTTTGTCGAAAAGACGCGGGAGGCGGGGAGCGGCCGTGAGTACCTGTACCGCGGCCGCTGGCTCCCGGTCGTCGAGCGAAGGGAACTCATCCATATAAAGGGTAAAAAACCGGTCGAGGTCGTCCTGGGCCGCACGCAACACGGAGTGCTGATCGACCGGGCGCTGGCCGATCTCCCGTTCGAAAGGGAGTCGCCGATTCAACCGATGAGGCTCCATGAGGGCTACGCCCTGGCCCTTCGCTGGCCTATCGAGGACGGCGCCGAGACCTTTCGCGGCTTCGACCTCCTGGGACGCGCGCGGAGCGCCGCCCAGGCGCGAGAGGCCATGCGCCATATAAAGAGCACTTATCTCAACATCGTATACGGCGACGCCGACACCATCGCCTGGCAGGTAACCGGCAAATATCCGGTACGGAAAAAGGGAGGCGGCCAGCTTCCCTCTCCGGGATGGAACGGAGAGTACGACTGGACGGGCTGGCTGCCCTTCGAGCGGCACCCGTACGCCATTAACCCGGGGCGCGGATACGTCGCGACCGCCAACCATCGTACTGTGCCGCGCGGACATCCCGAGCGCCTGAGCGCCTCATGGTACGGCCCTGCGCGCGCCGCGCGTCTAACCGAACTACTCGAAGGAGAACGCGCGGCCACACGCGAGCATTCCCTCCGCATCCAGACTGACGTTTTCTCGCCGACCGCGCGCGCGCTCCAGGCCCTGCTTGTACCCGGAGGGCGGCTTGAGCAGGCGGTAGAAAGAGAGATAACCTCATGGAGCGACAGGCGCATGGCCGAGCGCGCCCGCGAGGCGCTCGTACTGCTCGATCCCTCCCGTTTCGACGCGGTGCTTTCCGCCGATTCGGCGTCGGCGGCCGTCTATGGCCTGTTTTTGCACTGCTTCACTCGCAACACCTTTCTCGACGAGCTTGGGCCCGACGACGGCCCCGTCTGGCAGGCCTTTATCGACGCCAACATTAGCTCGTATTCCGCCATGGAGGACCATTTGCTCCACCGCGACGATTCGCCCTTCTTTGACGACTGCGCAAGCCCTCGAAAGGAGGACAAGGCCGCTATCGTCGCCCGGTCGCTCTCCGACGCCATTCTGCTTGCCGAGAAACGCCTGGGAAAAAACCGAAAGCGATGGCGATGGGGGGCTCTCCACACCTATGCCTGGCGCCACGACGCGGCCCGCAAGGCGCGCTTTCTTTCCCCGCTCCTCGACCGAGGTCCATTCCCGGCGCCCGGCGACACCTCCACCCTCAATGTGGCCGGAATGGCGCACGGGGAGGGCTTCGACGTACTCTGGATACCGGCCATGCGCATGGTGGTGGACTTCGGCCTCGACGAGCCCGCTATGCTCAACATGACCCCCGGGCAGTCGGGGGATCCTTCCAGCCCCCATTACGACGACATGATCGGCCATTTCCTGGGCGGGGAAAACCACCCTCTTCCATTCCGAAAGGATAACGTCGAGCGGCAGTACACGAGGGTGTTTGGCATCCGCCCCGCTCCATGAGGGATCAGAGGCCCTCGGCAAGATATTTCAGGATAAGGCCGAAAAAACCACCGGCCCCCGAATCGTAGCGCCATCCGAGCTGAACCGCACATCCCCCGCAATGGGCATAGCGCCACGAATAACCCCCGAACCAGGCATGTGCGCGGGTGGGATCGCCCGAGACAAAACATCCCTCAGCCCGCGAAAAACAGCATATACGAAAAAGGGCGCCTTCCGGATTGAAGAACTCGTGCACGCTCGAGCCGTTCATCTCTATTATATCGTGCGGAGAGGCGATTACGCGGCCGCAGAATACGCAGACGAAGCGGCGGTCCGGCGACTCCTCCGCGCCGGGTTTGCCGTCGCCTCGGCTTTCTGGAAGGGCCGCTTCCGCGCCGGACCTCTTCGCACGGACGGGCGCTAACGGACCTAAAGGCCTCTTATCGCATGCAGGTCCCGTATGAAGTCCGAATCCGGTCATTCCGGGCCTCCCCTCGAGGGTGTCGATTTCATCGCGCGGGTAAACATGATATCACCACAAAAACACGGGCCCGGGAACACTCGATCCCCGGGCCCGGCGCTCTTTTTATGCCGCTATATGGCGTCTTCTCAATTCGTCTTCGGGGCCAAAAAATCGCTCGAGAACGAGAATCCCACCAGGAAGTAAGGCACCGCGCCCACCCTGTCCGGATGCTTGAAATACCATCCGAGTATCATGAGGAGCGAAGGCTTGTTAAAGCTGCCGTAATCGTCGGTGCTAAACGACCACGCGAACAGAGGCCCTACGCGCATGTGCTCGAGGCCGTTGCCGGGCAGCACCGCCGAATAACGGACTCCGAGCGTAAGCCTTCCGTTCATGTAGATCAGGTCGGTGTCGTTTCCCCATATCATCTTTTCGTACGGCACCAGCGTGTCGAGCGTGGCGTCATAAAAGTATTTGTCGTCGTCCTCGAGATCCAGTTTCCAGTACTCGAAGGCGAACTTTGAACGGGCCGCGATCCTGCCGACCTTCATCTGGACCATCGGCTCGGCAAACAGGTGATGGCCGCCGGTGGAGTAGGCGTCGTCCTCGGTGTCCTTTCGCGCGTCGTCCGAGAAGTTTGCCTTCGAATTCGGATAGGACTGCAGATATCCCATCGTTCCGAAATATTTGAGGTACTCATACCCCAGGCGCAGATTGAATATCCCTATCGGCTGAAAATCGATAAGCGGTCCCACCTTGAGATACGCGGGATTTAGCTTGGTGGAAAGCCCCAGCGCAAAAAATGTGTCGCGGAAGAGCGGCGACGTGCTGTCCGCCAGCCTTCGGCTGTACATTAGGCGGTTCTGTGTCTCAAGCCCGAGCGGATTGTAGCGCGCGATGGTGAGCGAGGCCAGGTACAGCCTGTCCTTTGGCGGGACCTGGATTGCGGGGGCGGCCTCTTCCTGCGCCGCCACCGGGACCAGGCACAGGGCGACGAAGGCGAGCACGCACAACATGATGGCGAATTTTCTGAAACGCATGGCACCTCCATTTTTGTAAGTGTCGATGCGCAATCGGAAAAAGCGCCGCTTCGTTCCGCACGGCGCGGAAACGAATGCGGGGATCGGTCCGATCCGCACCACGCCTATTATTATAAAAGCTCACTCCAATATGCTTTTTATATTACAGACGCGGAGGGAATACAATCACTTTTTGGGCCTCGCCATTAAATTAAACAGGCCTCAGCCGCCGGTGTCACGATTTAATCCCCGGACGGCCGGGAAATGTCGTAACACTCGGACGCTCCGTCTCTCTCGAAACGGCCAAGTATTTCGGCGCTCACCCTCTCCACCTCGTCCACCCGCGTAAGGATAAAGAGCACGTCCCCGGGAAGTATCACCGTGGAACCCCGGGGGGCTATTATCTCCTCACCGCGGTTTATCATGGTGATCGTCGTCCCTTTCGGCAGGTCAAGCGTGGATATGCGCGCTTCGCCCGCACAATATTCCACGTCGACCGCCAGCTCCACAAGCTCGAGGTCGGTGTCGTGGATGGTCACGAGCTCCATGGCCTGGCTGGGCTTCGGCCTTAAGCGCCCGATCAGCCCGAGAAGACCGGCGAGCCTGCCGATCGTCGTTCCCTGCACAATTACGGACAGCACGACCGCGAAAAAAACCGTATTGAAAATCTGGTGTCCGTTGTCTATCCCGGCGGCCACGGGATAAGTCCCAAGCACTATCGGGACCGCGCCGCGTATTCCGCTCCAGCTCAGGAAAGCCCTCTCCCGCCAGTTAAATTTCTGGAACATGGTGCACACCAATACGGCGGCCGGACGCCCGATAAAGGTGATTACCAGAAATACGGCAACCCCCGGCACCAGTATCTGGATAAATTCTCCGGGAAAAACCAGAAGTCCCAGCAGGACGAAAAGAGCGACATTGGCGATGTTCGATAACGCGCCCACGAAAGTCGAAACTCCGGTTTTATAGGGGAATTTGCCGTTACCCATCACGAATCCGGCGAAGAAGGCGGATAGCATCCCGCTCGCGCCGAGCAGGTCCGCGGCCCCGAAGCCAAGGAGGATGACGCCTATGGTCAGTATGTAAAAATATCCCCTATCGACATATTTGATCCGCTCGAACAGCAAGCATCCTATCCTGCCGACGATCAATCCGATCCCTATTCCGCCCAGCAGAAGCCACGCGAAAGTCATCGCGGTTTTCAGGGGCCCGCCGGCTCCGGCCACAAAGAGGTGAACGATAAATGTCGTGGCTATGATGGCCATGGGGTCGTTGGCCGCGGACTCTATCTCGGTTATGGACGCTATGCGCTGTTTTATGGGGCGGGTCCGAAGAATCGAGAATATGGCCGCGGCGTCCGTGGAGGATATTATGGCGCCCATCAAGATAGCATTGAGCGGCTCCCAGCCCAGCAGCAGATGAAAGGCGGCGGCGGACACGAAGGCCGTAATCAGCACTCCAAGCGTGGCGAGCGAAAGGGAGGGGACAACTACCGGTCTTAGGTCCTCGCGCCTGGTCCCGTAGCCCCCGGCGAAGAGTATGAAGATCAGAGCGAAATTGGCCAGCTTCTGGGTTATTAGGGCGTCGTCGAAGTAGACCAGGCCGGTCACGTCGCTTCCGAAAACGATCCCCATTCCCAGGGCTATTATGATGAGCGGCATGTTCCATTGTCTGAACAGGGCCGCCATGAGGACAACGGCTATAAGGATGATGGCTGCGATAAAATACATTGGGCGCAATTCCTCGGGCTTTATGACTCAAATATACGACTCGCCCCGAGCTCGGCGCAATCCATTTTCATATTTCTCACTCACAATCCGGCCACCCGCCACAGCTCAAGAGCGTCTCTCCGGTGGACGTTATTAAATTAGTGTTGTTGCCAAACTCGGAATGATCGAAGTTTCCCCCCGCCGCAGGTGGAGGGAAAAGGGCTCTCCCGGTCAGTTATGCAACAAGTCTATTGAGGGATGCGGGCCTAAAGAGGGCGGCCTTTTCGGCCGCCCTCTTCACTTCATCCTGTGCCCCGGCCTACTTCCCGGTGAACCTGGGCTTTCGTTTCTCCGAAAAGGCCGTAAAGGCCTCGAAGAGATCGTCGGAGGGAACGATGTTAGCGCTCATCGAGGCGACGTATTTGAGGCCGTCGTCGACAGTCTTACCGATACCGTAGTTCAGCACGACCTTGGACGCCTGTACCGCGAGCGGAGAGTTCCCCGCTATCTCGAGCGCCATGGCCTCGGCCTCCTTCATGAGCGTCGCCTGGTCCTTGTACACCTCGTTGACCAGAAGGATCTCTTTCGCGCGCTTAGCGGTGATATTGTTGGCCCGGTAGGCGAGCTCGCGCGCGTAACCCTGGCCCACGATATGCGGAATGCGCTGGAGAACGCCGACATCCGCCACAAAGCCGACCGCGGCCTCGCGGAGCGAAAAGACCGCGTCTTCGGAGCAGAGCCTGATGTCGCAGGCCGTTATCATGTCGAGCCCCGCCCCTATGCAGATGCCGTGCACCGCGGCAATGACGGGTTTGCGGCAGCGCTCTATGCAGGTCATGGTCTCCTGGAGTTGGTAGATTTTCGGGATGAACTTCCATTTGGTTCCGCCCTTCTGGTTCTGGTCGGCGATTTCGGAAACGAACCCGCTCATCTCGACGAGGTCGATGCCGGCGCAAAAGCCAGGCCCCTTTGCGGCGAGGACGATCGCGCGGATGTCCGGGTCGTTGTCCAGGTCGGCGAACACCGCGGGGCTTTCGAGCCATGCGGGCGGATTCATGGCGTTCTTTTTCTCCGGCCGGTTGAGGTACACCCAGGCCAGCGGCGGCTTCTTTTCGACGAGATAGTACTTGTATTCACTCATGGCGACCCCCTGCTGATATGTTTTGATGGCCGCCAAAGCCTACAGGCTCATTCCGGGAAGTCAAGGGATTATCGGCTTTGAGCGGAATGGAATTTGCAAGCCGCTCAGTCAAGCCGGTCGTACCGGAGCCGCCCGTCTCATGCCGCCCCCTCCCCTCCGAGGGCGGCGAGCTCTACATCGAATTGCGTCGACAGGTCCTCGTAGAGCCGTGTAAAACCGTCCAGTTCCTCGTAGAGCGCGTCGATACGTTCGGCTCGGTCGTGCGCCGATTTCGAAAGCGATGCGATGAGGCCGCCGTCTCCCGCCTGCGACGCCTCTACGAGCGCCTCGTGCTCGGCCGCCGATGCGGACTCCTCCTCGGCTATGAGCTTCTCCATCTCGGCCATGCGCTTCTCCAGCGGCTTGAGCGCCTTCGCGCGCCGCGAGATGATTTCCGTGCGGATGCGGCGAAACTCCTTTTTATTGGAGACGGGTCCCTCCTCCCGCCCCTCTGTCCGGCGCCCGGGCGCGGCCTCATCCTCATCCTCCCATCCCACCCTGTCCAAAAAGTCCCGGTAGCTTCCCTCGTGCACGCTCGCGCGTCCGCCCTGAAAGGCCACGATGCGCGTTGCAAGCGCGTGCAGAAACATCTCGTTATGCGTTACCATGACGATCGCCCCTTCGAAGACGCCGAGCGCCTCGAGGAGCGCGTCGCAGGAGCCCATATCGAGGTGGTTGCTGGGCTCGTCGAGTAGCAGCAGGTTCGCCGGAGTGGCTATGGTCTTCCCGAGGAGTACGCGGGCCTTCTCCCCGCCCGAGAGGACGCGAATGGGCTTTAGGGCGTCGTCCCCCTCAAACAGCATGGAGCCGCAGATGTTTCGGGCCGTCTGCCTGTCGGACGAGGCGAGGCCGGAGGCTATCTCCTCCTCGACGCTGAAGGTGGGCCGAAGGCTGGTCGTATTCGTCTGCGCGTAATAACCGGTTTTAAGATGGAGCTGCCCGCTCACCTCTCCCCTGACAGGAGAGAGCTCTCCTGCCAGGACTTTCAACAGGGTGGTCTTGCCGCGCCCGTTCTTTCCGATAACGCAGACCCGGTCGTTTTTTCCTATGGCGATGTCGAGGCCCTCGAAAAGAAACGGCGGCCCGCCCGAATACGAAAAGGCGAGTCCGGAGGCGCTTAAAAGGTGCCGCCCGGTGAAGGGCGCGAGGTTAAACGAGAACTCGAGGTCGCGTATCTTTTCGAGCCTGTCGAGGCGCTCCCTCTTTTCGAGCGTCTTTATACGCGACTGCACCATATTGGCAAGGCGCGCCTTGGCGCGAAAGCGAGAGATGAAGAGCTCCATCTCCCTTCGCTTCTTCTCGTCGTTCAGCCTGGTCTTTTCGTATATCTCCTCTTCCTTAGCTATCTGTTCGTAGAGCTTGCCCGTATCGCCCTTAATCTTTCTGATTTTTTTTCTGTGTATTCCCATGGTGTGCGTAACCACTCCGTCCATAAAGGAGCGGTCGTGGGTGATGAGCATGAGCTCCCCCTTCCAGTCCGAAAGAAAACGCGAAAGCCAGCGGATGGACGCGATGTCGAGGTAGTTGGTGGGCTCGTCGAGGAGCAGCAGGTCCGGCGCCGCGAGAAGCGCCCTGGCCAGGTTGAGGCGTACCTGGAAGCCTCCGGACAACTCTGAGGGCGGCCGAAGCATCTCGTCCGCGCCGAAACCAAGCCCCGCCAGCACCTTCTCCGCGCGCCACCTGTCCGAGCGCTCCTCCTCCGGAAGGCCCTGGCAGGCCTCGTCGACCGCCGAAGCGGCGCTGAACGCCAAATGCTGGCTGACGTGCCCGACAGCGTAATTCTTCGGCACGGCTATGACGCCCGAGTCCGGGTGCTCCTCTCCTATTATCAGACGAAAGAGCGTGGTCTTCCCGTGGCCGTTTCGGCCCGTAAGCCCCACGCGCTCTCGGGGATTGATCGAAAAGCTCACCCCGTCGAAAAGGACGACGGAGCCGTATGATTTGCTTAAGTTCTCGACGCGAAGCATGGCACTCCGAAATTATACAAGAGGCCGCCCGGGGCGGCTTCCTCTCAATCGAAAATAACGGTCTTGTTGCCGTCTACGAAAATCCTGTCCTCGAAGGCGAGAGCGAGCGCGCGCGCCAGCACCACCTTCTCCACGTCCCGCCCGGCCTGACGCATGTCCTCCACTCCGAAGCTATGGTCGACCGGAATTACGCTTTGCGCTATGATAGGCCCTTCGTCCAGGCTGTGGTTTACGAAATGCGCCGTCGCGCCGATTATCTTCACACCCCGCTCGTAGGCCTGCCGATAGGGAGAAGCGCCAATAAATGCCGGGAGGAAGGAGTGATGGATGTTGATGATGCGGTTCGGGAAACGGTCGACGAAGCCGCCGCTTAATATGCGCATGTACTTGGCGAGCACAAGGTACTCCGGCGCGTAAAGGCCGATCGCTTTCAACACGGCTTCCTCGTGCTCCTCGCGGCCCATCCCCACGTGGGAAATATGGCGAAAAGGGATGCCGAACATTTCCACCAGGTCGCCGAGCTCGTCGTAATTGCTTATCACGGCAAGCACACTGGCGTTAAGCTCGCCGTAGCGATGCCGAAGCAGCAGGTCCCCTAAGCAGTGGTGCTCCCTGGTCGCCATGATGACGATGTCCTTTCGGCGCTTTTCGGTAAGCGAAATAACGGCGTCTTCCGGAAGCGAAGCTTTAAGCTCCCACAGCACTGCCTCGAGGACAAAGCCTCCCGCAAACTCGGTGCGCATAAAGAAGTGCAGGCTCTCCCGGTCGACGAACTCGTGCGTGCTCGTGATGTTCAAACCGGCGCGGTACAGCACCCCGGTGATATTGTGCACCAGGCCCTTCCGGTCGGCACAGTCGATGCGGAGAATATATGTTCTGTCCACAGATCCCATTAACGGAATCTTTTAAAGCGGCCCCCGCTTTCGTCAAGCGAAAAGGCGCTCCCGAGGGTTGCCCTATGGCATGAACTCTATGATTACGCTGGTGCCGCCGTCCCTTATCACCGAGAGCTTTCCCTTAAGCTGGTCCCGGACGAGATTGCGGACCAGTTTGAAGCCCATGCTGTGCATGGTGTCAATCTCCATGCCTCCGGGAATGCCGATACCGTTGTCTCGTACGGTCATCCGTATCGCGCCTTCGGCGATTACGCCCACGTTAACGCCGATCTCCCCTCCTTCGATCCCGTCGAACGCATATTTATAGGCGTTCGAAACGATCTCGTTTATGGCCAGGGCGAACGGCACCGCCTTTTCGATAGTGAGAAACAGGGAGAACCTGCCTGCCGTCAGCCGCACATCCGGTCGATTGTAGAGGCGCGAGAGATAGGTCATTATCTCGAGCACGCAGTTGTGCATATCGACGCGGTCAAAGCGCTCGCTCCGGTACAGAAAATTGTGTATGATGGCCATCGTATAAATCTTGGAGCGAACGTCCTCTATAAGTCCGATCGACTTGGAATCGGTAATGCGCATCGACGTCATGTCGAGCAGGCTCGAGATGATCTGGAGGTTGTTTTTGACCCGATGATGGATCTCGTCAAGCAGCACCACCTTTTCCCTGAGCGAGGAGGCCATCCTGGACTCGGCCTCCTTGCGCTTGCCGATATCGCGGACTATTGCCTGCACGGCATGGGGCGCTCCATTGCGCATTATGACGGAGCTTTGAGCCTCGACCCAGAGGGGGGTGCGCCCCGGAGGCATAATGCGCATCTCCTCGGGCTCCCTGGGCATGTGCGTTAAACGAAGATTACTTGTAATGGACCTCGCCAGCTCGGCGTGCCCGGGGTCAAGAAAATCGAAAAAGACCGCGCCCACCAGCGCCTCGCGTTTCATCCCCAGCATGGTCTGGGCGACGACGTTTGCGTCCGTTATAATGCCGTCGAAATCGTGCAGAAACACCGCGTCGAATGAGCGGTCGAAAAGCGCTCGATAGCGCTCGTTGCTTTCGATAAGGGCGGCCGACTCCCTTATGCGTTCGGTCACATCCGTTATGAGGCCGCTCAGTCCCCTGTGCCCGTCTCGTCCACGGAACATGCCCGTCTGCACGCGGACCCATCGCTTTGTACCGCCGGGTATTTTTGCCTGGAGATCCACGGCCTTATCGGACCACTTGTCCCTGTCCGGGGATCCCATAATAGCGCTTAAATCCGATTCGTAAAAATAATCGGCAAGTGGGCGCCCGATCGCCTCGGGCGGCGATGTTTCAAAAATATCTCCAAACGCCGGGCTTACATAGGTAAGCATGCCGGCCTCGTCGGTGGAGAATATGGCGTCGTGGAAGCTCTCGACGAGGTCGCGGTATTTTTCCTCGCTTGCCCGAAGACGCGTTTCGAGTTCGCGGCGCTGAATGGCCGTCTCTACGGTGTAATACAGCTCGATATCCTTGATGGGTTTGAAGATGAAGCCGAATGGTTCGGTCTGCCTGAGTCGTTCGAGCTTTGATTCATCGAGATGGCCTGTCAGATATACGATTGGAACTCCGGTTTCCCGGCGTATAATCCTGGCCGCCTCGATGCCGTCAAATGAGGCGGACAGCGCTATGTCCATAAGCACCAGATCGGGACAGGCCGCGGCCGCCAGCTCGACCGCCGCCTCACCGCTGGCCGCAACCCCGATCACCTCGTGTCCATAGGCTTTGAGCCTTGCGCTCAGATCGGCTCCGACAATCGATTCGTCCTCGACGATGAGAATCCGCGCCCGCATAAGGGTCCAACCTGGGCGTTCTATCCGGAGCGCCCTCTTCTTAAGTCAAAGCCGAACATTACGCTTGTACCGTTCTTCCTTCCTATAGACAGGGTCCCTTTTAGCTGCTGCACCAGGAGATGCACCAGGGAAAAACCGAGCGTGGCCGTATTCTCGGGATCGAGCCCCTCAGGAAGGCCCGTTCCGTTGTCACGGACCACAATCTCGACGCGACGTTCTTCCGCCGGCCGCAGCGACACCTCTATGAAGGCCTCGCCCTTCCATCTTGCGGGGAAGGCGTATTTGAACGCGTTGGTCAAGAGCTCGTTTACGATGATGCCGCAGGGAACCGCCTGGTCTATGTAGAGCTCGACCGGCTCGAAATTTTCGCGGAGATCCACCGGGCGCGCCACTCCGGAGAACGCCCTGCGGATGTCGCGCACCATGGAGCGGAGATACAGGGGCATGTCGAGTCGATCGAAACGGCCGGACAGATGCAGGTTCTCGTGCACGAGCGCCATCGCCTTAACTCGGCTCTGACAGTCAGAGAGGTGCTCGCGGAGCGCCGGGTCGGCCATGCGGCGCGACTGCAGATTCAGCAGGCTTACGATAATCTGGAAGTTGTTCTTTACCCGGTGATGTATCTCGCGCATGACGAGCTCCATCGCCAGAATGGACTCGGCCATTTTCTTCTCCGAGCTCTTATAGCGCGAGATATCGATCGCCAGGCAGACGATCATGCGCCCTCCGGGTCGCCGGACAGTGCCCGCGGACATGTAAAGCGGAAAGACCTCTCCGTTCTTCCTGACGCCCTCCGCCTCGAACTCAACTATGCCATCTTCTCCCCCGTCCGCGGACAGGATTCTTTCGGCGAGACTCTCCGACCCGAACGCCGCGTCGAACACCAAGAGGCCCTCTAACGAGTCCGGGACAGGGGCGGACGATTCGTATCCCAGCATGCGAGCCGCCGGAGGGTTCCACGAAATGGGTTTCCCCGATTCATCGAGCAGGAATGCGGCATACGGCATCAGGCTTATGGCGGAGGTATACATCTCCTCCAACGACGGCCTTTTCGCCGACGAGCGCCTGCGTTCCAGGACGAGCTCGATGACGGCTTTTATCTCGTTTTCCTGGTACGGCTTGATGATGTATCCCTCGGGGTTTACCTTCTTTGCCCTTTCGATGTAGCGGTCATCGCCGTAGGCCGTAAGAAATACGACCGGTATGCCCATCTCGCGGCCTATTATCTCGGTAGCGTCGATGCCGTCCATCCCGCCCGGCATTACGATGTCCATCAAGATGAGGTCGGGGCGCAGCCGCCGGGCCATCTCGATCCCCTCCTCGGCCGACGCGGCCCTTCCGGCCACCGAATAGCCCATCCGGGTGAGTCGCTCTTCAAGCTGGGTGGTGATTACTGCCTCGTCGTCAACCAAAAGAATGGAGCTTGCGGGTGCGATATTCGTCCTATTCGAAATATCCTGCTTAGGGGGCATATCGTCCATCGAGCCACTCTCCTGTGGGCATGTTTGACCGACCGTCGTATTATCGTACCATTGCATCTAAAGGTTGTCAATAAATTCTATCCGCATTTCGGGCATTTCAGACAAAAAGTTCGCGTTATGTATAGTTTACCAGGCATTTCACACGATATGGATTATCGATCCAATATGCGGACATTCAATCCGAATCCCGGCGGCGGACGCTTTTGCGAAACGAAAGGATCGGGGCGGGCTTTGCGTCGCGATTCATCCGCGCCTCAGAGCTCCGCTTGGCAGCGCGCACAGAAGCGCCCTCACCCCGGCTCCGCATAACGCCGTTCGAATCCCCCCGGCTCCACCGTGCCCCCTTCAATGAAGGGGGCCCCTATACAGGATACTTTCCGCAGAAGATTAATGCCTTTCCCCTTTCCAACAGCAACACGTCTTTTCAATAAGGCTCCCCTTTACCAAAGGGGAGCTGCCAGAGGCTGAGGGGATTCGGATTGCTTTTTCGTATTTTTAGATAGCTGAAAAACCTTAAAGCTCATAGCTCATCGTATGAACTCCCCCTCTCCTCTCTTCCAAGCTTAATGGGAGAGGGGGCCGGGGGGTGAGGGCGTTAAGCGTACATTCCGCACCTTCCAGAAAACTCAAAAAACCTCAAGCCCCATACGAACCCTCAATAAGCAGCGCGCATAGCCTCTGCGCCATTGCGGCCGCATCTTCCGTGGTGAAGACGCGCCGAACGGCCGCATCGAAGAAGAGCTCGGCCGACGGCGGAAACTCGTCATCCCCCGCATGATATGCGAGAGAGACGCCGAGTTTGCCGATACAGCGGACGCGGGCCCCAATATCGCCCACAGGGGAAGGCCCGCAGTCGAACCTGCCCAATTGTTCGCGAAGAGCTTCCAGGCGATTGCCGACGGAGCTTATGAGCGGAAGGACCGTTCGGGCCCGAAAAGCCTCCCAGTAGAACTGCCCGCCAGGTAACTCGCGGAAGGACACGGGATCTCCTTCCGTATCGACAGACCCTTCGTAGAGCAGATAGTGGAGTACGAGCAGATGATCGACCGGGTCGGCCGCAACACCAGAGTCTGCGTAAACAGCCCCTGTGTAAGGAGGCGCGAGGAGCACATCCCTTCCAAACGCTTCCACCCGCAGTTCTCCATCCGGCGTCGGATTCGGAAGCTCTAAAAGCCGAGCGCGTATCTCCATGTCGGCCATGGCAAGCCTTTCGGCGGCCCGTTCAATCGCAATACGAACGGCTCTTTCCCTGTTCGTCTCCTCGGGGCCCGTATCGGGAGAAGCCGAACTACGCACGGCGGCCCACCGAAGGGAAGAGCGAGGCGTCGGTGTGCGGAAGGAACAGGGCCGCTGTGTAATGGTCCATATAACGGGGATCGGAGCCGGGATCGATGTAGGTCATGCGCCGCGCAAGCGAGCGCACAATCGAGCGCTGCCTTTCCGAAATCAGCAGGCGGTACGAACCCTGAAGCGAGGCGTTTCCGATATAGTTAAAACGCTCTCTTGGAACGTCGGGCAAAAGCCCTATCGCCACGGCGTTCTCGATATTCAGCGTTTTGCCGAACCCGCCGGCAATATAAAAGCGCGAAATGTCGTTGTACGATATTCCTATGTTGTCGAGCATGAGCGCCGTCGCGGAGTATATGGCCGCCTTCGCTCGCATTATATTTTCAATGTCGATCTCGTTTACTCGGATGGGCCTGCCGTCCGGGCCTTCGGCAAGCTCGTAGAAGGCCCGCCGCCCTGTCCGGCCCATCCTCTCCATGCCACGCGAAAGATCGAGCCTTCCGGCCGGATCGAGCCGGCCTGAAAGAAAGAGCTCGGCGAGCAGGTCGATCATGCCTGAACCGCAGATGCCGCGAGGCTCACCTCCGCCTATCACCGTGATCGACGGCCCGCCGGTTGCCGCGTCGATTTTGACGGAGCTTATCGCACCGGGTGCGGCCCGCATCCCCCTGTCGATTCCCCCGCCCTCGAAGGCCGGTCCGGCCGAACATGCGCAGGTTACGAAGAAGTCCCTGTTGCCGATGACAAGCTCCCCGTTCGTACCGACATCAATGAATAGCGATATCTCCTCGCCGTCCGAAGCGAGTCCGCTTGTAAGGATGCCGGCCGTGATGTCGCCCCCCACGTAAGAACCCACGCAGGGCGAAAACAGCACCGGAGCGGCAGGGGCAATTTCGAGCCCGATCTCCCCGGCCCGATACACAGGCACATCGAGCAGCGTGGGCGTGTACGGCGCCAGGCGGATATACTCGGGATCGAGCCCCAAAATGAGGTGGGTCATCACCGTATTGCCGGAGATAACGGCTGCCGTAATGGCGTTCGCGTCAAGACCCGCTTCGAGGGAGGCGGCATGAGCAAGCCTGTTTATTGTCGAAAGGGCCGCCAGGCGTAGCTCCTCCAGTCCTCCGGAGCGGGAGGCGTAGTTTATCCTGCCTATGACGTCGAGGCCCATCGATATCTGATCGTTATACGCGCTTTTGATGGAGAGCGTCCTGCCGGAGGCCGTGTCCACAAGGGCTGCGGCGACAGTGGTGGTGCCCAAATCCACCGCGAGCCCCAATCCTGCCCGAGTCTCGCGCCCCGCCGCGATCCGCACCGCGCTGTTTTTTCCGAAAGCGCCCGTAAAGGCCACGTTTAGCCTGCCGCCGTTTTTCCTCAGGGCGCCCGCAATTTCTCGAACGGACGCGAGCGGAAAGTCCATCTCAACGCCGGAATCGCCGAGCGCCTTTTCCAGGCGCTCCAGGTCCGAAGCCCCGTCTTCACCGGGAGGCGGAACGAGGCACTCCACAGACAGAACGAGCCCGCCGTCAGGCTGTATGGGCGCGATGTTCTCAACCGAGGAGAGGTCCGCTCCCTTGCCCTCAAAGGCGCGCGACGACTCGGGGACCTCTACAACGCAATCGGAATCGGCAAGATAGGAACGGCAGGCCCGGATAAGGCCCTCCTCCGCGTCCTCGGGATCCGGCGCGTCCGATGAATCGCTCCTCACGCTCCCCGAGAGCACGCGGACAAGGCAACCTCCGCAGGTGCCGTTTCCGCCGCATGGTGCGGCTAACGGTTCGCCGGCGCGGCGGGCCGCGTCGAGAAGGTCGGTCCCCTCGTCCACCTCGACGGTGCGTCCCGACGGCATGAAGCTTACGCGCGGCATTACAGCCTCGTCTTCACGAAGCTTTCGATGTCGGCGGCCTCCTGCGGACCGACAAGCACCTTCCAGCCAGGAAGTTTCTCCTCGAGCTCGCCGCTGATCTGCGAGACGAAGCCGGGGATGACGATTTGGCGGGTATTGACGCGCGAGGCGAGGTCGGTTTCGGCGATGAATTTGGACACGGTAGCCGCCGAGAATTTTCCGGCCGCCCAGGCTGTCAGCACGCTCATGCCCTCGCACTCCGGCACCACCAGCCAGGCGCTGGTGCCGCTGTTCTCTATCTCGCCCGACACCACGAAATATGTGAGCGAGAAGTTGGTGGTGAGGAACACGGGGGAGTCCGGACCAGGTTCGCCGATGGGATAGATGCCGGGCTCCACCTGTATGGGCTTCTGCGGATCGGTGAAGATGTTTAGCCTGAGAGTCATAAGCGCCGAGAGCATGGCTGCGTCGAATGATGGGAGGACGATTATGCCGCCGTATTTCGTGATTTCGGTAACGGCGGCAACTACGCCGTCCAGTCCGTCCCCTTCTTCCATCCAGCGGATGAAGGGATGTCCCGCGGGCCGCACGCCATCGCGAATGGCCGCTCGCCTTAATATGGAGTTAAGCTGAAACGACTCCGCCACAGTGGCGGTGGTGAGGTCCAATACGATGTCGTTGAACCCCGACTCCCTGAGGCTTGAGGAGAGGGCCGCAAGGCCGTCGATATCGGACGCGGCGACTGCAAGAGCATGGCCGTGCTCCTTTGCGGCCTTTATCAGGGCATCGGCGGAATCGGGCGAGGGTACGCACAGCACCGAGCGAAAGCCCGACAGGGCCGCCGCGGCGCGCTCGAGGGCTGAGGAGTCGGCGCTTCGAAGCACCATGGGCACACCGGCTTTTTTGCGGCAGCGGAGAGCGCACTCCTCAAAACGCGCTGCATCGCCGCTTTTATTCGTAATCGCTATGAGTTCAATCGCGAAGGTCTCCCCTACCCGCTCGAAGCGATAGTCGGCTATCGTTTTTAGCGAGGCATCGAACGAGGCGTCATCGAGAGTATCGTCGAGGTTTACCGCTATAGCGGTCGGGTTTACGAAGGTCTTCTCGTGGCGGTAAAGCACTGTTTCGCCGCCGAGGAGTGGTCTTTTATCCGGCCCCAGGGCCACCGTCCGCACAGGGGGCTCACCGGCCGCCCCGAGCACCCTCTTAGCCTCTTCCGAGGCATGGGGGCACTCCGAGAGCTCGGCCTTTTTAGATGCGAGTTTCATGGCGAAGGCCATGCAGGTATTGGATCCGCAATCCCGGCAGTTGGTTCCAGGAAGTAGTTTTTGTATCTGTAAACCGGTAAGGGCCATTGTATGCTCCTGTATAGTTAGCTCAGCGGCGAAAAAGTACGCCCGCGCCGCGGTATCAATAGCAGCGATTTTCGCGGAATTAGGCAAGAACTTAGCGTGAGACGGAGGATAATTTTTCTGACAGTTTCTTCGGGCGAACGCGGCCGGGGCGACTTCCCTGTGCTGTGCGTTCGGCCATGCGGGAGGAGCCCTGTCGGACATTTAGCTCGAAGTATCGGGCCGTTCATCACAGGACCGGGATTCCCGGCTGAAGATGGAGAACGGCCCGGCCTGCTCCATCATCACATCACCCCGAAGAGACGACATACGGAGGATGTTCGCGGCCAATATGCCGTCCGGGGGCTTTACAGCCACCGGGAAAACGGTCCTCAGTTCGTCTTCCCATGTGTTTCCCTTTTTATCAGACTGTTATTTTTATAATGATCGGTCACCGTTTTCACACCGTTCCGGTAAAACTCCCTGGTCATCTCATACCCGTCGGAAAGATAGGTATATGTAGTTATCTCGGCAGTGGGCGGATTACCGCCATACGACGTGGTGATCTTATGGACTCTGCCGTCGGAGTAATACTCTTTCGATAATCCAATACCACCTTTCCCGCCATGAGTATGTTCCTTGAGCCTGGTGAACCGGCTTTCCTGAATCCCGCCGTGTCCGGCGCATTTGTTGCCACCTTCGGCCTTTTCCCACGAACCGTCAGCGCACTGGTTCACCCTCGCCGTATAATACACCTGCCCCGCCCTCTCGCAGTTACCGTCGACATGGTAGTATTCGAATGAATGGGGGCCGAGCTTTTTTCGGATTTCCAGGTCCCTGATGTCGTCGCATCTCTTTTTCGCGATTTTCCGCTGCGAGGGTGAAAAGAGGGCGTCCTCAAGCAGGGTGGCCGTCACCCTGCCGCTTTCATACTCCACCGTCCTGTTATACATTCCATTCTCGGAAAAATAACGAAACTCACCGTTTCGCAACCCTTCCTTATAGGCTCCCGTGACTTCGACGGCCTTCCGGCCGGGATAGTACCGGGCATAACTTCCGTCCTTTCTCCCCGATTTACAGGAATAGACTTCGATGAAACCATCGGAGTCTTTTACCGTTGCAGTGCTCTTACCTTCGCAGATTTCCGATGTTTCCCCGCTTTTCCGCTCATGGGCTTTATATCCCGCCAGGGGACGACTGAGTTTATCTTCGTCCATCAGGTCATCACACCGGTTTATCTCGATGGAGGTCTGGTAGCCGATTGTTTCAGCTCTTTTCTCTTTTTTTATCCGATAGATATCAGTACCGAGGTGACTCCCGACTTTTTCCGAAGATATTGTTTTCCAGTACTCTTTCTGCAACACCCGGGTATGTAAATACACTACATTGCCGCCGGCTTTAACGGCGCTTTCTACAACCTGCTCCAGCGAAACGGGTTTTCCCCCGGAATAATTTCCCCGGGTTATTTTTATCAGTTTTGGCAGCTCGCCGTACCTGAATTCGAAAAAGTCCTTTTCGGTCAACACGGGAGGTTTCTTGAAGTCGGGGACATCCGGAGGCTTCGGAGTAATCTGTCTCAGCTTTCCATCCCTGTCAGTAGAATAATGCACCCCGTTGTAGAGCACATAACTTGTTCTGTCATCAATTCCGACTGCGGGTAATAAGCTGATACCCGGAACTATTTTACAGGCCTTCCCGTCGCATATTCTCACGCCGGCCAATGTGACTTTTGCCCCATCATCAATAATCTCTTTGCCGTTAAGAAGTCGAGTTTTCTGGCCGCGGGATTCATAGATAAAAATACGCTGGCCCGGCTTGAGGGGCCCTGCAGGGGCCTTCACCGGTTCGATTTCAAATTTGGACGGTACGGAAGAGCAGGCGGTCATGATTATCAGCGGAACCGCGAGAAAAGCCGCGTTTTTGAATGGCAGCATATGGTCCCTCCCTGTTGGTTTCTCATATATAGAGCATCGGAGGTTTTAAAAGTCAAATTCAAAACATTCAAAAGTGAAGCCGAAGCCTCTCCTTCGCCTTCAGCGGCAACCCCACGCCGCTCATGCGCGTCGTGCCGGTGGGCGGATCGCTGGTACCTGAAAACCGGGTGCACCCGTACGAGGAAATATCCTCCAGGTTAAAACTCGAGATATCTGGCCGTCACCGAATGCGCATGCCGCGTGAGCGTGGGCAAATGCGACCACGAAAAGGAGGTCCGCCTGATCTTCGACGGCGCCGCCGAGTACCTGGTGGAGCGCGGGTACGCGCATCACATCGGCGTCGGCGAGGGGCTGTCGGTCCTCGAGCGTGCCGAGAGGGACGGTCTGGTGCATACCAGCAACAACAGCGCCGACCGGGCCTCGGTCGTCTGCAACTGCTTCCCGTGCTGCTGCACGGTACTCCGCGGCATGACTGAGCTCAAACACCCGCACGCCTTCGCCCCCAGCCGCTTCGAGGCGCGGGTGGACTCTGTCGACTGTAGGAGGTGCGCAATCTGCGCCGACGAGCTCTGCCCCGTCGGCGCGATCTCCATGGATTCCGGCGCGGCGGTGGTGAATCCGGACAACTGCATCGGCTGCGGCCTCTGCGTGACTGGATGCCCGGAGGAGACCACCTCGCTCGCCAAGCGCGCGGGCGCGGAAACCGTACCCGCGAACATTCAGGAGCTCGGAGTGAAAGTGCTCCAGGAGAAGGGAAAGTTCGAGGATTATATGAAGCTCATGCAGCGCTCGTGAGGGGCGTGCGCATCAATCCATCAGCGAGACGATGGTCCGCCTGAGCGCCGTCGCCGCCTCCGGGTGGTACATAATGAGCACGTCCGCTCCCGCGTGAGGAAAAGGATTAGATTTGCCCTGCTCTTGCGGCATGGCAACGGATTTCGCTTACCTCGAGATAAATGAAGAGACACAATGCGGGTATTGATAGAGCCTATTGGCAACACACCCCAATAAAACCGGACTTCACAATCCTTCCCCGACCCTTCAGTCCATCAACGTAACGATGGCCCGCCGTAGCGCCGTCGCCGCCTCCGGGTGGTACATGATGAGCACGTCCGCTCCCGCGTAAAGGAGCGACGTTGCTGTTGCGAGCTCCCACATAGCGGCACGCCGCTCCAGGTCTCCCCAGGCTGGAAAGTCGGCCTCGGGCGCGCGGAGCTCCTTTATCTTTGCGCACTCCTGTCCCGGCGAGACGATCATGGGAGCGGCGAGCATGGCGTCGCCCGATAACGCCGTAAGCCTGATACGCTCCATCACCGAATAGGTGTACTCCAGCCCGTAGCCCATTGCGCCCGTCATTGGGTCGATGACGATGCGCCCGGCAGGTACGCTCATGCCGGTGAGGAGGATGTTAAGCTGTTTGGCTATGTTCACATCGATGGGGCTCTGCGCTACGAGCGTGTGCCCGTAGCCGATTGCGGCACCCGCGATGGTCCGATAGTTGTCCTGTTCCACCCAGTTCAAAAGAAGATTCTCGCCCGCGCAGCCGCGCGCCACCTCCTTCATCACCTCGTTCATGCTTTCGTAGTGGCTGTGGCCCGTGACGATGAGCGGCACCTCCACCGCGGAGAGCACCTCCTTCACCAGTGCGAGCGCCTCGGCCGGTGTTCGCCCTCCCCGCTCGGGATGAGTGCCATCCAGTCGCACCGAGATGAGCTCGGCCCCGTATTTCTCCACGCACACGCGGGCCATCTCGGCCGGGCGCTCCAGAAGGTCTCCCCATATCTTCCGCAACACCTGCGGATACTTCTCGCTTACCGAATCGAAGACCTCCATGGCGACGAGCGGCCTGTTCGGCATGGAGCCCTCCCAGTGATGGAAGGGCATGCAGTCCGCCCCGCCTATAGTGTGGGTGATGCCTCGAGTGCCTCCCTCGGCGGCGGTCGCGCCGAGCCTGACGGCCGTTATCGGAAGCTCCGCCTTTTCCTTTCTCACGGTAAAAACGCCGATTGCCCGCACTCGCTCCCGCGCCGGGCGCGCCGGTTTCTTCTCCTCGGCCGGCGGGGCGGAGGCCTTCGATTCAGCCTTCCTTTCCGGCTCCACGCCGAGAAAGCGTGACTGCAAAACGCCTATGATATCGCCGACCACCTCCTTTGTTATGGAGGCCCGAAGCTCATCGCGTACACTGATAAGTATTTCGTTTTTGATGGCCGTAAGGGCGTCCTCGGTGATTTCAAGCTTGCCGGGTTTTTCCTGGGCGGCGGGCGGAGCCGGCCTCTCCGACTCCGCGGCAGGCGCCTCCGAAACGGCCTTCTTCGCTTCGCCGTCTGGCGCCTCGGCGTAAACGGCCATGTCCTCCATGGAGAGAGCGGGATGCCCTGTGCGCTCCATGTGAGCACGCACCCCGGCGGCGTCGGTTGCAATGGTCTCGTCGGCAATCATCTCCATCATGCCCGAAGCGCCCTGCTCCTCGAAGCGCTTGCTCAGGTCTTCGGACAGAATCTCCTTTAGCTCCTTCGTCATCCACGTTATACGCCTGTGACCGCCTTCGGCGTAAAGAAACTTACGCGACGTGAGGAAGACCTTTCCGCAGCCCATAAAGCCGGGCGTCTGCATCCCGCCCCCAACCGTGCCGGCCAGGGTCGAGAAGCTCATGCCCACCGGAGTCTCGCCCGTGTACTCGCGGTTGACCGCCATCACCCCGTTCGTCTCGGGCAGGTAGGCCAGTATCACCTCGAAACATCCGCAGCTCGTCATGGGCCGATCCATTATGCTATAAGCGCAAAAGGCCTCGACCGTTTTATGCGACTGCGGATAGACATAGTCGTTTACGCCCTGCCAGATTCCCTTTACCGGGTCTAAGCACTCGCCCTTGGGCACTGGCTGGTTTGGGCCCGTCTCGTCGATTTCGTATGCGGCCTTGCCGTCTAACCAGTTGTATGCGCCGCAAAGGCCGAGCCGCTCGGGCGTGATGACGCACACGTGGTTAGGCGCGAACGACTGGCACAGGAGGCACGAGTAGAAGGTGTCCACCGATTCGTCCGTCATGGACTCGAGCCTGCGGTTTCGCTCCTGGTACACGGCGCGCGCGGCAGCCACGCGCCGCTCGACCTCCTCCGCGTCGGTGATGAGCGTTACGCGCACCTTGTCAACTATGGCCGGGTAGTTGGCCAGGAACTTCGCGTGGATTATCTCGCCATAGTGGCGCAGCCGAACGCCGCGCTCGAAGGCGTTCTTCGATACGCGCGTCCAGACGATGTCGCGCTGGCCCATGTGCCAGATGCCTTCCGCGCCGTTTATCAGGTGGTGTATCTGCCGCTCGAGGATGGACTCGAAGTCCTGCTGCATCTTGCGGCCCGCCACCTCCACCCAGATACCGAGCGGGAGCGCCGAGCCCGGTTCTATATCGTCGATGTCCTTTCCTATTATTTCAATCTCACCGTCGCTAATGTCGTCCATCTCGACCGAGGTTACATACTCGAAGGCCGTCGTGATGTTGCCTCCGAATTCGGCATGGGTGTCCTGTTTGCGGATTCGTTCGCCCTCGAAGGCCGCGCCGTAGGAGACGGGGATGGGCACCCTGGTAACCTTAATTTTACAGCCGCGCACCTCGAGCGCGCGCTCCACCATGGACTCGTGCGGCACGTTCGCCACGACGTGCTCGTAGGTGGTTATCCCAGAGGGAAGGATCTCCGGAATGGCGGTGTCGGCGATTACCGGGAAGCCGTAGTTAAGCGCTCCCGCGGCTGCGGCGTATTTTTCGGCGTCCACCTCGCCTAAGGCGAGCACGAAGGCGAAGATGCGGTTCTTGTTGTAGCGCAGGTTGGCCTCGAAATCGCCCGGCCTCACTCCGCCGAAGGAGAGCGCCGCGCGGTTTGCGAAGCCGAGGGCGTAGATGAGCGCCGATACATCCTGCCCGAAGGGAACAAGCCGCGTCTCCCATCCAAGCTGCACGCCCTCCTCGGCGAGCTGCTCGGCGAACTGCCTGCCGTTTGTCCGGCCCGCCATGAACACATAGAGGTTCTTCTCCTGAAGCTCGCGGGCAATTTTTACCGCCGTTTCGTTGGAGGGCGCGGCGCCTGTTATCGCCGCAAATCCGGGCGCGGTGCCGTCCACAAACTCGATGCCGCGCTCGCGCATTATAACGTCGCTCGCCGCGCCCAGCCATATCCCATCGACCGGAGCGGGCCCCGCGAGATACCGGCATGACTCTATGATCTCGCACGCGAAAAGCGAAGCCACCCCGGCGTCGAGGGTGCCGCCTAAATAGGGAAGCCACACATTGTCGGAGGGCCGCTCGGGCAACAGCTCCTTCGCGCGCCGAAGCGCCCGCCGCAGGTCGGATAGCGTCTCCATTTTTTCGCCGGTAAAGGAGTAGATAACCGGAAGATAATATGCAGTATCGGGAAAGCCCACGGGGGCCGTTTCGCCTTTAAGGCTTATAGCCTCGTCCAACTTCGCCTCGGCGCGGGAGACCCACAGCGCCGCCCCGTCGATGGCGCTCGAACAGATGATCTTAGACACCGAGCTCCCTCCTGTCCTTCATGTCCATAAGCTTCCGCTCGGCTTTTCTGTTTATGCCCAGCCTGTCGCGCCTACCGTTTATGAGGGCAAGCACGGCCTCGGCCGCTTCAATCGGGTCCGAGTGCACGTGAAACGAGGCCCCAAAGTGCTCCCGCGCCTCCTCGCCAAGAAATCGCGAAACGTTCTCCGAACCGGATATATGAAAAGGATAACCCAAAATGACGTCTATCCCAGACGCGACGAAATAGCACCCGATGGACACGGCCTTCTCGCTCATCCATTCAGGCGCGACTCCAACAACCGGAACGTCGGAGAGGTCGTCACCAAGGCCGCCCTCCAGCACCACCTCGGTCGCCGCCTCCAGAAGCCTCGAGTTGTCCACGCAGCTTCCCATGTGAAGGACCGGCGGCATTCCCACCGCCTCGCATACCTCGCGAAGGCCGGCCCCCGCCTTTTCGAGGGCCGTTTCGGGGGTAAGCATGCCTGCCTTAGCCGAGGCTATGGCCGCGCACCCGGTCTTTAGTACCAGCACGTCGTTTTTGATGAGCTCCTCGGTGAGCCTGTTGGTGTACCAATCGAGTTTGGTCCTGGGATTGTTGCAACCCACTACGCCCGCTACTCCCTTAATGCGTCCCTGTATGATGGCGTCGTTCAGCGGCCTGAAGGATGCGCGGAAGCTTCCGCCTAACATGTACTTTACCGCGTCCACGCTGAAACCGGCGACCAGCGGCTTCTCATAACGCGGAATGGACACCTTCTCCGGGTCGCGCCGCTTGAAGTTCTCTATCGCGCGGCGCAGAAGTGCCGAGGCGTTTTCGTACGCGTTTTCTACGCTAAAACTCATATGGCGCGCGCCGACTGTGCGGGCGATGTCGCTCGTGGAGACGATCTCCGTGTGATAGGCCGAGGCCACCTCGGGAAGCGACGGCATGCAGCACTGCACGTCTATTATCATCATCTCGACCGAGCCTGTCACAATGGCGAGCTCCTGCTGGAGGAAGTTGCCCGCAACCGGTATGCCGTGGCGCATGAGGATTTCGTTCGCCGTGCAGCATATTCCGGCAAGGGTGATTCCCTCCGCGCCGGCCTCTGCCGCAAGCCGCAGCAGACCCGGGTCGGCGGCCGCGGCTACGAGCATCTCCGAAAGCGCCGGCTCGTGCCCGTGCACCACCACGTTGACGGTATTCTCGCCGAGCACGCCTAAGTTGGCCGTGGAGCGCACCGGCGAGGGGGTACCGAAGAGTATGTCGGAGACGATGCTCGCCACTCGCGAGCCACCCCATCCGTCCGAAAGCGCCGTTCTAAAGGCGTGCATGAGGACATTGCGGTAATCGTGGTCCACGCCCATGTGCGTGCGGTGCATGGACTCGACTATCATGCGGTCCACGCCGGAGGGCGAGGCGCCGTGCCTGTCCCACAGCCCCTGGCGTTTTTTGGGCGCGAGTTTTAGCGTGGAGAGAGTCTCCTCCTGCGCGGTGAACTCGCCGAGAAGGGCGTCGGCAAGCTCGCGGCCAAGCTCGCTCTCGCTTCTGCCGTCTGGTTCGATGCCGTACGAGCGGGCGGCCCTTTCGAGGGCGCGTGCGTCTTTAAGCGTATAGCCGCCGCCTTTGCCCTCCGCGACCTTTTTTAAAAGCAGCACGAGATGGCGTCCGTGGTCCGAATGCGCTGCGGCCCCGCCCGCGACCTCGCGTAGAAAATTTCTCGCCACGATGGTGTCCGCGTCCGCGCCGCACACGCCGAAGCGCGAGCGCGCCGTTATGCGACATGGCCCCATGTGGCAGATCCTGCAGCAAACGCCGGATGTTCCGAAAGCGCAGGACTTTCCCTGCGCGTCCATCCGGGTAAAGCTTAAGCCCACCCTGTCGCGCTCGGCTTTGGCTATCGCCTCTATGGAGGCGGGGTCGACCGCCCTGTCGGCCGGCGACTTTATCTTAATGGATTTTTCTTCTCCCATGTTTCGCTGCCTGATTTTATTTACGCGCGCGTGCCTAAAAGCCGGCCGCGCCCTCTATGAAAAGACTTCGGGTAGAAACGCGTCCACGGCGGCCGCTACCCGGTTCCCTCTGGAAAGCTCCCACATGGACCCGCCGCGCTCGGCGAGTTCGGCGAGTTCGGCGTCGTCCGGCAGAAAGACCGTAAAATCGGCCGGGACCTCCGATTTTAAAGAACCCAGGTCCGGCGGCGTCGAATCACTACGCAGGCGGTTTATTATTATGGCAAGTTTTTTATACGAGATTTTCATGTCCACGGCGAGGCCGTACAGGCGCTTCACCGTCTCCAGTCCGCGCCTGGAGGGGTCGCCCGCAAGCACCAGGAGGTCCACGCTACGCACAATTCTGCGAGAGAGGTTCTCCAGTCCGGCCTCGTTGTCGATGACGGTGTACGGATAGTTCGAGGCGAGGCGGCCGAGCACGTCTTTAAGCACGTTGTTGGCGTAGCAGTAGCAGCCGGGCCCCTCGGGGCGGCCCATCGCTATGAGGTCGAAGCCGTCGGCCTCCACTAAGCTTTCGGCTATGCGCAGGTCTATCCATTCGGCGCGCGCCATCCCCTTCAGCGCGCCCGAGGAGGAGCCGTCGCGCGCCTCCTCCCTTACGCTTCCCACGGTGGAGGCCGCGTTGACGCCGAGCACTGCATCGAGGCATGAGTTGGGGTCCGCGTCAACCGCGAGCACGGGTGCGCGCCCCGCGGCAACAAGGCCGGTAACGAAGAGCCCCGCGATGGTGGTCTTGCCGGTGCCTCCCTTGCCGGTGATGGCGACGGTATAGCTCATCCAGGCCCCGTGTCCTTAAGCCCCGTACGCCGATTTCAATTTACCGGAGAGCTCTCGCAGTGAATCGAACACCATCTCCGCGTCGGCCGCCTCCATGGAGCCGGTGCCGCACGATGGGGTGAGGATAGTCCGTTCGAGGATGAGATTTCGCTCTATACCGCAGGCGCCGGCGAGATGGACCACCTGCTTTTCGTAAAGGGCGGCGAGAGCGTCCACGCTTTGCCCGCGGATTTCTATAGAGGTTGGGACCACGCCCCATGCCAGCACCCCGCCCCTGCCGAAATGCCTTTTAAGCGCGTCGCCATAGAGCGCCACGGTTTCGCCGTAACCGAAGGCGTCGAAGTTGAGGATGTCCGCGCCCGCGTCGACGAGGATGGACCAGTCGGTGTTTCCGCAGCAGTGGACCCCCGCCAGCGCGCCGTCGGCATGGATGGCGTCAACGAGCTCGGCGATATGCGCGACCACGTCGTTACGCTTGACCGAGATGTAAGTGGACGAGCCGAATGCCGAGAGGATGGGCTCGTCGATAAAGCAGATAAGCTTTTCGGCGTAGGGCCGGAACTTCGCGATCTGCCAGCGGCACTTCATGGCGAGCGCCTTCACTATCATGTCGCGAAATTCTTCGTTGTAATAGACGGCCCTCTTGTTCTCGTCGGTTACGGTAAGCGCGAAAGAGCACGGTCCGGTGGTTTGCACCTTTACATACGGCCGTTTTCCGCCCTCGGCCTTAAGACGCGCCTCAAGCGCGTAAATACCCCGCGAGTAATCGGGCGAGATGGCCGCAGCCGAGCAGTCTCCGCTTCCTGAGTCCGGATCCATCGCCTCCATGTATGCCTCGTAGAAGGCGCCGAACTCCTCCGAATAGTCGCCGGATGTGTCGAAGTACATGCGCGATTTCTCGCGGTCCACTACGGCGCGCGGCATCCCCTCCGAGTACTGAATCTCCATCTGCTCGAGAAGCCCCAGGCGCGGCAACTGCGGCCATACCACGGCCTCGGGAATGCATTTAAATATGATATTAAGCGCCTTTTCGGCATCGGGGTACGGAAAGCTCCCGATAGCGGTGGCGAGGAATTTCCTGTTCATGGCGGTCCCTCCGGGCCGTTTAATTGGAAACGCGCCTCCCGGCGCGCCATTGTTCCAGTTCCCCCGATTGAGTGGAAAATTTCAAGAAGGTTTTGGAAAGCCAGGGGAAAACCTCCCTCGGCCCTTCCGGGCCGGGAGAGGTAACAACCCCCTCGATCCACCCTTCTAAAGGGGGAAGATATCCAGCCTCCACCTGCCAGGGTGGAAGAAGTCCCCCGATTCATCTTGCCGGAAGGGAAGGTAAACTCCATGGTCAATTTCCGCGTTGTTTTTATCGCCGGCAGCTTGTAGCATGGTCGATACCATAGACGCGACGGAGGCAAAATGGAACGAGCTTACGGGAGGTTATGGCGCGATGTCCACATGGCGAGAGCAGGCGATTCGGGGAATACGTCCGGGGGACGTCTTTGTCGTTAAGCGGACATTTACGCGCGAGGACACGGAGATCTTTGGAGACATCACGCGCGACTACAACCCGGTGCACTATGACGGGCGCTTCGCCGCGGGCAAGGGCCTTAAAGGGCTCATCTGTCACGGCCTTCTTGTCGGCGGGATGATTTGCGAAATCGGTGGGCAGATTGCATGGCTCGCCTCGGGCATGACGTTCAAGTTTTTAAAACCCGTTTATTTCGGAGACACCATCACCTGCACCCTGATGATCACCGACGTGGACGGAAAGAACCGCGCCCGCGCCATCGCCGAATACGTAAACCAGGACGGCGAGAAGGTGATAGAGGGAAGCCTTACAGGGCGCCTGTCGGACGGGGACGATGCTCGTATATTACGGGAGATGCTGAAAGAGGGTGATGAGACAAACCCCCTTCGCGGCAAGAGGTAAAAGCGGGACGTCAATGAATTCTAAAGCGCTTTTTTAGCGCAAAGTGATTAAATTTGTTACCAGGTTATCTAAAGTTGCTTTTTTGGGGCCTCCCGCTTCAGTCGATGAGATAAATAACGACCTTCTATTTGTAGACTTTTCCTTTTTAGTAAGCCATCAGGGAATGAGGCCTACCCTCCCGTGAATCCTCCGAGAAAACGAAAAAAGTATTTGATTTGTCCCCGTAATGCCCCTCTCCTGTCCTTTACGACACCGACTGATAGCCGCCATGAACGCTAAAATCCGTCCTACAATCCTCGCCCTGACACTCGCCGCGACCCTGGCCTCGCCGGCCGTTCTGCGCGCACAGGGAATGACGGGCCCGATCGTCTACCCGTCCAAAACGACCGGGCTCGCATCGCCCGTTTTCATCTGGCAGGACATGTACCTCTCCGACGACGCCGGAAAGGGCATCCGTCACCGGCTTACCGTTAGAGACCGCGACCGCGCCGAGGCCGCTCCAGTTGTGCTCGTTACCACACCCGAGATCTACTACCGCCAGTACTATATGCTCCGCCTGCCCTCCGAACTCGCGCCGGGCCGGTACGAATACACCATAGAGCGCCTGAGCGGGACGAGCCCCCTTGGCACGCGCCACTACCACTACGCACGCTACCCGATACAGCGCGAGTTCGAACTGACGGCCGAAAAGAGCGGGCTCGACGACCTGCCGCCCGGCTATCTTATCCCCTGGCTCCACACAGAGCGCGACAACCGTTTGCAAAACGGCTGTAACAGCCTCTTCTTCGCCGGGGGCGCCGCGCTGTCGTTCGGCATTGGACTTTTGTTTTATTCGGTGATAGACTTCGGGGTTATAAGCACCGTAATCTACGTGCTGGCCTTCACATCGTCGGCAACCGGGGCCGCCGCATCGGCCTATTACGGCTGCCGCTATTTTTCGACGAAGCGCAAACTCGGCCGCATAATGGACCTCGGCAAAAACGCCACGCTTAAAGGGGGCATTCTGGACGACTCGGTCCTCTCAGAGATCGAGTTCCGTTACTGACGGCGCGCCCCGTCCCACAGGAAAAGCCAATGCTCCTCGAACCACTTACCCTGTCGTTCATCGGCTCCGGCGAGTTCGCCGAATACCGCGCCCGCCGCGATACCAGGCTTTCCGTGGAGGGCGTGGCGCCCTCCTCATTCCCCTTCATCACCGCCTCGCTTTTCAACGAGAATCCTGCTCCCATACTGGTAGTTACAAAAAACGCCCAGGCCATGCGGGAGTTCGCTCTTGACCTGTCGTGCTTTTTGGACCCGCGCCTCGTCCATACCCTGGCCCCCTACGAGACCCTGCCCTACGAGTTCGTATCGCCCGCAGAAAAGCTGCTGCGCGAGCGGGTTGCGGCTCTTTATAAAATGGCCTCGGGCGAGCCCTGCGTGGTTGTCGCCACTGTGGAATCGCTCCTTCGCCGCGTTCCGCCCCGCGACTTCCTCCTTAAAAAGGGCATTGGCCTTTCGACAGGCGAGGACTATCCATTCGACGATATAGCCTCGGCCCTGGTTGACTTCGGCTACACGCGAGAGCACAGGGTGGAGTCGTTCGGGCAGTTTTCGGTGAAGGGCGGCATTATAGACGTCTTTCTTCCCACCGGCGACAACCCGGTGCGCCTTGACTTTTTCGGCGACACGCTGGATTCCATCCGCGAGTTCGACGCGGAAAGCCAGATCTCGTTTTCCAGGCTCGACTCCGTAACAATCTTCCCGCGGAGGGAACTCGTGCTGGGGGCCTCGGAGTCCGCCGCGCTACGCGCCGCCGTCTCCCGTGAACGAGGGGACCGCGATGTGCCCGGCGCGTATCTCGGCGACGAGGGCCCTCTACCCGGAGTTGAGGATCTCTTCCCTCTGCTTGCGGAGGGAGTTAGCCCGCTCGCCTACCTGGCCCCCGGGCACAGGGTGGTGTTTCTGGAGAGCATGGAGCTCATCGCGCAGCGGGACCGGCTTCTTAAAGTTTTCGACGAGCTGTACCAGCGCAAGTCGCGTTCGGTGTTCTGCCTTTCGCCCGAAAGGCTTCTGGACAAGCGGGCCTTCGAGGAGGCCCGCGCCCGGGCGCTCGAGCTCCAGGTGTTTACCGCCTCGCCGGGCGCGCTCCAGTGGCGCATGCGGAGCATCCCGAACTACCACGGAAAGATCAAACAGGTGCGCGAGGATCTTTCCGCGCGCCTTGCGGATGGCTGGCGCGCCGTCATTTGCACGGCCTTCGAGGGGCAGGCGCGCCGCCTGTTCGACCTCTTCGGTGAGCTTGGCCCCGCCGGCGGCTTCGAGGAGCTGGACGCTGACGCGCCGCTCTCCATAGTGCTCGCTCCGCTTCGCGAGGGCGTCGAACTCGCCGCGATAAAAACGCTCCTTCTCACCGACCACGATATTTTCGGAAAAGCCTACCGCAAGAAAAGGCAGTTCAAGCGAGGGGCATCGCGGCCGATCGAATCATTCCTGGAGCTGGAGCAGGGCGACTACGTGGTGCACATCAACCACGGCATTGGCGTGTTCAGGGGGCTCGAGCGCATGGCGGCCGGCGGAGTGGAGCGGGACTTTCTCCTCATAGAGTACGAGGGGGCCGACAGGCTGTACGTGTCGCTTGACCAGATAACCATGGTGCAGAAGTACATAGGCATGGACGGGCGCACCCCCCGCGTGGACGCGCTTGGCAGAAAGTCGGCCTGGAACCGCATAAAGGACCGCGTACAGCGCTCGGTGGAGGAGATCGCGGGCGAGCTGATTCAGATATACTCGAAACGCCGGGCCATTAAGGGCTACCAGTTCCCGCCCGACACGGTGTGGCAGGAGGAGTTCGAGTCGAAGTTCGAGTACGAGGAGACGCCCGACCAGATCACCTCCGTGGAGGACATAAAAGACGACATGGAAAAGGCCGAGCCCATGGACCGGCTGGTGTGCGGCGACGTCGGTTTCGGAAAGACCGAGGTGGCCATACGAGCGGCCTTCAAGGCGGTAATGGCGGGCAAGCAGGTGGCGGTGCTTGTGCCCACCACGGTGCTCGCCATGCAGCACTTCTCCACGTTCAAAAAACGATTCTCCGAATACCCCATAACGATAGACATGATGTCGCGCTTCCGCACGCCCTCGCAGTTGGCGCGCACGAAGGCCGGCCTGGCCGGGGGGAGGCTTGACATAGTAATAGGCACGCACGCCCTTTTAGCCAGGGACATCTCCATTAAAAACCTTGGGCTTCTCGTCATCGACGAGGAACAGCGTTTCGGCGTGCGCCACAAGGAGCAGCTTAAAAAACTCCGAACCCTGGTGGACGTGCTCGCCCTCTCGGCCACCCCGATTCCGCGCACGCTGCACATGTCGTTATCCGGCATCCGAGACCTGTCAATCATCGCCACGCCCCCGGAAAATCGCCAGGCCATAGAGACATATGTTATAGAGGAGAACGCCGATATCGTCCGAAACGCCATCCTAAAGGAGACCGAGCGAGGAGGCCAGGTGTTCTACGTGCACAACCGCGTACAGACCATCGACGCCCAGGCGAAGATGCTGGGCGAGCTGGTGCCCGAGGCCTCGTTCTGCGTTGCGCACGGACAGATGCACGAACACGAGCTGGAGGAGGTGATGATCGCCTTTCTTGACCGCGAATACGACGTGCTGGTAAGCACCTCCATAATAGAGTCGGGCCTGGACATGCCGAACGTAAACACCATCATTATAAACCGGGCCGACACCTTCGGCCTGTCGCAGCTTTACCAGATGAAGGGCCGCGTGGGGCGCTCGGCCGCGAGGGCCTACGCGTACCTAATGTACCCGCGCCACACGGCCCTGTCCGAAACCGCACAGAAGCGGCTTGCGGTAATAGCCGAGTATTCGGACATTGGCAGCGGCTTCAAGATCGCCATGAAGGACATGGAGATTCGCGGCTCGGGGAACATCCTGGGGCGCGAGCAGTCGGGCAATATCATGGAGGTGGGGTTCGACCTCTACTGCCAGATGCTGGAGGACGCGGTGCGCAGGCTAAAGGGCGAGAGGCCCGCGCGGTCGTTCCGCACCCCGGTGTTTTTAAAGACGAACTTTTTCATCCCCGAGGACTACATCGCCGACGAGCGCCAGAAGATAGAGTTCTACAAGCGCCTGGAGTCTTGCGAGATGGAGGGCGAGGTGGAGGAGATCGAAAGGGAGATGGCCGACCGCTTCGGCCCCCCCCCGGCCGAGGTGCGCGTGCTGGTGGCCCTGGAGAAGATACGGGCGCTGGCCTCCGCGCTGGAGATCGACGAAATCCTGGAGGACTCGCGCGGAGTCCGCCTGCGCATTTCCGGCAACTCCCGCGTGGATCCGGGCAAAATCGTGGCCCTTATCAGGCGGGACCGGCGTATATCGCTTGACCCCTCCGACAACGAGATGGTCCTTTTTAAGCCCACCGAAAAGGGGGACGAAAAAAAGCTTGTGGAGCTAAAAAAATGGTTGCAACAAATATCCTGACCCAATAGCCTTCAAGGCTGTCCGGGAGGATTACGAGTTTCCGGCCGCTACATGCGCGTTTATCTTCATATAAAATGTATTAAAGGAACTCCCTCATGAAAAGCAGGATAACAGTATCGACATTCGTGTGCCTGTTCGCGACCGTCGCGCTTCTCGGCTCGTGCAACAAGTACGGCGGCGAATGGGTGGCAAAAATCGACAGCGACACAATCACCATAGAGGAGCTGGACACCTTCTATTACGCCCAGCAGAAGTCGCTGTACAATCTTCCGAAGGAGAAGATAGACGAGCTTGCGGCCGATCCGGCGCAGGTCGCCAAGAACCCGACCCTCAACAAGCAGGAGTTCCTCGAACAGCTCATCCGCCAGCGGCTTGTCTATAAAAAGGCCGTAAGCGACGGGATCGCCAAGGACAACGAGGTGGAGGCCCTCATGCAGATGGCCAAGGAGGCCGTTGTGGTCGGCTACTACGTGCGCGAGAAATTCAAGAACGAGATAGAGCCAACCAACGAGGAGGTGGAGAGCGTCTACCGCCAGCAGGGCGCCCGCTTCAGGGGCGTGCCGGCCGATCAGGCCGAGACTTTTATCAGGCAGCAGCTACAGCAGCAGAAGCTCCAGGTAAAGATCCGCGAGATGGTCGAGGCGCTCCGCGACGAAAAGGGCATCAAGAAGAACACCGAATTTCTGAAGAAGGAGATGCATAAGACCGAGAAAAAGGCCGACGAGGCCGAGGCCCCGGCGGAAAAGTAGTCCATCCCATCAGGCGCGCCGTTAAGCCCAATACCGCGGCCCGGCGCGCCCCGTTCCGTTTATTTTATCGTTGACATTCACGCAAAAAAACCGCATTCTATCGGGCGGTCGACGTCGGCCGTGACGACGCCAATTCCAGCAAAGAAGGTGCGGTCATGCTGAAAACCAAAGCGTTACTCTTTACCACATGCGCGCTCGCGCTTGCCGTGTCCCTGGCATGCGCGGGCAAAAAGGCGGTGCGGTACGGCAAGCAGAAGATAGGCCCCGGATCCGCCGTTGTGGTCGTCGTCGATTGCCCCACCAACATACAGAACGTGGTGCTTGCCAAATTCATGGAAAAGGACTACCGCGTAAAGGCCTTCAACGCCTCCGATCTCTACGCCATGCGCGACGTCTACGACATTCGCGATTTCAAGAAGATCGCACAGGAATCGTCGCTTAACGATCAGGGCTCGCCCTTCAACATCCAGAAAGCCCACGACAACCTCTACAAGCTCACCATTTACAATTACGAGATGCAGAAGGCGGAAACGCTGGGCGAGATGAAGGAGCGCTACAACGTGCGCTACCTTATCCTTTTCGAGCTAAACGACTGGGAGCGCGTAAGCTGGGGCCGCGCCATAGACCTCGCGAGCTACGAGCTGGTGTGGCTCGAGAACTACCCGACGCGCTACAGCGATACGATCGAATCGATCATAGACCATTTCATAACGAGCCTCTCCGGAATGTAGGCCTTGAGACTCCGACCGCTTCTATTCTCCGCGCTCGCGGCTGCCCTCGCGCTGGCGGTCCCCGGAAAGGCCGCAGGCGATGTCGCGTTCGGCTACCTGCTCAACCGTTCGGGTAACGCCAACTATGATTATCTGGAGACCATATTCCCGAACTCCTTCGCCTCGTCCCTGGCCTCGCAGTACATGATGACCGTGCTCAGGCCGGCGTCCGTGGACGAGCGATTTAGAAAGCGCGGCATGGAGCTTAAAAAGCTCTATTCAGTCGACGAGCTGGCCCAGGCGGCCGGAATCGCGGGCGCCGACTACTTTATAACCGGCTCCTTCCTCCCGCTTCCGGGAAACCGCATCGAAATACGGCTCAGCGTCTGCGGCCGGAAAACCATGGAGGTGTTCAGCTTTACGAGTACGGAGAGGATGGAGGCCGAGATATTCCGCCTGGTGGACCGCGTCACACGGGTCCTGGCGGCCTACCTGCGCGGGGACGGCCTGTATAAAGCGCGCGCCGTTCCCGCCGGCACGCGCATAGCCTTCATCACCAACGTCTCCGGTGAAGAGCTCAACCGTTTCTACATTCCCTTTCTCGAACAGGGCTTTCCGGTGTTATGCGCGCAGAACAACGACATCGAAGCCCTCACCGCCTCAGGCCACTTTGCGGCCTTTCGATACGTCACAACGAAGACCGGATCCCTGGAGCCCTGCGGAGACGCGCGAAATGTCCGCTTTTACCACGGCCCATGGAACAACTCGCGCTTCGACGAGCGTGTAAAGGAGACGCGCGATTTCTTCCGGGAATTCGATCTCGCCTATGCGGGAACCAAGGAGAAGGCCCTGGAGCGGATGGCCAGGGGCTTCGGCGGCTCGGCCGACGTGCTTATGATAGTGGGATTCAGCAGGGACCGTCGAGCATCGTGGGTGCGGGCAGTGGACATGAAGGACCGAAGCCTCCTTTTAATGCTGTCTATACAGCAGCCCGATTCGCTCTTCGATGACCCGGTGGCGGCTATCGCCGGCATGATCGCAGCCGACCTGCCCACAGCGCCCGGCGGCGCGCCGGCAAGGTAAGGCAGGCGTCTTCAGTAGTCCGAGTCGAGGGCGCGGTTCCGGCCGAACAGCGTGAAGCGCACGCCGAACAGGACCTGGTAGCCCCCGACGTTCTCCCCCTCGAAGTCCTCGGAATACATCGATTTATGATAGCCTATCTGCAGGTAAGGGGCTATATGCTGTGTCGCCGTCCAGAGGAAACCCGTCCACACCCCAAAGGCCATGCCCATCTCCGAAAGGTCAACGGACTGGCTGTCTTTTTGCACTTCGGTCATGGTCATGCCGACGCCGAAGGAGGTGATCCATCGGAAGGGGGCCGTGGGGAAGGCGTAGGCATACTCGAATATGCCCATCACCATGTCGTGTGAGTATTCGGCCTTGTCCATGGTGCCGGCGTTCTCGGTCTTCGTGTGGCTAAGCCCTCTAAGGAAGATATTGATGTTCTCCCCCGCCTGGAAACCGACGCCCGCGCCGAAACCGAGCATGGTATCGGCCTTGCCCGCGTTCGTATAGGCGGCCACGCCCTCCAGATATACGGCGGCGCGAGCCGACGGAATCCACAGACTGAGGCCAAGTAAAATGAGCAGGATTCGTTTCACGGCATCTCTCCTTTCGGTACGGTATAGGCGCCACCTGCGAGGGGGCGCGCGCCGGTGCGCAATAGTACTTCATAAAATGGCGGCGCCGTCAAGTAACATTTCGCGCCGGAAGGAATGCCCGCCTCGGGCGGTCCCGTCGAGGCGACGATCATGATCGCCGCCTCGACATCCGACGTAAAAACGCGCGCGGTACGCCGAAAAATCTTTGAATTATTACGACCGGACCTGTAGAATTGTCCCATTCGGTTGTAAACCCTTCCGTCCGGCCGCCAGGCCCGACGGGGCCCCGCCCGTACGGCGCGGGGCCTGTTCCGGAACAGAAAAAGCACCATCGTCAAGGAAGGCTTTAAAATGAGCGATAAGGAAAATACCGAGAACAACGGCACGAACACGCATCTTATCATACCGTCGGAGATTCTGCCCGACGTACTTCCGATCATCCCGGTTTCGCACCGGCCGCTTTTTCCGGGAATGATGATTCCCATGGTCCTGAGCGGCGACCGCATGCTCGCCGCCGCCCGCGAGATAATGGAGAGCGAAAGCAAGGTGGGCGGCGCCGTGCTTATTCGAAACCAGCACGACGGCCCAATGGTCTCCGACGATCTTTACACGGTGGGAACAAGCATCAAGATTATACGCGTGTCACCGATGGACGAAAAGACGATACAGGTGATGATTACCGCAATCAAACGCTTCACCCTGGAGCAGGCGCTCGCCGACGAGCCCGTTACGCGATGGAGGGTCCGCCACAACTACGAGGAAGACGCCCCGCCCACGGAGGAGATGAAGGCCTACTCCATGGCGATAATCTCCTCGGTGAAGGAGCTCATTAAGTCCAACTCGCTCTTCCAGGAGGAGCTTAAGCTATTCCTGAACCGTTTCACGATAGAGGACCCCGGCAAGCTCGCCGATTTCGTCGCCTCCATGACCTCCTCCGAGGCCTCCGAGGTACAGGACATACTGGAGACCTTCGACGTCAAGAAGCGCGTGGAGAAGGTGCTTCTGCTTCTTAAAAAGGAGCTGGAGCTAAACAAGATCCAGCGGAAAATCCAGCAACAGATAGAGGAGAGGGTCCAGCGCAACCAGAAGGAGTTCTTTCTGCGCGAACAGCTTAAGGAGATCAAGAAGGAGCTGGGGCTGGAGAAGGACGAGAAGACCTCGGAGCTCGAGAAGTTCGAGGAGCGCGCCAAAAATTTAAAACTCTCCGAGGAGGCCAGAAAGCGCTTTGACGAGGAGATGGAGAAGCTCAGGGTGCTCGAGCCCCATTCCGCGGAGTACGGCGTAAGCCGTAACTACATGGAATGGCTTACCTCCCTGCCCTGGGGCGTGTATTCCGAGGACAATTACGATATAGCCAAGGCGCGAAAGGTCCTGGATAAGGACCACTGGGGCCTTGAGGACATCAAGGAGCGCATTCTCGAGTTCATAGCCAGAGGAAAGATGAAGGGCAATATCGCCGGCTCCATCATCTGCTTCGTCGGCCCTCCCGGCGTGGGCAAGACCTCCATCGGCAAATCGGTGGCCGAGGCCCTGGGACGCAAGTTCTACCGCTTCTCGCTCGGCGGCATGCGCGATGAGGCGGAGATAAAGGGCCACAGGCGGACCTACATAGGCGCGATGCCCGGCAAGCTCATCCAGAGCCTGAAGCTCGTCGGCACCGCCAATCCGGTCATAATGCTCGACGAGGTAGACAAGATAGGCGCGAGTTTCCAGGGCGACCCGGCCTCGGCCCTCCTCGAGGTGCTGGACCCGGAGCAGAACTCGCAGTTTTTGGACCACTACTTAGACGTGCGCTTCGATCTGTCCAACATCCTATTTATAGCCACGTCGAACCAGCTCGACACCATCCCGCCCCCGCTTTTGGACCGCATGGAGCTCATGAAGCTCTCGGGCTACATCCTCGAGGAGAAGCTCCAGATCGCCAAACGCTATCTGGTCCCCAAGCAGCTCAAAGAGCACGGTCTTAAGAGCAGCATGGTTTCCATAGACTCGAAGGCGCTTAGAAAGCTTGTCGACGGCTACGCGCGCGAGGCGGGCGTGAGGAGCCTCGAGAACAACATTAAAAAGATAATGCGCAAGTGCACGCGCCGCTTCGCCGAGGGGGCCGAGGGGAAGATCCGCATCACGCCCGATAATATTGAGGAATTTTTGGGGAAACCGGTATTTACCGACGACTCGCTCTATGACCGAAGCATACCCGGAGTGGTCATGGGGCTGGCCTGGACCGCCATGGGCGGCGCGACCCTGTACGTGGAGGCGACGGCCGTCCAGTCCAAAACCAAGGGCTACAAACAGACCGGACAGCTCGGCGACGTCATGAAGGAGTCCACCGAGATTGCCTACACCTACATACAATCGCGGGCCGAAGATTACGGCATCGCGAAGGATTATTTCGAAGGCCACATCATCCATCTGCACGTTCCGGCAGGGGCCACCCCAAAGGACGGGCCCTCGGCCGGCATAACCATGGCTACGGCCCTATATTCGCTTGTCAAAAACAAACCGGTCAAAAAACGCGTGGCCATGACGGGCGAGCTTACCATAACCGGCAAGGTTCTGCCCATAGGCGGCGTAAAGGAAAAGACCCTCGCAGCCAAGCGCGCCAGGGTGAAGACCATTGTCTTCCCTCTCGAGAACAAGAAGGACTTCGACGAGCTTCCGGGGCACGTAAAGGCGGGCCTTGACGCGCGCTTCGTAAACTATTTCGACGATGTTCTGGCCATAGTGTTCTGACAGGGCTCGGCGGCTTACGGGAGGATGATAAGCAGTCGAAAGGAGAACAGTCGGAAGTGAAAACAGTCAAAAGTTGAAAGTCGAAAGTTGAAAGTTTCTGGGAAGGTGTTTTAGGGTAAAGTTCAGAACTAGTTCTCTCATAAGACTCCCCCCTCTCCTTTTTTTCCAATCTTAATGGGAGAGGGGGCCAGGGGGTGAGGGTCTTAAGCTTTCTTTACCGCCTATTTAGAAAACAATAAAACCCAAGCCCTATATGAACACTCGTCTATTAAGCAGCGCGCCGGGGGCGTTAGGCTGCGCAGCCCTGGAGTAAGTAAAAGGGAAAACCTATAGACAAGCCAGGCGGACGCTGAGTAGGGCGCATCCCGTATCGAAGCGCGGCGCTGCGCGGAGCTTTCTTTATTTTAAGCCCGTCTAAATTATTTAATTGACGAAAATAAAGTATTTTAGTATATTCTTAATATACGAAATATTTACTCCGCTTTTTGCTAAAACAGCGCTAACTTCTATTAGCGGTCGGCTTTCTTAAAGCCGCTTTGGAAATGGAGTAAAGGACGCTGAATTACAAATTGGATATGAGGGAAGCGATGAACATCACCATTACCGACAGCGCCCAGGAGAAGATCCTGGCCATAATGGCCGAAGCCGAGTACAAGAAGCCGGCGCTGCGCATAGTTTTCGCCGGAATCGGTTGAGGAGGCCCCCGTCTGGGACTGGCTCTGGATGAGTCGGAGGATACCAAGGACCTTCTCTTAAACAACAATGGAATCGACATTCTGTTGGACAGGGACATGCAGCGGTACATCGACACAGGGGCGCCGGTTACCGTAAACTACCAGGAAACGCCGTACGGGGCCGGGTTCTTCATAGAAAATGGCTCGCGCTGCTGACAACAAAGGAGGTTCTCCCGTGGGTTCGACCCTTTGGTTTGTAGTGATTATTGTTTTATGGTTCGTGCTTAACAGATGGGTGCTTCCGAAGCTCGGCGTACCCACCTGAATGGCCCCTCAGTGTTCGCTGGAGCGCGAACAAAAGCAGCCGGAGAAATAACTGTATGAATACACACAGAGGCGCGAAAGTGATTTCGCGCCTCTGTTAATGTGATATGCGGGCTATAAATTCAGTGATCGTAAAATGGCGGCAAGCTTAGGCTCTTTTTTTGCGTACTCCCTCAACGCCCTCTCCAATTTTTCCTCTCTTTCCAAAAGCTCGCGGGTTTTTATGGCGACAGGCTCGAGGGCGGTTCTGCGATCCCATATTACAAACCCTATTAAAATACCCATCCCTCCGAAAAGGACGCCGAATCCCCAGAACATGAAGCTTTTGATATCATCAAGTTGCCTCTGTATAGATACAGTACCGGCTTCAACATTCGTTTCAAGCCGAACGATTCGTTCCCGGTCCTGGGTTGTGAATTGTTCTGCCGACACAAAAGCCGTGTAAGCCATTAAAAACGCCATAACTATGGGTATTATTGATCTTCTCATGATCACCATTTTAATTGATATCAGACTTGCCGCAAATCCTGGGAACACTGGCTTGATTTCTCGGCCGCGCAATAACTCTACTATAGCTGTCCCCCCCCTCTTGATTGCCGAATATGCCATACCAATACAGTCGGAGTAGAGTGAATATATGGCGAAACAAAGCTTGTGTCAAGAGCAAAAACATCCCAAAAAACCTATTGACAATACTCCCGTTCCCGGCGAAGCTACTACGCTGTTATTTTTACGGATTGGTTTACACAATATAATGAAAAAGTTCATCCTGTTTGCCGCCCTGGCGCTTACAGCGGCCGGCTGCGGCGCCGGCGAAGGCCGCGACCACTCGACCGGCTTCAAGATTGCGCCGGGAAGCGTGAGTGAATTCAACCTACAAAACACTTCTTTCCGAATTAGGGGCGGCACTTGGAACGGTATCTCTCGCGGTAGTTTTCCGCCAACTGATCATCAGTATGCCATAATATTTTTGGGAACAATCGGTTCTACCGGCAAAGTAGGTATCGCGGTCGACTCGGATCCTTCCGATGCCGATTCATTTAAGCTTAAAATTCATTTTAACGAAAATTCAATTCCCTCGAACGTTAGCTACACGGCGCAGGATTTCGCAATAACGGTTAGCAACGCAGGCACAGTTTACAGCTTCAATTCTTCAACTGATTTTCAGCTATCCATAACCGAGCATGTTGCTGGGTCCGTATATCGTATAACATCAACAGGAACCGCGGTTCTTACGCCCGCAGCAACCCTATCGAATTTGGAAATATACGCGCTCAAAGTCCCCTAACAAGAAGGAAATCCATGATCACAATTATCGGCAACAAGATCATCATAGACAGCTCGCGCGCGACGCTGGACGACAAGGCCTCATTCGAAGAGGCAGTTAACAGCATTTTAGAGAGCGGCGCCACAGAGATCATAGTGGACCTCAGCAAAACCGTCTACCTCCCCTCCGAGCTTTTAGGCTACCTGATGGGCAAAAAGCGCGCCCTTATGGGCAAGGGCATGGACATAAAGATTTCCGCCATCAGCGAGCCCTTGAAGAGAGTTTTCGACGAAGCGCGCATAAGCGGATTTTTGGGGTTATAGTACGACACGGAGCGTTATTCCGGCACACGTTACACTGCGCGACCCTCACCCCCCGGCCCCGCTTCGACGGGCTCAGCGGCCGCTCGTTTCGATACGCACTTTTAGTGCTACTCAACGAGCGGGGGCCGGTCGCTGAGTAGCGAAGCGTATCGAAGCGAGCGAACTTCGACCCGGCCACCTCAACGCCCCCGGCGCTATGCGCCACCCCCGGAGGGGGTTGGGGCTTCATCCTGCCGGTCGGATAGTTCAAGGATAGACCTTCTATATAGGCGTGCTCTCCGCAAAGAGCGCGGACAGGACGTCCGCGCGCGGCGAGACTCGCAGGATGCGACCGAGCCGCTACAGGGCTGGCTCTTTATTTGCAACCAGCAAGACCACGTTATGCCATCAGACTTAGGTACACCATTACATCTAATTCACTACTGTCCCATACATTTAAAATCCGAAATCCAATTGTA